>OGHV01000020.1_pt1 | contig 140043 bp, 120 predicted proteins | sample 1571551 | NCBI WGS metagenome assembly OGHV01 (sample SAMEA2581960, study PRJEB24529) | metagenome | biome: Human gut stool | place: China | collected 2011 | reverse complement strand
TCTTTTTCCTTTTTTATAATAGTATCATTATGGTATAATAGAGACATTAAAATCGTTGTTTGGCGATTTGGTAAATCCCAATAAATTAATTTTATAGGGAACAGAAAATTTGAATTTGCAAAGGAGGACTATGTATGCGTATATGGAAAGCAATATTCAGCGTATTAACTATTATTTTTGGCTCACTGGGACTGATAAACATAGTTTCTACTGATATAACACTGCCGATTATGTTTGTCTTTATGGGATTAACTATGTTGACAAATGCAAAGGAGTGTTATGATAAAGGTGCGAAGAAAGATGCTATGATATTTGCAGGCATAGCGATTTTTGTCTATGTAGTCACAGCATATAATCTGATAAGCAGATTTATGTAACTTCCAGTTTGGAGAATTGAGAAAATCGGTATTTGAGGAGGCGAATGTAATGAAAAGTACGGACAAAATAATAGACTATTTGAAAAAGACTTATCAACCGGAATCGATAATTGTCTATGGTTCTTTTGCTGACGGAAGTGCAAATCTGAATAGTGACTTTGATGCACTTATTATTGCAGGAAAAGAAAAACTGCATGATTCATCTTTTGTTGATGGCGTTGTTCTTGATGTATTTATTTATCCGCCGGATCAGTTCCTGTCGGAGAGCGACCGTTGTTTTTTTGTAGCATTGTTATATTGTAGAATCATACTGGATAAAAACGGAATGGGTGGATGGCTAAAAAAGAATGTACTTGACTATATAGAACATATTCCCTTAAAAACGGCAAAAGATGTTTCGCAGGAAATTAAATGGTGTGAAAAGATGCTGTTACGCACAATGCGAGGAGATGTTGAAGGTTACTATCGTTGGCATTGGTTATTGTGTGACAGCCTTGAAATATATTTTGATATAAAAGGCATACACTATTATGGTCCCAAAAAAGCATTACATTTTATGGAAGAAAGCGATTCAGAAGCGTTTCATATATATTCGAAAGCCTTGTTGGAGTTTAATCAAGAAGGGTTATCCGACTGGATAAATTACTTGAAAACCATTTTTTAAGATTTACAATTTCAAGTTTGTTAAATTGGAAAATTAGAATTTTGGGAGGTAATGACCATGAAGAAAATACTAATATTGTTGCTATGTCTTTTACTTACGGCCTCAATCACGGGTTGTGGTACACAGTCAATAAAGCCGATTGACACAATTGAAGGAAACATGAAAACATACAGTGAAATGTCAGACGGTACATGGCAGTGCGATGGACATATCTACAAATACAGGTTGGAAATCAGTGGACGACTGAGTAATGCCGTTAAGGACAGCACATACATTTATTTAAGCAACATAGAAGATATTACCTTCGAACAAGCTTGGAAAGCATCTGGGCTTAGCAGTAATATGGATGATTACTTTGATATTGACGAAGCAGTATTGGTTGAATTACCAGACTGACAACTTCCAGTTTTTGAAACTGAGAAATCGGAATTTAGCGAGGTAAAGATATATGCTTCATTTAGAAAAAGTAAATGGTAATAATGTCTGGGATATCCTGAAACTGACGGTATCGAAATCGCAGAAGAACTTCGTTGCCACCAATGAGATCAGCATCATTGAAGCGTATACTGCAATTACGGGAAACGGTCATGCATTCCCGTTTGGTATATATGATGAGGATAAGCCTGTAGGCTTCCTGATGATTGGTTTTGATGTTGATGATTATTGGACGGATGCACCTGAAATTGCAAAGGGAAACTATAATCTGTGGCGTCTTATGATCGATAAGGCATATCAAAACAGAGGGTACGGAAAAGAAGCGGTCAGCCTTGCATTAGAGTTCATAAAATCTATGCCTTGTGGAGAAGCGGAATACTGTTGGCTATCATATGAACCCGATAATGCAGTTGCCCGTCAGATGTATCGCTCTTTCGGTTTCGAAGAAACCGGTGAAATGGACGGCGAAGAACTGATCGCTGTTCTGAGACTGCAATTAACAACTTCAAGTTTGAGGATGTGAATGCTTTGGATGTTGAGAAAACCAAATCATATTACAATCAAATAAGAAGTGGGGATTTATGTGATTGTTGTAGAAACTATATCACTTGAATCTGACTGAATTTTGTCGTTACCTCTCTTTATAGGCACTCATCCCATAACCGTGAGTTCCATAACGTAAATTGCAGATTCTGTGGTGCAATTCACAGCGTAAATTGGGCATGTATAAGCGTCCTCTCACAAGTCATTCACAGCGTAAATAAAAGAAAAACGGTGCAGACAAATATGATTTCCTTCGTGAGCCATGGAGCTGGGATTCTAAAAATTTCGTGAAGCTCTGCTTCACAAAATTTTTGCTCAGAAGCCCAGCGGAATGCCCGGCGAACAGGAACATCATATTTCGTCTGTACCGTTTTTCTTTTCATAAACCTATAAAATCAAGACTTGTGAGAGAACGCTTATATCTGCCCTTCAAGCCCTGAGAAAGCACCACAGAATCTGCGACACTACGCCAATTAACCTCCGGTTATGATAACAAGGCCTTGTCGTTTGCAAATTCCTGCCCGCTGACCTTTTCAAACTGGTGCAGCAGATCTTCAACCGTCAGTTTCTTCTTTTCCTCGCCGGAAATATTTAAGATAACTTTTCCTTCGTGCATCATGATCAGGCGATTTCCGTGCACAATAGCATCCTTCATATTGTGTGTTACCATCATAGCGGTCAGATGATTGTCGGAGATGATCTTGTCGGAAATCTCAAGTACTTTTGCAGCCGTTTTCGGATCAAGGGCAGCGGTGTGTTCATCTAACAGTAAAAGTTTTGGTTTCTGGATGGAAGCCATCAACAGTGTGATTGCCTGACGCTGTCCACCGGAAAGCAGTCCGACTTTGCTGGTGAGACGATCTTCAAGACCTAAATCCAATGTTTTTAACATTTCCCGGTAGGTGTCGCGTTCTGCCTTCGTGATTCCCCAGCTTAACCCACGTTTTCTGCCACGGCGGGCTGCAATTGCCATATTTTCCTCGATGGACATGGTGGTGGCGGTTCCAGTCATAGGATCCTGGAAGACACGGCCTAAATATTTGGCACGCTTGTATTCGGATAATTTTGTGACATCATCACCGCCAATAAAAATTTTACCGGAATCCACTGGCCAGACACCTGCGACAGCGTTTAAAGTTGTGGATTTTCCAGCACCGTTACCACCGATAACAGTGACAAAATCGCCATCTTCTAATGTCAGATCAACTCCGTTTAAAGCAACTTTTTCATTGATCGTACCAGCGTTAAATGTTTTGCAGATATGATCGATTTTTAACATTTCAGCCATTATTTTGCCACTCCTTTCCTGCTATGTTTCGCTTTCAGATACGGGATTGAAAGGAAGATAGCTACTACAATTGCAGAGAATAATTTCAGGTCGTCGGATGGGAATTTCAACCATAAAACAACACTTAAAACAAGGTAGTACAGGATAGCTCCGGCAATGACAGAGAGCAGTGTGTAAGCAAATGCAATTTTTTTGCCGGCACACATTTTTCCAAAGAGGACATCGCCAATGATAACAGCAGCAAGTCCGATAACGATCGCACCACGTCCCATATTGACATCCGCTGCTCCCTGATACTGGGCGTAAAGTCCACCGGAAAGTCCTACAAGACCGTTAGAGATCATCAGTGCAAGTACGGTATGAAAATCAGTGTTGATTCCCTGCGCTCTTGCCATCTGCCGGTTACAGCCGGTTGCACGGATCGCATGTCCCTGCTCTGTTCCAAAATACCAGTAGAGAATGGCAACGAGTACAACGCAGAAGAGGATACAGGTCGTAAACATACGGATTTTGCTTGCAGTTGAGTCCGAAATATAACGGAGTGAAACAACAAGGCTGTATTTGTCAACGCTGACTGCCTGATTGGAACTTCCGAGAATATTTAAGTTGATAGAGTAAAGTGAAATCTGCGTCAGGATACTTGCAAGGATTCCCGGGATCCCAAGTGCGGTATGTAACATTCCGGTGATAAATCCGGCGGCCATTCCTGCAAGAAAAGCAAAGATAAGAGCAAGCCATGGATTCATGCCTGCGCGGATCAGCATAACGGCGACTGCACCTCCGGTCGCCATGGAACCATCAACGGTCAGATCGGCAAAATCCAACAATTTGTAAGTAATGTAGACCCCAAGTGCAAGGAGTCCCCAGATGAGTCCCTGTGCGCATGCGCCCGGCAGGGAACGGAGCAATGCCAGCGGGCTCAGGGAAGCTAAATAAGTTGTTAACATCATCGTCATAAGAAATCTCTCCTTATTTTTTTATAAAATGCCTGTGCGGAACTATTTGGTGCAAAAATCATCTACAAATATAAAACAATATTCATGAAATCAATTGCTTGCAGAACAAAATACCCACAGCATAAAATACCTGCGGTATTTGTAGAAGCAAAATACCGCAGGCATATTATAACATAATACTAAAACGATTTAAAGCTTTAACTTGTTGCATTGATGAAAGATTATTCCGTTACTATTTGCTCAGCAGTAAAACACTTGCTGTTTTGCTGCGTAAGAAAGTGATTCAGGAGTGAACAGTAACATTATTCTGTTTCAATTGCAACATAATCATCAGGAGGTGTGATTCCAAGCTGGGAACAAATATCTGCATTGTATTCTTTTGTTACCTGTGGTGCAGTTTTGATCTCCATCGTTGTGATATCAGCACCGTTTACAAGGATATCATAAGCCATCTGGCCTGCTGTGTATCCGATATCATAGTAGCTGATAGAAAGCGTTGCAACACCACATCCGGAACAGATGCCTTCCTCACCGGCAATGATCGGAATACCTGCCGGAAGAGCGATGTTATTGATGGTTTCCGTGTTGTTTGCCATTGTGTTGTCTGTTGGAATATAAATAACATCTACTTCTGAAACTGCTGTCTGTACCACAGAGGTGATATCATTGGAATCAGAAGCAGTATATTCTTTGTACGCAATGCCGTCAGCATCTAAAGCAGCCTCGATCTGGGTAGCCTGATACTTGGAGTTTGGCTCTGCGGAACAGTAAAGGATACCGACTGTTTTTACATCCGGGAATAATTCTTTGATCATGGCTTCCTGTTCATCTAAAGGAGCAAGATCGGAAGTTCCGGAGATATTTCTTCCGGTAGAACCTGTCCAGTCGTCGATCTCAAGGGCAGTTGCATAATCTGTGACAGAAGTTCCAAGGATCGGGATCGTGCTTGTAGCAGCGGCAGAACACTGTAAAGCAGTGGTTGCGTTTGCAAGGATCAGGTCATAGTTGCCGGCAACAAAATTATTTGCAATGGTAGCACAGTTTGCCTGCTCGCCCTGTGCGTTCTGAAGGTCAAATGTTACATTATCTGCACCGAGCAGCTCTGTCAGTGCATCCTCAAAGCCCTGGGAAGCAGCGTCAAGAGCAGGGTGCTCTAACTGCTGTAAAATACCGATCGTATATTTCTGACCATCGGTACTGCCTGCTGCAGCGGATTCTGTTGTTGCTGCTGAATTGTCAGCAGATGCAGAGGTATTGTCGGAGGCTGTATCGCCGCCGCATGCTGTCATGGAAACTGTCATTGCAGCTGCCATCATGACAGAGAGTATTTTGTTCATCTTTTTCATATTCATTCTCCTTATCATTGATCATAGCCTTTAATGCTTTAAAGCATTAATACTTTTAATGATTGAATTATAATCACTCATACAGGATTCGTCAACCGGAATTTGAGAAAAAATGTGTAAAGGACACTCATTTTTTCGGTGAGGATCATAAGAAAAAGATTTAAAATCTTAAGAAAACCTTTATAGTATGCAGGGCAGAAAAGTGTTAGGATGGAAACCGGAGAGATTTTTAGAAAGGATTTTATGAAAATAAAAGAGGGGTTATCCAACATTGTATTTCCTCCAAGATGCCCTGTCTGTGATGAGGTGATATATGTTGGGAAAGATACCTGTGAAGACTGCCGGAAGAAAGTGATCTGTATCGGGGAACCGTCCTGCAAAAAATGTGGCAAGCCATTAGAAGACCAGAGGAGGGAATACTGCACAGACTGCATGAGGAAAAAACACTATTTTTCCCAGGGAAAAGCGGTTTTTGTTTATCAGGGAGAAATCCGCCAGTCCATGTACCGTTTTAAATATAGTAATAAACGCGAATATGCAGATTTTTATGCGAAAGAAGCAGTGCGCATCTATGGAGACTGGATCCGAAGAAAACAGATCGAAGCAATTGTACCCGTTCCCATGTACCGTTTGAAGGAAAAGGGGAGAGGGTATAATCAGGCAGCCGTATTTGCGCGGACTCTGGGAGAAAAAATGAATCTTCCGGTGGAAAAGCGCATGGTAAAACGAATCCGGAATACCACGCCGCAAAAAGAATTAAATGATGTCGAACGGAAGATAAATCTAAAAAAAGCTTTCCAGTTAGTACCAAATATAGTAAAATATAAGAAAATATTAATTGTAGATGATATCTATACGACGGGAAGCACGATCGATGCAGTGGCAGAGGTACTTTTGCAGGCAGGGGTGGATGAGATTTATTTCCTATGTATCAGTATCGGCGAGGGATTTTAGGAGGAATATGCTATGGATGTAAGAAATTGTAAGGGCTGTGGAAAACTCTTTAATTATATGAGTGGCGCACAGCTTTGCCCTGAATGCAGGGCAAAGCTTGAGAAGAAATTTAGCAGCGTGAAAGATTATATCGGTGAACATCCACAGGCATCCATCAGTCAGGTGGCAGAGGATATGGATGTTTCTGTGAAACAGATCAAACAGTGGGTGAAAGAGGAGAGACTGATCCTCTCGGAAGCTTCTTTAGATGGTGTGTTGTGTGAACACTGTGGCAGACCGATCACAAGCGGACGCTTCTGTGACAAGTGTAAAGCTGCTATGGCAAATAATCTGCGGAGTGCTTTGAACAGACCACGTCCAATGCAGCAGAGATCGGGCGGAGAGCGTGATGAAGGGGATAAGATGAGATTCCTGAGATAGAACCGGGAACAGAATGTCACATATCTGAAAATAAGGACAGAATTTATAAAAAAGCAGGGCGCATAGCTACGTTATTTATATAGATAGAAACGTAGAAAGGTCGCATCTGCTTTTTTTTGTTTGAAAATACCGCCTACTGTGTTATAATGATGAATAAGAATGCATAATTGCGTGAAGAATGTACTTTTTCAGAAAATGAGATGGGTTTGTTTTATAGTAGATACATTGTGTGACAGACAGGAAGGAAATCTGCATGGTTAACGAAGAACGTTTACATCATATGATAAAAATGGCGATATTTGACACCAATCAGGGAAAAGAATGTAAGCCGATGACACAGTATGCAAGAAAAGATTATGTTTCGCTGCGTATGCTTGGAAGCTTTGTGTCAGGAACGATTGGCTTTGCGCTGATCCTTGTGACATGGGGCATTTATTCCATGAACCAGTTAATGGAGAATCTGAATGCAATGGATATTCAGGAACTGCTGACATCCGTGCTGGTAAAGTATATTGTGTTTATGATTGCTTACATGGCGATCACGTATTTTGTTTATAATAGAAGATATACAAAGGGACGCCGTGAGGTAAAGAAGTATTATGGCAATCTGAAGAAGCTGAATCAGTTATACGAGAGGGAAGACAAGCTGAAAATGTCTGAGAATAAAGACTGGGAATAATCACTGAACGCTGCCGGGGGGCAGGAAAATCAGGAGTAAAACAAACGGCGGGAGGCTAAAATGACAACCTTATTAGAATTGAAAGAGAAACTGATCCGTTTTTACGGAAAAAATGAAATATATGTGAAACCGGCGATCCGGTTTGTACTTGCATTGTTTACATTCCTTGTGATCAACAACAGTATTGGATATATGAAACTGGTCAGCAAGACTCCGGTTGCAGTCATTCTTGCACTTGTGTGTTCCATGCTTCCGGTCAATGGACTGATCGCAATTGCTGCGTTGGTCGTTTTGGCGGATCTGTACGCATTATCCATTGAGGTATGTCTGGTAGGACTTCTCATGTTTGCGATCATCTATTTTATTTATTTCCGTTTTTCCCCAAAGAGTGGTATCAATGCGGTTCTGACACCGGTCTGCTTTAAGCTGCATATTCCTTATGCGGTACCGGTTGGCTCCGGTCTGCTGAGTGAGGCGTATTCTGTAGTGTCTGTTGCCTGCGGTACGGTGATCTATTTCTTTATCCATGGAGTGAGCGAGAATGCAAGCGCATTGAGCGATGCAGCGGAAGAGACTGATTCTTCGGTATCAAAAGTAGTAGTGGCATTGAACCAGCTGATTGGAAATAAAGAGATGTACCTTGTTCTTGGCATTTTTATCATTACGACACTCATTGTCTATGTGGTGAGAAAGCTTGACATTGAGCATTCATGGACGGTTGCATGGGCATCCGGTATTTTATTTGAAGCGATCGGACTGACAGCAGGATACATTTTACTTGGGATTTCAGACAAAATTGTCGGTGTGATCATTGGAAGCGTGATCTCCGGTGTGATCGCCATGATCATCCAGTTTCTGTTTTTTAATCTGGATTACTCCAGAACGGAACGCCTCCAGTTCGAGGATGATGATTACTATTATTATGTAAAAGCAGTTCCAAAATCTCTGGTGACGGAGAAAGATAAACAGATCAAACGTTTTAACGGAAAAAGTGAAAAGGAACGTTTGAACAAGAAGAAATTTGCAGAAGAGATGGACATAGACGAAAATTTATTAGATTAAAAGGAAGTGAATCCGGTGCAGAATTTAGGCGTAATATTGCGGACGTTTTGGGAAAAAGCGGTGTCTTACCTGACACTTCAGATGTCCCTCACAGATATTATAGAGATCATTATCATTTCAGTTCTGATCTATTATATGCTGGTTTGGATCAAAGATACGAGAGCGTGGATGCTTCTCCGTGGAATCCTTGTGATCCTTGCCTTTGTTTTGCTTGCAGTTTTATTTGAAATGAATACGATCGTCTGGATCGCCGACAAACTGTTTAACGTGGCAATGATCGCTGTGGTCGTGATCTTCCAGCCGGAGATGCGCAAGGCACTGGAAAATCTCGGACGGAAGAACATTTTGGTAAATCTTTTTAATTTTGATTTCAACAAAGTGGAGAATGGAAAGTTTTCCGACAAGACTATCACAGAGCTGGTGAAGGCCTGCTATGAGATGGGAAAAGTAAAAACAGGAGCACTCATCGTAGTGGAAGATGAAATCGTTCTGACGGAGTATGAGAGGACAGGGATTGCCGTAGATGGTATCCTGACCAGCCAGCTTCTGATCAATATTTTTGAAAAAAACACACCGCTGCATGATGGAGCAGTCATTGTGAGGGGAGACAGAGTTGTTTCTGCCACCTGCTATCTTCCACTGACGGACTCCTTAAGCCTGAGCAAAGACCTTGGAACAAGACACCGTGCGGCAGTCGGTATCAGTGAGGTGAGCGATTCACTTACGATCGTAGTATCTGAGGAGACCGGAAAAGTATCCATTGCATTAGATGGTGAACTTTACCGGAATGTAGATGCAGAATTCTTAAAAAATAAACTGGCTTACATTCAGAAACGTGAGCAGGACACTTCGAAAGTGAAATCATGGAGAGGGAGGCTGAAAGATGTTACAAAAATTCGGAAAGAAAGTAATGAATAACTTTGGCCTTAAAATCCTTGCTGTTTTGTTTGCTGTTGTTTTATGGATCGTAGTCGTGAATATTGATGATCCGAGCAACTCAAAACCTTACACAACCAGTGTCTCACTGGAAAATAAATCTTATATCACCTCCATGGGAAAATGGGCAGATTATCTGGATGGAAAGAATACGATCACGTTCAGCGTGTATGCAAAACGCTCTGTGCATAATACACTTACCAATGCGAACTTTACAGCAACGGCGGATGCACAGAAAATTGAATATGATGAGAAAACAGGGACTTACCGTGTGCCGGTTGTCGTGACCTGTAACCGTAACAACAGCAGTATTAATATTACCAGCAAAGATCTGTATCTGGATCTTGAACTGGAGGATTCTGCTTCAAAGCAGTTCCCGATCAAGACAAACACAACCGGTACGGTTGCGTCGGGATGCGCGCTTGGTGATGTTGAGATCACAGATGCGAATGTTATGAAAGTATCCGGTCCAGCTTCTGTGGTAAATCAGATCGATACCGTTGTGGCGACTATTAATGTAGATGGCATGTCAACGGATATCACAGACCGTGTGACACCTGTATTTTATGATGCACAGGGAGAGGTTGTGGATACGACAAAGCTTACGCTGAGTGTGAGCACAGTCAATATCAGTGCACAGATACTGAATACGAAAGATGTGGAACTGGAATTCCTGACAACCGGAACTCCGGCAGATGGATACCAGGCAGGGAATATCACCTATACACCACAGAAAGTACGTATTAAAGGCGAGGCGGCTATTTTAAATACCATCAATAAGATCACGATCCCGGAAGAAGTGTTAGATATTACAGATGCAACTTCAAATATTGAAAAGACTGTGGACATTTCCACATATCTTCCTTCAGGCACTGCATTAGTGATCAGTTCAGACTCCAAGATTGATGTTACAGTTGTGGTGGAGGCAGTAAAGACAAAGACTTTGCAGATCCCGGTGACGAATCTTCAGGTGATCGGACTGAGTTCGGATGAAAAAGTACAGTATGAGGAAGACAACATTGCCTTGACAGTGTCAGGAAGAAGCAGTGTGATCGATGCGCTGGACGAAAAGACGATTTCCGGCAGTATCGATCTGACAGATTTAAAGCTGGGTGCACATAATGTACTGATTACATTTGAATTGGATACAAATACGGTCAGCTATGCGGATACCTATGCCGCGGTTACCATTGAAAGCGCATCTGATACATCAGCTTCTGCTGATAATACAGATGAGGAACTGGAGAGTACCTCAACGGTAAGGAAAACAAGTGAACGTTAGCAGATTTAAAAAATTTGAAATAGGAACAAAGAGAGGAACAGTAATATGGCAAGAATGTTTGGAACAGACGGCGTCCGTGGTGTGGCGGGCTCGGAACTGACAATTGAACTGGCAACAAAGTTAGGTCAGGCAGGAGCTTACGTGCTCACAAAAGAGCAGGAGCATCAGGCAACCATTATTGTAGGATGTGATACGAGAATTTCAGGAGGAATGTTAGCGAGCGCATTAATGGCAGGTATCTGTTCGGTTGGCGCAAATGCAATATTTGTCGGAGTGATGCCGACACCTGCGATCGCATATCTCACCAGAAAACACAAAGTAGATGCCGGAGTAGTCATCTCCGCATCACACAATCCAATGGAATTTAACGGGATCAAGTTCTTCAATGGAGAGGGCTACAAGCTTCCGGATGAGATGGAAGATGAGATTGAGGCTCTGATCAAAAATAATATGAAAGACGTGGTACTTCCGATCGGTTCCGGCGTAGGAAAGATTGATTACCGCTTTGACCTGAGAGATGAATACGTGAAATTCATGGAAAAATGTGTTCCGGTGGATCTTAAAGGTATGAAAATTGTTGTAGACTGTGCAGAAGGTGCATCTCATTATACATCTGTCAAAACGCTGACAGATCTTGGGGCAGAACTTATCGCAATCCATACCGATCCAGATGGAACCAACATCAATTCCAACTGTGGCTCCACTCATATGGATGAGCTGAAAGCGCGTGTTGTATATGAAAAGGCAGCAGTTGGTCTCGCGTTTGACGGTGATGCAGACCGTATGCTTGCAGTGGATGAGCATGGAAATGTTGTGGACGGCGATCAGATCATGGCAATCTGTGGCAACTACATGAAGTCCAAAGGAACTTTGAAGAAAGATACGATCGTAGTCACAGTCATGACGAACCTCGGATTTACCCTTATGGGGCAGAAAGAGGGCATCCATGTGGAAAAGACCAAAGTCGGCGACCGTTATGTTCTTGAGAATATGAGAAAAAATGGCTATAACATCGGAGGAGAGCAGTCCGGCCACGTTATCTTCTTAGACGATAATACAACCGGTGACGGATTATTAAGTGCCCTGCATTTATTAGAGGTTATGGTCAATACCGGAAAACCGTTGTCAGAACTTGCTGAGATTATGGAAGTGCTCCCACAGGCTCTTGTCAATGCAAAAGTTCCAAACCATAAAAAAGAAAAATTCATGGAATATCAGGAAATTGCAGATGCTGTGGCAGATGTTGAGAAAAAATTCAAGGGCGAGGGAAGGGTTCTCATCCGCCCATCCGGAACAGAGCCGCTGGTGCGCGTCATGATCGAGGGGAAAGATCAGAAAGTGATCGATGAAGAAGCAAGGAAACTGGCGGAATTGATCACAAAAATTATGTTATAGAATACCAAAATGCTGGTCTGATTATAACATGGTGATTCAGACCGGCATACGGATAAAAAAATCAGGGGACTGGAATTTGGAGGGTAATACAGCATGGTTAGTCAGAAAGTAGTAATAAAAAATCCAACAGGACTGCATTTGAGACCTGCGGGAATTTTATGTAAGGATGCAATGCAGTTTAAATCACATATCACGTTCCGCTACCGCGATAATATCGCAAACGCAAAAAGTGTCTTAAGCGTGTTAGGCGCATGTATCAAGTCCGGAGATGAGATTGAACTCATGTGCGAGGGCGAAGACGAGGAAGAAGCTTTAAAAGCGATCGTGGAAGCGATTGAGGATGGATTGGGAGAGTAAGGGATATTTTTTTAAAAATTAAAAGAAAAAGATATTAAGTAAGATATGAAAATAAGTATTATTATACCGGTATACAACTCAACTTTATATTTGAAACAATGTGTGGAAAGTATATTGGCGCAGACGTATCACAATTTCGAAATTTTGTTAGTAGATGATGGATCTACGGATGATAGTCCGATGATATGTGATGAATATGCCCAAAAAGATGACAGAATTGTTACGATTCACAAACAGAACGGTGGAACATCAGATGCAAGAAACGTCGGATTGGAGAAAGCCAGTGGTGATTACATCACATTTATGGACAATGATGATTATTGGAGTAATCCAGATGCGTTGTGTGATATCATAAAAGTGATAAGTGAGACAGAACCGGATGTTGTGATGCATGCAAACATGGTGTATTGGCAGGATAAAAATAAAACTGTAAACCCATCTTCTTTTGATCGCACACTTGTATCGGGAAAGAAAAGAAAAGAGGCAGTGGAAAATCTGATAAAAGCTGGAATGCTTAGCGTTACAGTTTGGACAAAACTTGTAAAAACCTCTTTGATACGGGAACACGATCTGTATTTTAAAAAGGGAATCCGCAATGAAGATACAGACTGGATTGCCAGAATGCTGATTTGCGCAGAACGGTTTGAATGGTATGATAAACCATTTTATGTGTATCGCAAAGGCCATGAAACAGCTCAGACAAGTCAGAAGATGAAATATTATATGGTGAATGATCTGAAAAATATTATAATAGAATATACCCAATATGCAGAAAAATATTTGGATCAAGAATATCGGAAAGTTTTTTATGCGTATTTAGCGTATCCGTTTGCAGTCTGGATGGGACAGGCATATTTGATAGAACAGAATGAGCAAATTAAAAATGATCGTGAGATAATGAAAAAATATGCATATCTGTTAACTTATGATATAAACCCGGCAGTTCGTCTGGTTCATAGGGTATATCGTATATTAGGATTTGGATTGACATCAAGAATTTTAATGTTATATATTAAAAAAGTTTATTATTCATAATGAAAAAATACATTAGAGCAATTGAACAGGTGAAAAAAATGTCAAAACATTATTGCATTTTTTCTGCACAGTATTATCCGCATGTTGGTGGTGTAGAACGTTATACTTTGTATTTGAGCAGAAAATTGATCGCTGCAGGAAACGAAGTTACTATAGTAACATCAAATACGGGTGATTTATCAGGAGATGAAATACAAGAAGGAATCCAGATTTATCGTCTGCCATGTTACGATTTATTAGGCGGAAGATATCCGGTGTTCAAAAGAAACAAAGAATTTAAAAAAGTAAAAAAACTGATCGAGAGGAATCAATATGATCTTGTGATTATTAATACGAGATTCTATCTGCATTCATTATATGGTGCGAAATTTGCTAAAAGTAAGGGGATTCCATCCATTGTAATAGAACATGGAACATCCCACCTGAGTGTGAATAATAAGTTGTTTGACACAGTGGGGGGATGGTATGAGCACTTCCTTACATTTTTGTTGAAAAAGTATTGTGATGATTACTATGGAGTTTCGGAAGCCTGTTGTGAGTGGAGCGGACATTTCCATATCAAATCAAAGGGAACACTATATAATGCGGTTGAAATCGAAGAATTTCAGCGGATTTTAAAAGAGTCTGACATTGATTATCGGAAGGAATATGAGATTCCGAATGAAGCAAAAGTAATTTCTTTTACTGGCAGATTAATTCCGGAAAAAGGAATTAAACAGCTTGTATCAGCAGTAAAGAAGATAAATATAAGCAGGATAAAAAACGGACAGATACCGGTTTATTTAATGATTGCAGGGGATGGTATATTATATCAGGAATTGATAGAAATGTCAGATCCGTATATCATATTGACTGGACAAGTTGATTTTGAACATATTGTTAAAATTTTGGATGCGTCAGATATATTTTGCCTGCCATCGGATTCGGAAGGTTTTCCAACTTCTGTCCTGGAGGCTGTGGCGTGTAAGTGTTTTGTGATAACAACCTATCAGGGGGGAGCGAAAGAGTTACTTGTAGATGAACAGTATGGAATTATCATGAGAGATAATACAGTTGAATCAATTCAGAAAAATTTGGAAAAAGTAATAGAAGATGATGCATACCGAACACAGGCAGAATGTAAAAGTTATGATAGATTAGTAAAATATTTCACGTGGGATGCCACTGCTGAAAAGGTTATGCAGATTGCAAAAGACATGAATGGGGAGAAAGAATGAAAGTATTGATCATCATTCCGGCATACAACGAACAAGACAATATAGAACGTGTGGTGAAGCATTTGACAGAAAATTATCCAGAGTATGATTATGTGGTGATTAATGATGGATCAATGGATAAAACATCTGAGATATGCCATTCAAATCATTACAATATTATAGATCTTCCGGTAAATTTAGGACTTGCAGGTGGATTTCAGACTGGTATGAAATATGCATATCAAAAGGGATATGATTGCGCAGTACAGTTTGATGCAGATGGACAGCACAGACCGGAATATATTGCAGCAATGATCCGGAAAATACAAGAAGGCAATGATATTGTGATCGCATCCAGATTTGTTGAAGAAAAGAAACCGACTACAGCAAGGATGATTGGAAGCAGATTGATCACCACAGCGATCAGACTTACTTCAGGTGCAAAAATCATGGATCCGACATCTGGAATGCGTATGTATAATAAAAAATTAATAGAAGTATTGGCAAACAACATAAATTTTGGACCGGAACCGGATACAGTATCGTATTTGATTAAAATGGGAGCAAAAGTGGCAGAAATACAGGCAAAGATGGATGAAAGAATTGCCGGACAAAGTTATCTTAATGCCGTCAATGCTGCAAAATATATGGCCAGAATGTTGATTTCTATATTATTAATACAGAACTTTCGCAATAAAAAGAAAGTGGATTTTACAAAATAGGCAGGATAAAGGAGAAAAGAATGTCGATAGCATTTCGAATTACATTGATTATCGTATCTGTTTTTACATTGCTTTATATGTGCAAAAAAGTAAAACAGGAAAAATTACAGATAGAGTATTCTATTTTTTGGACATTGTTTGCGATAATGCTCGTTTTGTTTAGTATTTTTCCACAGATTGCAGATTGGATGTCAGAGTTGGTAGGCGTATATTCCACAACTAATTTCATATTTCTTTTGATTATATTTATATTACTTGTCAAATGTTTTCAACTCACTATGGACATTTCTAAACTGGACAATAAAGTAAAAGAATTAGTACAGAAGATTGCAATTGATGAGAAAGAAAAAAGGGAACAGAAATAAATGAAGGAAACAACAGCAAAGAAGAAATTTATGTGGAATATGGCTGGAAGTCTTTGCAATTCACTTTCCTCTATGCTTCTGTTGATTATCGTTAACCGGATTAGCGGAGAGAGCAGAGGTGGATTTTTTGCATTGGCGTATTCTACAGCGCAGCTTTTGTTTTCTGTCGGTGGATTTGAAATCAGACCAGTTCAGTCGACGGATATAAAAAATAAATTTACATTTAATCAATATTTTACCAGCAGAATGTTAAATTGTATTATTATGCTGATCTGCATGATAGGCTATATTGTTGTGAATGGTTATACTGGAGTAGAAGCACTTACCGTGTTTTGGATTCTGGGGTATCGAATGGTAGAGGCTGTGGCAGATGTATATAGTGGACTATTCCAACAGAGAGAACGCATTGATATTTCCGGAAAAGAGATGTTAATGCGGAGCGGAATTTCAACGATTACATTCACAATTATATTATGGTTAACAGACAATCTGTTATATGCGGCTATGACACTTACATTAACGTCACTGGTTATTATGCTGTTTTATGATTTACATATGAAAAAATACTTTGAACCAACGCCGGTGCATCTTGAATGGAGAGGGATTTTAGGTATTTATAATGCATGCTGGCCATTGTTTGTGTCATCTTTTATTATGAATTATCTGAACAATGCACCCAAATATGCGATTAACACATATTACGATGAGACGGTTCAGAACAGCTATAATATTTTATTTATGCCTGCATTTGTGATCAATTTATTAAGCCTTTTTGTATTCCGGCCACTTCTTACAGATCTTGCCAAAGATTGGGAAGGGGAAAATATAAAAGAGTTTACGGACATTGTGAAAAAAATGATGATTTTAATTGGTGCACTTACGATTGCAGCATGTGTGGGTGCTTATCTTTTGGGAATACCAATATTATCTCTTGTGTATGGAGTTGATCTGAGGGCATATCGAATGGAATTGGTGATCATTATGATATGCGGAGGACTGAATGCCTATGTATATTGTCTCTATTATGTGGTAACAGTTACGGGAAAACAGATTTTTTTATTGCTGGGATATGGAGCCGGACTTATATTTGCAGTATTTCTGGGATCGAGTTTCGTAAAGAGTCTTGGAATGTTGGGAGCGGCACTGAGTTGTACCCTTTCGTTTGGAGTAGTATTTATAGTATTTTTAATAATAACATCCTGTGTCGTAAAGGACAGGAAGAAGAAAACTGAAGTGTGATAAAAGATGGACAATTTTATAAAAAGAAAGAGGGAATGAAGAGAATGAGTAAAAAGATTTTGGTAACAGGATGTAATGGACAGCTTGGTCGTGCGATCAATAAGGAATACGCAGGAAGTGATGTGACATTTATTAATACAGATGTAGCGGAAGGGGAAGGTGTGGCAGCACTTGACATTACAAAAATTGAGCAGGTATTATCACTTGTACGTGCAGAACAGCCAGAAGTGATCATTAACTGTGCGGCCCATACAAATGTTGATGCATGTGAGAAGCAGTGGGATGCAGCCTATCGTATCAATGCTTTGGGTCCAAGAAACTTAAGCATTGCAGCAGAGGCAGTTGGCGCAAAGATGATTCATGTTTCAACTGATTATGTTTTTGAGGGAAATGGTACAAAACCATATACTGAATTTGATGCACCGAATCCGGTGAGTGCTTATGGTAAAACAAAGCTCGAGGGGGAGAAGTTTGTTCAACAGTTTTCAAACCATTTCTTTATTTTTCGTACAGCCTGGTTATATGGAGATGGAAAAAACTTTGTAAAAACTATGCTGAACCTTTCGGAGACTCATGATGAAGTGAGTGTTGTCTGCGATCAGCTTGGATCGCCAACAAGTGCAGTAGAGCTTGCAAAGGCAATCCATCATTTTGAGGGAACGGAAAATTATGGTCTGTATCATGCTACCTGCGAGGGAGATACAAACTGGGCAGACTTTACAGAGGAAATTTTCAAAAGAGCAGGAAAAAGCACAAAGGTAAATCATGTAACAAGTAAACAGTATAAACAGATGAATCCGGCAGCGGCTGACCGACCGGCATATTCCATTCTGGATAATTATATGATGAGATTAGCGGATGGTTATCAGATGGCTGACTGGAAAGACGCATTGGATGTTTATATGGCAGAGCTGAAATAGTTAATAAAATCCTAAGATGTGTAAAACTTGTCTTAGTATATAAAATATGGTAAAATGACAAATAATTGTGATGATAGGAGGATCTCAGAATGAGAACTTATTTGGTAACTGGAGGAGCTGGATTTATTGGATCGAACTACATTCATTATATGTTTCGCAAATATGATAATGAAATCAGAATTATCAATGTAGATGCATTGACATATGCAGGTAATCTGGAGAATTTAAAAGATATTGAAAATAGAGATAATTACACTTTCATTAAAGCGGACATCACGGACAAGGATGCTATCATGAAGATCTTTGAAGAAAATGATATTGACCGTGTTGTGCATTTCGCGGCAGAAAGTCATGTTGACAGAAGTATTAAAAATCCGGAAGTTTTTGTCAAGACAAATGTTCTTGGAACAGCAGTTATGCTTAATTGTGCAAAAAAAGCATGGGAGCTGCCAGATGGCAGTTTTAAAACTGGTAAAAAGTTCCTTCATGTATCGACAGATGAAGTATATGGTTCACTTCCTGATGATGGAAAAAGCTATTTTTATGAGACAACTCCATATCAGCCACACAGTCCATATTCCGCTAGTAAAGCGTCTTCTGATATGTTAGTGAAGGCTTATATTGATACGTATCATTTTCCGGCTAATGTGACGAATACATCTAATAATTATGGACCATATCAGTTCCCGGAGAAGTTGATTCCATTAATTATTAACAATGCTTTGCACGGAAAGAAATTACCGGTGTACGGAGATGGATTGAATATTCGTGACTGGTTATATGTAGATGATCATGCAAAGGGAATTGACATGGTTCAGGAACATGGAAAGCTTGGTGAGTCTTACAATATTGGCGGACATAATGAAAAGCGTAATATTGAGATTATCAATATTATCATTGAGACTCTACAGGAAATTCTTCCTGATACTGATCCAAGAAAAGCAAATGTAAGCAAAGATTTGATCACATATGTAGAGGATCGCAAGGGACACGATCGCAGATATGCGATCGCACCTGACAAGATAAAAGCTGAGATAGGCTGGGAACCGGAGACGATGTTCAAGGATGGAATTAAGAAGACCATCGCCTGGTATTTAGAACATGAAGACTGGATGAACAATGTTACCAGTGGTGATTATCAGAAATATTATGAAGATATGTATCAGGGAAAATAATAATAGCACAAATAGCAGTACCGTCCGTAGGTCGGATGATACTGCTTGTTTGCGTTTTACCAAAAAGTGATAAAATGAATTTTTTAGGAGGATGAAAAATGAAAGGAATTATTTTAGCCGGAGGATCCGGAACACGTTTATACCCATTGACAAAAGCAATTTCAAAGCAGATCATGCCGGTTTATGATAAACCAATGATTTACTATCCTTTATCAACTTTAATGCTTGCTGGAATCAGAGAAGTACTGATTATTTCTACACCAAGGGATCTGCCGGTGTTTGAGGAGTTATTAGGGGATGGATCACAGCTTGGGATGAGATTTGAGTATGCGGTACAGGAACAGCCAAGAGGACTTGCTGATGCATTTATTATCGGCGAAAAATTTATTGGAAAAGATGCAGTGGCATTGGTATTAGGAGACAATATTTTTTACGGACAGAGTTTCTCAAAAGTTCTTCGGAGCGCAGCTGAGCGTACAGAAAATGAAGCCGGCGCAACCATTTTTGGCTATTATGTAAGAGACCCGAGAGAATATGGGGTTGTAGAATTTGATGAGAATGGAAAAGCATTGTCCATCGAGGAAAAACCGGAAAATCCGAAGTCAAACTATGCAGTACCGGGACTCTATTTCTATGACAATGATGTAGTTGAGATTGCAAAGAATGTAAAACCATCTGCAAGGGGTGAGATAGAGATTACAAGCGTAAATAATGAATATCTGAACCGTGGAACTTTAAATGTTGAAACATTGGGAAGAGGATTTGCCTGGTTAGACACCGGAAATCATGACATGCTTCTTGCAGCGGCAGATTTCGTGTCAGCATTCCAGAAACGTCAGGGATTATATATCTCCTGTATCGAGGAAATTGCTTACAAGCGGGGGTTCATTGACAAAGAGCAGCTTGTGAAACTTGCACAGCCATTATTGAAGACAGATTATGGAAAATATCTGATGGAAATTGCAGAGGGATTATAAAGTCTTTATTTTCATCTATGGATAAAAAAGATTCGAAAAGGAAGTATAAAAAATGGGAAAAATAAAAGTAACAGACAATTGCAATGGAATTGCAGGATTAAAAGTGATTGAGCCGACCGTATTTGGGGATGCCCGTGGATATTTCATGGAGACTTATAATTACAATGATTTCAAAGAGGCAGGAATTGACTGTGAATTTGTACAGGATAATCAGTCTGCATCCAAAAAAGGCGTATTAAGAGGATTACATTTTCAGATTAATTATCCACAGGACAAGCTGGTGCGTGTGGTAAATGGAGAGGTGTTTGACGTTGCAGTCGATCTGCGCGAGGGATCAGAGACATTTGGTAAATGGTTTGGTGTGACTTTATCCGCAGAGAATAAGAAACAGTTCTTTATTCCAAAGGGATTTGCGCATGGATTTATCGTATTGTCCGATTATGCAGAATTCTGTTATAAGGTAACAGATTTTTATCATCCAAATGATGAGGGCGGGCTGTTGTGGAAAGACCCGGAGATCGGTGTGGAATGGCCGATGCCGGAAGGAATGACTGAGGCGGATCTTACATTATCTGATAAGGATAAAGTATGGAGTGGAATCTCAGAATATGTCAAAAACCGTAAATAAGTTATAGCTTAAGAGAATGAAAGTTAGAGGAAAAGCATGCCAACGGAAATAAAACAAGCCAATATGCTGAAAGAAATAATAAGTAATCGAAAATTAATATGGGACTTGTCAAAGAATGATTTTAAAACCAGATTTGCAGGATCCTATCTGGGAATTATCTGGGCTTTTGTCCAGCCGATTGTAACAGTATTGGTATATTGGTTTGTATTTGAAAAAGGAATGCATGCAAGCGGTATTAATCTCAGATCAGGAATTACAGCACCTTTTGTTTTGTGGCTGATAGCAGGACTTGTACCGTGGTTTTTCTTTCAGGAGGTGCTCAGTGGGGGAACAAATGCGCTGATGGAGTATAGCTATCTGGTAAAAAAGGTAGTATTCCAGATTGATATCTTACCAATTATTAAATTGATATCAGCTTTGTTTGTGCATTTGTTTTTTATTGCATTTACAATTATTTTATATGCGTGTTATGGGTATTATCCGGATTTGTATACATTGCAAATGTTATATTATACCTTTGCGATGATGATCCTTTTATTAGGACTGATATATGCAACATCTGCAATAGTAGTATTTTTCAAAGATCTTGGACAGATCATTAACATTATTTTGCAGATAGGTGTCTGGATGACACCAATTATGTGGAATATTGATGGGATGGAATTGAATCCGATTCTGATTACAATTTTAAAGTTAAATCCAATGTATTATATTGTGGCAGGATATAGGGATTCTTTGATCAATAAGGCTGGATTTTGGGAACAACCAGGCATGACAATTTATTATTGGATTCTTACAATTGTATTATTCATAATCGGGACAAAAATATTCAAAAAATTAAAGCCACATTTTGCAGATGTGTTATAGAAAGGTAACTGCATGGATAACATCGCAATTTCAGTAGAACATGTAAAAAAAATATATAAATTATATGACAGAAACCGGGATCGCTTGAAAGATGCATTAGGATTTTCAAAAAAACCACTTGGAAAAGAGCATTACGCATTGAATGATGTATCTTTTCAGGTTGGTCAGGGAGAGACAGTTGGCATTATTGGAACAAATGGTTCGGGAAAATCTACAATTTTAAAGATCATCACTGGAGTTTTGAATCCAACCGATGGGGAAGTCAAAGTAAATGGGCGTATTTCTGCGTTGCTAGAACTTGGCGCCGGATTTAATATGGAATATACCGGAATTGAAAATATTTATCTGAATGGAACCATGATTGGTTTTACCAAAGAAGAGATAGATGAAAAGCTGCAGGATATTTTAGATTTTGCGGATATTGGCGATTTTGTAAATCAGCCGGTCAAAACATATTCCAGCGGTATGTTTGTACGTCTTGCATTTGCAGTTGCAATCAATATTGAGCCGGAAATCCTTATTGTCGATGAAGCACTTTCGGTTGGGGATGTATTTTTTCAGACGAAATGTTATCACAAATTTGAAGAATTTAAGAAAATGGGAAAGACCATTCTTTTTGTTAGCCATGATCTTGGGAGCATTGGAAAATACTGTGACAGAGTTGTCCTTTTGAATAAAGGGGTAAAGCTTGCAGAGGGCAAACCAAAGGATATGATCGATCTTTACAAAAGGGTAATGGCAGAATCAAAGATGGAAGACAGCCCGAAAAAAGAAGACGGTCATGCAGCAATAGAAGGAGTTGCATGGAAAGAATCCATGATTTTAAATCCGGATAAGCAGGAGTATGGCGATAAAAAGGCAGAGATTATTGACTTTGGAATTTTCGATGCAACAGGAAAGATTACGAATACTGTTTCTAAATTTGAAGAGTGTGTTTTGAAATTAAAGGTACAGTTTCATGAGGATGTGTTAAATCCAATTTTTGCATTTACAATCCGGGATTTAAAGGGAACGGATCTTACCGGAACCAATTCACTTATTGAAGGGTTAGAGCCTGGGCTGATAGAGGCAGGGACCATACTTACAGTATCATTCAGACAAAAATTGCCATTTCAAAAAGGACAGTATCTGCTACAGTTAGGATGTACAGGATATAATGGTGACGAATTAGAAGTTCATCACAGATTATATGATATATGTTGTATACAGGTTTTATCTAAAAAAGTTACTGTTGGATATTTTGATTTGAACTCCATAGTAAGTTGTAATGAAGAGTAGGCTATGGGAAGGCGAACAGCGAGTAAAATCAGCGATGATATGAATCGCTGTATATAAAAAGGAGCATTATGGGAAGAACACAGAAGCTTGCAGCAATTATAAAAGAGGGAGTAAGAAATCCTCAGAAAATAAAAAAAGGATTAAAAGTTTTAAAAAATCAGGGACCGGAGATTTTTAAACAGCGTTTATCTGCCAGTGTAAATTATGAACCTGGATATGGCAGAGTGAAGAAAGAAAAATTAAAAAATTATAGTGGAGAGATTCTTTTTTCCATTGTAATGCCTGTATATAATGTAGAAATTAAGTGGCTTGATAAGGCGATTGAATCTATAGAAAAGCAGAATTACAAAAACTGGGAGATTTGCATTGCAGATGACTGCTCTACAAGGCAAGAGGTAAGAGAGCACTTATCAGCAATGAAAAATAGCCGGATTAAAATTAAATTATTAGAGAAAAATCAGGGGATTTCAGGAGCAACCAATGCAGCAGCAGCGCTTGCATCCGGAGAGTATATCCTTCTTATGGATAATGATGATGAGCTTGCACCGTCTGCACTACATGAATTTTATCAGAAGATAAAAAAAGAAGGGTCTGAGATCATATACAGCGATATGGATATTATTGATGCGAAAGGAAAAACGAGAGATCCATTATGTAAACCTGACTGGTCTCCGGATCTTTTCCTGAGCCAGATGTATTTAGGACATTTGATTGGATTCAAGAAGTCCTTATTTGAAAAAGTGGGTGGATTTCGCAGTGAATTCAACGGAAGCCAGGATTATGATCTGTTACTTCGAATGACAGAGATGACGGACAAGATTGGACATGTCTCTGAGATACTTTATCATTGGAGAGATCTTCCAAGCTCCACAGCAGCCAACCCGGAGTCAAAGCCATATGCACAGACAGCAGGACTTAATGCAATTCAGGAACATTTAGACCGTGTTTATGGCAAAGGAGCAGCGACTGCAAATGAGACAGAGAATTTGTTTGTCTATGATGTGAGATATCACATGAATGAGGAACCGAAGGTTTCCATTATTATTCCGATTAAAGATCATGCAGATTTGTTAAAGGCTGCAATTGACAGTATTTTTGCGAAGACAACTTATAAAAATTTTGAGATTATTATTTTAAATAACAATTCTGAGAGGGAAGAGACTTTTAGTTATCTGAAGAAGGTGGAAGAAGAACATGACAATGTCATCGTGAAAGATGCGGCGTTTGAGTTTAACTGGTCAAGGCTTAATAATTATGGAATGAAGTTCGCAACCGGAGATGTCTATGTATGTTTGAATAATGATGTAGAAGTTATTGAACCGGAATGGCTTACAAGACTGGTAGAGAAAGCCATACGAAAAGATGTTGGTGTTGTCGGTGGATTGCTTTTATATGAAGATAATACGATCCAGCATGCAGGAGTAGTTATTGGAATGGGTGGCTGGGCTGATCATGTATTCAAGGGAATGAAACCGCAGCACTATGGATCGCCATTTGTGTCACCGATGGTAACAAGAAATGTTTCGGCGGTAACGGGAGCCTGTCTTGCAGTTTCGAAGGCGACAATTGAGAAAATCGGTGGATTTGATGAGAAATTCATTGTATGTGGAAGCGATATTGAACTTGCACTTCGTGCAAACCAGCATGGACTCGTGAATATCTACGATCCAAATGTTCGTCTGTATCATTATGAATCTAAGAGCAGGGATGCAAGTAAAATCCCACAGATTGACTTTGATCTGTCGGATCAGATGTATAAGACCTACCGGAAAAACGGAGATCCATATTATAATAGAAATCTCGATTATTATTGTTGCCAGCCCAAAATTTGTGCCGCGGTGCAGCAGACTGTCAAAGAGCAGGAGGAAAAAATGCTTCTGAAGAGAAAAAGAGAAACCGGACTTCCACAATTGGATACAAATGTATATGAAATTACACCATACACTTTCCGTAAGATAGAATATCCGAACCGCAGAATGAACCTTCTGGTTCCGTCTATCAATGCAGAGCATGTCTTTGGTGGAATCTCAACTGCACTGAAGTTTTTCGATACTTTAGTGAAAGCATTAGGCTATGATGCACGTATTATTTTAGTAGACGCAGAGCCAGACAAAGCAGCCATTAAAAAATATTCCGATGAGTATACATTTGTAAAAGCAGAAGATGATTCTCTCGTTGCAAAACAGATTATTCCATACAGCAACCGTTTTAACCGCAGTATTCCGGTGTCAGAGAATGACTATTTCTTATTTACTGGCTGGTGGACAGCGTATTGTTGTCAGGATGCTTATGTTGGATTTGAAAATACATTTGGAATCAAACCAAATATTTTTCTCTATTTTATTCAGGATTATGAGCCGGGATTTTACTCCTGGTCTACGAAGTACCTGCTTGCAGATTCTACCTACAAGAGTGATTATCCAACAATTGCAATTTTTAACAGTATGTTGTTGAAAGAATTCTTCGATGAAAACCATTACCATTTTACGCATAGTTTTGCGTTTGATCCTGTCTTAAATGATGGATTAAGAAAAGTGTTAGAGCAAATGCCTGCACAGGTTGATAAGAAAAAACAGATTCTTGTTTATGGACGTCCGGGTACGGAGCGTAATGCATTTAACCTTGTAGTAGCGGCTCTGAAAAAGTGGGTGATGATGCAGCCGGATATTGAGGAATGGGAGATTCTTTCAGCAGGGGAGATGCATCGTTCAATTCAACTTGGAAATGGCAAAGAACTTGTCTCCGTTGGAAAGCTTACAATTGAAGAATATGCGCAGACTTTGCAGGAAACTTACGCGGGAATTTCACTGATGTGTTCACCACATCCAAGTTATCCGCCACTTGAGATGTCGGTATTTGATGTAAAGACGATCACGAATACTTATGCGAATAAAGATCTTAAGGATTTCAATGATAACATGGTATCACTGGATAATATCAGTCCAATGAACATTGCAACACATCTGACTGAAATCTGCAAAGCTTACAGACCGCAGGTAGAACATGTGACGGCGAATCCATTATATGTAAAAAATGAGCATGTATTTGATTTTATAAAGGATATCAAGGAGATTCTTGGGTAAAAAATAGTAGTTGTAGATAACTATAGAAAAGAGGTTCTATGACAGAGCAGATTGGAAAAGTAACGTTAGATTATACATTTTATAATGGACAGGATCAATATAGTGACGGGGACATCGAGAATGATCTGTTACAGCTTATTATGGAAGAACCAGACGTAGAGAAGATACTTGCAGAAGATGACCGGTGGCCAGTGTTATATCATTTTTCACCTGTCAGACAAAATATATTGGAGTGGTATCCTTTTAAAAAAGATGCATCTGTACTTGAAATTGGGGCAGGATGTGGAGCTGTCAGTGGAGTACTTTGCAGAAATGCAAAGCATGTGACAAGTGTAGATCTTTCTAAACGCAGATCATTGATTAATGCAAATCGTAATAAAGAATACGATAATCTTACAATTATGGTTGGAAATTTCAATGATGTTGTTTTGAAAGAAAAGTATGATTATATTACATTGATCGGAGTATTGGAATATGCCGGTTATTACACGGATGATGAACATCCATTTGAAGCCTTTTTAAAAAAAATCAGTGGATATTTGAAAGAAGATGGAAAACTGCTGATTGCTATTGAAAATAAATTTGGATTGAAATATTGGGCAGGTTCCAGAGAAGACCATACTGGAAAATTTTTTGACGGTTTGGAAGGTTATATTGATACAGATAGTAAAGTGAGAACTTTTAGTAAAGAGGCGTTAAAGAAAATAATTACAGATGCTGGATATGGGAAAGCAGAATTTTATTATCCGTTTCCGGATTATAAATTCCCTGTACAGATTTTTTCTGATGAGTACCTTCCACGAGAAGATGATCTTAATATAGGTTTAGATACTTTCGATAATACAAGAATGATGCTTTTTAACGAAAACAGAGTCTATGCAAATCTTTTAAAAGAAAAAAAATTTGAATTTTTTGCAAATTCCTTCTTTATAGAAGTTGCAAAATAGTGTGAGGTGATATCTTGAAGAAAATTTACTCAAAAATTACAAAAGAGAGAAGAAAACAGTTTCAGATAGAAACCTACATAATGAAGGATGGGGAACAGAGACTGGTTGTAAAAAGAGCATTGGCAAAAGACGGAGTAGCACATATCAGGAAGATGTCTGATTATTATGAAAAAAATAAGGATGAAGGTATCCTGTGTCCATCGAAACTGATTTCAGAAAACGAGATCGCTTTTGAATTTTTAACCGGGGAGAGTCTTTGCAATACAATGTTGGAGGCTCTTGAGGATAAAGACGAAGTAAGATTTCTTTCTTTGCTTCGAATGTATGATGGAATCATAAGAAGCAATGTTAATATAGAAAGAAGAACATTTATGCCGGATGCACAATTTGTACAGGTGTTTGGCGAAGTTTCTTTCCCAGATGAGATGGAATGTGGAAAAGAAATGAATATCGATATGAGCTTTGATAATATCATAAAAGATCAGACTGACAGCAAATATAAAATTATTGATTATGAATGGGTATTTTCATTTCCAATTCCAGTGAAATTTGTAATATACCGTGCGGTGTCTGCTTTTTATACCAGAAATGGCAGTGCTATGAAAGATATCATGACAATCAATGAAATTTATGATTGCTTTGATATTACGGAAGAAGAAATTGTTATATTTGAAAATATGAATGAAGCATTTAATCAATATGTATATGGTGGGAAAAATGGCTATAACGCAAGCCTTATTGCTTACAAAAAAGAAGTATACGATGTGAAAAAACTGCTTCCGGAGGAAAACTTATTCTTACAGGTGTTCTTAAATGACGGAACAAACTATCTTGAAGACAAGGCAATTACAAATCATATTATAGGACAGAATGTAAAATTGAATATTCCGATTGAATTCACACAGTATGTATCAGAAATACGATTGGATCCATTAAATGTTTCATGTGTTTTGCAAAATCTCAAGGTGCAAATTGTGACAAAAGATAACAATGAATATGAAATTGAACATTATCGGCACAATGCCATCATAACAAAAGATCATGATTTTATATTTGCATCGGAAGATCCGCAGATCATATTTGAAAATCAATGGGAAAATAATGTAAGAGAGGTAAAAATTGCATTTAGAATCAGGGAAGCAGGGTTGCAGGATAATCCGATACTCAGTGCACTTAGTGAGTTAAAATGTCATATGAACCAAGTAGAAAACGAACTGGAGTATATTAAGGGAACAAAAGTATATAAAACTTTATTAGAACGCAAAGTCGATAAAGTGTTAGGAGAAAATGAATGAAAAATGCAGCAGGAATATTGCTGGTAATTTATTTGTTTTTTTTAGTACCATTGTTAGCAGGTGCATTGATAGATGCAGCAGCAGGTGTAAAAAAGAGAAATATATCAAGCACATATGCAAATGGATTTGTTGCTATGCTTGGAATATTTTGGGGTGTTGCGGTACTTTTTTTATATCGTGGCTGTACATTAGAAAAACTTAGTATGGTTTGGATGTTTGCGACGATTACGATATGCGTGGCATCCATATTAGCAAATAAAAAAGCAATACATGGATGTTTTAAACATAAAGGAAAATCAGAAAATGGACACAAGGCTGTAAAAATTGCAATGGTAGTAACCGCAATAGCAATATTGTTTTCTGTAGTTTGCGTAAAACCACAGATGGAGCAGACAGTACAAACAGTAATGACATCAATTGATACCAATTCTGCATATATATATCAACCATATACTGGTGAGCAGTATCCAGCCACACAGATGGAAAAGATATTTTCACCTTATGAGATGCTATACGCAGTCACTGCATGTGTTTCCGGATTACATCCGGCATTGCTGATAAAAGTAATACTTCCATTATTTATTTTACCATTTTTTATGTGCTGTTATTGGGAAATTGGAAAGTTCTTTTTTAAGCAGGAAAAAATGCAGGCAGTATTTTTAATGATTGTAGAAATTATCTATTATGTACCAATATATACAGCGGTAGAAACTCCGGTGACAGGTATATTCCGAAGCTGTTGGAATGGCAGTGTAATGTTGGAATGCTGCATTCTTCCATATGCATTTTTACAAGTGATGCGTATGTTAAATTTCATGTATGGAGGAGAAAAAAATAAAGTATCCGATTGTGTAAAACATCCGGTTATGATGCAGGCAGTATTATTTATTATTTTATATCCGGCGGCACAATTGTTACATCACAAAGGCTGGTTTTATGTGTTCCTAATGATGTTGCTGATGATTCTTGTCTGGTTTGTAAGGAAGGGGTATAAATATGTCCGGGTTGTGGGAAGACATTAAAAATGCATATTTTTCTTACAATGGGATGGGAACAAATGTTTTTTTCCTTTTTGTTGCAATATTTTATTTCTTGATTATAAATAAAAAAAGACAAAGAAATTTGTTAATATATGAGATTTTTGGTATACTTTTTCTGGTGACGCCGGGGATTGCAAATGGCATACTAAATATGAGCGGTCAGAAGACAGATCATTGGATGGTCTATGGAATACTAAACATAGTATCGGTTGTTGGAGTTGCAATGACAGACTATTTGATAAACATACCATCTAAGAAAGAAAAAATAATTGTCATAGTGATATATATTTTACTGATTCAGGCAGGGATGGGATTAAATTATACGTCGCAGCATTTGGAATTTATCACAAACAGTTATAAAATATCAAATGAAGTCATGGAGATCGCTGAACAGTTGGAATTTGTAGAAAAACCAAGAGTTCTTGCACCGGAAGAGGTGGCAGGTGAGCTTCGGGAATATGATACCAGGTTTGCTGTTATTTATGGTGAAGGTTTATCTTTTACCCAGGAGAATCTGGAACAGCTGCAGATAGAAACAGAATCCTATGGCTGCAATTGTCTGGTTATTAATTCTGAGTATGACAATATTGAATTTTTTAATAGCATTGGATTTAGTAAAATTTATAACACAGAGCAATATGAAGTATATGCAAAATAATTTATAGAGAAAAGTGGCGGACTTATGAAAAACTTAGATAAAACATTATGGATCAAGAGAATATTTATGGTACTGATGGATATATGCATTGTAATATTAACGAGTATTGCTGCATTGATCGTAAGATTTGAATTTAGTCTTTCAGCCGTACCGAAGTATTATATTGGTGTTGTATGGAGTTCATTGCCGGCAACTTTAGTCATTGCAATCATCGTATTTTATGTATTCCGTTTGTACAGTAGTCTTTGGGTATATGCGGGAGTAACAGAATTACTGTATCTTGCGGCGGCATGTATTGTGGATACACTGCTTAATACAGTGAACATTCTTTTGAACTACAGAGATCAGGAGTATCCACTTCCAAGAAGCTGGTATTTTATTTATGGAACGTTATTATTGGCGTTTATGTTTATCAGCCGTTATTCCTACCGTGCAGTAAGAACATTCTTTGGAAAAAAAGTAGATGCAAAGAATCTGAAAAGAGTGCTTGTAGTGGGGGCTGGAGAAGCAGGAAATTCAATTATCAAAGAAATTTCCGGCAGCCGTTTTGTAAATATGCATATTGTTGGTTTTGTAGATGATGACAAGAGCAAAATCGGAAAATATATGCATGGAGTGAAGGTGCTTGGCGATAGAAATGATATCATAGAAATTGCAAAAGAATATCTTGTAGACGAGATTATTATTGCGATTCCAACAGCGAGTGCAAAAGAGACAAAGGCAATTTTAGATATCTGCAAGCAGACAGGCTGTGAATTAAAACGTTTACCGGGTATGTATCAGTTGGTAAATGGCGATGTCAGTATCAGTAAATTAAAAGATGTTGATGTAAATGATCTTTTAGGACGTGATCCGATCACGGTTGATCTTGATTCCATTATGGGATATGTTTCTGATAAGGTAGTTATGGTTACTGGTGGAGGTGGTTCGATCGGCAGCGAGTTATGCCGCCAGATTGCATCACACAATCCGAAACAGTTAGTGATTGTTGATATTTATGAAAATACTACATACGATATTCAGCAGGAATTAAAGAGAAATTATCCTGAACTGGATTTGGTTGTATTGATTGCTTCCGTAAGAAATACGAAGCGCATGGATTTGATTTTTGAGAAATATCGTCCGGAGATCGTATATCATGCGGCAGCGCATAAACATGTACCGTTGATGGAAGACAGCCCGAATGAAGCAGTAAAAAATAATGTTTTAGGAACATGGAAAGTGGTTCAGGCCGCAGATAAATACAATGTAAAACGTTTTGTCATGATCTCTACAGATAAGGCGGTAAACCCAACGAATATTATGGGCGCTACCAAGAGAATCTGTGAGATGATTATTCAGACATACAATAATCGTTCTAAGACAGAATATGTAGCGGTTCGATTTGGTAATGTACTTGGAAGCAACGGAAGTGTGATTCCTTTATTTAAGAAGCAGATTGAAGCAGGTGGACCGGTTACCGTTACGCACCCGGACATTATCCGTTATTTTATGACAATACCGGAAGCAGTATCTCTTGTGTTACAGGCAGGAGCCTATGCAAAAGGGGGAGAAATCTTTGTCCTGGATATGGGAGAACCGGTTAAGATTGTAGATCTTGCAAGAAACCTGATACTTCTTTCCGGACATAAACCAGACGAAGACATACAGATTGTATTTACTGGATTAAGACCAGGCGAAAAACTGTATGAAGAAATGCTTATGAAAGAAGAAGGTATGCAGGAAACTGCCAATAAATTAATTCATATTGGCAAACCAATTCAGATGGATGAAGAGAAGTTTTTAAAACAGTTAGAAGAAATCAAAGAGCATGTGGTAGAAGAACCAGATGATATACGGGAATGGGTGCAGAAGATGGTGCCAACATACTCTATTCAGAATCGGTAGAACCAGAAAACAGGGTATATAATATGGAAAAAATTTGGGAAGTCATCTTAATTCTTGTACTTGCAGGAATGGGATTTATTTTGCAACTTGATAGGAAAAAGGAAAATGGAACAGATAAAACAAATTCTAAAAAATAAAAAAATATATTTTAGAGATTTTATTGCAATTATTGTAATATTTTTCCTATCTTTATTTGTAGAACAGGTATTATTACAGTGGAATTCGTTTAAAAATGAAAAATATGAGCAGACTTTTCAGGTAAGCGAAGGACAAAAGGCAGAGAATAAAGATGGAGAGACAACGTATGATTTTTTATTTGATGGAAGATATGTGAGCTCTATCTATTTGATTTATCAAAGCAAGACGGATATCAGCTCCAGAATGGAAGTGACATTCTATGATGGATATGGACAAAAAGAAGTGGTGGAACTGGAAGATACTGCATCATTTTTGCTTGGAAAATCTGCAGTTTGGGTAGATCAGAAAGTTGACAGCCTGAAATTGACAGTGGAAAACAAAGATGCGGATAAGTTAAATTCAATAATATTTGTAAATCACACGGTATTTTCCTGGGCAAAGTTTCTGCTTGTATTTTCAGTATTGTTGCTAAGTTACTTATTTGTTTCTCATTGGACTTTTTTTGGAAAAAGACCCGAATGGATGTATGCAATGGTATCGGTTGCATTAGGAATGGTGATTATCTTATCAGCACATCATTCATTTGATTCATGGGATGAACAGATTCATTATAATATAGCATATACAGACTCCTGGGTATGGAATTATATGGAGTACAGTGATGCTGTGATGTCAAATGTAGAAATGCGTGTACCAACAGGGGACACGTTAGAGGAAGAACAATGGATAGGAGAATGGCTTAATCAGGCAAATGATACCGTTGTATTATCATCACAAAAAGGTAGATTTCTCAGATATGGACAAAGGGCTTATCTTCCACAGATATTAGGACTTGGATTAGGAAGAACACTGGGATTGTCTTATGTAGCAACAGTATTTTTAGGAAAGTTTTTTAATTTACTGTTTTGTACAGCTGTCGTTACGTGTGCGATTCGTTTCAGCAAGTATGGAAAACGTACATTGATGTGTGTTGGGTTGCTGCCGACAACGGTATTTCTTTTTTCGTCATTTACATATGATGCATTTGTGATAGCACTTTTAATGTTGGGCATAGCATTGTTTGTAACAGAGTACCTGAGTGAAGAAAAAATTCAAACAAAACGGACGATGGTATCTATTCTTGCTATGGTTGTGGGATGCTTTTCAAAGGCGGTCTATATTCCATTTTTGGCATTATATTGGCTTATGCCGAAGGACAAGTTTTATAGCAGGAGACAAAAGAATCTGTTTAAAGCAGGAATCTTTGTCTTATTAATATTAATGTTTGCGTCCTTTATACTGCCGTTAATAGGTAATGTTACAAGCGGAGCAGAGGTAGGAGATTACCGTGGAGGAGATACGAGCCAGACAAGTCAGTTATCTATGATTTTGGGATATCCGTTGACGTATACAGGAGTTTTGTTGAAATCACTTGGAACAACGTTTGCATCTTATTTTATTGGTTCCAAAGTGCTTGCAAATTTTGCATACCGTGGAATCTATGATGGAATAGGATATTTTGTAGTACTGCTTACGATGTTGTTTACATTTGTGACCGATTTTGGAATGACAGAAAAAACATATGATGCACAGATGAAAAGAAAAATATTGATGATGAAAATATGGAATGCAGTATTAATATTTGGAACAGCATGTCTGGTCTGGACGGCATTATACCTGGATTTTACACCGGTAGGGTCGATGGTAATTAACGGAGTATCACCAAGATATTATTTGCCGCTGATCTTTCCACTGAGTCTCATTTTTATAAACCAAAAAGTGAGATGCAGCATGAAATTAGAGAATTATCAGAGTCTTATAGCGTTTTTAATGCTGATAGGCACAGGTATATCTATTTATTGTCTGATGCTTGCATAAATTGCAGATACATGAAAGGAATCAAAAAGATGAAACAGTTTACAATTTCACAGAAAATTTATATGGGAGTGAAAAGGGTAATTGACATTTTATTATCTGCTCTGGCATTAATTCTGTTATCCTGGTTGTTTTTGATTTTATGCATTGCGATTAAAATTGATAGTAGAGGACCAATCCTTTTTAAACAGAAAAGGGTTGGAATCCATAAGACACACTTTATGATCTACAAATTCAGAACTATGAGAATTGATACGCCAAAGGATATGCCAACTCATATGCTGGCTGATCCGGAACAGTATATTACAAGAGTAGGGAAATTTTTAAGAAAAAGCAGTCTGGATGAATTGCCGCAGATCATCAATATCCTTATGGGAAAGATGAGTATTGTTGGACCAAGGCCAGCATTGTGGAATCAGTATGATTTGATCGAGGAACGGGATAAGTATGGTGCGAATGATGTAATGCCGGGACTGACCGGATGGGCGCAGATCAACGGACGTGATGAGTTGGAGATAGATGTAAAGGCAAAACTGGATGGTGAGTATGTGAAAAAATTTGGATTCATAATGGATCTGAAGTGCTTTTTTGGAACGATCACAGCAGTTTTGTCACACAAAGGTGTTGTGGAAGGTGGAACCGGAGAAATGCATAAATAGCTAGTAGCTGCGGATAAAAAGACATGCTGGGTTATTTGAGGGAAAATAATGGGAAAACAGATTTTGATAACCGGAACCAACAGTTATGTTGGCACTTCATTCAAACAGTATATAGAGAAAAAAAATGGAAACATGCCGTTGGAAGACCGATGGCATGTTACATTTGTTTCTGTGAGAAATTCAGAATGGAAGAAAATGGATTTTTCAAAATATGATACGATTCTCCATGTGGCTGCAATTGTACATCAGAAAGAACAGCCGGAAATGGAGGCACTCTATTATGCAGTTAATACAAAATTGACAGAAGAACTTGCGGATAAGGCAAAGGCTGAGCGGGTTCGTCAGTTCGTTTTTTTTAGTACGATGAGTGTTTATGGAATGACAATGGGACAGATTACAGAAGAAACAGAATGTACACCGATTACTTTTTATGGAAAAAGCAAGCTTGCCGCAGAACGGTACTTATGTGAGCAAAGAAGTGATACATTCAAAGTAGCAGTTATCAGACCTCCGATGATTTATGGGAAAGCTTGTACTGGAAATTATGCTTCATTGGAGAAGCTGGCGGGCAAGATACCTGTTTTTCCGAGAGTGAGCAATGAGAGAAGCATGATATACATCGAGAATTTGTGCGAGTTCTTATATCGGATTATAAGAGGAGATGCAGATGGCAACTATTGCCCACAAAACAGCCAATATGTGAATACATCAGATATGGTAGCACGGATTGCAGAAAGCTATGGAAGAAGTATATGGCTCGTTCCGGGATTCGAATGGATCATCGGTAAGCTTGCCGGAAGAGTTAACATATTCTCAAAGGTTTTTGGCAGCCTGACCTATGACCGGAAACTATCATTTCCGGAAGAAGTGGGAGAGTATGAAGTGGTGGATTTTCTGGAGAGTATAAAAAAATCTAAGGAGTCATTATGAAAAGAATAGGTGCTGTGATTGTAACACTAATATTTTTTATTGTGCTGGCGTATAATGCGTACTATGCTCCATTGCCGGATATTAAGGTAAGTAATACAGAGACGGTTATCATTCCGGGAGTGGAAAAAGAATACACTTTTTTGTTTTTAACAGATATGCATATGGCTATTAAAACGAAACAAGATCTGGGCGCTTCTCTGGGTGATGCAGATGAAAGAATGAAGGCGTTTGTCAATGAGGAAGGAATACTTTCGTCTACACAGTTTACAGAATGGATTACCTATGCCAACCGCTTGAAGCCGGAAGGTGTATTAATGTGTGGCGATATGATAGATTATTATTCGCAGGAAAATGTTGAATTTTTAGCTGACAATCTTCAAAAATTAAATGTTCCTTATTTGTACGTGTTGGGAAATCATGAGATGTATTCACCGTGGAATGAAACGATTGCAGAAGATGCGGAGATATATCATTTGTTCAGAGAGAATAACACAGCATTTCAAGCATGGGAATTTCCGGAGTTTACAATATGTGCAGTAGATAATCAATCATATCAGGTAGCACCTGAGGCACTGGATGCAATGCAAAAGGAGATAGAAAAGGGTAAGCCAATTATTTTGCTGGCACATGTTCCATTTTACACATCACAGATAGAAACTTTAAAGGAAGCTTCTATTAATACATGGGGAGTGCCACTGATTATCGGTGAGGGAGCAAGAGATACTACAGAGGTTACAAGAAAATTCATGAAAATGGCATTTTCAGATGAAAGCCCTGTAGTGGCAGTTTTTACAGGAGATAATCATTTTTATTATAAGGGAATGCTTACTGATAAAATAGAAGAATGCGTGATAGATCCAAGCTTTGCAGGAAACGGCACTATTATTAAAATTAAAGCGAAGGAGTAATAGTTTTAAAATATGAGTAAAATATCCGTATTGATGTCTGTTTATAAAAAAGAAAATCCAGAATATTTAAGAGCGTCATTAGAAAGTATATTAGTTCAGACGAGGACTGCAGATGAAATTCTTCTGATCGAAGATGGACCTCTGACACAGGAATTATATCAGGTAGTGGCGGAGTATCAGAAAAAATGTGATTATCTCCACGTGCATGCTATGGAACAGAATGTTCAGCTTGGTCGTGCACTGGCAAAAGGAGTGGAATTATGCCAATATGATCTGATCGCAAGAATGGATACAGATGATATTGCGATGCCGGATCGATTAGAGAAAGAGGGGGCATATATGGAAGCACATCCTGAAGTGGATGTGGTAGGTGGTGCTATCCGGGAATTTAATGATGAAGGAACCATAGACCGCGTTAAGAACATGCCAAAGACTCAGGAAGCGATTTTAGAGTATGTGAAAGTGCGTAATCCATTAAATCACATGACAGTTATGTATAGGAAAGATTCTATTTTAAAAGCGGGAAATTATAAACATTTTCCATTTCTGGAGGACTATTCTCTATGGAGCAGGATGTTGTCACAGGGATATCAGTTCCGGAACATGGAAGATATACTTGTCCGGGCGAGAACAAGCATGGGATTAGTAAAGCGAAGAAGTGGATGGGCTTATTACAAGGATTTTCAAAAACTTAGAAAACAGCAGCACGAGTTAGGAATTACAAATACGTTTGAATATATAAAGGCGCAGGTTGGAACTTTTGTTGTACTCATGATGCCGGGGTGGATGAAGGAGTACTCTTATAAGAGATTTTTGCGCAAATCTGAATAACTAAGAAAAAATTCATAGAAAAATTCTTTTGTGTAAAGAAAATTATGCTATAAATGCTTAAAGGGTAAGGCATAAATGGAGGAAAAAATCATGCGTGAAGCCCGTGTGCTGGAGATCATTGGAAAACGCCCGGTGGGCGGTGTCGGAACAGTGATGCTCAATTATCAGAGACATATGAATATGGAACGTGTCCAGATGGATTATCTGATCTTCGGAGAGCAGGAAGAGACATTTGATAAAGAAGTGAAAAAACTTGGCTCCAGAGTTTATATTTATCCGGCATTGTCCGGCAGACAGATGAGACAGACAAAGAAATATTTTGAGCAGTTTTTTTCAGAACATCACAGTGAATATGATATTGTTCATCTGCATGCACCCTACATTGCATTTTTATGTCTGCCGGTTGCAGCAAAGTATGGAATCAGTCATCGTATTGTACATAGTCATGCAACTGTATATGCGGAAAGTAAAGGAAAAGCAGTGCGGAATAGAATGCTTTGGAGTATATCCCAGAAGTACATTACCGATCGGATCGGATGCTCGCAGGCAGCAGGAGCGTTCCTTTTTGGAAAAAGAGATTATACCGTGTTGAAAAATGCGATCTGCTGTGATGAATATGCTTATAACGAGGCGGCAAGAAATGAAATCAGAACACAGTATGAGGCAAAAGATAAGCTTGTTATTGGAAATGTAGGCCGTTTCAGTCAGCAGAAAAACCAGATGTATCTGGTAGATATTTTTTCGGAGATACAAAAAATCCACAAAGACAGTGTGTTATGGCTGGTGGGAGATGGCGAACTTCGACCACAGATTGAGGAGAAAATAAAACAACTTGGGTTGATAAATTCCGTGAAAATTTTCGGAATGGTGGATAACACAGGAGAGTTATATCAGGCAATGGATGTCATGGTCATGCCATCTTTATTCGAAGGGCTGCCAATGACTGGCGTAGAAGCACAAGCATGCGGTCTACCATGTGTGTTTTCTGATACGATCACCAGGGAAGTGGATGTGATGGGCAGTCCATTCCTGTCGCTGGAGGAAAGTAAGGCAGAATGGGCGAAGACAGCGGTAAGAGCGGCAGGACGCTATAAAGAAAGCGGAAAGGCAAGACGAAGTTTTGGAAAAGAGCTTGCAGAACATGGATTTGATATCCGTGTGGAGGCAGGACGATTAGAAGAAATGTATGAGGAAATGAAATGAAACCATTAATCAGTGTGATTGTGCCAATCTATAAAGTAGAAAAATACCTTGCAATCTGTGTTGATTCGTTACTCCGTCAGAGTTATGGAAATTTGGAAATTATTTTGGTAGATGACGGGTCTCCGGACGAGTGCCCGGCAATCTGTGACAAATATCAGAACAAAGACAATCGAATCAAAGTGATACATAAGAAAAATGGTGGTTTGTCTGATGCAAGAAATGCCGGATTGGATATTGCACAGGGAGAGTATGTGGCGTTCGTTGATTCAGATGATTTTGTTGATGAGGATTATATCTATAAACTGTATAATGCATTACAGCAGAATCGGACATCAATTGCAGTTTGCGGAATTCAGATAATTGATGAGAGTAATAAAGTTACAGATCAAATATGTGTGACTCAGGATAAGAAGCAGGAGCTTTATACGGGAAAAGAAATTATAAAAAAAGAGCTTCAGGGTGAATGGGTACTTGTTACAGCATGGGGAGCTTTGTATGATGCTAAAATTTTTAAAGAACTGCGTTTCCCATGTGGAAGACATTATGAAGATGAGTATGTGTTTGTATCTGTTTTTGAGAATCAGGAATGTGTGGTGTGTATTCCGGAGAATATATACTACTATCTACAACGTGCAGATTCCATTATGGGAGTTACTTATAAAAAACAGGATTGCATGGATTATTTTGAAATGTGGCATGAGCGGATAGATTATTTTCAGACAAAAGAAGACAGAGAACTTCTGGCACCTGTGATACAGAGCTGTCTGGCATGGAATGTGCTTTATCTGGCAATGAATGGGCAAGTTATGGAAGAACCGGAAAAAAGATTATTGAAAAAAGATATTCGAAAGTATTTCTGGAAAATTTTTGCAAAGCCATATCTCTATAATTTGAAAGAGAACATGAAACTTGCAGTGAAATGTGTGATGGTATTAATGAATGATAAGAGTTTAGGAAAGCGGTATGTATGACAAAAAAAATGTTTCAGGTGACACGAGCCGGGATGGTCGCAGTCACGATATTTATCTGTCTGAATCTTCTGTTGGATAAAAAAGTTATGGTTGGAGATGGACATATCTGGGAGCGGTGTGCATGGCTTTTGATATCGTTAGTGGCGTTTTTAGCAGTGTCTGTTCTTTATGAGAAAAAGCGAAAAATATTCAGTGTAGGGTATTTGTTTCTACTGATTAACGTGTTTATTGACGGAGTTTTATGTCCGGGGTATTTTACAGATAGCAGATTAAGGGAGATGGAAAGAGAGGGAGTGCAGGAACCACAGGATTTCTTTCTACTTTATTTGGGAGTATATTTTATTATTATGGCAGTAATATTCCTATATCTGTTATGTGTGAAACAGACGACAGATGAAGTGAAACAGAGTGATTTTATAAGGTATAAGAGGGCGGATGATATCACTGTTTTCTTAATGGGAATTGTTATTTTGTTTTTGAATTTTAGATTGGGGACAGCTGGACTTGTGCTATATGTTCCGGTTTTCTGTTACTTTGCAGCCAGATTCTTATGTACACACGGAAATCTTAATTTGTATACAGTGGGTGGTCTTTTAGGAGGTTTATATTGCCTTTATCAGGTAAGAACCAATCGATTCCTTTTTATTCAATATATCATGCCGCTGTTATTAATCTTCTTTCTCTTTGCGGCAGTGAATGATAATTATAAAAAAGGAAAAAAGATAGTTCCGTTATTGATTTTCGGGATTTTTATTGTTATGGCATATGGAATGGTATCTGAATTGGTGAAGTTAAATCTCTATTATGACAGGAGCTATAATATATTAAGTGAGATTACAAATTTCAAAAGTATTTATGATTCATGTGTAAGACAGGTTTATAGGCTATTTGGTGTCTGGACGGAGCTTGGAGGTAATATTATCCAACATGTGAAGGTACACGGTTTTTTCCATGGAATTACTTACGTGAAGAGTTTTGCGGGATATTTCGGATTCGAATATGTGAGTCTGCCGCTTCTTTCGGCAAAATATATTTCAGCATCTTATGCACAGCCTGGACTTATTGCAGAAGGCTATGCAAATTTCGGAGTAGTTGGTGCGGTGATAAATATGTTGATTCCATTTGCAATTGCAGAAGGAAGTCTTACATATTTCTTAAAGAAAAGAAATGTATTGGCACTTTGTATTTTATCTGTTCCATATACCAAATTGTTATTTGATGGTGGTACGATTAATAATATGATTTTTGGAATTACAACTTGTATTCTGGCTTTTGCTTTTTCCATTTTCTTACACTGGATTGGAGTAGTACTTCATGGATATGGCAGTGGTGATATTCATTTTACAAAGAGAAAGAGTGTAGAAGATCGGACAGATGAGGAAAATATATGAATGATTTAATAACAATTGTTGTGCCTGTATACAATGTTGAAAAATATCTGCCCCATACACTGGAGAGTATTTGTGGACAAACTTATACAAATCTTCAAATTTTGTTGATAGATGACGGTTCTACAGATGACAGTCTTGCAGTTTGTCATAAATGGGCACGACAGGATAACAGAATTCAGGTTTATGAGCAGGAAAATCAAGGTGTTTCAAGGACAAGAAATAAAGGAATACAATTGGCAATAGGAAAATATGTGATGTTTCTGGATGCAGATGATTGGGTTGAAGCAGATATGCTGGAAAGTCTGTATCGGTTGGCTGAGGTAGATCATGCAGATGTAGCATGCTGCTTGCTTCGGGAAGAAAATCAACTGGAAGAAAAGGATAACTGCACTATAACTGAACGTACAATTATTCATGGAAAAAACAAAACAGAGAGTGGTCTTGCACTGCTTACTGTGTGGGGACCGGTGTGTAAGTTATATCGCAAAGATTTAATTGAAAATATTCAGTTTGAAGAATATAAAGTGGCAGAGGACTTATTGTTTAACACGAATGTGGTTTGTTCCGAAAAATTTGAGAGAGCTTCATTGATTCAATATCCATTTTATCATTATATGATTTATGCTGGAAGTGCGATGAAGCAGGAATTTCAGGATAAATATCTGGAAGCTATGAGAGTGGAAGAATTGTGTTATGAGAAATTAACGAAAATCTCACCGGAATTTGCAGATATTAATCTGATAGGGTGCAGTGTAAGCAGGGTATTTGAAAAATATGCTGCATTGTCTCCAGAGAAGAAAAAACAGTACAAAGCTGAATTCAAATATTGCAAAAAATTTGCAAGAGAACATAAGAATGCACTTTTGCAGACAAAAGACAGGCATCGGAAGATTTCAGGATGGCTGAAAGTATATATACCAGATTTCTATTTGTGGACATTATCACGACGTATGAGAGGATAAATGAGTGAAAAAAATAGCATTAGTATTGCCGGAAGCAGGTCCGGTACCAGCTGTCAGGGGTGGGGCAATTGAAGAACTGTTGACCATACTTGTAGAACAAAACGAAATAGAACACCGGGTACAGTTTATGGTATTTTGTGCGGACAATGAGCAGGCGAGGGCGATTGCAGAGAAGTATAAGTATTCGAAAATTATATATCTTCCAAAGACAACATTGGCAGATCGTCTGATCAATCGTGTGATACGTTACAGTAATCGGATTATTAAGAACAAGACATGGATTGATATTGCTTATTATCGCAGAGTATTTCGTTATCTGAAAGAATACAGACCGGATGCAATTGTTGCAGAAGGTGGATTATATCATGAATTCAAACGTTTTGCACAGGAATTCGGAAAAGAGAATGTATATCTTCATATTCACCATCACCTTTTGTGCGAGCCATATATTGATCATATTTACGGAAGTGTGATTGGAATCAGTCAGTTTGCAACAAGAGAGTGGATGCGGACAACTGAGGATAAAGATGTAAAAGCTTACACAGTATATAATTGTGTGAATGAGGATAAATTTAAGAAAAGGATCACGCCAGAAGAGCGGGAAAGAATCCGGGGAGAATTTGGATTTAAGAGGGACGATACTATCCTGCTTTTCTGTGGAAGAATTATAGAGGTAAAAGGTGTGAGAGAGTTACTTCAGGCAGTTATTAATTTAAAGCGGCCGGATATAAAACTTCTCATGATAGGAAGTGCTGGGTTTGGCGGTAATGTGGTGACACCTTATGTGCAGGAAGTACAGAAACTGGTGGAGAAAGCCGGAGAGCGTGTGAAGTTTACCGGATATATTGAGAATCAGAAATTATATCGGTACTATCAGTCGGCAGATATCCAGGTTATTCCATCTCTGTGGGAAGAGGCAGCGGGTCTGATTGCTATTGAGGGAATGCTTTCCGGACTGCCCCTTATTATTACGAAATCCGGTGGAATGATAGAGTATGCCCCCTCAAATGTGGCTGTATGGATAGATAGAGATAATATTATTCCGAATCTGGAAGCTGCAATCATACAGTTGGCAGATGATAAAGAAAAGCGGAAAGAGATGAGTGAGTTATCTTTGGAGCAGGCGAAAGAATTTCCGAAAAAGAAATTTTACGAAGATTATATAGAGGTTTTTGAACATGAAGGAACTAGGAAAAGATAAGGCACTTATCATAAATACAATCGCAAGCTTTGTGACATTTGTTGTAGGACTTGGCATCGCATTTTTCTTTACACCATTTCTGACCGATACTGTAGGGGAAGAAGCATATGGGTTTGTAAGTCTTGGAAATAATGTAATTAACTATATTACAATTCTCACGGTAGCGCTGAACTCAGTAGCGGGAAGATTTATCACAATCGAATATCATCAGGGGAAAAAGAAAGAAGCGAATGAGTATTTCTCGTCTGTATTAATGGCTAATATAGCAATCATACCAGTAATTCTTGCAGTTGCAGTACCGGCAATTTTAAATGCTGAGAAGTTATTGGATATTCCGGTTGAGTTGCAAGCTTCTGTAAAGCTTTTATTTTTCTTCATTCTGTTTAATTTTATTATTACTTTGATTAGTACGGTATATAATGTAGCAACTTTTATTACCAATAGATTATATTTAAGCAGTATTGCCAATATTGTGACAGCATTATTGCGAGTGTTTTTAATGTGTCTGTTATTTGGTATGCTGCCTCCAAATGTAGCCTATATTGGAATCGTAACCTGTATTTGTACGTTTGTAGGACTGGTAATGAACATGTATTATACAAGGTTACTTGTACCTGATATACGATTGAAAATGTGTTATGTTCACTGGATCAAGGTAAAAGAGCTTATCAGTGCCGGAATCTGGAATTCCATTTCCAGATTATCGCAGGTCCTTTCGGATGGATTGGATTTGGTAATTACGAATATCTGGATCAGTGCATACCTGATGGGGGAATTGTCTATTGCACAGCAGATCCCAACGTATATTTCGACATTGACGAATACACTCATTAATTTATTTAGTCCAAATCTTACAATGTACTATGCGAAGGATGATACAGAGGCGGTGGTAAAGGAACTGAAACTTTCCATGAAATTTTCCTCATTTTTTGTCAATATTATTTTCTGTGTACTTGTTGTTTTTGGAACATATTTTGTACAACTTTGGGTGCCAAATCAGGATGTGAATCTGATTTATTCATTACTTGTAGTCATTATGATGAGTCTGATGGTATCAGGAGTGACGACATCCTTAAACAATGTATTTCTTATAACGAACCGTCTGAAGGTAAATTCTATCTTCTGGCTGATCATAAGTTTTACCAATGTATTGCTTGTATTTATTTTCTTGAATACAACATCACTTGGAATTTATGCAGTGGCAGGTGTCAGCAAGGTAACAGGAATTCTTGGTAATCTGATTTTTGTTCCGCTATATGCATGCAAATGTTTGAAAATAAAATGGAATACATTCTATCCAATTATTTTCAGGTATATTGGAACGACATTTATTATGATGATCGTATTTTTTGGAATTAAAAGGCTATATGTATTGCCAATTAACTGGATAACATTTTTTGTAGTATGTGTGATCGCAGGATTTGCTGGATGTATTGTTAACTTTTTTGTATTATTGAATCATACGGAAAGAAGTATTATGAAAAATAAAATTATGGCGAGGGTAAGAAAATAATGGATGAAAAGAAAAAAATTGGAATTCTGACATTTCATAACGCGCATAATTATGGGGCAGTATTACAGGCGTATGCATTGAAAACAAAATTGAACCGTATGGGATATAAGGCAAAGATTTTAAATTATCAGAATCCTTATATTGCGAGATTATACCGAAAAGGCATTCATGTTGATTTTTGGAAGAGAGATATTCTGCCATCAAGATGGGGCAAGGTATTTCACGAAGTGGGTGAGAACCTCTATGGATTGAGGGAATGGAAGAATCAGTGGACTGCATTTGAAAAATTTATAGGAGAGAAACTGCTAGACGGACAGGAAAAGAAACTGACACTGGATGACTTAGCAAAGGAGCAGTGCGATGTTTATATTTTGGGAAGCGATCAGATATGGGCAAGGGAACTGACACATGGTTTTGACCCGGCATATTTTGGACAATTTGCACCGGGGTGTAAGAAAATCTCCTATGCAGCGAGTGTGCCAAACGGAAGTATACCTGAGGCGGAGCAGGCTTATTTCGGACAGGCATTAAAGAGCCTTACATATATATCCGTAAGGGAAGAGAGACTTGCACAGGCAGTTGAGAAACTGACAGGACGAGAAGTTACTACGGTTGTGGATCCAACATTGCTTTTAGAGAGAGCAGATTATGAGGATTTATTATATAAAGAGCCGTTGGTAGCGGAAAAATACATATTAGCATATTTTGTGGTAGAGGATGAGTTGTTGGGCAAATGCGCAGAAAAAGCGGCAGCAGTACTCGGATATCGACTGATTGAGTTACATTATAAAAAAACACCGAAACTGAAAAGTGAGAATATGATTTTTGATGCGGGACCGAGAGAGTTTCTGATGTATATTCGTGATGCAGAAATGATATTTACCAATTCTTTTCACGGAACGGTTTTCTCCATTCTCTTTCAAAAAAAGTTTTATAGTGTATACAAAGAGAATGGACGTATCAGCAATCTGCTTGCATTTCTGAATCTTGAGAGCAGGCACATCAAGGCAGAGAACGAAATAGATGATACAGAGGTAATTGATTACCACAGTGTTGCAGACAGGCTTTGCAGTTACAGAAGTCAGTCTGTTGATTATCTGAAGAAAGGAATTGAGCAATGAAATCGATAGAGGAATTTTCCTTTGCAGATGAACCGGGAAAGATACAGACAAAAGCTAATATTAAGCAAACGATAGAAAGACCACGCATCTCGATCGTGACACCATTTTATAATGCAGAGCGGAATTTTGAACAGACATATCATTGTGTGATAAACCAAAGCATGCAAGAATTCGAGTGGGTGATTGTAGATGACGGAAGCTCACGTCCGGGTGTAATTGCTTTGTTGGAAGAATATAGTGAAAAAGATGCCAGGATCCATGTGATCAGACAGAAAAACCAGGGACAGTCTGTAGCAAAAAATAATGGGATCAGAAACAGCAAAGCGGACGTGATCGCATTTCTGGATGCAGATGACCTGATTGAACCATTCTACCTGGAAACACTTTACAAAGCATTACAGGAGCATCCGGATGCATCGTGGAGTTATACGGATCTTGTTGGATTTGAAGGACAGAAGTATATCTGGTGCAAACCTTTTTCAGCAGGCAGGATGACCTTCAATAATACACTTGTGAATGCAGCATTATTCCGGAAGAAAGACCTGGAGGAAATAGACTGCTTCCCGGAAAAATGGAAGCATTACGATGAGGACTGGGCACTTTATCTGAAACTGTTAGAAGCTGGAAAACATCCGGTTCATGTGCCGGTGATCGGATTCTGGTATCGACGTAGTGATACAGGTATGAAGCAGACTGTGAGAAAAAATGAAAAACTCAGGAAACAGTCTGATAATTATATTGCTGAAATTGCAAAAAAGATTGATATTCACATTAAAGGGGAAGAATACAAAGGAGAACTGCCACAGGAGGCAGTAAAGACAACTTTTAGCAGCAAGGAAAATCTGCTGGCTGGAATACTTTCAACCAGGCTGGGAGTCGAAATAGTCTCAAAGATGTACCAGCATTGAAATTCATGATATAATAAAGACTGCCGAGCGAAGCGAGTGTAGATAACGATCATGAAGCTTTGCTTCATGATATAATGTGCGTAAGCAGTGAGCAGTGCTCACAGCGGATCAAGACATAGCGAGGAATATAAATGAACGAAAACAATATAACAACCAAACGAAAAGAAACTGATCTCGAAATTACAGATTTTTTATGGGAACTTATTCGTAACTGGAGAGTAATTGCAGTATGCCTGGTGATCGGAGCAGTTTTACTATGTGGTTATCAATATGCGAAAGACAGCAGAAATGCGAAGGTAACTACAGATGAAGCGGAAGAGGAATATAACAAGACATTGGAGGAGATGGAAGCATCTCTAGGAGCACAAGATCTGGATCAGGTTTATGGTGCGGTTGCAATCAAAAAGCAGCTGGATGAGAAAAGCACCTATGCGAAAAACTCTCCATTAATGGCGATCAATGCATATGAGGAATCTGTAATTTTATTACAGTATCTGGTGAAAAGCGAGTCTGGAAATGCAGCAGAGATCGCAGTAATGTATCAGGATTACCTTTTAAATGGGGAGATTGCGTCAGAACTGATCGAATGTTCCATTTCTTCTGAAAAGAATACTTACGTAAAAGAGACAAATGAAAACAGCTTTAGTGTTCGTATCCGTGGAAAAAATGAGGAGGAATGCAAAGAGCTGGCTGAAATTGTACAGTCTGGGCTGGATGCTTATACACAGAAGCTGGCGGAGAATTTCCCGGCACAGCGCTTGCAGCTTCTTTCACAGAGTCAGAATGTGATCGCAGATCAGGAACTTGCACAATTACAGGATGATACAGCACTTGCTATTAAGAATCTGGGGGAACACCTGGATACGATCAAGAGTAAGATGAATGGCAATCAGTTAGAACTTTATGTGGAATATACAGAGAATCAGCCACAGGAGAATACCGCAGAGCCGGAATCAGACAGTGCAGCCGATATAGATACAGAAGAAACACAGAACACAGCAGTACAGCAGAATGTTCATATCAGTGTATCAAAATTTGTGATCGGTGGAATACTTGGTGCGGTACTTGCATGTATCTTTGTGTTGTTAAAATATCTGTTTTCCGGCAGTCTTCGATCAGAGGAAGAGATCAAGACTCTTTATCATAGCAATATATTAGGAACAATCCGAAGCAGCATGAAGGGAAAACATAATAAAATTGACAGATGGTATGCTGGTGCAAGATATGGTAAAGCAGGAAAATTATCATTGGAAACAGAAATAGAACTGATCTGTGCCAATTTGAAAATAATTTGCAAAACATCCGGTAACCAGAAGGTATATCTTACAGGAAGTAATCTGTCAGAAATTCCGGCAGGCATTATCGAGAAATTAGTCACAGAGTGTCAGACTAACGGACTTACATTGATCGCAGGAAAAGAAATCAATTATTATGCAAAGGCACTTGAAGAAATGGCAGAGACAGGACAGGTTGTACTTATTGAAGCAATGAGAAAATCCAGATACAAAGAGATGTATCAGGAAGTGATCAGCTGCAGAGAACATCAGCTGCCAGTCCTTGGCACAATCGTTGTCGGGATCTAGAATAAAATGGATTGGAAGGAACAGAAATGGGTGAAATAACACTTGTAACCGATTTTTTTGATATCGGAAGAGGACAGGATAAGAACGAAGAATTAAGAAGAACGGCGTCGAAGTATTTTGATGAATTCAAACGATGGGCAAGAATACAGAACAGACTGATCGTTTATACAGATTCTAAAAGTGCGGAGACAATTAAAGCAATCCGTGCTGAGTATGGTCTTGCAGACAAGACGATTATCATGGCAACGGATAATCTTTTTGAACTGGAAGGAAAACTGCTTTCACGAATGGAGAAAGCATCCAAAAACCGCGATTTTTTAAATTTTCGTTACTTGCAGGAGGCATCTTCAAATAATCCGAAATATGACTATCTGTGGATGATGAAATACTACTTCATGAACGATGCTTATGAGAAAGGATTACTGACAGAAGATGTTGTCTGGATGGATTTCGGATTCGACCATGGTGGAATTACGTATTGTGATGAAAAAGATTATGATTTCCTGTGGAACTATGACTTTGGTGGAAAGATCCACATTTCCTGTTTACATGATCCGGATTCAGTGATCGGTATGCAGAGCCTTCAGTTTCAGGACGACTGTGTGATGGGATGTATGTATGGACTGCCCAGAGAGCTTGTACCGGAATTCTGGCATCTTGTGAGAAATGCAATGGAAGCATTGTTAATGCTTGACTGCGTAGATGATGACCAGCAGCTGGTACTTATGGCATATAAGACAAGACCGGAGCTTTTTACGGTGCATGTGACCGGATGGCAGATGATCATGAAAGAGATGGGAGCTACACACATGAAGCTCCAGAAGAAAGAATTACCTAAACAGGAAAATAAATTCAAAAAGTTCTTAAGACAGACGTATAGGAAAATCATTCCGAATCGAAATGACCTGAAACGTAACTACGCAAAAAGAAGTTATGAAGCAGCCGTACGTGTGTATGGTAAGTAGAAAGTGACAGATTCTGTGCTGGGAACGGAGAGTGAATATGGCAGAAACAGATTTACTTGTAATAGTACCTCATGAAGATGATGAACTTGCAATTGCAGGTGCCATGATTTATGGTGCTGTACAACAGAATATGAGAATAAAAGTCGTATTTGTCACAAATGGAGACTATTTTGGACATGAAGGAACAATCAGGATCAAAGAGGCAGGTAAAGCACTCGGAGAGCTTGGAGTGACTCCGGAGAACATCATCTTTTTAGGATATGGAGATCAGACACAGACAAAGCACCTGTATAACAGTGCACCGGATGAGCTGGTAGCATCTTACAATGGAAAGACAGAAACCTATGGAACAGAACTGACACCGGAATTTGCCATGACAGAGTATGGTGTCCATCATGCATATACCAGGGAAAACTATAAGAGCGATATCAAGGCTGTAATTGCAAAGTATCATCCCAAGATTCTTGTGACAACTGACTGGGACAACCATATGGATCATCTGGCTTTATCATTAATGGTGGATGAGGTGCTGGGCGAACTGCTAAAAGAGGAAAAATTGTGGCATCCTCTGGTACTAAAGGCACAGGCTTATAATGGGAAGTGGGAAGGACATGCTGATTATTACCATGATAAAAATGTGACAGAACTTGTAAATGAAGCAGATGGGACAGATCATATTCATCCGATGGACAAATGGGAAGAACGGATCCGATTTGCAGCTCCAAGGCAATGCAGGACAGCACTTATACGAAAGAATGTATTATATAAAGCAGCAAAACAATATCATTCCCAGAGCGTGGATTTGAAGGCAATACAGTTTATAAATCTTGATATGGTATACTGGAGACGACCTACAGAGAGTCTTACTTATCATGCAGATATTGAAGTGAGTTCAGGAAATGCGGCATATCTGAATGATTTTAAGTGTGCGGACTGTTCAGATATCATACATGGAATGTGGAATTATGATACAGGAAACTGGATACCGGAAAAAGATGACCAGAAGAAGCAGGTTAAGATCACACTGGATCATAAAGCGAGGATACAGGAAATTCACCTGTTTGAAAATCCGGCAGATGATTGTGCTGTGAATAAAGTAAAAATCTCCTTTGGAAACGGATATGTGATGCATACAGATGAACTCATGCATGAGGGAGGGCGAACCATTATCAATATACCGGATATGGAGCCAACAGACTTTGTGGAAGTGACTCTGGAAGCAACAGAAGGTGAGCTGGCTGGATTAACAGAGATTGAAATTTATGAAGGAATTCAGGAAATTGAGAACTATAGACTGCCATTACCATTATGGCAGGAAATTCCTGAAAATTACCAGAAGATGGGAAGTACAGCCGGATGCAGGATAGAAGAGAAATGGTTACAGTTCGTACGCTACGGAAGAGTCAGGCTATGGCCGGATAAATATTTTTTGATGAAGCGTTATCCAAAGCTGAAAGAGAATGATTCAGTGATTACGTTCTGGAAAGCTTATCTTAGATTCGTAAGAGAAAAGCTTAATGAGAAAAGAAATGGATAAATGGAGATAAAATAGAATGATAACTGTAATGAAAGCAATTGTAATCCTGCTGTTACAGATAATAATATATTATTTGTTTGGTTCCCTGTTAGAACTTCTATGCAGAAGAAAGCATGGGATGGTATTTAAGGTGATCAGTGGATTCCTTACATATCAGGTAATCTTTCAGATTTGTGCACTGCCGATGATTAAAATGGATCAGACCCTGACAGGACTTACTATCCTGTGGCTTTTTATAGTGGTGATCTGCTGTATATGGGTAGGAATCCGGTGTCAAAAGCGGATCATGGAAGATATTGGTATGGTTAGAAATGCTTTTTTAAGACACAAAATATGGTTTCTGCTTATGGGGGTATTCCTGTTTGTAATATGTTACTATGTGTCTGTTAATGGAGAGATAAATGATGATTCCACTTATTATATCGGTCTGATCAACACAACACTGACATCCAATCGGTTATACAGATTTAACGCATATACCGGAGAACAGGTAAAATCTCTTTATATGAGAAGAGCATTGGTTACGTTTGATATTAATACAGCAGTTGCGTGCAAGATATACCATATTCATCCGTTAGTGATCACAAGAATCACACGGGCAAGTTTAAATGTTCTTCTGTCAGCCGGAAGTGTTTATCTGCTTGGCAGAACATTTCTTGGAAAAGGAAGAGAGGCATTTTGGAAAGCAGGAGTATTCACCTGCCTTGCAATGGCATGCAATTTTCTTTTTGATAACACAATCTATACAAGTGCAGCCTTCCTGCTGCACAGAGCATATGAGGGGAAAGCATATGCAGGAAATGTTTTAATACTTTTTACTATTTATCTATGTATTGAAGAAATCAGAAAATCTGACAAATGGAACTATATTTATCTTGCCGTTACTTTATGGGCATGTATTGCAATTTCTTCAACTGCAATTCCGGTGACAGGAGCAGCGTGCGTCGTGTTACTGACACCGGCATTGCTGCAAAGAATGATAAAACACAGGAAACAGGACAAGAACTATGACTAATGCAGAAACAATATGGAATGTCATCTCCTGGTATTATGGAAACAGTACACCAATCGGTCTGCTGTTGATCGTGATGACAGTTTATCTATTATCAAGGAAAAAAGAATATCGATATTATACAATAGGTGGCCTGTTTTTTAGTTTTTTAATACTGAACCAGCTGACTTATCGCGTCATTACAAAACTCGGAGAAGGAAGTACCTATTATCGCTTTCTCTGGATGTTCCCGGTGTCGTTGCTTGCGGCATGGTTTTTATTGAAAATCCTGGAACGCATAGAGAGTGGATGGATCAAAGCAGTATGTGTGATAATGGCAGGCTGTCTGGTGTTCCTATATTCGGGAATGGGGACTTCTGAGTGGTTCCGGCTGCCGGAGAATATTTATCAGATGCCGGAAGACCAGATACAGATAGCAGATCTGATCGATGAAGTGGCTGATGGAGAGCGTGTGAATGTGTATGCAGAGGATAGCCTGCTTTATGGCATCAGAGAATATAATGCAAACATTTGTCTCGTAACAGAAGGGGAGCGCGGGTATCTCTATCATATTATTACAGAAGATGATCCAAATGCCAGCGGCAATCTGATGCTTGGAATAATAGTCAATGCCAAAATTGATTATATTGCGGTCAGAAAAGAATATTCCGGAGCGAAAGTAGCTTTAAATAGCGGAGGGTGTGTGAAAGTCGGACAGACGGATAACTATGCGTTATACTATGTCGATCAGGAACGATTGCAGGCAGATCTGTATCACACATACAATTCAGACTGGAATACTGCAACAGTCATCACAGGTGTTGAGGATGTGATGGTTCAGGGAACGGAAGGAGAACAGCAGTTTCTGCTCTATGGAAATGGCGGGTTAGAAGCTTTCGATAATGAAACAGGCGAGCAGCAGATACTATTCGCAGGGACAGATACATTCTACAGCAAGGAGTATGATGGCTATATTGTCTGTGAAATAGATAATCGGAATCAGGGAATCACTGAACAACTGATGCAAAAACTCAAGATAGAAGAGGAAAAGTCCAAGCCAATCATTCTGGTTTTAAAACGACCACTGACATGGGGCGAGAAAAGCGACAGGCTTCTTGAGTGGATCGAAAATGGCGAAAGTCAGATTCAGGGAGTGTATGCTTTGAATGCAGATGAGAATCAGAAAGAGATGCTCACAGGACAGTGTTTTCAGTGCCATATTACAAATGGAAGTGACGAAAACGCATTGCTAGTGCAGGTGTTTGGTGAATAATCTGGCATTCCGGATCAGAATATGTTAAGATTATAAAGTATGAAAACAAATGAGGTATAAAGGATGAAACTGTCATTAGTAGTACCATGTTATAATGAAGAAGGAAATATCTGTGCTTTTTATAAAGAGGCAAAAAGAGTATTTGATGCAGAAGATTATGAATACGAGATTGTCTTTGTCAATGATGGAAGTAAGGATAAAACACAGGAAGAACTTGAGAAGGTATACAACCTTCATGAAGCAAATATTGTAATCGAGATGTTTTCCAGAAATTTTGGAAAAGAAGCAGCTATCTACGCCGGATTCCAGAAAGCGTCCGGTGATCTGATCACTGTGATTGATGCGGATCTGCAGCAGAGACCGGAAATTGTTGTAAAGATGGTTAAAATCCTGCTTGAAAACGAAGAATACGACTGTGTTGCAGCATATCAGGAAGAGCGCCATGAAGGAAAAGCAGTTGGTGGTCTTAAGAATATGTTTTACAAAATCATTAACAAGACAAGTGAAATCGAGTTCTATCCAGGGGCTTCTGACTTTCGTACGTTCCGCAGACCGGTTGTGGATGCAATATTAAGTCTGCCGGAATATCACAGATTTTCTAAAGGAATCTTTTCCTGGGTTGGATTTAATACCTGTTATATTCCTTATATAGCAGAGGAACGTAATGCAGGAGAGACAAAGTGGTCAGTCAGAAAGCTTTTTAAATATGCTATTGAAGGATTTATTTCTTATACAACATTTCCACTTAAAATTGCGACAGGAATTGGCTTGTTCACCTCATTGTGTGCAATTATTTATCTGTTTGTTGTTGTAATCCAGAAATTATGTTTTGGTAATCCGGTACCGGGATATCCGACAATTGTTGTGTTGATTCTTTTACTTGGAGGTATCCAGCTTACGATTCTTGGTATTATTGGTGAGTATCTGGCAAGAATGTATATCCAGGGAAAACACAGACCAATCTATATTGAGAAGAAATTATTAGATTATAAGAAGGAAAATCATGAAGAGAATTAAAGAACTTTTATTGAAATACAAAGAAGTTATCATGTATCTGATTTTTGGAGTTGCAACAACACTGGTGAACTGGATTGTATATAGTCTGCTGATGAAAACTTCCGTTGTCAATATGACAGTAAGTAATACCATTGCATGGTTTACAGCGGTTGTCTTTGCGTATATTACGAATAAACTATTTGTGTTTGAAAGCAGATCATGGAATCTTGCAGAAGTTTGGAAAGAAGTTGTAAAATTTTTCGGAGCACGTATTGCAACAGGTGTGATTGAGATAGGAGGTCTGCCTCTTTTATATTATATTGGTGTGAAGCAAAGTTTGTTCGGAGTCGAGGGATTTCTGGCAAAGATACTGGTCAGTATCATTGTTGTAATACTGAATTACGTGTTTAGTAAGATATTTGTATTTAACAAAAAGGATAAATAGGCATGTTGTATATGGAAAAAGCAAAAGAAAAATGGTGTGCCGCTCTTGCAGTATTTGTATGTGGATTTATGGCTCATGGTTATTTTTTTACAAATAAAATCAGCTATCATGACGACAGCTGTTATTATTTCGGAGTAGGAATGACATTCGGTTCTGGAAGATGGGCACTGGGATTAATACAAAAGGTAATGAACAAAGTTGGATTTTTGAATTACAGCAGTTCTTGGTGGAACGGTGGACTTTGTATTCTTCTTACGGCAGTCTGTGCCGTGCTTTTGGTGGAACTGTTACAGATCAGACAGAAATCATACGCAGTTTTATTGGGGGCATTGCTTATTGCTTTTCCTGCTATGGCGTCTCTTTTTGCATATATGTTCACAGCACCCTATTATATGTTTGCTGTATTGCTTATGATAGTGGCTGTTTATACAGCAGTCAGATATCCGTATGGGTATTTGCCGGCGATTGTGATAATTGCATTTTCCATGGGAATTTATCAAACCTATTTTGGAGTTGCAACATCACTTTTTGTGCTGATTTTATTAAGAGATATGGAAGACAGAAGTTTTGCACAAAATGTCATGGAGGCATTCAAATATTTGTTTACTCTTCTTGGAGGAATGCTGTTATACTTTCTGTGCAACAGGGTATGTATTAAGATATTTCAGATTACCTTAGTTGAGTATCAGGGAATCAATAATATGGCGAACGTCACGATGAGATCACTAATTGGTTCTGTGAAAAGGGCATATCTTGGTTTCTTTCAACCGATTTTTCAGGATTTGTGTGGTATTTCTTCACATAGAACGATTCGTTTCTTATATCTGCTTATTTATATAATAGCAGGTGGACTTGTGATCAAACAGCTATGTAAAAAAGAAATAGAGTTATGGAACAGGAGTTATTTCTTTGTTCTTTGCTGTATGATCCCTTTGTCGCTCAATATTATATATGTAATGTCTGTATCTGATAAGACTGTGATCCATACACTGATGATATATCCTTATCTGATCGGTCTGTTATATCCGATGGTATTTTTAAAAAAAGAGAATTTGCATCATAAGATATGGAAAAGTATTTCTATGCTCTATTGTGCGGTAGCTTCATTATTGTCAGTATACTACATGAAGTTGGATAATGTAGCTTATCTTAAAGCTGATTATCAGCAACAAACAGCTATTTCTTATTACACAGAAGTGATATCACAGATTAAAGATCTGGATGGCTATAATAGCAAAATGCCAGTATTGTTTTATGGAACAGCCGGAAGTAAGGATGAGTCTATTCCGGAACAATGGCAGTTCGATGTGGTTGATTTGCAGGGATATGGTAATAATATGCATGACTTTATTGCATATTATGCGAATAAAGACTTCATAGAATTACATTGTGGATATACTTATCAGGAACCGGAAAACAGAGATAGCATTATTTCAAGCATGCAATTTCAGGAGATGCCCCAATATCCATGTGATGGTTCCATCAAGATCATAGATGGGGTGGTAGTAGTGAAGTGGTCAAATATTGAAGTGAGATGATAGAAGAATGAAGAAAAAAGTACTGATCATTGGTGGTGCCGGATTTATCGGATCGAATCTCTCCAGGCATCTGTTAGATAATAATATGGAAGTGTATTGCTTCGATATGTCAAAACCTGCGAATGAGATAGCAGGTGTTAATTATATATGTGGGGATTTCTTTGATGATTATACATTGGAGCATGCATTAAAAGGAATGGACTATGTTGTGCATGCACTCAGTACCGTAAATCCGGGAAATTCAAATGAAAAATATCTGCAGGGCTATGAGCGGGATTTTATTCAGACAACGAAGCTCTGCAAGATGATCACAGATCAGCAGATAAAGATGATTTTCCTGTCGTCCGGAGGAACCGTGTATGGCAATCAGGAGATACAGCCGATTACAGAAGACGCACTTCCGAGACCTATTAATCATTATGGGAATGTTAAGCTTTGTATTGAAAATACAATCCGCACATTTAATTATCAGGCACATACGAAGATTTTAATTGCAAGGATATCTAATCCATATGGACCGGGACAGGATTTCAATAAAGGGGTTGGGTTTATTGATGCAGCGATCAAGAAAACAATCCGTAGTGAGAAAATCGAGATCTGGGGAGATGGAAATAATGTCAGGGACTATATTTATATTGATGATGTCTGCAGGATGTTGATCTCACTGTTTTATTATCAGGAAGATTATGATACGTTCAACATTAGCTCTAATACAGGAACTTCACAGAGAGATGTGATCCGGATGCTCGAGGCGATGCAGCTTGCCCCACAGGTAGAATATCTTCCGGCAAGAAGTGTAGATGCTAAGAAGATTATTTTAAATAATGAGAGGATCATGAGCATTCATGCAGTACCGTTAGTACCGGTTGAACAGGGAATCAGAAAGTATTACCAGTGGCTTAAAAAGGAGATCTAGGTGTTTTACGAATTAAAAAGACAGATAGAATATTTTCTCAAAAATAAAATTTATATGGCTTCACTTATAATTGCTGCAATTGCGGGATATGGGTATGAGATCACGCATTCTTCACTTGGGATTGATGATGTGTGCATCGGGCTATATTTTGACGATGGACTGGGCGTATCGATCGGACGGTGGCCATTTTATGTGATCAACAAAATATTTCATGTAACGGAATTTGAACCATTTATATTGGAATTTATAGCAGTGCTGATTTTCATGTTTGCAGCAATTGTGTGGTCAGCAGTGTTAAGGTTTGTTCTCGGAGATAAACTGCCGATTGCCTGCTATGCGGTATTTTCAGCTATGCTTTTAGATTATTCTCTGATTGCAGAGGTGTTCATTTACTATTTGCAGAATGGAGTGCCGATCATTTATGCAATTGTGGCGGTAGCTGTTTTTGATTTTTACTATTTGTATACACATAATCTGGAACAAAAACAACGAATTCTGCATAAATTTGGAATGAGTCTTATTGTATCGGTAGCAATTGGATTTTATGAGGCAGCGGCAAATGTATTCCTTACCGGGATGTTATTAATTATGATTGTGGACTGCTTTGGCGCAAATCGTATGCAGATTCGAAAATTTAAACAATTTTTTATGAGCCTTTTTCTTATTGGCAGAATTCTTGTATATGCGATTTTAGAGCGATCCCTGATTACCAGAGCCTGTATGGCTGTATTTGGAATTGAGCCATATAGTTATCGTAGTGCAGGAAGTATGCTGCGAATCTTGAAATATCCGGGCAGAATCCTTACCATTATCAGACAGATTCTAAGGGATTATGTATTTGTCGGGTTGGCGTATTATCCAATTGGATTATTTGTGGCAGCAAGTATTTTATTCGTGATTATCATTCTTGCAGCTGCAGTGAAAAAAAGGAATGTGTATATCCTGTTTCTTGGTATCCTTTGTTACGGATCTATTTTCATACTATCGCTTCCACAGGGGGATGCACTTCCTTATCGTTCGAATCTGATGATCGGATTACTGGTTGCGATGGTATTGTTCTGTCTGACGTACCTGATATTGAAGTCCAGATATCGGCTTGTGAATGTTGTCGGAATGATTCTGGTGATCGCTGTGGTGTACAATTCTGCTTTTGATCTGAACCATTGGTTCGCTTTCGAGTATGAGAAGAATCAGAGTGAGCTTGCAGTGGTTGACCAGGTAGCATATGATCTTTTAAAAGGTGGATATAATACTACAGAAAAACCGGTTGTGTTTATCGGCAGTTATGAATTGAATCCTGCAATTCTTGAGAAATGTTCCATGGGATCCGACATACCGGGATACGCTGTGATTAAAGATCTCAATGACTGGATGGAGGAAGAAACCGGGGAGAGATATGTTTATGTGCAGACACTTTCCTGGTCACTTATAGATTGGGCAATCCCGGGATTCTATATCTATGAGGGATATAACAGGGAAATGATCCGTCTGTTTGAAGAGCGTGGATACCGGTTGATCTGGGGAGGGACAGAGCTTTATGAGAAAGCTTTGCAGCAGGAAGAGGAATTGAACGAATATCCGGCAGAGGGATATATCAGAGAATATGATGATTATATTGTGGTGAAGTTCTAGAGAATTTTATTGGATGCTGGGCAGATTATAGCTGATGTTTTTGGTGAAAGAGGGAAAAATGTTTTATAATGAGCGAGACGTAATTGACATTTATGAAAAAAGATATACACTTCAGGATATTCTGTGGATGAATGAGGATGGCAGGCTTTTATTTGCACCGGCCAGACGAACCAGAAATATGACCAGAAATATAGTAAAGAACGCAGTGGAGGCAATTGAGCTTGGAATACCGATGCCACCGGTTTATGTATCAGAACAGCAGAATGGAGATTATCTTCTTCTGGAATCAAAGGATGTGATATACAGTCTGCTGCAGTATCTGGAAAACAATATTGGAATCGAGATTGATCCGAATGATGGAAATCGTCGCATGAGCTTCTATGAGATTGACAATGAGGATCCCAGATTGACAGGTATGATCATGCGGACCATAGTTCCCTTACAGATTATCGAATATCGGTCACCGAAATACATGCATATGATGGCTGGAAAATTCATTGAAAACTGGACAGAGACCAAGGAATATAAGATTCGCAAGATTATTTATAAAGAATCAAGGATAGAATTAGCTGAAAGAATTAGAGAAGTGCTAAAAGCGGAGAGCCATGGACTGGCTGGAAGATTAAGTGAAATCAATATTTTCTACATGCTCGTCGTATGGATGGTATATACGAACAAAGCAGGTGCAGATGAGACCAAGTACATTAGCAATGAACAATATCTGCTGGAGCATGCAACCTATGAAATGGATAATTTGCAGGACAGATATATTGATGACTTTGTAGAATGTATCATATATACCTGCAATAAATGTGAAGAAATCAATCGATGGAAAATAGAGCGGATCGCCAGAGGCGGATTTAATGAAAAGTTTAAGTCGGTATTTATGGCAATTGCAGTTTGTATGAATGATATACGTGGAAACCTGAGAGAGTTATTCGACGAGAGATCCTATCTGTATAGCAGTCTGCATGACACATCACTAACCTATGCCAATATAAATCGATGGATTAACTATTTGAGGAGAGATTCATAAATGATAAATGAGCTGACTATTAAGGGACTGAAATGTTTTGATGAGGTAGAATTTTCTTTTGAAAATCTGACATTACTTGCAGGAAAAAATTCATTGGGAAAGTCAACCGTAATACAGGCATTGCTTGCAATGATCCAGGAGGGGAAAAATCCATTCCGTGGTCAATATATCGATATAGGACGAATTAGTGAATTAAAAAACAAATATGTCGGTAGCAAAGAGATTGAGATTACAGTGAATTATAAATTCGTCCGACGCATGACAGATGACAAAAATGAAGTGATAAGTGAGGGAAAGCTCTCAGATGAAATATCAGTCAGATATCTGTCAGCAGACCGTATCGGGGTACGGGACACGTACGAAATAGCATTGGATAATCCGGACAGAATAGGTGTCAGATGTGAGTACGCATATCAGTATCTTGCAATGCATGATTCTGACAAATGGGAGAATAATCCACTGGTATTTGATCAGAGATCCAAGCTTACTTTTGGTGGACAGGTGGATTATTGGTTGGAGAGGATCCTTGGCTATACATTGAAGGCAGAAGAAATCGACCGGACGAATCTGATCCGGGTATCTTTTGGAACAAGAGAGCTTGGCAATGAGATCAGACCGAAGAATGTAGGGACAGGTGTCAGTTATATGGCAGAAGTTATTATTGGTGCGCTGTCTTGTGAGAGTGGAGATGTCCTGATCATTGAGAATCCGGAGATCCATCTTCATCCGTCAGGACAGTCGGAATTTATGTTATTTTTATCATTTTTGGCAGAAAAAGGTGTTCAGATTATTGTAGAGACACACAGTGACCATATATATAACGCAGTGAGAAAATATATTCACACAGATGTGATAGAAAAGGACAAAGTCACGATTTACTTTTTTGAGCGGAAAGAAAATGGAACATCTGTACCTGTATTGATTCCGATTGATGAGGATGGCAAGGCGCAGGATCAGAGAGATGGATTTTTTGATCAAACGAAGAAAGATTTAGATGTGATTCTGGGGTGGTAAATGGATTTTATACTAAATGAGAAATCACTGTATGGGCAGTTTGAGGATGTTGAGACATTTCTAAAATCCTTGAAAAATAATATCAGATGTTTTGATATCATTCATAGAAGTGGGAAAAGTAGGATTTTTAAGACAACTAATTTTTATGAATGTGCTATCACAGAAGATATGAAAATACTTGATCTTAAGAATCAAGTCAATTCAGATGAATTGCTTCGTTTTCAGATACAATTAACAGAAGAAATTTATACAAAGCCATATTGGGATGAGAATGTACAGCACGATATGGATGAGGAGTACATGTGGCAGAATGAGAATGTCACAGCAACTGCGTTAGCAGAAGCAGTAGTACATAAGAGTTCACTTTTGTCTTTTGATTCAGATCAATACAGAGATCGGGTGTTGTGTATACAGAAGGGAGACAGAGATTATAAAGTTCTGTCCATATATTCACCGGGATATCTTGCACAGAACCATTCAAAGGATCTTAGTATAGGAAGATGTGAGGAACTGAAAATACTTTATGAAGGAACAAGGATAGACTGCAGTTTATTGGAAGCAAAATCCGGACAAGATTTTTTGGAACAGCATGAATATGAACAGTTAAAAAAGACATTGGATAAATTTGTCCGGCATGAATCATGGGAATCAATCGATTTGGACGATGGACTGGAATATAAGAAATATCATGGTTCAGGTAAGAGCGACTGGTTCACAGGATATCCACAGACCATAATGAAATTCCGGTACAGTGGAAAACAACGCGTGTTTGGGTATCGGAAAGGAGACAGATTCCGTGTGCTCTACATTGAAAGGGATCATAAAACAAGTGATAAAGGCTAATAATTCAACAAGGAGAAGATCATTGAAAAATGCGATGATCTTCTCCTTGTTGAATTTTATTGCCCGTTATTATCCGGGTAAATCACATATATCTTATCCAATCCATAATACTTTGCTATATAAGCATTCGGGAATGGATCATCGGAATCTTTCCCATTCATATCCAGCAGTCCATATTTGCAGCAGTACTTTGTTGTGGAGGTAATAATTGGTACACCAATAACCGTATCACCTGCGGAAACAGCAGATTCAATTGTTATATCACGTGCAGTCTGTTCTTTGTGTACACGATAAATATCATAAGAACCTTCCCAATAACTCATCAGACTTCCAACAATCAGGTAGATGCAGATACAAAGGGAGACGCATTCCAAGCGGGTATTGCTGCGCAGCAGCTGTAATAACTGGACAATGCCGATTATAAGGAATACAATCCCATTTGCAAGGCTTCGTTCCGGGAGATAGCTTGCAATCACAAGCATTCCGGAAGCAATTACACTGATAAAGAAGAATGCAAGGGCAATGAGAATTTCCTTCTTATCAAGTTTGTAATACAAGGCGATACCAAGCAGTACGAAGAAAAAAATCAGAGGAATTCTGCAAGTATTATAATATTCGGTAAATATTTCCACAGCATTCTTAAAAATCAGAGGAAGCGACAGATTCTCGGAGAATTTGGCACTTCCGGATGGACTAAGTAATAATAAGAGATACCCAATGGCTCCGCATACGACAGGAAGAACATAGATAAAATAGGATTTCCATTTTTTTCGTTGATACATTACAATGCATAGAAGAATAAATCCTATAAAAATAACAGAAAAAGAAACATTCTCTGAATAATTTCCAAAGAGAAATGTGAAGATACAGAAAAGAATCATCTTCCATTTCTTATCTAACAGAATCCTGTTACGAATTAATCCAATATAAACAAAAAGATAAGTCAACGCAAAAAGATAACTCCACATATAATTAATAGAACCATCCAGCCACAGAAAAATCTGTCCATATGCAGGCATATAGAGCCAGAGCAGTGTCGGGATAGCGAAAAATAATAAAAGACTGAATTTCTTATTCCGTGAAGTGACCTTGTATATGCTGATAACAAATAATACAAAGAAAACAGCATTTACGATGTTAAAGACCGATTTCGAACCGATCAGAAACAGCATGACAAAAAAGTGGGAAATAATGCGGCCATTACCATAGTGCATATAGTGCTCTGTCAGGGATTGAAAAATCTGTCCAAGAGAAGTGATCCGGCTCCCATCAGAAAAATTGAACATATAGCTATAATCATCGGAAGCATAAGGAGTACAGTGATTGAACAGCAGTGCACATATAAGGAGGCACAGACTGCCGATTATTAATTTATAATTTTTATGATCTGATAAATGTTTCATAAGTTCACCTGTCCAATTCTATTTATGAATACCTAATTTTAACATATCAGCTGGTGCCATGCAATTTATTCATCCAGAGAAATAATAAGACTGAAATTTGAAGTACCATTTGGTCGTTTTATGGTATAATCAAAAGAACTAAAAATGTAAGGAAAGAGTGAGAATATGCTGACAGTAAAATTACTCCCGGCAGGATATGGAGACTGCATACTTTTATCATTAGGAGAACATGACAAATATAATATATTGATCGATGGCGGAGTAGCTGGAACATATTCGAAAAGAATCGGGAAAGAGCTGGAACAGATCCGGAAAAAGGGTGAAAAAATAAACCTTATGATATGCACACATATGGATAATGATCATATAGCTGGTCTGGTTGAAGTGTTGAAAAATGAAGATAGAAAGCTGATTGATCAGATCTGGTATAACGGTTTTCTACAGATTGTAGATGAAAAATTCTATCGGAAGAGAACAATAGTGGATGAAAAAAGAAGGATGGAAGACGAAACAGTTTTGAATCGAATTATTTCGCAGGGGACAATAACAGAGTCAGAACAGGAAGTGGGTATTCACGAAGGTATGGCATTGGGGGTTCTGATTGAACAGAACAGGATACCATTGAATGCAATTGTGAACGGACGGGCAGTTTCGGCAGATAATTTGCCGGACAAGATCAGGATTGATAAAACAACATCAATTTCCGTCGTAGGACCATCGAAAGAGAACCTTAATGAGGTAGAGAGCAACTGGAAACAGGATATGGTAGCAAGAAATTACAGTTTTCGTGTATCTGATAAGATAAAGCTGATGGAAGCATTTGAATATCAGATGGAACGGATTAAAAAATTCTATTCAAATGAGAAGACGAAAGTCAGCCAGATAGAAGAACTGGAAAAGTATATGGGAACTCTGACGGAGACGGATGAGTCACCTACCAACAAAAGTTCTATTTCTTTTATTCTGGAACATGGGAAGAAACAGTATCTGTTTCTTGGTGATGCAGCTGTAGACGGTAAACTGTTACAGAATATCGAGAAAATTGTGGGATATCAGCATCAGTTTACTGCGATCAAGCTTCCGCATCATGGAAGCAGATACAACATTATACGTGAATTTATAGACAGATATCCGGCAGAAGAATATTATTGTCTTACAAATTCCAAACGATATTCGCACCCGGATCTGGAAGTGCTGGCGGCTATTGCGTGCAGGAATCAGCAGAAAAAGAGATTTATATTCAATTATCCGATTAAAAAAGCTGAATTTCTTGACCGGGAAGAATGGAAAAGCAAATATAACTACGAGATTGTCATGGGAGACGTCGAAAATGGCGTGTGGAGGAATTATATATGAGAGAAATCACCACCGGAAAAATTCTAAAAGATCAGAAGGTGACAGGAACAGGGCTCCTTGTGGCTGAAAACATCGTAGTGACGGCAAAACATAATGTGCTTACCGCAGAGGATATTGTAGATGATGGTACAATACACGAACGGGAAATCTGGTTTTTAATTACGGAAGATGATCCGGTAAGAGGAAAGACAATGAATCTCAGGGAGGCTGAGAAGAGAGGGATAGACTGTGTGTTCATCCGGCTGGAAGAAAAACTCAGTGAAAAGCCAATCACTGTTCTGACAGAGGCTGAGAATGACTTCACAGGTGATTTCTGCAAAATATCAGGATATCCAAAGGAAGCGTCAGGAAAGATAGAATTACAGGGATGTATCGCAAATGGAACGGAAGATAAATTTATCATCTCAGTGAATAAAGAAGATGAATTGCAGGATTACCAGGGATTATCAGGTTCTCCGGTAACGATTTTTGGTTGTGTGATAGGAATCGTTATACGACAGGAGAACAGTGAGAGACTGGAAGCACTCCCGGTAAAATATATCAGAAATGTACTGAAATGCCATGATGTGCCATTTAGAAACAGAACAATACCAATGCATTTATCGGAGAATACATTTGATATAAAAGAGCAGATTGAGAAAAACAGACAGGTAATTGCAATGGCAGGTCCAAGATACAGTGATGAACTGAATGTGAAGACAAAATTGTATGACAGACTGCAGTCAATATTGCGTAAAGACGAAGTAGTACGAATCAAAGAAGGAATTGAGAACAGAAGCAGGGAGTGCATCAGACATCTGAATGAATTCCTGACACATGGCAGTGAAGGAGAGCCTTGTGTTCTGAAGGAGAGTACCACTGAAATAAAGAAAGTTATTAAAAATCTGCAAGACGAGATGAAACAATTAAATGCAGACAACATAAGTGGTGAAGCATTTCAGACAGTATATGACAATATAAATAATCAGGGAAAATACCTAAAGAAAACATTTGAGACGGAAAAAGAAAGATTTGAAGAGAAAAATGGGCCAGGCACTTTTGATAACAAGAGCTGGAGGGGATTTCAGGCATCCTATATGTGCACTTTTCCAACCCGGTATCTGGATGAATTAAAGGAGGCACTTGATGTACTTCTCCGGATTATGAAGCAGGAGGATGTCAGAAGACTTAGCATAAAAGAAGGTAAGATGATATTGATCGTTGGGCAGGGAGGTATAGGAAAGACGCATCTGCTCTGTGATATTGTCAATGGATATTGCAAACGGATGCTTCCGGCTGGTCTGCTGCTTGGAGATATGTTCGGCAGGAATACGGCAGCGGATGATGTGATCATGAACTGGGAACATCCGGGTGGAAAGATTGAGCAGTACTTTGCATGGCTGGATGCATATGGTGAGGAAAGTGATGTATACATCCCAATCTGTATTGATGCGGTCAATGAGACAGAAGATACCGATTACTGGAACAGAAACCTTCCGTTGCTTCAGGCAAAAATGGGAAAATACAGAAATCTGAAGCTTATTATAAGCTGTCGTGGGCTCTATCTCAGAGAGTATCTTGAGGAAGAAAAATTAGAGAAAATGGAGAAACTGGTGCATAGCGGATTTTCCGAAAGGGAAGAGAGGGCACTGGCGGGATTCTGTGAATATTATGGCGTGACAATTAATTATGAGACAGTGTGTGTTCCTGAATTCATGAATCCGCTTTTCTTAAAAATGATCTGTGAGATAGCACAGGAAAAAGAAGATAAGTCGGTTGTAGTCAGTGATATCGGAAATCTTATGGAAGAATTTTTCATGCTGAAAAATAAAAAGATATCAAGACAATACAGTGACTGCTTTTCCGTGAGAGATCAGGTGGTACAGACAATACTGGAGTATGTGACAGAATATATGGTAGAACATGACAGTTACACGATTTCCTGGGGAAAATTGAGGGAATGTGTAGCGGAGATATTGGAGCCGTTCGGAGTAAAAGATAAGACATCTGGAATCATGAAAGCACTGATATCAGAAAATCTGATCCGTGAAGCAAACGATGATGGCACGAAGATAGCATTCTCTTATCAGAAATTCTTTGAATATCAGTACGCAGAAAGTTATGTGAGAAAGCATAGGACAGAGAATACCGAGCGTATCGTTCAGGATGTATTGGACGATAAAATCACCACCGGTACATTGGAAATGCTTCAGATCGTATTCTTCCGCAATACAGGGAAAGAATTTATTGACTGTATAGATGAAAGGAATCAAGAAAAGGTAGTAGAGACCTTTATGAGCGGTCTTTATTGGAGAAATGAGAGTATAATTGGAGCGGATACGATTGCAGTGATCGACAGATTACTCGACTCAGAAAAAATTACAGATGTAAAGAAAACGATGGCAGGATTGTTGTCCGTCTCAACGAAGAAAAACATTAAGGTGAATGCTTTCTATATTCATGAAAGATTATGTGCCATGAACAACTATGACAGAGATTTCTATCTGAGTTTCTACCTGTTGAAACAGTATGATGATATGAAAACATTATCTGATTTGTGCGAAAGAGCTGTGAGACTGGATGATAAAACTTTTCCATCAGACAACATTTCCCTTTGGGAAATAGTTCTCTGTTGGGGAACAGGAAGCAATGATACCAAGCTAAGAGACATGGCAAGCAAAGGACTTACGAATTTATTCCGTCTGTATCCGGATGATATGACGGAGATCGCAGAGCTATTTGTAGATGTGGAGGATGATTATATTCAGGAAAGACTCTGGCAGGCAATCTATTCAGCAATTATCCTGCGAGCTGAGAAAGAGTACGCAGAAAAGATGATATCTTATATTACAACAAATATTGTAGATGAAGGAAAATGGCCACAGAATGTACTCATTCGTGATTACCTGAGAAATATTTTCGAGTATGCATATTATAGAGAGTGGTGCTCCAAGGAGGAGGTAGAGAGCGTCAGACCACCTTATAAAAGCAGAAAGCATATTCCAGATAAAGCATGGACAGAAGAAATGAAGGATGCGTATAGCAGCCTGTACTGGAATTGCCAGAGCAGTGATTTTGCTGTTTATACGATACCAACCGAAGTATCTGATTATGGTCTTTCCAGGAAAGATGTTGGTAAGATGGTGTTTGAGGATATTATCAGAAGTGGATATGATGGGCGATGCAGGGATTATGACAGATGGATTGATTATACTTATGGTTCTCTCCGAAATAGAGATACACAGGTAGAAAGAATAGGCAAGAAATATCAGAAAATTTATCTATACAGGGAGATGGGAAATATTTATGACAATTTCCTATATGCACCGAAATATCCGTCAAATGAAATTGAGTTCATAAGTCCGGAGCAGGGAAATTCATTTCGTGAGATTGATCTGACAATCCGTCTTCTTGAAAATGATTTTAAAGGGGCAAAATTGCAGTATCCGTATTATAGATTCGAGGACTGGGCGGATATGAAGTGGTTTCGGAAGAAGGATCAGGAGAAATACATAGCGAAGCTTTTTACGACAAACTATAAAGGGGAAGAATATTATGTCCTGCAGTCGTATCAGGAATCATCAGAACCAAAGAAGGAAGATTATCGCAGAGTCTGGATACAGATACGATCGTATTTCTATGAAAAAGGAAAAAAGCAGGAGCTGCTGAAGTGGTTTCAGAAGAAAAATTTTGACGGACGCTGGATGCCGGAAGGAACAGGTGAGATGTATAGAAACTGTCTGGGAGAATATCCATGGAGTCCGGATATGGTGAATTATCTTGGCGAAGAAGAGGAGCAGAACTTCCGTCAGGAGAAACCGGCACCGTGTTATCTGATCGCAACTGTAAATGATTATATCGCGGAAAAAGATTCACCGTTTTGCACCAATGAAGATATTAGTTACATGTTACCGGCTGTATATCTGATGGAGGAGATGAATCTGCAATGGGATGGAGAATATGCTTATAGTGCCGGAGGAGAAAAAGTTATTCATATGGGAGATCATGATGCGATGTATATTAAGAAACAGTATCTACTTGCCTTTCTGGAGGAACACAATCTGGATATTGTATGGACAGTATTGGGAGAGAAACAGAAGATAACAGAACATACGGATTTCCCGGGAATGGCGGAATTCAGCTATACTTATTGTCTGGATGATTCAGAAAAATTGATACGTAATCATGAATTCAGCCAGATCAGAAAACCCTTCCGGAGATAATCAAAATGCACAAAAAAGAATGTAAGAAGACACTGATTTTTAAGATATTCTGAAGAAAAGCCCGGATACGTTGTTATTCACTTATAATTGTGTTAAAATATATTAGATTAGCTATCGATAAAATGTTATAAAGGGGATTGCTATGTATCGAAAGAGGAATAAGGGATGGTTGAAGCATCTTGACTTTGCTGTCCTTGATCTGTTGTGTATGCAGCTGTGTCTTGCAGCAGCATATTTTGGAAGGCATAGAGAGCTTGGCAGATTATATAGAGATTCTGTTTATCAGAATGTCGTGTTGTTACTGGTTGTATTTGAATGCTTGTATCTATTTTTTATAGATGGATACCGGGATATTTTAAAACGCGGTTATTATATAGAGATGGTGTCGACAGTGAAGGAAGTATGCCTGCTGGAATTATTGCTTGCATTCTATCTTTTTACTATGAAGTCGGGAGATGATTTCTCGAGGACAGTTTTGTTCATGCTTGGAATCTATGAATTTGTTGTGGGATATCTGGTGCGGATCCTGTGGAAGAGACGTGTGATCAGACATCAGGCAGAAGATGGCAAGAATGCCCTGCTTTTGGTGACTACACCGGAATATCTGGAACAGGCACTTGAGCATATCCGCAATCATAATTTTATGACGTATTTTCTTTCGGGTATTGTACTGATCGGAAGAGAGAAAGATGATACTTATGAGGGAATCCCTGTCATACCGGAAGCCGGGATGAGCGAGTGGACATGTAGGAACTGGGTGGATGAAGCATTGATTGTCCTGCCGCAGGAGCAGCATTTTAAAAAAGAGTATATGGAAGCCTTTTCTGAGATGGGAATTGTTACACATTATTCTGTGATGCAGGATTTTGCAGACTCTGATCATCAGCAGATCGCAGAGAATGTCTGCGGATATCTGGTCCTGACTTCCGGAATGCAGTTCGTAAGCAACAGACAGTATCTGACGAAGCGTCTGATGGACATTGTCGGTGGTATTGTAGGGTCTGTTATTACACTGGTGCTTACAATAGTCCTTGGACCAATGATCTATATCAAGTCACCGGGACCAATCTTTTTCGCACAGGAGCGTGTCGGAAAGAATGGTAAGATGTTCAAGATGTATAAGTTCCGTACGATGTATCTGGATGCGGAGGAACGGAAGAAGGCACTGATGGAGCAGAACCGTGTCTCTGATGGTCTGATGTTTAAAATGGAGGACGATCCAAGAATTATCGGAAGCCACTTTGATGCGAATGGGAAATATGTGCCGGGAATTGGAAATCTGATCCGGAAGCTCAGTCTGGATGAGTTCCCACAGTTTTTCAATGTGCTGCTCGGTGACATGTCTCTTGTTGGGACAAGACCGCCTACAGTGGATGAATATGAGAAATACAAGCTGCATCATAAGGCAAGATTGTCTGCAAAGCCTGGAATTACGGGAATGTGGCAGGTGTCCGGAAGGAGCGATATCACGGATTTTGAGGATGTCGTGAAGCTGGATACAGAATATATTAAGAATTGGAGTATTGGAAGGGATTTTAGGATCCTTGCGAAGACAGTGCGGGTTGTATTGACTGGAAAAGGAAGTATGTAATGAGTGAAATAGAAGTCAATGTTATATTGGTTGGTGCGAAGAGCATCGGGCAATATGGCGGATATGAATCTTTTATAAATAAATTGTTAGAGTATCATAAGGATGAAGAAAATCTGCATTATTATGTGTACTGTAAAGCAAATGGAAGTGGATGTATGGATATTGGCAAACTTCCCGGAGCAAAAACAGTAAATGAAACAGAATTTATGTATTGTAATGCAAGAGGATTTTTACTTCATGTGCCGCAGATAGGTGCAGCACAGGCGATTTACTATGATGTAAAAGCACTTAGTGAGGCTTGCAAACTGATAAAAAGAGAACAGCTGAAAAATCCGATTGTCTATATTATGGCATGCCGTATAGGCCCATTTATGAATCACTTCGTAAAAAAAATACATACACTTGGAGGAAAAGTGTACCTGAATCCGGATGGGCATGAATGGATGCGTGCAAAATGGAGTGCACCGGTCAGAAAGTACTGGAAAGAATCAGAGCGTATGATGGTAAAATATGCGGATCTGAGTATTTGTGACAGTAAGAATATTGAAAAGTATATTCAGGAAGAGTACGCAGGTTATAAGCCAAAGACTACTTTTATTGCGTATGGATCTGAAACGACACCATCTACTATGAAGGACGATGATCCTAAATATATTAGTTGGCTCGATGAACATGGACTACGTGATGGAGAATTCTACATTAGTGTGGGAAGATTTGTTCCGGAAAATAACTTTGAAACAATGATCCGGGAATTTATGAAGAGCCATTCTACAAAAGATTTTGCAATCATTACGACAAAAGATGAAAAGTTCTTGAATGCCCTGGATGAGAAGCTTCATTTCTCTCAGGATAAACGCATTAAGTTTGTTGGAACTGTGTATGACCAGGAGCTGCTCAAAAAAATCAGAGAGAGAGCATACGGATATTTCCATGGACATTCTGTTGGCGGAACAAATCCGAGCTTGCTGGAAGCACTTGGAAGCACAAAGCTGAATTTGCTGTATGATGTTGGGTTCAATCGGGAAGTGGCAGAGGATGGAGCTTTATATTGGACGTTGGAAGATGGAGATTTGGCGAAGCTGATTGATCAGTCTGATAGTATGGACGAAGAAGAACTGAAAGAAATGGGTCAAAAGGCAAAACAAAGAATTAAGGATGAATATAGTTGGCAGTATATTTGTGATAAATATACGAAAGTTTGGGAGAAAAATTAATGAAAGTATTGATGCAGAGTAGAAAGAATTTTTTTGAGTTACGAGGTGGAGATACAGTTCAATTAGAAAAAACAAAGATGGAATTAGAAAAGCTAGGTGTTGAAGTGGATTTCAGTCTTGATTTTGAACCGGATCTTTCAAACTATGACTTAGTTCATTTATCTAATGTTACAAGAATACAAGAAACATATCTTCATGTAAAAAATGCAAAAAAACAAGGAAAACCAATAGTATTATCTACAATATATTGGCCAATGGATGAGTTTGAAAGATTAGGACAAGTTGGTATTCGAAAGTTTATTAATTCTCATGTGAAAATTGATACGGAAGAAAAGATAAAAGCTATTGCAAGATATTTGAAGGATAAAAATTCCAGAAATGAAGCTACACGAAATCTTTGGAAAATCGGATACACGAAAATGCAAAAATATGTTGTAGATAATGTGGACTATTTTCTGCCAAATTCTGAAATGGAAATGGATGAATTTTGCAAATCTTTTGGGGTTGAAAAAGACAGATATAAAGTTATTCCGAATGCAATAGATGCTGACATTGCAAGAAAACAAGATGAAGTAGAGATTCCAAAAGAATTTGAAAAATATCGAAATGCTATTATTTGTGTTGGAAGAATCGAACCTAGAAAAAATCAATTGTCGTTAGTAAAAGCACTTGATAAATCGAATTATAAATTGATATTAGTAGGAGCAGTTTCAGATAATCAGAAAAGTTATTTTAATGAAATTAAAGAGATAATGGATAGAAATCCTAATTTCTATTATATACCTAAAATAGAAAATTCAAAACTTTATCAGTTATATAAAGTATGCAAAGTAAGCACATTGCCAAGTTGGTTAGATACACCGGGATTAGTAAGTCTTGAGGCAGCAGCAATGGGGTGCAATTTAGCAATAAGTTCAAAAGGGTCAACAACTGAGTATTTTATAAACATGGCAGAGTACTGTTTACCAGATGACATAAATGGCATTCGAAGTGCAATAGATAGAGCATATGCAAAACCACAGAATGATAAATTGAAAAATAGAATATTTGAAAACTATACATGGGAAATTGCGGGACAAAAGACATTAGAAGCCTATAAAACTATCTTGGACGAGGGGAGAACTGCTATATGAAAAAAATAATGTTGGTTTTTGGAACAAGACCTGAGGCTATTAAAATGTGCCCTTTAGTAAATGAACTAAAGAGACGAGAGGACTTTGAGACCGTGGTTTGTGTGACAGGTCAGCATAGACAGATGCTTGATCAGGTGCTTGAAACATTTGAAGTTATACCTGATTATGACTTATCTATTATGAAAGATAAGCAAACACTTTTTGATATTACAACAAATATTCTTAATAAAATCAAAAGTGTATTGGAAAAAGAACAACCAGATGTTGTGTTAGTGCATGGAGATACATCAACTACTTTTGTAACTGCATTAGCCTGTTACTATTTTCAGATCCCAGTTGGGCATGTGGAAGCTGGATTACGTACATATAACATTTATTCACCTTATCCTGAAGAATTTAACCGACAAGCAGTAAGTATAATTTCACAGTATAATTTTGCACCAACTGAGAAATCAAAAGAAAATTTAATTAAAGAGGGAAGAGATGCATCAAGAATTTGGGTTACTGGAAACACGGTTATTGATGCACTAAAAACGACTGTAAGAGAAGACTATTCTCATCCGGAATTGGAATGGGCAAAAGGAAGTCGCTTGATTTTTATTACTGCCCATAGAAGAGAAAATCTAGGGCAGCCAATGCATAACATGTTTAGAGCCATTCGTCGTGTAATGGATGAACATGCAGATGTAAAGGCACTTTACCCAATTCATATGAATCCTGTTGTAAGACAGGCAGCTAAAGAGGAGTTAGGAGATCTTGATAGAATTCATATTATTGATCCGGTTGAGGTCTTTGATTGTCACAATATTATGGCTCAAAGCTATATGATTTTGACTGATTCTGGTGGAATTCAAGAGGAAGCTCCGTCGTTGGGAAAGCCTGTTCTGGTCATGAGAGATACCACAGAAAGACCAGAAGGAATTTCAGCAGGAACATTAAAATTAGTTGGTACAGAAGAGGAAAATATATATAATAATTTTAAAGAACTTCTTGAGAATAAAGAAGTTTATGATGCCATGGCAAAGGCAAATAATCCATATGGTGATGGGCATGCATGCGAAAGAATAGTAAATGTTTTGGAAGAAAGGTTAAACAATGAGTGTGAACAAAGTAAAAGTAATAGCTAATTATTTACCACAATATCATACAATTCCAGAAAATGATAAATGGTGGGGGAAGGGGTTCACAGATTGGATTGCAGTTAAGGCAACGGAACCAGCATATGAGGGACATAATCAACCACGTGTTCCATTAAATGAGAATTATTATAGTTTGGATTGTGCGGATTCAATTAGATGGCAAGCATCATTAGCAAGAGAATATGGTATTTATGGATTTGGTATTTATCATTATTGGTTTTCATCAAATCAACAATTATTACAAAAACCGGCAGAATTATTACTACAAAATAAAGATATAGACATAAATTTTATGTTTATTTGGGATAATTTGACTTGGAAGCGTACATGGAGTAAATTGAGCCGGGGATTAGACTGGGCTCCGAACTATGATAAATCAACAGAAGATTTAGAAAATGTTGATTCTGGAATATTAGCAGAATTAGTATATGGTACAGAGGATGATTGGAAAAAACATTATAATTATTTATTACCATTTTTTAAGGATGAAAGATATATAAAAAAAGACAACAGACCGGTTTTTTCTATATTTCAGCCAAGAAATGATATTGAAACATTAAAAAAAATGACAAAATATTGGAATGAATTGGCAAAAAAAGATGGATTTGATGGAATATGTTTTTTGAGTAAAGATAGTGTTTGGCCAGAAAGATTGGAGGGGAAAATGAAATATGCTCCGTTTGCACCAACAAGTTGGTCAATTTTTATGGAATATAAGATTAAAGAATTTTTTGCAAAGAAGAAAAAAAGAATAGGTTTTTATGACTATGATAAGTGCTGGAAAAATATTCTTACTGATGCAAAGAAGGCACCAAGAGATACCTATTTATGTGGCTTTGTCAGATATGATGATTCTCCGAGAAGGGGAAATAAAGCACGTATAATATTAAATGAATCTCCTGAAAAATTTGGAGAATATATGAAAAAGCTGATGACTATTTCAAAGAAGCAAAACAAAGAGTTTGTTTTTTTAATGGCATGGAATGAGTGGGGAGAAGGAGCTTATCTAGAACCTGACACAGTCGATGGAAATTCTTATTTAGAAATACGTAAATAACAAATTGATGCTATCACTAGACAGGAAAGTAGAAAATGACCATAAAGAATAGTGGAAAATTTATAATTCAAAAAGAAAAGCTAATCATATATCTTTTTGTGTTATCTGTTGTTTTTGCAGATATACTTGGAAACGGAAATCTTAACTTATTATATTTTTTGGGATTATTTTTAATATTCAAAAATTTAAAAATTCAAGTTAGTTTTTTGAAAGACATGGTTATATTTTTTGTCCCATTTTGTTTGATGATTTTGGGAGAAATTTTTCTTTCTGGTAATACGTTTTCACCAGTGAAGGTGTTAGTATATTCATTAAAAATATTAGTATGTATTTCATTATTATCATATACAAAAAAAAGATTTTGGGTTGTTGACCATTTGACAATAATTAAAAATATTTGTGGCCTATTTGAAATTATGTTAGTTATTTCCTTATTAACAATAAATAAGCCTATATTTTGGAGACTAAATGATGTAATTAACAGATTTTCAAAGACAAGGCTTAAATTTTTGTATTCAGAACCAAGTGTATTAGGCATATTATGTGGTTTACTTGTTATTATTTTGCTATACTATATTTTTGACAATAAAAAAAATTATATGCTTTTAAAGGAAATTGTACTCTTGGCAGTAATTATATTGTTGACATTTTCTATGTCAGGAATTGTATATACAGCTGTAGGAATAGTAGTATTGTTTTTATTTCAAGTCTTCAAAAATAAAGAAGTTATACCTCGAAGAATGTTAACATATTTTCTTTTAGGAATTTGTCTGCTGATAATTATTTTATCGACGAATAACCCAATTAGTAACAGATTTTTTTCAATGTTTTTAGGAACGGATGGATCCTATAATTTTAGATGGTCTGCTGCAGTAAATGTTTTTAGAAAAACTATGGAAATTACAAGGTATTGGGGGATGGGACTAGGAAATATGAACACACCGTCAGGTCTTTCATTTTTGCTTAGCATAGGCATTGATTATAAGTTCGCAAATTCTTTTTTGTATTTTTTTACAGAAAATGGAATGTTAGGAATTATATACACAATTTATTTGTTCCTGATTTGTATATATAATTGTATAAAAAGTTCTAAAAATATTAGACCATTAAAAGTGGGAGTGCTCGCTTTTGCTTTTGTTAGTCAAATAGCCGGAGGCTATTATACAGATCCTATATTATGGATTATGTATGGCATTGTTTGTTCAAATGAAAAGACTGTCATTAATTAAAAAGCATATTTGATGGAGAACATTAATGAAACAATTAAAACAATTATTAAAAGAAAGTTTTTTGATGAATATTGTTTATAAATACCGCATGGTGAGATTTAAACATTACTGGAAAAAAAGAAATACTAATAATAAAACTACGGTTAATTGCATATTTTCTCCAGAAATAGTGAAAGTGGGGAATAACACGTATGGAGAATTGAATATTGTATCATTTAGAAATGTAACAAGATTATTTATAGGTAATTTTTGCTCGATAGGGCAGAATGTAAATTTTATATTGGATGCGGGACATACATTAAATAATATATCTACATATCCATTTAAAACAGCATTACTAAACTATAAAAATGAAGAAGCAATTTCAAAAGGAAATATAATTATAGATGATGATGTTTGGATAGGATTTGGTGCTACAGTTATGTCAGGAGTTCATATTGGACAGGGAGCAGTAATTGCTGCCGGGTCAGTAGTAACAAAAGATGTTCCACCTTATGCAATAGTTGGTGGAGTGCCGGCCAAAGTGATTAAATATCGATTCCCATCAGATATTATTAATGAATTGCTAAAGATTGATTATAAAAAGATGACAGAAGATATGATAAAAGAGCACATCAATGAGTTATACAACGAATTGGAAAGTATTGAACAATTAGAGTGGGTGCCGAAGAAACAGAGATAAATTTAATTATGAAAAATTTGTTACCCAATATATAAAAGATGTTGAAGGAGATTAATTTGTATGAAAATTATGCCTAACAGAATGGATAGAGGATTTTATCAGTATCAAAAAGAATTTGAAGATAAAGCGTTAGAAGTGCTACGATCGGGGTGGTATGTACTTGGAAAAGAAGTGTCTTCATTCGAAGAAGAGTTTGCCTCATATGTAGGAACAAAATATTGTGTTGGTTTAGCATCTGGATTGGATGCTCTTTGGATTGCGTTTAAATTGTTACACATTGGTACAGGGGACGAGGTATTGGTTCAAGGCAATACATACATTGCATCTGTAATGGGAATAACCATGAATGGAGCCACTCCGGTATTTGTTGAGCCAGATGAGCACTATGGTATGGATCCTGAAAAAATTGAGCAGGCTATTACAGATAAAACAAAAGCTGTTTTGGTAACGCATCTTTACGGTATGGCATCTAGAATGGATGAAATTAGTGTTATTTGTAAAAAATACAATTTGAAATTGGTTGAAGATTGTGCACAGTCGCATGGAGCTTGCTTTGATGGAAAAATGACAGGTAGTTTTGGCGATATTGGCTGTTTTTCATTTTATCCATCAAAGAATTTAGGGGCTTTTGGTGATGCGGGAGCTATTACAACAAATGATCCAACTATCGATAGAGCATGTAGGACATTTAGAAATTATGGATCGCAGAAACGTTATTATAATGAGATTGTAGGGGCTAATTCTCGGCTTGATGAATTACAGGCGGCTCTTTTACGAGTAAGGCTTACTCACATGAACGAGTTGACGGAAGAAAAATGTAAAATAGCCGCTAGATACAGTAAAGAGCTGAATAATCCAAAAATTAAACTTCCTAAAGTGATTAAAGGTGCAACATGTGTATGGCATCAGTATGTAATTACATGTGAAGAAAGAGAACGATTGATTAATTATTTAAATGAAAAAGAAATAGGAACAATAATTCATTATCCGATACCACCGCATCTTCAAGAATGCTATAAATATCTTGGGCATAAAGAAGGTGACTACCCAATTACAGAAAAATTAGCAAAGACAGTGTTATCTATTCCTATGTATAACGGAATGACAGAAGATGAGCAGAATTATGTGATAGACGCAATCAATGCATTTAAGTAATATGTAAGAGTTAAAGGATGAGGATAGAATGAAATTACAAGATAAATGTAAAATAATTAACTTTGCAGATTTGGGAGATGAAAGAGGAAAACTTGTTGTTGTCGAAGGGGGACAGACTATACCTTTTGATATAAAAAGAGTTTTCTACATTTATGGATCAGATGCAACAGTTGTAAGAGGTGAACATGCTAACAGAGAATCAGAATTTGTGCTTATTAATGTTGCAGGAACAAGCAAAGTACGTATCACTGATGGAAAAGAAGAACTCATTGTTGAATTAAATAAACCAATGATGGGTGTATATATTCCTAAAATGATATGGAAAGATATGTATGATTTTTCAGCGGATTCAGTACTTTTAGTATTAGCAAGTACTCATTATAATGGAAAAGAGTATATTAGAAGTTATGATCAGTATTTACAAATGACAAGGGGAACTGAAGAAAATGAGTAATCCTATTGTATCTTTATGTATGCCAACTAATGGAGTTATAGAGTGGGTATTTCCAGTTTTAGACAGTATTTATGAACAGGGCTGTGAGAATAAGGATTTTGAAATAGTTATTACGGATAATGGTAATAATAAAGAATTTAAAGAAAAAATTAAAATCTACAACCAAAAACATTTGAATTTGTATTATTTTGAAACAAATGCATTACCATTCATTAATGAGATTGAATCTTATAAAAGAGCTAATGGGCGATTGATTAAATTTGTAAATCATCGTACTCTTTTTGTAGAAGGAGCACTGAATCAGTTAATAGAACTTGCAAAAGAGAATTCTGATGCAAAGCCAATTATGTATTTCGCAAATGGAGTCCTGAAGAAAGAAAAAAAAGTTTTTGAGTATGCTACATTTGATGAATTTGTAAATAATTTATCTTATTGGTCTTCATGGTCGACAGGAATGACAATTTGGAAGGAAGATTTTGATAAACTTCCGGAAGATGTTAGTGATTTTAATGAATTGTTCCCTCACACAAATGTTCTATTTAATGAAAGAAACAGAAATAAATATATTATTGACAATACAGTGATTTTTAACGAAATACCACAGGGAAGAAAACCCAAAGGAGATTACGATCTGTTCTATGCATTTGGTGTAGAATATCCTTCTATTATTTTAAACCTTTATCGGGAAAATAGTATCACTGCTGATACACTTAGAAGTGTATTAAAAGACAATCTGAGATTCGTTGCATATATGTATAGCTTATATTTTATAAAAAAAGAATATTGTTCATATGATTTAAACGGATTGAAAGATATGTATAATATATTTTATACAAAAAAACAATTAGTAAGCGAAGTATTAAGTATATTTATTGGGAAAGTGACAACAAGGCTAAAAAAATAAGTCGGCAAGGTGAAAAAAATGTTGAAGTCGAATAAATATTTTATTAATGATGATCAATCAGAATCGAATATAAAATGGAAACTACGTAGGATGATTGCTACTTTAAAAGCGGCACATTATAAGACCAAATTAATATTTTCAACTCCCCAAATATTGCCAAAGAAATATAATGTTGCAGTTTGTGCAATATTTAAAAATGAAGCACCTTATCTTAGAGAATGGATTGAATTTAATCATATAGTAGGTGTCGAACATTTTTATTTATATAATAATAATTCGGAAGATGATTATATGAATGTATTAAAGCCATATATTGAGTGTGGTCTTGTGACGTTAACTCAGTGGCCATATAATCAAAAACAAATGGAATGTTATATGGCATGTATAGATGAATATGCTTCTGAGACTAAATGGCTAGGATTTATTGACATAGATGAATTTATAGTACCAAAATCAACGAATTCAGTATACGATTTTTTACAACCTTTTGAAAAAAAAGCAGGGTCTGTAAACATTTATTGGAAAATATTCGGAACCTCTGGACAATTAGATAGAAAGTTATCGGGATTGGTTTCAGAAGACTTTATGGTTTGTTGGCCTAAGTATATGGATTTAGGAAAGTGCTTTTATAATACAGCATTTGGGTTTGATAGCAATTCAAAACATGCAGCACAGTTGCATCATAAATTTTGGGCAAATTATAAAGGGAAAGATATTCCACCAGTAAATATTTTTAATAAAATATGCATTGGAAATAGAAATGTGGCTAAAACATCGGATTTTCCTATCCAGATTAACCATTATTTCACAAAGTCTTATAAAGAGTATGCAATGAAACGTGCTAAGGGGGATGTCTATTTTAAGATTAATCCCCATGATGAAGCGTATTTCTATGAACATGAGATGAAGTGTACGAGTACGGATTATTCTGCTTATAAATATCTAATTAAATTAAAACATAAGCTAGGAAGTGATAAAAGTGAGATATGATATAGGTATTCAGACATTTTGGAATGTACCAAATTATGGGACATTTGCACAGGCTTATGCCCTGCAAAAAGTGTTACAACAATTAAATATAAATAAAAGTGTTCAGCAGATAGCACATTTGGATCAACATCATTTTGATTTCTATTTTAATAGAAAAGCTTATTTACGTGATTATCCAATATGGAAAAAAGCATTTTGGGAAAGTTTTTTTGTTAAAACAAAAGAAATAGAGCAAAAACAAAAAGTATTTATGAATGCATATGATATGATTCCTCATACGGAAATAATTGATGCAACCAATATAGCTGACTACAAGTTTGATAAAGTATTCCTCGGAAGCGATATAGTTTGGGATTATACGGTGGGTGCATTTAATAATGATCCACTCTTATTTGGAAAGGGATTTAATACACAAGAAATTGATGCATATGCTGCAAGCTTTGGAACAGTTTCGGTTGATGCAACTTTGCCGGATTATGTTGTAAATGCATTAAAAGATATGAAGCATATTTCAGTAAGGGATGATAAATCTGCTGAACTAGTTAGAAGAGTGACTGGAGTCAGACCGCAAGTTGTCTTGGATCCAACATGGTTATGGGATTTTAATAGTGATTGCAATATTATAAAGCCAAAGGAAGAAGATTATATTCTGGTATATGGACAGGATTTTACATCGGAATTTATCAACAATCTTATAGAGTATGCCAGAGAACATAATAAAAGAATAATAGCATTGGATTGCAATAATGATCATTATACTTGGTGTGACAAATTGATTAGTCAAGACCAACTTTCCCCATTTCAGTGGATTGGATATTTCAAATATGCAGCTGAGGTTGCAACAAGCACTTTTCATGGAATCATGTTAAGTTTAATTTTCGAAAAGAACTTTGCCTTTTGTAAAACAGACTTTATTATGGCTAAGGTCGATAAATTTCTTCAGGAATTGAATTTATTTAATTTGTTTGATAAAAATCAAAACGATGTTTATGGTATGTTAGATCATGATTTTGATTATTCATTTATAAATAATATTATTATGCATAAAAGGGAAGCATCATTAGAATTTCTTAGAAAGGCATGCAGTATAAAAGATGGAACAAAGTGAAAAAAATCAAGTTATCAAGGGTGCATTTTGGAAATTCGCAGAGAGAATTGCAGCTCAACTTGTATCTTTAATTGTATCAATTATTTTAGCAAGACTTTTAAGTCCTTCGGAATACGGAACAATCTCTTTGGTTATGGTATTTATTACCATTGCAAATGTATTTGTTAGTAGTGGATTTGGACAAGCACTGATCCAAAAGAAAGACGCTGATAGCTTGGATTTTTCATCAGTGTTTTATTTTTCACTTGTGTTTACTGGGTTAATATATATTGCACTCTTTTTTATGGCAATACCTATAGCGGATTTTTATGATATGCCTATTTTAGTTCCAGTGCTACGGGTATTGTCAATAAGTGTTCCAATCATGGGAATCAATTCTGTACAGCAAGCATATGTGGCCCGAAGAATGCAGTTTAGATTATTTTTCTATGCAACATTTATCGGAACAGTTATTTCTGCAGTTGTAGGGACTTTTCTGGCGTATTCTGGATTTGGAGTATGGGCATTGGTTGCACAAACACTGACAAATAACATAATCGATACTATTGTTTTACAAGTTTCAATAGAATGGAAAATTACGAAAGAATTTTCTTTTGAAAGAATCAAGTGCTTATTAAGTTATGGTTGGAAGTTATTATTACAGAGTTTGATATTACAGTTTTATGCCAGTCTGAGAAGTTTATTGATAGGTAAGTTTTACACAACAGAGGATTTATCATTCTATACAAAAGGAAATCAATTTCCAGAATTGATCAGTTCGAATATAGATACGGGTATTAATACAGCGTTATTTCCAGTTATGTCACAGGCACAGGATTCAATTGAGAGAATTAAAGCTATGGCTCGGAAAACGACAGACTTCACGAGTTATATTATGAGCCCAATTTTAATAGGATTTATGGCGGTAGCTGAACCATTCATTTCTCTTTTGTTAACTGACAAGTGGTTGCCGTGTGTTCCTTATTTAAGAATATGTTGTATTATGCTATTATTTAGGGCTCCACAAACAGCAATTTTGCAAGCAATAAAAGCGATAGGCAGGAGTGATGCGGTATTGAAGGTGGACGTTCCGATACGTATATTTGCGATAGTAACACTTTGTATATCATTGCAGTATAGTGTATATGTTTTTGCGTTATCTGAAATAGTTGTTACTATGTTTGGAACAATTCTTTATGTTGTAGTGTCAAAAAAAATTATCAATTATTCAGGCTTGGAAGTGTGCCACGATTTTTTGATTAATATTTTAATGGCTTCATTAATGGGTATAGTTGTTTTTGTGATTGGAAGAAATTTATCTACTTATCCGCTCTTGGTTATGATTATTCAAATTTTAGCAGGTACAATAATCTATATTTTTCTTTCAATTTTAACTAAGGCAGATAGCTTTTTAGAGATTAAATCTATATTGAACAAATTTGTACTTAAATACAAAAAAGGATAGAAATATGGGAAAAAGAACACCAAATTTGTGTAATAAAAAAGCTGAGTGTTGTGGATGTACTGCATGTGCCGTGATATGTCCTATGGGGGCAATTGAGTTTAAATACAATTCAGAAGGATTTTTATATCCTCAGGTTGATGGCGATAAATGCATAGGGTGCTTGAGATGTGAAGAAATATGTGCTTTTAAAAGAGATATAATTAATCCAGAGTTTGAAAATTCCAATTTGAAAGTATATGCTTCTAAATCCAAGGATAAAAATGTAATAAAGAACAGCTCATCAGGGGGAATGTTTACTGTATTTTCTGATTTTTTCTTAGATAACGGAGATGCGGTTGCTGCTTGTAAATATTTATATAAATCTGATACTGTAGAACTTTCAATAATTTTAGATAAAGAATCAAGGGATGATGCAAGAGGATCTAAATATATACAGGCAGAATTGAAAAATTCTTTCAATAAAGTGATTACGTTTTTAAAAGAAAACCCAGACAAAAAAATGTTAATAGTAGGAACAGGATGTCAGATAGCGGCAATGGATTTGATCTTAAAAAAACAGAACTTTCGAGATCGTGTAATATTAATTGACTTAGTATGTCATGGGGTGGCTAGCTCGAATTTATGGAAAGAATATATCAAAAAAGTTAAAATTCAAAAAGGAACGAATTTAAGTCATGTCACATTTAAGAACAAACGGCATGGTTGGGAATCGCCTAGTACTTTTGCTATAATCAATGATAAAGAGGTATCAATAAAACCTTACTCGGATTGGTTTTATATGGGATGGAGTTTGAGGGAATCATGTTATAATTGCCCATATTCAAGAATTGAAAGAAACTCAGACATAACAATTGGTGATTACTGGGGAATCCAAAACGTTATACCAGATTTTTATGATAATATGGGTGTTTCTTTAGTTATTACGCATACAAGCACTGGGAGTAAATTATTTGAGGATGTAGAGAGTAAAATAGATTTTCGTATTAGCAATGAAAAAGATTGCTTACAGCCAAGATTAGTTTCACCACAGGTGAAACCAAATGATAGAGGTCAATTCTGGAATGATATGCAATATAAAGGGATGGACTACTGCATAAAAAATTATGTAGAACATTATGATGTTTCATTTAAAGAACAAATAAAAAGAAAAATCAAAAAACTAATTGCAAAATTCTAAAAACTCGTATACAAACTCGAATCAAAATAAAGAAAGTTTTGGAGTGCTTGCAAGGTGGACTTTTATCTCTAAATGAGATTAAAGGAAATGCTAATTACTTAGCTGGATTAGGAACAATTGTTTATGACCAAAATGGTAACGGACACGTTATAGAACATGAGGGAGTAGTTGTTCATCCAGGGGATAAAGGAATGAAATATATTGCGGAAGTTGTAGAAAAAAGATAGAAGTAAACTAATTCAGAAAGAGTGGTGAATCGTTTGGAAAAGAAGTATCAGTTTTTTATTTCATCAACATATGAAGATTTAAAAGAGGAACGCAACAAAGCTATTCAGGCGATTCTGACCATGAATCAATTTCCGATTGGCATGGAGATGTTCAGTGCTGCAGATGATGATCAATGGAAAATTATCAAAGAAGCGATTGCTTAATATATTTATTTTGCGGTATCTGGATTATTCCATTGTATTACCGCTTACATCTATTACATATATTTGGACAATGGTAATTTCAGTGGTTTGTTTGAAGGAAAAAGTGACACGAAAACAGATGTCAGGTGTATTACTGATTATGATAGGTGCTATTTTAGTGACAAGATAAGGAATGATAGAGTCGTTCAATTATTGATTTGACAAAATTTTTAGCAATAAACAGTTATTTTTTTGTAAGAAAAATAACTGTTTATTGTTTGAAAGAAGGAATACAGTGCTGAATTTCTGGCAGGCAAGAAGCTTCTAGTTCCATATATTAATAATGGACAGGAAGTAGTATTTTTTGGACAATTTAACGAAAATTATCATTGGGATAAAGACGGTATAATCAATGTTTATGCAAATGACGAGCTGATATTAATTATGGATGCAGAATATGACGATGGAAAATTAGTAACATATCAACAGGTATTGGCAGAGACATTACAGACTGGGCAGGATGTATGGGTTGTAACGGAAAGAGAACACCGGGCAGATTTCAACTATGGTGAAACGTGGAATTATGACAGAATCGAAGATTATGCAAAACAGTTTGGATTAGCTCAGGTACAAATGCAGGATGTTGTCAGTGCAGAAGATTTTATTGCAGAAATTGATACACTTGTTGACAGTTATTACCGAGGCAATACATCAAATGGTATTTACAATGACAACACAGGAGAGGCTTATCTGGTACGTTATAATGAGGATGGAACAGTGAAGGTGTTGTATAAAGGCTGTTTCTCGGATGGAAAATTTGATGATAGCACAGGCAAAGCCTGGGAACTGGTTTTTGACAGTAGCAATGGGATTAATCAGTATTTTTATTATAAAGGCATTTTTAGAAAAGGAAATCGTGCCGATAGCAAAAAGATAGATTATGTGGCAAGAGAACAGATTGATCAGATAACAGAGGGAATGGAGTTCTCTTGTGATATTGAGTGGTATGATAATTGATCTCAAAAATAATATTTACATCATTTAAACGAATGTATTCAGCAAATTTACATCAGATTATATTGTGTAACCCAACGGAGGTAATATAACAAAATAAAAAAGTTGTGAGAGAATATTAGCTATTGCAAATAAAGGATATTTAGGAGAAAAATAATTATGTCAAAATACTTTGGAACAGACGGCTTCCGCGGCGAGGCCAATAAAATATTAAAAGCAGATGATGCATACAAGATCGGACGATACTTAGGCTGGTATTACAGCAGAGAACACAGAGGACGTATCGTCATTGGAAAGGACACCAGAAGAAGCAGCTATATGTTTGAATATGCTTTAGTTGCCGGGATCACAGCATCCGGATCAGATGCGTTTCTTCTGCATGTAACGACAACACCAAGCGTTGCCTATGTTGTCCGGACAGAAGATTTTGATTGTGGAATCATGGTATCAGCCAGCCACAACCCATATTATGATAATGGTATTAAGATCATAGACGGAAATGGACACAAGATTGCTTCCGATATCGAAGAAGCAATGGAAAATTACATAGATGGCATCGGAGAAGAACTTCCATTTGCAACAGGAGAGGAAATAGGAACTGCAACAGATTATGCAATTGGAAGAAACCGCTATATCGGATATCTTATTTCACTGGCAACAAGATCATACAAGAATATGAGAGTTGGCTTAGACTGTTCCAACGGAAGTACTTCATCCATAGCAAAGAGTGTATTCGATGCACTTGGAGCCAAAACCTATGTGATCGCCAATGAGCCGAACGGACTGAATATCAACAAAGACTGTGGTTCTACACACATTGAAAATCTTCAGAAATTTGTTTTGGAGAATAAACTTGACGTTGGTTTCGCATTTGACGGAGATGCAGACCGCTGCATCGCAGTGGATGAGACCGGAATGGAAGTCGACGGAGATTTTATTTTATATGTCTGTGGAAAGTATCTGAAAGAAAATGGCAGATTAGAAGGCAACACAGTAGTCGCAACCATCATGTCCAATCTTGGATTGTTCAAGGCTTTAGAGAAATCCGGCATTGACTATCTGAAAACCACAGTCGGGGACAAGTATGTGAATGAAGCTATGGTTGAGCATGGATATGTACTTGGCGGAGAACAGAGTGGACACATTATTTTCAGCAAGCATGCAACGACCGGTGATGGAATGCTCACAGCGATCATGCTCATGGAAGTGATCCTGGAGAAGAAGCAGAGTCTTCATGCTTTATGTGAAGGAATGAAGATGTATCCGCAGTATCTTGAGAATGTGAGAGTTTCTGATAAGAAGGCAGTGACAGAGAATCCGGCTGTGCAGAAGAAAAAGCAGGAGATCGAGGAAGAACTGGCAGGAAACGGACGCATCATTTTACGAGAGAGCGGAACGGAACCGGTGATCCGTGTGATGGCGGAGGCTGATTCGGATGAATTGTGCAGGAAGTATGTTGGGGAGATGGTTGAGGTTATTAACAGTATTTTGTAAGAGACTATTTTGCAAGATGTTGAAATGCTTATTTCCCAGATAGAAATCTATGATCAGATCTGGTATGTCAGACACATGCCAAAAGATGGAGAACATAGTATGGAAGCAAGGAATCTGGTGGAAGAATTCATTGCAAAGCTGGAAGAAATCCCGGATGGAGGTGCGGAATGTTTCCCATTTGAGGTAATTGACAGGTTGAAAGAAGAGTATCTGGGAGAATAGAATATGAGATGAATACGAAGTTCCTGAGAGGGGACTTTGTATTTATGAAAACAAACTACAAACGAAGAAAAAGTGAAAGAGAAAATATTTGCTAATAGTGTTGTGCAGTGATAAACTTAAAATAAATTAAATGTTAATGAAGTATGAAAAAATGGGGGATACCTTTTATTGCGGCAACGATAAAGAATATAAGTTATACACAGGTGTTTATGTTTGGATGTGTGATCAAAATAAAGAAGAATGGGTATACAGAGTTAGAAGGTACTCTGGTCAAAGGTGCAGAAAGCGGATGCTATTTTGCAGCAGAGAGATTATATAATAATTTTAGTAGTTTAAAGTATGCCTTGAGTAAATATCCTGATGATACAGAATCAGAAAAAACTGTATATCAAATAAATGGAATACAGACGCCTGGTATGTTTAATGCAAGAACAGTGATTAAAATTAAGAGAAATCCTATTCTACCCAAATCCCTTGCTATTGAAGCACAAAAAACTAATGGATCCTGCAACGAGCCGGATGTAATCAAACAGTTAAAAGATGATTCAAATGATAAATGCTATATACAAGAGAATATACGAAGATGGAAGAAAAGGATTGAGCAACAGGAGATACAAGAGTTGATGGAGTCATTGTATATTTAAAAATATATTCTACTATAATGTATGAATGCTAATTCTTACGTCTTTGAAACAGAAAACAAACACCAACATCATGCAAATTAAAATCAAGAGATTAGTAAATTAGATATGAGTGTTTATTGGGAAAGAAGGTGTAACGCTAATGACTGAAGAAGAATTTAAGGAAATATTAGATAAAGAGGAAACTGATACAGTTGAATTTAAGTCTTGGATAAATGCAAGAAATATAAAAGAAATTATTTCTCTTGCGGTTGATGAATTAATTGCATTTGCTAATACTAAGGGTGGAACAGTTTATTTTGGAGTAGAAGATAAGCCTATTGAAGTTACTGGCTGTGATAGGAATTATGATGGTCAGCGTATTATTGAGGGAATTTATGATAGAACTGTGCCACCATTATTTACAGAAATATCAGACTTCGAGTATCAAGGAAAACTCGTTATTGCAATATCAGTTAAAGCTGATGGAAAGACATATACCACTACAGAGGGCAGATGTCTGAAGAGATTAGGTAGAAATTCAAAACCTGCATATCCGGATGAGTTGAGCAATGTTTATTCTTCTGTACAGAATCCGGATTTTTCAGGCAGAATTATAGGAGAAAGTACTCTAGATGACATAAATAAGTTAGAAGTGTATAGTATGAAGGAAAAACTAAGAGTCAGGGATTCTAAATCTACATTACCAGATTTGGATGATATAGATTTTTTGAGAGACTTACAGCTCATAAAATATGACGGAGATGTAGAACGTCTGACTATTGCTGGTCTGCTCTTTGTGGGAAAAGAAACCTCAATTCAAAGATTGTTACCGCAGGCGGAAGTTATATATTTACATTATTCAGCTGATAATTTAGAAGAATACGATGCAAGACTTGATTTGAAGCTGCCATTAATAAGCATCATTGATAAGTTGACCGAGAGAGTACAAGCATACAGTAAGATAGAGAATATTCAGGTAGGATTATTCAGACTTGAGGTGGAAGATTTTCCAGAGAGAGTATTTCAGGAAGCACTTCTCAATGCGTTGTCTCATAGAGACTATCAGAGCAATGCTGCAGTTTATGTAAAACAATATCCGGACCGAGTAGTTATTGAAAATCCAGGCGGATTCCTTGATGGAATTACAGAGGACAATATCATAACGCATCCATCTATACCAAGGAATAAGCTGATAGCAGAGACACTGCAAAATTTGAAATATGTTCAGAGAACCGGTCAGGGAGTAGATATCATCTTTAAGGACATGGTTTCAATGGGCAAGCCTTATCCAAGATACAGATCGTTTAATGATGCAGTTTCTTTGACAATATTCAGTGCAATAGATAACACAGAATTTGTTAAGTTTATTACCGAAGTACAGGATAAAAATAGTAAAATTATGCCTTTGGCTGAAATGATGATATTAAGAGACTTAATGGACAACAGGAAAGAACAGTTGTCAGAACTATCAAGAAAAGTCCAAAAATCGTTGGATGAAACAAAAAAGTCGTGCAATGAGCTGGTTAACAGCGGTCTGATAGAGATTGTTGGCAAAGAATATATGCTCACAGCTAAGGTATATGAGGCATTAAAATCAGACGTGGAATATACAAGAGATAAAACAGTCCAGTATATCAAGGCTAAAAATATGATTTTAGAATATCTGCAGACAAATGATCAGATAACATCTGCTAAGATACAGGAGATGTGCGGATTTACTAAGCAGCAGGCGAGAAGTGTCATTGATAAAATGAGGAGTGAGGGCCTGATTACTTTAACAGGTAAAGGACCTGCAGCTAGATATGTTATGTTTAAAAGAATTGAGTGATAATTGAGTTTTGCTTTATAAATAACTCAATTGCCACTCAATTGAAATGAAATGTTATGCAGGATTGGAGAGTGGTTGGGGATATAATTGAGTTGAGGTTTATGGTAAAACTCGATTACAAGCCGGATAGATTTAAATATATTGTAAAAGATAATATTTTATCAGACAAAAGCAAAGAGATTTACAAGGAAAAATATGAGCAGGTGATGGCTATATTTTGGTGATTGAAGCTATTATAGCAGTTGGGAAAAAATTTGGAATAAAATTTCGTATATTACCAGACTATGAAATAATAGTATTGTTTCGAGTTTCTTTCGAGTTATTTCTAGAAAAAACTCGAAAGAATACTCGAAGCACAATTTAAGCCACAGAGAGTCTATGCAGGATTAATTAAATTTGAATGCCAGAGCCGCCCCGCAGATATGAAAGCAGAAATCAGGTGCAATGAACATGGCATTACCAAAGCGAATTATTACTATCGCTTACGCCGGGTTAGAAAAGCATGCCTGGAAGCTTGTAATTCAGAACCAGCTTTTGTGGAACTCCCAATACCAGCAGCATTACCGACAGCAATGCCCTCAATAGATTCCAGCGATGTTAAAACGGTAGCCGTTCTTCGCAACTCCAAAGGACTGGTGCTTGAAGTTTATAACCATACTTCAGCAGATATCATCCGAAGTATTCTGGAGGTATTAGTCCATGCTGAATGATACAGTCGGGTTAAAAAAGATTTACCTTGCAGCCGGCTATACGGATCTGCACCGGGGCATAGATGGTTTGGCAACGATGATCCGGTTTCGTTTTCAGCTCGATCCTTACGATAAAAACACGCTCTTTCTGTTTTGTGGCAAGAAAACAAACCGTATCAAGGGTCTTCTTTGGGAAGGTGATAGTTTTCTGCTTCTCTACAAGAGATTGGACAATGGTGCGTTCAGCTGACCGCGTTCCGCAGAAGAAGCTCTGGAAATATCATCTGAACAGTATGCGATGGGACGTGTTGATCAGAGATGCTGTTGCAGACCGCAAAGTGCAGGCAGTCTGTCACCATATATCGGTTTTACAGAGGAGGAAGTGGAAAGGCTGGCAGAACAATATCATCAGAATTTTGATGAAGTCAAACGCTGGTATGATGGATATCTTGGCTATGAACAGTATACCAGGACTGCGTTTATTCCAAACGAAGAGATTCGTCAGGAACTCACTATGGCAGTTGAAACCCAGCCATGGAATGAAATGCTGTTTTAAGCCAATCAGAGAATTGCCAACAGGGCGTGGATTTGCAGATTTTGTATATCTGCCAAAGCCTGAATACAGAGCGGATTATCCGGCACTGATTGTAGAATTGAAATGGAATCAGAGTGCACAGATTGCAATGCAGCAGATGAAAGAGCTATGTGCTTACTCTTAAAAATGAAATTGAACAGGTATTAATATATGAGTATTTTAACAAAAATTCTATTAGATGGTTTAGGGGGATTGGCATCTGCAGCAACTCTTTATGAAACTGGAAAAGGAGTCTGTGCCGACATTAAAAAGCATCAGAAAACATCAGAAGACAGCCTTCTGAAAGTGACGACGGAAAAGCCGATTGTCGAACGGGTCATAGATAGGGCGAGACAAGCTCTTTCTGATATGGGCAGTTTAGAAGTTATTTCTTTACAAGAGCGGGAAGAAATTCTTTCTGCTGTTTCTGATATTCAGGGAATGGATTATGAGGAACGTGAAGAAGCGAAAAGAAAGACTGTTGAATTGATCACATACATGAATCAGTACATTACAGATCATATGACAATAGACGGGAAGATTCGGTATAAGGCAGAAAAAGAATATGCAGACAGAACAGAGGCTTCTTTGGAGAAAATTATAGAGTTATTGCAACAGTGTGTAGACAGTGTAACTGAGAAAACATATTTGCCATGTGAAAATCAGAATGAAGAATACATATCTGTAATTAGAGAAGAACTACAAGACAAAGTATCAGAAGATTACATACAGAGATATGTAGGAAAAGCAGAGGAAATCATCGGGAAAGACGAACGCTATTTAAATGTAGTAAAGCCATTACGAAAAACATTATATGACGTAGTCAATGAAGAAAAACGTGTAGTATTGCTTGGACAGGCAGGAGCAGGCAAGACAACTGAGCTTGAGAAGCTGGCACAAGTATTATGTGAACAGAATACACCACCGATATTCATACCATTGAATACTTATAGCAATGAGAACATTGAGGGATTGATAACTCAATGGAATTTTGATTATAAAATAGAAAATTCCGTACTTGTTTTGGATGGCTATGACGAGATCGCAGATATAAATAGTTTTCATAGAAAATTGGATTCATATGTGAGAAAACATCCTGATCAGAAAATTGTGATTTCTACAAGAAATAATTTCTATCACCTGTCGAGAGGAAAAGGGCAGGAGGGATCATTGAACCAGTTTAAGGAATATGCAATTTTCCCAATCTTAAGAGAAGACATTTCAGAGTATCTAAGAAAATCAGAGGTGGATGAGACCGTATTCTGGAAACAGGTTCAAATGAGAAAATTAACGGAACAGTTAAAAGTTCCATTCTTTTTTATCCGCCTTGTAGAAATTTTTAAAGAAGAAGGTTCTCTGCCAGAATTGAAAGACTTGATGCCACGCCTGATCAGAATAAGCATGGATCGTGATATGCTGAAATTTGAACAAAAAGAAGAACTGGAGGTAAAAGAGCGGCAGATCAGGATGATATTACAGAGAATTGGAATGACAATGCAGCTGATGAAAACAAAGCAGTTGACAGAATCAGAATTGCAGGAGATAGTTACAGAAGAAGAGAATAAGTTAATACGCTTTTCAGGTATCTGGAAGAAAATGCCGGATGGAAGCTGGCAGTTTACACACAATAATTTCAAAGAATATGTAACAGCAGAATATCTGGTCAGTTTTCCGGTAGAGAAGATACTGGAACTTGTTACTTATGAGAAGAATAGGGACAGAATAAAGGAATCCTGGTATAATGTTCTTTCTTTTGCTAGTCTTTTGGACACGACAGGTCGGATTAATACATGGATTTTAGAGCATGATCCATCTATTTTGTTCCAGTATGAAGACGAACGGATGTCGATGGAAGACAAACAGAAATTATTCATTTCTATTTTTGAAAAGATCAATGATGATTATACATGGATTTCCAGAAGAAATGATATGGATGTAATGGTGCATATGGCACATAATCCTTTATCTATATCTTATTTGTTGGATTCAATAGAAAAACCAAAACATGACAGATGCCAGGATAATGCAACAACTTTACTGATGCAGATGGAAGATTTTTGCGGATATGAGAGTAGGGCACGGTCTGTGTTTACAGAACTGATATTTGATGAGAGTGCAACGATTTATGTTCGTAAGAATCTTCTGAAAACACTTGCAATAGATGTGTTGTATACAGAACAGGTGGAGCGTGAGCTGTTTGAACATTTTGCAGATATAGAAGGATTGCCGGAAGATATCGTAGATGGTTTGCTTATGTTTATTAATTATTCACAGCGGAGTAATGTGCATGTACCATTTCTATTGAAATGTTTCGTAAAGTATAACAGAAGACTGGATCATTATATGATAAAGCATACAGCAGAGGAGCTTTTAGGTGTTCTTACAGGATATAAGGCTGTTCATGAGTTATTGATATTGATAGTGGAGATGTCTGAGAATAGAAATAATGAATTGATCTATTATATTTCGGGTGTATTTGAAAAACTGGAAGAACAGATTGGTTATATTTACGAGAAGGAAGAAACCGCTATTCTTGAGGACACAGAAAAAGTATTCGATGTGGCGGCGTTGATATATGATAAAAGGACGATACAGACAATACTTCGTTTCTGGAAAAAAGAAAATCTTTTAGAGCAGGAACATCAAAGGATTGTGAGCAGTTATTCAGATGATACGATTTTACATGAATTCCAAAGTTTTGCATATCCAGAGGATAATACAAAACTAGAGGAGCGGGCAAAACAGATAAGAGAAAAACAGATAAGAGAAAAACAGGAAAGAGAACAGAAAAGTTATTTTGATGCATTATTTGAAAAAGAAAAATTTCAAAAGTTAGTAGACGATTTCGTGAATATTATGGGAATGGAACAGACTTATCAAGAAATTGATTGGGTTCATGTGCATGATCGTACAGACAGGGAAGATTTAAGAGAACTGGCAGAGGCTATTCAAAATGTCAGATTTCAGGATGATAAGGTAAAAAAATTTACAGAAATAGTGGATTGGGAAAATTTCTCGATAGGTGAGATTCATCAGCATATAAAAACACAGAAAACTAACCTGTCAGATCAGCAGCTGGGGTACATTGAAGACTATGTACAAAAGCAGATATCAGCGATCAAATGGGATAAGGAATTGTGTAGTGACAAGAATGGAACAACAACATACACTTATAGATTAGCTTATGCGTGCTATTTTATAGTCAAATTTGATATAGATGTTCCTAACGAATTTATAAAACACATGATTCTTTTGCCGAGATTTTTTTTGCACGAAGAGAATCGAAGATGCGAAGATGAAAAAAAGGGAAGTCTGGACGGATATATTTGTAGTCGTTTATCAGAACACGAGATTGTTATGCAGCTGAAGAAAATTGCAGAAGAACAGGTTCTCTATGGTTCCATGGCTGAAAGATATATTGAATGGTGTGAAAAGTATAAAACGGATGCTGGCATGGAGATTGCTGAGCGTATTCTGGAAGATAGAGAATGTAAGCAATATGACAGAAAACAATGTTTTATATATCTACAGAAAATAATGACAGGAGAGTATCTGGTTGAGAAGTATCTGGGAAAAGCAGATGAAGAAATGTTAGACATTTTTGCTGAGAAAGCAGCAGAACTTAATAACGTAGAGGTAAATGAAAGATTGTTAGAAGAGACAACAAAGAGTGAGGGGAAGACAAAGTATTTGCGGACTTTGCTTAATGTATATCCAGAAAAAGCACTGCTTCTATATTATGAGATTGCCAGTGAGAAAAATAGTATCCCGGATTATAATGGAAAAAATACAATAGCCGGAATGACGGAGGAGATAGCAGGGGTTGATAATCCGGCATGCTTGGATATTCTTACAAAATTGATGGAATTATGTTTCAGGGATGGATTTAGGGATGGAGAAATTTTCGGGCTGTATGATAGTGTTTATAAGGCATTGCAGAATGTTGCTTCTGGTGAAGCAGAGTTTGTCCTTGAAAAACTTGGAAATTTACGTGACCAGACGGACAACAAGAAGGTAAAGGGCTGTTGTAATAATATGATTTTTAATATTGAAAAACAGTACTATGAACAACTGGATGTACCGTGGACAATGCAGGAAATAAAACATTTGAATAGTCAGTGGAGTATGGTGTAGACAATTACAATCCTTAAGAATATATGAATGCCACACAATATCCCTTTGCACAACCATAGTTCTATGCTATAATACCACTTAGCGAAAAATCAAAGGATGAGAGGATAATCATGAACGAAGAAGAGGTACAGATTGATTTAGTGACATTACTGCACTATATATTACGCAAATGGCGCAGCATTATCGTAATGATGCTGATTCTTGCAGTTGCAGCCAACTTATATTCTGTGAGAAAGAACATGGCAGAAGTGGCAGCCGCAGGCGAAGTGCAGGAGAAGAGCACGAAGAAAGCAGTTGAGGAGATCAAAACTGCTTTAACAGATGATGAGATTGAGCAGGTAGAACTTGCTTATAGAATGTATTCTTATAATGCAGAGATATATCGTGATAATGAACAATATCTTGAGAATTCTGCAGTGATGCAGCTGAGTTCGAATGAGATCCCGACAGAGATGCTGAGTTATCAGGTGAAGAAAGACGCTGCGGAAGAAGAACTGGTGAATATTTTTGCAATGTATGAGAATGCATTGTTGGATGAGGACACATGTACAGCAGTTGTATCTGTATTTGGAGAAAAATATGCGAATACATCTGTAAGAGAACTGATCAGAATTGAGGACACCCTGAATGCATCACACACAGATGTGCTGATGACGCAGGGGATGAATTCCGGAATACTCAATATTCGGATTTATGCAACAGACCAGGAGCAGTGCGAACGGATCGCTGAGATTATTAAAGACCGTATGCAGGTTTATACGCAACAGTTACAGCAGACTTTTGGACAGTTTATTGTGAATTCAGTTGCAGAGCAATACTATATGTCAAGCGATAATGAGATTAATGAGCAGAAGTCAGATGCAATTGATGCGGTAGGCAGAGCATACTCTGCTATGCAGAACGCATCTGCAGGACTTACAGAAGATCAGATGACCTATTATAATCTGCTTGTAAAACCGATTGAAGAAGAGAAGGTTCAGGAAAATCATAAGGGAGTTGAAACAGCAATAACTCCAACCGTACAGTATGTTAATATCAAATATATTCTGATAGGACTTTTTGCAGGTATGTTTCTAGCAGTTTGTTGGTATGCAGTCATTTATATTATGACACAGACTGTTAAAGATGCAGATGAAGTGAAGGCAGTTACAAATCTTCCGGTATTTGGAATGGTACTTAAGAATAAGAAGGCTGAAAAAGGGAATAGGATAGACAGATGGATTGATTCCTGGTTTGCACATGGAAGAAAGAGTGAGGATACAGAAATCTTATTAATGCGTATCAGCCATGAAGTTGCTATGCTGGCAGAACAGAAGAATATGCAACATCTATTGCTTACAGTTTATGAAAGTAACGGAGAGGAAACCAGAGAATATGCAGAGGATCTGGCAGAGAAACTCAGTGAGCTTGGAATGACAGTTACCTGCACAGATGGTCTGATCTCCAATAATACAGAAGTATTAAAACAGCTTGAGTATGCAGATGGAGCAGTCTTTGTAGAGCAGTTAATGAAATCAGATAGAAAAGAGATCAGGGACGCAGTTGCACTTTGTGAGCGTTGTAAGGTAGAAGTGCTTGGTAATGTTGTTATCGGAAGCGACTCATATTAGAAGACAATACACAAAGAGGAAAATACTTTTTGCAGTTGGGGCTGTAAAAAGAGCCTCTGTACACCTATGAAAAATATTGACAAGAATGAACGCACAAATTATACTGTATTCATTGAATAATTAAAAGTATGCGGATATCGGTTTTGGAATGAACAAAAAACCGATACCGCATTTTTGTGTATCAATTTCGGATATAATTGTTCAATACAACGTAAAAAGAAATATAAAATGAATAAAACAGGAATAAAAAATATGATAGATCAGAAACAGATACAATCAGACAACATGAATATAATGCAGAGTTATTGATGAAAAAAGTTATTGAAACTAATAATGAAGAGGAGAGAACAAAACTCAGATCAGCTGCGGAAACATTTAAGAATTTAGCAATGGAAGAATGGTGTAACAGATGAAATGATGCAGATTAATAGATACATTTATTAGCATTAGCGTCATTCTTTATAACAACATTAGTTGTGAATACAATCTCAACAGAAAAAATAGAAAATATTTTCACAAAAGATATTACGATATTAAGTTATGTGTTTATGGCTGTTTCTTTTGGATATTTATTATTATGTAATTGGGAGATGAAGAAGTATAATATATTCTGGGCAGTATCGATGGTAGTGATTGGTATTGGAATTATGATATAATAAATGAATATCAGACTGGTTTGCGAAAAATGCCGATGTTGAGGGCTTCTGGAAGAAGCCCTTGAATATAATACAATTGAATTACAAATGACGAATGCTGAAAAGATGAAATTGCATCATATCGAATGGTCTTATTTTACATAAAAGTGTATAATTACTATTTAAAATTAGTGATAGATTGCTCGCTTGATTTGAAAGTAGGTTATATTGAAGGAAGAATCAATAAGATAAAATTTATAAATTAGGAAGGGGTAAAATACACAACAAAAGGTTAAGACATTGCCAATTTATAATATCAGAAAGCTATTGTTTTTCCTTTTATATGCAAAGAAAATGGTTTACGGTTCATAATGTAATAACCAAGCAAAAGTGAAAAATAGGAATATACAGGGTAAATCGGTGCTACTTCTGCCCAGCCATATATAAGAAAGGAGAAGAGTAAAACCAAGAAGACTGTATTTTGCTCACTGGAAGCCTTATAAATGGCATATGTAATAGCTGCTACAATAATGATAAAGGCAGCAATTCCCCAATGTAGTCCAATATAAGCAAACATCATATCGAGGCAGTCTTCATCCTCTATAGGAAATCCATAGAAAACAACGCCACCATTTCTTAGATAGAAAGTAGTGGTCAATTGAATTCTTGAGAGCATGGTTCCGTCATGTTGTAAAAATAATTCCGGTTTGCGGATATATAAATAACTTCCGATAAATGGAATACAAACACATAGAAGAAATGTTCCGGATGTAAATAGTACCATCATTTTATGAAACCAGTTTTTTGGTATGACAATTGACAATAAGTGGATGACAATCAGCATAGCTATAACAGCTTCTGCAGTTCTGCTGTTGGCTGTCAGATCCAGAAAGATGATAAAACCTGCATAAAGGATGCAGTCATACCATTTTTTACATTCTTTTCGGAGGTACATGATATCCATTGCCAAAAGTAAAAAATCTAATCCCATCATATTAGCATGAGTCCAACCGAAAAATGTACGTGTTCTTCCGCCAATCCATACATTTATCTTATTGATCATTAATCCCATAAAAGGTAAGGTGAGAAACAAGGCGCTGCGTACAATACGGACATACAAATCTAATTTTACTATTTTTTTTATTTCAATATTTTTGGCGCAGCAGAGGAACATCATTGTGCCGAAAATATTGTAGAAGTCATAATTGTATTGATAACTCTTATAACATAAATAGAGCAATACAATAAGAAAAAAACAATCCAGAACAGAATTTTTTTGAATAATGACTTTGACTAGCAGTAGAATCAAAAGAATATGATAAAAGAGTGTAACCTGATTCCAATATTGAGGAACAGTCTGGCGCATGAAACTGAAAAGTGGGTAATACATTCCAAGCAGAAAATAGAGAATGTATAAAAAGATTGTAGAAATCTCATTGCGTTGTTTGAATTTTTCTATTAATATATTCATAAGTGTATTCTCCTTAATATAATCAGTATATAATTGATTATAACATAAGAGTTTTTTTGTGAAAAGAAAATGAGAAAGGCAGATTGTTGAAAATGGGAAAAAAGCTGCTTAGTATTATCATTCCATGCTATAATGAAGAAAAGACAGTAGAAACCATATATGTTGCTATTACGGATACAATGGATATGCTGCCACAATATGATTATGAAATATTATTTGTAAATGATGGCTCCAAAGACAATACATTGAACAAATTGATTGGATTATCAGAAATGGATGTGCATGTGAAGTATTATTCATTCTCAAGAAACTTTGGCAAAGAGGCGGCAATTTATGCAGGTCTTACGAATGCAAGAGGAGATTATGTAGTGACAATGGATGCGGATATGCAGGATCCTCCGGCACTTCTGCCGGAGATGACCCGTATACTTGAGTCAGGAGAATATGACAGTATTGCGACAAGACGTGTAAGCCGTAAGGGTGAACCGGTGGTACGCTCTTTTTGTGCCAGATGTTTTTATAAATTGATACGGAGGATATCCGATGCGGATATTGTGGATGGAGCCAGGGATTTTCGAATGATGACGAGAGATATGGTAAACAGCGTACTTGCTTTATCAGAGTATAATCGGTTTTCAAAAGGTATTTTTGGGTGGGTTGGTTATCGGACAAAATGGTTAGAGTATGAGAATATAGAACGTTCAGCCGGGGAGACAAAGTGGAGTTTTTGGAAACTTTTTGTCTATTCTCTGGACGGAATTGTTAATTTTTCCAATGTACCGCTGATGATCTCGTCCTACCTTGGAATATTGATGACGTTTATTTCTTTTGTGGCGATTATCTTTATTATTGTACGAAAACTTATTTTTGGAGATCCGGTCAGTGGATGGCCATCCCTGGTATGTATCATTACATTTGTTGGCGGCATTCAATTGTTCTGTATGGGAATTATGGGACAATATCTTTCAAAGGCTTATATGGAAGTGAAGAAAAGACCGCATTACATAATTCAGAAAAGTAATGATAAAGAAGCGGAAAAAAATAAGTGAGTCTGAACATGAATTTGTGTTTATCAAAACAGGAGAAAAAAAGAATAGAAAAAGTGCTGCCGATCTGAAATCTTTTTCAAATCGGCAGCACCTTTTTATTCTTCTGGAAGTTTTACCACAATAATGTCATGAATTACTCCAATACAGTTTTTTGCTGGATAGACATCGAGATTCTGATAAGCTTCGGTCTGTTTGATAGCAGCAATCTCTTCAGAACAGGCCTGGTCAAGCTGAATACCGAAACAGTAATTCCACATAGCGAAATAATGGAAATCAAGGTTCAGGAAGTTATCCTGATCTACACCAATAATGTATGGTACAGTACCACCAATATTGGAAGAATAGGTGTGGTAGCTTCCAATTACGGCGACCTTGGTTATTTCAGGAAATTCGTCCAGATTTTCTATGCGGTCTAATACGTTGCTGGCAATGCTATAACTTTTTTCGTAGCTAAGATTCATCTCATTATAACAAATATTAGCATTTCGGATGTTATAGAAAGAAAGATAACAAAGTATAACGATTCCGGCAGATTTTATAATTTTTTCAAAACGCGTTTTTACGCAGCCATGTTCAAGATAGCAGAGCAATAACAGATAAATAAAGCAGGCACCCATCTCCATCAGTGTGTGATACCAGACATCGGATGATACAAAAAATAAAAAACATACAGTAAGTGGCAGGCAGATGATACAGAGTATTCCGGTAATGCAAGCAAGTGGCTGCCTATATAATTTATTTTTCAAAATCAGATAGACAGTACAAAGTAGAAGTAGAACAAATACAATGCGGTTGGCATATCCATACCAGTATACGTTGAGAGCTTCATTGAAAGAAAACAAGTGAGATAACTCATTATAAACTTTAGTAAAAGCCTGCCGGTATTCCCATAAGGAAAGAAGATGAATCTGTCCGATTCCCTGATATTCGGTTAATGTGATATGATAGTATGCATTAATAATAGCAGAAGCTATTTTGTAAAAGAGGAATCCTCCAAGCAGAAGCGGGATATATTTCCAGTTGTTTTGCAGGAAGGACTTGAAATCTTTTTGCTTTATAAGCAGGTCACATATAAACATAACAAGCAGAACGCAGAGCATGACACTGATGTAGGCCTGATAAGTTCCAATGCTTAATCCAATGCAGATAATACCCGAGAAGATACCATATTGATATTTCCAGGTCAGATAAATACCTAGAACAGCCATTAAAAATGCCATCATATAACCGTCAGCAGTGAACATAAATGCAAAGGATGCTGTGACGGTAGGGAAGGAAACAATGAGCAGGGCAAGCAATACGCAGGATGTGCTTTCCTGTAACTCAAAAAGTTCAACAAGCAGTATGCTTGCAAGGCTGATATAGAGTAGGGACAATGCACCATTGACCCAGGGCATATCATATTTGGAAGAGATTTTGCTAAAGAATTCAAGAAAACATCTTCCGGAAGAGTAAGTAGCACCGGTTCCGGCAAAGTTATACATAGAATCCCAGGAAGGCAGAAAATTAAAAAAACGATAGGCATGAGCCAGCATTCCACCAATCCATGTGGCGAGAAATGTAATTTTCCATTGTTTTTTTATCTGGATGGTTCGATTGAAAATTTTTAAAGTTGTTTCGTTCATAAAAGATATCCTTTTCTGTGTTTAAAAATAAGAGTCAACCATTGGTATTGTTGTGTATTGATAATTTTGCAAGGCATTAATCTGATCATCAATATTACCTGTATAGTTGTATAAGTGGTATACGTTTGATCCACCGGAAGAGATTCCATCGTAGCGTGGAACATCTGGATAAGAAGCGTCATAATCCCGGATATAAAGCAGACGTTCCCGTTGCTGATCGGGATAAAAATCATGTATACTATAACCAAATTCACCATAATCTTTGCCAAGTGATTGAACGATGGTTGGAACAAGTTCGTCTAAAGTAATAGGGGCACCAGTACCATTAAGTGATTCGTGGGATTCCTGTTTTTCCTTGATGAAAAAGATTATTTGTGGATATTCAACGTCACCATGATCAGAGGTGATAATAATAGTTGAATCATCATAAACGTCTAGTGTTTTTAATTCGTTCAAATAAGCTTCAAGCATAGTGAAAATTCCTTTAACGGTTGATTGGCAAGTTGCATTCTGATCATCAAACTGACAATTTTCATCGGTTGTGAATTCATGTGTACCATTTAAGTGCTGAATTATGAAATAATTACCAGATGAATCAGTTGTCAGACCATTTTCTATGAGATGATTATAAAAATCATAGTTCGTATGTAAAATATTGTTTTGCGGATAAGATACAATAGTGGTATATGTTTCATTTGATACGTCAAAAAAGGATTTGAAATATTCTGGCATAAAGCGATAGCAGGACATATAGAACATTGTCTTATACAGTTTATGGTAATCAATGCAAATAGAACTTTGTTTTGTAGTTATATTACTAATTTTTCCGTCAAGAAGCGGCAGAGAATGATTACCTGTCAGAATAGATGTCGTTGGAGTATATAAATTTACTTTGTAATTGGCATCAGATAAAATAGAAAAATAATCGTTTGTAGTAGTATTTGTCCAACAATCTTCTAACCAGTCATCAACAGATAACGAAGGATCTAAATCGTTTCCTGTTAGTAAATGCGGTAGTGATGGATAGGTTCCATGGTAATTGCAGTCGGCATTATTGTAATAAGTGAAATCATGCAGAAAATCTTTTAAATCCGGATATTTTTCAACGGCAGATGCAAGGTAAGTGCTGGAAAAATTATCCAGAATAAATAAGATAATGTTATCATTTGAGGATACGGTAAATTGCTTACTTCCATCCAGAATAAGTTCGTCCTTGTCACTGTAGTATGTAAAGGCGGATTTATCTGCGGAGGGGAAAAGTGAAATGTATCCAACACATTGCATCCCCAGAATAATGAGAGAGGATGTTAACATTACTTTTTTGAAGATATTCTGTTGAAATTTTGCAAACAGCAAAGCTCCCAAAATGATAGTTGTCCAAATAATGGAATTTACAATTATTTTTGAAGGTGATGCGGTGTATGCTTCTGCACGGGCACCCATTTGTTCCAGATGGCGGTTTAAAAACATTGTCTGGATATATCCTGCAATTCCGATTCCCCAGAAAACAGAAAGAATATATTTTCCGAGCTTGTCTGGAAAGAATGAAATAACAAGCGTAAAAATAAATGATATTAAGAATGCAAAAATCAAAAATTTCCATCCAAATTCCTGATAGACAAATCCAAATTCTTTATAATTGCCAAAAAATATTTCAGATGGCCCCATAACGAAGAGCGTGAAAAATAGAAGCAATACAACAATATAGTTTGAAAGAAAATGTAGGAAAACGTTTTTCTTTGCCATTAGAAAACTCCTTTCGTGCAGCATATCACTTTTAGTTTGTTTCAGAGAGCAGATCATGCGATACAATATACTCTCCGAGATAATCAGCAGCTTTGGTTGCTCCGCTTATATTCAGGTGTTCAATATCCATAAAATCTGTATCACCGTTGAGCCCGACATCATCCATGTGTTCAAACAGGTTAAGGTAAGTGCAGTTGTTGGCAGCAGCATATTCGGCCATGGCGTCTGAATAATTATATTCCCCTTCATAAGGAACAGTATAAAAGATAAGACGAATATCATTTTCATTGCAGATGTTTACAATTTTATCTAATAATCTGACAGAACTATCAGGTAGCTCTTTCTGCTTGAACGTTGCGGGATCGGAGATTACTGTTGGAACAATATGGTCGCTGCCTGAAAAACCATGCGATGCCTGATACTCTTCGACGGAAGTTCCGGAATCAAAACTGTAATAATTAACGTTTGTCCAGTTTTCGTGAAAGGCAAGTAATGGGATATAGTAAGATAAGTAACGATCCTTATTCTTACCAAAGCATTGGGCTAGATATTCTCTTTTTCCTTTAAAATCGGAAATGCCTTTTGTGTAATAAATTTCACCATTGAGATCTGTGTCTTCATGAACTTTGTCTACGTTAAAGGTTTCAATTAATACCACTTTAGGAGATTGTGTTCTTAGGGCGTCCTCAAAGAACAAAGTGGTGGTATTAAGAAATTGCCAGTTACAGCCATAATTATAAGCACTGAATCCATATTTTTCTGTCATTTCATTTACATTTAATCCTTTATATACATGGCTGGAACCACAGGCAATGACATCGAATGAATTTTCAGGCATGGAATGAAAAGATTCTATTGCATGGAAAGCATCCACTGTAAAATTAGGTTGTAAAAGGTGTCCGGCATAGAATACGGAGATACCAATGATGGCAGCACAACTGATGCAGCATACTATTTTTTTCATTATTTTTACCTCTAAAATTGAAAATAAATAAATTTGGATGCGTCATAGGAAGTCCCGTAGATTCCGAATACAAGAATAAAAACAACGGAAAATGCTATGATCAGAACCTGGCACCAGGCATCCTGTCTGGCGACAATTTCACGGATACATATTTTCTTCTGCTTTAAATAATCCGTTACAAAAAGTAACAAAATACATAAAAGCATAAAGCAGAAGTTTTTGGAATTTAGTCCGCAATTATAAAGCGATCCATCAAAGAGAATCCATGGATTATGTACATGGATAATCTGTGAGAGAATCGTGAGTGCTTCTGAAAAACTGTTGGCGCGGAAAAATATCCAGGTAAAATCAATCAGGACAAAAGTCACTATAATATGAATGGCTTTATGTCCGATGGAATTTCGGTTTAAGCGAAAAAGTTTTACAAGTTTATCACGCAAAGGCTGCAGGATCTCACCGATGATCTGGTAAAGACCGTTCAGTCCACCCCACACGACAAATGAGATTTTGGCACCATGCCAGAGACCGCTTACGAGGAAAACAATCATTTTGTTCATATATTTACGCCATTTACTGCATCTGCTTCCACCGAGCGGAATGTAGAGGTAGTCCCTGAACCAGGAAGTCAGGGAAATATGCCATCTTCTCCAGAAGTCAGCAACAGAAACTGCCAGATAAGGAGACTGGAAGTTTTCCATTAACCGGATACCGAGAATCTGGGCAGCCCCCATAGCGATAGTAGAGTATCCGGCAAAATCACAGTAGATCTGAATGGCAAAAAGTGCAGCGGCTACGATCAGATACCATCCACCAAAGGTGTGATAATCACCGTAAACCCAGTCAACGAAGATTGCAATACGGTCAGCCAGTACAATTTTTAAGAAAAATCCCCAGAGAATCAGTAAAAGACCGCTTTTGGCTTCATCCGAATTAAACTTATGTGGTGTGGCAAGCTGTTGCAGCAGGTGGCTGGAACGTTCGATTGGACCGGCGACCAGCTGCGGAAAGAATGATACAAAAAGTGCATACTGAAAAAAATTCTTTTCAGCACAGGTATTTCCACGGTAAACATCAATCGTATATCCCAGTGCCTGAAAGGTATAGAAAGAGATGCCGACAGGAAGAAGAATATCGACAGATGGAAGATTGAGCTGTATATGGAAGACGGACAGTGCATCCCCTAAAATTCCGATTGCAAAATTAATATATTTAAAATAAAAAAGCAGGGACAGGTTTAATAAAACACTAATAGCTACAACTATTTTTTTCTTCCGCATGATAAGCGGATCAGCAGATCTTTGCTGGAGCGTATCCAGTGCAAGACCGCTAAGGTATGTCACTATGGTAGAAAAAAGAATGATCAGAGCATATTTGGCATTCCAACACATATAGAAATAGTAGCTGGCAATCAGAAGCCAGTAGTTTTTTAGCTTTTGTGGAATCAGAAAGTATATCAATACCACAATCGGGAAAAAAATTAAAAAGTCAGATGAGTTAAATGACATAAAAATCTCCTTAAGTAATCATTAGAAATAGGAATCAATTACCTGTACAGGTGTATAATATCCATTGTCATAAAGAAAGACAAGGTCTTTCAGTGTGCCATAATAAGTATATACATGATAAGCATTCATGCCGCCTTCGGTCACGCCATCGAAGCGTTTGACGGCAGGATATGCATCGTCTCTTACGCGGATGTAAACGCTGCGTTCCCTGGACTCGTCAGCAGAAAAATCGTGGACACTCTGACCGTATGGAGTATAATCTTCACCTATAGCTTCCACAATGGTAGGAACAAGATCATTCAGGCTGATTGGAGCATTCGTTGTCTGCATAGAGTCGTGCGTTTCATTTTTTCCTTTCATAAAGAAAATCATCTGTGAACGTGCTTCGGAACCATGATCAGCGGTAATAATAATCGTTGAGTTATCATAAATACCAAGGTCTTTAAGCTGTTGTAAGTAGGCATCAAGCATTGTAAAAATACCTTTTACAGTTGTCGCACAAGTTGCATTATCGGGATCATAAGCGCAGTTTTCGTCGTTGACGAATTCATGGGTGCCGTTTAGATGCTGGATCGTAAAATAGTTGGATGCTGAATCAAGGCTTAATCCGGTATCTTGCAGTTTTTCATAAAAACTATAGTTGGAATACATCATTTCATTGTCTGGGTAAGATACAATGCTTGTATATTGAGAATTATTTACATCAAATTGAGGTTTGAAATATTCAGGCAGGAAACGATAGCAGGACATTTGCAGCATGGTTTTATTAAGCTTTTCATAGTCAATCTCTCTTGAGGAAGATTCAGTTCCTACATTATCTATTTTCCCCTGAAGTACTTCCAGAGTATCGGTTCCGGTAAGAAGACTGGTCACAGGAGTATATAGATTCACCTTGTAATTGTGTTTTTCAAGAAGTTTATAGTATGCGTTTGTGGAGTCGTTATCCCAGCATTGCTTTAACCAGTCATTCACAGAAAGATCTGTATCCAGAGGATTCCCGGTAAGCATATGTGCAAGAGATGGATAAGTACCCCAGTAGGCACAGTCGGCGTTATTATAATAGGTAAAATCAGAAAGAGAATCTGTCATATCCGGGTAGGCAGCGAGCGCCTCATCCCAGAAAGTGTTGGAAAAATTATCCAGAACAAACAGGATAATATTTTCATTAGAGGAGAGTGTATATTGTCCGGCACCGCTTAGGGAGAGTTCTCCATCGGTGTCATTGTAAGCCATTGCAGAAGCATCTGCTGTAAGAAATAAAGACACAAATCCTACAATCTGGATACCAAGGAGAATACTACTGGTTACGGTCAGCAGTCGGGTACAAAGGTCTTTTTTGAAAACACAGATAAGCACAGATGCAGCCAGGATAACAAGCCAGAATAAAGCATTCAGGATGACCCGTGTAGCATTGGCTGTATATCCTTCAGCAGATACCCCAATCTGGTCGAGATTTTTATTCAGAAACATGGTCTGAATATACCCGGCAATGGTAAAACCCCATAAAACGGAGAGAATCAGTGTTCGCGGAAATTTTGGAACAATCTGTAAGATTAGGGCGATAAAAAGCGCAAGGACTACAGAAATTCCCAGAAATTTCCATCCAAATTCCCTATAGATAAAACCAAATTCACTGTAGTTGCCGAAAAAAATCTCAGACGGTCCGAAAACGCCAAACATGAACAATGGCAGAAATACGATCAAAAGTGTAAATAAATAGTTTTTAAGAAAAGAACCAGGTGTAACAGCTTTTTTTAACATAAATTTCCTCTTTCTTATTAAATGTATTTCGATTGAAAAATTACGAATGCAATTATAGCATAGAACACAGGGAAGGGATAGTATTCAGTTGAAAATTCTTGAAATACACAGGGTTATCATGTAAAATGATATGAGTTATTAACTTTATATGAGGTGCAAAAATGAAAAAAAAAGAATATTTGAAAAAATTTTTTTTATGTTGGGAATCTGTCTTTCTATTTATCTTTATGATTGGAATTTTTGGTCCGTCCGAAGTCTTTTTTGGTAATTATACAGAGTTGGGAGTTGTATATGGGGAATTCGGTTGGTTATTTTTTGTGGTTGGATTTACCATTTCCATCATAATTGCATTCGTTTTGGTATTTTTCCCAGAAATAATTCGGAAGATTATATTAGCAGTTGTCTGGGGATTATCCATTGCCGGATATATTCAGGTTATGTTTTTAAATAAAGGGATTGACCAGATTGGTGTGACAGCAGAGGGGTATATTCCAGATGCCGACAGAGTAATAAAGAATGCTGTTTTTTGGGGAGCTGCAATTGCAATTACATTTGTCATCACATTTGTTTGCAAAAAGAAATGGAGTAAGGTAATACAGCTTACAACAACAGTGCTTTTATTAGTCCAGCTGGTTGCATACGGCTCCTTATTTCTGACAACAGATGATGGAGCTTTTCATTATGCTGAAAATGAACTTTGTTTAAACATGGAGCAGCAGTTTACAATCTCTTCCAATGAGAATATTATTGTACTTCTTTTTGATAATTTGCCAAATGAATGGTTTGAGGAAGCAAGAGCAACTTATCCGGATATCACAAAAGGGTTAGAAGATTTCACATACTATAACAATGCAGATTGCAATTATTATGGAACATATCCATCTTTTATTCATATTTTGACAGGAAATCCATTGGATCTGAGTTTGTCTGTAAATGATTATTTTAAACAAAGTTGGGACAATGCGAGAACCAATGCATATTTTGATATTTTACATAGTCATAATTATAAGATGAATGTATTTTCATATTTATCAGAAGTTATGACGGGAGGTAATAGCCTTGAAATTGCGGAAGGAAAAGTGGACAATATTATAGAAAAAGATGATGCAAGAGAAATTGATAAGCCTCTTTTATATAAAACTATGCTGAAAATGTCATTGTACCGATATATGCCGGAATATTTTAAACCAAAATTTGATGTACAGAATGAACAATATGCAAGTATTGTATCGTATCCGAATAATACGATGCAGTATTCAAATCCGAATTTTTACAATACAATGATGGAAAAAGGTCTGACGATTGATGATTCCAGCAATTATTTTGTTGTGAATCACTTAAATGGTGGACATGAATTTATTAATGATGCAAATTGTCAATATGCACAGGATCCAGATAGAGATGATACTATAAAAGGTATTTTTTTGTTAGCGGCAGAGTATATTAACCAGATTAAGGAATCAGGCTCCTATGATGATTCTACAATTATTATTATGACGGATCATGGAACAGGTAGAAATGCCCAACCTATTTTCTTTATGAAAGAGCCTCATGAGACGCATGATGTAATGCAGGAAAATAATGCGCCTATTACATATGAGGAACTTATGCCAACGATTGTAGAGTTATTAGGAGAAGATTATTCTGTTTTTGGACAGAGTTTTCATGAGTTTAAGCAGGATGAGGTGCGACATCGTGTTTTCTATGATAGAACATATGATACGGAATATCCGGATGTGAAAAGATACGATGGGATGCAGGGAGGAGCAAATATTTATTATAAATATGAATATGATGGAAATCTTGGTGCAATCCAGTATCAATATGATAATGAATTACATGAAATTTTCCCAATGGTAGATTCTTATTATTAGGATGGCAAACTTTTGATAAAACAGAGGATAAAGAGATGAAAATTAAAAACAATGTCAAATGCTTTATTTCGATGATCGCAATTATTTTATATCCGAGCATGTTTATGTATTTTCAGAACATGTCGGAGGGACATTTTATAGAAATTTTACCATCGATCGGGAAAAATTTGATTTTAGCAGTAGTTTTATTAGTTGCATTTAGTGTACTATTTAGAAACATAAGAAAGGCTTTTTTAACAAGTGAGATAGCATTACTTCTTTTTATGAATTTTAATACGATTCTCGGAGCAATCAAAAAAATAATCCCGGGTATGAGAAAAGCATATTTTTTTGTGATTGTTGCAGTTATATTAACGATAGTATTCTCTGTTATAAAAAGAAAAATAAATGAGCCGGAAAATATTTGTACAATTCTCGGAATTGTGTTTTTCGTTCTCATAGTTTTCAACCTGATAAGTTCAATTCCACAGATATTAACCAATAATAATAAGACAGCTGTCTCACAGGAAGAAAATGATATTGCCGAAAAAAGATTTACCGGAGACAAGCCGAATGTATATTTCTTTTTATTTGATGAATATGCGGGTTTTGAGAATATTGAACACTATTATGATTACGATAATCAGGAATTTTCAGATTTTCTTACACAGAGGGGATTTAATATTTCATATGGAAGTCATAACACAGAGTCTATTTGGACATCTACAATTGTACCCAATATTCTGAATCTCTCATATGTAGCAAGTGATGATATTTACTCTATTGATAATATGGCGCGATCGGAGAATGCGTATCTATATCAGCTCTTTGCCAATAATGGATATCAGATTAATATGGTCAATCATTTGAATACATTTTCAGATACCAATTGTAATGTTTTAAATTATAAACAGAAGAAAGAAAATTTATCTACTTATGTTCTTGACAATGGTATCTGGAGTGAAGTTGATTCTTTTGTGAGTTGGGGAAAACAAAAATTAAGCGGAAACTCCAATGATTATTATACGAATCTGAGTGATGTGTTGACTATTATGGAAAATATTACAGATTATACGAGTGATAGTAAACCAACATTTACTTTTGCTTATGCAGAATGTCCACATGAATATTTTACATTTGACGCAGATGGTAATCGGATAGCGAAAGAGGATGAAACAAATTGGAAAGATAAAAGCATATATCTTAACCAATACAAATATATTACAAAATGTATGGAAAGAATTGTAGAGGATATTCAGAAAAACGATCCGGATTCATTCATTATACTAATGTCTGACCATGGAGCAAGATATCCGCACTGGCAGGTTGATCATTATGGTGCCAAAGCCTATGATGCGTCAGTAGAGACTTTATATATGCAGAATATTTTAAACTGTGTCTATTATAAGGGTGAAAAGCTCGATATAGAAGGTATGACAAGTATTAATACATGGAGAACGGTACTGAACACTTACTTTGGAACGGATTATGAGATGCTGCCGGCACCGGAAGGTTTTAAGGCAAGTACAGGATTTTAGTGATATATGCAACAAAACAGGTAAAAGTAAATGAGAAGAAGTATAAAAAAATTTTTTACAATAAGTACAATAGCGTTTGTTATTTTGTATCCATGTTTATTTATGTATTTCCAGAATGCCGATGAGGCAAAACTTATTGATGCATTACCTGCATTCGAAAAATTTTTGGCATTAGCGATAGTAGTGTTTGTAATTTGTATTATTTTCATGAAGAATACTGGTAAGGCAGTGTTAGCCAGTGATGTAATACTTTTTATCTTAACTAATTTTAATGAATTTTTAACCAAAGTAGATCATGTGATTGGAAGAAAAAAGATAATTGTAATTTTATTTTTTATAATATTTATGTTTATGATTCTGGTTAAGAAAAAAATCAGATCTGAACAAAATATTTGTATGTTGATTGGAATATATTTTCTGGTACTAATTGCAATGAATTTTTTTGTGGCGCTTCCAACAATATGCTCAAAACTAAATTATCAAAAAGTGGAAAATTCAGAGAATATAGAATATGTGTCTGAAGAAAAGCCAAATGTATATTTTTTTATATGTGATGAATATGCTGGGGTAGAGGGGCTGGAACGGTATTATAATTATGATAATAGAGTCTTTTTAAAACATATTGAGGAAAATGGGTTTAATATTTCAACAACAAGTCATAATTATGAGTCATGTTCTACGACAGTAAATATACCGAATTTATTAAATTTGGAGTATGTTGCTTCTCCAGACGAACTGGAAGCAAATAATTTAAAATATATGAAAAATCCTAAGTTATATCAAATTTTTAAAACGAATGGATATACGATTAATTTGATAAATCATACCCAGTTTTTGGATGAAGATGGGTGCAATGTTATTGCAACATCAGATGTAGTGGATACAATTTCAACCTATATTTTGCAAAAAAGTATTTTTCAATTAATAAAAGATTATAAAGCAGAACAAATTGAAACCAGTACGGATACACAATATTATGTATCAGATTTAAAAAATATATTAAATACGATGCAGACATGCTATAAAATGGTTGATAAGGAGAACCCCACCTTAACAATAGGGTATGTGTCATGTCCTCATCCTCCATTTGTAATCAATGAGGAAGGGGGAGCAGTTGATTATAGAAATACATCCAATTGGGCAGACAAGAGTCTTTATTTAAATCAATTAAAGTATGTAAATGCCTGTATGGAGAATGCAGTGGATGGCATTTTACAAAATGATAGAAATGCTATTATTATTATACAATCTGATCATGGAGTTCGTTATCCTTATCATATGATGGAGTGCTACGGAACGCCTGAGTATGACGCAACTATAGAAACACCTTATATGCAGAATATTTTAAACTGTGTTTATTATCAGGGAAAAGAGATGGATATTGAAGGTAAAAGTGGGATTAATACACTTAGAATAGTTTTAAATGAGATTTTTATGACAAATTATGAGATGTTAGATAATCCAGAAAAGTATTTGTATCAATATAAATAAAAGATATATAACGTAGGAGAAGGTATGCTTTTTAATTCATATAGTTTTTTTGTATTTTTCCCAATAGTTGTCGTAGTTTATTTCCTATTACCCAAAAGAGTAAGTTATCTGTGGCTTTTGACTGCAAGTTATTATTTTTACATGGGGTGGAATGCAAAGTATGCATTATTGTTGTTATTGTCTACAGCAATTACTTACATAAGTGGTATAGTGATTCAGTGGTTGAATGATAATCGCCCTGAAAAAATAGAGGCAAAAAAATGGGTAGTTGTAGGATGTATTGTAGCTAATCTTGCAATTTTATTTTTCTTTAAATATTTTAATTTCACAATCGAAAGTATAAATGCAGTATTGGATCACACGAGTTTGCCGACAGTAAATACATCGTTAGATGTATTACTTCCAGTAGGGATTTCTTTTTATACATTTCAGGCTTTAGGATACACTGTGGACGTGTATCGTAGAGAGATTGAGGCGGAAAAGAATTTCTTTCGATACGCGTTATTTGTATCTTTTTTTCCACAACTTGTAGCAGGACCAATTGAACGCTCAAAGAATTTATTGAATCAGCTGCGAAATCCGAAATCATATCATTATGGGAGAATGTGTGATGGACTGTTACTAATGATTTGGGGATATTTTTTGAAATTGGTGATTGCAGACCGAATTGCAATCTTTGTAGATAATGTATATGCGAATGTTGACATTTATGATGGCAGGTATTTACTTTTAGCCAGTGTATTGTTTGCATTTCAGATATACTGTGATTTCGCGGGATATTCCACAATCGCAATTGGAGCTGCAGAGGTTATGGGATTTGAGTTGATGGAGAACTTTAATAGTCCATATCTGTCTCAGTCTGTTGCAGAATTTTGGAGAAGATGGCATATTTCACTCTCTTCCTGGTTTAAAGATTATCTTTATATTCCATTAGGAGGAAACAGAAAAGGAAAAATCAGAAAATATATAAATATTATGATCGTGTTTCTGGTAAGCGGTCTTTGGCATGGAGCAAATTGGTCATATGTTGTATGGGGAGGTCTGAATGGTGTTTATCAGGTAATAGGAGCAATTTTTACACCTCTTAGAAATAAAATCAAAGAAAATTTACACCTGAAGAAAAATTTCTTGCCATTAATGATAGTTTATATGTTTGTGACCTTTATATTAGTGGATCTTACTTGGATTTTTTTTCGTGCAGATACAATACAGCATGCGTTTGATATTATAGAGAGCATTTTCCATATGAATGATCCGGTACTTCTGGCTAATGGTGCACTTTATGATCTTGGACTTAGTAAGCCAAATTTTATAGTGCTTGTTATTTCGCTTTTATTATTGTTATTGGCAGATGTATGTAAATATCGTGGAGTAAAAGTTCGAAATGTGATTTTAAATTTAAATATTATAATAAGATGGACTATTATTATTGTCGGAATTCTGGGGATTTTGATTTTTGGAATCTGGGGAAGTGGATATTCAGAAACAAATTTTATATATTTTCAGTTTTGAGACAGAGAGATTATAGAGGAATTGCAATATCAACAAATCGAAAGAAAAAACTGATAATTAGTATATGAGGAACGAGATGAAAGTTGCAGGACGTATATTAAAGATTATATTTTTTTTAGGGATTTTGGGAAGCGGAATATTTTATATTTCGAAAGCTTTGCTTCCAAGAATACCAGACTTTTATGAAGAAGAACATTGGGATGTAGTGTTTTTTGGAACAAGCCAAAGTTACTGTACCTTTGATCCTGAAATATTTGACGATTATAATTTGAAAACCTATAATCGTGGCAGGCAGCAGCAGACAATGAATTATACATATTATTATGTCAAGGATGCGTTGGATAACAGCGATATTGATGTTGTTGTGTTAGAGATATTTGGTATGTTTTATGATGAGGATGACACAGGATTTACGAGCGAGGGCGTGAGAGATTCTTCATTAAATGATCTGCGATATTCTGACATAAAAGTGGATGCAATAAAAGATTGCGTGCCGGAAGATTTGCAGTTGGATTATTTATTCCCTTTAGGTAAATATCATTCCAGATGGGAGGAATTGGATTATTCGTCTTTTGAGGGCTGGAAAGAGAGTGTAATGAATCCGTATTTTACAGAAGAAGGGAGAGGATTCAAACATTGGGCAGGCGCACAGCCTTGTGGGTATGCATCCTGGGATGAGATATTTTCAGAAAAAAGACGACCTGTTTATGAAGAAAATTTCAGATATCTGGATATGATGAATGAACTGTGTAAGGAGCATGGTACAGAATTGGTATTGGTGCGTGCACCGTTTCCATGCAATGAGAAAACGGTGGAGATGACAAATACAGTTATGGATTGGGCAGATACACATGAGGTTGAATTGATTAATTGTATGAAGGTGACAGATGTTATTGGTTTGAATTTTGAGGAAGACAGTCTGGATGCAGGAACACATTTGAATGAGAGTGGAGGAAAGAAAGTATCCAGATATATTGCGGAGTATTTAAAGGAAAATGTATTGAAATAAAATTCAATTATAGAAAAAATGATACACTAGATGAATATTTATGCAAGCAGGAGAATTAGATAAATTATCGAAAAGTGTTCCGATTATATATGTAACATTGACAACAATGAATGCTAGTACTATACTTCAACAAGATTTATGTATTTAGGAGAAAAAGTATGATCACAAAAAGAGAATTTGATATGTTGGTACTTCTGACAGAGACAAAAGAGGTTGTATCTCAGAAAGATATGGCAGAGCGGTTAAAAATTTCAGCTGAAGCCGTGAATAAGACAGTCAAAGAATTGACAGAAAAAAACTATTGCAAAAATGGACAGATTACACAGGCCGGTCTGGATGCATTGGAACCTTATCGTGTGAAGAGAGCAATATTTGTAGCAGCAGGCTTTGGAAGCCGGATGGTGCCGATCACTTTGAATACGCCTAAACCGCTTGTCAGAGTCAACGGAACACGCATTATTGATACACTTCTTGATGCAGCGGTAGAAGCTGGAATTCCTGAGATTGTTATTGTGCGTGGATATTTGGGAGAACAGTTTGATCAGCTTCTTTATAAATATCCGAACATCAGATTTGTTGAGAATCCGATTTATAATGAAGCAAATAATATTTCCTCCGCTGTATGTGTCAGATATCTTCTGCAGAATGCGTATGTTTTGGAAGCAGATTTACTGCTCCGTAATAAAAAACTGATTCGTAAGTATGAATATGAAACAAATTTCTTGAGTATTCCGGTGGAGTCCACGGATGACTGGTGTTTTGCAACCGATCATAATGGTGTGATCACAGAAGAAAAAGTAGGTGGTACCGACTGTCATCAGATGGTTGGAATTTCCTACTGGAGTGAAGCAGATGGAATCAAGCTTGCCAATGACTTAAATGAGGTTTATTTATCGCAGGGTGGAAAAGAGCGCTATTGGGAGCAGGTGCCGCTTGTTTATAAAAAGGAAAATTACCAAGTGCATGTTCGTGAATGTATTGCAGAGGATATTACAGAGATTGATACATTTAACGAATTAAAGGCAATTGATAATCGTTATGTCACAGGTTGATAAAAGCGACAAATGTGAGCAATTATAAAAAAATGATAATCAGGGACAACTTCAGAGACAGTTAAGTCCTACACATGTATGGGCAATGGCACTTGGTGCAAAAGTATCCAAATGCAGGCGGCGGATTTACTTTTACCAAGATGTGCTTTGGCAGAAATACGGCATATGTTTGTGGATGGTTTCTGGTAGTGGCTTATTTGACAAATGTTCCAATGAATTCGACTGAATTGGTCTAATTGTCGATGGCTTGGATGAATCAGCAGTTATTTTAAAATGGGGGTTGCATTATCAGGTGGCAGGTTATGATGTCTGGCTCGGAGAAATGTTGCTTGCTATGGGAATATTGATTTTATTTGGAATATTGAATATTCTTGGCGTGAAGAAGGCGGGGATTGTACAGACGATTCTCGCAGCATTGCTAGGCATTTCTGTTGTGACATTGACGATAGCAGCCTTAGTGAGCAGTAAGACATCTTTGGCAAATATGGCTCCATGGTGGGGTTTTCATAAGTCTGATGCCATTGCACCTTGGGCATATGTAGGATTTGATACCATACCGCAGGCGGCAGAAGAGTTTAAATTCTCTTACAAAAAAGTGAGTGGCATTATGATTGTTGCGATTATATTTGGCTGCTTTGTCTATACAGCAAATAATACGATTACTGCAGCAACATTGGAAAATTGGTCGGATCTGATTGTGGAGTCTGCATCAACACCGTGGTTATTGCTGACAGCTGCAGAATGTCTGCTTGGAACACTGGGAAAAATTTTGGTTGGAGTAGCGGTGTCAAGTGCTGCATTATCATATCCTTGTCCGGACCAATTTTAGGAAGAGAAGCATTGGGATGGTTTTCTTAAAAACAATGGCAACCATAGGTGTTGTATTTTATGTAAAGCAGATGAAAAAGTGAGTTAACAACTATTATGTATCATTAAGATAAAAAGTTTAAAGAAAATGTTTGCTCCTGCATAGCATTGTTGAAAGTGGTCGTATAATAATTATTATACGACCACTTTTACATTTACAGTTAGCAAAATTACTGTTATTCTTTATTTAGAAGAAACAGAAAGGAGACAGGAAGACATGGGTAGATTCGTAAACCCGGATAATAGTGCATTTCAGGTTGCGTTGAATTCTAAGATATATGTGGATAAGACTGGTTTGATTGAGTACACGAACAGTGTTCTTGATACGACAGATGCTTATATTTGTAATAGCAGACCACGCAGATTCGGAAAGTCGTATGCAGCGAATATGTTGGCAGCATACTACAGTAAGGGTGCGGATTCTGAGAAGATGTTTTCTGGATTGCAAATTAGTAAGGAAGCAGATTTCAGGGAGCATCTCAATAAGTATGATGTGATTCATATTGATATCCAGTGGTTCTTGGCGAATTGTGAGGACGTTGATAATGTTGTAACGCTTATTACAGATTCAGTTTTGAGCGAATTACGGGAAATATATCCAGATATTTTTACATGGGAAGTATCACGTTTACCGGATGCACTTTCCATTGTAAGAGAAAAAACCGGACAAAAGTTTATTATCATTATTGATGAATGGGATGTTCTGATTCGAGACGCGGCAACAAATGGAAAGGTTCAGGAGGCGTATATCAATTTCCTGAGGGGAATGTTTAAAGGAACTGAACCAACTAAATACATTCAGCTTGCTTATCTTACAGGTATTCTTCCTGTAAAAAAAGAAAAAACACAGTCTGCATTGAATAATTTTGATGAGTTTACAATGTTGAGTGCGAGCAATCTGGCTCCTTATATTGGTTTTACGGAGGATGAAGTAGAGAAACTTTCGAAGGAATATCATCAGGATTTTGATAAAGTCAAACGCTGGTATGATGGTTATCTTTTGAAGGATTATCAGATTTATAATCCGAGAGCGGTTGTAGGTGTGATGCTAAAAGGAGAATTTAAAAGTTATTGGTCCGAAACGGCATCTTATGAAGCAGTTACTCCTTTGATTAATATGAATTATGATGGTTTGAAAACAGCTATTATTGAAATGCTTTCTGGTGCAAATGTGAAGGTTGATACTGCAACTTTCAAAAATGATACTGTAAATATTCACAGCAAGGATGATGTGCTTACTTATATGATTCATCTGGGATATCTTGGTTATGATCAGTATACAAAAACAGCGTTTATTCCGAATGAAGAGATTCGGCAGGAACTTACAGTGGCAGTTGAAAGCCGGTCTTGGAATGAAATGTTGATGTTTCAGCAGGAGTCAGAAAGACTTCTGGATGCGACGTTAGATATGGATGGTGTGATGGTTGGAACTCAGATAGAGAAAATTCATAATGAGTATATTTCTGTTATTCAGTATCATAATGAAAATTCGTTGAGTAGTGTATTGACAATAGCATATCTTAGTGCAATGCAATATTATTTCAAACCAATTCGGGAATTGCCGACAGGTCGTGGATTCGCTGATTTTGTTTATATACCAAAACCTGAATATAAAGCGGATTATCCTGCATTAATTGTGGAACTGAAATGGAATCAGAAAGCACAGACTGCCATACAGCAGATTAAGAATAAAAAGTATCCAACAGCCATTGAAAAATATACGGGGGATATTCTGCTTGTAGGAATCAGTTATGATAAAAATTGCAAAGAACATCAATGTTTGATTGAAAAGTATGAGAAAGAATCATAATATATGTAAAATGCTGATTGAAAATATCGTGATTATTGTTTTAAAAAGCTCGTATTGACAATTCTTAGAATTAAAGAATACAATGTATAAAGTCTTGTGTTTTGAGAAAAATATACTTAAAATTGTTGAATTGAAAGAATTATTAATAAAAAGTTGAAGTTTGACTGAAAACTCGTTATATTATAAGTATCAAATACAAAAAAGAGAAACGGGTGAGATACAATATGGCAGTATACGTTGTAGGAGATTTTTTGCGAGAAACCAGATTGAGAAAAGGGTATACACAGGAAGAAGTCAGTTACGGAATCTGTACACCTGCATCTTTGTCAAGAATTGAAAATGGAGCACAAAAACCGGGACGACTTATTTTGGAGAAACTGTTTGAACGATTGGGTACGGAGAATAATTTGTTTAATTCTTTTGTGAGCAGGGAAGAAATGGAGTTGTATATAGAAATACAGACATTGATTAGAAATGTAACAGATGAAGATATTGAGAAAATTGAAGAACAAATAAATGTAGTAGAAAAATTAGTTAAGAATACATCAGAGTTAGAGCATCAGTGTTTATTTTGGGCGAAAGGAAAACTTGCAGCACAAAAAGATAGTAATAATTATGAAGCAATGAATTGGCTTATGAGGGCTATTCGGATTACCTTGCCAGATTTTAATGGAAAAACTCCATTAAGAAATCATTTGTTAACTTTTGATGAAATAACTATTATTAATAGTATTGCTGTCAGATATGCGGAAAATGGGGAGTTATTAGTTGCGATACAATTGGATATGTGGTTAAAAGAATATATGGAAAGTAAAATTGTTGACGCAAAGATTAAAACTACTAAATATCCTATGATTCTATATAATTTGAGTTGTTGGTTTGAAGATGAACAATGTTATAAAGAAGAATTAAAAATGGCAGATCAAGGAATAGAATTTTGTGTTAAGTATGGAAATCTTGCAGCATTTCCAAGGTTAGTATTAAATAAAGGAGTAGCATTAACAAAATTAGGAGATAATGTCAGCGCTAGAAAATATTTACACCAAGCGATTACTATTTTTGATGCAATGCAAAAAGATAATACAGTACAACATATAATCGCTTGGTGTAAAGATAATTGCAACTTTGAAATTTAGTATCCACCTTCCATAGGACCAAGAACAGAAGCAACTACATTCGAGTTATCCACAACTCCTGTACTTCCAACAATAGAAGCGGTTGCAATAAGTGCACATAATGTGATAGCAAAAATTTTCTTTTTCATGGTTTTGTACCTCCAGTTAATTTTGAGATTATGGTAAATTCCAGAAGGCAAAGAGACCATTCGATGTGACGTAAATTTAAATTTACGCGATATCGAATGGTCTTTTTGCATGAATGGGAATAAAATTAATTAATTTAACAGGATGCTTTGGGGATTAGGGAAACTGTTAAAAGAGATTGAAAGAAATGAAAGGAAAATGTGAGTTATGGTAAGACCGGGATTACGTCGCAGCGAAATTGATTGGGAGAATGTGGACATTCATATCTCCAGAGAAGAAATGGAGAGAGAGCAGGAGCATGAAGCGGCAATACAGCAGGCAAAACAGTATCTGATCAAAAACTTTCCAAAGTTTTGTACAATAAATAATGGTTATTATGAGACAGAGACGTTTAATCATGATGCGGGGATGTATGAAGTAATGCATGTGGATCATATCGTGATCGGTGATCAGGCGATCTATGTGATCAAGACAGTGAAGTTTCCGGAGCATGTTGAATTATACGGAAGCTCAGACGCAAAAACTTGGTATTATGCAGAGAACACAGATAAACAGGAAACGCATAAGCACAAAGTGGACAATGCGGATAAGAGAAACCAGAGATATTGTGAGTATATACAGATGTTGGCAGGAGAAGCTATCAGACGGGATGTACCGGCGATTGCAATTGTCAATATTATTGGACTTTCAGATGAGCAGATCCATTTGGATATAGAATCAGGGCATGAGGTTGTGACAATGGATAAACTGGCAGACAGGATCAGGTATTATGAGAGTACAATTGACAGTGATCGTGTGGTGTATGAACATAGCGATGATCTGATAAGAAAGTTCAAGGAAGAAGAGGTGTATGATAATATCATTCCGCAGATACGGGATGTGGAGTTGAAATACAGAATTTATTTAAAACTATCGGAATAGATTTCAGTAAGATTTTAAGCAAATCTTAAGAAGAAATCATCGTTTATAGGTTTACAAGTTTCCTTTTATTTGATAAAATTCTATTTTGGTATGTAAGAATAAAATAGGTATCTTAATATTTTGAGATACGGTCACATTAGGAGGAAATGATGAGTTTTATTAACACGGTGTTTGGTATTCCGCTTGGATATGTCATGTGGGGATGCTATCAGTTGGTGAAAAACTATGGTTTATCAATCATTCTGTTTACATTGGTCAGCAAAATCGTCATGCTGCCGGTATCTATTATGGTACAGAAAAACAGTATTCGAATGATACAGATCCAGCCACAGATAAATGAGATTAAATATAAGCATGCAGGCGATAAAGATCGCATTGCGGATGAACAGATGGAGTTGTTCAAGAAGGCACACTATAGTCCAATGCTTGGTATGGTGCCAATGTTATTACAGATTCCATTGGTTCTTGGCCTGATTAATGTCATTTATAATCCAATGCAGCATTTGATGCATATCAAGACATCTGTCTGTGATCAGATCGTGGCAGCTACCTGTTCTTTGATGGGGGTAGATCAATTGGGGAGCGGCGCACAGCTTCAGGCAATGGCAGCATTGCAGAATCCGGATAACTTAAGATTTTTTCAGAATGCATTGACAGGGACAGGCATTGATATTGAGGCGATCGCAGCACAGGCAGCTACGATCAACACACATTTTCTTGGTCTGGATCTGTCTGTAGTTCCACACATTACTGTATTGGCATGGATCCTTCTTATTCCACTGTTCAGCTGTCTTTCTACTGTTTTACTTTGTGCATGCCAGAATCAGGCGAACGTGTTGCAGAAAGAGCAGGGTGCTTTGGGACAATGGGGAGTAACAATTTTTACAGTTGCATTCTCAACATATTTTACATTCCTGGTTCCGGGTGGAGTTGGTTTGTATTGGATTTTCAGTAACTTGTTCTCCACAGCGTTGATTTACATTTTAAATGCAGTTTATAACCCGAAAAAATATATTGATTACGAGGCGTTGGAGGAAAGTAAACGTCTGCTGGCAGAACAGAAAGCGGTAGAGGATGCCTATAAGAAAAAGATGGCTCCTTATAAGGCTAAGGAAAAAGAGGACTATAAGAGGTTTTTTGCCAAAGACAATGAAAATAAACAGTTAATGTTTTATTCTGAATCCTCAGGATTTTATAAATATTATCGTGGAATGATCGAAGAGTTATTGGAAAACTCGGATATTGTGATCCATTATGTTACAAGTGATCCGGAAGATCAGGTTTTCCAGATCAGGCATGAGAGGTTTAAAGCATATTATATCGGAGAGATGAAACTGATCACTCTGATGATGAAGCTGGATTGTGATATTGTTGTTATGACAATGCCTGATCTTGAAACTTATCATATCAAGAGAAGTTATGTGAGAAAGGACATGGAGTATATTCATGTGCCACATAGTATTGACAGTATGAATATGACGTATCGAAAGGGAAGTATCGATCATTTTGACACTATTTTCTGCGTAGGTCCACATCATAAAGATGAGGTCGAGAAGATGGAAGAAACCTATGATCTTCCACATAAAGTATTGTTAAACTGGGGTTACTGCCTGCTCGATGATATGCGAAAAGATTATGAGTCAAAAGAAAAAGTGATCAATGAACAGAAAACGATCCTGATCGCTCCGTCATGGCAGGAAGATAATATTGTGGATTCCTGTCTCGAGGATATTTTACAGAAATTGCGGGCTACAGGATATAAGGTGATCGTTCGTCCGCATCCACAGCATGTAAGACATATGCCAGAGAAGATGCAATTATTAAAAGATAAGTTTGCAGAAGATAAGAATATTGAAATTCAGACAGATTTTTCTTCTAACGATACAGTATTTAATGCAGATCTGATCATTACAGATTGGAGTGGTATTGCATATGAATATGCGTTTACAACATTGAGACCGGTATTGTATATTAATACGCCGATGAAGATCATGAATCCGGAATATGAGAAAATTGGGGTTGTGCCAATTAATATTTTCATGAGAGACAGCATCGGATGCAGCCTGAATCTGGATCAGTTAGACCGTGTAGCAGATGAGGCAACGAGATTGATCGAGCAGAGAGATTTATACCACGATAAGATTGATGCTTTTGTGAAACAATATGTATATCATTTGGGAACCAGCGCAAAAGTTGGAGCCAATTATATAAAATTACGTTTAAAACAAATTCATTCAGAAGATTAAAGGAGAAAAGATTGATGAAAAATTTAATGAAACAGATTACAAAGAACGGAAGAATTTTTTGGGTGACTTATTTTACTTTCTTTCTTATTTTGGCAATGCCAACGCATGCATGGGCATATGTTGATCCGGCAACCTTAACTTATGTAGTTCAGATTATTGCAGGTGTTTTTATTGCGGGTGGTGTTGCAGTTGGTGTATACTGGAGAAAAATCAAGAAGCTTTTCTCTAAGGACAAAACATCTGTTAAGAAGCATGAGTCAACAGAGCAGGAAAGAAATGCAGCAGCAGCAGCGGCTGAGGAATTTAACGAAGATAAATAGGAATCGTATCATTCAGAGAGAGGAATACAAATGAATATCAAGAGGAATATTTTATTGAATCCGGGACCGTCAACAACAACGGATACGGTAAAAATGGCACAGGTTGTGCCTGATATCTGCCCAAGGGAAGATGAATTTGCTGAAATGATGAGACAGATGAGGAAAGACCTTGTGAGGATCGTACACGGAGATCCTCAGAAGTATACTTCAGTTCTGTTTTGTGGTTCCGGCACATTGAATCTGGATGTATGTGTAAATTCACTTCTTCCAGAAGGAAAGAAGATTCTTGTTGTAAATAATGGCGCATATAGCAGCAGAGCAGTTGAAATCTGCGAATATTACGGATTAGATCATATCAATCTGCAGTTTCCAATCGATGAACAACCGGATCTTAAAGTGGTTGAGAAAACGATGAAGGAAAATCCGGATATTGCTGTAGTATATACAACACATAATGAAACCGGTACGGGTGTGGGAAATCCGATTCGTGAGATAGGAGCAATTGCGCATGCACACGATGCGATTTTTATTGTTGATACGACTTCGACATATGCAATGGTTCCAATCGATATTGAAAAGGACAATATCGATTTTTGTATGGCATCTGCACAAAAGGGATTGATGTCTATGACAGGATTATCTTTTGTAGTTGGTAACGAAGAAATCATAAAGAAATCCAAGGATTATCCAAAACGTTCCTATTATTGTAATTTATATCTACAGTATGAATATTTTGAAAAAACGGGTCAGATGCATTTTACACCACCGGTACAGACGGTATATGCTACCCGACAGGCATTAAAAGAGTATTTTGCTGAGGGAGAAGAGGCAAAGTGGGAACGTCATTCCAGAGTGATGAATGCCATTCATGAGGGACTGAAAGAGCTTGGATTTAAAGAACTGATACGTCCTGAAATTCAAATTGGTCTGGTTGCGTCGGCAGTATATCCTGATGATCCGAATTGGAGCTTCCAAAAAGTTCATGACTATTGCTATGAGCGTGGATTTACGATTTATCCGGGAAAAGTGACAACTACTGATACATTTCGATTGTGTGCGTTAGGAGCCATCGATGTGGAAGATATTGAAGAGTTTTTTAAAGTGTTAAGGGAAGCGCTTATAGAAAATAATATTCGAGTTCCGGTACAATACAGATAGTGAAAGGATACAATATGAAAACAGTATATATGTGTTTTGCTACAGACGTGATCCATGAAGGACATATGAATGTAGTTAAAAAAGCAAAAGAATACGGGAAAGTCGTAGCAGGTGTATTATGTGATGCAGAGATGGTCCGTTATAACCGTTTTCCGACAGTAAGTTTTGAAGAACGTATGGCAATGGTGAGAAATATTCCGGAAATTGATGAAGTGATTGTACAGGATAGGATTATGTATGATAATGTCATTAAAGAATTAAAACCGGATTATGTCATTCATGGTGATAATTGGTGCGATGGACCGGAAAAGACGATTCGTGAAAATGTAATTGCTTTGTTGAAAGAATATGGTGGAGAGTTAATAGAGGTTCCATATACATATAATGAAAAAGTAAAGAAAATCGATGATCAGTTTAAGGAAAAACTGGCAATGCCGGAATATCGCAGGAAAAGATTAAGACAGTTGATAAAAACAGTACCAATTGTTAAAACGATAGAAGTTCATTCTGGATTAACAGGTCTTATTGCAGAAAAGACGGTAGTGGAACATGACGGTGGATTAGACCAGTTTGATGCAATGTGGATTTCCAGTCTTTGTGATTCTACTGCAAAGGGCAAACCAGATATTGAGCTTGTTGATATGTCTTCACGGTTGAGAACGATCGATGATGTTTTAGATGTTACCACGAAACCAATCATTTTGGATGGAGATACAGGTGGATTGATCGAACATTTTGTTTATAATGTCCGGACATTAGAACGTATGGGTGTTTCAGCAGTTATTATTGAAGACAAAACAGGCTTGAAAAAGAATTCTCTGTTTGGTACGGAAGTAGAACAGACACAGGATTCTATCGAAAATTTCTGCGCAAAAATCAGAGCTGGTAAAAATGTTCTTCGTACAGAAGAATTTATGATCATAGCCAGAATTGAAAGCTTGATTTTAGAGCGTGGCATGGAGGATGCGTTAACCAGAGCTTTTGCATATGTGGAAGCAGGTGCTGATGGCATTATGATCCACAGCAGAAAGAAAACAGCTGATGAGATAATTGAATTTTGTGACAAGTTTCGGGCAAAATATTCTGATATACCGATTGTTGTTGTTCCAACTTCTTATAATTATATTACGGAGGCAGAACTGGCGGCTCATGGTGTAAATATTGTTATTTATGCAAACCAGTTAACCAGAAGTGCATTTCCGGCAATGGAAAATACAGCAAAAGAAATTTTGAAAAATCATAGGGCTCTGGAAGTGGATTCAAAACTTATGCCATTTAAAGATATTATTACATTGATAGATGAATTGTAATTTAAAAATGGATTACGAATATTGATGTAGTGGTATAATAACTTTTGATGAGGATAAAAGAGATGAGAGTAGAAACATTATTCGATATATTAGATTCTGATTTTTATACGGGAGTTCCGGATTCACAATTACAGGCATTATGTAATTTTCTGATCGATAAGTACGGAATTTCTGAACATCATGTGATAGCAGCCAACGAAGGAAATTGTACTGCACTTGCAGCTGGACATTATCTTGCAACGGGAAATGTACCTGTTGTATATATGCAGAACAGCGGTATTGGAAATATCATTAATCCGGTTGCATCTTTATTGAATGATAAGGTTTATGCAATCCCTTGTATTTTTGTGGTTGGCTGGCGGGGAGAGCCTGGTATTCATGATGAGCCACAGCATATCTATCAGGGTGAAGTAACCCTGAAACTTTTGGAAGATATGGATATTGCAACTTTTGTAATAGGAAAAGAGACAACGGAAGCCGAATTATATGCAAAGATGAAGGAATTCCGTAATGTTCTTACAAATGGAAAGAGCGTTGCTTTTGTAGTGAGAAAAGGTGCTTTGGAATATGGTAATAAAGTCGTTTATTCCAACGAATATCAAATGAAACGAGAGGAAGTTCTTGAACATATCGTTGCAGTAACTGAAAATGACCCGATTGTCAGTACAACAGGAAAAGCAAGCAGGGAATTGTTTGAAATCCGTGAAAGAAATGGACAGGGACATGAATGTGATTTTCTTACGGTCGGTTCTATGGGACATAGCAGCTCGATTGCACTTGGTATCGCTATGAGCAAAAAGAATGAAAAAATATGGTGCGTAGACGGAGATGGTGCATGTCTGATGCATATGGGTTCTATGGCAGTATTGGCAAGCAGAAAACCGGATAATATGGTACACATTGTGTTGAATAATACAGCACATGAGACTGTAGGCGGAATGCCGACTGTTGCAGGAAACATAGATCTTGTCACAATTGCAGAAGGCTGTGGATATCCTTATGCTGTATGTGTTGATAATTTCGCTGATTTAGATAAGGAATTAAAAGCAGCGAAAGAAGCAAAGAGTCTCCGGTTTATCGAGGTGAAATGTGCACTTGGTTCCCGTGCAGACCTTGGCAGACCGACTACGACTGCGATTGAGAATAAAGAAAGATTCATGGAGAGATTGAATTGAAATCATATATCGTAAAACAGAAGGACCTGAATAGTCGTATGCTATCCAGGTCCGGTGGCATTTTTGCAGCAATATCTGACCAGGTGTTAGCACAGGGGGGGGTGATTTACGGCGCAGGAATGGACAAAAATTTTAATGTTGTACACAAACGTGCTGTAAATGCGACAGAGAGAGATGAACTTAGAGGATCAAAGTATGTGCAGAGTGACATGCACAATGCATATCGGCTTGCCTGTGAAGATTTGAAAGCCGGCAGGTTGGTTCTGTTTACAGGAACTCCATGTCAGGTGGATGGGATAAAGGCTTTGTGTCCAAAAGGTTGTGAGGAACATCTCATTTGTATGGATATCGTGTGTCATGGTGTTCCGAGTCCAAGAGTCTGGAATGATTATAAGGCGTATGTGGAACGAAAATATCATGGGAAAATAGAAAAAATAGATTTTCGTAATAAGGAACGCTTCGGATGGTCTGATCATTGGGAAACAGTTACAATTAATGGAAAAGAGCATGACAGTCAGGTTTATATGAAGATGTTTTATGAACACACTTTTTTACGTGAGGCATGCTATGTATGCCCATATAAGAATCTGCAGCGTATATCTGATATTTCAATAGCTGATGCATGGGGAGTAGAGACTGCTAACCCGGAATTTGATGATAATAGGGGAGTTTCACTTGTTCTTATTAATACACAAAAAGGAGAAAAATGGTTTTTGGATTCCCTGCAGGGGTGTGATTTTAAGGAGTGCGCTTTAGAAAAGTATATGCAGGAACCACTTAAAGGACCATTTAAAAAACCAGATAATACAGAAAATGTATGGAAAGAATATAACGAGGTTTCATTTGGAAAATTTGTAAAAAATCATTATAAAGAACCGTTTTTGTCAGTTGTCAAAAGAAGTTTGAAAAGAAAAATAAAGGATATGATACCGAAAGAATTTTGGAATCGGCTCAGAAGGTGGAGGTAATATATGGAAGAAAAAAGGCTGCCGGATTTATGCACAAAAAAGGATACGTGCTGTGGCTGTAGTGCATGTGCCACGATATGTCCGGTGTGTGCAATTTCGATGTGCCCGGATGAAAAGGGGTTTTTATATCCACTGGTAAATTCTGGTAAATGCATAAGATGCTATAAATGCGAACAAATTTGTCCGTTTAAAAAAAGATAATTTTTAATATATTCTTAAGTAGCTTTTCCATTCATAAATCATGTGCTACAATATTATCAGATTAACTATATATAGGGTAGTTATGAAAAATATTAAGATATGAGAGGTATTTACAATTGAAGAAAAGAGCACTTTTACTAGGAATGATGCTGACGCTTGCAGTAACTTCGGTAGGATGTGGTAAGAAAGAGGCAGATGCTAATATCACAGAACCGATTTATGAAGAATCCAGCGAAGAGGCAGTCGTTGGGGATGTTGTAGACAATGAGGAGGAAGAAGATCTTCCGGATGGTAAAGTCCGTAATGAGCTGACAGGAGAATTAATTGATGAGTCACTTGCAAATCAAAGACCGATTGCTGTTATGGTAGATAATGAATCAATTGCATTACCGCACTATGGTCTGACACAGGCAGATGTTGTTTATGAGATGATGAACAGTACTGAGAATGGCCGTATTACAAGATTCATGGCTTTAGTGAAAGATTGGGAGACATTAGAGCAGTTTGGAAGTATTCGCAGCGCAAGGGTAACAAACTGCATTCTGGCAGCAGAATGGAATGCTGTATTATGTCATGATGGTGGACCATTCTATATTGACGAATATATTGCACTTCCAAGTGTGGATGATTTTAATGGCGGATTTTCCCGTGTCAATAATGGAAAATCCAGAGAATATACAGAGTACATTGTTTCAGGTGATCTGGACAAAAAATTTGCAAGCACAGGTGCAAGCAAAGAGTATAATAAATATTATACAGAAAATCACTTTAAATTCGCCAAAGAAGACACTGATATTGCGGATGGAACATCTGCAGTTACAGTAGATATTCCATTTCCTCATAATGGCTCTTATTTGACATATGACGAGTCGGAGAAAGTGTATAAGTACTTTGAGTACAAGAAAGAGCATGTGGATCCACAGAATGGCAATGCTCAATTGAGTTTTAAAAATGTGATTTTACAGTGTACACCATTTGAATTACACAGCTGGGGTGACGGTGTATATGATCCAAACGGTTACATGTACTATAAAATCGAGAATAATAAGGGAACAGGTTATTATATTACAAATGGTAAAGCAGAAGAGATTACATGGTCAAAAGGCGGATTGACAGATAACACAAAATATTATGATGCATCCGGCAATGAAATTAAGATTAATATTGGTAAAACATACATTGCATTAGTTCCGGATGATGCATGGGGAGATCTTGTAGTAGAATAAGAAATTTCTTAGATATAATTAGTCCAGGGAAAGCACAGGATAAATAGTGTTTTCCTTGGATTTTTTTGTTATAATGAATTAGTATGGGAAAGTTCTGACGCTTATAGAAAATGTGAGGAATACAGATTATGAAAATAAAGACATCTGCAATAGTTTATGGAATCCGTTATATCAGAAGATTTGGGCTGCGCACTTTGATAATTAGAATTATAGAAAAAAAGAGAGAAAAGGATTCTGAGTATCAGAGTTTTTATCTGGAAACGAAAGCTTCTCTGGAACAGTTAGAGAAACAGAGGATGGAGGTTAGTCATTGGAATAAGAAAGAAAAGATTAGTATTGTGACACCTCTGTACCATACACCTGCGATTTTTTTGAGAGAATTAATCGAGTCAGTTTTAGAATCTTCCTATGAAAACTGGCAATTATGTTTTGCAGATGCAACGCAGGATGGAGAGGAAAATCAAATTGAAAATATTGTAAAAGAATACCAGAAAATGGATGAAAAATTAACAGGAAAAAAATCACGTATTTGCTATAAAAAGTTATCTCAAAATTATGGAATAGCAGAAAATACGAATCAGGCGTTAGCAATGGCGGAGGGAGATTACATTGCCTTTTTAGATCATGATGATATAATTACACCAGATGCATTATATGAGATGGCATTGGCAGCAAAATGTGCGAAGAAAACAGGGAAAGAGGCAAATATGTTTTATTCGGATGAGGATAAGGTCAATGAGAATAGAACGGCTTTTTTCGAACCTCATTTCAAACCGGATTTTAATCAGGATCTTTTGAATTCAAATAATTATATAACACATTTTTTGATGGTCAGCAGAGAACTGCTGGACCAGGTGGGCGGGATAAACAAAGAGTATGATGGGGCTCAGGACTATGATTTTATCCTAAGATGTACAGAACTTGCAGATAATGTGATTCATATTCCAAAGGTTTTATATCATTGGAGAGTACATGAGCGATCTACAGCAGCAGGTGCTGGAAGCAAGGATTATGCAATTGATGCTGGAAAATGTGCGATAGAATCGCATTTACAGCGGATGGGAGAAAATGGCAAGGTGGTTGTCACCCCTTATTTTGGCTTTTACAGAATAGAATATGGGATAAACACCGAAAATAAGGCAGAAGATTACGTTTTGTTTGCAGATCAATCTTTGAAACCATTAAATGCAGACTGGAAGCAGATTTTATATGCAGATTGCAGCCGCAAAAAAATTGGAGTTGTAGGAGGAAAGATTTACGATAGACATCATCGCATTTATGAGGCTGCATTTTTTGAAAAAGGTGATTGGACAGGTGCTGCATGTGATGAAAATGTATTTTCTGGCTTACGAGAAGGATATGGAGGTTATATGCATAGAGCTAATATACAAATGGATTGTGACAGGGTTTCTGAAAAATGTATGTTAGTAAAAAAAGAAGTGTTGGAACAGATTGAGGATTATGAACAACAAATCAGAACTCCGGAATTTTCGTATATAGTTTGCCAAAAAGCAAAAGAAATGGGATACAGAATTATGTATGAACCAGAAGTAAAAATGATTTTTAAATCATGAAAAAATATGTATAATAAAATATGTATGTGCAAATGGTGTCAGGATTTGTCGTACAAAATAAGTAGGAAGCTCTTTTTTGTTGTGATATAATGGAATTATTCTAAAGTTGAAAAAGAGGACAAGTGCTTATGATGAGGGTATATATATGTCCGGACTGTGGCTGGATGCGCATGGTTTCGCGGCGTAAAAATGTAGAATGCTATAAGTGTGGTGTGCAGGATATGACTTTGGCAAAAGTAGACTTTGCCACATATGTATCCTGGTCTGAAAAAGAACGTCAGGAATATTCTGCGGCATGGATGTACATACATAACAAAGGAAAAATAAAAAGGAATTAGAAAATAATCATGCAGGAAGTGACAATCATAATCCCAAATTATAATGGAAAAAGCTTACTGGAAAATTGTTTCAGGACATTAGAAAATCAATCGTATAAAGACTTCAAGGTATTAGTGGTTGATAATGGTTCCACGGATGGAAGTACAGATATTAAGTCCGATGTTTTAGATGTGGAATGGATTGCTTTGAATGAAAATCTGGGCTTTTGCGGTGCTGTAAATCTGGCAGTGCAAAAGACAAGAACGCCATATGTTATTCTGCTTAATAACGATACAGAGACAGATAAGTATTTTGTGGAGTGGTTGTTAAGGGGGATAAAAAAGTCAGACCATATTTTTTCATGTGGAGCCCAGATGATAGATTATAAAAATCATGAAATATTGGATAATGCAGGGGATTTATATACTGCCATGGGATGGGCCGTTGCCAGAGGAAAAGGCAGACCATGTAAAGATTATGAAACGTCAAAGCGAGTGTTTTCATGCTGTGCCGGAGCAGCAATATATCGCATGGATATAATGCGAAAGATCGGAGGATTGGATGAAAAGCATTTTGCTTATCTGGAGGATGTGGATTTAGGTTATCGGGCAAGAATTGCAGGATTTGAAAATTGGTATATTCCGGAGGCGAAGGTTTACCATGTCGGAAGTGCGACAACGGGTACACGATACAATAAGAAAAAGGTATTTTTAGCAGCAAGAAATACTATTTTTGTGATTTATAAAAATATGCCTGTTTTACAGCTGGTTTTAAATGTTCCATTTATTTTTATAGGTATGCTCATCAAAACTCTTTTTTTTGTCAGAAAGGGATTTGGAGAAGACTACTGCAAGGGGATTTTAGAGGGGATTTGCGATTGCAAAAAATGTTGGAAAGTGAAATTTCACATGAAAAATCTTTCTAACTATTTTAAAATACAATTGGAATTGTGGTGCAATTTAGTGCGCATAATATAGGTAAAAGGACATTATCCCGGTTTGAAACAGGAGATGTCTGTGAAAATAAAGAAATAATTAAGATTTTGGAGCGCTCGTTTTAAGAAAATAGAGTTGTGATTTCGGGTAAATTATTGTATCATTGAAATTATGATAGCTAAGAAAAGGATGGCATTATGATAAAAGATAATCAGCAGCATTTTAATAGATTGCATGTTGTTTTGGATGGATTGGTTGTCATTGTTTCTTATGCACTTGCCTGGTGGTTAAAACTTTCAGGGATTTTTACAAACGATCATGTTGGAGTTCTTTCATTTGAATTCTATATGAAAGCTCTGATTTTTATTGTTCCACTTTATTTGCTGATATATTATGCGTTTAATTTATATACGCCGAAGAGAGTACAGGGCAGGCGGCTTGAATTATCCAATATTATTATGGCAAATACAGTTGGAATTTTAATTGTGTTTGCAGGATTTTTCCTTGTATTGTCTTATACAGAAGAGGCAAAGAACTTCTCGCGTTCCATGTTTGCATATTTTTATATATTCAACATTGTACTTGAAGAAGTAGAAAGACTTGTAGTCCGCGGTTTTTTACGTAGCATAAGAAGAAGGGGATATAATCAGAAGCATATCCTGCTTGTGGGATATTCCAAGGCAGCAGAACAGTATATAGACCGGATCAAGCAGAATCCTCAATGGGGTTATCATATACGTGGAATTCTGGATGATAATATTGCACGCGGAACAGTTTATAAAGGTGTGAAAGTAATAGGAAGTATTGGGAATCTGACTTTCATTTTGCCGGAAAATAAATTGGACGAGATTGCAATCACGCTTGGGTTGGAAGAATACTACAAATTAGAGAAAATAGTATCACAGTGTGAAAAGTCAGGAGTGCATACCAAGTTTATTCCGGATTATGGCAATATTATACCGACGAGACCATATACGGAAGATTTGTTAGGTCTGCCTGTTATCAATATACGATATGTTCCGTTGTCGAATACGTTTAATGCAATGATAAAAAGACTGATGGATATCGTAGGATCCATAATATGTATTGTGATTTTTTCACCAGTCATGTTGCTTTCTGCGATTCTCGTGAAAATAACATCTTCCGGTCCGCTGATATTTAAACAGGAACGGGTTGGACTTCATAATGAAAAATTTATGATGTATAAGTTCCGAACAATGTATGTGCAGACAGAGGAAGAGGAGAAAAAAGGCTGGACGCAGAAAAATGATCCGCGTGTAACAAAAGTAGGAGGTTTTTTGCGTAAAACAAGCCTGGATGAGTTCCCACAGCTTTTTAATGTGTTAAAAGGAGATATGAGTCTTGTAGGACCAAGACCGGAGCGGCCGCAGTATGTGGAGAAGTTCCGGGAAGAAATTCCAAGATATATGATCAAGCATCAGGTGCGTCCGGGAATGACCGGCTGGGCACAGGTGAATGGATATCGTGGAGATACTTCCATTCGAAAGAGGATTGAACATGATTTATATTATATTGAAAACTGGACATTAGGATTGGATATTAAAATTTTATTCCTTACAGTTTTCAAGGGATTTATCAATAAAAATGCGTATTAGGAGAAAATAATTAATGAGTAGTGAACCAAATCACAATCGACAAAAAAATCATAAAGCTTTAACAAAGAAACAGAAAGAAGCAATAAGAAGGAAAAAAAGACAAAGAAAGATCATATTACTGGTCGTTGAGATATTAGTTGTTTTAATTTTAGCTATTGCATTGTTTTTAATCAGTAAATTGGGAAAAATCGAACGTCAGGAAGTTCCACTTGAAAACATCGAGGTGAATGAAGGTATTTCAGAAGAATCCAAGGAGATTATGAAGAGTTATACTACCATTGCCTTATTTGGTCTGGACAACCGCTCTAACGGTAATTTGTCAAAGGGACGCAGCGATGTCATTATGATCGCCAATATCAATAATGACACTAAAGAAGTCAAATTATGTTCGGTATTCCGTGATTCTTATCTGGATACAGGAGATGGAAGCTTTAAGAAATGTAATGCTGCTTATGCAAAAGGTGGTCCGGAGGCGGCTATTAATATGTTGAATAAGAACCTTGATCTGTCCATAACAGATTATGTGACGGTAGATTTTAATGCCGTTGTTGAGTGTGTGGATCTGCTCGGTGGTATTACACTGGATGAAGTCACAGATGAAGAAGCAGTTCTTATGCAGGGATATATGGATGAAATCAATAAACTTACCAAGAATAATTCCAAGTATCTTTCCGGTGGTGGAACAAACGTGACATTGGATGGCGTACAGGCATGCGCATATGCACGAATCCGTTATACTAAAGGCGATGATTATAAGCGTGCAGAGCGTCAGAGAACGGTTCTTGCGGCAATGGTTGCAAAGGCTCAGAAATCAGACCTCGTTACGATTAATAAGCTGATCGATGCAGTATTTGGGGATATTCAGACAAGTTTTTCAAATGCAGATTTAGTTGCATTAGCAGCACAGGTATTTAATTACAAACTTGGCGAGACATCAGGATTTCCGTTTAACCATGGATCAACAACTCTCGGATCCAAAGGAAGTGTGGTTGTACCTTGTACATTGGAATCAAACGTAATCGAATTACACCAGTTCCTGTTCGGTGATGAGGAATACACACCATCGGATACCGTTCTTGCAAACAGTAAGAAGATTATCAATGACACAGGTATGAATGAGGGAAGTGGATACAGATAAATGACAGTAGATATTATCATTCCAACTTATAAACCGGATGAAACATTATGTCTGCTCCTGCACAAATTGCAGGGGCAGACCTTTGTCGTTCATAGGGTAATTATTTTAAATACGGAAGAGAAACTCTGGAAACAGGCAGCAGCAGCTTATCCGATTGAACAGGTATTGAAAGAACTTCCGTGTGAGTATGAGGTATTTCATATTGCGAAGAAAGATTTTGACCATGGTGGAACAAGGCAGTTTGGAGCAGAACATTCGGATGCGGATGTGATGGTTTTTATGACGCAGGATGCAGTTCCGGCGGATGAGTTTCTGGTAGAAAAATTAGTGGAGTCATTGCTTTTAAAGGAAGATCAGGTGTCTGCGCGGGTACAGCAGAATGCAATGGAAGTGGCAGACACTGAAAAAAGTGCAGTAAAAGATTGTTTGGTTGCAGTGGCTTACGCCAGACAGCTTCCGAAAAATGACTGCCATATTGTCGAGCAGTATACGAGACAGTTTAATTATCCGGAGCAAAGCCGTGTTAAGACAAAGGCAGATATTCCGACACTTGGGATAAAAACGTTTTTCTGTTCAGATGTCTGTGCGGCATATCGCAGGGATTTATTTGAAGAACTGGGGGGATTTGAGTCTCCGGTTATTTTTAATGAGGATATGTTTTTTGCAGCAAATGCAATCGAACACGGATATGGCGTTGCGTATGCTGCGGATGCAAAAGTAGTACATTCGCACAATTATACGATGGGGCAGCAGTTCCGCAGGAATTTTGATCTTGCAGTTTCACAGAAACAGCATTCGGAGATTTTCGAGCAGGTGAGTTCGGAAGCCGAGGGCATGAAGCTTGTGAAGAGTACAATCGCTTATCTTTTTAAAATAAGAAAGCCGTGGCTTATTTTTCATTTTGGCACGCAGTGTGTTGGAAAGTATGCAGGTTTCTGGATGGGCAAGCATTATGAGAAGCTTAGCAGAAAACAGATTTTAAAGTATACTATGAATCCGGGATACTGGGATATGAGAGAGGATGTTCATGAGTAAGACATTATATATTGTGGTACCTTGTTATAACGAGCAGGAAGTTTTGCCGGAGACAGCAAAAAGATTATTAGAAAAACTGCAGTCTTTGGTCTTGAAAAATAAAATAGCGGATAACAGCCGTATTATGTTTGTAAACGATGGTTCGAAAGATCAGACATGGAGTATGATAAAGGGATTATGTGAGGAAAACTCTGTGTTTGCCGGAGTGAATCTTTCAAGAAACAGGGGACATCAGAATGCTCTTTTAGCGGGTATGGCTACAGCAGTAAAGTATGCAGATATGATCGTTACGATGGATGCAGATCTGCAGGATGATATTAATGCGGTTGACCATATGATCGATGCTTATTATGAAGGAAATGATGTGGTTTATGGAGTGCGTTCCTCCAGAAAAAAAGATACCTGCTTTAAACGGGGAACAGCGCATCTTTTTTATAAGCTGATGAGTTTCCTTGGGGCAGATATTGTGTATGACCATGCAGACTATCGATTACTCAGCAAGCGTGCGACAGAAAATTTATTAGATTTTGATGAAGTGAATTTGTTTTTGCGCGGTATTGTACCGATGGTTGGTTTTCAGAGCACTACTGTGGAGTATGAGCGGGGAGAACGTTTTGCTGGCGAGAGTAAGTATCCGCTTGGAAAGATGGTCACATTTGCTTTTGAAGGAATCACATCCCTTTCTGTAAAACCGATTCGAATGATTACAATAGGCGGTTTACTGATCTGCCTGATCAGTCTGATAATGCTAATTAAGTCTTTTGTGGATTATTTTAATGGAAATGTTGTCCCAGGCTGGGCAAGTATTATGGTTTCAATTTGGGTGCTTGGCGGCTTGCAGATTTTTGCAATCGGTATTATCGGTGAGTATATCGGCAAAACATATCTGGAAACAAAAAAAAGACCAAAGTATATTATTGAGTCGGTGATTTTAGATGACAAGGATATAAGCATAGACCGTAATTGGTAAAAAACGAACTTTGGCAATTCAAGAAATTTTGCTGGATTTTTTAGAAGAGAAAAAAGACATTAAGGGATTTATAAATATTATAGATATGAGTGCAGACAAAGAAAAGAGCAAGACAAATCAAAAAAAAATAGTATGGATATTTTGGGCGTTCATGGCAATCGCTATTTTTGTGATTTTAAATCAGATGGGTTATTCCGACGGCGATGACACCTATTTTTACCATTATTCTACCACCATGGGATTTTTCGAGTACTTATCCTGGCGCTATCAGACATGGGTAGGGCGGATGGCCGCGGAAGCAATTGTATATATCACATTTAATCTCGGACTTGGATTCTGGAGAGCCGCAGATGCGGTTATGATGGTGCTGCTTCCAATCGGAATTTTAAGATTGGGATGCAAGGCGGCTGGCTATACGGGATATATTGCGTTACTGAATGAGTATCAGGAGCGTGTGGATGTTGGCACAGAGCAACACAATTCAGGAGAATTAAACGTGTGGCGCAATATCTGGAAAAGCATCCGGTATCCGGTTTTACTTGCGAGTGGATATCTGTTGATGAGTGTCATGACATTGGGATATTCTGCGGTCTGGGTGAATGGTTCCATATTTTATACCTGGACATTCACAGCAGGAGTTTGGGCGATGATGCCTCTTGCGGATCTTGTGTTTGATACAGGGGCGTTTTCGAACAGGCAATTGATCTATGCTATTCCATGCAGTGTCATTGCAGCGATGTCGATTGAGCAGATGGGAGCAGTTTTAATCGCATTTGAAGGACTGTCAATTTTAAGTCTTTTGATACAGAAAAAAAGAATACCGGCGGTGATATGGATTCAGACAGCCATTACATTTGTTGCATTTGTAATTCTTTTTATGGCACCTGGAAATGAGATGCGTGTAGCATCAGAAATTACAACCTGGATGCCTGGGTACAAAGAGTTGTCTGTAGGAAAGCATTTATTTATGACCATTCAATGGATGTTATCTTCCTTTGCAAATGAGGGAAAGGCATTTTTTATTGCAATCTGGACAGCAGGGTTCCTTTTACTGATGAAGTCAAAAAAAGCAAAAGTTTATCAGATTTTAGCAGTCGTTTTTAGTGTGGTGGCACTTCTTCCTTATGCTGGCATTTCTTTTTTTTCGGAGATGGGTATTGGAGATATTGATATCGAGCAGCGTCTCACAGAGCTTCCAACATGGCAGACGATGAACATACAGAATCGGATTGCCTTTTTCTGGTGGATAGCAGCAGTTCTTTTTACTATGGTTTTATTGTGGAAAGTGACAGGACATTCTGTTTTTATCAGCATGGTTTTTTTGGGGGGAATTGCCAGTGAGGCAGTGTTACATTTCTCGCCAACGATTTATGCGTCGGGTGCCCGTGTTTATTATCTGACGGATCTCATGTATTTATTTATTATTTTGTGGATGGTAATGCGCATGGATAGTGAAAAAAAGAAAAATTTATTCATTGCAGGAGTTGTAGTTCTTGGTGTTGCAAATTTCCTGTCACAGTATTCCATCATGTTATTAAAACTGTAACATTCATTTACAAATGAAAAATTTGAACTTCCTGTTTCTCTGGTTTAGGAAAATTTGAGAGATGGGAAGTTTTTATTTTCAAAAAACATTTTTTCTTGATATTTTTATCACAATTCGAACACAATTTGACGCTAGACTAAGGTCATAAAGATAAAGGCAGCAGATAATAAGAAGCTGCACAGAAAGGGGCAAATTGTTATGGATAACAATTATTACAACAATAATAACAATAATAACAATAATAATAGCAGTAATCAGTCTTCTGATTCTTTCTACTCATATAATCATCAGCAGAATAACGGAAATCAGAACAATGCACAGAACGACAGTACAGGATCCCAGGCAGGAGGATATGGCTCCACACAGAGTTCTATTTATGGAAGTCAGAGCAACAGTCATGGCTCCGGCTATGGAACGACACAGAATAACAGCCAGAGCACAGGATATGGAAATGCTCAAAGCAACAATCAGAGCACTGGATATGGAAGCACCCAGAGCAACAATCAGAGTTATGGATATGGTAGTACCCAGAATAATCAGCAGAGCGTTGGATACGAAAATACAAAGAGCAACCAGCAGAACACTGGATACGGAACCACCCAGAACAATCAGCAGAGTACAGGCTATGGAAACCAGAACGGTAACTATGGAACATATGGAAGCAATACCAGTTATCAGAGTTATGCATATGGCAGCAATCCAAAACCGGAGAAGAAAAAGAAAGAAAGAAAACCGGGTGGATTTGGAAAACAGCTTGCAAAATGTGCAGCGCTTGCACTTGTATTCGGATTGGTTGCAGGCGGTGTCATGACAGGCGTTAATTATGCATCCGGAAAAGTTCTTGGAACAACCAATGCAGGAAATGTACAGGCTTCATTGACTACCGGAGATGATTCTACCGTACAGCCGACAGCAATCTCATCTTCCTATGTAGCAACAGATGTTTCAGATATCGTCGATGAAGTAATGCCTTCTATCGTAGCAATTACAAATGTAAGCCAGACAGAGTATCAGAGTTTCTGGGGACAATCCAAGACTTATGAGAGCACAAGCTGTGGTTCAGGTATTATTGTAAGTCAGGATAAGGAGTATCTTTATGTGGCAACCAATAATCACGTTGTCGAGGGAGCAAACAGCCTTACTGTAACTTTTGCAAATGATGATACGGTCAGTGCAGAGATTAAAGGTACAGATCCTTCTACAGATCTTGCTGTTGTAAAAGTTGCCCTGAGCAGTATTAAAGATGATACTATGAGTGCAATCAAGGTTGCAACACTTGGTTCTTCTGATACATTAAAAGTGGGTGAATCCTGTATCGCAATCGGTAATGCCCTTGGTTACGGACAGTCTGTAACAACCGGTGTGATCAGTGCATTAAACCGTGAAGTTTCTGTTTCAGATTCTTCCAGCAGCACCAATTATACGGCAGAACTGATCCAGACAGATGCAGCAATTAACCCTGGTAACAGTGGTGGTGCATTATTAAACACAGCAGGGGAAGTGATCGGAATTAACTCTGTAAAATATTCAGACACTTCTGTTGAAGGTATTGGATATGCAATCCCAATGGATACAGCAAAACCAATTATTGAAGAACTTATCACAAAAGAAAAAGTAGATGAATCCAACAGTGCATATCTCGGTATCGTAGGTGTAGATGTCACAAGCGATGTTGCAAAAACATATAATATGCCAACCGGTGTTTATGTCGCACAGGTCATGGAAGGAGCTGCCGCAGAGCAGGCTGGTATCCAGAAAGGCGATATTATCACAAAATTTGATGGAAAAGATGTCACTTCCATGGAGGAACTTTCTTCCAATATGCAGTATTATGCAGCAGGCACTACAGTGGATGTTGTAATTGAAAGATCATCCAATGGACAGTATGAGGAGCAGACAATCTCTGTCACTCTTGGCAAGAAGAATTAAACCGGAGTTTGACGGACGTAGTGTCGCAGATTCTGTGGTGCTTTTATAGGTTGTGAAGGGCAGATATAAGCGTCCTCTCACAAGTCGTGATTTTATAGGTTTATGA
>OGHV01000019.1_pt1 | contig 145659 bp, 143 predicted proteins | sample 1571551 | NCBI WGS metagenome assembly OGHV01 (sample SAMEA2581960, study PRJEB24529) | metagenome | biome: Human gut stool | place: China | collected 2011 | reverse complement strand
GCTAAGGGAGCAGAAAGCAGTGCGACAGCTGCAGCAGCCAGCGCGTCAGCAGCAAAGACAAGCGAAACTAATGCGGCCAATAGTGCTAAGGAAGCAGAAAGCAGTGCGAATAAGGCCAAAGATATTGCTGATAACTTAGAAGGATTAGATGGTATTGCTGGTATAGCAACAACAGAAGAAGCGGTTGCTGGTGAATCAGATGATAAAATAATGACACCTTCCAAAGTAAAAAAGGCAATAGAAGCGCAAGTTCCCATTAAAGAAATAGTTAATTCGATATATCCTGTGGGGCAAATAGTAGAATATGCGTCTGATATTAATCCTAACGATCTTTATTCATGGCAAACTTGGAAACAAATAAAAGATGTATTTACTTTAGCTGCAGGAGATAAATATACGATTGGTAATACTGGCGGTGCTGCTACAGTGACACTAACTATTGATCAAATACCAGCACATGGGCATACTGCAACTGCAAGCAATGATGGTGAACATATCCATTCCGGTGTAGCTAAACGTAATATTAATTGGCAGGCTAAAAGCGATTGGACTAGTGATAGCGGTAATTTAGTCGCAAGTGAGGGAAATACAGATAACGCTGGGGGACATTCGCATAAGATAGAAATCCAGAATACAGGCGGCGATGCAGCTCATAACAATATGCCGCCATATTTAGTAACCATAAAATGGAAAAGAACTTCATAAAGGGGTAAAAATATGCAAGATTTAATTATTTATAACGAAAGTCAAGTTCTTGTGCAATCTAGTGGTAAAACATACCAAGAAACAAGAAAAAATTTTATTGCTGACTACGGTAAAACAGTAATTTATCAAAGTATTAATTATAATCGTACAACACAATCTTGCTGGTTAAACGGAGAAACATTCCGATCATACCCGAACGCGCTTTGCGAGGATATTTTAAATAGTATTGGTACATTGCTGGAAAAGAAAGCTGAGCGTGAATATATCGTACCTACACTTGCAGAGCTAAAAGAGGAAAAGATAGCAGAAGTTGACGCATGGACGGCGGATAAAATCACCGGCGGTTTTATATCTGAATGCACTGGTGAGATAGTAAGATATGATAGCGATAAGGACACGCAGCTTACGATGCAGGGGATTGCGCTGAACGTAAGCACCGAGCGTTTTAAAAATGAATATCCTGACGGCTGTCCGGTACGGGGGTATAAAGAAGGTGAAACTATTAAAACAATACAGTATCTTAACGCTTCGCAGGTATATACATGGTGTGCTGACTTATCGTCCCACGTGGGCGCTTGTAAACAACAAGGTTGGAGTAAGCAGGCAGAGGTAGCCGCAGCATTAAGCAAAGAGGAATTGGACGCTATTATATTAGATTAGGCGGTGCAAAGATGGTTGAAATGGCAATGGCTTCAATAACAGTCTTTAGCTTTTTATTTGGTATAGTAGGTTTTGTATTTAAGATTTGGATCATAAATCCTTTGTCTACGGCGATAGAGAACCTCCAAAAGACTGTTGACGCTTTAGCTAAGACTATTAATAGGGAGCAAGAACGTACAACAGAGTTAAAGATAAAATTTGCTGAGATTGATCAGAAGGCAAAATCTGCACATAACAGGATTAACGAAGTTGGTGAACGGCTATTACTGATTGAAAACAAATGTAATAACTGTTCGTGTAAGGATAAGTGATATTTATGTTTGAGAAAATAAAAAACTTAATAGTGAGTGCCAGAAATAAAGTAGCCTCAATGTCGCCAAAAATAATGGCTGTCATTGTAGGCTATTTTATTGTAGTCGTTTTGCTGGTACTAACCTATTACGCTGCGTGGATGTATATGTGGTTGTGGTTGGATAAGATTGTTATGTCTGATCTTCTGGCACTGATACGTGAGATCACAGGCCCGGCTATGGTTGCATTTGTGACTTTCATAGCTACGAGTTTAGTAGACAAAAACGAGAATGGAGTGCCCGATCCATTTGAAAAGGAGCGTGAAAAATAATGAAAGTATTTATTAATCCTGGCCATATGCCTGGCGTTGATTCTGGTGCCGTGAATCCTAATAGTGGGTTAAAAGAATGTGACGTAGCATTGGCTGTAGGAAAACTTGTTGAGTATTATCTAAAAAATGCCGGATGCGAGGTAATGCGTCTACAGAGTGACAACCTAAACGGCGAAACTCCAGTATATCCGAATGTTTGTAAAACTGCTAACGACTGGGGTGCAGATATATTCGTTAGTTTGCACTGCAATGCGTTTGACGGCTATGCGAGAGGCGTTGAAACATTGGTGTTTAAGTTTGGCAGCGAGGCTGAACGCTTGGCTGCTTGTGTTCATAAGCAACTTGTTGATACGGAACAAAGCGTTGATCCGTATATTTTAGATCGTGGGCTGAAGGAACGCCCAAATTTGTCTGTGCTGAGAAATACCGATATGCCGGCTATTCTTATCGAAATGGGTTTTATTGATAACGATCACGATGTTGTTTTGCTGGAGGATAAACAAGATACGCTTGCAAAGGCTATTGCTCGTGGCGTAACGGATTACGCAAACTCATAAGGAGTAATAAAAATGATGAAGGGCATCTTTAAGATGCCCTTTTACTTTATGGAGGTATATTTGTGGAAAAGAAATATAAAGTTATTGTATTACTGTTATGCGTAGCTGCTTTTTTCCTCGGCTGGTATGCACGTGCATGGTTGCACATCTGCCCGGTTGCAGAGCCGGAGATAAAAAAAGAAGTAAAATATAAAACTGATACCAAAACAGAAATAGTTTATGTGCCTAAGTATATTTACCAGGACGGCAGTACAGAAAAAACAGACATTGATATAAATGTTGGCAAGCAGGAACTGGCAGTGAAAGTAAATGGCAAAGATTTTGGAATAAAAAAGGCTGATAATGAAAAGTATGTTTTTGATAAATATAAGTTACAGCTAAACCAAACAAGCCGATCAGACTTAAATATAACAGTACCTGTGATTGATAAGACTAAGCGATGGGAAATTGGCATAGGAGCTTCTAAAGATGGTGCTGTTGGCATGGTAGGCTTTCCGGTAAAAGGTAATATCGGTGGCTGGATTGCAGGACGGCAAGGCAATGTGATGGCGGGTGTTATGGTGAAGATATAGAATAAACTTGTGTAAAAAATATTTGAATATCAAAGAAATGTTGTTTTCTAATTACATCATTAATAATATATTTTATGTTAAAATATATTATATCAGCATTGTTTAAGAAGAGGTGAATAAAATTGAGTAACTGTTACTTATGTTGTTGTCAGATAACAGAGGATAATAAATCTGCCGAACATATAGTTTCAAATGCTTTAGGTGGTAATAAGAAATCTTATGATTTATTATGTAGAAAATGCAATAATGCTACAGGGGTATTGGAAGATGAACTTTGTAAACCTTTGATGTTTTTTATTTCTGCATTAAAAGTCAGACGAGAAAGAGGAAAAATACCGAATTTTTCAGCTTCAACTGGTTCAGGAAAAAAGGTATATATAAAATCTGGTTTTCAGGTTAGTAAGGCGACAGAGTTTAAAAAAATCAATGAAAGTGAATTCATATTATCTGCTCCTGATATAGAAGCTGCTAGAAAGAATCTAGTGAAATTGAAAGAACGATATCCTAATATAGATATAGAAAAAATATTAGCTGATGCTCAGGAAAAAGATGAATATTTGGATGATGTGATTCATTTTAGCTGTACATTAAATGATCAAGCTCAAAGAGCAATTGCTAAGATAATATTGAATTATGCTTTATATGAAAAAATAGAAATAAACAACATGAAAGAATATGTGGATTATATAAACGGAATAGGAAATAATAATTTTTTAGAAATGTATAATGGAAGAACACCATATTTTTTTAATGATGATATTATAAGCGTAGTATCAATTATTGGATCTCAAAAAGAAGGTAAGATTATTGGATATCTGCAATTGTTTAATATTTATAAATTTTATATTGTTTTAAATGATTGTTATCAAGGGGAAGACTTCAACAGTCCATACTTTTTCTTCACGGATGGTTGTATTGATGATATATTAACTGATATAAAAGTATTTGAAGAAGATATATGCGTTATTTGGAATACTGACAATCTAAAAAGAGATATTAATAAAGTAATTAGAAAAATTAGAGAAAGACAGATTGAAAATGAAAGAAACAGAATTATTTCTAAAGTATTTGAAAAGATGAAAATTAAATTTCCACAAGAAGAATATCCATATTTTACTAAGGAAATGATTAATTATTTCTCTAACGAGGTTGCCGTTGGATTGACAAAATTTATGATTCATTTAAGGGGCAAAAGGAACAGTACTCTTCGATGATTATTAATAAATGGTAAGTTTGGTAGGATTCGAACCTGCGACCGTAGCTAAATCAAACTAACCATTGGATTTAACATTTTTCCCCAAATATTCCCCGTATCGAATTGACATTTGTTCCCCGGGAAATAAAAAACACCGCAATTCCTTGCGGTGTCTGCGTTCTAATGGTGGCCCCGGCAGGATTCGAACCTGCGACCTTTTGATTCGTAGTCAAACGCTCTATCCAACTGAGCTACGGAGTCATTGAGATTGCCTAAATCTTTAGGCAACGATAATATTATATCTGATTGCAGTGCTGTTGTCAACAATTTTTGTTAAATTTACTGACACCATTTTTGCAGGATGCTATGAAACTGCTCTAAATCGATCGGTTTACTGAGATGTTCATTCATTCCTGCCTGCAAGGTGGCGGCAATATCTTCAGGAAAAGCGTTGGCCGTCATCGCGACGATAGGCACAGTTTGGGCATCTTTAACAGGCAGGGCGCGGATCGCTTTAGCCGCTTCCAGGCCATTCATAACGGGCATTTGGATATCCATCAATATCAGGACATAGGTCCCGGGAGGTGCGGCTTTAAATTTATCCAGCCCTTCCAGACCGTTTTTGGCGGTGGTGATATTCAGTCCGGCATATTTTAATAGTTCTACAGCTATTTCCAGATTAAGTTCATTGTCTTCAACAAGGAGGACTTGTTTGCCACGGCAGCTTATTTCCTGCAGACTGTCGATGCCGGCGGCAGGCGCTGAAGCCTTGCTGCTGCGTATTTGCTGGTGCGGGCGCAGGTAAACCGTAGCCTTAAAGGCCGAGCCTTTGCCTAAGGTGCTTTGGACATCGATTGTGCCGTTCATCATACGGGCGATGTTGAGGGCGATGGTCATTCCCAGCCCTGTACCTTCTATTTCGCTGGTTCGCGAATCGGACGCACGGGCGAATGGTTCAAAAATTTTGGCGGCGAATTCAGAGTCCATACCGATGCCGTTATCTGTAATAATAAATTCGTAGCCAATAGTATCGTGGAGCCGGGAGTGTGTTTCGCGTACCTCTAAAGAAATACTGCCATATGGAGGCGTATATTTGATGGCATTGGCTAAGATATTGAGCAGCAGCTGTTTCAAGCGCAGCTTATCGCCCAGAACATTATCGCGCAGTTCCGGTGCCTTAGTCAGAGTGAAATGATGTTTTTTAACTAAAAGCTGCGGATTGATCAAATCAAGCAATTCCTGCAGCATTGCACTGATAGAAAAATCTTCCTCCAGAAGATTGAGCTTACCGCTTTCGATTTTAGCCATATCAAGCACTTCGTTGATCAGGTTCAAAAGATGATTGCTGGCAGTAGTTATTTTGGCAAGACAATCCTGGATACGGTCTTTGTCGTCCAGATATTTACCGGCAATGGCAGTCATCCCCATAATGGCGTTCATCGGGGTACGGATATCATGGCTCATACGCGAAAGAAATTCATTTTTAGCCATATTGGCAGCTTTAGCGGCGTCAAAGGCCTCCTGCAAAGCCTGCTGTTCCCGCAGTTCCTTCAATTTATCCTCGTGGATATCGCGCAGGGTAAGAATGATCTGATGATAACCGTCACTTTGAGCCAGCAAGGTCGAATTAAAGGCGGTCCAGCGATATTCGGAACCAAAAAGGCGGCTGCGGCATTCCAGGGCAAAATCGATATGACGGTCCTTTTTTTGCCTGCGCAGACCGGACAGAGAGAAATGTTCTAGAATCTTGGCGCTGTCATCAGGATGAAAATGGCTGCGCACCAGCGGTTCGATATCATACAGGCCGTTGGTACTGTAGCTTGTAAAAACAGCGCACTCTGTTTCCGGCAGGCGCAGAGGGATACCGGAACCGTCTTCAAGATTAACAAGATATATGAAATAGTAATTAGAGTTGATGCTTGAAAGCAGGTCATAATACTGCTGTTTGGTGCGGCGTTCGTGATTCAGCTCGCTTTGGCGGGCTTCTTCATCTTTTGTTATATCCAGATAAATACTGTTGATGATCGTATTGCCCTCAGGAGTTTTTGTTTTACGGCCGCTGTCCATGACCCATTTCAGGCTGCCGTCTTTACAGGGCACGCGGTATTTTGTCGAGTAAGTAGGATTTCCGTCCTTAAAACATTCGTTGCAGTCAGCCAAAGCCCTGGGCAGATCCGGCGGATAGACCATTCCCATAGCGTTGTTGCCGGTAAATTTTTTGAATTCTTCCATAGTATAACCAAACATACCAGGCAGCTCTTCGCTGATATAGGCATAAGAATAGGTATCGTCGTCATTGCTGGATTTGACGCCGCCGTTGACAGAATGCAGTACGACTTCCATTTGCTGCTGCTTTTGCTGCAGTTGTTCTTTGGCTTTGTTAAGCTCTGCTTCCATATATTTATAAGTCTGCGAGCCTACCTGAAAAGGAAAGTTTTCTGTACCCTGCAATTCCTGATAGGGATGGGAAAGATTGATGTAGACATAGCTGAAATCACTGCCCAGATCACGTATGACGATCGTTGCCCGCTGATGTGTCTGAACGAGCAGCTGCTGATCCTCGTCGGAGGTAAGATAATGACGCCCTTGGGCAAGATAGAGGCCTTGTGCCAGCGGGAGGATCGTCCATTCTTCATTCAATAATTCACAGGCGGGAATCTGCCCTTCCAGTGAAAGAATAAAATCTTTGGCTGCCTGTGGTGTATCATAATAATTGTGCTCAGCGGCACCGATGCCGATTAGCTGCGGGTCGAGATGAGCGAGGATAAAGGGAATGTCCTGCTGACAAAGCAGCTTAAAGATATATTGGTGTGCAAAATTTTTTATTGCTGTAAGTTTTTCCTGAGGTATATTCAACATAATGCCCTCCGCTTATTTACGGTCCAGTCTTTAGGATAAAATAGATATTTAATTTTATTATAGCATTATTTTCAAGCTTTAATATTAAAAATATTAAAGAAAAGCAAAAATGGGAGCGGGAAAGTTGCTGGTATCGGACAGGCATGTCGGTGCCAGAAGGCAATAAAAAAACGCATTCCGGAAAGGAATGCGTCAATGGCAATGGTGGCCCCGGCAGGATTCGAACCTGCGACCTTTTGATTCGTAGTCAAACGCTCTATCCAACTGAGCTACGGAGTCATTGAAGCTGCTTGGATTACTAAGCAACGATATTATTATATATGATTCTGGAAAAATGTCAACTGCTTTTTTTAATATTGTCAGAGGCGTTTATCAGGGGCGAAGGCCTTTAAAAGCAACGCGCAGCCTTTTTTGCAGACTGCTTTCTGAGGAAACGTCAATAAGTTTTAGTTTATCCATCAGCGGTTCGTTTTTATGCTGCTGTAAGATATTATTTTTGATAATTATCGGCTGGATCAGTATACTCTGCAAAGTCGTGTAGATTTCATAACTGTTCATATCGCTGCAGATATCGCCTTCACGCTGGGCCTGTTCGATAAGTGTGCGGACGAAGATAAAATGCTGGACGCGGTAGTTTGTGAAATAGGAGGCAGCTTTGCTGTGATATAAGGCTTCAGTCAGAAAGTTTGCCGTATTGAAGTTTTCGATAAAATATTTTGTCATACGGTAGAAGATCTGCTGCAGCTGGATAGCGGCTTTGGCATCCTTTTCAGGATAATCCTGCAATTTGGAAAGATAATCTTCGTAAATTTTTTGAAAAAGGACTTTCATATATTCTTCTTTAAAACCAAAGTAGTAAACAAACATACCCTGGTTAACGTTTGCTAAAGTACAAATAGCGCGTACAGTCGGGTCGTAATTACCCTGAGCAATTAATTCTATGCCCGCCTTAATTAAGGCCTGATCTGTGTTGCGTGATTTCCTGCCGATGATAATCATCTCCCTTAGGTTCTAATATTCACAAATAAATTGTTAAAATTAATAATTATAATCAAAGACACAGTAAAACAAACACAATTAATTATATCACTGTATAAATTATTGTGCAAGGATTCTTTTATATGAAAAAGCAATAGGTGTTGTCTACAAAAACAAATGTGCATATTATATTCCTGTACAGCAGTTTTGTGTGAAATTGTGTAAGTTCTGCTTGACTTTAATGTAAACTTTGCGTACAATAAAGTTACTCTTTGGCCGTCCACAATAGCGGGCGTTTTTTATTGCCAAAAAATCGGGAGGGGTATTTTTATGTCAGTTTCTTTAGCGATACTGATACTTTACATCATAGCATTGTTCGGTATCAGTTGGTTTGCTAAAAAGCGCAGCGAAGGCAATGCGGAAAATTATGCGCTGGCAGGCCGCAGATTATCGGCGCCGCTTATCGCGGTCACGATCATCGGTCTGGCTGTTGGCGGGGCTTCGACGATCGGTGTTTCAGAGCATGCTTTCAGGGTCGGTTTATCTGCCGGCTGGTATACTATTGCCTGGGCAATAGGCGCTATCGTGATGGGTATTTTTATGGCGAAGAAATACCGCGAGCAAAACATCACTACTATTTCTGAACTTATCGAACGACATCATGGCACGAATGCCGTTATTTTGGGCGTGTTCTGCCAAATCGTTATCCAATTGGTAATTATTTCACTGCAATATATCGCCGGCGGCAGTATCCTGCATGCTATCATGCCAGAGGTTTTTGATTTTAAAACAGGTATGCTGGTCAGCGCGATTACTTTTATCAGTATCACCTTTATCGGCGGTATGTGGTCGGCTTCATTGACAAATGTTCTAAACATTATTTTGATTTATTTTGGGATCGTGGTAGCTACCTTTATCCAGCTGGATAAGGTTGGCGGCATTGATACTCTGGCCAAGACACTGCCCGCTAACGTCCCTTGGTTCAGCTTTACCGAAGGGGTTGGGCTGAAAACGATTGCCAGCTGGGTAATTACTTTGGTTACAGTGAATTTGTCGCTGCAGAGTATTCTGCAGATTTCACTGGGTGCTAAAGATGCCGCTACTGCAAGAAAAGGCTTTGTCTGGGGCGGTATTATCATGCTTCCGGTAGGCGTTTTGGCGGCACTGCTGGGTATTTGTGCCAAATCCATGTATCCTGACGCTCAGGCAGCTTTGGCTTTGCCGCAGGTCATTGTCGGGCTGCAGCCTGTACTGGCGGGCGTTACTCTGGCTGCTTTGTGGGCGGCCGATGTTTCAACTGCCTGTAACCTGCTGCTTTCAGCGGGTACTCTGTTTTCCAACGATATTTATAAACGTTTTATCAACCCTAAATGTTCAGATGCCAAGCAGCTGACGATGATGCGTCTGTGCATTGTGATCTCCGGCGTACTGACGCTGGGTATGGCGATGGGTGTTTCCAGCATTTTGGGAACGATCATGATTGGTCTCAGCCTGACGGCTGCTTTCAGTGTTATTGTTATTGTGGCGTTGTTTTTCCCGCAGTACAGCTGTAAGGCTGCCGGTTTCTGGACACTGCTGGTCGGTTTTATCATGCTGGTTTTGTGGCAGTTTGTACCGGCAGTACGTATTTTCCCGAATGTTATTTATATGGAATGGTTTGCCTGCATTTTGACTTACGCCGTTGTAGCTGTGCTGCAGCCGGGTAAAAAGCTTGCGGCAGATACAGCCGAATAATTTTTTAAAAAAGGACGCTGCGGCGTCCTTTTTTTTTGCAGGATTTATCGCAAATTCAGCTAATTTTAATATGGGTATGGTATAAGTTGCCAGAGAGGTGAACGCAATGAAAATACTGTTAGCTGAAGATGATAAAAATCTGGGACGACTACTGCAGAATCTGCTGAAAAAGGAAAATATCAAAACTGACTGGGTGGAAGACGGCGAGGCTGCTTATGAGCAGTGTTATCGTGACGGCTATGATGTTTTGATTTTGGATTGGATGATGCCGAAGCTTGATGGCATAGCTTTGTGTAAACGTCTGCGTGCAGAAGAATACCAGGGCAAAATTTTGCTGCTGACAGCTCGTGACAGTGTGGAAGATAAGGTGGCCGGCCTTAACGAAGGCGCCGATGATTATTTGGTCAAGCCGTTTGAAATGGCCGAGCTGTTGGCCAGGCTGCATGCCTTGGTGCGCCGTCAGGGCAGCTACAAGCAGGAGGATTATGTCTGTAAAGGTGTTACCTTAGCCGTTAAAGACTATACTGTAGGCTATAAAAACAAGAAGATACAGCTGCGCCCACGTGAGTTTAAGCTGATGGAACTGTTATTGATCAATGCAGGGCAGATTTTGCCGAGGGAGCTGCTTTTGGAACGTGTCTGGGGTATAGACGGCGATGTTACCGAAAATAATCTGGATGTGCATATCCGTTCGCTGCGATTGAAATTGGCGTCTATCGGAGCAGAAAGCCTGATCAAGACTGTTCGTGGTGTCGGTTATATGTTAGAGGTAGAGGATGTTTGATAAATTACGTTTAAAGCTCACCATTATTTATACAGGTATTTTTTCCCTGCTAGTAGTAATGATCGTTACAGGCTGCATTATTCTGTTGGGTCATTCTGTGCTGACGCATGAAAAGCAGGAGATGCGCGAACTGATCATCCATGAAGGTGAGGAGTTTGTAGCAAGCGGTGAATTGCCGGTGTCCAAGCACTCTATTGAAGTCGGCAGGGAATTGGCTTATATGCTGCAGCCGGGTTCGGATGTGCTGCTGCACGATCAGGTCAGCGGCAGTCCCGTTGGTCAACAATTACTGGCACTGCGCAGTGAGTGGCCGCAGCATGACAGAAAAGTAAAATGGGTAACTTTGCGCGATGCAAATGACCGGCTGTGGATCTACCTTATTGGGAGGGATCAGATACTGGACGGAAATGCCAGTGTTGCAAATTTATATATGTTTAAGGATTTGAGCGACTATTATTATGAAGAAAAGGGCGAGATCCTCTGGCTTGTTCTGATGAGCCTGTTTTTTATCTGCTGCGGAGCCGGCGTCGGTTATTATCTGGCAGGGCGTAGTATTAAGCCGATCAGGGAAATGTTTAAACGTCAGCGTGAATTTGTTGCCGATGCTTCACATGAACTGCGGACTCCGCTTACAGTAATGGGGATAGCCGCAGAGGGTATGGAAGGGGATACGGACAGTAATTTTAGTGAATTTACTGTCGATACTCTGAAAACAATGCGCATAGAAATAAAACGGATGAATAATCTGGTTGCAGCGTTGCTGTCACTGGCCCGCAATGACGCTGGCGCCGGTGATCTTAAACTGGAGCAGGTCAATTTTAACGTGCTGTTTGAGCAGACACTTGGTACTTTAAGTATGCTGGCAGAACAGAAGGGCTTAAAGCTGGAGCAGCGGCTGGCACAGGAACGTTTGATCATTTGGGGCGACCGGATGCGTTTGGAACAGCTGCTGACGATTTTAGTTGATAATGCTATCAAGTATTCGGCTAGAGGGACGGTCACAGTCAGTGCACTGCGGCAAAACCGCCAGCTTGTTATCAAGGTCGAGGATGAAGGCATTGGCATTGATACCCAAGATATCGAGCGGATTTTTGAAAGATTTTACCGGGTCGATAAAGCAAGGACGCGTGCTGAAGGCGGTTTTGGCTTAGGATTGCCGATTGCCAAGCTGATCGTTGAGCAGCATCATGGGACGATTGAAGTTGAGAGTAAAAAAAATGGCGGCAGCAGCTTTATTGTCAAGCTGCCATTAACGGTACAATATTAAAAATAACAACTCCTTGTTTCAGGTTATTTTCAGCCGCATTTTTTATGATAAGGCTGAAATAAAGGCAAGGAGTTGTTTTTTATGAGCAGGAAAAGTTGGACTGTTTTTTGGCTGGCTGCATTATTGCTATTATTTGTGTTTAACGGATCTTTACTGATCACAGACTCGGTAGAGTCAAATTACGCGCTGACCGCTAAGGAGATGGTGGTATCGGGAGACTGGCTGTCGCCGCAGATTTACGGACAATATTGGTTTGATAAACCGGTGTTTTTTTACTGGTTGACGGCATTGGGGTTCAAAATATTCGGCTTTACCGAATTCGCTGCCCGTTTCTTTCCGTCCTGTTTTGGTTTGGCAGGTCTGGGGCTGCTTATCTGGGGCGCAAAAAAACTTTTTGATGATAAAACTGCTTTTTACAGTGGTTTAGTGCTTTTAACATCAGTTGAATTTTTCCTGATCAGCAAATCAGTCATCACTGATGCGATCTTATTTTTCTTTTTCAGCGCGGTCTTGCTTTTCTTTTATTTGGGCTACAGTACGCCGCAGAAAAAGTATTATTACGTGATGTATGCCGGCGCCGCTTTGGCAACGCTGACCAAAGGGCCAATCGGTTTTTTGCTGCCGGGGCTTATCATATTTCTGTTTCTGGCTGTTACTAAAAGCTGGCAGGAATTGAAACAAATGAAGCTCTGCAGCGGTACTTTGCTGTTTCTGATCATAGGGCTGCCTTGGTATCTGGCCATGATCAGTTTACATGGCGATGCTTTTACAAAAACTTTTTTGGGAACGCATAACTTGCTGCGGGCTACTGTTTCCGAACACCCCCGTGACAATGTCATTTATTATTATACTCTTGTAAATATTCTGGCTTTGTTTCCCTGGAGCGGGTTTCTGCCGCAGTGTCTGTGGCAGAAATTCAGAAAACAGGGAAGCTGGCAGCGGCCTGATGATTTAACTGTGTTTCTGTTGCTCTGGGCGGCTATAGTGTTTGTTTTTTTTCAGAATATGGCTACAAAGTATATCACTTATACATACCCGCTTTTGTTTCCGGCAGCGTTACTGTTAGGCCGTTACTTGGCGGCCAAAGGTTCCAGAGTGTTCAGTCGCGGCTATTTGATGTTCCACGGATTATTTTACGCTGTTTTAGCCGGAGCAGTTTATTGGTGTCGTTTTAAGGGCATAGCTCCGGTACAGGATGAATTTTTAGTGTTGCTGACAGCACTGGCAGGCCTTGGGCTGGTGTATGCTGTTAAAAGCTGTAATAAAAAATATCTGACGGCAGCTGTTGCCGCAATGGCTCTGTTTTTCAATCTGGCGCTGATCCCCACGGTGGCAGTGCCGTTGAGCGGCCTGCGTTCAGGCAAGCAGCTGGCGCTGCAGCTGCAGAACAAGTATCCTGAGAAGGCTGAAATCGGATTGTATGGCGAATATCCGACATCAGCGGTATTTTATTCCGGGAAGAAACTGGTAAAATTATTGCCGCAGGACGAGATCGAAGGCTTCAAACCTAAAGCCTTCAGCTGGAGCAGTAAAAACGTTATGCCCTATGCCGAGCTGAAAAGCTATGCAGGGGTAAAAGATAACGTGGTCGTTGTGCAGAGAAAAGCCTTACAGGGCTTTATGGACAATGCCGATACCTATTTGCTGCTGGCCGGAGAAAATAAAGGCTGGTATATTGTGCAGGGATAGAATATTTTGTACTCTGGCTGAGGCCAGAGTATTTTTTTGTAAAAAAATTACCGCTACGGCAGGGAAAAGAGTTTTTGTGGCTAATATAGTATTTAGTGGAATTATAAGCATTTCCGAAAAGAAGGTGCGGATTATGTCAAAAAAAGCAAATCAAAAAGCAAAGCTGCTGTATCTGCAGCAGATTCTGCTTGAAGAAACTGACGAAAAGCATGTACTTACAGTACAGCAGCTGATCGAAAGATTGGCAGAGCTGGAAATACCTGCCGAACGGAAAAGCTTGTATGACGATATCGCTACACTGCAGGCTTTTGGCTTGGATGTTATTGCTACACGCAGCAGAGCCAATATTTATAGAATTGGCAGCAGGCTTTTTACGCTGTCTGAGCTGCAGCTGCTGGCAGAAGCAGTGGTTAAATCTTCTGCTATTACCCAAAATAAGGCCCAGAAGCTGGTAGACAAGCTGGCTCGGTTAGCCAGCAGGTATCAGGCCGAAACATTGAGAGAAAACTTGAAAGCACAGAAATATGATGATGCTGAGTTGTTATGTCCCGTTGAATTACGCTGCAGTAACGAAATAGTGCCGGTCGTGCTGGAATATCTGGCTGACAGTAAAGTGAAAAAAAGTAAGGAAGAAACAAGTGTCATCGAAGGTACTGCCGTTGTTGACCAGGCTTTTTACGGCTGGATGTTCGGCTTTGGAAATAAAGTTAAAGTGACGGAGCCTGCAAATGTCAAAAAAGATTTTGTCAAATATTGTAAAAAAGTTCTGAATCAATACAAATAATCTAGGAGTGTATTATGCAAGCAATAAAATTCCCTGTTCCCAATAGAAGTGAATATATCCCTTCCCCCTATGAACCGGATGCTGACGGTGTGCTTGATATCGGCTATTACAAAGGCTCTATCATTGGCGGCAGGCCCTACGTCCTGGAATGCTGGCAGATGGACGAGCTGGTAGTAGCGACAGTCTTTTTTTCAGACGAGGGGCTGGATGCCTATAGTCGTGAGGATTTGGTTCTGCTTTTGGAATTGGAAGATATCATTAAATTTATCGGCGGGAAGCGGTTGTTTCAGTGTACGCATACTGAGGATGATGCTGGAATGCCTATGTGGGCTGTTAACATTACTCTGCAGAATGCCAAGGGTAAATATGCAGAGGTTCTGTGTCCTTTACGCAGATATAGATAAATCAGTATCAGGGGAGGTATGAAAATGGTGAATTGCAACGAAGCCAACTGTACCTGTAAAATGGTGAACTGTGTGCGTCATGGCAAGTGCTGCGAGTGTATCAATCATCATCGTGAAAAAGGATCTTTGGTAGCCTGTATGAAAGCCGTTGCTGAAGCCGTAAAAAAATAAAGTCGTGCTGTACGGCACGACTTTATTTTCAGTGTCCTGCGGACAAAGAGAAAACCGTTCGCTGGGGATGGTAGCGAACGGTTTCTCCATAGGAAAGCTGTTTATGATGAATTTGATGGGAAGGGTGTAGCAAGTTCATCACTTGCTATGCTTTAAGTATACAACAGACATTTGACAGAAAAAGGGCAAACATTTGAACAGTTTGTGAAATGTAAAAATGACCGGAGGAAGCGGCAAATGAATGATTTTGTAGCAAGTTTTTTTAAGTTTCAGGAGCGTAAAACCACTTGGCAGCGTGAGACAATCGGAGGAATTACGTCCTTTGTGACGATGGCGTATATCATTTTCGTCAATCCGCAGATCATGGCTGCTGCCGGTATGGATAAAGGTACGGTAATGCTGGCCACCTGCCTGGCTGCGGCTGCAGGTACACTGCTGATGGCCTTATACGCCAATGCTCCTTTTGGGTTGGCTCCGGGAATGGGGATCAATGCCTTCTTTGCCTATACTTTATGCGGGGCCATGGGTTATACCTGGGAGCAGGGCCTGGGAGCGGTACTGCTGTCAGGCATTATTTTTGTTGTGGTTTCTGTTACCGGACTGCGCAGCAGGATCATTTCGGAAATACCGATGCATTTGAAAAAAGCGATCGGCATCGGTATAGGGATGTTCATTTTGTACATCGGTTTAAAAAATGCGTCCTTGCTTAGCTTTTCAGCCAATCCAGGAAGTTTTATCCCGTTGGGTGACAGCATGAAACTGGACAGCAGTATCATTCCTGCGCTGACTTTTGCCAATGATTCAGCGAAGCTGGCATTGGTAGGGATTTTTCTGAATATCGGTTTTTTACTGCGCGGGACAAGAGGCGGGATGCTGCTCAGTATTATTATTACTTCGATGTTGGGTTGTTATCTGCAGTTTTTCAGCGGCTGGCAGTTGGGGCTGCATCTGCCAGGTTCGATGCCTATTGGTGATTTGAGTGAAACTTTTGGCAAGTGCCTGAGCGGTTTTGTGCAGCTGTTTGATATTTCTAAGGGACTCGGAGTTATGATTTTTTCATTGTTTTCAGTGATGATCACAATGACGATCGCCGATATGTTTGACACGATCGGTACTGTGCTGGCGACTGCTTCAAGGGCTAATCTTGTTGATGAGGATGGCAATATCATCAATGGCGAACGGATTTTATTGGCAGATGCGACTGCTACCGTGATGGGAGCCTTTTTTGGAACATCGACGGTAACGACTTATGTCGAGTCTAGCACAGGTGTGGCGGCAGGCGCCAGGACAGGCTTTGCTTCTGTTGTAACGGCATTATTATTTCTGCTGAGCGTATCTCTGGCGCCGCTGCTGGGTATGGTGCCTGCTGCGGCTACTGCTCCGGTGCTGATCATGGTCGGTATTATGATGGCATCGGATATTGGCGATATTGACTGGCGGAATCTGGAAGTTGCCGTGCCTGCGTATTTTACAATGATGATTATGTGTTTCGGTTATAATATCGCCGATGGTATTGCGATCGGTTTTATTATGTTCAGCTTTGTTAAATTGGCAGTAGGCAAATGGTCAGAGGTTTCCTGGTTGGTGCGTGGTTTGAGCGCGATGTTCCTGCTGCGTTTTGTTTTTATGTTATTCTATTCAACAAAAGAGGCCGGCATATAGCCGGCCTCTTTTTAATATGTGCATTTTTATTTTTTACTGCGTTTTTTATTAGTTATCTGCGGTACAGCTTCAGTGTGTTTTTCACGCCAGCCAAAATAGAGGAAGAAGCCTAAAGCGATCAGGAAAAAACAAAGGCTGGTAGCCTGGGCCGATTTTAAACCAAATAAGAAGGGCTCGACATAATCGCCGCGCAGCATTTCCAGACCAAAGCGTACAGCTGAATACAGCATTACATACAGACACATGGCCTGCCCTTTAGCGTGATCAGTAGTGCGGAATAAAAGCAGGAGCGCGAAGATAACGATATCCAGCTGGCCTTCCCAAACCTCGGCTGGCCATAAAGGAACGGCGCCATAGGTTTTAAAAGCCAGCGTACCTTCCGGATATAAAAGACCAAAATTACCGCCTGTAGGCGTTCCGAAAGCATCGCCGTTCAGCAGGTTGGCCATACGGCCGATTGCCTGACCGATCAAAATTGCGGGACAGACGATATCGGCTAAAGCGAGCCAGTCGATCTGATGCCGTTTACAGTACCAGATGCCTGCCAGAACGCCGGCGATGACGCCTCCCTGTATTGCCATGCCGCCTTGCCAGACAAAAGGTATCTCCAGCAGATGATGCTGGTAATAATCCCAGTCGAAAAAGAATACATCCCAGAGGCGTCCGCCGATCAAACCGGCAAAGCCGCCGTAAATACCAATGTCCAGGATATGCTGCTGCCAGCGGCCATCCTGTTTGGCCAGAAAGTAAGCAACACCAGTTGCTAAAAAAATGCTCATACAGAGAACTAAACCGTACATACGGATAGGAAAATCGCCGATGTGAAATAAATACTGATGCATAGAACCTCCACGTGCCAGCCGGTAAATTTATAGTTTGAGTTGCCGGATAGTGCTGCCCAAATGTTTGAATAAGATTATTCTAACACAGTAAGCCTGAAAATTCTATCTTGCGCAGGAAGTGTGATGATTTAATTCCTACAATTAGAGTATGGTTTTTGCTGGCATTGTATGTTATAATAAATCAGTAAAAATTTCGGAAAGAGGGATACAATTATGCTGAAAATAGAAAATCTGTCTGTTGCCGTACAAGGCAGACAGATTCTTCACGATATTAACCTGCACATTAAACCGGGTGAGGTCCATGTTTTATTCGGGCCTAACGGTACCGGTAAATCTACTTTGATCGGGACGATCATGGGCTTTGAACGTTATGAGGTATTAAGCGGTAAAATCTATTTTAAAGGTCATGATATTACCGAAGCTCCTTGTTATGAGCGGGCCCGTTTAGGTGTAGGCGTAATGATCCAGCGTCCGCCGACGATCCGCGGCTTGTCGCTGCGCCATATGATTGAGATCTGTGGAGCTACGCCTCAGGAAACGGAGCAAATGGCAAGATGGATGGGTTTGGCTGATTTTCTCGACCGCAGTGTCAATGAAGGTTTCAGCGGTGGTGAACTGAAACGTTCGGAGCTTCTGCAGCTGATGGCGCAAAAACCTGATCTGCTGCTTTTAGATGAACCTGAATCAGGTGTCGACGTGGAAAATATCGCACTTGTAGGACGGGCTGCCAACTACATTCTGCATAATGAGCCCTGTGGCGGCACCGGCTGTGATAAACCCTGCTGTGCCCATAATCTTGACTGTGACACTTATAATCCGCTCAGCAGTCAGCGCAGCGGTCTGATTATTACTCATGTCGGGCATATTTTGAAGTATGTGCCGGCTTCGCATGCTCATATTTTGTATCAGGGCACTTTAAGCTGTACCAGCGGCGATCCTTTGGATGTATTGAGCTGTATCAGCAAGACCGGTTATGAGAAATGTGTGAATGGCGGCTGCAGGAGGGGAATGAAATGAGTGAACAGGTAAATCTGCAGGAAGCGCTGGTTAAAAAAGCTGCTTTTGGCAATGATATCGATTTGGAAAAATTTGATGATAATAACGAACAGCATGTGCAAAGTACCGCCGAGCTTTCAGCAGCAGGGAAAGAACGGCTGGAGCATGTTGGTATCGATCTGGAGCGGGAGAATCGCAGCGCCAGCTTTATTCAGGTCGACAATGCGCCTATTGAGGCCGAAGTAAAGCCGCAGCTGCCGCTGGAATTGATGAATACTGGCGCCGCCGCTAAAAAATATCCTGAACTTGTCAAAAAATACTGGTGGAATGCCGTGAAGGCAGATACTGATAAATATACTGCTAAAACTGCATTGGAGCAGGAACAGGGATATTTTATCAGAGTCAAAGCCGGGCAGAAGATAGAAGCTCCGCTGCAGGCCTGCGTTTTTATCGGTCACGAGGAGCAGCTGCAGCGTGTTCATAACATTGTTATTGTAGAAGAAGGCGCTGAGCTTAATATCATCTCTGGCTGTGCCAGTGATCCCGGTGTTGAAAAAGGCGTGCATATCGGTATCAGTGAATTTTATGTTGAAAAAAATGCTAAGCTGACCTTTACCATGATCCACAGCTGGGGCGAAAACATTGCTGTGCGTCCTCGCAGCGTAACGATCATCGAAGAAGGCGGCCAGTTTATTTCTAATTATGTCTGCATGGAAAAAGTAAAAGATGTGCAGATGTATCCTACTACCAAGCTGGTAGGCGAAGGCGCTGTGGCACGCTTAAATTCTATTTTAGTGGCACCGGAGGGGTCGCATCTTGATATCGGCGGCAAGGCGCTGTTAGAGGTGCCTGGTACCCGTGCCGAAATCGTGACCCGTACTATTTCTACCGGCGGTGAGATCATCAACCGCGGCAATCTTACAGGTCGTGCCGAAGGCATTCGTGCCCATTTGGAATGTAATGGCTTGATGCTCAGTAATAAAGGTTATATTTCTGCCATACCTGAGCTGGATGCATTTACAGGTAATGCCGAGCTCAGCCACGAGGCTGCTGTGGGCCGCATCGCTCCTGAAGAGATCGAGTATCTGATGGCGCGAGGAATGGACGAAGAAGAAGCTACTGCTACTATCGTCCGCGGCTTCCTCAACGTCAATATTGAAGGACTGCCGGAATCTTTGGCTAAAAAGATCAATGAAACTCTGGATACGTTCACTTATAATAAGGGAATGTAAGAAAAAGTAAAAAAAGTACTTGTCAATCGCGGCAAAGTGAGTTATAATAACCCTTGTGTTCAACACAATTCCGGGATGGTGTAATGGTAGCACAGGTGATTCTGGATCATCTTGTCTGGGTTCGAGCCCTAGTCCCGGAGCCAATGGCGCCATGGTCAAGCGGCTAAGACGTCGCCCTCTCAAGGCGAAATCACGAGTTCGATTCTCGTTGGCGCTACCAAACTAGATTTTTGCGAACCCTTCTGCACGCTGTTATCAAGCGATGTCGAAGGGTTTTCGTTATAGTTGTAGGTTATTTTTACAGTGTACCCTATATCATCTTTAGTCAATACTATATCACGGACGAATGTTGAGATAATCATATCTCGGCGTTCGTCCGCATTTTTTATTTGTAGAATGTTGTACAAGAAAAATTTAACATGATCGGGTGTAATTTTGAAAGGCTCATTCAATACTTTTTCTATTGACAAGTCTTTTTCTAAAACTGATAATTTTTTTTCATATTCTGAAATGTTTTTTGAAATCGTGTTAGATATTAAACCGCCTTCAACTGCTTTTATACAGTTTTTTAATTTATTGTTTATTTCAGCAATTTCGGTTTCTAATATACTTAGTTGCATATTTTCATCAATCGGTAAATTAGCTACAGTATTCGCAATAAATTCGATTGTCTGCGGCTCTGATAGTAGTTTAATAGTTTCAGCAAGTATAATATCTTCCAGTTTTTCGCGAGGAAATAAGGGCATGTCGCAATTTTTACTTTTACTGGCGTAACATTGATAATAATAATAACGTCTTTTTTGTTTGCTTGTGCCGCTGACGCCAGTCATAAATTGTCCGCATTTTCCGCATTTCAATTTTGATGATAGCAGGAAATTTTCACTTTTCCCTCTGATGTTAGTTTCTTTTCTTGATTTTATTCTTTTCTGTACAGCATAAAACAGGTCATCGGGAATAAACTGCGGGATTACTTTTGTTTTAACAATGTCGCGCCATTTATAAGTACCGACGTACGTTTCGTTTTTAAGCATATGGGTAAAGCTGCAACGTGAAAATTCATTACCCTTTGCTGTTTTTAAATGCGTACTGTTAGCATATTTTGATATGTCCACTATACGATCACCAGCAGCATACATTTCAAATATTCTACGGACGATAGGGGCTGCGGTGTCGTCTATTATTAAATGTTTGTCATTATCTAATTTATATCCTAAAGGGATTATACCGCTTAACCATTTACACTCAAGCGCGTTTTCAGTCATACCACGTAAAACCTTTTGTGCTAATTCCACACTGTAATATTCTGCCATACCTTCTAACACAGATTCGAGGATTATGCCTGATGGATCGTCGGTGATGTTCTCTTTGGCAGAAATGACTTTTACGCCGTTCTTTTTAAGTTTGGCTTTATATATGGCACTATCATAGCGATTGCGTGCGAAACGATCCAACGTATATACGATGACAATATCAAAAAGCTGTTTACCACTATCGGCGATCATTTTTTGAAATTGCGGGCGGGCGTCGGTTTTACCGGTTAAGGCTCTGTCAATATAACTTCCGACAATAGTAATATCCTGACGTTTGGCAAAATCAGTGCATTCACGGATTTGACCTTCAATGCTTTCTTCACGTTGATTTGTAGATGAATAACGTGCGTAAATTACGGCTTTGGACATAAAAAAACAACTCCTTTACTGTTTTGAGTATGCAGCAGCGGAGCTGATATGTTATAATATTCATAGTAATCTGCTCGCTGTGAAGGGTGGGCGTTACGTTGACCGTTCGGTGTTGGTAGCACTGGGCGGTCTTTTTTATTTTTATATTAATTTATCTAAGTCATCAAATAATCCAGGCATTAAAGAGTTTGTTTTTTGTTCCTTAGCTAATAATCTAAAATGGTCTATGTTTCGGCATGCTTCCATTAAACCTTGAACCCTGCCGATCTGATGTATAAGTACTGTTCGACCATCGTCACTTAACCATTGGTGAAAGCGGGATCTTCTTTTTTTGGTATCAGGGATTATATTCTTTTTATCTAATTCTTTTTTTATAAAGCCGTTCTCAATAGGTTCATAAATATACTTGTTTATAAACCTTCCGTAATATAGTGGTCTTGCCCTTGAAGTTGTTTTTTCGTTTGAATATAATCGGTCAAGTTCTACGAAAAAAGAATCGGGAAAGGTCAAAACCCATTTTTGCATTCCTTCAGCTAGGTATCGTGCTAGTAATATTCTTAAAGCATCTGTTTTTCTATCATATTGAAATCCTGTTGCTTCGTCAATTAATGCGTCGATACCAACAGACGCAAGAGCCGATAAAAGTATTTCGGCTTGCGTAGCAATTTTTTGCTGTGAAGTAACGAGTGCATTATTTCGCCTAGCTGCTAAATAAACATCACAAATGCTAGGCAAGATTGTTGCCAAATAACCAGTTTTTTCTTGCGTTCCGTCTAGGTATTTTATCGGTATGGTCCGATCTAACAAACCAGTTGTAATAAAGGGTTCGAGGTTTTTAGCGGCGACAAAAGGGGGTAACTTGGTCCCGGCAATTTCTAATCGGTCATTCATCCCTTTGCGTGAACGACCAAAAGCTGTAAAAATTGATGTTGCGGTTAGTATTCGACTGTTGTCATCCAATACGGCACATTCTAATTCTATATCTCCAATTGGAAGGCTGCCAACATAGAGGGCTTTAGATAAAGTTGTTTCCTCAGACATTTTAACATCTCCTTAAGTTTTTATTTCCATGGACGTTCCTGTTAGCGCAGGGCACTCTTTCTTTGCAACTTTTAATACGGATTAATTTCTTTTATTTTGCGATTAAAACTACCTTTTTCAAATTTAACAAAGTCATTTTCTATTAATTCGGAGAATTTTTGATAGCCTAATATTGCTGCTAAATTTTTCATTAAGTTTATTCTGTTATCATCTGAATGGTAATATATAGTTGTAGTCATATTTTTCAAAGTTATAAGTTCATTTAAAATAAATCTATCACTTAGAGTTAGTGAATGACCAATTATATATAAATTATGTTCTAGATGTGGGTTATAATAAACTGAATCAACACGAGATCTTGACTTAATATCATTGATCCATTTTCTAAAATTTTTATTACATTCTTTTGAAGCTCGTTGAAAATATTTTCTAAAAGGGGTAAACAGTGGGTCAATTGTTGTATTTTTTTCATCAATTCCTAATACTAAATTATCATTTTCATTCCAACAAGCATAACCATGAATGAAACATGTATTATCGTCGATTATTGGACAGCCATACCTAGATGGTGTATTTGTGTAATTAAAAGTTAATAATTTGTTGTCATGTTTGCTTAATAAGTCATTTATAAAACCTATTTTAGGATAAGATAATTTATTAACGAATTTAGACAGATAGAGTTCGAAACATTTTGAAAAATCTTCTAATTGTTCTAAGGTAAATGTTATTAAATTTTCGAAAGCAATATCGAGTGGACCAGATTGCAATATTTCTAAGTCAAAATTAAAGTTGGGCGCATTGATCCCAATCGTTAATTTGACAGATTTGTGTTTACCGTTCAACAGCAAGCGAGTATTATCTAAAATTTCAATTTCTTGTGAATTCTGTTGCAATGAATGTTTTAGGCAATAATTTATTATAGAAATCATTAAAAAAGTACTATTGATCTTCCGATTATCGATGTTAGTTAGCCAGAGAAATCTATCTTCGTCTAAATATTTTTTTACGGTTTCTAACTGTCTGACAACATACTCGATTTCGGTTTCGAAATCACACCAGTTGCTGTTTGTAATTGTTTTTTCGCGGAAGTAGTTATACCATACATTATTGAGAAATAATTTTCTCATTTTTTCTACTATATCAAGATTTGCCGGATCATTGATTAATGCTTCAAGATCCTGATTGAAATCAGCAGATTTTATAGGTGGGGTATTTATACGCTTAAGAAAAGTTAGAAAATCAGTATACGCTGTTGGTAGTCCATGTGCAAGATCAAAACCGTTACCGATTAATACAATATTCACGCTCACACCTCCCGATAGTTTTTAAATAATATCACCTTGAAATGCTATTGCTTTGCCCAAAATTCTGAAAGACAAACAATTTGATTGATTGAAAAGCATAGGTTTATATTTTGGGTTTTCCGCACGTAATTCCACAAAGGTATCAGAAATATATACTCTTTTCAATGTAACAGCGTCATCAATTGCGACTGCAGCTATTTCACCGTTTTCAACTTCAGCTTGTTGTTTTATGAATACGATATCGCCGTCATAAATACGGGCGTTTATCATACTATCACCTTGTACACGCAGGCAAAAGTCTGCTTTTATAAAATTACCACATTGAACATACGAATCGAAACATTCTTCTGCCATTACAGGTTGTCCAGCTGCTATTTTACCCAGCAGCGGGACTTTTTTTGTTTCTATTGGAAATATATTTGGAAAATCAGGGATATCAGGCGGTTGTTCCCAGCCCATCAAATAACCGGGTGTTACGTTTAATGCTTTTGCAATACCTTCTATTTTATCAGAAGGAATATTTCCGATGACGCCACTTTCATATCGCTGAATTGTTTGGCGGCTCACACCTACGGCTTTAGCAATATCTTCCAAAGTTTTTTCTTTATTAATACGGGCTAATCGCATACGTTTGCCGATAGTATCCATTTTCAAAACTCCTTCACAAAATAAATCTGTAACTCAATTATAACATAAATTACATAATAAGCAACAAAAAATACTTGAATTACGAAAAAAATCACTTGACACGTTACCGAAACGAGAATATAATTTAGTTACGCCATAAGTGACAGGGGGTGAAAGTATGATTGATACTGACGCATTACGTGGTATCATTGCGAAAAAAGGTTTTTCTCAAAGAACTGTTGCAAAAAAGCTCGGAATAACCGATAAAACCTTTTATTCTAAAATGAATAAAAGGAAATTTGATTCTGATGAAATGATTGCAATGGTTGAAATTCTTGAAATCGAAAATCCGGCTGCAATTTTTTTTGCAAAAGATGTCACTTGATGAGTGACAAAAAGCCGGGCGCAATCTAGAAAGCGAGGTGAAGTAAATGGATAAAGTAGAGATTGTAATTCATAAGCAAGGTTATGATGGTTCTTTAAAACAAGAACTTTCTGAAATTATAAAAACTGTACAGGAAATAGAAAAAGAGCACAACGTTAGCTGTACTCTTTTTATTGTCAAAGACTAATCTTGATAGAAGAAAACGTATTCAATATTGTTTCCATCAATGCTAGCTATGTCAGAACCTACAAAGATATAGGGACTGTTATAAAGAACAAAATTTTCAAAATTATTTTCTTCCGTGATAGATGAATCGTTGGTACTAATTCTTTTAATCACGCGAAGATTTTTAACAGTGATACTGCTACCGTCTTTGACTTTAATTATTGCGTCCATCGTTCCCATCCTCCTTTTTATATAGTGTAAAAACGTCTATTCTACACAACACATAGTAATACAAAGGAGGCGGAAAGTCAATGTTATGTATTAAAAAGGTGCGTGAGGAAAAGGGGGTATCGTTGTATTGGCTTGCCAAGACAACGGGTCTTGCTTATAGGAATCTATGGGATATAGAACGCGGTGCCGATTGCAAGGTTAGCACTTTAACGATAATAGCTAAGGCTTTAAATGTGAGTATTCAAAAGTTGTTTAAGTAGAAGGTGAAAATTTGAAAAAATACTGTCAAACGCATTGTCATGAGAATTATGAAGGTTGGAGATGTCCGAAGTGCAGACGTTTATGGATTGTCGATAAACTACTTTTCATAATTGCAAAACTGACAAGCGAAAGATTTGTTAACAATTTGATCTTTGCGCTATATATGCCGATTTTTCAATAACGGAATTTATTTCCGAAAAAAAATAGCAGCTCGAAAGCTGCCAAAACAAAAAAATAAAAACCACTGAAATTATATCACGAAAGAGGTGAGCTTGTGAACGAAATACAAATTTTTAATAATCCTGACTTCGGTCAGATTAGAACTGTCGATTATAACAGTGAACCGTGGTTTGTAGCCGTTGATATTTGCAGAGCTTTAGATATTAAAAATTCACGTGATGCATTAACTAGGCTAGATGAAGATGAAAAGGGTGTAGTTTCAACCGACACCCTTGGTGGAAAACAAGAAGTTACAGCGGTTAACGAATACGGATTATATAACATTGTACTTTCTAGTCGCAAGCCAGAAGCCAAAGCGTTTAAACGCTGGATCACGCACGACGTAATCCCGGCGATTCGTAAAACTGGTAAATACGCTGTGAACGCTGAACCATATGATCCTGAAAAACTTACTTATAGTCAGCTGTCGGAAATAGCAACGATCTTGAAAGGCTGTCCAAAGTACAAACTGCCGTTGATCTGTCAGTTGTTTCAAATTCCATTGATTGAAAGCAGTGTGAGTTTTCAAAATCAGACTATCGACGATTTTATGACAGAGTTTTTGCAACAGTACAAGCAGAACTTGATTATGAAACAAGTGCTTTACGGACATTACCTGCAGTATTGTAGAAAACAAAAGGTATCAGGAGTTACAGACAGGTCGTTTTCACGCTACATAACTGGTAATTACAATGTTGATATTGTTCAACGCCGAATGGGGTTTATGCGTGAAAGATTTTATAAATTTAATGGGGTGTGATAAATGTGACTGAAATCAAAATAACTGTTGAAACAGTCGGACACCCGCAACTTGAAAAAATCAATCGTTTTGGTGAAGCGATTAGAAAATTCTATGCAGAACCTAAAAATGTTATAGCGTTTGAAAAATGGAAAAAGGAAGGTGCTGCAGTATGAGAAATCCACGTTGTGGGATTAAGTCTTATATATGGGCGACTGTGTGGTACTGGTGGATCGAAATATCGATCTTCGTAATCGGTTTTGTTCTCGGACTGCTGATATCACAGGCGTAACAATGGAACTTTACGATCATCAAAAAACCGCTCTCGCCTATTTAAGATCATACAATTCTTTTATGTTGTTCATGGAACAGGGAACAGGTAAAACGATACCAACGCTGACAAGACTTAATGAGCTGATACAGTCAAAAGCTGTGAAAACTGCTTTGGTGATTTGTCCTAAATCAGTAATGGGATCGTGGGATCGTGACATTCAGATGTTCGACGCCGAATCGCAAACACGTTTGAAAACTCACGTTGAAGTTATCAATTATGACAAAGTGTGGCGGTACGACCGGAATAAATTCAACCAATATGATCGTCAATATGACGTGATCGTGATTGACGAAGCGCACAGTATTAAAAACCGTACATCAAAACGTGCTGCTTTTATTTTAAAGCTGGCAGTGACGGCAAAGTACAGATATGCGCTGACCGGGACGCCGATATCAAACGGACAGCTGGAAAATTTTTGGTCTTTGATTTGCTTTCTGGATCCGTATTCGGTAGGTAGCAGGGTTTACAGTAACATTTTCAGGATCGCTGACGGCGGCAAGGGTTCATATTACGAATTTCTTGAAAAATATGCCCTGCTGGATCAGTTCCATAAACCATACCGTTACAGGAATGTTACTGCGTTACAAGAAATCGTTGATGATTATTCGTACAGGGTAACAAAAAACGAATGTCTTGATTTGCCGGATAAATTACCTGATGAAATTATCGAATTGGAACTGCCTGATAAAAAGCTGTACAAGGAAATTGCAAAACATTCGGCAAGCCTTGACATTGAATTTGTGGCAGATAATCCACTGGTTAAATTGTCTAAATTGCGGCAGATAGCAAGCGGATTCCTTATTGATGACAGTGGTTCGAAAATTGACTTGAAATGCGAAAAGATCAGTGCGCTTGATGAATTTTTAGACGGGTTTGATAAAAAGCTGGTCATCTTTGCTGAATTCACTAGAAGTATTGATAATATTGTCGCTTTGCTGAAAAAACGAAAATTGAAAACAATCGTTTTAGACGGCAGGCAAAAGGACAAAAGCATTTGGAGAAATTTTCAGTCAGATGAATCGATCCGCGTTATGGTTTGTCAGTATGTGAGCGGGTGTCAGGGAATTGATTTGTTTGCAGCTGATACGATTTTGTATTACGAACCGACACTGCGTTCGAACATTTTAGAACAAAGCCGTGATCGTATTCATCGTAACGGGCAAACACAAAAATGCAGCTATATCCATTTCATTACGAAAGGTACGGTTGAAAAAGAGATTTACAGGTCATTAGCTGGTTTCAGCGATTTCAATGAAAAACTTTTCACACGATATATTTCAGAATATCAACGAGCGCAGAGAGGTATTAAAAAATGAAAATTTACATTTATGATATCGAGGTTTTCGCGCATGATTGGTTTGTTGTTTTCTCGGATATTGATGAAAAAGAAATCGCTGTATTTCATAACGATAACGTTGGTTTAAAGCGTTTCATGTTGCGACAGGGGCTTGTTTTTGGCGGTTTTAACAATAAGCATTATGACGATTGGGTGACGCAGTCGATGTTAACCGGTGCTGATCCTGAAACGGTAAAAGCTCACAATGATTTTATTATCATGCAGAAGGGTAACGGGTGGGAATTTCCATTTGTTCAGTATCAAAAGAAACTTTTTAAAAGTTTTGATCTGCGTGATGATATCGCTGATAAAGGCTTGTCGCTGAAAGCCATTGAAGGCAATTTGTGTCAGCCGATAGTTGAATCGTCGATCGATTTTAACATTAACCGGAAACTGACTGAATCAGAAGCAGAAGAAGTAATTTTTTACTGTAAAACCGATGTGTCTAATACCGTCAAACTTTATCACAAAAGAAAAAGCTATTTAGACGGCAAAATTGCCGTGGGACGGTTGAAAGGTATTGATGAAACAGTTTCCTTGTCTTTGACTAATCCAAAGCTGACAGCAACGTTTTTGGACGCGAAACGGGCTGATTATAATGACGAATTTGATTACGAACCACCTGACGAACTGGTATTGAAAAAGTACCTTGAACCGTTAAATTTTTTTAGACACATTGACTACGATCAAAAGCTGGAATGTGATATCGCAGGCGTACCGCATGTATACGGTTGGGGTGGGATTCACGGGGCAAAAGAAAACTATTTTGACCAGTCAACGGACGAAATGAAAATTGTTGATATTGATGTCGGCAGCTATTATCCGTCGATGATGTTGGAATACGGTTATATATCGAGATCGATACCAAGTGCAGAAGGTTATGCGAATGTTTATCACACCCGCATTAATGCAAAACATGAGGGCGACGACGAAACTGCCGGAGCGTTAAAGCTGGTTTTAAACAGCACTTACGGTGCTATGAAAAACCAATACAATCCGCTTTATGATCCGCGGGGCGCAAACCATATTTGCATAACTGGTCAGCTGCTTTTGACAGATTTGATTGAAAAACTGGAAACAGTTGAAGGATTCAGCTTGATCCAATCCAACACCGACGGCTTGATGATTAAATTTCCTGTTGAAAATGAAAAGATTATCAACGGGATAGTTGAAGAATGGGAACGCCGAACACGGTTGAATATGGAATATACGGAAATACACCGTATAATGCAAAAAGACGTCAATAACTACATTGTACAAGTCGGTGCGACGTATTTGATCCGGGACGGTATTAAAACGTTTACGAAGGAAGATAAACGCAAAATAAATACAAAAGGCGGCTATGTTTCGTTGTGGCAAGGCGGAAATTTCAAAAACAATTCCCTGATTATTGTTCAAAAAGCGGTTGTTGAATATTTTATGAACTCTGTGCCGGTCGAGGATACGATCAATAACGCTGGCAACATCTTTGATTTTCAAATGATCTGTAAAACAGGCGGCACTTTTCAAAATACTGTTTGGGCGGTCGGTGATGATAATATCACTGTTCAACGTGTGAACCGTGTTTATGCTGTAACCGATAAAAAATACGGTTTGATTTACAAAGTAAAAGCTGGTCGACTTCATAAAATGCCGGACGTGCCTGAACATTGTTTTGTTGATAATACAAACTGCTTGAAACTGTCTGACATCGATCGTTCATTTTACATTGATCTTGCGAAAAAGCGAATCGCCGATTTTCTCGGCAAAACAAAAAAGACGAAAAAGAACCGAAAGGAAGTTGAAAAAATGGCAACTACAAAAACAGAAGATTATATCAACATGAATGTTTATCAAAAATTACTGGCAGTACGATTGGAATTTGCAAGTGCAAATATAAAAAAAACGGGGATCAATCGATTTGCAGAATATAAATATTTTGAACTGTCAGATATTGTGCCAACTGCGAACGAGTTATTCGCAAAATATAAATGCCTTTTTGTTTGTGGCTTTGACAAAGGTTTTGCAAACGGTATTTTATATAACACTGACAATCCCGAGGAGCGCATTTGTTTCGGGTTTGAGATGAAACAGCTGGATATAATATCGGCAGAAGGTAAACGCAAAATGAATGAAATGCAGGCGTTGGGGTCTGAAATCACATATGCGCGGCGCTATCTGTACCAGCTGGCGTTAGATATTGTTGAAAATGATACCATTGAACCTACTATCGGCGCAGACACAGATAAAGACGTCGAAAAGCCTAAAGCTGGTAGGAAACCACCCGCAACTGCTGCAGATCGTAAACAAGCTGTTGAAGAATTGACTGGTGCAGGTGATAAAGAAGCTGAATGCACTAAAACACAAATTACTGCTATTAAGAATGGTCTTAAAAAACTTCGTGAAACCGAAGGCGATTATGAAAGCTATATCACTGAAACTGTCGGCAAAATTAAGGCAGGTATGACGAAAAAGGCTGCTGATACCCTTCTAATCGAGATTGGTGAAAAAATTGCGAAAGCAGGTGTATGATGAAATTTGTTGATAAACACATCGAAATTGATAAATTACCGAAAAAATTCAAAAAAATGACTGCGACACGTTTCGCTGCAGTGCTGGGGTTAAATGCTTGGAAAACTCCTTTCGCGGTGTGGTGTGAAATGACACGGACATACGAAGAACCATTTGTTGATAGTATTTATACGATCGCAGGTAAAGTCATTGAACCTAAAATTATTGACTATCTGAAAAACAGGTATTTTCTTGATATCCAATCGCCGGAAGATGTTTACGGCAAAGATTATTTCAAGAAAACCTACGGCGATTTTTACGGTGATGTTGAAATTTTTGGCGGCATGTGGGACGCAAAATCAGACGACCTGATCGTCGAAATTAAAACTACAAAGCGTGCCGAAGATTGGCTGAATGATGTGCCAATTTATTATAAACTGCAAGCTGCGTTGTATGCTCATCTATCGGGGATCGATAACGTCATGATGACCTGTTCGTTCTTACAGGATAAAGATTATGAAAATCCAGCCGCTTTTGTACCCAACATCGACAATACTATCGAAGTTGAATTTTCTATGTCGGAAGATTTTCCCGATTTTGAAGAACGATATTTAAAACCTGCTGTTGCTTTTTGGAAAAAGCATGTTGAAACTGGTATTTCTCCTGATTTTGATGAAAAAAAGGACGCTGACATTTTAAAAGCATTAAGGACAAATATTGTCGGCGTAAAAGATGACGAAATAGAAAAACTGCTTGCAGTAATAGACGCCGATCAAATCGCATATGATAAAGCGTCTGCTGAAATCAAGGTCGTCGAAAAAAGATTGAAGGATAACAAGGACAAACTAAAAAAGACACTTCAAGGAAAATTCGGTGAAAATGACGACCGGGTCGAAGTGAAATCAGCAGCCTATGTTTATACATTATCCAAAAATATTAAATCGGCAGTGGATACCGATAGGTTGAAAGCTGATGATCTTTATGAAAAATACAAGATTGACAAAGTTGAATATCGAATGTCGGTAAAGGCGGTGGATAACAATGATTGTAAGAGTTAGTTTGAAACAAGGCGGTAAGCTGGTTTTTACCGGTAATGTTTTAAAAGTTTATTCTATCGGTGATGAAAAAGGTGAAAAGCTGGCAATTGAAACAGCTGATAAAGTAACGTCTTTTAAATTCACTGATATTAAAAAATTAGAAATTGAAAAAGGAGTGTAATTATGAAATTTGAAAAATTTGCTAAAAAGATCGGCGCACACGGTACGCTTGCGAAAAGTCACGGGTACAGCTTTTTAGTTTCAGGTGACGTTGCGGCTGTCATTCCTGATTTTGCCCTTAATTTTTATCAAACAACAAAAGCTGATGAATTAACACTATTGTCAGAAGTATTTGATAACTTCGATGTCGATGATCTTGCGAGAGTTGCTGAATTAAACAGAGCTATCGTCCTTGAAGCTGACGGGAGTTCAAGCGCGATCAGAAGAATTTTTCAGGATCATAACGGTAAAGAAGTCAGCATATCAAATGAAGCGTTCGGTTTGCTGGAAAAACAGGATCATGTTTATACCGGCTCGATTGAATTGAATGAAAAAACGGTTAATTATTTAGTGGTTATTAAAAATCAAGATGTCGCCGACGTAATTTTTCAATAAACAATTTAAAGAAAAGAGGTAATTTATTATGGCTATTAAACTTGTTGAAACTGGATTTTCTATTATCCCCGAAGGTGCTTATATTTTCAAGATTGTCGAAGTTGAGTATAAACAAGACTTCGGAAAAATGATTGTCACACTTGCTACAAAAAAAGGTATGAAACAAATTGAAAGATACAGTCTTGTAAAATCTAATGGTGAAGCAAATGAAGGGGCTATGAAAGCATTTTCATTTTTTGCAAAAACAGCTTTGAATGATTTTTCACTTGATGAAATAGATGAGAACGATTTAGTCGGCTGCTTTGTAAAAGGTGCGATTGAGCATGATCGTCGTGAATCGACAAAAGACCCTGATAAAATGGTCACTTTTACTAAATTGACTAATCTTGAACCGGCGATTGGATTCGAAGAAAGCGAATCAAGTGAAGGCGATCCGCTGGACGATCTTGATAATTTGTAATGCGTGAAAGCCGTTTGCAATCAAAAATAATCAGTTATTTGAAAGCTAACGGAATTTATTATGTAAATACATACGGATCGGGAATGACCGCAAAAGGTGTTCCCGATCTGCTAATATGCTTGAATGGTAAATTTATAGCTTTCGAATGCAAAGTCGATGATAACGGTATGCAGCCGGATCAAAAAATCCATGAGATCAGAATTAAGCGGTCAAAAGGTAAACACTATTGCCCGCGAACGTTGAATGAAGCCGTGCAGATAATCGAAAAGGAAAGGGGGCGAAGCATTGGATAAAAAATATATTGTGCTGGACGATAAGAAAAAAGCAATACACCATTTTAAGAATGGTGAAAAAGCTCTTGACTGGAAAAATGTTAAAGATTTCGATAACCTGGCAATGATTGTTCCTGAACCGTTTATTGTTTTAGACTTCGATACTGTCAGCGACGCTGAAATAATTCAACGAATCATCGATGAACTTGATTTGAAATGCAAAGTCATGCAAACCGTGCGCGGCGTACATGTTTGGTTTAAATCAGCTGAACCGTGGAAGAATTTTACGAAAACACGTCTTGCACTCGGTATATACAGTGATTGCCGATCTCATTCGCGCAATGCTTATGTGAAAATCAAAGATAGCGGCGTCATGCGAAAATGGTTGCGGGATTATGACGATGATGAAATCATGGCTGTGCCTAAATGGCTTTATCCTGTATCGCAGCCGGGCGATCATTACCGTTTTAAAGATATGGCAGATGGCAGTGGGCGCAATCAAGAACTATTTTCGTACATCGTATATTTGCAAAGTAAAGGCTTTAAACGTGATGAGATCAAAGAAACGATCAATATTATCAATAGGTTTGTTTTAGCCGAACCTTTGCCGCAGCATGAAGTTGATTTGATATTGCGCGATGAAGCGTTTAAATCAGAAGCAGAAATCGAAGCGCAAATTGCCGAGAAAGAAATAAAACGCGGTAAATTTGAACATAATATTTTTGCCGATGAACTGCTGGCAGTAGATAAAATAATAACCTATAACGATAAAATTTATATTTACCGTGACGGTTATTATCAACCGAACCAGCAACAAATCGAACGGCAGATGATCGCGGCGTATCCGGGGATAAAATGGCGTGAGCGGAACGAAGTTATTGCCTATATGAAAATAATGACAGCGCTGGATCGCAGCAAAATAAAGCTCGATCCTTTCGTTGTTAATCTGAAAAACACTCGGCTAAATTTGAAAACCTGTGAACGACTGCCTTATAGTGCTGACGCAATCGAATTTGAGCGAATCCCGGTGAATTATGATCCGACGGCTAAATCATCAGATTTAGATAAAATGTTGAACCGGGTGTTTTGCGGTGATCGTGAATGTATTGATCTTTTTGAGGAAATCGTCGGTGATTGCCTGCTGCACAAGAACATTTTTCAAACAGCATTTTTGTTTTACGGTAGCGGTAGCAACGGTAAATCCACAATACTAAAATTGATCCGCACGTTTATTGGTTATGAAAATTGCGCTACTATTTCCCTTGAACAGTTGACCGGCACATTCATTACAGCTGAACTTGAAAATAAAATGGTAAATATCGGCGACGATATAAATTATGGATCGCTGAAAGAAACCGGTACATTGAAAAAGCTGTTCAGCGGTGAGCCGTTACAGGTGCAACGAAAATTCGGAATGCCTTTCACACTTGAACCGTATGCAACGCAGTTATTTAGTGCGAATGAAATTCCGCGATCGGCTGATAAAACAGATGGCATGATGAGAAAGCTGACATTCATTCCGTTCAATGCTAAATTTTCAAAAAACGACGATGATTACGACCCGATGATTTTCGAAAAAATTACCAGTGAAACTGCTTTGTCGTACCTGCTGAATTTAGCCATTAAAGGATTGCGCCGGCTTGTACAAAATAAACGGTTTACGTTGCCGAAAGTTGTTGAACAGGCAAAGCAAAAATACATGATTGAGAATTCAACGGTTTTGACGTGGGTTGATGAAGCTGATATGACTGTTGAAGAAATTTTGAATACACCTGCAAATGACCTATATATAAAGTTCACTGACTGGTGTAAAATTTCAAACATTCGGGAAATCACCGGTAAAAAATCTTTCAATCGTGAGCTGATCCGTAAATTTGGATTGGCAGAACAGCAAATACAAAAACGAATGAACGACGGTACACGGAAACGATTTTTCGTCGTTAGTTTAGATTAAGGAAGGTAATAATAATGGCTATTTTTTCTAATATACAAAAATCTTTTAAGACAAATGCAGGTGTAATACATCATTATCAAGAGCAATAGGGTGTTACATCGAAGGGCGAATTTTATTTTGTAATTCCTGATAATACGGCTTTTAATAATGCAATATCTTTACTTAATTTAAGAAATGGCTGGCTGCCGAGAAGTAAAAAGCGTGTTGTTTTTGCGTCAACGTATGAGAATTTAACTGAAATAGTATCAAGTATTATAGATAAAATCAGCGAAACAACCGTGGAAGAGGAAATTTTCATCTTTTATAAAAACGATGGCAACTATAGCTTTTATAGGAATAGTCTTACCGGAGATATTGACCCTAGTTTTTTCCCAGGAGCAGACTGCGAAAGATTTGACACGAATAAGGGTTTTAGCTACAAGACTGGATACAGCATATCGTTGCAGGCAGTTATTTTAACAGAAAAAACGTATAAGGACGCAGAAGATAATAAAAAAATGCGTTACGAAAAAACCGCAGATAGCGAGCTTGGGTTATTCGGAAAAAGGTTAAACTCATATGCAAGTCATTGCGATCTTGACAATTCAGTACGAAATGGTTTGTTAGGCGATTATAACAAGCTTCCATACACAGAAGAAAATGCAGAATTTTTCACTAGATTTTTTGATACGATCTGCCGCTTTAACTATGAAATTCGTTATAAATTAGAACCAGAAGAATTACAGAGCATTATTACAAGTAATCTTTTAATGATTGGTGAAAAGAAAGGAGAATGAACAAATGGATTATAGCAAATTAAAAGTTGGCGAAAAAGTATATGTAGGCACTGAAAAAACACCGTATAAGGTTATGGTCAGGGACGAACGATTTATTATTTGTAACAGACCAATCCGTGGGAAATTGGACACTGATGGGCAACGCCGTTATTGGTATTTTATCTGTGACCTTGAAAGAGGTGTGCGTGGAAAAGACGATTTAATTTTTACTATTTATGATTATCGTACTAAAGAAGGTTGCGAAGAAGCACTACTGGCATTGCAGCAAGGGAAAATGAAAGTTACTTATAGAAATTGTGTGCCGCTGGATTTGAAACGGGGACGGTGATAGTAAATGATTGATAAAAAAATAACACTTAAATCTTGTATGAGAAAGTACGCCATTACTGACAGAGATTTGATGAACGGGGCGGGTAAGCTGGTGCCAAAGGGCACGAAAGTTTATATTTCATTTGCGTCAAACTGGGGGTTAGAAATCCGCTTGCCGAAATGTGAATGTTGTGGAATATCGGTAACTATATCTCATCTGAAAAGAAACGATTTAACTTTGGTTGAAAGTGAGGATTAAGAAAAATGACTGAATTAATGGAAATATTAAAAGTTGGTTTGTCTATATGGGTATGTTATGTTGTTTTAATATTTTCGGTGGCATGTTATGTTTTGTATAAAATTTTTAGATCGTTAAATTGGTGAGGAAATATAAAATGAAATCTTTAGTTAACGAAATTACGAACTGGCAAAAAGTAAAATATGTTTTACCCGTACTGCATAAATTAGTGATATGTCAAGATGTGGCTGATGAGTTTCACTATTTCATAGCTCAACTTGTACCCATAATGTTTGACGATGGTCCTGCGGTTTGTTTCAGAGATTATTATGATAACGGTTACGATCATACTGTTGATTCTGTAAAAAAATGGGCATATATCAAATTATAATGAAAGGTGATAGTAATGAAAAAAATTAAAGTTATCGGCGATGATTAAGGAGCGTGATGATTAAGGAGCGTGAAGAAAAATGACTAAAGCAGAATTGATAAAAATTTTAGAGAACTGTAATGCTTGTACGGAAATTCATTTAATAAATAACTGTCAAGACATTGACACGGGGTCATCATGGGTTCTGAATACAGTTGTTGTGGAACGGTCAAACGAACAAGAAACAATTTATTTTATGTCATGAAACGGTGGCGTATATCAAATCATAAGTTCTGTCACAAAAACATTCTGTGACAAACTGACATTCTGTGACAGTTTTTGTGACAAAAAAAGTGAGTGATAATGCGGGTTAGGATATATTTTGTCACATAATCACACTTTTATTTTTTAATCTATAAATAATAAAAATATATAGTATATAAGAGATAATGAGTAAGTGTATATTATATATATAATAGATTTGGGCTGTTTTTCTGTGACAGTGTGACAAAGTATCCGAAAACCGCATGACCACTGGTGTTTTCAGTCACGAAACGAAAAACAATTCTGTGACAGGTTTTGTGACAAGGCAAATAAAGCCGCATTACAGCAAGTGCCGAGCGTATTTTCACGCTTGTCACAGAATTGATGATGAACGGTCTAGTTGAATCTAGGTCGTCAAAGTGATAATTGAAATCGAAAAGCGGGGTGATGTTCTGAAATACGACGAAGAAACGCTGAAAAAAATACAATTTTTAAATGAATATGGCGTTATTGAATCCCGTATTAGAATATTACGCGATCGGCTTGAAAATCGAAAATCATGTTTGTATTCGATTGGTGCTGTTAAACTTGATGGTATGCCGAAAGGTGGAAAAACTTTTACCATCGCTGATAAAGTTGTCGAAGCAGTAACAGTTGAGGACGAAACAGCTGAAAAAATTGAAAAGCTGCAGGCGAAACAAGCTAAAATCCTTGAACGTATAAATGCAGTTGAAAATTTGACCTATATTAGTGTTTTAGAATTGTATTATGTCGAAGGGCTTTACTGGAAAGAAGTTGCTGACATGTTAGGTGTTAGCGAACGAACCGTTTATGCGATCCATGCTGTAGCGTTAGAAAAATTTACAATTTGCAGTTGATTGCAGTTCGTTGCAGTTCATTGCAGTTTGTTTCAGTTGAAAGTCGTTTTTAAGCGTGATATTATTAAGCTATCAAAATAACGTTGGACGATGACCGAGCTGGTTGTAGTCCTTTTTTATTGGGGTGATAGTATGCTGGTTGCTTGCTCACGGTGTGGGGGTATTCACGAACGAGGGGCTTGCAAAATACAGGACGGGTATTCTGACCGTAGGATTAAGAAAAGAGGAGAGGTCGAACGATTCAGGTCATCGGCTTTGTGGCAAAGAAAACGTAAGAAGATATTAGATCGTGATAAACATTTATGCAGGGTTTGTCTTGATGGTAAATATGTTCCGAAAGCTATTACTAATCAACGATTAGAAGTTCATCATATCGTTCCTATTGTTGAGAATGAAAAGATGAAACTTGCTGATGATAATTTGATTAGCATATGCGTGTTCTGTCACGTCTTAGCGGAGAAAGGAAACATTCCGAGGGATTACCTATTCGGATTAGTTAAAACTCCCCCCTCGGGTTCATTACGTTGAAATTTAAGCTATCCTTAGACCGACTGCTCCCCTTTGTTTACAAATATTTCCCTGAAAATTTATGATTGGAGTTGATTGCATGGGTCAAAAAGCAACACCTGTATCTTCTGTAAAGAAAAATCTAACCAAAGCAGAAAAGAAAATTCGTCAAGATGTTGAAACAACATTTGCGGCGATTGATAGAAACCTGCAGTCGCCGGAATATTTCACTACAGATCAGAAAAAAATATTTAACGACTTAGTTGAAAAACTGTCAGCGACAAAACTGTTATTAAGTTTGGATCAGACCACGTTTGAACAGGCGGCAATAATCATTGATCGCTTGAACTGCGTCGATAAAATGTTGAACAATCCTGAAAATATATTTAATATCAATGCAACGAATATCAGGCAAAAATATTTTTCGCAGTATTTGAAAATTTGTGCCGAATTAGCATTGTCGCCTGCTGCCCGTGCAAAACTCGGGACGCTTTCTGCCAATAACAATAAAAATACAGATCCGCTTGTTGATGCGTTGGGCGGCGCAAAATCTTGATTAAAGCAAAACACCCGGCGTATAAGTACGCTCGGGACGTTGTGGACGGACGTGTTAACGCGCCAAAATATGTAAAATTACAGTGTCTTGAATTTTTGACAGTGGCGAAAGGGCGGCATAAAAAATATAAACTTGACGATGAGAAAATAGTCATCATTGAAAATGTTTTGAAATTGATGATTGTTGCAAAAGGATTGAAAGCAGGACAAACGTTTTTTGAAGTTCTCGCCGGTTTTCAGTGGCTTTTTATAATAGCTATTCTTTGTACGGTGTATCGTGATGATCCATCAAAAAGGAGATATGAAACGGCTGTCCTTGAAATCTGTCGTAAAAACGGTAAAACAGCGTTGATCGGGGTTTTGTTTATTCTGTTGTTTTTAACTGAACCGCGATTTTCAAAGTTTTACTCTGTTGCGCCTGATGGGGCATTGTCGCGCGAAGTTAAAACAGCAATCGAAGAAACGATTCAATCGTCGCCGGCGTTGCGGGGGACTTATGAGAATAAGCAGAAATTTAAAATATTGCGCGATTATATTCACTGTAATTTAACTGATAACAGGTATATACCTTTGAATTATTCAAATTCGACGTTGGACGGTAAACTGCCCAGCGTCTTTTTAGTTGATGAAACCGGTGCGCTGCCGAATCCTTATGCGATTGAAGCAATGCGATCAGGTCAGTTGACTATTTTAAATAAACTTGGCTGCATAATCAGCACTAAATATCCAACTGTGAATAATCCGTTCGAGGACGAAGTTGAATATGCGAAGAAAGTTTTAAACAAATTGGTTGTTGATGATAAGATTTTTGCGCTATTGTTTGAGCCTGATAATAAAAAAGATTGGGCTACTGATGACGAAATTCTTGAACACGGTAATCCGCTGGCGTTAGAATTGCCGGCTATAATGAAAGACTTGAAGGACAAAAGGCAAGTCGCAATCGAAATACCGTCCAAACGCGAAAATTTTATAACGAAGCACTGCAACATTGTTTATGCTGGTGAAGGGACAGAATCGTTTGTGTCATTGGAAGATGTACGACGTGGCAAGCGTGATAAAATCGACTGGCGCGGAAAAAATGTATACATAGGCGTTGATTTATCTATGAGCAACGATAACTGTTCGGTTGCGATGAGTGCATATGAATCGGAAACACAGGGGGTCGTATGTGAGGTTATAGCTTTTTTGCCGGAAGATAAAATCGAAGAAAAAAATAAAATTGAACGAATCAATTATTATGATTTTATAAAACAGTGTAAAGCTATTGCATGTGGTGATCGTACTGTTGATTATGCTGTTATTGAAAAATTTGTCGAAGATATCGAGGGTTATTACGGCGTCAAAATTATGTCGATTGGATATGACAGATATAATGCCTTGTCATCTGCTCAAAAATGGGCGAAAAAATATACTACTGTTGAAATCAGGCAGCATTCGAGTTTGCTACATGCTCCTACGAAATGGTTGTCAGAATTGATCGCTAATGGCAAATTTTATTATAGCGAAAACAAATTGCTTGAAATCAATTTTGAAAATGCAAGATGTACTTATGACACCAATTTAAACAGATATGTAAATAAGAAAAAATCTTCCGGCAAGGTTGATATGGTAGTTGCTTTGATAAATTCAATTTATCTATTACAGCAGGATATCATATTGAATCCGCCGCTTGATTTTGTTGTGCAATATTAACGGAAGGGGGGTGATAAAGTGGTAAATATATTACGACGATTATTCGGGCGTGAAACACGTGCAAATGATGGCGTTGTCAGTGCCGACTGGCTTACAGGTAAAACGTCAATGACGTCGATCAGCGCACTTGAAGCTATGAACATTCCCGCAGTCAGTGCTGCAGTTGGTTTTATTTGCGGTATTGTAAGTACGGTGCCGATCAGGTTGTATAAAAGGATCGGCGATGACATAGCAGAAGTAAAAGGTGACCAGCGTGCAAAGCTGCTGAATGATGAAACAGGCGATTTACTTGATTCTGTGCAAATGAAAGAAGCTATTGTCCGCGATTATTTACTGAGAGGCGGCGGCTATGCTTATTTGAATAAAAGGCGCAATGAGATCAAGTCTATCCATTATGTCAAAAATTCAGTAGTGTCTGCAGTTGTAAGTCCTGATCCGGTTTTTAAACAGGCTGACTTTTTAATAAACGGCGCAAAATATTTTGATTTTGAAATAATGCGCTTGTTACGTCGAACTGACGACGGTGCAAGGGGCGTCGGAATATTGAGCGAAAACGCAATCGTATTGCGAACAATGTATAATTCTTTGAAATACGAAAATATTACCAGTGGCAGCGGCGCACGAAAAGGATTTTTAAAATCTGCTGCCCGGTTGGAAGCTGACGCGCTACGAGATTTGAAAAATGCTTGGAAAAAACTTACATCAAATGATAGTAATGACGCTATGGTATTAAATCAGGGCATTACATTCGAACCGGCGGCAAGTACTGCTGTTGAAAATCAGATGAACGAAAATAAAAAGACGAATTCTGATTTGATCTTTAATGTTTTCGGTTTGTCCCCGGAGATTTACAGCAAAGACGATGTATTTTTACAAGGGCTTAAAACTGGTGTAATGCCGATTATAACTGCGTTTACAAAAACAATAAACCGATTTATGTTGTTGGAATCTGAAAAAGATTCCTATTTTTTTTCCTTCGACTTAACGGAACTGATGAAAGCGGCAACTTTGCAGCGATATCAGGCATATGAAATAGCAATAAAAAACGGCTGGTTGACACTTGATGAGGTCAGAGCCACGGAAAACCTTGAAGCGTTGAATTTAGACTTTATTAAATTGGGTTTGGATTCTGTTATCTATTATTACAAAGATAAAAAAATCTATATTCCAAATACTAAAGAATTCGTTGATGTGAAAGGGGGTGGGAAAAATGAAAATTGAAATTCGAAGCAGTGAAAGTGCCGTAATTGAAGGCTATGTGAATGTAGTTGAACGCGAAAGCCGTATGATTCCTGACAGGCAAGGAAATTTTATTGAAATAGTGAAGCAGGGGGCATTTGCAGACGCTATAAAACGTGCTGAAAATGTTGAAGTGCGATTTAATCATCGAAAAATTTTAGGTGATACTAAAAGTAAAACGCTTGAAGTACATGAAGATCAAATCGGTCTTTATGCGAAAGCATATGTCAGCGATCCTGCAGTCATCGAAGCAGCTACTAAAAATGAGTTGCGAGGCTGGTCTTTTGGTTTTATTGCTAAAGGTCAGGAATGGAAAGATTCTGATGATGGTATCAGGCGTAGATATCTGACAGCTCTTGATTTAGACGAAGTTACTATTGTTGGTAAATCAATGCTGCCGGTGTATCCTGCAACGTCTATCGAAATGCGTGACGATACTGCAGCTGTTATCGAATTTAGGTCGGTAGACGGTGAAGAAATCAGCGTTATTGATACCACTGGTGAATCGAAAGGTGATCCACCGCCTAAATATGATAGTAAAAATGATCCTGTTTTAATGAAAATTAAATCTAAAATTTGTTGAACAAAGAAAGGAAGATTAAAATTATGAATTTAAAAAAATTGCTGGAACAAAAAAATGCCCTGTGTGACAAGGTGAATGAACTTTGCCTTGCCGCTGAAAATGAAGAAAGAGCTTTGAACGCCGAGGAAATTGAAAAAATTAACGGTAAACTTGCTGAAATCCGTTCTATTGAAGAATCAATCAAAATTGAGGAAGAACGTCGCGCGATTGAGCTGGGTAAAGGTAAGAAGGGTGAGAAAGAACAGCTTGCCGACAAAGAAAAATTTGAAATTGAAAAACGTGCTTTTGATGAACTGATTCGCAAAGATGTTTTGCAGTATCATGAAGAACGTGCTGATGTTAACATGACATTCGGTGATAACGGTGCGGTTGTGCCGACCAGTATCGCAAATAAAATCATTGAAACTGTCAAAGATGTCTGCCCGATTTTTCAATTGGCTACCGTTTATACTATCGGCGGTACTTTGTCGTTCCCTGTTTACGACGAAAGTGACGGTAAAATTCAGTGTGCGTACAAAGATGAATTTAATGAACTGGAATCGACTTCCGGCAAATTTACTAACGTAGAGTTAAAAGGATTTTTAGCAGGTGTGCTGACTAAAATTTCCGTTTCTTTGGTTAATAACTCTGCATTTGATGTTGCCGGTTATGTTATTAGCAAAATGGCGACAGCTGTCGGTGAATTTTTAGAACAAGAATTGCTTTTAGGTGAAGCTGATAAATTAAAAGGCATTGTAAATTCTAAAAATATCGTTACGACTGCAGCAGCAGCTATTACTGCCGATGAACTCATTGATTTGCAGTCTGCTATCAAAAAGCGTTTCCGTGGTCAAGGTAGATTTATTTTGAATCCTAAAACTTTGAATGCCCTGCGAAAATTGAAGGACAACGACGGGAAATATTTGTTGAATCCTGATATCCGTACAGGGTTCGGATATACGCTGCTGGGGTCTCCGGTTGAAGAATCTGACGCAATGCCGGCAATGGAAGCGGGTAAAATGGCTATTGCTTTTGGTGATTTTAGCGGTTTGTATGTTAAATTTACTGAACAGCTCGAATTGCAGGTTTTGCGTGAAAAGTATGCGACGCAACATGCCCTCGGTGTTGTCGGCTGGATTGAAGTTGACAGTAAAATTGTAGAGCCGCAAAAAATTGCGATTCTTAAAATGAAAGCATAAGGGGGGCGAGTTTATGAAAGTCAAAGCTGTAAAGAGTTTTGCAACGATTTATAAAACAGCCATGCCAGGGGAAATTTTTAATGTTGAATCTGACCAGCTGGCAACAGATTTGATCGAAGCGGGTTACGTTGAACCGGTTGAAGATAGACAAAATAACAAACACTTAACGGAAGAAGAAGTTGAAAAAGCTGCCGCTAAAGCTGAAAAAGAACGACTTGCGGCTGAAAAAAAGGCTGCCGCTGCTGCCGCTAAAGCTGAAAAAGAGCGGATTGCCGCTGAAAAGGCTGCCGCTGCGAAAGCCAATGAAACAAAGTGAATTAACGGTCGAAACGGTTATAAATTATTTGAGGATCGACGGAAATGATGAAACAGATCTGATTGCTGCGATATTAGCTGCAGCGCGTCAGCGCGCTATGTCGCATACAGGTCTGAACAGTGAGGAATTAGACAAATATGAGGATATACCACTTGCGATTTTAGCACTGTGCGCAGAATTGTATGATGTCAGACAATCGACAATACAAGGTGGTGCACAGATGAATCCAACGACTGAACGCATTTTGAATGCGTATTCGGTGAATTTGCTGTAATGTTTAGAAACAATGGAAATCTAACATCACAGCTAAATCGCAAACTGGAACTATGGCGTAATGTCCCCAGTTCAGAAATGAATGAATTAGGGCAATATCCTATTGTCGAAACGTTGATAAAAACGGTGTGGGGCGGGATTATTCCGCAGACTGGTCAGCTGTTAAGCGGTCGGGCTGCGGATACCACGCTTTCACGCACAACTCACAAAATAAAAGTTCGCTACGATCCTTCGATATTACCTTCCGACTGGTTTGTTTATGGCGGCAGCAGATATGATATTCTTTATATTTTGGATCCGTACTTAAATCATGAACGATTGGAAATATTCTGCGAGGTGGTTGTGTGACGGTCGAGTTTGAATATAAAGAATTTAATGATTTTCAAGAAAAATTGCTAAAGATTGCAAAAGAAAAATTTCCCCGGGAAACTAAAAACTTTATGGGACGCACCGGAAATAAACTCCGGTCAAATGTGAAGAAGGCTTATATAACACGGGTACGAAAGAAAACTGGCAATTTGTTGAAGGGTATTAGCCGTGGGCGACCATATCTTTATCAGAAAGATCAATTTCAGGTGCGCGTGAAAAATAAAGCCCCACACGCTCATCTTATCGAACATGGTCATGTTATGAAAGATAAAGACGGTACGCCTATTAAACGCAACGGAAAAGAAATTTTTGTTGAAGGTAAACATATCGTGGGTGAAGTTTATCGGAATTTTGAACCGCAATTTGCGGAAATGACTGATGAATTTGTTGATGACCTTCTGAAAGGGGGCAAAGTTTTGCTGTGATTACTACAATAGAAATCATTAAAGCATTAACTTTGATGATCCGCGAACAATTTCCGCTGTATCCAATCAACGATAAGGATTTAAGCGAAGGGTTTGATCGTCCTTGCTGTTTTATAACTGTTGACAGTATGAAGAACGATACCGTCGGTTTGTATTATGCAGATACAGATGACATCGTTCTTACTTTTTTTGCAGAAAATCGTGAAGTTGGTTTTTTAGAATTGCTTAAACTTAAAAACCAACTCCGGGAAAAACTAAATGAGCCGCTGGAAATCAGCGAATTTTTTCAGTTGACGTTTGATGATATCAGACACCATTTTGATAAAAAAGATATGGTGCTTGAAACACGTTTCAGTGTATATACTGTGCAGTCACATGTCGATAAAGATTATGCTGGTTTGCCGGACATGAACGATATTGAGGTAAAAACGAAAGGAGATTGAACAAATGGGTTTGCCTGTTATTGAAATAAATTTCAAACAAAAAGCCGGTTCTATTATTGAACGCAGCGCCCGCGGTATCGCATGTGTTATTGTTCGAGATGATACAAATAGTACCGCAGGTTATAAGCGTTATAAGTATGAAACTGATATAAAAACGACTGATTATTCTGCTGATAACTTGGCAGCAATAAAGCGTTGTTTTTTGGTTGCAGTAAATGAGGTTATCGTAATTAACGTACCTACAGAAGCAGAATTCAGCGACGCTGCAGCAATACTTACTATGCTTAAATACAACTATGTGTGTGCCTGCGAAGTTGCTGATCAGCAGCCGCTTGCTAACTATATTAGAACGAAAAATTCTAACAGCAAAGGGAAGAAATACATTGCTGTTGTCAATGGTATTACTACTGCTGACAGTATGTATATTATTAACGTTAAAAACGCAAAGGTGACGTTAGCCGACACCGGTGAAATTGTACCAATGGTAAAATATTTGCCGCGTTTAGTTAGTTTGTTGGCTAATTTGCCGATGAATCGCAGTTGTACTTATTATACGTTGACAGATTTGGTTGACTGTGAAGATGTGGAAACTGCTGAAAAAACACTTGACATGCTGATTAACGAAGGATGGTTATGCCTGTTTAATGACGACGGTGATATTCGCATTGCCCGGGGCGTGAACAGCTTGGTTACTATTACCAGCACTGAAACCGAGGACATGCAGAAAATTATCATTGTTGAAAGTATGAATATGATCCGTGAGGATATTTACGGAGAATATAAAAATAATTACGTCGGTAAGTATAAAAACCATTATGACAATCAATGCTTGTTTATAAGTGCTGTCAACGGTTATTTTCGTCAGCTGCAGCTTGCAGAAATACTTGATCCTGAATATGACAATCATTCTACGATCGACGTTGAATCGCAACGGCAAGCGTGGCTTGATATTGGCAGAACTGACGCTGCCGACTGGAATGCTGACAAGGTTAAGAAAATGACGTTTAAATCGTATGTATTTTTGCAGGGCGATATAAAAATCTTGGACGCTACCGAAGATTTGAAATTCGATATCGGTATGCAGTAAGGAAGGAGATAAAAAATGACTGAAATTCAAAATAAAATTTTACGCGGCACTTTTGGTCGTTTATGGGTCAATGATCGCCTGATGGCACATTTGAAAAGTTTTGAATGTAAAGTAACCGGATCATATGAAACGGTTGATGTCAACGGTGAACTGTGTGAGCAACAGCGTTTTGTCGGTTACGGGATCGGTGGCACAATGGTTTTGCATAAAGTTGATAGCGGTGTCGCCCGGCTTGTTGCCGAGGGGTATCAATCGGGAGTAATGCCGACAATTAAATTTGTCGCCCGGTTAGACGATCCGAGTATTTCCGGCAGTGAGCGTGTGGAAATTTACAATGTTACTTTTGACGAATTTATGATGATCCAATTCGAAAATAAAGCAATCGGCGAAGAATCTGTACCGTTTAAGGCTGGCGGGTTCAAGTACCTTGATACTATTTCTGAAATTTAAAAAGGCGTCCGCTAAATGCGGACGTTTTTATTTTATGAGGTGAAGAAAAAATGAGAGAAACAATACAAAATGGTAAGCGTAGATTGACGCTTGAAGAGTTAATCAATAAGAAAACGGAATTACTTTTTAAAAAGACGATCGAAGTTGAAATTGAGAGTTTAGGCGGCACACTTGTCTTTAAACAAATTCCTTTATCTGCGATAGTTAGAGTTATCGACGATGTTTTTTCTGTTCATGGTAAGTCTGTCATGGCGATCAGTGAAGCTGTTAAAATGTTGATTTATGATTCCTGCCTGTTGCTACAAAATAAAGATTTACAAGAGGCATATGAATGTGCTGAACCGTATGATATTGTCGAAAAAATATTCGGCGGTGATTTTATGGCAATTGGCAAGATCGGTGATGAATTACTGAAAATGTATAACGTTGATCTTGAAAAAATTGGAGAAATGTTAAAAAACTAATAAAGTCAGATTCAGAAATGTATATGATTCATTATTACCTTGAACGAGGACATTCAGTGAAAGAATTGATGAATCTGACGCCATTGGAAAAACAATTTTTTATTGCGTCAATGGGAGTGACCGCAGAAGAAAATGCGGCGATTGTGAAAGGGGTTGAAAAGATTGGCTAGAGGAATAAACGTGTTATTGACTTTGATCGATAAATTTTCAGCTCCTATTTCTGCCGTAACAGCTAAAACCGGAAAGGCTGAACGCCAATTTAAAAATACCCAAAACGCTGTAAACAATTTTGCTAAAGGTGCTAATAATAAATTTTTAGGTTTGGTTGGTACGGTTGGAAAACTTGGGGCAATTGCTGGCACATTGGGCGGCGTTTTAACGATCGGTGGTATTGTGGCGGCGTCGCAAAAGTGGCTGGATTTGGCAAAAGATCAAGTTGAAGCAGAAACAAAACTGGAAGCTGTTTTGAAAAATGTCACGTCCATACAGGCGATGGGCGGAGATTATTATAAACAGGTTAAAAATGACTTGGTTGGATATGCCGGAGAATTGCAAAAAGTCGGCGTTGTTGGCGATGAAGTCACGCTTTCAGGTATGCAACAGCTGGCGACATTTCAGCTGAACGGAGAACAGATCAAAACACTTTCCGGGGGAATGCTTGATCTGCTTGTACAGCAAAAAGGTATGAATGCGACACAGCAGGACGCCGTTGGTATTGCGAACATGATCGGCAAAGCGATGACCGGTCAGGTTACGGCAATGAGCCGGGTCGGTATTACTATGACCGAAGCTGAACAAGAAATAATCAAAAACGGCGACGCAATGACCAAAGCGGCTACGATTGCTAAAGTCTTACAAAACAATGTCGGTGGGGTCAATGCCGCATTAGCAAAAACTGACGAAGGTAAAGCAAAGCAGGCGATGAATGCTTATGGCGATATGCTTGAAAATTTTGGTAAAAAACTTTCGCCTATTAAAGCGAAATTGTGGGGTGCGTTTGGTAAATTGCTGCCTGTGATCGAATCTAAGGCAATGATTGTTTTTGATTTGATAAGTAAAAAATTCGACCAGCTTGCGCCGCTGATCGACAAGTATTTGCCGCAGATTACAGACGCTATTGTCAGCATTATTGACGGTGCGTTCAAAGGCTTTGATATACTTTCAGATGTTTTCGGATTTCTCATTGATAATTCTGAAATATTGATACCGGTTTTAGCAGGGATTACAGCGGCGTTCACTGCGTTTAATGTTATTTCTACCGTTAGTAGTGGACTTGATAAAATCAAAGACTTTACATCGGGCATTTCTGCTGCCGGTGGAATAATGAAATTTATTGCGACTATGAATCCATTTGCTTTATGGGCGATTGGTATAGGCTTATTGATTGCAGCGTTGGTTTATCTGTATAGGAATTGGGATAAAGTAAAAGCGGCAGTATTATCGGTATGGGGTTCGATAAAGGCGTTTGGTAATTACATAGCGTCAATATTTTCGCCGCTATTTGAAACTGTTTTTTCGGTTATCGAAACGGTTGTGACGGGTGCTTTCATGCAGGTGATGACAGTAGTTAATACAATCCAAACAGTTTTTACAAATTTGATTGATTTTATCGTCAATGTATTTACTGGCAATTGGTCTGGGGCTTGGCAGAACGTAATAAACATTTTTGGAAGCCTTTTTGATGGATTGGTGCAATTGGTCAGAACTCCGCTGAATCTTATTATTGATATGGTCAATAAAGTTATTAGCAGTATTAACAGTATTAACATTACTATCCCTTCATGGGTGCCGGGGTTTGGCGGTAAAGGATTTAAGCCTGATCTTCCGACTGTGCCTAACTTTGCGACAGGTACATCTTATTTTAAAGGTGGGCTTGCTGAAATAAATGAAGATGGGCGCGGTGAGCTTGTAAATCTGCCCAGCGGGTCGCAAATAGTACCGCACGATAAAAGTGTCGCACAGATGAATTCACAGCCGCAAATCGCCTTGTATTTGACGATACAGGGTAATGTGATTGGCAATGAAGAATATGCCGATTACGTGGGCGATGTTATTGTAGCAAAATTGCGCGCTGCGCTGGGTAATATTTAGGGGGTGAGTGTATGGCGAGTATTTTTTCAGCATTTGCAAATGCGTTTCAATCTGTAGGCATTGGAATACCATTTTTAAAGCAGGCTGCTGATATTGTATTTTCAGTTGAGAATAAAAGTGACTATATTGTATTGCCAATTGTACCCGCTGATTTGCCTGAATTGGCACAGCCGCAGAACAACGAAACGTTTGAATCTATTTCAGGATCAATCAGGGTGATCGGGTTAATGGGATTACGAGAAATAACAATTGAAAGTTTATTACCGGCAGAAGGTAAAAACTATCCTTTTGCCCGTCCTACTGGTAGCAGTGCGCAAAAAGTTGTTGAATTTTTTGAAAAGTGGCGTCGTAAATACATTCCCCTGCAATGTTCTATTACTTATGGTAATGGCGATGTTTACATTGACATGTCGTGTTTAGTCGATGAATTTACCTATTATTCTGACAAGGTCGGCGACATACATTACAGTTTGAAAGCCAGTGAATATAAATTAGGGTCTGAATTGAATTCGTTATTGAAAATGGCAGCAGGTGTTCGCAATGAATAAATTATCTCTAATTTATGAAAAAAACGGTGAACGACGTGATATAACAGCAGTATCATCGAATTATTCGCGGTCGGATAATGTTGACGCTTTAGGAATGGATTTTCATTTTGAAATGCTGGTAAATATGCTTGATAAAAATTTCAGTCAAGGGCTGGAAAATGGCGGTATAGTTATGTTCAGCAATAACGACGAACTTGTTTTTGCGGGCATTATCGTCGAAGATAGCCGCAATGGAATAACGACGCGATCATATACCGCATATGATTTTGCATATTATCTAAATAAGTCAGAAGCAATGAAACAATATGACGGAATATCTGTGAGTGAAGCGATACGTCAGTTGTGTAATGAATTTAATATTCCAATCGGTAATATTGTTGAAATTCCGACACTGGTGAAAGCGATTTATAACGGAAATAAAGTATCTGATATCATACGTGATTTACTAAAAAAAGCGACTGCTGAACGCGGTGAAAAATATCGCTTTGAAGTAAGGTTGAATAAGCTGTATGTTGAACGATATACAGATTTGATCATTGACGCAAAATATGTCCCTTATACCGGGGGAAAAGATTTTAACATTACTGATTTGCCGGGGGAATACGCTGCAACATATTCTATCGCTGATATGTGTAATCGAATAACAGTTGTCGCCAGCAGTGAAAAACATGTGCAAGTGTACGGCATGGCAGAAGACGCGGAAAGTATAAAACATTATGGTTTGTTGGCTAAAATTGAAAAGGTTGATGATAAAAATTCAGCGCAGGCGCAGAATATCGCGGTGAAGAAATTGTTAGAGCTGAACAAGGTACAAATAGACCGGTCTTTAAAATTTTTCGGTGATGACAAAGTTAGATCAGGGCGTTTGTTGGTTTTTAATAAACCTGAAATTGATTTGGTAGGGACATTCTTGGTTAAAAACTGCGTGCATAATTACACTCCTGCTTTACATACCATGTCTTTGAGTTTGGCGGTGATTTGATGAAAGATTGGGAAGTAACGCTTGCGAATTTATTTAAAGACCGTGATAATCCTAAACCGTTGGGTGCGATACTTGGCAAAATTGTATCGCTAGAACCGTTGAAAATATCTATTCAAGACGGAAAATTTTTTATTGACCGATCAAATTGTTATGTGTGCAATCAGCTTTTGGAAAGAAAAAGTGACTTTGATTTCACTGCAGATCAATCACAGAGCGGACAAATAAAAGTAAGCTGTGAACACGGCGGCGGCAGTTATGACGCAAGTGGTGATATCAATGCGACCGGAAAGATTTATCTTCATGAAGTTTGGAAAATTGGCGATATGGTAATGGTGCAGCCTGACGAAAGCGGGCAGCACTTTTTTATTGTCGATATAGTAAAGGGGGTAGAATAAAATGTTCCCGTCAATTGATTTATCATTGATAAATACTACGGAAAACGATGAAATGCAGTTGTCTAATAACCATGTAGGGCGATCGTTTGCGTTTGATTATAAAAACAAACGTTTTATTTTTGCCAACGGTAATAATAAGGATACTACGCAGGTATACTCAATAAAGCAATGGATCGAATTATTTATCAGAACAAGGTCAGATAAATTTGCGATTTATAATTCGGATTTTGGGGTCAGGCTGGACGGGTTGCTGGGGTACAGATTGCCGAGGTCTTATGTATTGGCTGAAATAAAAAAGCGGATTGAAAACGGAATTTTAAACGGCTGCCCAGCTGTGGTGAGTGTGACTGATTGGGTTTTCAGTAAGGGCAGATTCAGTTTTACGGTCACAACTAACACCGGTGAGGAAGTGAAAATAATAAATGACATCTGATGTTAATAAAATTCATTCTGATATGTTGGAAAATATTTCTAATGACTATCAAAAAACGCAAGGATTTCCAACTTATGATCTGACAAGAGCTTTTGCAATTACCTGTTTAGCATTGTATGTAAAAGCGCAAGATATCGAAAACAAACTTGACGTGAATAATTTGTCAGGAAATGATCTGACAAGGTTTATCGAACAACGTCGAAATGTTAAGAGAAAAGCAGCTACTTTTGCAATTGGATTTGTCCGTATTGTTGAAGGCAGCGGCTTTGTTAATACAGGTGATTTATTTGAATCAGACGGCGGGGTACAATTTGAATCTGTTGAAAGTAAAGCAGTCAACAGCAGCGATACAGTAATGGTTAAATGTGTTGTTGCTGGCAATATCGGTAATGTTGGTGCTAATACTATTGTTAATATGCCAATAACATTACAAGGAATTGCGACAATTACGAATGATGATCCAACAAAAGACGGCTATGACGCCGAATCAGATGATGATTTTCGTGAGCGATATCTCGAATCGCTTCGTGAACCTATTGTGAGCGGAAATATTTACCATTATAAAGCATGGGCTAAAGAAGTGGAAGGTGTCGGAGACGCTAAAATTTTTCCGCTTTGGGCTGGTGATAATACTGTGAAAGTGGTGGTAATTGACAGTAATAGAGTTGTTCCGTCCGATGAAATTATCAAAAATGTTCAGAATCACATTGACCCGGGCATTACCGGTAGAGGTGAAGGTGCTGCGCCGACGGGGGCATATTGTACCGTTCAAGCTGCTGAACCTTTGGTGATAAATGTTATTACGGCAGTCACATTAAAGTCAGGATATGATCTGCCGACGGTGACTGTTGAAATCACTGAAACAGTAACAGAGTATTTGAAAACTATTGCATTTAAGCAAGACTATGTTTCATATGCGATGATTGCTGACGCTGTATTATCAGCGCAAGGCGTTATTGATTATACTGACGTCTTGCTGAATGGTGGTAAGGATCGTGTTGCGATCGACGGAGAACAGGTTGCAGTGCTGGGGCAGGTGGTCGTAAGTGAAAGCTAAAGACTATACGCTGAAAGCATTAAATTCAATATACCGGTCTGATCCGTGGGTACAGCAGCTTTATAATGCGGCTGGGATTTACGCCGATAATATATCCGATGTTCTCGATGTGGTGTTTAGTAATTATTTTTTCGATACTGCTGATCTTAATACAGTAAAACGGTTTGAAAGGGAAATGGCTATTATACCTTTATCGACGCAAAGCATTGAAGAACGTCGCAAAATAATCGAATCGAAATGGAAAGCCAATGGTAAAGCCAGTATTGCTTTATTACAGTCGGTTGCTGACGCTTGGTATAAAGACGGCATAGTAATTGATTTTGTTGACGGCAAGCTGCTTTATGAGGTGCAGAGCGGTTATATAATGCTTAATTTAAAATATATAGTCGAACTGCTTAATGAAAAGAAACCTGCGCATTTAGGATATTTTTTCAGAAATATTATGAGTGCCGAAGGTACGATCAGAGTTGCCGGAGTTGTATCATGCGGAAATACGGTGAATATACCAGCTGATTTAGATATTAGTATCGAAATTGATGATTCTGTCGTTAGTGCTGTTGGTTTTGTAAGATTGTGTAATTTGATTGAAATAAGGTAAGGAGAGTGAAAAAATGGCTAAATATCCGAGCATGGTAATAACAAAAGAAGGATTAAGTATGATCGCAGAATCACAAGGTGGTCAAGGTTTGATTTTTACAAAAGTTACTCTAGGGGCAGGCGATTTAAATGGTGGATCAATCATAAATTTGACGGATTTAATCGATAATAGGATAAATGCAAATATTACAGCGATTGACGCTACATCTCGCCCGGGGCAGGTAACATTAACCGCTGTTGTAAGTAACAGCGAAGTTGACGCGGGTTTTCATGCTAAAGAAATAGGTGTATTTGCAAAAATAGGAGAAGGTGGCACAGAAAGGCTTTACGCGTATACTAACGCCGGGAATTATGCTGATTATATGCCGGACAAAACAGACCCAGTGAATGAAGCAATTTTTAAAACAACTTTCGTTGTGTCTAATGCTCAAAATATTCAAGCAGTGATTGATAAAAGTATTGTTTATCCGACGGTATTAGAAATGGATACTGCTATTAAAAAACACAACGAGGCAGAGGACGCACATGAAACTGTTTTCAATTGTTATGTAAAATCGGTAACAGAAAAAAACGGCACAGTAACCGTCACCAAAGGCGATGGGAGCAGTACAACGTTTAATTCGTTTAAATTGGATATGTGTTATCCTGTTGGGTCGATTTATATGAGCACAGTAGCTACATCGCCTGCAGATCTTTTTGGCGGTACGTGGGAGGCAATGCCGGCAGGACGTGTTTTGCTGGCACAGGGCACATCAGAATGGGGCGTAGAATACAAAGCTGGTAGTATCGGCGGCGAACATGAACATCAGTTATCTGTCGGAGAACTGCCAAGCCATAATCACAGTGCAACGGCTTTGGCTGATAATCAGGGTGTTCATACGCATTCGTATATTTCAGCTCAAGGAGGTTCATGGAAACAGAACTGGGCTGGAGCTAATGATTATGTTAACCTTAATGAGCAAACAGGAGCAGCTGGCGGTCATAGCCACACTGTAACCGTAAACATTTCTAATGCTGGAGGGAACAGCGCTCATAATATTATGCAGCCGCACCTGTCAGTTTTTATGTGGCAACGCACTGCTTAAGCAATTCTTTTCCAACAGAAAATTGAGATAAAAGGTGGCATATTTTCGTGTGATTGATTGCTCCCTACAGCTGAAATATTAACACTAGGTGTAATGTTAGCTTGAATATTGAGATAATCTTGAGTATGTCCTCCACCGCCCCCGGTTAATCCCTTACTACCTTTTGTAACTGTTAAAATTCCTGAATAAGAAGGACTGTCTGCTCCAACAAAATATCCGGCACTTCCTGTTAAATTAACTGTGCTTGCCGCTATTGCGTGTGAATGGCTCGGCAGTTCCCCGACAGAGGTTTAGGAAGTACGAAGCCAGCAATATACGGCAACAAATGGTTGCATGTTATTATGACTTACATTATCGCCTGTATTGTTAATGGATATGGTATGTGTGTGACTGCCTGATTCAAGCGTATTGTTAGTATATGTTCTATCGCCATCACCACCACCAGGCACGCCTCGGTTACTTTCATAAGACCTGCCAAACTGAAATGGGTGCATATGAGTACCAGCTGTACTAATACTTGCATTATGTGTATGCGCTGGAAGTTCTCCGACAGAAAAATAAGAAAGGATTGATAACTTATGAAATGTTTTCAAATATTGAACAGTGAGGTTTTAATAATTAACGAGGAAAAGATGTATAAGGATAGCCCTGATAACTTCATTATTGACGGTGGTAGCTTACAGGCTGAAGAGGTAACATTAAGCGAGGTAATCTATGACGACCAGCAGAGCCATGCTGTCGTAAATGGTGATTTTTGCGATAAACCGATTAAAGCCATCGAGGATAAAATCGCTGCTATTGATTCCTATATAGCCGCTAAAGCTGCTAGGGAATATGTGCCACCGACACTCGAAGAACTTCGTGAACAGGCATTAAACTACCAATATCAAAAATATGATGCTCAAAAGCATGCTGTCGTATGGCTACAAGACGGCAGCGGCTACGGCTTTGATTGTAATGATGATGATCAGAACAACTGGCAGGTTGCCTTGACACTTATGGAAAAAGATATCACGATGTACAGGGTTTATACAGATAAAAATAATCTGTTTAAAAAGTCATTTTTAGAGGTAACGCGTGATCAGATGATGGAAGCAGGAAATCTTGTAAAAGCACAGCAATATGCGGCTTACAGCGAATTTGAAAAAGTGCGTGCCGAAATTGCTAATTGCGCAACAGCAGAACAGTTAAAACCATATTTGCCGGGGGAAAGCGCATAAACACTACTATCGCAACGGTTTTGAGTTCATAAAATTATCAAATACAAATTACTTACGCTTATACTGGCTGTAATTAAGGTGCTTTTAGGATATGAATGTAAAAAATACTTGCAAATTACTTACAAATTATAAAAGGTCAATAGCTTTTTTGAGTTGGCGCAAATCTTTATGTGTGTACGTTCCGTCGGTTATGTCTTGTATAGCGTGTCCGAGAATTTTTTTGATAGACAATTTATTTGCGCCTTTGTTGTCTAACCATGTTGCGCATGTATGGCGACATTCATGTGGTTTGTGCTTGCAGTGGGTAATTTTCATGATTTTATCAAAAATCCGCAAAAATTTATGATAAGTAAATTGGTTACCATCAATATCAGTAACCAATGTTTTACCGGGACGTTTTAACCAATAATCGTAATAATGAATCACTTTGCGGTTGATCGGGACTAAACGATTGCGTCCGGCAGCGGTTTTACTTTCTCGGATCTTATAAAAACGAGAATGCAATTTGACATCGTTTTTTTCAATAGATAAAAATTCGCTAGGACGTGCGCCACTATAGCACATCATAATTATAGCCATTGCGTAAGGTGATAGAGGTTCATTGCTATCTGCAAAAGCTTTTACCCTATTAAGTTGGCGTGTATTAAAAGGTTGTTTTGTTTTGTTCCTTTTGGGTAAATCAATATCAACAAACCTTGATATATCAGCAGTGGGCGGTATTATTTGATACTTTACCGCATAGGTATAAATGTTGTGATATAATTGCCTGACTTTTTTTTGGGTCGCGTGACCAATACCAGCTGCAGAAAGGTTCTTAATAATTGTCTGTAATTCAATAACTTTAATGCTGGCAAGGGGACGCGTGTGCAATGCCTTACAATAACCAAAACTAACATCATAATTTTTAGCTGTAGTAGCAGTGATTTTTGTTTTTCGTTCAGCAATTTCAAGTTTATAAATTTCTGAAAAAGTTATCTGTGACGGCAAGTAGATTGAGGGATCTTTGTTACATTCTGCTAAAAAAAATCAATGATTCATTATATGTAGCAAAATAACCGATGTATTTGGATTTACCGTTGATAGTTTTCAAGACAGCATAAGGACGTCGGCGATTGCCGGGTAAAAAAATAATACTACCAAAACCGTTTGGTAGTTTCATGCGTTTGCGTTTTTTCATAGTATAATCACACTCCTTAATGTGATTATATAAAATTTTAGTAAAAAGGAAGGTTATTAAATGCAAGAATTTTTTATCAGACTTTGGGGAAGGGTTATCAATTTTGACATTTTAGCGGCTGGGGCTGCAATTTCTTTAACCGGAACAACGTTATTCGGTGAACAGTTTTGGGCTATGGTGTTTTTAGCTTATGGGCTAATTGCTTTTGATACGTTGACACGATGGCTGTATATTTGCAAAAAGTTTATCGTTGATTCAAGACGCGTAGATGAAATAATCAATGTAAAGTGGCAATCGGCAGTGTGGCAGTTTTTTAAGGCTGAAACATGGAATGACAATTATTTAACAAGCCGTGGTTTTTCGCGGATCACTGAAAAAATGATTGTTTATACTTTAGCAATTATGGTTTGTTTTTTTGCAGGTAAAAACGTTCCTGAAATTCATCTGTTTAGTTTTAATTTGATACCGGCACAAGTTTTTCCGGGGTTTATATCAACAGTTGTATTCTTGATAGAATTGACAAGCGTCAATGAAAATCTAATCTTATTGGGTCACGCAAGTATCGCAGACTATTGCGAAAAACTGCGTGATTTTATTTTAGTAAAATTGAAAGGGTGATTTATAATGAAAATTTTTATCAATCCGGGACATATGCCGGGAGTTGATTCAGGTGCTGTAAATCCTGTAAGTGGTTTACGGGAATGTGATGTTGCTAAAAAAGTTGGCGAACTGGTTGAATATTATTTACAATCAGCAGGTTGTTCAACTATGCTGTTGCAAAGTAATAATTTGTGCGGGGAAGAACCAAAAGATTTTAATATTTGCGCGAGTGCAAACGCATGGCAAGCCGATTTATTTGTTAGTTTACATTGTAATTCTTTCAATACTTATGCCCGAGGAATTGAAACATTGGTATTTGATTTAAGCAGCAAAGCTGCTAGATTAGCAGGGTGCATTCAGCGTCAGCTTGTTTCTACAGCGCAAAACATTGATTCAACCGTTATCGATCGCGGATTGAAACAGCGTAATGATCTTGCTGTTTTGAAATACACTGATATGCCCGCTGTTTTAGTCGAAATGGGTTTTATTGATAATGATTTTGATGTTGTTTTGTTAGAAAATAACCAAGATGATTTAGCAAGAGCTATTGCTCGTGGTGTGACAGATTATATGAGAGGTGATAAATGATGAACGTATGGAATATAGTAAAAAACGGATTGAATACAGTTGTAAATTGGTTGAAAAATAATCCGAAAGCGGTAGCTGGTTTTGCAATTGGTTTTATTTGTGGTACATTACATCATTTTTTCGGTTGGTGATGTTTTTATGACTAATAAAATAATTGTGGTTGTTTTGTGTGTTATCAGTTATGCAGCAGGTTGGGGGTTCAGAATGTTGACACACGTCTGCCCTACTGCAGAACCGGAAATGAAAACAGAAGTAAAGTATGAAGCGGATACAAAAACAGAAGTTGTTTATGTACCAAAATATATTTATGTCGATGGTAGTACAGAAAAAACAGATGTCGATGTTCAAATAGGAAAACAAGAACTTAACGTAAAAGTAAACGGCAAAGAATTTGAAATTAAAAAAGCTGATGATGAAAAGTATATTTTCGATAAAAACAAGTTGCAGCTTACGCAAACCAGTTTTGCTGAACTGAATATCAAAGTACCTACGATCGATAAAACTAAGCGTTGGGAAATTGGTATCGGGCGCAGTAAAGACGGTGCAGTCGGGCTGATTGGTTTTCCGATAAACAATAACGTCGGCGGCTGGATTGCAGGTAGCAAAGGTGACGTTATGATCGGTGTTAGTTTAAAAATATAAAGTGAGATGATGAAAAAATGGAGTATAGCAGAGCTAAAGCTGCAGACGGGCACGGCTGGGTATATGGTTACCCGGTCGTAGTTCCTGAACTGCCTTATCCACCTGAACCGCCGGCAGGTTCAGAAAAAGGTCAACCGCCACTAGAAGCAACAATGATTGGCTTAATGTTCCCGATGGATATTTCAAATTATATAGGGGTCAATAACTGGACTGACGCTGCATTAAGTATAAAGATTGATACGATTCAGCGTCATATTGGTCACATTGGTAACAACTCTGTCGATGTTTTTGAAGGTGATATACTTACTGCTAATCGCTATCCGTTTGAAAACTGGATCGCCGTGTTGACATGGGACAATAATTTCAGTACCTTTATGTTAAAGTATTATAAAAAGAAAAGTTATAGCGGTCGTGATATTTTTGCAGATATGGTAGAACCAATTAAATATTTGATTACTGCAAACGTTGATGTTATTGGTAATATTATTGATAACGGGGATTTACTGTAATAAAAAAACTGCTCGGCTTTTAAGCTGGGCAGTTAATTTTTTTTATAAAAAGTTATAAAACATGTTGACAATACACGCATTGCGTGTTATAATTAAAGTATAGAAAGGGGGTGTGAAAATGTGGTAGAAATAATAAACCTTGTAACAGCAATCATCAATCTGGCGGGAGCGATAATGCTGTACAAGGCAAGTAGAAAATAGCAGGGGACGTAAGTCCCCACCCCTTCGGGGGGTATTTCTACAAACTATACTATCATATCTATCACATTTAAGCAAATGTTTGAAAAAATTACTTTTTTAGTAGCGGCGATGGCATTAGTTTTATCGATTTATAATATTATCAGAATGTCAAGAAAGCGGTGATTTAATGGAACAGCAGAACGAATTTAAGACAGCACGTTTGGCGGCAGGGCTAACACAAAAGGCTATGTCTGAACTGATGGAAATACCATTCCGAACAATACAGGATTGGGAAGCTGGGAAACGAACGCCGCCGCCGTATGTTAGACGGTTTGTATTAAATGAATTAAAGGATATTGAAAACGGTAAAAATTCTTAAATTAAGCTATTTTGAAAGTATATTCAAAATAAGATTCGTAAAAGGCAAGGTTCTTTTTTAAGTGTTTTTGCGCTACCAAACTGACAGTAAACCCTCTGACTTAAGTCAGAGGGTTTTTATTTTGGAATAGGTTTTTTATAAACTGTATTGTTACAATACACCCTAAACTATTATATAATATAAAAAAATGGGGTGAGGTGGTCTTGATGAGCACTTATATTTCTATAAGCGAAATGGCAAAACTGCACGGAATTACCAGACAGACCCTTATTCATTATGATAATATCGATTTATTTAAGCCGGCGAAGGTCGATACCAACGGTTACCGTTATTATTGTAAACACCAGATACCATATTTACGCGAGATTTGTTTCCTTAAATCGTTGGGAATCAGTCTGAAAGATATCCAACAGCATTTTCAGGAACGGACGCCGGAAAACGAAATGTATCTTTTGGAGAAACAAAAACAGTATATTATGAATCAAATTGCCAAGCTTAATACTTTGCGCGAATACCTCAATCAAAGGATCGATCTGTATGAAGAAGCTGTAGATGCAGGGATGATGAGGATGTCGCTGCCTTTTGTACGCTATATAGATGCACGTCAGGCGATTTTTAAAGAGTGGCTGCAGCCTATTGATAAAGATAACCTGCACACGACATTAATGGATTTGTGGCAGCGTATCTTTGAACGTGAAATGGTTCCGTCAGGCGGTTTTGGCTCTATCATCAAAAAGTCTGGTGTGGAAAAAAATAAGTGGCTTCAGGGAGCCGGGTCCTGTATATTTTTGCCGGTATGGAACAAGGAGCACGAAAATACACTTACGATCCCGGCCGGAGAATATGTGTGCATGTATAAGTATGGTATGCCTTATGATATTGAGCATCTGGAAAAGCTGATGCAGTGGCTGGCTAAAAATAATTATGAACTGGCAGGGGATATCATCGACGTGTGTCTGCTTGATACTACCTTTTATAAGCAGGAAACAGGCGTAGATTTCTGTATGCTGCAGGCTCCTGTTACCTTAAAAAAATAAATAAAAATTTTTTTAAAAACCTCTTGACTGTATTGTTACACCACAATCTATTATCAAATTGTGAGGTAACACTCAACAAAAAGTCAGGAGGTTATTTTTATGACTAAAGAAGTTATTGATTTAAGATCTGCGTTGGAATTGTTGGAAAGCATTCCCGGACAAATGGTACATACTGATGTAGAGGTTGACCCTTCTGCAGAACTGGCTGGCGTTTATCGTTATGTGGGTGCAGGCGGCACTGTTGCCCGTCCTACTAAAACAGGGCCGGCTATGACTTTTGAAAATGTGAAAGGACACCCAGGTGCAAAAGTAGTTATTGGTTTATTAGCCAGCCGTAAACGTGTAGGCTATCTTTTGAATAGTAAACCTGAAAAATTAGGTTTTATGATGCGTGACGCTGTAAAAAATGCCATTGCTCCAGTGGTCGTTGATAAAGCGAAAGCCCAATGTCAGGAAGTCGTGCATCTGGCTACTGACGAAGGCTTTGATATCCGTAAATTGATCCCGGCTCCTACCAATACTCCGGAAGATGCAGGACCGTATGTAACTTTGGGTATGTGCTATGCTTCCGATGTCGAAACCGGTGAATCTGACGTTACGATCCATAGACTTTGCCTGCAGAGCAAAGACGAAATTTCCATGTTTTTCACACCGGGGGCCCGGCATTTGGGCGCTTTCCGTGAAAAGGCCGAAGCTTTAGGCAAACCGCTGCCAATTTCCATCAGTATCGGTGTCGATCCGGCTATTGAGATCGCTTCCTGCTTTGAGCCGCCGACAACTCCGCTTGGCTTCAATGAATTATCTATTGCTGGAGCAATCCGCGGTAAGGCTGTTGAATTAGCTCCCTGTGTGACGATCGATGAAAAATGTATCGCCAACGCCGAATACGTTATTGAAGGCGAGCTTTTGGTAGGCGCGCGCGTTCGCGAGGACCAGAATTCCAATACCGGTAAAGCGATGCCGGAATTTCCCGGTTATACCGGGCCTGTCAATGCAGAATTACCTGTTATCAAAGTAAAAGCTGTTACTCACAGAGTAAATCCGATTATGCAAACCTGCATTGGACCTTCCGAAGAGCATGTAAGCATGGCCGGTATCCCGACTGAGGCGTCGATCCTTGATATGGTGGAAAGAGCTATGCCGGGCCGTGTACAAAATGTTTATGCACATTCCTCCGGCGGCGGTAAATTCATTGCCGTTATCCAGTTCAAAAAGACCGTTCCCAGTGACGAGGGTCGTCAGCGTCAGGCTGCACTGCTTGCTTTCTCTGCTTTCCCGGAATTGAAGCAGGTGATTTTAGTTGATGAAGATGTCGATATTTTTGATACTAACGATGTGCTATGGGCGATGACTACCAGAATGCAGGCCGATGTCGATATCGTAACAATCCCCGGCGTACGCTGCCATCCGCTTGATCCGTCTAATGATCCTGCCTGCAGCTGGTCGATCCGCGATCATGGTATTGCCTGCAAAACTATTTATGACGCGACAGTTCCGTTTAATCAGAAAGCAAGATTCCAACGCGCAAAATTTATGGAAGTCGATGTAAAAAAATTCTTGCCTGATTTTACCGTACAGGATTGAATGATTCTGCTGGTTAAGGCGTTTTAAACGCCTTAACCACATTATCTGACTTTGATTGGATATTTTTAAGGAGGACAATTATGGGAAAGAATAAACCGATTATAGGTTTTATTTTAGGTATCATCGTAGCTGTGGTCATCTTTTTTGCTAACATTCCCGGCTTGGAACGCACAGGACAGATGTGTACGGCCTTTTCTCTGATGACAGTGATTTTCTGGGCTTTTGGTATTGCTCAGCCCGGTTATGTCTCAGGTCTGTATCTTTTGCTTTTAGCAGTTTTTAAAGTTGCGCCAACAACATTGATTTTTTCTACCTGGACTACTTCTATGATGTATCTGATCATCGGCGCTTATCTTATTGCGGTGGCGGTGAAAGAATCAGGTTTAGGTGAGAGGATCGCTTATAAGTTCATCGTAAAATATGTTTCGTCTTTTAAAAGTATTATCGTTTCTATCTTTGCTCTGACGTTCATTCTGGCCTTATTGATTCCGCATCCCTGGCCGCGCGCTTTTCTCATTATGTCGGTCATGGCTGTTGTGGTAAAAAGCGCGGACATTCCCCGTGAAGACGCGGTTAAGATCGGTTTTACTGTTTTTACGGCTTCTATCCCGGTTTCCATGATCTTTCTGACTGGTGATGCGTCGATCAATCCGCTGGCGGCTGCCAGCTGTGACCCGGAACCGGTAGGCTGGCTCAAATGGTTCGAAGTTATGGGTCTGCCAATGATCGTTACCAGTATCATTACAATGGTTATGATTCTGTTTATGTTCAAGCCAACCAAAGAGGTCAATGTCAATAAAACTGAAATTTTAGAGAAGCTGGAAGCTATGGGACCGATGAGCGGCAAAGAATTACGTACTGCCGTTTGGGTAACACTGGCTATTATCCTCTGGATGACTGACACGCTGCATGGCATTGATATTGGCTGGGTAACGTTATTTATTGCTATGGGGATGGCAATGCCTAAGATCGGCGGCATTTTGACTCCGCAAAGCTGGAGTGGTGTACCGGTACAAACACTGATCTTTTTGACAGCTGCTGTCGCTATTGGCCGTGTGGGCGGTGCTACAGGCATGAATACATGGATAGCGCAAACTGTATTGCCAAGCAGTGTGCCGGAAAATATGTTCATCCTGGCCGCATTTATTACAGCCGTTTCTATTGCTATCCATATGCTGTTCGGCAGCGTTATCGCAGTTATGGGGATCGTTATCCCGGCGATGCTGGCCTTTACGGGCTCAATGGGTATCAGTACGATCATTCCTGTTATGATTGCCTATATTGCTATCAACGCTCACTTTATACTGCCATTCCATAATCTGGCGATTTTGGTCGGCGTAGGTGAAGACAACGGTATGTATACGGAAAAAGAAACGATCAAATTCGGTGTACCGTTTACGATCGTGCTGTTCATTATTACTGTCGGCGTTGCTGTACCCTGGTGGAAAGTAATCGGTCTGTGGTGATTTGTCTTAAAAAGTAAGTTTAAGAAAGGTTGGTTATTATGCGCTTGATTGTAGGAATTTCCGGTGCCAGTGGTGTCATTATGGGTTATCAGATGCTCAAGGCTCTAAAGCAGCTGCCTGATATGGAAGTGCATCTGATAATTACGGAAGGTGCTGTTAAGAATTTTGAATGTGAAACTAATATAGAAATCAGCAGACTTGCAGAACTGGCCGATTTTACTCACAGTAATAAAAATCTGGCAGCAAGTATTTCCAGCGGTTCTTTTGTTACGGATGGTATGATAATTATTCCCGCCAGTATGAAAACCGTTGCCGGGATAGCCTCAGGGTTTGCAGAAAATCTGCTGCTGCGTGCGACTGATGTCTGTCTTAAAGAAAACCGTAAGGTGGTTTTAGTACCGCGCGAACTGCCGTTGAGCCGCATCCATCTGCGCAATATAAAAGAATGTGCTGATAACGGCTGCGCTATAGTACCGCCGATGCTTACTTTTTATAATGGCTCCAATTCACTGGAACAGCAGATCGATCATATTATCGGTAAGATTTTGATGCAGTTTGGGATCGAGTATCAGAAATTTGTCGCATGGCAGGGAGAAGACATATGCAGACAGTAACGTTAAGCGAGGGGGATAAACCTTATACAGTTACGGCATGTGTGGTTTTATGTGGTAAAGATATCGCAGTAGTGATTGGCGGAGGCGAGGCTTCGCATATTGGTGCTGCAGCCTTGGCTTCTCCCAGGCCGAGTTTGAAAAATACTGCTGAGATTTCCGCCAGTGCCTCTGTTTTATGCCGTCTGGGACATAAGGATGATTTGCCTGCCAGAGAGGCGGCTTTGCGCCTGGCGAGTAAATTTAATACTAATGTTGCCGTAACGGCAGGCTTGCATATAGATGATGCGGACTCTGACGATATCGCAAAACTGCAGCATAACTTTCAGCAAATTTTGGAAGCAATAGAAGCATGGCTTCTGACAATAGATATATAGATATTTTGATCCTCCTATTGAGTTTGGACACTTACACATCAACACAAAAAGCTCTGACTAATGTCAGAGCTTTTTGTGTTGATTGAAGCAGCCGTTAAAGTTGTGGAGCAGCAGTAACGTCAGTCAAACCTGCTAAAGCCAAAAGCAGCAGCAGTGATTTTTGTTCACATACATATACTCCGGCTGGGTCAAACCATTCGTCTACGGTATGGGTACCATATTCAGCGCCGCCGCGTCCTAAGGTAACAGCCGGAATGCCGATTGCGATCGGCATATTGCTGTTGGTGCAGCCGCCTAAACGCGGCTGCGGCGTGATGCCGCAGGCTAAGGTTGCCAGCTTGGCCGCCTGGACCATACGGCAGCTTTCGGATTGGCTGCCGGCGGGGACGTCCATGATTTTACTGAAAGTAACTTTTACAGCGCCGGGTTTCTGCCAGCGGGCATTTTCTGCGTCGGCACCCTGCTGGAAAATCGCGAGTGCCTGCTGTTCCATTTGCGCCAGAACTTCAGCGCTGTCGGAACGCATATTGATTTTAAAATTAGCGCTTTGAGCAATGCCGTGGATGGCCTGCCCGCCGTTGGCAAGGCTGACTGTAAAAGTAGTTTTAGGAGTTTCAGGCACCTGCATATCGCTTAAAGCGGCGATGGCTCGTCCCATAGCCTGCACTGCGCTGGGAGTACCGAAAGCCAGATAAGCATGACCGCCGGGACCTGTATAGGTGACGTCATAATTGATCATGCCCGTAGCATTAAAATACATTACATCATTACTGGGACCGTCAATCGAAATGGCTGCGAGTATTTCTTCAGCTTTATTATTAACCAAATATTTCATGCCGCTCATAGCTCCCAGGCCTTCTTCTGCCGCAGTGCCTGCAATCATAATATCATGATGTGGGCGTAGGCCGCTGTTGACCAAAGCCCTGATAACTGAAAGATTTGCCGCTAAAGCTCTGGTATCATCGCAAATACCTGGAGCATAAAGCTTGCCGTCTTTTTCGATAACATCTGTAACGGTACCAAAGGAGAACACTGTATCTAAGTGCCCTTCAAGAAGAACGCTTTTACCGGTTTTACCACTGCCGTAGATTTTTCCGCAAACATTAAATTTTTCATCTATGGTCACATCCTGCAGACCGGCAGCTTTCAGCATTTGAGCGTAGTGTAGGCTGCGTTGTTTTTCCTGAAATGTTGGCGCTTCTATGACTACCAGTTCTTTTTGCTGTGCGATAGTATTGGGCGCATCCTGTTTTAAAAAATCTAAAGCTTGTTTAACTTGTCGGTCAGAAGTCAGTTTTTGAAAAATAAGTTCCAGGTCTTTATCGAAAGCTGTTGTCATGGGTGATGCCTCCTTAACGATATTGACTAGATTATAGCAAAGAAACTTTGGCGAGGGAAATGCTTTTTATAATTCTTTTAATAATTACTTATAATGTATTTTTTTACTGCTGAAAGTGTAATTTTTGAACATTATTTTTAAGAAACATCAGAATATGATTAAGGTGTATAATAAAAATATGAAAATAATATATGTGAGTGAAAGAAGGTCGTCATATGCAAAAAACTGCGTTGGAACATGATCTGCAGAAACTGGTTGAAAAAGCTTTGGCTTTAGGCGCTTCAGGCGCAAAAACAGTTGACGTTGCCAGTATCAGGACTGGGGCCTGGACACGCTGGAAGTGCCAGTTTGGTTGCCCTAATTATGGAAAAACATTGTGCTGTCCGCCATTTGTTCCTGATTATGCGGCAACGCAGAGGTTTTTACAGGAATTTATCAGAGGGATTATCATTCAGTACACTTTTCCTTTGAATGGGGTGGCGGTTGAAAATTTTGCTGCGGCCGATCTGTCAATGAGTAATGGGCTGCTGGAGATTTTATTAAACCTGGAACGGGAAGCCTTTCTTCAGAATCATTATAAAGCTTTTGCTTTAAAGGCGGGACGCTGTCGTTTGTGCAAAGAATGTAATTTAAAGCAGTGTGTAAATCCAACAAAAGCAAGACCCTCGCTGGAAGCATGCGGAATTGATGTTATGGCTTTGGCTAATGATAATGGTTATCAGGCGGAAATTCTGCAGGCGGCGGTTCCTGAGCTGAAAATATATGGGCTTTTACTGGTTGAGTAAATTTATCTGCAGACAGTTCTGTTTTTTTATAGCATAAATTATTTGTGGTGTATTATGATGTGTCTGAGCTTGACCCCCTTTTGTAAAAGGGTTATAATCAAATTAGTAAGAAAAGTGCGAAAATTAAGAACAAAATTAACTCAAAGGACAAGAATGGAGGGTTTTTATGAAAAAGTCAACTAAAATCATTTCAGCAGTTTTAGCATCACTGATGCTTGTTGCGGCAGGCTGCGGCAGTGACAAACCGGCAGAGAAAAAAGCCGGAGGACCGGAGGAAAAAGTACTGACAGTTTATTCTGCCCGCAGCGAGCAGCTGAATAATGCAGTTATCCCTCAATTTGAAAAAGATACAGGTATAAAGGTTAATCTTGTTGTAGCAGGTACCGGTGAAGTCCTTAAACGTGCTAAATCTGAAAAAGATAATCCGCTGGGTGATATTTTGTGGGCGGCCGACGAAACGATGCTGTCCTCTTCTAAAGATCTGTTTATGGAATATACTTCCACTGAAAACGATAAAATGATGGATGGCTTTAAAAATAAAGCAGGCGTTTTTACACCGGCCTTTGCTGATCCAACAGTTATGATCGTTAATACTGAGCTTGCTAACGGCATGAAAATTGACGGTTTCGAAGATTTACTCAATCCGGCTTTAAAAGGAAAAATCGCTTTCGGCGATCCTGTCAACTCCAGCTCGGCCTTCCAAAGCTTGATGGCAATGCTGTATGGAATGGGAAAAAACGGCGACCCGATGTCTCCGGAAGCGTGGGATTATGTTGATAAATTTATCGCTAATCTGGGCGGTAAAATGTGCAATAGCTCCAGTCAGGTCTACAAAGGCGTTGCCGGCGGCGAATATGTCGTTGGTCTTACCTGGGAAGACCCGGCAGCCAATCTTGTGAAAAATGGCGCTAAGGTAAAAGTAGTATTCCCGGTAGAGGGCGCTATTTTCCCCGGAGAATCCGTACAGATCCTGAAAAACTGTAAGCATCCGGAAAATGCTAAGAAATTTGTCGATTATATGCTTTCCGAAAAAGTGCAGAATGCTGTCGGTATGAATCTGACAGTACGTCCACTGCGTAAAGGCGCCACCTTGGCTGATTATATGACTCCTAATGATAAAATCAAATTAGCTCCTAACTATGATGAAAAATGGGTTTCCGAAAATAAAGCCAAGATTACTAAAATGTTCAGCGAGCATATGGAAAAATCTATGTAAGCAAGTGTAAATGTTATAAATGGCAAAGGGGACTCGCAGAGTCCCCTTTTGTCTTACTAAAATAAAAAGGCGGTTATTTTATGAGTGTAGCGATTACTATCGATAATGTCGTTAAGCGGTTTGGCAAGGATACTATTATCAACGGTTTGTCAGTAGATGTCCGGCCCGGAGAATTTTTTACGTTGTTGGGACCTTCCGGCTGTGGCAAAACTACGTTGCTGAGAATGATTATCGGCTTTAACTCTATCGAAGGCGGTACGATCAAAATAGATGACCAGATCATTAATGATATACCAACGCATTTGCGTAATATGGGCATGGTCTTTCAGAACTATGCTATTTTTCCGCATATGTCAGTTAAAGATAATGTTGCTTTCGGGCTGAAAAACCGTAAGGTAGCCAAAGAAAAAATGAATGCATTAGTCGATGAAATACTGGAAACAGTAAAGATTGCCCATCTGAAAGACCGGATGCCGACGCAGCTTTCCGGTGGTCAGCAGCAGCGGGTTGCTCTGGCTCGAGCTATTGTTATTCACCCGCAGGTATTGCTGATGGACGAACCGCTGTCCAATCTTGACGCCAAGCTCAGAGTCGAGATGCGTAATGCCATCAAGCTTATTCAGCAGAAAATAGGTATTACTACAGTTTATGTAACGCATGATCAGGAAGAGGCGCTGGCCGTTTCTGATCGGATCGCGATTATGAATAACGGTATCATTCAGCAGATAGGTACGCCAAAAGAAATTTATCAACGTCCGAACTGTGTATTTGTGGCTACATTTATAGGTCTTTCTAATATTCTGGAAGCGAAAGTCAAAATTACAGGTGCTGCTAAAATACTTGATTTTGGTGCTTATGAAGTGCCGATGGATAATTTAATTCCGGAAATATCCGCAGGCAGCAAAGTGCTGGTTTCTGTGCGCCCGGAGGAGTTTGAGATCTGTCTTAACGGGTCTGATGGGCTGACTGCCGTAGTCGAGCACAGCGTCTTTTTAGGTGTTACCACGCATTATTTTATGCGTTTGGAAAATGGGCAGGAAATAGAAGTAATTCAAAATTCAGGCGTTGAAGATACTATCCCCAACAAGACCACGGTACGTTTGCTGGTACAGCCGGCTAAGATCAATGTTTTTACGGAGGATGGGAATACTCCCCTGATAGTTAGGGGGAACCGCTGATGAATACTGCCAAAAAATTTAATCTTTGGATGGGCATCGCCCTGCTTATTCTGTGTTTCTTTATTATCTTTGTTGTTTATCCGCTGATTTTAATATTATATAAAAGCGTGATAGATCCGGAATCATCAAAACTGACGCTGGACTATTTTACTAAATTTTTTGCACGGAAATATTACTGGAGTACATTAGTCAACAGTTTTTATGTAACCGTATGCTCTACGATTATTGCTTCTGTTATCGGCTTACCGATGGCTTATGTGCTGCGCAGCGTCAAAATCCCCGGCAGTAAATACCTTAATATACTGATCGTTATTTCGTATTTGTCACCGCCTTTTATTGGAGCCTATGCATGGATTCAGCTTTTAGGACGTAACGGTTTTGTAACACAGATTATTAATTCGATTTTTGGCGTTAAACTTGACGGTATCTATGGGTTTGCAGGGATCGTTCTTGTTTTTGCTCTGCAGTCGTTCCCTCTGATTTATATGTATGTATCTGGGGCTTTGAAGAATCTGGATAATTCGCTGAATGAGGCGGCTGAAAGCCTTGGTCTGACCGCTTTTCAGCGTGTGCGTCAGATTATTCTGCCGTTAGTTATGCCGTCGCTTTTAGCAGGTTCGTTACTGGTATTTATGCGTGTTTTTTCTGACTTTGGTACGCCGATGCTGATTGGGGAAGGGTTTAAAACCTTTCCGGTATTGATTTATACTCAGTTTATGGGCGAAGTCAGCACCGATGACCATTTTGCTGCATCCTTGTGTGTGATAGTTATTGTTATCACTTTACTGCTGTTTTTCCTCCAGCGTTATATCGCCGGGCACTATTCCTATTCGATGACAGCGTTGAAGCCAATGGAAGCTGTAGAGGCCAAAGGCAGCAAAAAAATTTTTGCCTATCTTTTTGTTTATGGCGTTACTTTTTTGGCAATGCTGCCTCAACTGACGGTTATTTTTACATCTTTCCTTGAGGTCAGCGGCGGTGCTGTGTACACAGGTAATTTTTCTCTGCAGAATTATATGAATACCTTATTTGCTAAAGACAATAATTCGATTACCAATACTTATCTTTTTGGTATCTGCGCGATCTTTATCGTTGTTTTTATGGGTATTTTTATTTCTTATCTTACAGTGCGGAAGCGTTCCTACGTTACGGAAGTGTTGGATACGGTAACGATGTTCCCGTATATTATTCCCGGATCGGTTTTAGGTATCTCGTTCCTGTATGCCTTTAACAAGCAGCCGCTTATTTTAAGCGGTACGGCGCTGATCATTATTATTTCCCTGGCTATACGCCGGATGCCGTATACGATTCGTTCCAGTACGGCTATCATTACACAGATCAGTCCCAGTATCGAGGAAGCGGCGATCAGTCTGGGCGCTACAGAATTTAAATCCTTCTGGAAAGTAACCGTGCCGATGATGCTTCCGGGAGTTTTAGCCGGAGCGATTATGAGCTGGATCACCCTGATCAGTGAACTCAGTTCTTCGATCATTCTCTATACAAGTAAAACCAGTACGCTGACGGTAGCAATCTATACCGAGGTTATTCGCAGTAACTTTGGTAATGCGGCAGCTTACTCAACAGTACTTACTTTAACGTCAATTATTTCACTGTTAATCTTCTTTAAGCTTACTCATAATAAAGACATCAGTGTCTGACAACTATATAAAACAGTCAGGTGGTTAGACTGACTGTGGAATAAGTGTTGGCCCCGGTTTCCGTTTGCAGCGGAAACCGGGGCTTTAAGTACTACATTTTAATATATAAAGTAATTTTGCAAGGATAAAAGGCTAATATTATCTGTTTTACCAGCAAGACACAAATGGGTTTATTTACAGGAAAAAGTAAATGTCTTGCGGGGGAATATGGAGAAATTATATTCATGAAATTTGTTTAAACTAAAAGTGCAGACCATATTGGTCTGCACTTTTAGTTTTATAAGAATTATTTTAAGGTGATTTTATGTATTTATTCAAATATTGCTTCTGTTTTAAAGGCTGTGCCAAAGTCAGTAAAGTTCATGCTGGCGCCTTTAAAATCGGTTTGATCAAGCACTGCTTTGTCCAGCATAGCATTATTAAGATTGGCGTTCTGTAGCAAAGCCTGACTCAATGTAGCACCAGTAAGATTGGCATTGCTCAGATTAGCATTGTTCATTTTGGCGTTGAAAAGATTGGCGTAGACCAAAACGGCTTCGTGCAGATTGGTGTTGTAAAGCCAGGCATAAGATAAATTAGCCTGTGTAAGATCGGCTTCCAGACAATTACTGCTGTCAAGTGTTGCTTCCTGAAGATTTGTCAGATAAAAGACGGCAAATTGTAAATCGCAGTTGGCGAATTTAGCTCTGAAAGCATTTGCTTGTGTAAAATCTGCTGTTTTTAAGTCACTGCCGCTGAAATTTGTATAGTTCAGCTGTGCTGCTTTGAAACTGGTATTGGCAAGTTCAGCATCGGTCAGCACAGTTTTGGTCAGTACTGCTTTATCGAAAACAGCTCCTGCTAATTTTGTTTTAATCAGCCTGGCACCTGTCAAATTACTGCCGGTGAGATTTGCTCCGGTAAGATCCAGGCTGCTTAGATCAGCACCCGATAAATCACCGTAGGCGCAGCTGCCGCTGCTCATGAGCTGGTTAAGGTCAGAACTGTTATAGGCAGCTGCCGGCGTTGTAGTAAATAGTAAAGTCAGCAGCAGTCCGTAGAAAAGATTTTTCATAGTTATCTCCTTAAAATACATGTTAGTTTTTGTCAAGTAAAGCTGCAAAATCCCTGGGGTCATCAGGCAATTCAGGGATGATTTGCCAAGGGTTGTAACTTTTCAGCTCCTCTGTGTTATACGTAGAACCGGCAAGGATTATTAAACTGCGTGCTTTTATGGCTTGAGCACAAAGAATATCGTTAGGAGTATCACCTACAATGATAACGTTGTCTGGTGTAAGGTCAGGTTCGAGCAAATAAAGTCTTTGATAGGCTGTTTTTGCAAGCTCACAGCGGTCTTCACTCAACTCACCGCAGGCGCTGTAACGGCTGTCGAAGTATTGTGCGATCCCGTAATGACGCAGTTTGGCAAAGGCACCGGCCCTAGTATTACCAGTGAGCAGACATGTTTTATAGTTCGTCTGCTGCTTGGAAAAATACTGCAGAGTTTCTTTGACGTTAGGCATCAGGCTGCCGTGATGCGAGGGCAAATATTTTTCCAGCAGCTGATGATAATGGATCAAAAGGCCTGCGGCGTCGGCGGCATTGCAGCTGCCCTTGATATCCTTTATTGTTTGTTTAAAGATAAAGGAGTCTGTCATTCCGGCTAGCGGATGAGAGAATTGAAAATTTTCGATGCCAAAGCGGCATTTGATTGCATCGCGCAAAGCGTCGACACCAGCTAATCCTGTTTTCAAAAGCGTACCGTCTATGTCCCAAAAAATATATTTCATAGTTTACTCCAAAATAGTTTAATTATATATTTACCTATTATTTTAACAGAGAATTTGCTCTAGGAACAGAAAAAAAGAAAAAAGCTGCCTGAAGGCAGCTTTTACATTGAACGTGGTTTCATCATAAGTTTAGAAAGTTTATTACCGATAGTACGGGCACGGCGTATAGTTTTGATGTTGGATTTACGGCGTGGTTTCATATCGCTTTCACTGCCGAAATCACCGCGGTCAAGGTAAGTGATCTTCGATTTGTCAGGATCAAAATAATTACGCAGGAAACGCGCTAATCCGTCTGGGTCGGCATCTTTGAAACAGGTGAAAACATCAATAGTGACAAAGCCAAGATCTGGATATAGATGCAGGGTCACATGACCTTGCTTGCAATGTGAAAAAACAGAATATTCGTTGATGCCTTCTTCGCAGTTGATATAAGTTTCCCGCGGCTGCATGGCGAAATCTGCGGCTGCGCTTTGAATGGTTGCCTGAACGCCGGAAGCGTCGCTTAAAAGCAGATCGCTGCAGTTATACATATCTATAGCTATTTGTGTTCCAATTGATTTCAAGGTAGTTCTCCTTTCAAAGAGGCGAGCTTTAATTTTTAAAATAAAATGTTGGTTGGAGTATAAACAACTTAATATATTATAGCTAAAAAATAGCTTGCTGTCAAAGTTTATTCATGGTTACAGGTGTGAAAAGAATATGGCCAAAAGTTTTGTTTTATTTGAAAACGTGTTATAATAAACGAGAACATTTGTTTTGTACGGTGGTGGAATAATGCAAGAATTGCAGGGCGTTATTGATAATATAGTTTTTCAAAGTGAAGATAACCAGTTCAGTGTTTTCAGGGTGAAAACTGACCATGAAGGTAAGGTAAGTGTCGTTTACCGGGGACCGGCTCCTTTTTTGGGAGAGTCGGTGGAGCTCAGCGGCAGCTGGGGCGAACACGCCAAGTTCGGCAGACAGTTTCGTGCTGAGGTCTGCCAGGCTATAAAACCTTCAACTACCGATGGTGTGGAGCGTTTTTTGGCTTCAGGTGCGGTCAGGGGCATTGGTAAAACTATGGCCGCCCGTATCGTTGAGCATTTTGGCTCAGATACGCTGGATGTTTTATCTTTATCACCGCATCGGCTGACCGAGATTTCAGGTATCGGCAGAAAGAAGGCCGAAGCTATTGGGATGTCTTATGCAGAGTTGTCGGATATGCGGGAATTGATGGTGTATTTGGAATCGCACGGCGTCAGTGCTAATTATGCACCGAAGCTGCAGGCGCAATATGGAGCTACGGCGATGAAAAGGATTCAGGAGAATCCATATAGCCTGGCTAGTGATATTACCGGTATCGGTTTTAGAACTGCAGATAAGATTGCCTTGGCGACCGGGATGGACGGCGCCTGTGAGGAACGGATTAAAGCCGGGTTGGAATATGCGCTAAATCAGGCTGCTTCAGCAGGGCATACCTGTGTACCTGAGGAGTTGCTGCTGCGCGAAACAGTGAGGCTACTGCAGGTCAGCAGCAGCGTTGTCAATGATGTTTTTCAAAAGCTTTTGGCAGAGGACATGCTGCGTACGGAAGAAGTTGGCGGTTTACGGCTGATCTATCCTGAGTATTTGTATCAGGCGGAAGTTCAGACTTCTAAAAGGCTGCTTAAATTACGCGATCTGGCTGATGCGTTGGAAAAAGTCAATGTTGATAAGATTATTGGTCAATGGGAGTCTGAAGCCGGTATTGTATTGGCTGAGGCACAGAAAAAAGCTATTCATGCTTCTTTAAAATATGGTGTGTTTGTTCTTACAGGTGGGCCTGGTACAGGTAAAACGACTGTAATCAAGGGGATTTTGGCAGTGCTGGAAAAAGCTGGCTGTCGGATACTCCTGGCAGCGCCTACGGGCCGCGCTGCCAGAAGGTTGGCCGATTCATCCGGGCATCCTGCGGTGACAGTACATAGGTTACTGGAATATACGCCGAATGGCGGCGGCTTTAACTTTGGCAAGAATGACGGTGATCCTCTGGATGCCGATGCAATTATAATCGACGAAGCTTCGATGCTGGATATTACGCTTACTTATCATCTGCTGAAAGCGGTTCAGGGCGGCTGTCGGCTGATTTTTGTCGGCGATGTCGACCAGCTTCCGTCTGTTGGTGCCGGATCTGTTTTAAAGGATATTATCCGTTCGCAGAAAATGCCTGTTGTAAGATTAGAAAATGTTTTTCGTCAGGCTGAGATAAGCCCTATTGTGCGTAATGCACATAGGATAAACCGCGGGCAGATGCCTGAGTGGGAGCCGAGCAGCGATTTTACTTTTGTAGAGATCGAGAATGAATTTGATGCGGCGGAATATGTGGCTAATATTTATGCCAGATTGACGCAGCAAAGTGACTGGCAGTCCGTACAGGTCTTATCGCCTATGCATAAGAATCCCTGTGGCGTTCAGAACCTTAACCATTTGCTTCAGCAGCGGATCAATCCTCCGGAGCTGAATAAAAGTGAGGTCAATACGCCTGGAAATGTTCTGCGGGCCGGTGATAAGGTGATGCAGATTCGCAATAACTATGAGAAAGAGGTTTTCAATGGTGATATTGGCAGGATCGTGTATATAAATGGCCGCAATGTTACTGTTGATTATCCTGAGCGTGCTGATGGTGAGTATGTAACTTATACACCTAATGAAATTGATGAATTGCAGCTTGCATACGCGATGAGCGTACATAAATCGCAGGGGAGCGAGTATCCGACGGTTATTTTGCTGATGGTTCCAGGGCACTATATCATGCTGCAGCGGAATTTGTTGTATACAGCAGTAACGCGTGCACGGCAGAAGGTTATTTTAGTAGGAACGAAAGCGGCGGTACAGACTGCGGTGGATAATGACAGAACGAGAAAACGTTATTCGTTGTTGGCGGAACGACTGCAGGAGCAGGGAGATATTTTTTAAGGACGTTATAAATTTAGGGAAAGGTGATGCATAATCACCCATGTTTATACGGTTGATAAAAAACTGGTATGCGCTGTTACTATCGGTATTTTGGGCACGAAAGTGCGCCGGCTGCGGTCAGATCTCTGAAGACGGTTTGTTTTGCAGTGTTTGCAGAGAAGTGTTATTGCAGCCTTTGTGGCTGTCGGGTCGTGAAGCTTTAGATGGTGTGGGGATGTTGTTCAGGTATAACGGCGCTTTAAAAACGGCATTACAAAATGTAAAGTTTAAGAACCGCAGGGATATTTTGGAGCTGTTGGCAGAAGAATGCTGCCGGATTAGTGTTGACGGCTGGCCGGAATTTCTGCGGAATATTTTAAGTAAGCGTGATGTAATGATTGTACCAATACCAACGTCAAGGCAAAGGACAAGAGCGAGGGGATTCGAGATCCCGCTGGTTTTATTTAAAAATACTGATGCCGAATATTGTTTGACTCCGGCTCTGACGAGAAGGCGTGAAACTGTTCCCCAGTATGATTTAAGCCCGCAGGAACGAAAAATGAATTTAGAAGATTGTTTTGCTGTTACACAAAATGTTACCGGTAAAACTGTGATTGTTGTAGATGATATTTTTACTACTGGAGCGACAATGGAAGAGGCTGCCCAAACTTTGAAAAATGCTGGAGCTGTAGAAGTTTATGGACTTGCATTTTGCGGCAGTATCGAAAATTATGGACAAATACAATAAAAAACTTGCTGCCAGTGTCTGACAGCAAGTACAAGTAGTCGATATTATTATTTTTTTTGTTTGATAATTTTACTGGGAATAACTGATTGCATGAACGCTTTTACAACATTAGGGTCAAAATCAAGCCCTGCTTTGTTTTGCAGTTCGATAATTGCTTCGCTGTGTGTTTTCTGCCATTGCTGGGTGCAGGGATTAATAAATTTATCATAGTGGTCTGCTACAGAAATAATTCTGGCTCCCAGAGGAATGTTTACGCCTTTAAGGCGTTTGGGATATCCGGTGCCGTCCCATTTTTCATGGTGGGCATGAATGATGGGGATAATATGGCTGAAACCTTGGATATTTTCAAGCATGCTTGCGCCAGCCTGGCAATGCCGTTTGTAGATAGACATTTCGCGGGTGCTCAGGTAAGGGGCTTTCATAAGGATCATGTTGGGCACGGAAAGACTGCCTATATCGTGCAGCAATGCTGCGGTTTTGATACAGGAAACTTCTGCCGGCGGTAATCCCAGCTTGGCGGCGATGCTGGCAGCATAGTTGGCGACCTGCTGGCTGTGCATATAAAGCGCCTTATTCTTATGTTGTAGCATTTTCAAAAAGAATTCGCAGATTTCCGAAGTTTGTCCGTCGTCAGGAAAATCTAAGAATTGGGGTATGGCAATCATAAACAATCCGTCCTCATTCACATGGTGATAATAGTATACTACGAAAAAGTTGATTAGCAAAGACACTTGCAAAAATTTTTGCTTAATGTATAATTATAAATACAACTCAGGTCTGTGGTTGCAAGTCGAGGCCAGTTGCGGGCAAAACGATCCACGTAAGCAATCAAAGTATTGTGAGCACGGCGCAGCTTAGAAGTAAGTCCTGCCGCAAAGGCGAGAGGGGTAGTAGTGGGGAGCTCTGAAAAGCTTATGAGCGAACCCTCCAGCAGGCGAGTGTGGGGGCGAAAACCAGGTCAGCTGAGTTGTCTGTGAAATTTGTACCGTTATTAAAAATAACGGTATTTTTTTATTGCCTGCCGTGATATTTAGTACTATAATAAGAAAATATTATAAATAGAAGCGGTTGGAAAGCTGCTGAATTGATTTGGAGGGGTAAAAATGAAAAAGATTGGATTTTTAATGATAGCTTTATTGGCAATGCTTGCATTGCTGGCTGCCGGCTGTGGCGGTTCACAGGAAGCTCCCAAGAAGGCAGAAACGGAAAAGGTATTAAGGGTTGGTACCGAACCGGCTTTTGCACCATTTGAGTTTCAAAAAGAAGGCTCGGATGAATTTACTGGCTTTGATATGGATCTTATTCGTGCTATTGGCACGAAGCTTGGTTATAAAGTAGAGATTTCTTCTATGGGCTTTGATGCTTTGATCCCGGCGTTGAATTCAGGAAATATTGATGTTGCGATCGCTGGGATGAGTATTACTGATGAACGTAAAAAAGTAGTGGTGTTTTCTGACCCATACTATACTTCTGGCCTGATCGTAATGGTAAAAAAAGATGATGATACAATCAAAGGCTTCAGTGATTTGGAAGGAAAACGAATTGCTGTGCAGATCGGGACCACAGGAGCTAATAAAGCAGGCGAAGTTAAAAATGCCAAGGTAACCGCGTTTAACGACAATACTGCTGCTGCTATGGAACTGAAAAACGGCGGTGCCGACGCTGTAATTAATGACAGCCCTGTTTTGAAGTATTATTTGCAGCAGGGGGGGAGCGCTGACGCAAAGGTTGTCGGTGCGGTCATGAATTCGGAGGACTATGGTATTGCAGTAAAAAAGGGCAATGATAAGCTGGCTGCTGAAATTAATAAAGCTTTAGCCGAAATGAAACAAAACGGAGAATATGATAAATTATATAAAACATGGTTTGGTGAAGAAAAGAAATAATATTCGTATAACTTTAGGTTGCGCCAGGCCGTTTTTAGTTATATAATTAACAAATATAAAGGGCTGCGTGTTGAGTGCAGTCCAGATATTTTTCTGGAGGTTGTAAAATGAAAAAATATTTACTTATGGCAATGGCTGTTTTAGCAGCTTTGTCCTTAATGGTAGCCGGTTGCGGCGGCAAAGAAGAAGCTAAAAAAGCTGAACCTGCAAAAGTTCTGCGTGTGGGCACTGAACCTACTTTTGCACCGTTTGAATTCCAAAAAGAAGGCTCTAAAGAATATACTGGTTTTGATATGGACCTTATCCGGGCCATTGGCAAACAGATGGGTTACAAGGTTGAAATCATGAATATGGGGTTTGATGCGTTGATCCCTGCATTGAGTTCCGGTAATATTGATACCGTAATTGCTGGTATGAGTATTACTCCTGAGCGTCAGGAGGCAGTACTGTTCTCCGCCCCTTATTACAGATCCGGTTTGGTAGTTATGGTACAGAAGAACAATGATACCATTAAAGGTATCGAGGATTTGGTAGGTAAAAGAATTGCTGTCCAAATCGGTACTACCGGTGCAGCTAAAGCAGAAAGCGTAAAAGATGCCAAAGTAACGGCATTCAACACGAATACAGAAGCTGCTATGGAATTAAAGAATGGCGGCGTGGATGCTGTTATCAACGACAGCCCGGTAGTTGGCTATTATTTGGCACAAGGCGGTAGTGCTGATGCCAAAACTGTAGGCGATGTGCTTGAAGCTGAGGAATACGGCATTGCAGTTAAAAAAGGCAATGATAAATTAGCTGCTGAAATCGATAAAGCTCTGGCCGAATTGAAGAAAAACGGCGAGTATGACAAGATTTACAAAACCTGGTTTGGTGAAGTAAAGAAATAATATGGTCATATCTGGATGCGGAGTACATCAACGGTGACGGTGGTGTGCTCCGTATTTTCTTTGGTGAATTTTAAAGAGCTGACAATGAAAGGGAGACAAACTGCATGGATATTAATTTCAGCTTGATTTGGGATGCCTTGCCCTTGCTGCTGGCTGGTGCCGGTATTACGATCGAAATAACGGCTTTAAGCGTAGGCTTTGGCCTTTTGATAGGTATGACAGTCGGTATAGCACGTCTTGCCAGTATAAAACCGGTGCGTTATTTTGCTAATTGTTATGTGGATTTTATTCGTGGAACGCCGCTTCTGGTACAGATATTTTTGGTTTATTTCGCTTTGCCGGGAATTATTGGGCACCGCGTGGATCCCTATTTTGCAGCAATTTCTGCCTGTTCTATCAATAGTGGTGCTTATATTGCGGAAATTTTCCGTGCCGGTATCCAATCAATTGATAAGGGTCAAATGGAAGCTGGCCGTTCTTTAGGAATGAGCTGGGCGCAGACTATGCGTTATGTTATTATGCCGCAGGCCTTTAAACGCATTATTCCACCTTTGGGCAACGAGTTTATTGCAATGTTGAAGGATTCTTCGTTGGTTTCTGTTATTGGGTTTGAAGAACTTACGCGTCGTGGTCAGTTGATTATCGCCCGTACATATGCATCCTTCGAAATTTGGATGGCTGTAGCTGTTATTTATTTGATTATGACTTTTACGGTTGCCCGTCTCGTAGGGATGTTGGAACGGAGGTATGATACGAAATGAATGAAGCAATGATTAAAATAACTGATCTGCGAAAAAGTTATGGTAATCTAGATGTTTTAAAGGGTATTGATTTGACAATTGCTGAACGCGAAGTTGTGGTAATTATTGGACCATCTGGCAGTGGTAAAAGTACTTTACTGCGTTGTATAAATTATTTGGAAGAACCGACAGGCGGCAGTATAGTTATTGACGGTATACCGTTGACAGGGGAAGCAAATATTAATGAAATACGTAAAGAAGTCGGGATGGTATTCCAGCGTTTTAATCTGTTCCCGCATATGACTGTTCTTGAAAATTTAGTGCTGGCGCCAATGAAGGTGCGTGGTATCAGCCGCAGTGAGGCAGAACAAACGGCACAGGAACTGTTGATAAAAGTTGGCTTGGATGATAAAGCAAATGCTTATCCTGATCAGCTTTCCGGTGGACAGCAGCAGCGTGTAGCGATTGCAAGGGCTTTGGCAATGAAACCTAAAGCATTGTTGTTTGATGAACCCACTTCTGCTCTCGATCCGGAAATGATCAATGAAGTATTGGATGTCATGAAAAGCCTGGCCAAAGAAGGTATGACAATGGCAGTGGTAACTCATGAGATGGGGTTTGCCCGTGAAGTCGGTGACAGGGTCATTTTTGTAGATGGCGGAGTTATCGTAGAGCAGGGAGAACCAGAAGAGGTTTTTTTGCATGCGAAAGAAGAACGCACGCGCAGCTTTTTATCCAAAATATTATAAGTGTTACTAAGGTTAATTGGGTGTTTTATTACCCGAAGTGTTACATTAGTATCAATTGTAAACTCGCATGTGAAATTTTTGAGACATGCGAGTTTTTTGTTACTTTATCAGCAGGAGATTTGCGGAGCGCGGCGAATTACTATATTAAAGCAAGCAGAGAGCTTGCGATCCCATCACCTTGGGGAATTCAAGGAGGTATGAATTATGAACGTAAATGTACGTGGTAAAAACATTGATGTAACTCCGGCATTAAAAGATTATGTCGAAAAAAAGATTACGAAAGTAACGAAACAGTTTAAAACTGTCGGTGATATTTCAGCAGTTTTGAAAGTGGAAAAAGGTAATCATATTGTGGAAATTACTGTACCGGCGAGTGGGATCTTGTTGAGAGCACAGGAAACGACCAAAGATATGTATTCCTCCATTGATTTGGTAATAGAAAAAATCGAACGCCAGATCCACAAATATAAAACCCGCCTGATGAAGAGAAAATACAATAACTTCCAGGATGCCGTGGTCCCAGCTTCTGTAGAAACAGTTGCAGAAGATGATGGTGAATTCAAGATTATTAAGAATAAATCTTTTGCTATGCATCCAATGACTGCAGAAGAAGCTATTTTACAAATGAATCTTTTGAATCATGATTTCTTCGTTTTTTATGATCCTGATTTTGGTGGCGTGAACGTGGTTTATCGTCGTAAAGATGGTAATTATGGTTTGTTGGCTCCGGAATTAAAATAAGCGGCAATATTAAATAGGAAAATAATTTACTGAAAGTTCACAAAAAGCCTGGGGTTGAAGCCCCGGGCTTTTTGACTTTTGCAGGCTTTTCTGCTAAAATTTTAAGTTAGGTATAGTGTTTTTTATTGTAAAAATTTAAGGAGTGATTATTTTGCTCGAAGGTTTGTTGAAAAAAATTTTTGGTGACCCGAATGAAAAAGAATTAAAAGAGATCGGAGTCATTGTCGATAAAATCAACGCATTAGAAAAAGATATGGTAGGCTTAAGCTCTGCAAATCTGGCCGCTAAGACAGCTGATTTTAAAGTACGGTTATCTAAAGGTGAAACATTAGATGATATTTTACCTGAAGCATTCGCAGTTGTCCGTGAAGCGGCCAAACGTGTCTTAGGCATGCGCCATTTTGATGTGCAGCTTATTGGCGGTTGTGTTCTGCATCGTGGTAAAATTGCTGAAATGCGCACTGGTGAAGGTAAAACTCTGGTAGCTACTTTGCCGGCATACTTGAATGCGTTGACAGGAAAGGGCGTTCATGTCGTTACGGTCAATGAATATCTGGCTCGCCGCGACAGTGAGGATATGGGGCGTGTTTTTAAATTTTTAGGCCTTTCCGTAGGTCTTATTGCGCATGCGCTTGATTATCCGGACCGCAAAGCTGCTTATGCTGCTGATATTACCTATGGCACTAATAACGAGTTTGGTTTTGATTATCTGCGTGATAATATGGTCGTTGACGAAGATCAAATGGTACAAAGGCCTTTAAATTATTGTATTGTCGATGAAGTTGACAGTATTTTGATTGATGAAGCGAGAACTCCGCTTATTATCTCCGGACCTGGCGAAAAATCTACTGATTTGTATAAAGTTTTGGCTCAGGTAGTTGCTAAAATGGATGAAGGGGAAGATTATACTGTTGATGAAAAGCTGAAAACAGTTGCCCCTACTGAAATCGGTATTGCTAAAGCTGAAAAAATGCTGGGCATAGAAAATATGTATGATACTGAACACGGCGTTGATTTTTCACATCAGCTGATGTGTGCTTTGAAGGCCAAAGCTATTATGCACCGTGATAAAGATTATGTTGTAAAAGACGGCGAAGTTATCATTGTTGATGAATTTACAGGCCGGTTAATGTTTGGCCGTCGTTTTTCGGAAGGCTTGCATCAGGCTATTGAAGCTAAAGAAGGTGTTAAAGTTGAGCGTGAAAGTCAGACTTTGGCGACTATTACCTTCCAGAACTATTTCCGTATGTATGAAAAACTTTCCGGTATGACTGGTACTGCTAAAACAGAAGAACAGGAATTCCAGAAAATTTACGGACTTGACGTTGTTGTTATTCCTACCAATAAACCTATGGTCAGGATTGATTATCCTGATGTTATTTTGAAAACGAAACGCGCTAAATATAAAGCCGCTGTTAATGAGATTGAAGAATGCCATAAGTCTGGACGACCGGTACTGGTGGGTACTACTTCCATCGCTCAGTCAGAAGAATTATCGGCGATGCTGAAACGGCGCGGGATTCCGCATAATGTTTTGAATGCTAAATATCATGAAAAAGAAGCTGAAATAATTTCCGGAGCCGGTCAATATGGCGCTGTTACCATTGCTACGAATATGGCTGGCCGTGGTACGGATATTGTCTTGGGTGAAGGCGTTCCAGAATTAGGAGGTCTTCACATTATTGGTACGGAAAGGCATGAAAGCCGCCGGATTGATAATCAGCTGCGTGGCCGCTGCGCTCGTCAAGGTGATCCTGGTTCTTCAAAATTTTTCTTGTCTTTGGAAGATGACCTGATGCGTTTGTTCGGTTCTGATAATATTTCCAGTATTATGGACAAACTGGGGATGGAGGAAGATGAACCGATTGAACATAAGCTTGTTACCCGTTCTATCGAATCGGCTCAGAAAAAAGTTGAAGCCAGAAACTTTGCTATTCGTAAACAGGTTTTGGAATATGACGATGTTATGAATCAGCAGCGTGAGGTTATTTACGCCCAGCGTAAAAAGATCCTGCAGCAGGCAAATCTGCGTGATACTATTATGGATATGATACATAAAGTTGTAGACCGTACGATGGCGATGTATGCGCCGCCGGAAGTTTATTCAGAGGATTGGGATTTGCAGGCATTAATTGCTTATGCTGAGGAGTTCTATGCTCCGGCTGATTTGCTGCAGATTGATTATCTGCAAAACCTCAGCCGTGAAGAGCTGGAAGAATATCTGCATAAAGTTGCCGATGAACATTACGCTGAACGCGAGGATGCTATTACACCTGAATTAATGCGCGAACTGGAAAATCTTGTAATGCTTAAAGTTGTCGATAACCATTGGATGGAGCATCTGGATTCTATGGATTTGCTGCGTGAAGGTGTAGGTCTGCGGGCTTATGGACAGAAAGATCCGTTGGTTGAATATAAATTTGAAGCCTATGATATGTTCCAGGCGATGATTGACGCTATTCAAGACGATGTAGTACGCTATATTTACCGTGTAAATGTTGTGGCGCAGCCTAAGGTTGAAAATCGGTTGGAAAACGCATCCACTAACAACCCGGGGGAAGGCGATGATATTAAAAAACAGCCTCTGGTAAAAGGTGAAACGACCGGACGAAATGATCTTTGTCCCTGTGGCAGCGGTAAAAAATATAAAAATTGCTGCGGGCAGGATAAGTAAGATTTACAGAAATTTATAGTTGGTTTTAGTTACAGTAAAGTTGAAGCGGTAAGTTTCAACTTTACTGGTGTTATTAAGAGAGGATGTGAAGTTAGTGTTGATTGAGGAATATAAACCGGAGATTGCAGCATTAAAACAGAAACTAGAGGAAATGAGGGGATCTCTTTGACGTAGTTGTCAAAGAGGACCGTATTGCAGAATTAGAACATAAAATGGGTGCACCTGGATTTTGGGATGAACCTGAAACGGCGCAGAAAACTGCCCAGGCTGTAACGCAGTTGAAAGAAGAGGTAGAAACATTTCGTTCTTTGGAAACCAGAGTAGAGGACATGGAAGTTTTGTGCGAATTGGCGCTGGAAGAAGATGACGAAAGTCTGTTACCTGAAATGGAAGAAACGCTGGCTTCTATTCGTACTGATGTTGAACATTTAGAATTAGGCATGCTTTTGAATGGCGAGTACGATGCCAATAATGCTATTCTTACATTACATGCCGGTGCCGGCGGAACAGAAGCGCAGGATTGGACTTCTATGCTGCTGCGTATGTTTTCCCGCTTTGCTGAACGTGAAGGCTATGAAGTGGAAATGCTCGATTATCTTCCGGGAGATGAAGCTGGTGTTAAAAGTGCTACGCTTCAGATTAATGGACATAATGCTTACGGATATTTGAGAAGTGAAAAGGGTGTACATCGTCTGGTGCGTATTTCTCCGTTTGATGCGAATGCCCGCCGGCATACTTCTTTCGCCGCGGTGGATGTTATGCCGGAACTGGATGACAGCGTTGCAATTGACATCAATCCTGCAGATTTGAAAGTTGATACCTATCGAGCTAGTGGTGCTGGTGGACAGCATGTAAATAAAACGAGCTCTGCTGTGCGTATGACGCATCTTCCTACTGGAATAATCGTACAGTGCCAGACGCAAAGATCACAGATCCAGAACCGGGAACGGTGTTTGCAGCTTCTTCGTGCAAAGCTATATGAATATGAACGAGCTAAGCAGGATGCTTTAAAAAGCGATATCGCCGGTGACTATCAGGACATAGAATGGGGCAGTCAGATCCGTTCATATGTATTCCAGCCTTATAAACTGGTTAAAGATCATCGTACTAATGCTGAAACAGGTAATGTGCAGGCTGTCATGGACGGTGGTTTGGAAATGTTTGTTGAAGCGTATCTGCGCAGCCAGCAAAAGAAACTGTAATTATTGAAAAAGAAATTTTGAATTAGGTGGAGATCAGCTGATGAAAAGCCGTTATAACCCGGTACTTATTGCGATAATAGCTATAGGACTGATAGTTTCATTATGGTTGAACTATCAGCGTCATGAAATTGAGCAGCGCAACGATACTGTCGAAATGGCAATGGAATATGAAGGGCTGGAACATATAGCGAACTGGGAAGGCTTGTCTTTAAATGACGTGCTGGCAGGATTTAAAAAGGCCGGAGTTACAAGTCTGGTAGTGTTTGATACTACCTTAGAGAAGCTTAACAACAACGGTTCTATTGTAGCTGTTACTGGGGAGGAGCTGCTAAAAGGCTCTGCTTTGGGCGGCGACGGTGGTAAATTTGCTCCTGTACTTTCCGAAGGTATTGTAGTGCCTAATGCTGTCTATGTGACTGTTGGGACGTCATATGATGTTTTAACAGAAGTGGTGGAGGATCTGTATCTGCGTTATGGCAAGGACCGTTTGCGGATAGTAAACAACGAACCGCAGATAATTGAGATTTTAGGTAATCCAATGGTCATTACAGAAGAAAATTATGACAGCAAGCCTGGCGTTATGCAAGCTCCTTTAGGCCTTTCGACAGAAGAAATGCGCAAAGCAAAAGCTTTCGGCTTTAATGTTATCGTCAGACCAATGAATTATTTGCCTAATGATTATGATAAAATCAGGAGTATTTTTCGTAGGATCGATAAGTCTGGTGCCAATGTAACCGGGTATATAGGCTGTGGTCGTGAAGTAGTTGGTTATCCGGATTACATTGCCTATATGGCTCATAAGTTAAAGAAACAGAATATGACTTTTGGAATGGTAGAACATTATACACAGCTGCAGTTTGCTGCAATGGACGGACTCCTTCCGTTAGCTGAGCATATGGATTATCGTGTTGCACGTACATATATTATTGACAAAGCCGAGCAGAGAAAACTGAAAATGCCAGAAGCTTTGAGACGTTGGGCTCTTACAGATGAAGAACGTAATATCCGTATCAACTATATCAAACCGTTTATGATCCCTCAGGAAGGCAGGGATATTTTAGAGCTTAATTTAGATTATGTTTCGAAAATTGCCGACGATGTGCAGGCAAGAGGATATAAGCTTGGACCGGCAGGAGTTTTTTCTAAAAATACTGCTGACGGTAAGTTTGCTCCATATTTCCCAGAACGGGCCTGGCTGGTGCCGCTGGCATTTGCTATTCTGGCCGGTGGGATTATGTATTTAACATTGCTGTTTAATTTCAGTAAAAAAATACAGTATATGTTATTGCTGACTGGCGGTATTGTTGCCAGTGTAACTTTGCTGAAATTTGGCGGAATCCTTACACGTCAGTTACTGGCTCTGATTGCGGCAACTGTTTTCCCAGTATTATCGATGACAGTTATTGTCGAACTTTGGGAGTCCTGCAAAAAAAATACCCCAAACACGCTGAAGATTATTATCAGTGCTACATGGCAGCTGGCTTTGGCTGTGATACTTTCTTTAATTGGAGCATCTTTTGTAGCGGCTGTTTTAGGCGACAGCAGGTTTTTCCTGGAAATTGATATTTATAAAGGGGTAAAATTAACGTTTATTTTACCTGTGCTGTTGATTTCTCTATGGTATATGCAGCGATTTAATGTTCTCAGCAAAGGCCAGATTGGAAATATTGCTGTGCACCTGAAAAATTTTTTCAGTACCAGGATAACAGTAAAACATGTTGCATTTTTGGGTGTATTGGCTTTTGTAGCATATATTTTTGTTGGTCGCAGCGGTCATACCGCTGGGGTTCCGGTTCCGGCTCTTGAAATTAAAATGCGTCTGTTCCTTGAGCAGATGATGTATGCACGCCCGCGTGAAAAAGAATTTATGATTGGACATCCCGCGTTTTATTTAGCGGCATTTGCGGCATATAAACAGGCACCGCGTTTATGGCAGATGCTGTTAGTGGTTGGAGCTACTATTGGGCAGGGGTCTTTAGTGCAGACTTTTGCACATATGCGTACCCCTGTTATCATGAGTTATATTCGTGCCGTCGACGGCTATGCTCTGGGTGCTGTATTAGGTATCATTGCTGTTATCGCCGTTTCTATTTTGCTGCCTTATGTGCAGAAATGGCAAAGGAGATTCTTAGAGCATGAGTAAAATTTTGATTTCCGGTTACTACGGGTTTGCTAATGCCGGTGACGAAGCCATGCTTACTGCTATTATAGAATCGTTGCGGCAAGTGGAGAAAAACGTAGAACTGACCGTGTTGTCAGGCAATCCGGAAGACACTGCGGCTAAACACCAGGTTTGCAGTGTATATCGCTTCAATCCGTTAGGGATTATTCGGGCGATGAAAGATTCTGAATTGATTATTTCAGGAGGCGGAAGCCTGCTTCAGGACGTGACCAGTAAACGAAGTTTATTATACTATCTTAGCATTATTGGATTGGGAAAATTTTTTGGGAAAAAAGTAATGCTTTTTGCTCAAGGCATTGGACCTATTAGAGCCAAATGGGCTCGAAAATTGACAAGCTTGGTTTGCAATGAGGCAGATTTGATTACAGTAAGAGATAGTGAGTCTGCAGCGGAACTTATTGAAATGGGCGTAAAACCCGAGAAGATAACGGTTACGGCTGATTCAGTACTTTCGCTTAATCCCGTAACTAAAGAATGCGGGCAGTACCTGCTGCAGGAGGCTGGTGTAGATTTAACCAAGCCCGTCATAGGTATTTCTGTACGTCCTTGGTCTGGTGACAGTCAATGTTTTCAGGTTTTGGCTGAAGCTGCTTCCAAATTGCAGCAGAGCTATGGGGCGCAGCTGATTTTGTTGCCGCTGCAGTATTCTGTTGATGTAAAAGCCTGTGAGAAACTGCGTAAAGCTTTGGTTTGCCAAAAGGATATATTTTTATTGAATGAAAAATATAATACTGAGGAATTTCTTTCTATCATAGGAAATTTTGACCTTTTGATTGGAATGCGGCTGCATGCACTGGTTTTTGCTGCTGTAATGCAAACGCCGCTGCTGGCAATATCTTATGACCCTAAAGTAGATAGCTTTGTAAACGCTATTGGTGAAAAACCTATTGGAACGGTTGAAAAAATTGATAGAGATACGATTGTTCAGGCTGCTGTAGCTGGTTGGCAGAAAACTCCGCTTGAACAAAATAAGAATATTGAAATTTTGCGGCATAAAGCGCAGATCAACTCTGATAAAGCTTTTGCTTTGCTAAAAAAGGTTGAAGAAAAACGATGAATTGGGATTTGTCGTGATGATAAAGACTGACGTAATTGTTTGAGTGTTGAAGAGAAGGGAGCTTTCACCATGCTTTTAATGACCGATGTCAGTAAAACATATCCAAGCGGTTCAGTAGCTTTGCGTGATGTCAATATCCATATCCAGCCTGGCGAATTTGTTTTTGTTGTCGGGCCGAGCGGTGCCGGAAAATCCACTTTTATTAAGATGCTTTTTCGTGAGGTAATACCAACTACTGGCAATATATATGTAAATGGTGTGGATCTATTGGAGCTTAAAGAAAAGGAAATTCCTTATTTGCGCAGACAGTTAGGGATTATTTTTCAAGATTACAGGTTACTTCCTGATCGCACTGTTTATGACAATGTTGCTTTTGCTATGCAGGTTATAGAGACTCCCTATCGTAAAATCAAGCGCCGCGTGATGAGTGTGCTGGATTTAGTTGGATTGCGTAAACGGGCCAATTCTTATCCAACGGAATTATCAGGTGGCGAACAGCAGCGTGTAGCGATCGCACGTGCGATTGTTAATGATCCGCTGCTTGTAATTGCTGATGAGCCGACAGGTAACCTTGATCCGGAAACAAGCTGGGATATAATGCGTATTTTCAGTGAAATCAATGAAAGTGGAACTACTATCGTGATGGCGACACATGATAAAGAAATCGTTGATAATATGGAAAAACGAGTTATTGCCATTGAAAAAGGGTCGATTGTTCGTGATGATTTAAAAGGGGTATACGGTTATGAGTCTTAGTACAAAAGAATATTTTATCCGGGAAACCTATAAATCTATCAAACGTAACGGATTGATGAGCCTTGCTTCGGTGTCTACTGTGGCACTTTCATTACTTGTTTTAGGTATGTTTCTGCTGATTTTTATCAATACCAATAATTTAGCGCAATATCTCGAAAGTCAAGTGCAGATTACTGTTTATATGGAAGATTCTGTTGAAGCCCCTGGGCTAAGCGATATGAAGCAGACACTGGAGAATTTGCCCGGTGTTCTAAGCGTGACAGAGGTCAGTAAGCAAGAAGCTCTTTCCAGATTTAAGGAACGGTTGGGGCAGCAGGAAAAGTTGCTGCATTCATTAGGAACTGATAATCCTTTTCCTAATTCATTTGAAGTGCAGGTAGACAGACCTGATAGAATTAATGAACTGGCGCCGCAGATACACGAAATGGAAGGCGTAGAAACAGCTAAATTCGGTCAGGAAATAGTAGAACATATTTTTCAGATGACGAAAATACTGCGTATTGGCGGTGTTGTTCTGGTAATTTTACTGGCTCTTGCAACATTGTTTATTATTGCTAATACTATTAGGTTAACTGTTTTTGCCAGGAGAAAAGAGGTCAATATTATGAAATATGTTGGCGCTACCGACTGGTTTATCAGGTGGCCTTTTATTCTGGAAGGTATGACGCTTGGTTTTTTTGGGGCGTTGATTGCTAATTTTGTTATTAACGGTACCTATGCGGCGCTTTTGTCTCGTATTTATGCGACACTGGCTTTTTTACCAATGGTTCCGGCATATCCAATGCTCACCTATGTCGATATTTCTATTATTTTAGCCGGAACGGCAATTGGTGCTGCAGGAAGTTATATTTCCTTGCGCAAGTTTTTAAAAGTTTAACAGCGGAGGCCGATTATGCCAAAAAAGAAAGTTTTAATGGCTGTATTGGCATTGATATTCGCTGTTATGCAAATTTTGCCGGCTTTTGCAAATGAGCTGGAAGATAAGCAAGCGGAATATGATGACGTACAGCAAAAAATGCAGCAAATGGAAATAGCTAAAGAACGTGCTCGTCGTGAAGCAGAAGCTGCCAGTGACAGAATGGAAGAGATTGTTGCTGAATTGAATCGTCTGCAGGCAGAGATTAAAGAGATCGAAGCCAAACGTGATAAATTACAGCCACTGATTGACGAAAACCAAGAAGTTTTAGCTGAAAAGAAAGCTAAAATGGAAGGCCGTATGAAGATTTATCGCCAGCGTCTGCGCGATATTTATATCAATGGACAAATCAATTATCTTGATGTATTGTTAGGTGCAAAAGATTTTTCAGATTTTTCTTCAAGAATGTTTTTGTTGCAAAAAATTATCAGCCGCGATTTGGCAATGATGGATACGATCATGAAGGAAACTGCTGAAATTGAAGCGCGTCAGAAAGAATTGGATGCGCAGATGGCTGATATTGAAAAAATGCGCAGTGACCTTGATGAAAAGCAGCAGAAGGCTGAAGCCAGCAAGGAAGAGCGTGCTCAGCTGCTTTATAGGGCTGAAGAAGAAAGTCGCCAGGCTGATGAAGATTATGACCGCTTACTTGCCATTTCTGAGAATATTGCGAGTATGTTGAGAAGCTTGGAACGTAGTTCTTCTATGCCTACGGGCGGTGGAACCGGTAAGTTTATCTGGCCAGTAACAGGTGAGATAACTTCTTATTATGGTTGGCGTACACATCCTGTATTTGGCACAACAAGATATCATTCCGGTATGGATATTGCCTGTGATTATGGTACACCGATTGTAGCGGCTGACTCTGGTACAGTAATTTATTCTGGCTGGATGGGCGGTTATGGTTATGCAGTGATGATCGATCATGGCGGAGGACTTGTTTCTTTGTACGGCCATAATCAGGAACTTGCCGTCAGCGAAGGACAATATGTAAATAAGGGTCAGGTAATTTCGTATGCCGGCAGTACTGGCTGGTCGACTGGCCCGCACTGTCATTTTGAAGTACGTATCCACGGCGAGGTAACTGAACCGTTGGATTATTTACCTTGATTTAAGGGAAGATAAGCGAGGCGGGAAGTTATGTTTAAAAAGCGTTTTAGTATGATGACAGTGCTTGTAGCCTGCCTTTGCGCTATAGTTGTTACGCTTGGAGCTATATTTTACAGTATGGAGCGCATTACCGGTGATGCTTTGGGAAGTTTGAAATTTCTCAAGACGTTAGTTTTGGTCCGGGAAAAATTTGTAGAACAGCCAAGTGATGGAAAATTATTTGATGGCGCAGCTACAGGTTTGGTAAAAGCGTTAGATGATCCGTATTCTGTGTATTTGGATCAGCAGAGTTTTAAAGATATCAGTAATGTAACAGAAGGTTTTTTTGGCGGTATCGGCGTAGTAGTCGGTAAAAAGGAGAATAATTTTGTTGTAGTTGCACCTTTAGAGGGAACGCCTGGAGAAAAAGCCGGTATCAAAGCCGGCGACAAAATAGTTCAGGTCGATGGAAAAAAGACGGCTGGGATGCAGCTTGAAGATGTTGTTGCAATGATTAGAGGCACGCAGGGAACAGAAGTCGAGCTGGTCTTGGACGATAATAAAGGTAACGAACGTACGGTAAGAGTTGTACGTGGCGATATTAAGATCAAGTCAGTTGCAGGAGAAATGCTGCCAGATAGCAAGATTGGCTATATCAGGATTGCTATTTTTAACGAGAATACATCGGGAGAGTTTGCGAAGAAATATCAGGAACTTGAAGATCAGGGGATGCAGGCACTGCTGTTGGATTTAAGGCAGAATCCTGGAGGAATTTTAGGAGAGTCTGTACGTGTTGCACAATATTTAGTTCCTAAGGGACCGATCGTATCCGTTATCGACAGGGAAGGTCGCAAATATACGGAAGAATCTTATTTGGAGCAAGTGAAGTATCCACTTGCCGTATTAGTTGATCATGGCAGTGCAAGTGCTTCTGAAATCGTTGCAGGAGCTGTGCAGGACACTAAGTCCGGGAAGCTTTTTGGTACTCGGACCTTTGGTAAGGGGTCGGTACAAACTGTATATAGGCTACCTCAGAATACTGGGTTAAAGCTAACTACGGCTAAATATTATACTCCTTCTGGAAGATCTATTAATGGTACGGGTATTACGCCTGATGAAATTGTGGAACTGCCCGAACAGCCCACAAAGGATATACAGCTGGAAACAGCAGAGAACTATTTACGTAATCTGCAGAAATAATAATTTAAGAACCAATGCCCTCAAGCATTGGTTCTTTTGCTTTTGTTATATTTTTATGATAAAATATTTAAGTATATAAATAATTGATATGGTGATATTATGAAATTATCTGGAGAAATAGCATTAGCAAGTGGTTTTATTTTTGATTATAGCAATATGATAAATACTGATACAATAACACCTGCAGTTATTGAAACTTTGGAGAGTAAAGCTAAAGATGCTGCAGATGCTTTACTGTTAATACGTGAGCAAGGTATGGCAAAGGCACATTTATCTAAAGATGGTACGCCGGAGCATGTGCTTTTTACGAAACTGCCTTTTGTTCAGAATGGCAATCCTAATACGCCGGAGTCTATTGCTAAATTGAAGCAGTTTGGAAGTTATCTGCAGCAGGAGATAGATGCTGTTGTTTTTTTAGGAGTAGGGGGATCTTATCTTGGCAATAAAGTTCTGTTTGATATTTTTGCCGGTTCCGGCTGGAATGTAGGCTGTGAAAAAAGCAGGCATGGTTATCCTAGGGTATATTTCTCGGGAAATAATTTAGATGTAGATCAGTATAGTGAAGTTATGGATGAAGTGGAGTATCTCGCCACGCACAGGCTGGGGAAAAATGAGCAATTCAGAGTATTGCTTGTTCCTATTTCCAAATCTGGTACGACTTTAGAAACTTTAGCAGCGTTTTCTTATTTTTATGAGCAGTGTCAAAAGTCTTCGTTATTGCAAATGGAGGTTGCGGTTGTAACCGATCTTGATGAAGATATATCTCCTTTATATAACTTGGCCAAGGAGAATGTATGGCAGTGTTTTGAAATCAAAGAAGGTATTGGCGGCCGATTTTGTATTTTCAGCGATCCAGGATTAATTACTGCTGCCGCTATAGGAATGGATATAGATGCCTTTTTATGTGGAGCAAGGGATATGGAAAATGCATGTCAGTCAGCTTCGCTTGGAGAAAACCCGGCGCTCTTGAACGCAGTCTTGAAGTATGCAGCAGCCGAAAAAGGCGTTGATATTGAAGTTTTTATGCCATATGCGGCGAAAATGAAATCTGTTGGTGAATGGTATGTACAGCTTTTGGCTGAATCTCTTGGGAAGCGTAAAGATCGTGAAGGCAATGTTGTTTATTATGGACGTACTCCGGTTTCAGCTGTTGGTTCCACTGATATGCATGCTCAAACACAACAGCATCAGGATGGAAAAAAAGATAAAGTAATACAGTTTGTTGAAATATTGGAACGTGAGCAGCAGATTGTTTTAAACAATCCCTTTACTCATATCAGCTCATTAAAAAAATATGACGGCTTGTCTGTTGACCATGCTCTGAAAATTGCACTTGCTGCTAATGAAGAGGCTTTGAATAGCGACGGGCGGTTAAATGCGAAATATATTTTGCCTCGGATAGACGAATATTATTTAGGACAGCTGCTTTATTTTCTGATGCTTTCCGTAGCATATGAAGGTGAGTTGGCTGATGTTGACGCCTACGATCAACCGGGTGTTGAAACTTATAAGCAAATCATGAAGCAGAAAATGTCCCACCAGTAGAATTTTAACGTGCCGATATTTTACGGCACGTTTTGTTTTTGTGAGGAAATATGAAAAAGTTTTGGAAATTTATTTTAACGATTATCATAGCAGTCGCAGCGTATGGCTATGAAGCTTATGATTTTGGGTCAGAAGCTCATGAAGCTATTTCACTTTTGCAAGGCCAGCTTGAGGTAAAATTGTTGGATGTTGGGCATGGGGATGCAATTTTATTGAGAAATCAGGCTGTTGCAATACTTGTGGATACAGGTGATTATAAAAATAGTGATATACTTGTTCGCAGATTGAAGACTTTAGGGGTTAGAAAACTGGATGCTTTGATTATTACACATCATCATTTAGACCATTTAGGAGGAGTAATAAAAATATTAAATAATTTTGATGTTAAAAATTTTTATGACAACGGTATTGTAAATCCTCAAAGTGAAATTTCTAAAGATGTAGAGAAATTGATTCTTAACGGAATTTTAAGCCGCCAAATATTAAGTGCTGGGCAAAAACTGGAGTTTGCAGACAATATAAATTTAAAGTTTTTAGCACCTGCTAGTAAAAATGGTTTCCATGAAAAAGATTTAAATAATAATAGTTTGGTTTTTAAATTGCAGTATGGTGAATTTTCAATGCTTTTTACAGGAGATATTGAAGCAAAGACCGAAAATGATTTGGTAAGTAGATATGGAAAAAAACTGCAGAGCACTGTTTTGAAGGTAGCACATCACGGAAGCAGTACGTCTTCCACTTATAATTTTTTAAAAGCGGTACAGCCACAGCTGGCACTGATAAGCTGTGGCGATAAAGAAAAATATAATCATCCTAATAAAAAGGTATTGGGAACATTTGATTATTTACAGATTCCTGTTAAAGTCACCAGTCAAAATGGTGAAATTACTTTGAGGACTGACGGAGAAAAATATCAGATTATGACAGATAAATAAAAAACGTCATCTTAAATTTAAGATGACGTTTTTGTTATTTAGAATGTTGCTCCATTTGCAAGGAATACTGGTTCGGCAGAGGTTTTTTCTGCTAAAGTTGTGCCAATATAACCTCGTTTTACCATTGTTTGCAAAACTAAACGCTGTCTTTTTTTACAGCCTTCAGGATTTTCCAGTGGATTGAGTGCAGATGGTGCATAAGGAAGAGCCGCAATAATAGCACATTCGGCAAGCTGCATCTCCTGAGGTAATTTATCAAAATAGGTAAGTGCTGCAGACTTGATGCCAGTGGCACCGGCACCAAAATAAGTTGTATTAAAATAAATCTCTAAAAGCTGGTCTTTACTGTAATGCTGTTCCATAACCAGAGAAAGCAGCGCTTCTTCAGTTTTACGGATCAAAGTCTGCTCTTGTGACAGAAAAAGGTTTTTTGTGAGCTGTTGCGTAATTGTACTGCCGCCTTGAACTACTTCTCCGGCAGTAATATTTACTAATGTAGCACGCAGGATACCGTCAACATCTATGGCGCCATGATTGTAAAAATTGTGATCTTCAATGGCCAGTAAGGCTTGCTGCATTTCAATAGGGATATCTGTGATAGGAACCCACTCAATATCGTTAGTGCGTTCTTGGACAGCTTCTTCAATATTTAGGCTTAGCCAGATTTTTTGTATCGGATCTGGCCAAGTTTGTTTTGGAGGTAAGATAGAAAGTAAAAAAACGGTTGCCTTACTGTGTTCAGCAGGCGGCAGTTGCACAGAATGCGGTGTAGTTGGCGATAGAATCTCTTTTTTGATGGGGTCACCACTGGTAGGATACCAAAAAAAGATACCTACAGCTATAATGATGATAACGAATATTTTGAACATAAGGTACCTCTTTAAATTATTATAATTATTGATTATATTGTATCAGAGATTTTAGAAATAATAAAATAAAAAACACTTACCAATGAATAAAAAATTGAAAAATGTTTTGAAAAAAGGCCTCTAAAGTAGTACAATATTAAATATAATAGGGTTAGTGTTTATAATAATAGACAGATTTTTTTTAGTAGGATATTTTTAAAAATTTTTCAGAGAAATACTTGCGTGTTTATGCGATAAAGTTGTATAATTACAAATCATAAGTTTTAGGGAGGCTGGATATGAAAGCAAGTGTCATTGGAGCTACAGGTTTTGCCGGAGCCGAGCTGTTGAGATTATTGGATGGACATCCGGAAGTAGAACTTGCTGCGATAACATCTGAAAGCAGTACCGGTGAGAATATTGCTGCTATGTATCCTCATCTGTCTGTACGGATTGAAACTGCATTGGGCAGTTTACAGGATATTGAGCAAATTGCTGATAAAAGCGATGTTATTTTTATTGCTTTGCCGCATGGTCATGCGATGAAGATCGGCAGGCAGTTGAAAATGCACGATACAAAGATAATAGACCTGGGCGGAGACTATAGATTTAAGGATATACGAGTTTTTGAAGAATGGTATAAAGTAAAACACGAAGATCCAGAAACTAAGGCAGTCTATGGCCTGACCGAATTATATAGGGGACAGGTAAAGGATGCTAAAATTTTAGCGAACCCAGGCTGTTATACAACTTGCAGTATTTTAGCCTTGGTACCTTTACTGAAAGCAGGCTTGATTGAAACCCAGGGAATTATTATAGATGCGAAATCTGGAACAACGGGTGCAGGACGGGGTTTGAAGCTGGGTAGTCTCTATTGCTCTGTGAATGAAAATTTTCACGCTTATGGTGTTGCTGGTCACAGGCATACTCCTGAGATCGAGCAGGTTTATAGTGAATATGCCGGAAAAGATGTTGTGATTCAATTTACACCACATTTGTTGCCTGTTGATCGTGGTATTTTAGCGACTTGCTATGCCTCTCTTAAAAATGACGTCAGCGAAGCTCAGGTTCAGGAAGCTTTTGCAGAAATGTATGCTGATGAGTATTTTATTCGTTTGCGCGGTCAGGGTGCTTGCCCGGAAATAAAAAATGTCAGAGCATCTAATTATGTGGATATTGGCTGGCAGATTGATAAGCGTACTGGACGTATCATCGTTATGAGTGTGCTGGACAATTTAGTGAAGGGTGCGGCAGGTCAGGCTGTGCAGAATATGAATGTGATGTTTGGGATACCGGAAAATACTGGTTTGACTCAATTACCTATCTATCCATGAGGAGGCGTGAAGAATGAAGAAAATTGATGGCTGGGTAACAGCGCCTCAGGGTTTTCTTGCTGCCGGGGTTAAAGCCGGTATTAAAGCTAGTGGCAATCATGATGTGGCTGTTATTTACAGTACAGTTCCGGCAGCTACCGGTGCTGTATTTACTCAAAACAAAATGTGTGCGGCTCCTGTTTTAGTAAGCAGAGAAGTTGCACAAGAGGCTGTGGCTCAGGCTATTATAGTCAACAGCGGTTGTGCGAATGCCTGTACAGGTGAACAGGGCTTACTTGATGCCAGAGAAATGCAGGCTTTTGCAGCTGATTTACTTGGTATTGAACCGCAGAATGTTTATGTTTGCAGTACTGGTGTTATAGGTCATTTTTTGCCTATGGATAAAATAAAAAATGGTTTAGCCGATGCTGTCGATGTTATGGATGAAAACGAAGGTGAAAGCTGTGCTATGGCAATTCAGACAACTGATACGTTTATTAAGCGTGCTGCTTATGAATTTGAGGTTGGAGGGAAGACTGCAAGGATTGCTGGAATTGCTAAAGGTGCAGGGATGATCCATCCTAACATGGCGACAATGCTCACCTTTTTAACTACTGATGCGGCAATCGCTCCAGATGTTTTAAAAAGAGCTGTTAAGGCTGCTGCTGATAAATCTTTTAATATGGTAGTCGTTGATGGAGATACCAGTACCAATGACAGTATGATCGTACTGGCCAACGGACTGGCTGAAAATGAAATTATATTTTCAGAGGAACATCCAGATTATCCGGCTTTTTTTGAAGCTTTGGTAACTTGTGCACAGGATCTCGCTAAGTTGATTGCCAGAGACGGTGAAGGAGCTACAAAATTTTTGGAAGTTAATGTTGTTGGTGCGGCTACATGGAAAGATGCCAAAGCAGCGGCTATGGCAATTGCCAAATCGCCACTTGTTAAAACTGCTTTTTTTGGCGAAGACCCGAACTGGGGGCGCATTGTTTGCGCCGCAGGTTATAGTGGTGCAGCAATGAATGCAGATAAAGTTAATTTGTCAATCGGCGGCGTACGTTTAGTTGAAAATGGTATGAACTGTAATATACCGCTGACAAGCTTGACTGATATCATGAGTGAACATGATATCACAATGACCATTGATATGGCGGCAGGGAATGAGTGTGCTACAGTCTGGACCTGTGATTTCAGCTATGAATATGTCAAAATTAATGGTGAATACCATACCTGAGATTTGTTGACGTACTGAGTCGGGAGCTTTGGCCGCCTCAAATTTATAAAAATAACAAAAGGCAGTCTAGGGCCCGGTACTGCCGTAAAAACAGGAGGAACTGTCAATGTTACGTAACGAAGAAATTAAAACTTTAGTGGAAGCGCTGCCATATCTGCGCGATTTTAAAGGAAAAACTGTAGTAGTAAAATATGGCGGTAACGCTATGCTTAATGATGATATTAAGACTAAAGTGCTGCAGGATATTGTTTTCCTGCAATGCGCCGGATTACGTCCTGTAGTTGTACATGGAGGCGGTCCTGAAATCACTGCTATGCTTGGCAAGGCTGGCAAAAAAACACAATTTGTCAGTGGTTTGCGCGTTACTGACGCAGAATCCGTCGGGATAGCTGAAATGGCTCTTGTTGGTAAGATCAATACTGACCTTGTTGCCCGTTTAAATGTTCTGGGTGGACGCGCAGTTGGTTTGAATGGTAAGGATGCCGGACTTATCCGTGCTAAAAAGCATTTGGCAGATGTTTATGAAAATGGTGAGGTAAATTTAGTTGATATTGGCTATGTCGGCAATGTCGAAAAAATCAATACAGAGCTTTTAGAAGTACTGCTTGATAATGATTTTATACCGGTTATTGCACCGACTGGAGTGGGTGCTAATGGAGAAACTTATAATATTAATGCAGACAGTGTTGCCGGTGAGATCGCAGGTGCACTGAAAGCTGAAAAATTACTGGTTCTAACTGATGTTAAAGGTATTTATGCGGATTATCGTGATGAAGCAAGCTTTATTTCGACGCTGAGCTTTGAAAAAGCACAGGAACTGATCATCCGCGGCAACATCGACGGAGGTATGATTCCAAAAGTGAAGGCCTGCATCACGGCGCTTTCCGGCGGTGCGAAAAAAACGCATATTATTGATGGACGTGCTGAGCACACAATCTTAATGGAGATATTTAGTGATGAAGGCGTGGGGACAGAAGTAGTAAAAGAGCTGTAAAGGCTGCTGAGAATAAAAGGATTAGAGGGGATCGCAATGGACGCAAAAACAATTATCGACCAAACAGAAAAATATTATTTGCCGGTCTTTGGTCGATATCAGCTGGCACTTACCCATGGTAAAGGCTGTAAGCTTTATGATGCTGACGGTAATGAATATCTGGATTTTTTAGCAGGGATAGCAGTTAATTCTTTGGGACACGCACACCCTGCACTGGTAAAAGCTATTAGTGAACAGGCTGCGAAACTTATGCACTGCTCTAATATTTACTATACTGATATTCAGGCAAAAGCTGTTAAAGAAATCATTGAAACTACAGGCTTTGACAGGGTATTTTTAGCAAATAGCGGTGCTGAAGCCAATGAAGGTGCCATAAAACTTGCGCGTAAATATGGCCATCAAAAAAATGAGGGTAAATATCGTATTATTACGGCTGTACATTCCTTTCATGGTCGGACTATGATGACTGTTACTGCTACAGGTCAGCCAAAATATCAGCAAGGATATGAGCCATTGCCTGCAGGTTTTGATTATGTTCCTTATGGTGATTTGGAAGCGTTACGAGAAGCAATGGATGAAGATGTTTGCTGTGTTTTGCTCGAGCCTATTCAAGGGGAAGGCGGCGTTCATGTTCCCAGTGATACATACTTGCATGAAGCAAGATTATTGTGCGATAAATATGACGCACTGCTTGTTTTTGATGAAATTCAAACAGGTGTCGCGCGTACAGGAAAATGGTTTGCGTATATGCATAGTGGTGTAAAACCTGACATTATGACTTTTGCCAAAGGGATTGGCGGTGGTTTTCCTGTTGGTGGTTTTGTCGTCACGGAAAGGCTGGCGCATGTTTTTAAACCTGGTGATCATGGTGGTACTTTTGGCGGCAATGCTTTAGCATGTGCGGCTATTTATGCGACCTTAACTACAATAAAAAATGAAAATATTCTAGAACAGACGGCAGAAAAAGGAGCTTATTTCAAAAAGAAACTGGAATTTCTGATGGCTAAGTATCCGGATAAGGTTATTGAAATACGCGGCTGCGGCTTGATTTTAGGCATGGAGTTGGCTAAAGATGGCAAAGAGGTCGTCGAAGCTTGTCTTAAGCGTCAGGTCATTGTTAATTGTACGGCTGGTAACGTTATTCGTTTAGTTCCTCCTTTGATCGTTACAAAAGAAGAAATAGATCAGGCAGTAGCTGCTTTAGATGCGGCATTGGCTGAATTTTAACCAAGTTTGTGAGGGTGGAGAATGGGTTTAAGAAATAAAGATTTGATTTCTATTCACGATTTATCGGTGGGTGAAGTTGCGACTATTTTAGATGTCGCTAAAAAGTTAAAGCGTAAACAAAAAAATGGCGAGCCGCATCAATATCTTAAAGGCAAAACTCTTGGGATGATTTTTTCCAAGGCATCAACACGTACACGTGTTTCTTTTGAGGTTGGTTTCTGGCAGCTTGGCGGTCACCCGATTTATTTGAACGATTCTGCTTCTCAGATTGGCCGTGGTGAACCAGTACGTGATACGGCAAGAGTCTTATCACGTTTTGTTGACGGGATCATGATTCGTACTTTTTCACATGAATCTGTTTTAGAATTGGCTAAATATGCAAGTATTCCGGTCATTAACGGTTTAACGGATATGCTGCATCCCTGTCAGGCTTTGACTGATTTATTTACTATTATGGAGTATAAAGAGGTTCTGAAAGGCAGGAAACTTGTTTATGTAGGTGATGGCAATAATATGGCTCATTCACTGATGTATGCCTGTGCAAAAGTTGGTATGAATATGGTATGTGCTTGTCCGCAGGGATATCAGCCAGATCCTGTTATCGTTAAGACAGCCCAGGAAGATGCAGTCCATACAGGCTGTACGATTGAGGTTGACGATGATCTGTTCAGAGCCTCGAAAGGTGCTGATGTACTTTATACTGACGTTTGGGCGAGTATGGGTCAAGAGTCAGAACAATCTATCCGTCAGGAAGCTTTGGGTGAATATCAGATCAATAAAGAATTGCTGGCAGTGGCCCGGCCTGACGCTATGGTTTTGCATTGTTTGCCTGCACATCGCGGGGAGGAAATAACTGAGGATGTTTTGGAAGGACCGCAATCAAAAATTTTTGATCAGGCAGAAAATCGTCTGCATGTACAAAAAGCGATTATGGCACTTTTGATGAGTGATGAAGTGTTATAAGTAAAAATACGGTATACATTCATAAAAACTCTTCCATTTTTTGGAAAATGTGGTATAATCATATTCGTCGTTACAAGTTTATGCATGAAATCTTACATATTTAAACATCTTAGGAGGCTGTATCTACAATGAAAAAAGAAGACATTAAAAAAGTCGTGCTTGCTTATTCTGGTGGTTTGGATACCTCGGTAATTATTCCCTGGCTCAAAGAAAACTATAATAACTGTGAAGTTATAGCAGTTACGGCAGATCTTGGTCAAGGTGACGAACTTGATCCCGTACATGATAAAGCACTTAAATCAGGTGCCAGCAAATGTTATATTTTAGATTTGAAGGAAGAATTTATTGCTGATTATGTTTGGCCTGTTGTCAAAGCCGGCGCAGTTTATGAAAAGAAATATTTACTTGGTACTTCTTTTGCACGTCCTCTGATCGCTAAAAGATTAGTAGAGATCGCTGAAAAAGAAGGTGCTGATGCTGTTGCTCATGGTGCTACGGGCAAAGGTAATGACCAGGTTCGCTTTGAACTTTCTGTAAAAGCACTGGCTCCGCAGCTGGCAATTATTGCTCCCTGGCGCGAATGGAGCATCCGTTCCCGTGAAGATGCCATTGACTTTGCGGAAGCACATAATATTCCTATTCCTGTTACCAAGGAACATGATTATTCTATGGACCGTAACATGTGGCATTTGAGCCATGAAGGTTCAGATCTCGAAGATCCCTGGAATGCTCCTAAGGACGCACTTTTTATTGTAACTAATACTCCTGAAACTGCGCCTGACAAAGCTGAGTATGTAGAACTGGAATTTGAACAGGGTGTGCCGGTTGCTGTTAACGGTAAAAAAATGAGTCCGGCCACTATCGTTGAAAATCTTAATGAGATTGGTATCCGTAACGGCGTTGGTATTTGTGATATGGTTGAAAATCGTCTGGTTGGTATGAAATCCCGTGGTGTTTATGAAACTCCTGGTGGGTCTATTATTTATTATGCTCATAATGAACTGGAAAATCTTTGCCTTGATCGTGCTACTATGAGCTATAAACAAATGGTAGGCATTAAATATTCTGAACTCGTTTATGACGGTATGTGGTTCTCTCCGCTGCGCGAAGCTTTGGCAGCTTTTGTTGATGAAACACAAAAAACTGTTACAGGTACAGTACGTTTGAAACTGTATAAAGGCAATATCATTTCTGCAGGCGCTAAATCTCCGTATTCCTTATACAGCCAGGAGTATGTAACTTTTGGTGCTGATGAAGTCTATAATCAGGCAGATGCCAGCGGCTTTATTAACCTGTTTGGCTTGCCTTTGACTGTACGTGCATTGATGAAACAAGGAAAACTGAAATAATGGCTAAGCTTTGGGGTGGCAGATTTAGTAAAAATACCAATGAACTCGTAGATGCATTTAATGCATCTATTGAGTTTGATAAACGGCTGTATCACGAAGATATCCGAGGCAGTATTGCCCATGCGCAAATGCTGGGCAAATGCGGTATTATTCCTGCTGAAGATGTGGAAAAGATTGTAGCCGGCTTGGAAACTATTCTTGCTGATATCGAAGCCGGTAATTTTAGTTTTGAAGTGGCTTTAGAAGATATTCATATGAACATTGAGGCACGCCTTACTGAGCGGATTGGCGTTGCTGGGGCACGTTTGCATACTGCCCGCAGCCGTAATGACCAGGTTGCTTTAGACATGCACATGTATATGAAACGTGAGATTGTAGAGATCGGTGAATTGCTGCTGCAGTTTGAGAAGGCGCTTTTGGCAGTTGCCAAAAAACATGACAGAACGCTGATGCCTGGTTACACACATCTGCAGCGTGCTCAGCCTATAACCTTTGCACATCATCTGCTGGCCTATTTTAATATGCTGCAGCGTGATTTTCGCAGGTTGCAGGGGGTGTGGTCTGGCGCTGATATGATGCCTCTTGGTGCAGGAGCCATTGCTGGAACTACATTCCCTATTGATCGTTTTGATGTGGCTGAGCAGCTGAATTTCGGCAGTGTTTATGCCAACAGCATGGATGCTGTCAGCGATCGCGATTATATTATCGAATTTTTGTCATTTGCTTCCGTTTTGATGATGCATATGAGCCGTTTGAGTGAAGAGATTTGTCTGTGGTCAAGTACAGAATTCGGGTTTATAGAACTGGATGATGCATTTGCTACAGGTTCATCGATGATGCCGCAGAAAAAAAATCCGGATATTGCCGAGCTTGTGCGTGGTAAAACAGGTCGTGTTTATGGGCATCTGCAAGCGATGCTGGTTACAGCCAAAGGTTTGCCGCTGACTTATAATAAGGATTTGCAGGAGGATAAAGAAGGTTTTTTTGATGCGGTCGATACTGTTAAATTCAGTCTGGCAGTATACAGCGATATGATTTCTACGATGACTGTCAATGTAGAAAAAATGGAGCAGGCTGTCAGCAAAGATTTCTCTAATGCTACTGATCTTGCTGATTACCTCGTTCGGAAGGGGTTACCTTTCCGACAGGCCCATGAAGTTGTAGGTAAGTGTGTGGCTTATGCTATCCATCAGGGAAAATTCTTGCCGGAGATTTCGCTTGAAGAATATAAAACTTTTTCAGCGTTGTTTGAAGAAGATCTACTAGAGGCTTTGCAGCCGGAAAACTGTGTTGCGGCAAGAACTTCTTATGGCGGACCTGCTTTTTCTGAAAATGCTAAACAATTTTCACGCGGAGACGTACTGTTGGCAGAACAGCAGGTAGTATTAGATGATTTAAAAGCAAGAATATAATTAATTTAAGAAATTTTTGCAAAATATATTAAACTCGTGCATTTCGCATAGCGAAGTACACGAGTTTTTTGTTATAATATATATTAGAATATTGTTGTCTAAAAAATACTTAGGAAACAGGTGAAGAGTTTGTTATTGCAGCTGCAGGGATTATTAAAAACGATAAGCATTTTAGATGTTTTGGATATTTTAGTTGTTGCTTATTTCCTTTTCCGTATATACTTAATGTTAAAAAACACTCGGGCCGCAACTTTAGTCAAAGGTCTTTTGGTCTTAGCTGTTATTTTATTTATCAGTAAATGGCTGAATCTGCATGTTATTACCTGGCTTTTGGAAAAAAGTATGACAGTAGTCATGGTCGCGCTGCCTGTAGTTTTTCAGCCGGAACTGCGTCGTGCGCTTGAGCAGATTGGTCGCGGGCGTTTATTTCATAAGCATAACGAACTTGATGAAAAAGAACTGGAAGATATGCTGAATGCCGTTACTAATGCTACGGAAATTATGAGTCGTAGAAAAATAGGCGCATTGATGGTTTTTGAACGGGAGACAGGTTTGGAAGAGAGAATTGAAACCGGAGTGCCGATTGACGGTTTGATTTCAGATAGTTTGCTGCTCAATATTTTTGAACCGGATACACCCTTACATGATGGCGCTGTTGTTATACGCGGTAATCGTATCGTAGCAGCAAGCTGCCTGCTTCCTTTAACAGAAGCACGTAATCTGAGCCAGGAGTTGGGAACGCGCCATCGTTCTGCTATCGGTATTTCCGAACAGTCAGATGCTCTGGTTTTAGTCGTCAGCGAAGAGACCGGCACGATTTCTCTGGCCCGTAACGGTGAATTGCATCGCTATCTGACCGGCGAAGATATTAAAAGCTTATTAAGAGCTGCTGTAGTACAGCCTTCTCTGAATTGGAAACAGGTTATCAATGATAAAATCAAAGAGATTCGGGGTGGCAAATGATGGGGAATTTCTTTGATCGTGAAAATATGTTGGCACGGGTCATCGCGTTTCTTATTGCCTGTGCGTTATGGATGTATGTTATGAATGAACAGAACCCACTTGTAGAACGTAATTATGTGGTTAATTTGGAACTGCGTAATGTCCCGGAAGGTATGATTGTACTTAATACTCCTGATAAAGTGCGTGTTAAGGTTCAGGCTCAAAGAACGGTTTTAGGTGATATAACGGAAAAAGAAGTTACGGCCTATGTTGATTTTGCTGACAAAAATATAGGACAGCAGGCCTTGCCTGTTAAAGCACAGTTTAATCAGGGGACCGTGTTGGAAGTATATCCCAATAATATTTATGCTTATCTTGATTCTGTTACAGAAAAGGTAATGGAGGTTGATACGCGTGTTATCGGTATACCTGCTTCTGATTTTACTTTAAGTAAACGAGAGGTCATTCCTGACAGTGTAACTGTAAAAGGTGCTACGCATCGTATCAATGAGATGGCTAGAGTTGTGGCACCTGTTGATGTCAGTGAGCGAGAAAATGATTTTCAAGTTGAAAGTACATTGATAGCGATGAGCGCTAATGGTTTGGAAATGCCTGATTTGCAGATTTCACCTGCTAAAGCACAGGTAAAAGCTTCATTAGTACGTCAGATGATTACAGTTGAAGTACCGGTAGTTGTAGAAACTACTGGAGCATTAACTGGCGGAATGACCATGAAACGTGCAGTCTGTGAACCTGCAACAGTGAAATTGACAGCCGAACCTTCCATTTTGCAAAGTATAACAGAAGTAAAGACACAGCCAGTAGATTTAGGTAAATTCAGTGCTAATGGCAATGTAGAAGCGGTACTTTTGTTGCCTGAAAAAACAATGGCTGATACTCATACGGTAAAGGTACATATTGAGGCGGAATGAGAAAGGATTACTAATGAGGTTAAAGGTGAATAATGTCAGGGTTTCGCTTTTGGAGGAAACATCTGTTAAAGAGGCAGCCGCTAAAAAACTGGGATTAAAAAAACAGGATATTGAGAATTTGCAAATAGTACGGCGGGCAGTTGATGCCCGCCGTAAAAATAATATTTCCTTAAATTACCATGTTTTGATTGATTTAGAAATATCTTCTAAGCAGTTAGGTAGATTGGTTAAGGATAAAGATGTCACTTTATTGGCAGAAGAAAGTCTTGTTGAACCTGATTTGGGTGTGGAAAAAATAGTTGGACGGCCGTTGGTTATTGGAGCGGGGCCGGCTGGTTTGTTAGCTGCATTGGAGTTGGCTCGATATGGTTATAGGCCCTTGATACTGGAACGTGGTAAACCTGTAGCACAAAGAGTGGATGATGTGCAGCGTTTTTGGAAAGACGGAAAATTTGATCCAGATTCTAATGTCCAGTTTGGTGAGGGAGGCGCCGGTACTTTTTCCGATGGTAAATTGACCACTCGTGTCAATGATCCGGTGATGGGAAGAATTTTAAAAGATTTTGTGCAGGCGGGTGCTCCTAAGGAAATTTTATACGAACATAAGCCGCATGTGGGCACAGATCAATTACGTGTGATGGTTATGGGCTTGACAAATGAAATACGTGTCTTTGGCGGTGAAATACGTTATAATGCCCATGTCGTTGATTTTATAGTTAAAGAAAATAGTTTGAGCGGAGTAATTCTTTCTGACGGTGAAAAAATCATGAGCAATGCGGTTATTCTAGCATGTGGTCACAGTGCGCGTGATACTTATTCCAGATTGCTGCAGCTTGGAATTGGTATTGAAGCAAAACCATTTGCCATAGGGGTACGGATTGAGCATTCGCAGGAACTTATAGATAAGGCACAGTATGGTGATTTTGCAGGACATCCACGTTTGGGGGCAGCAGATTACGCATTAGTCCATCATACTCCGGATAAGAGTAGAACTGCATATTCTTTTTGTATGTGCCCTGGTGGTATGGTCGTTGCGGCAGCATCTGAAGCAGGTGGTGTAGTAGTAAATGGTATGAGTATGTATCAGCGTGATTCCGGGATTGCCAACAGTGCACTTGTTGTAAATGTAGGTCCTCAGGATTTTGGTACGGATCCGCTTGCCGGAATGGAGTTTCAGCGGTATTATGAAAAGCTGGCGTTTAAGGCTGGCGGAAGTTGTTATAATGCGCCGGCACAGAATGTTGCAAGCTTTTTGAAATATTTGCAGCCCGATTTACGGTGTAATATTAAGGCTACTTACAGACCTGGATTGACCGCTTGTGCGTTAGACAGCGTTCTTCCTGACTTTGTTACAGATACTTTACGTTCGGGAATACTTGCTTTTGACAAAAAAATTCAAGGTTTTGCGGATGGCGGCGCTTTGCTTACAGGTATCGAAACAAGGACTTCTGCGCCGGTAAGAATTATGCGTAATAATGATACTAAAGTATCAATTACTCATAACGGATTATATCCGTGTGGTGAAGGTGCCGGCTATGCGGGAGGAATTATGAGTGCATCCTTAGATGGTTATCATGTCGCCAGGGCTGTAATGGCAAAATTTACACCATTTTTTTAAAGGCTTGTCACTTGGTGATAAAAAGTTTATAATAAGCTGATAATAAAAATCCTTTGTTCGGAGGTCTTGAAATGGCTCGTTTGTTTGGTACTGATGGTGTGCGTGGAGTTGCTAATGTTGAATTAACGCCAGAACTCGCTTTTAAATTAGGGCGCGCTGCGGCAACTTATTTTGGAAGGGAAACTACTACACCGAAAATCATTATTGGTCGTGATACGCGTTTATCAGGCACGATGCTGGAAGCTGCTTTAGCAGCTGGTATTTGCTCTGCTGGTGGTAACGCGCATCTTTTAGGCGTTATGCCTACTCCGGCAGTATCGTTTCTGACACCGGAAGTGAAGGCCAATGCTGGAGTAGTTATTTCTGCTTCGCATAATCCTTTTGAAGATAATGGCATTAAATTTTTCTCTAAAACTGGGCATAAGCTGCCGGATGCAGTAGAGGATGAGATTGCTGAACTGGTAAGCCTGCCTGTAGAATGCAGTAAGAATCCCCGCGGTTCTTCTGTTGGGCAGGTTATTGTGGAAGAAGGCCTTGATAAGCTGTATATAGATCATGTTATTGCAGCTGCTCCATGTAAACTTAATGGACTGAAGGTTGTGATGGATTGCTCTAACGGTGCCAACAGTGTCATTGCTCCGGTTATTTTACGCTCTTTAGGGGTTGAGGTTGTAACGATTTTTAATCAGCCTAACGGCATTAACATCAATAATGGCTGTGGATCAACGCATCTTGAAGCATTACAGGCTAAAGTAGTTGAGGTTGGTGCTGATGTTGGTATTGCCAACGATGGTGATGCAGACCGTTGTTTGGTTGTAGATGAAAAGGGGGAAGCTCTTGACGGTGACCAAATGATGTTGATTTGCGCACTGGAACTGATGAAAAAGAAACAGCTGAAAGATAATGTGCTCGTTACAACTGTTATGAGTAATGTCGGGTTGCATCAAGCTATGAAAAAATATGGCGGTTCCTGTGTAAAAACAGCTGTTGGTGATCGTTATGTGTTAGAAGAAATGTTGAAAAATGGATATAGTTTGGGCGGGGAACAGTCCGGGCACATTATTTTTTCAAGATTTGCAAAAACTGGTGATGGCATTTTAACCGCCGTACAGCTTCTCGGGGCGTTGGTTCAAAATAACAAACGACTCTCAGAAATGGGGGCGATGATGACAAAATATCCTCAGATTCTGCTTAATGTACGTGTTGCTGACAAGCATGGCTGGGAAGAAAAAGAATCTATAAAGAATATTATAAAAAAATATCAGGAAGAGCTTGGTGACAACGGCCAGATTTTGGTACGGGCATCTGGAACCGAACCTTTGATCCGTATTATGGCTGAAGGACCCCAGCAAGAACGCTTAGAAGAGATAGCAAGTGCTATTGCCGAAGTTGTCAACAGCGAACTGGGATAACTGGTCAGCATTGACCTAATAGTCAAAATATAGTACAATAACAATGGTTACAAGGACGTGCCGCGTGGGACAAGCCAAGCCTGCGCGGCATGTTGTGTGCTCAGCATACACTTGTTACCATAAGCGCAAGTGCCGCCTTTGGCGGCAGACGAGGGAGAGGTTTATCGATCAGTCAGCGGGTACCTCTCGGCTAGCTGCAGGCCGTAAGCAGACTACAAATTCCGGCGGTAACGACGGTGACAAAATGTCTGTGGCAGAATTGGCAATATACATTTAGGAGGATACAACTATGTGTGGTATCGTTGGTTATATTGGTAATAATCAAGCAGCGCCGTTTTTACTGGACGGCATGAGCAAGCTTGAGTACCGCGGTTATGATTCCGCTGGTATCGCTGTTTATGAAAAAGGTAAGATCACTGTTGAGAAATGTGTAGGCCGTCTTGATTCTTTGCGTCAAAAATTGGATGGTCATATGCCTGAAGGCACCATGGGTATAGGACATACTCGTTGGGCTACGCATGGACGTCCGTCCGACCGTAATTCTCATCCGCACACTGATGCCAGCGGGGAGTTTGTTGTTGTGCATAATGGTATTATTGAAAATTATCTGGTTCTGAAGGAAGATTTGATTGCCAAAGGGCACAAATTTGTTTCTGAAACAGATACTGAAGTTGTGGCACATTTAATGGCTGCATATTATGATGGAGACTTTGAAGAAACTGTAAAAAGAGTTTTGCGTGTTATTGAAGGATCCTATTCGCTGGTGTTTATGTGTGCCAAAGAACCGGAGAAAATAATTTGCACAAAAAAAGATAATCCTTTGGTTATTGGACTTGGTGAAGGCGAAAATTTTATTGCTTCCGATATACCGGCTATTATTGCTAAGACACGCCGTACGTTTATTATGAGTGATGGTGAAATTGCTACTGTCACTAAAGACAGTGTCTGGGTACAGGATATAAATGGAACACCGATCAGTAAAAAGGTTTTTGAAGTAAATTGGAATGCAGAGGCTGCTGAAAAAGGCGGTTTTGAACATTTTATGCTTAAAGAAATTTACGAACAACCAAAATCTATCCGTGATACAATGACTGGGCGCGTACCGAAAGATTCTCACGGAATTGAATTTACTGAACTTGGCTGGACAGAAGAAGAAATGGCAGGTATCAATAAGATTTTTATTGTTGCCTGTGGCACTGCTTATCATGCAGGTATTGTTGGAAAATACTATTTGGAACAGCTGGCACGGATTCCGGTAGAAGTCGATATTGCCAGTGAATTCCGTTATCGCAGTCCTTTAGTTGATGGCAACAGTTTGACGATAGTTATCAGTCAGTCAGGTGAAACCAGCGATACTTTGGCTGCTTTGAAAGAGGCTAAGCGCCTTGGTTCCCGTACTTTGGCGGTTACAAATGTCGTAGGTTCTTCTATTTCCAGAGAAGCTGATCAGGTTGTTTATACCTATGCTGGCCCAGAAATTGCTGTAGCTTCTACTAAAGCTTATACTACACAACTTTTAGTAATGCTGATGCTGGCTATTTATGTTGGACGTTTGCGCGGTACTTTAGATATTGCCAAAGCGCATAAGCTTGTGGAAGGGTTACACGATATCCCTGAGCAGATTCATAAGCTACTGGAAAATGTAGATCAGATTAAAGTTTTTGCAACCCGTTATGGCAGCAGTGAAGATGCATTTTTCCTGGGCCGCAGCCTTGATTATGCTGTTGCGCTGGAAGGTGCTTTGAAGCTTAAAGAAATATCTTATATCCATGCCGAGGCTTATGCAGCGGGAGAACTGAAACATGGTACTTTGGCTTTGATTGTTGAAGGTGTGCCGGTAATCGTTTTAGCTACACAGCCTGATGTTTATGATAAAACAGTCAGCAATCTGCAGGAAGTAAAAGCGCGTGAAGCGATGGTCATTGCAATTGCTTTTGAAGGGGATGACAGTATTGCAAAATATGCTGATCATGTTATTTTCATTCCCAGAACAGATAAATATCTAGCTCCGTTGCTTGCTGTCCTACCTTTGCAGCTGTTAGCTTATTATGCTGCTTTAACTCGTGGCTGTGATGTTGATAAGCCTAGGAATCTTGCTAAATCAGTAACAGTTGAATAAAAATAACGCCTGCCGGAATTTTTTGGCAGGCGTCTTTTTGTGTCCGTCTTGAAAGTTATTTTGGTAGAGTTAGCTAATAGTGCGAAAAATATGCTATAATAGCGGTAACAATAATTATTATCGAAAAGGAGTATTGTATGAACAATTCTGTTGCTTTATTATATAATTTCAATGAAGAAAAGTTAAAAATGATTAAAATGGTCTGTATGATGATGCAGGTGAGGTTTAAAGAGGTTGCAAGAGCAGAGTATGAGCAGCCGCTGGGAGCTTTATTGGGAATTTCTGGAATAGAAAATCACGGAGAAGTTTATCAGGGAGAAGAATTTCAGGAAGAAATGTTGGTGCTGCATGGATTTGACGGCAGCAAGTTACAAAAATTTTTAATTGCTTTGCAGCGTGTAGGGGTAGGAAGAATAGAGTTAAAAGCGATGATTACGGAAAATAATAAAAGTTGGAATGGCCTGGCTTTATATGAGGAACTTTGCCAGGAAAGAGAAGCTTTTAAGAAGATGGAAGCTGAAAGACGTAATAAAGTACAAAAGTAAAAGTAAAACCGCGGTTTACCGCGGTTTTACTTTTTTTCTAAAATATTTTCAGAAATTATACAAGCTAAAATTATTACAGCTCCGCTCATACCTGTAAAAGTTAATTTTTCATTAAGTAAAAAGTATGAGGCCGCAGCAGTTAAAATAGGTTGAGTACATTGCAGCATTGATACTAAGGAGGAAGATAAGAATTTCAAGGCAGCGTTTTGCAGAAAATAAGCCAGGCAGGTACATGTAATAGCCAGATAGATAACAACAGCCCAGGCTTCTGGTTGAATTTTAGTGATAGTGCTGATATCGTCGAATAATAAAGCTCCTGCGATGCTGATAACTGCCGTAATAAAGGTTTGAATAGCAGAAATAGTGATAGCATCTGTTGCTTTCAGAGATTTTTCTCCAAAGACCAGTGCTCCTGCGACGCTGACTGCTGTAAGCAATGCCCATAAATCTCCCTGGTTAAAAGAAAACGTTCCTCCATTACTACAGAGTAGATACATACCGAAAATGACCAATAGTTGTATAGGAAGATGTGAAAGTTTATAAGGTCGCTGTAAGACTATTATTGACAAAAGCGGTGCGAAAATTACTGATAAGGACATAATAAAGCCAACATTCGTTGCCGTAGTTCCTTCTAATGCCAGATTACATGAAATATAAGCTGAAGCCATACATAATCCTGCTGGCAGATATTGGCTTGCAGAAAGTACCTGCAGCTGTTTCCTTAAGCGTGTTGCAAAGAAAATTGCGAAGAGAGAAAAAGCCAGACCAAAACGAAAGGCCAGACACCATAAAGGTGTGATACTGGCAAAAGCAATTTTAGTGAGTGGATTACCTAAGCCGTATAGAAAACTTTGCAACAATATGAAAATGATATATTTATTATGTGAATTGTTTATCATCTTTCTCCTTGGATACAAATTGCAAAATAAAATACATTGTGAGTTATATTTTAACAGCTAAATTCGACTAATGCAAACTGTTTTGTAAATCAAGATGATTGTTTTGACAATAAAAGGCGTTTTTTTGCCAGTAATGATTGAAACTCTGCTTCTAATTTTTCAGTTGGATTGAGGCTAAGGCGACTGATAATTTCAGCCAGTTTATTTTCTATAAGTAAAATATCTGCTGTTGCTTCAGTATACTCAGTGCTTATTTGTTTATTTGAGTAGTCGTCATATGGCCCAGGGAAAAAGTTCAGTTTTGTTCCATCAAAGACTAATAAATTTTTAGCAATGGCTTTAAGCAGGCGGCGGTCATGGGTTGTAAAAATCAAAGTTCCTGGATAATTGCATAATAATTCTTCTAAAGCAGTTACAGCATCCAGATCCAAGTGATTGGTTGGTTCGTCTAGCATAAGTACATTACAGTCACTGACTAATATTTTTGCTAAAGCAGCTTTGACTTTTTCACCGCCGCTTAAAAGCTGTATTGGTTTAAAAAAATCTTTGCGTTTGAAACGAAGTCTTATTAAAACAGTACGTAATAAAGCTTCGCTTTGTGAAGACGTTGACTGCAGGTTACGGAGCAGGTTTTTATCAGGATCAAGAATATCAATATCCTGACTGAAGTAACCTATTTTTGCTCCGCCGGCTATTTGCACATTTGGCAAGTGTTTGTTGTGTGCTTTTAAAAATTGTTTGAGTAAAGTTGTTTTCCCGCAGCCGTTTGGTCCGATGATGGCAAGTTTGTCGCCGGATTTTACTGAAAAACTTGCTGTTTGCCAGAGCGGTTTTTTATCAATAATATAAGACCAGTTATGTGCTCTTACTAAAATTTGTCCCTGCCATAGTTTTGAAGACAGTAAATTCATTTTTATTATTGGTAAGGATTGTCTTTTTTCTATCTGTTTAAGTTTGTCTAACCTCGTCAGTAGGGATTGACCTGTTTGTTGTAACTTTTTCTGTTTTTTAGCAAAGTAGGGTTTAGCTCCGGTAATCCTGGCTTCTGATAAAGATATCTTCGTGGTTTTAACAGCTTTTTGCGCTTGCTGCTGTTTGGCAGAAAAAGCTGTTTCTAAATGAGTTTTTTGCATAATATATTTACGATAAGCTTGATCATGAGTTTTTTCAGAAATTATCTTTTGCTGCTGATAATTACTGTAATTACCTTGATATATTTGAAGTTGTTTATCGTCCAAAGCCCAGATTTCATTGCATAATGCATCTAAAAAATCACGATCGTGGGAAACTAATATTAAGGCTCCTGAGTAATGCCGAAGTTCCTTTTCAAGCCATAACAAATGGTCCATATCAAGATTATTAGTTGGTTCGTCTGCCAGCAGCAAACCGGATTGTTGTTTGAGCGCCTGCAGGATGTAGGCTTGAGTCGTTTCGCCACCACTTTTGGAGAGTCTTTCTTTTAATTGCGGTAGTATAGTCATTGTTGTTTTGCAAATGATTTTTGCGGCTGCAGGAATTGGTCTTATACCTGCTAATAACTCTAATAAAGTTGTTTTTCCACTTCCGTTCAGCCCGATCAGGCCTATACGGCTTTTTGTATGTAGTTTTAAAGCAGGCAGTTTGAATAATAGTCTTTCGCCTAAATAATATTTAAATGAATTGGTTTCGAGGATGTACATATAATTTCAACTCCTAACTTTCGAAGACAATAAAAACCTCCCGATTCAAGACAGAATGGGAGGTGTAAAGGTAGACTTAGCCTCAAATCGCAGAAAATGATCCATTCTGACTTACTGATAAAAGACAACACTTAACAAAGCTTTTGGTTTTAAGCTGTTTTTGTGTCTTTTTCAGATAAGGTGCGAAATTGGATCAGTTTTTCATTCGTTCAAGTGTCCTTTCAATATTCATAATTATATTTTTATAATATAGGATTATAAAATCTTTGTCAACTAAACTCCAGTCCCATCAAAGATGGGAATAAAATCAGCGCTGGCAGCGGTATCTTCCTGAACAAAGCCGTCTTCAATACCGGAATTGAAAAGGTACTGCTCAACTTTTTGATATTCTTCTGCAGTAACAACACGGTTTATTTCAGGGTATTCAGCGGCTCGGCCGCATGGAATATATTGATGCATCAGACTAAACAGGACCTGCCCCGGTTCAAAATTGTCAGCGATCCAGTCTATTACTCTTAGTGTATTTTCTAACATATTCGGTAACAGCAGATGCCTGATAATTACACCACTTTTTAATAAACCATTTTCATCGATTTGGTAGGGTCCGACTTGTTTGTACATGGTTTTTATGGCCGTTGTAGCAGTATTAAAATAATTAGGCGCATTACTGTACTTTATTGCGGCTAAATCGTCACTATATTTTAGATCGGGAAGCCATATTTGTATTTTATTTTTCAATCTGTGTATTGTATCGACAGTTTCAAAACCACTGGTATTATAAATTACAGGGACTGGCAATGGTTCCTGTAAGCTTGCGATAATAGCCTCAGTAAAATGTGTTGCTGTAACTAAATTGATATTATGGGCTCCTTGTTTAATTAAGTCAAAATAAATTTCTTTTAATCTTTCAACGGATATTTCCTGTCCTTTATTTAAACAGCTGATTTCGTAATTTTGGCAGAATGCACAATGTAAATTGCAGCCACTAAAAAAAACAGTGCCTGAACCTTTGGTGCCGCTTATGCATGGCTCTTCCCACATATGCAGTGCCGCACGGGCAACTATTGGCTGCATACCGCAGCCGCAGGAACCGAAAATACCATTTGGACTGTTCATTGTTTCTGCCCTGTCAACTCCGCAGCGGTGTGGGCAGACGTAACAGTAAGTCATTAAAACATCTCCTTTGGAGTATTTTCTAAATTGTAGCATAGTTGGATAAGAGATAAAAGGATAATTGACAAAAAGAGCGGTAAAAAGTATAATCTAAAGCAGAAGTAGGTCATATAACTGACGGAAGTGGATTAACCACGTGGAGTATGACCGGTGTTGCCGACCGTCTGGGCGTTTTACCCCAGAAGTGTCGGTTTTTTTATATATTTTTAAGGAGGAATAGTCGTGAAAGAGCTGCTATTGAAGTATGGCTGTAATCCAAATCAAAGTAAGGCGCGTATTTATAGTAAAATAGGTGAACTGCCAATTGAGGTTTTGAACGGCCGCCCTGGTTATATTAATTTTCTGGATGCCTTTAACAGCTGGCAGTTAGTAAAAGAATTAAAGGAAGCTACCGGCCTGCCTGCAGCAGCATCTTTTAAACATGTAAGTCCAGCCGGTGCTGCCGTTGGATTGCCGATGAGCGATGTACTGAAAAAAATATATTATGTTGACGATCTAGCTCTGACTCCGTTGGCTACTGCTTATGCCAGGGCTCGGGGTGCTGACCGTATGTCATCTTACGGAGACTTTGTTGCTTTATCAGATATCTGTGACAAGGAGACTGCAGCTATGCTGGTTCGAGAAGTTTCAGATGGCGTTATTGCCCCCGGCTATACAGAGGAAGCTTTGGAAATTTTAAAAACTAAACGTAAGGGCACTTATAATATTATCAAAATTGATCCGTCTTATATTCCAGAGATACAGGAAACGAAAGATGTATTTGGTATAACTTTTGAACAGGACCGTAATGAGGCTAAAATTACGTCAGAGCTGCTGGTAAATCGTCCGACTGTCAATAAAGAAATTCCTGAGGATGCAGTACGTGATCTTCTGATTGCGTTGATTACTTTGAAATACACGCAATCGAATTCCGTCTGCTATGTTAAAGATGGACAGGCGATTGGTATTGGTGCGGGGCAACAGTCTCGTGTTCATTGTACAAGGCTTGCCGGAAATAAAGCTGATAACTGGTGGCTGCGCCAGAACCCCAGTGTTTTAGAACTGCCTTTTAAGGACAGTATTCGACGTCCTGATCGGGACAATACTATTGATGTGTATATTTCTGACGATTATGAAGATATACTTGCAGATGGAATTTGGGAACAGTTCTTTACCGAAAAACCAGCTCCGCTGACACGTGAAGAGAAAAAAGTATGGCTTCATAAGCTGCACGGAGTTTCTCTTGGCAGTGATGCTTTTTTCCCGTTTGGTGATAATATTGAACGCGCTCACCGCAGCGGTGTAGAGTATATTGCTCAGGCAGGCGGAAGTATCAGAGATGATAATGTTATTGAAACATGTGATAAATATAATATCGCAATGGCATTTACTGGTTTACGTTTGTTCCATCATTAATAACTTTCCGCCAAAGAAAACTTTGGCGGATTTTTTTGAACAAAAATGACTGACAAGTCAGTTTTGTGGGCGTTGGAAGCTGTTGTGGTATTTTTTTTACATAAATCGCATAAAATTGTCTGAAAACTATTGAGTTAGTAAATTTTTTGTGGTAAAATACACAAGGTATAATGTCCAAAATATGTTTATGTTTTAGTAAGATTATGGCAAGTAGGAGATGAGTAGTTCGTGAGTACTGAAAATGTATCGGGAATACTTTTCTTAGTGCAATCGGCTTGTCTGGAAAGGCGCTTTTTAGATGATCCGGCGCTGAGTATAGAACAGTTAAACTGCGGCCAGACACGGATAAGTTTTTCTCTGACGGCCGGTACTGACCTTGATCATCGTGGTAAGGTCCGTAGCAGCGTTATTTATCGTCTTCTTGAATCTGTATTGCAAATCAGCGCTGTCAGCATTGGTGTCGAAGCTGAAACATTAAATTTTTGTTGTAACATTGTAAAATACACAGCAGCTGAAAAACTTTATGCTGTCTGTAAGATTTGCCATTGCGGACGAATGACTCTTGTGGCCGAAGCTGAGGTATATGATGAAAATGATACTCTGTTGGCAACGGTACTGACGACTTTGTTTGTTGTGGAAACAATTAAGGATATACCCCGTAAATGGTAAAGGCTGACGGCAAGTCGCCTTAACAAGCAATTTGGCTTAAGCCTTAACACAAGGAGGACAAAATGGATTTTGCACTTAATGAAGAACAACTTGAATTACAGGAAATGGTGAGGGATTTTGTAGAAAAAGAAATTACCCCTTACGCTGCCGAAATGGACAGAAATAATCAATCTATGCCCGGGCTGCTTGAAAAAGCTGCTGATATGGGGCTTTTGAATGTTATTGTTCCAGAAGAATATGGCGGACCTGGACTGGACAGCGTTACAGTTGCCGTTATTTATGAAGAACTGGGCAAAGGCTGTGCAGGTGTTGCTACCTCAATGGCTGCGAACTCCCTGGCGTCTTATCCTATTTTGATTGCCGGCACTGAAGAACAGAAACAAGCGCATTGTGATTTACTTAATGATGGTAAACTGGCTGCGTTTGCATTAACTGAACCTGGTGCAGGTTCAGATGCCGGTGGTGTCGCTACTTCAGCTGTAAAAAACAAGGAAGCCGGAACTTATACTCTTAATGGTACTAAAGCGTTTATTACTAATGGTGGAATTGCAGATACTTATCTTGTATTTGCTAATACCCGCAAATCCGGTGGTATCCGTGGTTTGACTGCATTTATCGTACCTAAAGGAACACCTGGCTTTACTGTTGGTAAAAAAGAGGATAAAATGGGCATCCGCCCCTCTAATACCTGTGAATTGATTTTACAGGATGTCGTGATTCCAGAAGCTAACCGTGTTGGCCGTGAAGGCGAGGGCTTCCGTATAGCAATGAATACTTTGGATTCTGCACGTCCTTTTGTTGGAGCAGTATCCGTTGGTCTGGCTCAGGCTGCTTTAGATTGTGCTGTAAAATATGCTAAAGAAAGAAAACAATTCGGCCAGCCGATTGCTTCTTTCCAAATGATCCAGTCCATGATTGCTGATATGGCTATGAAGGTTGAAACGGCAAGATTGATGGTACTGAAAGCATGCTGGATGCGTGACCAGGGGCTGGAATTTTCCAAAGAGGCGGCTATGGCTAAATGTTATGCTGCTGATGTGGCTATGCAGGTGACTACTGATGCTGTTCAGGTAATGGGCGGTTATGGCTATTCCCGTGAATATCCGGTTGAAAAAATGATGCGTGATGCTAAGATCATGCAGATTTATGAAGGCACAAACCAAATTCAACGTTTGGTTATAGCTAATAAAATTCTGTACTAATAGTTTATTTATAAAACCCGGTACTATTTGGTGCCGGGTTTTTTATATAGGACTGTCAAAATTATTTATGCATAAATGTAAAAAAATATATACTTTAATTATTAAGACTGATTACTCAAGTGATTCTCATTACACTATGGCAAAGAAGCATTGAAAAAAGATAATTTTACAGGTATAATAATAAGAGTAATTTTTATAAATATAGGAGTAACTTATGATTTTGATTTGGCTGGCGGCGTTAGTCGTTTTGCTTGACCAATTGACAAAAAATATAGTTGTAGCTATGATGGCTGAAGGACAAAGTATTCCCATCATTCCTAACATTTTCCATTTAACTTATATTTTGAATCCAGGGGCTGCCTTTGGAATGTTTGCTCATAACAGAACTTTTTTTATTTGTGTAGCTTTGCTGGTGCTGGTCATAGTTTGGTGGTTTAGAAAAGAAATCTTAGCAGAACCTTTGTGTGTGCGGGCCGGAACAGCACTTTTTATTGGTGGGGCTGTCGGTAATCTGATAGACAGAGCTGAAAATGGTATGGTTGTAGATTTTTTTGATTTTCGTATCTGGCCTATTTTTAATGTGGCAGATATTGCTATTTGTGTAGGGGTGGGTTTTATTATATGGAATTTAATACAGACAGAAATACTGAAGAAGTAGAAAATATTGCTGCTGCAGAAAATGATGTTGGTCAAAGACTCGATATTTATCTGGCTGCAAAACTAGAGGTGTCGCGCTCCAATATGCAAAAACTTTTGGAGGAAGGGCGTGTATTTCGTGGAGCAAAAGTGTTTAAAGCCAACTATAAAGTTAAGGTCGGCGATGTGTTCACAGTTATGCTGCCAGAGCCGGAACTTTTAGAAATTCGTTCTGAGGCTATTCCCTTGGATGTTATTTTTGAAGATGAAGATGTAGTTGTTGTTAATAAAAGTCGTGGGATGGTGGTGCATCCAGCACCAGGCCATTATACCGGTACTCTTGTTAATGCACTGCTTCATCATTGCCAAAATTTATCAGGGATAAATAATGTAATCAGGCCGGGGATTGTGCACCGTTTGGATAAGGATACTTCAGGCATCATGATTGTAGCTAAGAATGATGCTGCACATATATCTTTATCGGAACAGATTCAAAACAAAACTGCCAAACGTTCATATATTGCTATTGTCAGGGGCAATATAAAAGAGGATACCGGGACAATTTCGGCGAAGATAGCTCGTGATAAAAATGACCGTAAAAAGATGACGGTAGTACAAGAGGGTGGGCGTACCGCAGTAACTGATTATGAAGTGCTTGAGCGTTTTGGACGTTTTACTATTGTACGCTGCCGTTTGAGAACAGGTCGAACACATCAGATACGTGTCCATATGAACTATTTGGGATATCCCTTAGTAGGAGATCCTAAATATTCTCCGATGAATGTTCAATTTGCGATTCATGGGCAGGCACTTCATTCACAGGAACTGGAGTTTACGCATCCGCGTACAGGAGAACGGCTGCGGTTTGAGGCGGGGCTGCCGGAAGATATGCAGAAAATTATTACCCGTTTACGTAACGGACAATTCTAAAATATTTTGAGGTGAGCTGTATGAGTAAAGTAGTTAAGAAAAATGTTATTATGGACAGTGATGCAATGCGTCGTGCGTTGGTACGTATCGCACATGAAATCATCGAAAAGAACAAGGGTGTCAATAATGTTGTGCTTGTTGGTATTCGAACCAGAGGAGTGCCGTTGGCACAACGGATTGCACAGGAAATTGAAATTATTGAAGGCGTAAAAGTAAAAGTGGGTATGCTTGATATTACCTTATATCGTGATGACCTTTCTACCTTGGGGTATAATCCGATCGTACATGGAACTGATATTGATTTTGATCTGAATGGGAAAAATATCGTTTTAGTAGATGATGTTCTCTATACTGGTCGTACGATTAGAGCCGCGCTGGATGCTGTCATTGACATGGGACGCCCACGGTCTATCCAATTAGCAGTGCTTATTGATCGAGGACATAAGGAATTGCCTATTCGCGCTGATTTTGTTGGTAAAAACGTACCAACTGCTCATAAGGAAACTATTGAAGTTACTTTAAAAGAACATGATGAAACTGATGAAGTATTCATAGGGGAAGTAGTTGCAGAATAAGAGGTGAGCAGAATGGCAAAAACTCCTACTCAATTACGCAGTGAAGCTGCATGTAAAACAGTTTTGAAAAATTTGGAAAGACGTGGTTTTGAAGCTTTTTATTGTTCGGATAAGCCTGCGGCTTTAGACAAAGCATTAGAACTTATATCTGAAGACGACGTTGTATCTTGGGGCGGTTCCGTTACCATACAGGAAATTGGACTGTTAGATGTAATGCGAAGCGGACGCTATAAGGTTATTGACCGTGACACGGCAGAAACACCTGCGCAGAGAACGGAGCTGATGCGTAAAGCACTGTTGTGTGATACTTTTTTAATGAGCAGTAATGCTGTTAGTGAAGATGGACAGCTGGTAAATATTGATGGTACTGGAAATCGTGTGGCAGCTATGGTGTATGGTCCTAAAAGTGTAATTGTTATTGCAGGGATCAATAAAATCGTCAAAACCCAGGATGATGCTTTGGCACGTGTGAGAATGTTGGCGGCACCTATTAATGTTCAGCGTTTTCCTCAGTTAAAAACTCCTTGTATGGAAACAGGGCTTTGTGCAGATTGTAACGCACCTGACTGTATTTGCAATTATATATTGACTACCAGACGCTGTAAACCTAAAGGAAAAATCAAAGTGATTTTAGTTGGCGAGAGTTTGGGTTATTAAAAATATTACTGTCTCAGCATTTGCTGCGGCAGTTTTTTATTTCACATTGCTGTAATATCTTTTAGCAGGAGCAAGTATGAAAATGGCGAATATATAGATTAAGTAGAAGTATGATTTTAAGAAAGCGAGGCAGTAGCGTGGGGAATAAAGTAATGCCTAATGAAGTTCTTTATCATATTGGTATTTCAGCAGAAATGCTTAAAGGAGCAGAGTATGCTTTGCTACCTGGAGATCCAGGGCGTGTAGAAGCGTTGGCCAGAGCTCTTGGCACCGCTGAGCCTGTCGGTTGTCATCGTGAATATACAAGCTGGCTGGCGGATGTTGAAGGAACATCGGTATTGGTTTGTTCTACAGGCATGGGAGGACCTTCTGTCGCCATAGGAATGGAAGAATTGGCACGTCTTGGCATAAAGAATTTTATTCGTGTCGGAACAACTGGTTCTATTCAGAAAGATGTAGAACTTGGTGATCTTGTTATCAATAAAGCGGCAGTACGTTTAGACGGAACGTCACAGCACTATGCGCCTTTGAATTTTCCTGCAGTGGCTTCATTTGAGTTAACTCTGGCCCTGCAGCAGGCAGCAGAAAGTCTGTCAATTCCATATCATACTGGTATTTCTGTTTCCAGTGATACTTTTTGGCCTGGTCAGGAACGTTATGACAGCTATACAGGCTATGTGAGAAAATCATTGCAGGGGAGTCTACAAGAGTGGCAGGCATTAGGAGCTTTAAATTATGAGATGGAAACTGCGGCGCTGTTTATAGTTGCTCAGAGTTTTGGTTTGCAAGCGGCTTCAATTTGCGGCGTCGTTGCTAAAAGGACTGACAGCGAACTGGTTGCGCCGCCGGATCTTTACGAATTGGCTTCGCAAAGATTTCAGGCAGTAGTAAAAAAGACTTTGCAGGATTTAATAAAGGCAGGTAAATAACATGGCAAGAAGTATTATTTTATTATTGGATTCTTTTGGTATTGGCTATGCCCATGACGCTGAAAAGTTTGGTGACAGCGGTGCAGATACATTAGGACATATTTGTGAGTGGATGGCTGCAAACCGCAAAAGTGCGGATGGAAGTCCCAGGTATTTACATCTGCCTAATCTGGCAAGGTTAGGACTGGCAGGTGCGGCAGAGCTCAGCCGTGGTCAAAAGCTGGCGTATCCTCTAAGCAGTGACGATAGTAAAATCGATGCTGCTTATACTTATGCAGAGGAAATAAGCCATGGTAAAGATACTCTGAGCGGGCACTGGGAGATTACAGGCGTCCCGGTACTTTTTGACTGGGGGTATTTTCCGCAGCATCTAAAATGTTTTCCAAAGGAATTAGTTGAGAAAATTATTAAACAGGGAAATTTGCCGGGGGTATTGGGGGAAAAGCATGCATCTGGAACTGAAATAATAAAAGAACTGGGGGAAGAACATCTAAAGACTGGCAAGCCAATTATTTACACCAGCGCAGACAGTGTTTTGCAAATTGCGGCGCATGAAGAAGTGTTTGGTCTTGAACGATTATATGAATTATGTAAGATTTGCTATGAACTAGTTAAACCTTACCATATAGCGCGCGTTATAGCGCGTCCTTTTGTGGGCACTCGTGCAGAAGATTTTGTGCGGACTGGCAACAGGCATGATTATGCTGTGCCTGCTCCTGCTGATACGTTGCTGGACAAACTGGTAGCCGCAGGTGGCAGTGTCTATGCGGTGGGTAAAATTGCTGATATTTTTGCTCACCGCGGAATTACGAAGCATTATCCTGCCAGTGGTCTTGATAAATTATTTGCCGCTGCATTGCAGGCTGTGCAAGAAGCTCCTGATAATAGCCTGGTTTTTGTAAATTTTGTGGATTTTGATTCTTCCTTCGGGCATCGGCGTGATGTTGAAGGCTATGGGGAAGGATTGGAATATTTTGATGATCGTTTGCCTGAACTGCTTAGGTTATTAAAGCAAGATGACCTGTTGCTGGTTACTGCAGATCATGGATGTGATCCAACCTGGAGTGGCAGTGACCATACACGTGAAAAAATTCCGGTCTTGTTTTTTGGTAAAAATATTGTTAGTAAGGCTTTACTACCCATGCGGACGTTTTCTGATATCGGTCAGACAATAGCTGTTCATTTAGGTATAGAGCGGCTTGCCAATGGTAAAGCTGCTGAATTACGCTGATAGGAGGGAGTATTAATGAAAAAATTTAACTGGCTGTTGTTGGCTGTTTTATTAACAATAGTGGCAATTGTTCCTAATACGGCTGCCGCTTTTGCTGATCAGCCTGTAGCCTTTGTAGTTTTTGATAACAGTGGTAACGTAACGCAGCAGGTTTATAAAATGTGGCGTGAGCCTGTACGTTGGGCGTATCATTTCCCTGATTTTAAGCTGGTTGATACAGATCGGACTAAAAAGGTGACTGCAGAAAATATTTTTACGGGACATGGAAAAAGCGTTGTCGACCAATCTGTTACGAGGAAGATAGCAGAAGAAATACCAGCGGAAGCGTTAGTTTTGGTCATTGTGCACGACATGTACGAGCAGATGGTGCAGGGAATGATATGGCGTAATGAAGACGGTTCAACCTATGTAAGAACGGTTTTAAATGCTGATATCTATGTTTACCGAAAAGATGGTGATAGATTCTCTAAAAAACGGATTAGGGAAAATGAGATAAAAGAATTGGGGAATCAGACTGCTCCGGAAGAAACTATGAAATGGGCAATCAGCAAACAGGTAAATATCATGGAAAATCGTCCTGTTATTAATTGAAGTCATAAAATGATGTACTAAATATTGTATATGGAAAAGTTAATAAGTGAAATAAACACAAAATATTGTAGAAAGGGCTTTACAAATAATTATTATTGATTTATAATTAGGTCATGGAATTTTATCTAAGGAGCTGGTTAACATGACCTATGAACTGCATGGTATAAAAATTAATTGCGCGGATGGGATCTCGCAAGAAGAAGCCGCCATTTATCTCAATAATCAATTACAGGTAATGCCGCATAAAACATTGTTGTCTTTGGATTTAGGGCTTGACGGTAATGATGTAGTTGTTAAACCACATTATGACACCATAGTGCGTGTACGCCGTATTACCGGTTATCTCAGTACTTTGCCACGTTTTAACGATGCTAAGAAAAAAGAAGCCGCTGATAGAGTTTCTCATATTCAATGAAATTAAGTTTTAATGCCTCGACCTGATATGGTCGAGGTTTTTTATTTGGGTGTACGTTTGTTTGCAGAATTGTCAAATCCTGTTCGGTGAAGTCTCTTTAAAAAAGCTATGATAAATGATAAAATAATACTATTAAAGAATTTTTTTAGTCAAAAAACTGCAGATGGGAAGTGTTGAGATGAAATTTATTTCTTGGAATGTAAATGGGCTGCGGGCCTGTATGAATAAAGGCTTTAAAGAATTTATGGACAGCGTCGACGCAGATGTTTTTTGCGTTCAGGAAACAAAAATGCAGCGTGAGCAGGCGGAGTTTGTTTTTCCTGGATATGAGGAGTACTGGAACAGCGCTGAAAAAAAGGGGTATTCCGGTACGGCTGTTTTTTCTAAAGTCAAGCCTCTTACTGTCACCTATGGTTTGGGAATTGAAGAACATGATAAAGAAGGGCGTGTTATTACTGCCGAATATCAGGAGTTTTATCTGGTAAATGTATATACGCCTAATTCACAGCGCGGGCTGGAACGGTTGGATTACAGACAGATATGGGAAGATGCATTTCGTGATTATCTGTTGAAGCTTGACCAAATTAAACCGGTGCTTGTTTGCGGAGATCTTAATGTTGCTCATCGTGAGATAGATTTGAAAAACTGGAAAACTAATCGTAATAATGCCGGGTTTACTGATGAAGAGAGAGCAAAAATGACGGAGTTGTTAACGGCTGGGTTTACTGACTCGTTTCGCCACCTCTATCCCGAAAAAGAAGGTGCTTATACTTGGTGGTCGTATATGTTTAAAGCGCGCGAAAAGAATGCGGGATGGCGTATTGATTACTGGCTTGTTTCTGACAGATGGGCTGACAGAATAGAAGACAGCGTGATTTATGCTGATATCACGGGCAGTGACCATTGCCCAGTCGGATTAGTTTTGAAATAAATTTTTAGTAATGACAAGAGGTCAAAATATGGATTTTAAAATAACAGCACCTTTTGAGCCGGATGGAGATCAGCCTCAGGCTATTGAGAAGTTGGCAGAAGGTATAGAAAAAGGACTGCGGACACAGGTCTTGCTCGGGGCTACCGGAACTGGGAAAACCTATACTATTGCGCAGGTTATTAATAAAGTGAATAAACCAACATTGGTTATTGCGCATAATAAAACATTGGCGGCACAGTTAGCAAGTGAGTTTAAAGCTTTTTTCCCTGAAAATTCAGTGGAATATTTTGTGAGTTATTACGATTATTATCAACCGGAGGCTTATATTCCACAATCTGATACCTATATTGAAAAAGATGCATCTATCAATGATGAAATAGATAAACTCCGACATTCTGCTACTAGCGCTTTATTTGAACGCCGTGACGTAATTATTGTGGCCAGTGTATCTTGTATTTATGGATTGGGTGCGCCACAGGAATATTATGATATGGTGCTGTCTCTGCGTGTAGGACAGAAGATTGACAGACAAGCTATTTTACGCAAATTAGTCGAGATTCAATATGATCGTAATGATATTGCGTTTCAACGTGGTACTTTCCGTGTTCGCGGAGATGTTATCGAAGTTATTCCTGCTGGCTATAATGAAAAAGCAGTACGCATTGAGATGTTTGATGACGAAGTTGAGCGGATATTGGAAGTTGATGTACTGACTGGAGAAATTTTGGCTAAACGCAGCCATGTTGCTATTTTCCCTGCTTCTCACTATGTAACCTCTCGTGAAAACCTGGATCGGGCAATGGAAGACATTAAAGTAGAATTGGCAGAACGACTTGAATATCTTAATTCACATAATAAATTGCTGGAAGCACAACGTCTGGAACAACGTACTAACTATGATCTGGAAATGATGAATGAAATGGGGTACTGCTCCGGAATCGAAAATTATTCACGGCATTTAGCTAATCGTAAGGCAGGAGAACCTCCATTTACTTTAGTTAATTATTTTCCAAAGGATTTCCTATTAGTAATTGATGAATCACATGTGACATTACCACAGATCAGGGCGATGTACGCTGGTGACCGTTCGCGTAAAGAGATGCTTGTAGAACATGGATTCAGGCTGCCTTCTGCTTTTGATAATAGGCCTTTTACCTTTGATGAATTTCAGCAGCAGATAAATCAGGTGATTTATGTTTCCGCAACTCCTGCAAAATATGAAATGGAGCAGACGCAGCAGGTGGTAGAGCAGATTATCAGACCTACTGGTTTATTAGATCCGCAGGTAGAAATCAGGCCAATCAAAGGTCAGATTGATGATTTGCTGAATGAAATACATAAAGTTACTGAAGCAGGAGAACGTACTTTAGTTACAACTCTGACTAAGCGGATGTCTGAGGATCTGACTGAATATTTGAAACAAGCTGGGGTAAAAGTCCGTTATTTGCATTCTGAGATTGCTACTATTGAGCGTGCTGAAATTATTGATGATCTGCGTAATGGTAAGTTTGATGTACTGGTTGGAATAAATCTGCTGCGGGAAGGCCTGGATTTACCGGAGGTTTCTCTGATTGCTATCTTAGATGCCGATAAAGAAGGTTTTCTGCGCAGTGATACTGCTATGATCCAGACCATTGGCAGAGCTGCCCGTAATGAGCACGGACGGGTCATAATGTATGCTGACCGTATTACGGATTCAATGCGGCGTGCCATTGATGAAACAAACCGCCGCCGGGAACTGCAGGAAGATTATAATAAAGAGCATCAGATTACACCAAAAACTATCTATAAAGAACAACGTCAGCTGATAAAACTGACGAAGATTGCCGAGGATGACGGGACGGAAGATTACAGTGATAATGCGATAAAAAAACGGTCGGAAAAAGAATTGCAGAAAATGGCGAAAGAACTTGAAAAACGTATGGCTGTTGCTGCCAAGGAACTTAACTTTGAGCTTGCTGCAGAATTAAGGGACCGTTTGATCGTAATTAAAGGACAGTTAGGCCAGAAATTGTCGCCTAAACCTAAAAACAGGAGTAAGTAATGAAAGAACAATTAATTGTAAAAGGTGCCAGGCAGCATAACCTGAAAAATATCACAGTTGAGATACCGCGTGATGAGCTGGTTGTAGTTACCGGTTTATCTGGCAGCGGTAAATCTTCTTTGGCATTTGATACTATCTATGCGGAAGGGCAGCGTCGTTATGTCGAATCGCTGTCCGCTTATGCGCGTCAATTTTTAGGACAGATGGATAAGCCGGATGTGGATTATATTGAAGGGCTCAGCCCTGCCATTTCCATCGACCAGAAGACTACCAGTCGTAATCCGCGTTCAACAGTGGGCACAGTAACTGAAATATATGATTATATGCGCTTGTTGTTTGCCCGTATTGGAGAACCTCATTGCCCAAATTGCGGAAAAATTATTGAACGGCAGACAGTTGAGCAGATTGTCGATCATGTTCTGGAACTATCTGAAAATACTAAATTTATGGTTATGGCACCTTTGGTGCGCGGCCGTAAGGGTGAACATCAGAAAATTTTAGATTCTATGCGCAAAGCTGGTTACGCCAGAATGTATATTGATGGTGAGGTGCGCACATTAGATGAAGAAATATCTCTGGATAAGAAAAGAAAGCACGACTTATCCGTGATAGTTGATCGTTTGGCTGTACGTGATGGTATCGCTCAGAGGTTATCAGATTCTATAGAGACGGCTTTAAAGTTGGCTGATGGTTTGGTGGAAATAAATGTTATTAATGGTGAAACGCAATTGTACAGCGAACATTTTGCCTGCAGTGATTGTGGTATAAGTTTGCCTGAAATCGAGCCGCGTCTCTTTTCCTTCAATAACCCTTATGGTGCTTGCCCTGAATGTACTGGGTTGGGCATGAATATGGAATTGGATAAAGAGCTGATTATTCCAGATGGCGCTAAAACCTTTGCGGAAGGTGCAATTGCAGCACTCAGCACGAATATGGAAGCTTATCATATGAAACAGCTGGGAGCGGTTCTGAAGGCTTATGGATATGATTTTGGTGCGGTTTGGAACGATTTACCGGAAAAAATAAAAGACTTGCTCTGGTATGGCAGCGGTGAAGAAAAATTTTCTTTTGTCTATGAAAATATGCAGGGAGAAGTAAAAAAACATACTACTGCTTTTGAGGGTATTATTCCTATGCTGCGCCGTCGCCATCGAGAAGCTTTTTCCGAACGGATGCGTTTGGATATTGAAGGGTTTATGACAAGTACTCCTTGCCCTGTGTGTCATGGTGCCAGGTTGAAAAAAGAGGTTCTTGCCATTCTTGTTGGCGGTAAAAATATTTGTCAGGTCACAGCGTTGACCGTACGTGATGCAATAGAATTTTTTAATGCGTTGAAACTTACTGAACGACAGCAGATTATAGCAAAACAAGTCCTAAAAGAAATTCTGGCCCGGCTAAAATTTCTGAATGATGTCGGACTGGATTATCTTACTTTGGATCGTGCTGCCGGAACGCTTTCTGGCGGTGAGGCACAGCGTATTCGTCTGGCAACACAGATTGGTTCTGGTTTGGTAGGCGTATTATATATTTTAGACGAACCAAGTATTGGGCTGCATCAGCGTGATAACAGTAAATTACTTGAGACATTGAAGCATTTGCGTGATCTGGGAAATACGCTGCTGGTAGTTGAACACGATGAAGAGACAATGTATGCTGCTGATCAGATTATTGACATTGGTCCTGGAGCCGGTGAGCATGGCGGTAATGTAGTAGCACAGGGAACTGCTGAAGTCGTCAAGCAGTCAGAGCAATCAATTACCGGTCAGTATCTTAGCGGACGCAAATTTATTCCTGTACCGAAAAAACGCAGAAGTAATGACGGTCGTTTTATTGAAATTAAAGGAGCCAAGGCAAATAATCTTAAGAACATCGATGTAAAAATTCCTTTAGGTGTTTTCTCTGTTGTGACTGGTGTTTCCGGTAGTGGCAAGTCAACGCTGATTAACGATATTCTTTATAACGCATTGGCTGCGAAACTGCATGGGGCACGTCTGCGGCCAGCAGACCATAAAGAAATTTTGGGATTGAGTGAGATCGATAAGGTCATTAATATTGATCAGTCTCCTATTGGAAGAACCCCTCGTTCAAATCCGGCTACTTATACCGGAGTTTTTGATTTTATTCGTGAACTGTTCAGCCAGACAAATGAAGCAAAACTGCGCGGTTATAAGCCAGGGCGCTTCAGCTTTAATGTTAAAGGCGGACGCTGTGAAGCTTGCCGCGGCGATGGTATGAATAAAATAGAGATGCATTTTCTGCCTGACGTATACGTTCCCTGCGAGGTATGTCATGGTGCCCGCTATAATCGCGATACCCTGGAGGTACATTACAAAGGAAAAACTATTGCCGAAGTTTTAGACATGACTGTAACGGAAGCCTGTGAATTTTTTAAAAATCTGCCACGTATTTATCGTAAGCTGGAGGTTCTTGAAGATGTTGGTTTAGGTTATATTAGGTTAGGGCAGGCTGCAACAACTCTTTCCGGTGGTGAGGCGCAGCGCGTGAAACTGGCAACAGAATTATCACGGCGCAGCACAGGGAAAACTCTGTATATTTTAGATGAACCTACAACCGGCCTGCATATAGCAGACGTACATAAATTATTAGAGGTATTACAAAGACTGGTCGGAGCAGGTGATTCCGTCGTTGTTATTGAGCATAATCTTGACGTTATCAAAACTGCCGATTATATTATCGATTTGGGTCCTGAGGGCGGTGACAAGGGAGGTACTCTGCTTGCCTGTGGTACTCCTGAAGAAGTAGCTAAAAACAAGAAATCATATACAGGTCAATATATTAAACAAGCTTTGGCTCAGGCTAAAAAACATGGGTGGTATCAGTAATGAACGAATCTATTGCTAAAACTTTAGCTGTACTGCCGGATAAACCTGGCGTTTATATAATGCGTGACGAGCATGGAAAAATTATCTATATCGGCAAAGCGGTAGTATTAAAAAATCGTGTGCGCAGTTATTTTCGCAATCTGGCATCACATACTGTAAAAGTTAAAGCATTAGTCGCAAAAGTTGCTGAAATAGAAACTATTGTCACCGATAGTGAAGTTGAAGCGCTTATTTTAGAATGCAATTTAATAAAAAAGCATCGTCCGCGTTATAATATCATGCTTAAGGATGATAAAACTTATCCTTATTTGAAGGTGACGCTGCAGGAAGATTTTCCGCGTATTTATGTTACGCGCAGGCAGCTTCGTGATGGTGCTAAGTATTATGGTCCTTATGCAGATGCAGGTGCCATGCATGCTACTGTTAAACTGCTGCGTTCAATGTTTCCTTTGCGTAATTGCAGGAAAATGAATACCGACAGGCCCTGCCTGCAATATCATATTAAGCGGTGTCTTGCTCCCTGTGCGGGATATGTTTCCAGAGAAGATTATGGTAAAATGATCAAAGCTGTATGTATGCTGTTAGATGGGCGCACATCTGAACTTGAGCGTGAACTTAAGCTGCAGATGCAGCAAGCTGCTGAAAATTATGCTTTTGAAGAAGCGGCTCGAGTCCGCGATCAACTGCAGGCTGTAATAAGGATCAACGAACAGCAAAAAGCTGTGACAAGTGGTGGTGATCTTGATATAGTAGGCCTTGCCAAAGATAGTAGCGGAACCTGTTTGCAGATATTTTTTGTTCGCGGCGGCAAGTTGATTGGTCGTGATAATTTCTTTTTACAAAATGATGATGACAGCAATCAGGAAATTTTGACTGCTTTTATTAAACAATATTATAACGAGGTATCTTTTGTTCCGCGGGAAATACTTTTGCCAGTCCTTCCTGCGGCGGATGAGTTGATCGTTCTGGAAGAGTGGCTGACAGCAAGAGCCGGGCGTAAAGTTGAGTTTTTACAGCCCCGGAGGGGAACTAAACGTGAATTATTGCATCTTGCGGTTGAAAATGCAGCCAAACTTCTTGAAGAGAGGCTGCGCAAAGGTCAGGTTTCGCTGAAAACAGAGGAACAGGCGGCAGAAGAATTACAGAAAGCTCTGCAATTGCCAAATGCATTAGAAAGAATAGATTGTTTTGATATTTCGCATACTCAGGGAACAGAAACGGTAGCTTCAATGGTGGTTTTTCGTAATGGGAAGCCCAGTAAAAAAGATTACCGCCGTTATAAAATTGAATCTACAGAAGGGAAACCAGATGATTTTAAATCAATGCAGGAAGTCGTTTACCGACGCTATAAAGATTATGAGGAACTGCCAAGTCTTGTCATTATCGACGGTGGTAAAGGACAGCTGAGTTCAGCGCTGGAAGTTATTCGTGGCTTAGGTCTGCATGAACTTCCTGTTATTGGCTTGGCTAAACGGGAAGAAGAAATATTTACAGAGGGTTCGTCTGAAAGTATCTTGTTGGATCGAGATTCTGCTTCTCTTCATTTGATACAGCGGATTCGAGATGAAGCACACCGTTTTGCCATAACATATCATCGCAAATTGCGTAGTAAGCGGAATTTGGTTTCGGTACTTGATCATATTGAAGGTATTGGCACGAAAAGACGTCAGGCTTTATGGAAACGCTTTCAGTCGCTGGATGCGATGAAAGCTGCCAGTGTAGAAGAATTAGCAGAAGTAGAAGGTATGAATTATCCAACAGCACAGCGTATTTATGATTTTTTTCGTTTAGATTTGCCAGAAAAGCGAGAAGTGCTTAAATAAATTAAATCGTCATTTATGTAAATTTTGTTTGATGACTTTTGCTGTATTGATGGTATAATATTATTAAAGAACAATTAGCGGTAATTTTGTGGTAAAACAGGACTTGCTTTTTGATGTCATAGTTAATGCTTAATTAACAGAGCTTGAAAAAATAAGGTTTTGTTTTACAGCAGGTCGCTGATGTAGTTGAAAATATCAATTTAAGGAGTTGAAACAAATGGAAAAATGGGTATGTGATGTTTGTGGGTATATTTATGATCCGGAAATAGGAGATCCTGATAATGGGATAGCGGCAGGCACTGCTTTTGCAGATTTACCGGAAGATTGGGTTTGTCCCTTGTGCGGTGTTGGCAAAGACCAGTTCAGTAAACAATAAATAATAATATCAAAGAAGTTTCGCTATGCGAAACTTCTTTTTATTTTATAGTACTGTGTAAAAACTTGACGAGGTGCTTTCTAGTCTGTTGAGAATACGTACCCTTGTGGTATAATATATCTCGGGTGATGGTATGTATGCATTTTTTCTGCGCGCCGTAACTTTGAGCGTGCTTTATTTTTGTCTGATTTACTGGACTGATGTTATGGAGGTCGTCACATTGGGCGGTCTGATAGCAGGGGCATGTATTGCTGGTATTGGCAGTGCCTTAGTCCAGATTTTAGTATGGAAACTTGGTGGTTCTATCTTACGGAAGCGGGCTTTGCTGTTTGTGGGCAGCAGCTGTCTAACTATGGATATTATGCGTTTACTGCCAGGTTACACAGTGACTGATAAATTTGGTGCGTTAGTTTTGCTGGCGGTATTTTGTCTGATGGTATTAGGTGTTACTGAACTAACAGTTAAAAAGGAGATCAAATAATGAAAATCAAAATGATTGCCAGTGATATGGATGATACATTGCTCAATAATGAGCGGAAAATATCTCCGCGTAACCTTGCTGCTATTAAAAGAGCATTAGCTGCAGGAATTGTTTTTACTCTTGCAACGGGCAGAATGTACAGATCTATCAAGCCCTTTGCTGAACAATTACAATTGGATGTTCCTTTGATCGCTTATAATGGAGCATTGGTAAAGGGTGCGCTTTCAGAAAAAGTATACGCTCGGAAACCAATGCAGCTGCAAACAGCTTTAGATGCTCTGTCCTATTGTAAAGAAAAAGACTATTATGTTCAGGTATATATAGATGATGAACTGCTTGTAAAGGAAGAAAATGAATATTCTCGTATGTATAGCCGTATTTCCGGTGTTCCTACGACTGCTGTTGGTGAAGCTGTATATCATATAACCAAAGCTCCGTATAAATTATTACTGATGACTGAAAGCAGTGATTTTGCAGCGGCTTGGCAAGATGTGGCGAATCGTTTTGATAGACGTATTGACGTAACCAGTTCTAAGGACAATTTTTTGGAGCTGATGGAGCCTGCGGTTAATAAATGGGTTGCTGTTAAAGAATTGGCGGAAAGTTTTGGTATTAAACCGGATGAAATCATGTGTATAGGCGACTCAAATAATGATATTTCGATGATTGCCAATGCTGGTATCGGCGTTGCTGTTGCTAACGCAAAACCTCAGGTCCAGCAGGCGGCAAAATTGATTACTGCTAGTAATGATAATGATGGCGTGGCATTGGCTATCGAAAATATACTTACCAGGCAGGCTGAGATAAATTTACAATAAGATAATTTACAGAAAAATAATAAAAGGCACCGCTGTTTTTACAGCGGTGCCTTTTATTATACGTTAACCATCTTAAGTTAACTAGTTGACTAAAAAGCGTTGACGAGCTATAATTTGATTGTTAACTAAAAAAAAATAAAGGTTTACGAAGGAGCTAGAGAAATGGAAAATTTAATTTTAAGCTTAGCGGATAGAGTTCTTCAGGGTGGAGCAATAACCTGTCAAGAAGCTGAACAGCTTATTGATGTTAGCGATGATGATACGATGCTGCTTTTAGCTATGGCAGATAGAATCAGACAAAAGTTTACAGGTGATGCTGTAGATTGTTGTGCTATCATAAATGGCCGCAGCGGCCGCTGCCCTGAAAATTGTAAATTTTGTGCTCAGTCAGCCCATTATAATACTGGTGTTGAAGAATATTCATTGCTAGCGGAAGATGAGATAGTTGATGCGGCCAAAAAGGCTAAAGCTGCAGGTGCTGTAAGGTTTTCCATAGTTACCAGTGGACGCGGACAAAGTAAAGCAGACGATTTTGATAATATTTGTAAAACGCTTATTCGAATTAGAGAGGAAGTTGGTATTGAAATTTGTGCGTCGTTAGGAATATTAACAGAAGCACAGGCTTTTGAATTAAAAAAAATAGGTGTCACCAGATATCATTCTAATATTGAAACTGCACCCAGCCATTTTCCGGATATCTGCAGTACTCATACTTATGAAGATAAAATGTTTACGATCCGGAATGCTCAGAAAGCAGGATTAAGAGTTTGCAGCGGCGGTATTTTTGGACTTAATGAAACAGCAAAACAGCGTGTTGAAATGGCTTTCGAATTGAAGAGACTGGGAATAGATTCAGTGCCGCTTAATTTACTTACTCCCATCCCCGGTACTCCTTTTGCCGATAATAAAACTTTAACTCCTTTAGAAATATTGCGTGCTTATGCAGTGTTTCGGTTCATTTTGCCTAAAGCACTGATTAGAACAGCCGGAGGACGCGAAGTAAATTTACGTGATTTGCAGGCTTTGGCACTTAACGGCGGCCTTAACGGAATTATGATAGGCGGTTATCTGACTACGGGCGGACGCAGTACAGATGCTGATAAACAGATGATTAAAGATTTGGGACGTAAAGTTACTGTTCCGGTACTGTAAGTCTAAGAAGGTGAGAATATGCTTTACAGTGTCAAAATGCGTTCTGCGCAAGGAGGTCCGCATGAACAAGGCGGACGCCATATTTCTGGTGCCGAACGTATTTTAAGTGAAGAAAAAATAGAACAGGCGATTGTTGCAATGCTGCATAGGGCACAAAAGCATCAGCGTGGAATGGCGGATTTTATAAGCTTAAAAGTAGAAGCGGTAAAAACTGCAGATATTTTTTATCGTCCGTTGCTGCCGCTTTCAAGCTGTCAGGCAGATAGTGTTATGGCAGGCAGGAAAGCGGCTGCGGAGGAACTTGTTAAAGCCGGAGTGAGTACTGAAGCTGCAGCGGCTGGGATTTCCCGTATAATCAATCTGCGGGACAGTATGCGCGGAGCGATGCTTTTGGATGCGGATACAGGGCTAAGAGTGGACTCTTTAGGTGAACGTGGTGTGAGAGTCAGTAAAATGGATTGTGACAATTCAGAAAGATATGAGGCGAGACTTTTAGAAAAAGGGCTTTTTGGGGATCATGTCCGTGAGGCTTTGGTATTGGCATCTAAAGTGGCCAGTGCTGTTGGGGTTGTCGCTGAATTATGCTGGTCGGATGATCCTGAATATGTGACTGGTTATGTAGCTTCGGCAAAATATGGATATAAACGTATTCCTGTATTGAAAGAATATGGCAACCCGATTGGTGGCAGAGTTTTTTTTGTAGAGCAGGGAACTGATGTTCAGAAACTTATCACCTATTTACAGGATCAGGTAGTATTGATCAGACCGGAGGATAAATAAGATGCTTGAGACAAGGATCGCAAAAGAGTTGGCTTATATCAGTCAAGCAGGGCTGGCGCGTAGAATTACTGAGCTGTATTTTGTAAATCCAGCTCAGGCACAGGATCGAACCGGTAAGACTTACTTGGTATTGGCAAGTAATAATTATCTTGGTTTTACTCATGCTCCGGAAGTTATTGAAGCAGCTTCCCGAGCGGCTTTAAAATTTGGTACTGGTTCCAGTGGTTCACGACTGACTACTGGAGGGACTTTCATAGCAAGTGAACTGGAAAAGCGACTGGCAGATTTTAAGCATAGTGAAAGTGCTTTGGTTTTTAATACAGGCTATATGACCAATTTGGGAATCTTGTATGGTTTGCTGCAAACTGGTGATGTTGTTTTCAGTGATGAACTTAATCACGCAAGTATTATTGACGGCTGCCGTATTAGCCGTTGCAAAGTGGTTGTTTATAAACATAATGATATGGCAGATTTACAGCGGCTTTTAGAGACGGAAATTGTTACTGGTCAGCGATTTATCGTTACAGATGGAGTTTTCAGTATGGATGGTGATATTGCTGATCTGCCTTCTTTGGCGGTGCTGAAAAAACAATTCAATGCCTGCCTTATAGTTGATGATGCGCATGGAGTGGGCGTAATTGGAAATGATGGCAGCGGAACGGCGTCTCATTACGGTTTAACGGATGTAATAGATCTGCAGGTAGGAACATTGAGCAAGGCGTTGGCAGCAGAAGGAGGTTATGTAGCTGGTAAAAAAATACTTATTGACTATCTTATTAACAGGTCGCGACCGTTTATTTTTTCAACAGCATTAGCTCCTGCTACTTTAGCGGCAGCTAATGCAGCGTTGTTACTTTTACAAACTCAGGCTTCCAAATACATTGATTCTTTACGGGCGAACTCAAGACTAATGCGCCGGCTTTTATTGGAAGGTGGATTGAATGTTGTTGAAGGTATTACTCCGATTATACCAGTTGTCATTGGGGAGGCTGGGCTTACGATGCAATTTGCTGACAGGTTGAAGTCGAAAGGTATTTTAGTGTCAGGTATTCGCCCGCCGACAGTCCCTCGTGGCGAAAGCCGCCTTCGGATAACGGTTACAGCTGCTCATTGCGAAGAGCAGTTGCGTCAGGCGGCTCAAATAATTACTGCGCTTTGGCAGGAACTAAAACATGGTGAAAAGAAAGAAGGCTGAATAAATGTTGGGAATAGGCGTTACGGCAACGGATACTGAAATAGGTAAAACAGTAGTAAGTGGAGCCTTGGCGGCAGCTATGCGGCACCGCGGTTATAAAACTGGCGTTTACAAACCTGCTGCTTCAGGATGTGTTAAGAATAGTGACGGGAAGTTGATTTCTACAGATGCCGAGTTTTTACTGCACTGCGCGGGGCTAAATGTGGAAAAACATGATCAGGTCGTACCATATGTATTGGAGGCTGCCTTGGCTCCTGCTGAAGCCAGCCGTCTTGCTGGTGTAAAAATAGATCCGTGTGTAATGCTGGCAGGAGCAAGGGAGATGCTTTTGGGCAGTCAAATCAGTATAGTTGAAGGCGTAGGAGGAATCTCCGCGCCTTTGACTGATGAATATTTGGTTAAAGATTTTTTCGGTGAACTGAAGCTGCCTTTGGTTATAGTGGTTAAAGCTGTTCTAGGTAATGTTAATCATGCTGTATTGACGGCTGAATATGCAAGGATACATGGTTTGAAAGTAGTGGGATTGATAGTTAACGGTTGGGACAGAAAAAAAGCTGGTGCCTTGGAGCAAAGCAATCTTTATTATTATGAGAAATTAACCGGTTTACCAATTTTAGGAAAATTGCCAGTCCTATCTCAGCATTTGCTTGATGAATTTAATAGTCGTGAATTAGCTGAAATTACAGAGGCGAACATTGATATTGATAGAATATTATCATTAGCAGGAGGTACTGTAAAATGAATCAATGGGAATTTATGGATAAAGAATATATCTGGCATCCTTTTACACAAATGAAAGGATGGAACGAAAATAAGCAGCTGGTAATTGATCATGGCGAAGGAGTCAAATTGTATGATGTTGAAGGAAACGCTTATTATGACGGTATTTCCAGTTTATGGGTTAATATACATGGACATCGCCGTCGGGAAATTGATGAAGCTGTAAAAAAACAGCTTGATAAAATAGCCCATACTACTTTGCTTGGTCTTATTAATAAGCCTGCTGCTGAATTGGCGAAAAAATTAGTTGAGGTAACGCCTAAAGGATTGAATAAAGTTTTTTATTCAGATGACGGATCTACAGCTGTGGAAGCGGCAGTAAAAATAGCTTTTCAATACTGGCAGCATAAAGGGTTGCCTGAAAAACAGCAATTTATCAATTTGGGAGATTCTTATCATGGAGATACGGTAGGTGCGGTTAGCGTTGGTAATATAGATGTTTTTCATAAAGTCTACAAACCTTTGCTTTTTAATACTAAAAAAATGACTTGCCCGTCGTTTTACCACAGCAGTATAGAGGGGATAAACAGTGAAATAGAATTCCGGGATTTTTTGCTGCAGGAGTTGGAAGATTATTTGAAAGAAAACAGTGATAAAGTTGCTGCAATGATTATAGAACCTCTTGTACAGGCAGCTGCAGGAATGTTGATGCAGCCTAAGGGGTATATCAAAGGTGTACGTGAACTTACCGAAAAATATAATGTGCTTCTGATAATCGATGAGGTTGCGACTGGATTTGGCCGTACCGGGAAATTATTTGCCTGTGAGAATGAAGGTATCTGTCCGGATATGATGTGCTTGTCCAAAGGTATTACCGCAGGTTATATGGCATTAGGTGCTACAATGGTGACTGATGAGATATACAATACTTTTTTAGGTGAAGCAGCCGAATATAAAACTTTTTACCACGGACATTCATATACCGGTAATCCTTTGGCTTGTGCAGCTGGTGTTGCCGGGTTGGAGCTTTTTGAAAAAGACGATGTTATTGAAAATCTGCCGCCCAAAATGGCGGTTATTGCAGAACATATACAGAAGATGAATACTATGAAATATGTTGGTAATGCGCGCCAATGCGGTATGCTTGCCGGTATTGAGCTGATGCATGATAAAAATTTAAAAATACCCTTTGACTCAACTCTTTTGATGGCAGGGGGAATTTGCCAGACAGCCAGGAAATATGGCCTTATTGTAAGGAATATTGGTGATGTTATTATTTTTATGCCGCCGCTGGTAAGTACGGTACAGCAGATAGAAGAAATGCTGAGTATACTGGAACAAGCAATGCAGGAAGTTTTTGAGAAAGTCGATCTGCATAGTAACATTAAATTTTCTGATCCCTGCGCATTTTAAGTTTTGCTGATTAAGACGCCCTGAAAGGGGCGTCTTTTTTGATTACTGTGATATAATATGATAACTTGACGAGGTATTTTCGATTCTGTTGAGAATATATACCCTTGTGGTATAATAAACCTTATAGGGTCATTTATTATGGTTTTAGTATATATGGAGGTGAGCTTATGGAAGAATCAAAGTTTCTGATCATTACAGGGATGTCCGGTGCAGGTAAAACACAAGTTGTGCGGACGTTGGAGGATATGAATTTTTTCTGTATTGATAATTTGCCACCGGCACTTATTCCTAAGTTTGCCGAATTATGTCGTCAAACGCAGGCCCGTAATACTGCTCTGGTAGTAGATGTACGCGGTGGTCGTTTTTTTGACGAGTTGATAGAAATATTGGACGAAATGAAAGCTATGGGACATGAATATGAATTGTTGTATCTTGATGCATCCGATGATAGCTTGATCAGGCGGTATAAAGAAACACGTCGCCGTCATCCGCTCGGGCAGGGTAAAAGCCTCAGTGAAAATATTGCTGTAGAGCGTGAGAGATTGACTGAAGTACGCAACAGGGCTACACACATTATCGATACTACTGATATGCCTACAGCAGAGCTGAAAGAAAAAATTTGGAAGTTGTATTCAGGCAATGGCGGTGTAGAGCGCATGATTGTTTTAGTACAGTCCTTTGGTTTTAAACACGGACTGCCATTAGATAGTGATATGGTCTTAGATGTCAGGTTTTTGCCCAATCCGTTTTATGAAGAAGATTTAAAGCGTTTAACTGGCAATGACCAGCCGGTTGCCGATTTTATTTGTCGTTTCCCTCAAACGTTTCAGTTTCTGAAAAAAGAAGAAGAAATGCTTGAATTTTTGTTGCCACAGTACATTTCCGAAGGCAAAAGCCAGCTTGTTATAAGTGTAGGCTGTACCGGGGGACAGCATCGTTCGGTATTTATAGCAAATCGATTGTATGAATTTTTGCGTACACAGGGCTATGCCGTACAGCTTACTCATCGTGATCTGCAGCGGAAAAACAAATAAGAGGAGGTTCCTATGGGCTGGATCAGTTGGTTATGTCCGGGAATAAACCTGAAACGCTGGTTGCTGCTTTTTGCAGGGGGCGTGCTGTGCTGTGCTATTGGGCTGGCACTATTTTTCAATTACCAATTTATGGGTTTTGTTGAAGAAATGCTTTTTCGTATGTCATATCTTACTACTGGTAAATATTCTAATACCGTCTCGATGTTGACAGGTTTTATTTCCCTATGTGCTGGATTATTTATTATGTATTATGCAACTCGTAAAATTATTCGTTCTGTAGTTGAGGCTGTTATGCCAGATAATAATGCGTCGCTGATGGAAATAATCTTTACGCAGCGCAAGCTGACACGCGGTCCGGCAATTACTGTTGTTGGTGGTGGCACTGGACTTTCAACTCTGCTGCGCGGTATGAAATATATTACGAATAACTGTACTGCTGTTGTCACTGTAGGTGACGACGGCGGATCTTCAGGAAGGCTGCGGAAAGAAATGGGTATTTTACCGCCCGGTGATCTGCGCAACTGTCTGGTTGCCTTGGCGGATCGCGAACCTTTGATGGAACGGATCATGCAGTACCGTTTTAAAGGCGATTCGCCGCTGGCGGGACACAGTTTTGGCAATCTGTTTATTGCTGCCATGGCTGAAGCTGAAGGCGGTATGGAAGCAGGCCTTTCTGCTACGAGTCAGATTTTGAATGTGCGCGGTAAAGTTGTTCCGTCAACGCTGCGTGATATCAGACTGAAAGCAGAAATGACGGATGGCAGTATTATTAACGGTGAATCGGAGATACCAAAAGCACATAAAAGAATCAGAACGATGGCTATGGAACCAGCCGATGCACCGGCAACTGCCAGTGCAGTGCAGGCTATTCTAAATGCTGATATCCTGATTTTTGGTCCGGGCAGTCTTTATACCAGTGTCATACCTAATCTATTGGTAACAGGTATTCGTGATGCCGTTATCAAATCAGAAGCTGTGAAAATCTATATATGCAATGTAATGACGCAGCCCGGAGAAACAGATGGTTATGGGGCTTTTGAACATGTACAGGCACTTATTCAGCAGGCTGGAACCCAGTTTCTAGATTATGTTATTGTTAATGACCAGCGGGTTACAGCGGCGCAATTAGCGCAATATAACGAAAAAGGTTCTATGCCTGTTACGCCCGATATCAAAAAAATAGAACGGCTTGGGATCCAGGTTATTCCCACGCGTCTTATCAGTAATAAAGATTTAGTGCGGCATAATCCGCAGAAACTGGCGCAGGTTATTATTTCTTTAGTTTATCGTTTACGTTTATTTGGCAAAGGTATACAATTTTTTGATTACTTCTTTATGCGGCAAAGCATGCGTGAATTAAAGAAAAAATAGATATATCAATTATTTTATAGAAGGAGAATGACCGGTGTCTTTTTCTAACGAAGTGAAAAACGAATTAGCCCGGCTTGAAAACGGTAAACAGTGCTGTGAAAAAGCCGAACTGTTTGGTTTGCTGAGAATGAGTGGTGCTATTATTTTAAGAGGCCGAAATATGGGTATTCATTTTTCGACCGAAAATGCTGCTTTAGCCAGGCGTGTGCTTCAGTTGTTTAAAAATAACTATGATGTTAAAACAGAAGTAGTAATAACAAGATCACGTCGCCTTAAAAAAAACAATCGCTATCAGGTAAAAGTAGTACCTTCCCCAGAGGCTGGTAAAGCTTTGGAAGAATTACAGCTTTTGCCGGCAGAAAATGAAGGAGGCAAAACATCTTTATTAACAACTCCTTGCTGCCGCAAATCTTTTCTGCGCGGAGCTTTTCTAGCGGGTGGCTCGATCAGCAGACCTGCCAGTGATTACCATTTGGAAATGGTAACTGAGAACCAGGATTTTGCGAAAATGATCATGAAAACTATGCAAGGATTTTCATTGCCTGTAAAAATAACAGACAGAAAAAATGATTATATCGTTTATTTGAAAGAAGGAAATGGTATCACCTCGTTTTTATCAGTTATCGGAGCACATAATGCTTTGTTGGAATTTGAAAATGTACGTATTGTTAAAGAAATGCGCAATAATGTTAATCGAGTAGTTAACTGTGAGACGGCAAACCTTAATAAAGTTGTGCAGGCGGCTGTACAACAGCTTGAAAGCATACGTTATATAGAAAAACATCTGGGATTGGGAAAATTGCCGCTGACATTACGTGAAACGGCAGAATTACGCTTAAATCATCCCGACGCTTCTCTAAATGAATTAGCTGATCTATCCGAAGGGAAAATAGGAAAATCAGGAATTAATCACCGCTTGAAAAAAATACAGCATTTAGCTGAAGAACTAGGGATGATAAAGAATGAGTGATCTTTGGAAAAAGTATAAAAAATATATGGCTGCCGCTGGTATTAGTATAATAGTATTGCTTGCTTTAACAGCTTTTTATGTAAGGTATGACTATCAACAGTATTGTAAAGAGGCTGTGCCGATATTGGAATATCATGGTATCGGGTCGGCAGATGGCTGGATGAAAGAACTGTTTGTTTCTAAAGAAACTTTTGAAACGCATTTGCAATATTTGCATGACAATGGTTATAAAATGGTATCAGTGAAAAAAATGGCAGAGATGTTTGCCAATGGTGAATCTACAGAAAAAACAATTGTTATGACCTTCGATGATGGCTATCTTGATAACTATACTAATGTTCTGCCGCTTTTAAAAAAATATAACGCTACAGCGACCTTTTTTGTTGTTCATAGTAAGATAGGGCATTACAGATATATGACACACGATCAGATACAGTCTTTGATAGATAATGGGATGGAAATTGGTTCTCATACAATCAATCATCAGATACTTACGGATATAGATCCTCAGTATTTAAGTTGGGAGCTTGCTACTTCGCGGTATTTTCTGAAAAAAGATTATAATGGTTATGTAGTTCGTTCACTTTCATATCCTAATGGTATGTATAATTCGAAAATTTTAACGGCGGTAAAAGAATACGGTTATTACTGGGCTGTTACTGGGAATGCCGGCACTGTCAGTAAAAAAACTATGGAACAAAAGCCGTTGGAATTAGGACGTATTTATATTGACGATTCAAATATCAATACTTTTAAAGAAAGATTGCGTTATTCTTATTGGGTTGGATACTTGAAAGAACGAGGCGTTAACATACATTTTTTCAAGAGCTTATAAGAAAATATCAGGAGAACACTTGCAGAAATCTGCAAAAAACGGTAAAATAAATCAGTAAGCAAAACATATTGGGGGTATCTTAAAATGAGAAAACACATTAAAACCGTGAATAAAGCAATTCTGAACAAAACTTTAAAAACCGGCGGCTGCGGAGAATGTCCTGCTTCCTGCCAATCTGCCTGCAAAACTTCCTGCACTGTTGGCAATCAGGTTTGTGAGCAAAAATAATTCAGGCTGTGGCTTTATTTAACTAGTATATTTGTTTAATTTGCAGCTCCCTGTTTTACAGGGGGCTGTTTTACTATGAAAGGTGGAAATACATGCTTATTCATAAAATGCGTCTTGATGAATATATGGCTGTACTTGACGTTAACAGTGGAGCTGTGCATCTGGTAGACGATGTCATCTATGATTTGCTTGATGTTTTTGATGGAACTAATGATGATGAAGCCATTGCGGCCTTACAAACAAGCTATCCGGAAAAAGATTTGCGTGAAGCTTTAGAAGAACTTCATCAGTTACAGGCAGAAGGATTACTTTTTTCTCCTGAATTTGAAGTGCCCCAGACTTTTGCAGAAACACCAATACTAAAATCGTTATGTCTGCATATAGCTCATGACTGCAATCTGCGCTGTGGATATTGCTTTGCAGGGACAGGAGATTTTGGAGGATATCGTGCAATGATGAGCAAAGAAACAGCTGAAAAGGCTGTGGAGTTTGCTATAGCTGGCAGTAAAATGCGTCATAACTTAGAGCTGGATCTATTTGGCGGTGAACCGCTGATGAATACTGAGGTTGTCAAACATGTCATAAACTATGTGCGTCGTCGTGAATTTGAAACCGGCAAAAATATCAAATTGACACTCACTACTAACGGAACACTTTTGAATGATGATATTATTCAATTTTTAAATGATAATCGTGTCATGCTTGTTCTTAGTTTGGATGGCAAAAAAGAAACTCATGATAATATGAGGCCGTTCCCAAATAAAACGGGCAGTTATGATGCAGCTGTTCGCGGGTTTAAAAAAGTTATTGAAAGCCGGAATGGAAAAAATTATTATCTGCGTGGTACTTATACTCATTTTAATCCGCATTTTGCTGAAGATACTCTCGATATGACAAAGATCGGGAAAGAACTTTCTGTAGAACCTGTTGTAGGAATTGACGAACCTTATGTACTTAGCGAAGCTGATCTGCCTGTACTATATGAAGAATATGATAAACTGGCAAGGGCTTATCTGCAAAAGCGCCGTGAAGGCGATGCTTTTGATTTTTTCCATTTTAATGTTGCTCTTGATAACGGACCTTGTGTGGCTAAACGTTTAGCAGGCTGCGGTGCTGGGCATGAATATTTTGCCATAACGCCCGAAGGCGACATTTATCCATGTCATCAGTTTGTAGGCAGAGAAGAATACAAATTAGGAACGTTGGAAACAGGTGTCGTAAAACCTGATCTGGTACAAAAATTCAGACATACTCATGTGATGACTAAGACAGAATGCAGTACTTGTTGGGCTAGATTTTTCTGTAGTGGAGGCTGTCATGCTAATGCTGATCTTATGAATGGTGACATCAGCAAGCCATATCAATATGGCTGTAAATTGCAGAAAAAACGGTTGGAATGCGCTATCGTGCTGCAGGCGATTCTGGCCGCAGAAGCGCAGGAAGGTAAAGATATGCGTCCCGAGATAACGAATTTCAAATATGAGGTAGAACATAAATAAATTACAGGATGTTTTTTAGCGGTAGTCTATACTGCCGCTAAAAAATAAAAAAATGAAAAAAGCACTTGAAATTTTTCATAAAATCTAGTAAGATAATGAAAGTCGCCTGAGGCGATTGAAGGCAGTTGATAACTGAAAAAAACCGTTAAAAAAGATGAAAAAAGTAGTTGACAACATCGAAAAGATGTAATATACTATACAAGTCGCCGAAATGCGGCGGCAGGCAGAACCTTGAAAACTGAACAATAAC
>OGHV01000010.1_pt1 | contig 160414 bp, 115 predicted proteins | sample 1571551 | NCBI WGS metagenome assembly OGHV01 (sample SAMEA2581960, study PRJEB24529) | metagenome | biome: Human gut stool | place: China | collected 2011 | reverse complement strand
GAATACATGCCTGTCACGCATGGGGTCACGGGTTCGAGTCCCGTACGCACCGCAAGAAATCCTGAAGCAAATGCTTCGGGATTTTTGTTTTATAGACATGCAGAGGTTTACAACCGCAACAAATCGCATAAAATAAGAACAAGCTATAAAACATGTAAAATAAGCCACGTTTTATTTCATAAATACATACATTTGCATAGAAATAAAATTTTTCATTGATTGTATCTTCTAAAGGTTCTACACATGAAAACACGCAACCTCGTATTATCGTCTGCAGTATGCCTGCTATTCTTTTCAAGCTGCTTCACAAGCCAGAAAGCCAGCAAATTCAATTCAAGTGATATAACTCTTGGAATGGACAAAACGGAATTTATCAAGAATTACGGCGAACCATTCAACAAAGATGCATCTTTGACCAATGACGGCAAAAGCGAGGAAACGCTTTTCTACAAAGAAGAACTGTACAATGGGACATGGTATATTGTTACCACTGCTTTCACATTCGTTGATGGTAAATTGACAAAACAAAAGGTGGAAAAAGAAGAAAGAGTATTCAAAGAAAATGATTCGAGAAAATGAAAACAATTCCCGGAAAACGCATCATAAATATTCTGCTGGGAATCACATTTCCACTTATCACTTTTGCACAGATCAGAGGCAAAATAACAAGTTCAGACCAACAGCCAATAGAAGGAGCAACAATCATACTTGAACAATCAGACTCTACATATATAGACGCTACGGTTACTGCGTCAGACGGAACATTCGAATTTTCCCAAACAGAGGACAAATACATACTCATAGTCCAACACCTTCTTTATGAAACAGAAATTTTAAACGGCCGAGGACAAGACTGTGGCTCTATACAACTAAGAGAAAAGGCATACAACATTGACGAAATCGTAGTTAAAGGCGAAAGACCATTAGTCAGAATAGAAAACGGCCGTCTATGCTACGACCTGTCTGTTCTTTCCCAAAAACAGGCGGTAAGCAATACTTACGAAGCTATAGGCCGATTGCCTGGCATACAGGACAACGATGGAGCTCTATCGCTTGCTGGAGCCGAGAATCTGACCATCGTCATGAACGGCAAACCAACGACGATGACTACAGAACAACTCGAAACTCTGCTGCGCAATACCCCAATAGACCGCGTGGAAAAAGCGGAAATCATATACAGTGCACCACCGGAAATGCATGTACGCGGCGCTGCAATAAATGTAGTGATGAAGCGTTCAAACGATTATTCCCTGCAAGGAGAAGTGGGAGCACATTACAAGAACCAATATTTCAACGATGGAGGAGCAAATGCAAATCTCAGATTTTCTACTCCGAAGTTAGCTATTGACCTCATGTATAGTGCCGACAATGTCAAGACTATGGAATATACCGATTTGTATTCCAAGCATACATTGCCGGAAAATATTTACAACATTTCTCAGAATGAACAATTGAGAGCAAAATATTGGAGTCACAATGTCAGAACAGCTTTTGAATACAACTTCAACGAAAAGAATCATCTGGACATAGCATATACCGGAAGTTTTGCACCCGACCAGCACACCTACACAAGGTCCGTAACGATGAACATTTCTTATCAATTTGGCGGCTATAAGAAAAAAGAATCCAAGAAAGTAGATACATCCAGATTCGGATTATAAAACCGAACAGTAAGAGGTTGCATACACCTTTTGGTATATACAGCCTATTTCTTTACCATAGAGAATAACTGCCCAACTATTTCAAACAGACACAACAGCACGCATCAAAGATATTGGTATAGATATCAGTAAAACATATACAAAGAGCTTGTGATTAAACCTATACATTTGTACTTACAAAAGATTTACAAATTATAAAAACACATTCAATATGAAAAAGCTGATATCGGCACTGGTTGCCATTTTTACAATTACATCAATACAGGCAAAAACACTCATAGTTTATTACAGCTACACCAACAATGTACACAGAATAGTCCGTGATCTGAAAACACAAATAGACGCTGATATAATACGCGTAGAACCAGCAGAAGAAGGCCTTGACTACGCAGCAAACAACTATGCGCTTGGAAGCGCTCTAATCGATGCTATACGCAAAGCCCCCAATAATCCAGAATCATATCCGGATATCAAAACAACAATAAGCAATCTTGATGAATATGACACCATCATCATCGGCGCACCATTATGGTGGAGCAACATGGCTGCGCCACTGCAGACATTCCTCTTCACATACGGACCACAGATGGCAAATAAAAACATCGGACTCATTGTTTCAAGTGCGAGCAGTGGTATAAGCGGCGTTGAGGCTGATGCAAAACGCCTCATACCTAAAGGCAAATTCATGGCACCAAGCCTTTGGATCCGTTCTTCTCAGACATCAAACTGCCACAAAATAATATCTGAATGGCTGGAAGAAATAGACTACAATGCCACAACAAGCATAAGCAATACGGACGACATAAATGCAGACATAGAATATATTGCCGGACAAATACATGTTGATGACAGATTTAAACATGTTTCCCTTTTCAATATAAACGGCAATAAAATACTGCAGACCACACACAAGAACATAGACACCAGCAATATCCCATCTGGTGTCTATGTTGCAAAACTATCTAACGGCAATAATTCCACACGACACAAACTGCACATAAAGAATTAAAATCCGTCTGACTGAACCGAATTTGCACAAAACCATATTTAAGACTATTTTTGCCAAAGACAAAAACTTGAACATAGCATAAATAATAGCCTAAAATGGAAAAACACAGAAAAATCAAAATGTTGTTCATCATAGTATCATCCGCCATCGTGATGGCAGGCGTTGGAACATATATGTTTCTGAAACAGCCGTCTTTCGGAAAACTGCCAGAAGGCAAACGTCTGGAAAGAATTGAACGCTCACCGAATTACAGAAAAGGAGTGTTTTGGAACCAGATTGCGACACCTATGATGACCGGAGAAAAGAGCCGATGGCAGGTCATGTGGGATTTCATTTTCGGCGACAGGAAAAATCTGCGTCCGCAAGACTCCACCCCGGTGATACACACAGACCTCAAGCGACTTCCCAAAGAACAGAATCTCATGGTTTGGTTCGGACATTCCTCATACATGATTCAAATTAACGGGAAAAGAATTCTCGTGGACCCTGTGTTCTGCAAAGCATCGCCGGTTTCATTTATCAACAAGCCGTTTTCTGGTACAGACATATATCGTCCTGAAGACATGCCTGAGATAGATTTGCTAATAATCACACACGACCACTGGGATCATCTCGATTACGAAACAGTAACAGCCCTGCAAGAAAAAGTAGCGAAAGTTGTGTGTCCGCTTGGCATTGGAGAGGATTTTGAATATTGGGGATATGACAGCGACAAATTGATCGAGCTCGACTGGTCTGAACATACAATATTAGACAATATTGACGTACATTGCCTTCCTGCACGCCATTTCTCGGGGCGCGGACTGGCATCAAACAAAACATTATGGGCCTCATACATGATTGAATCGCCTTCAACAACCATTTTTATAGGCGGTGACGGTGGCTACGGCCCGCATTTCAAGGAAATAGGAAAAAGTTTCACAAACATAGATTGGGCAATTCTTGAAAATGGTCAATACAACAATGACTGGAAATACATACACACCATGCCATCACAACTTGAGCAAGTGGCAAAGGATCTAAAAGTAGAAAATGTCGTCACGGTGCATCATTCTAAGTATGCACTCTCAAATCACCCGTGGAACGAACCTATAAAAACAGCAGAGGCGCTGAAGGGAAAAGGATTTACAAACGTTGCAATTCCGAAAATAGGTGAAGTCTTACAACTTAAAGGTTCCACCCAAAACAAACAAGAACAAAACGATTCTATAAACAACACAGAAGCCAAAGAAGCATCTCAAACAAAGAAATAAAAACTACATAAAAAGTTTTCCACATTTATCTTACAACATGTGGAAAACACTATCTTTGCCACAAACATACAAGACAAAGATACGATGTTCATAACAGCAGTTAACATACTCATCATATACTTAATACTGATAACAGCAGTCACATTTGCCATTTTCGGTATAGATAAATTTAATGCCAAGAAATCATGGTGGCGTATACCAGAATCTACATTGTTCATTCTGGCAATAATAGGTGGATCTATCGGCGCTTTGCTTGGCATGCATATTTTTCACCACAAGACTCTTCACAAGAAATTCACTATTGGCATACCAGCCATATTAGTATTGCAGATAATCCTGGCATCATGGATTATCTTAAGGATCAAGACGAGCAACATTATATGATTCCCTCACCCTATCTTTACACATACATAGACCCTATAAGGTACATCCTTGCATTGCCAGACCGAAAAAACTGTTTTCGTTTGCCTCTGCATCCGACTTTCGCTATCTTTGCAGACAACCTATCCATACTAATAAGAATCATTTTCAAAAATCCCCAATAAATGAGCGAACAGCCGACAAAAACAGAAGGACAAGAAGAAGCCACATACGACCACATAATCAAGTATACAGGCCTATTTGGAGGTGTACAGGGATTGACCATGCTTGTCGGCATAATAAGAAACAAATTGACAGCAACGCTGCTTGGCCCTTCTGGTTTGGCCCTGATAAATATATACAACAACGTTCTCAAGCTTCTTAACAATTCAACAAATTTCGGAATATCGTTCAGCGCCGTCAGACATGTGTCAGAACTCTTTGATGAAGGAGACACGAAGAAAATATCCAATTTCGTAGACACAGTCAGAACCTGGAGTCTAATGACGGCTGTATTCGGAATGATTATCTGCTGCGCCATTTCACCATTACTGAGCCAGTGGACATTCAAAAACTATGAATACACAGCTATATTCTGCGCCATATCTCCTATAGTTGCCATGATGAGCATTACAGGTGGCGAAATTGCAATTCTGAAAGGATTGAGACAGCTTAAACGCGTAGCTCTTATATCTGTGTTCGGTGCAATATCTACTCTAACACTCAGCACCCCCTTATACATCTGGATGGGAATAAAGGGCATAGTACCAGCTTTGCTCTTAAGCAATCTTGCAGTGACATGCATACACCTGCACTATTCCACAAAAACATATCCATGGCACGCCACATGGCGATCAATGAACAATATAAAAAAAGGCGTACCGATGATAAAACTTGGTATCGCCTTTATAATGGCAGGCGTTTTCGGGCAGGGCGCCGAATTGCTGATACGAATAGCCCTACTCGACCTTGGCGGACTCGAAGACGTGGGACTTTACAACAGCGGATATGTAATGGCAGTAACATACGCTTCAGTTGTATTTGTAGCCATCGAGGCAGATTATTTTCCCCGCCTCTCTGCTTCATGCTCCGACAAAACAAAAATGAACGTCACAATCAACCGACAGATTGAAGCTTGCGTACTCCTGATATCGCCATTCCTTACAATTTTCGTAATGGCAATGCCTCTTATTGTGCAGATCCTATATACGGACAAGTTCACACCCGCCATTCCTATGGCAACATGTGCGACGCTCTATATGTACTTCAAGTCGCTGACACTTCCGGCAGCTTATCTTCCGTTAGCCAATGGAGATTCTAAAATGTACCTGATAACAGAACTTATTTACGACGTCTTCATAGCAGCAGCCATACCAGTAGGCTACAAGATAGCAGGCCTCACAGGCGCCGGAATTGCACTTTCCGCAGGTGGACTTGTAGATCTGCTGGTCATTCATCTTACATACAGATGGAAATACGGATTCAGATTCAATCTTAAACCAATGTTCCTATACTCTACGCAACTCGCCTTGCTGGTTGGATGTATCGCGGCATCTTTTACAGAAAACGCAATAGCAAAATGGGTTACAGGAGGAATATGCATTTTAATCTCTGCCACCATATCGATGCGTACGCTCAATAAGGAAATGAACATTATCGGTAAAATAATGAACAAAATAAAAAAGACCAAGGATGATGCAGGCAAATAAGGTTTCAGTTCTCGTAGCAGTCTACAATGCAGAGAAGTATCTAAGCAAATGTCTGGACTCTCTGATATCACAGACATATAAAAACATTGAAATAATATGCATTGATGACTGCTCAAAAGACAGCTCAGCAAAGATTCTGAACAAGTATGCATCTTCAGACAACAGAATAAAGATTTTGACATTGGCAAAAAATTCCGGCCAAGCCAACGCGAGAAATGAGGGACTGAAAATAGCATCGGGCGAATACATCACCATGCTCGACAGCGATGACTGGTTTGCCGACGATTCCATCGAAAAAGCCGTTGAAGCCATAGAATCTGTCCCAGATGCAGATGCCTCCGTATTCAGGCTGATGCAATGCTATGAGGAAACCGGAAAAATTGTAGAATACGAAAACAAAACCGATAAAAAATGCATGAGCGGCTGGGAAGCATTCAGGCTCAGCCTAGACTGGAGCATGCATGGGCTGTATCTGGTCAGAACAGATATACACAAAAAATATCCGTTCGACAACTCCTGCCTGCTCTACAGCGACGACAACACCACAAGACTACACTACCTTCATTCACGCAAAGTAATCATGTCTGAGGGCAAGTATTTCTACAGAAAGCATGCAGAATCAATGACCAGTTCGTGCTCCATACGCCGGTTCGACATGCTTGGAGCCAACTACAGCATGATGCAGCAGCTTAAAAAGGAAGCAAAAGAAGGCAACCTGAAAGATGCCGACAAGATTCTCAACTTTTACGAGACTACAAGATGGCTGAATATTGTTGGCGCCTATTGGTATTACTTCAACAACAAACAGCATTTCACAAAAGAAGAAAAAAAGGAAATATACGATAAGATTTCATCTGCACTAGAAACCATTGAAGTGCGAAGAATAAAACCTTCACTGAAATTCAAAATGGGTTACTACCCCTTTAAAAATTTCAAACTCTTCCTTTTATCTGAGAACATTTATTTCACGCTTAAAAAGCTATTAGGCAGGTAAAACACAAAACACAGAATATAAAAGCAAAAATCCATCCAGAAAGACCAAAGCCATTCTGGATGGATTTTATTTTCAAAACATTTACTTCTATAATACGTGCAAGTATTGGAGCCGCATTCAACCTCCATAAGCGCCGCGTCAATATCCGTAAGTAACAATTACAGGATTTACCGCAGTACCGTAACTGCACATAACTACATTGCCGGCATTCATGCGATAATTGAATGTATAAGTCACCACATCATCAGGATCCATGCTGTTTTCAACAGTGACACTCTTCACAAGATTCTTTGTTCCGCGTCCCAACATACCTGAATAATACAAATATTCAAGACCGAAACATCCCAATGCACGGCTTGCCGCCTCCGGCATAAGTCCGTTGTAGTTCAATTCATTTGAATACTGGAACGTATATGTATAGAACTTGTTGCTTGCATCGGCACTAGGTATATACACTATGCTCGATATGTTACCGTCATTCCAAGTTATAACAGACGAAGCCCCCTTGGTGGTCTCTTCACCGAAACCGGAATTTTTATAGATGACATTCCACGATGTAAGATAGCCCATAGAATAGTTGTAAGAGTATGTTGTGTTTCCGCTTACAGCCTGACTGACCAAAGCATTCTGCAAGATTAAATCCACTGCATCGCCGTTCGTACGCACTGTAACATCCCTCGTACCATATTTCAGCTTATAATATATTTCCTTTCCTTCGTATTGACCAGAAATGCCTGTGGCCAGCCTAGAATAGGCCTCAATCATATTATCGTTTCTGTAATAAAAATCCCAATCGTATGAATCATCAAAGACACCAGAACGCGAAATACTCTTCACAGAACTGAAACCTGACGAATTCGGTGTATAGATATTTGAAGCCAATGTAGGAGAATCGCTGTCAGAACATGACGAAAACATCAAGACTGCAACCGACAACAATGGTGCATAGAAGATTTTTTTCATAACTTCAATTTTTAATTATACAAAAAAAGCGCAACTGAAATATTCAGTTACGCTCTAAGTTCTAATTTTGAGGTGCCTGGCGGATTCGAACCGCCGTACGCGGTTTTGCAGACCGCTGACTAAGCCACTCATCCAAGGCACCGTTGCTTTGTTTTTGCGGTTGCAAAGGTAGGGCAAATTTATCAATGCACCAAATTTTATTCATGTTTTTTTGCCTCACCGCAAGTTTTTAGAGCGTTTTTTCCATTTTTCGTGCCACAATTGCCTGCTAAAGGACATCCGTGACACCCCGACAAGCCTTTTTTACGACCTGTAAACATTCGATACAGCCTCAACCCTACCACAAAAGCAACAAGAAAGAGAACTGCATATACTGCCAAATCTTGTATCTCCATACTTTTTATTTGACAAATATATATGAATGAACGCCCAAATACTAAAGTCTTCAGTTAAAATTAGTGAACAGCCCACAAGCTTGAAACACAAAAACAGACGCAAAATTGATTCAACGGCACAAAGCACGTAACTTTGTTAACGGTATACATAAAATGCATTCTATGAGCAAATCTATACAGCACACAGCAGAAGAGAAGGTTCGCCGATACATCGCAGAAAACAATCTTTATAATATTGGACATGCAACAATAGCCACCGTCAGCGGCGGAGCTGACTCGATATGCCTTGCATCAATGCTAAAGCGGTTGGGTATTGATTTTTTTGCCGTACACTGCAATTTTCACCTACGTGGTGAAGAGAGTATGCGCGATGAAAAATTTGTGGAAGACTTCTGCAAAAGGAATGATATAAAATTCTTCAAGACTGATTTTGAAACAGAAAAATATGCTTCAGAAAAGCATATCAGCATAGAAATGGCTGCAAGAGAACTAAGATATGCCTATTTTGAAGAGATAAGAGAAAAGATGGGTGCAGAAAGTATATCAGTGGCCCACCACCGCGATGACAACGTAGAGACATTTCTGCTCAACGTGACGCGTGGCACCGGAATAAGAGGAGCAGGAAGTATAAAAGCAGTAAACAATAGAATTGTAAGGCCAATGCTCTGCCTGTCACGCGAGGAGATACTAGAATATCTGAAAGAAATAGGTGAAACATACGTGACCGACAGCACCAATCTTGAATGCGACTTCAGCAGAAACAAGATAAGACTGAAAGTTATTCCTCTTCTAAAGGAAATAAATCCTGCCGCACAAGCAAACATTGCGCAGACCATCGAAAATATGAATGAAGTGCTGAAGATTTACGACCAATATATGAAAGAGCATATTCAGCAATGCTGTACGGAAAAAGACGGCACATTCATAATAAACAAGAAAAAGCTGTCCGCAACAGCCTCCCCTACTTCTGTCCTTCATGAAATAATCTATCCGCTCGGATTTACACTCTCGCAGGAGAAGGACATCATAAAAAACATGGATGACAGGACTGGAGCTATTTTCTGTTCTTCAACGCACACATTGCTGTTGGATAGAGAATCCATCATTATCGAGCCATCCTCCACAGGAAACGAAGAAATTTTCGATATAGAAATATCAGACACACCAACCTCTGCATGCATCAAGCAGTGGGGACAGATGGACTTTGTCACCGTTCCCATAGAAGAAGTAGTAATCGAAAAAGACTGCAGCAAGGCATTCTTTGACGCCGAAAAATTAGGAAGACATCTTACGATAAGATCTGTACGTACAGGAGATGCGTTCCAACCGTTCGGCATGAAAGGAAAGAAAAAACTTATCAGCGACTACATGACAGATGTAAAAATGAACAGATTTGAAAAGGAACGACAGCAATTGCTGATTTCTGGCAAAGACATCGCATGGGTTATCGGAAGAAGAAGTTCCGACAAATTCAGAATTGACGAAAATACAACTCATGCTGTAATCGTATCATTCAAAAAGGAATAATTTTTCCGCATGGAGCAAGAATGAATCATCATTCGCCCGTCATACGTTTATATAGACACGTAAGGAGATTGCCGTCATCGTCACGCAGATGCATGCCGTTGCCACGGCAATAACGAAACATACGGCAATCACTGCATGCACCGTTCTGCTTCCACTCATCGTGCCTGAAAGCCTCAAAGCGGTTGTTCCACACATCCATAAATTTATCCTTATATATGTTCCCCTGATCATATCGGGATCTGATGCTCAAACATCCACTTATAGACCCGTCACAGCGTATGCTGGCAACACTGACACCGGCCTGACAGGAATAGAAATGGTCACGCACCTTGCCTTCATAGCCTCCCAGGAAGCCTTCGCATCCAAAAGAAGCACGTATCTTACCTTCCGAACGCACATCGTCTATAAAATCAAACAGCATCTTCAGCTCGTCACCAGACAACATGAGCTCATCATCTCCCTTGGCTCTGCCTGCAGGAAAAACAGCAAACAAACGCCATTCTTTCACTCCCAAACTGATCAAAAGCTTTTTCACTGATTCGAGCGTTCTTATATTGCGCCTGTTTACACAAGTCACAACATCCCCCATCAAACCAGATGATGCAATCATGCCCACAGCCTCACAAGCTGCATCGAAACTGTCGTTTCTCCCGCGCATCCAGCAATGATCATCCTTAAGTCCGTCCAAACTTATCGTCACAGAACGTATTCCGGAATAAATCAAAGATGCAAGCCGGGATTTTGTCAGCATCAGACCGTTGCTCACCATCCCCCACGGAAAACCTCTTTCTGTAAACAAATATCCGCAATGCTCCAAGTCATCCCGCATGAGAGGTTCACCTCCTGACACAATAATAAATGTATCGGCAGGATCCTGCACAAGAGCTATCTCGTCCAGCACACTGATAAAATCCGCAACCGGCATATCCGGCGTAAGCGATGAAACCTTGCAGTCGCTGCCACAATGCCGACAATGCATGTTGCACCTCAATGTGCATTCCCAGAAAAGCTGTTTCAACGGATGCTGCTCAATAAGCAGATTCTGCTGGACACGTTCCAGTTCCAAAGCCAAACGCTGTCTCAGTGACAAAGACAAACCTCCCATAAATTACCTATATTAATTCCGATTACGGGGATACAACTACATCATTAAAATCAAGAAAAGAATCTTCACTTGTCCGTTCTGCGGATCAAGCTTTTTTGTCCTCGGACGAAGGTAGAACCGCGTTAAGAAGTACGCCTGCAATTGCGGCTACAGCCAAACCTGAAAGAGAGACAACTCCAAAAGAAATGCTATCGCCGGCCCCATACTTGATACCTATGGACAAAACCATAATAAGTGCAGCAACGATGACATTGCGCGACTGCGAAAAATCGACTTTTGCCTCTACAAGATTACGAATGCCCACAGCTGCTATCATACCATAAAGAATCAAAGAAACACCTCCTATTGTGGAAGCCGGCATCAAGCTTACAAGCATTGAAAATTTTGGACAAAACGCAAGAATTATGGCCAAGACAGCGGCTATACGGATAACTTTAGGGTCAAATACTTTTGTAAGATTGAGAACTCCTGTATTTTCACCATAGGTCGTATTTGCAGGAGCACCGAAGATGGAAGCCACAGAAGTTGCAATACCATCGCCGAGCAGTGTACGGTGAAGTCCGGGATATGCAATGAAATTGCGTCCGACTGTAGATGAGATAGCGCACATGTCGCCGATATGTTCAACAATGGTAGCCAAAGCTATAGGCACTATTGCGATTACGGACGACAACATGAATGAATAATCAGGATTGTCAAATACAGCAAAAACTGTTCTGTCCCATGTAAACGGCAAACCGATCCACGAAGCTTCATGAAGGTGAGAAAAATCAATCTTACCCAACGATGCGGCCAATATATAAGAACCTGCCACACCAAGCAAAATCGGAACAATACGCAAAATGCCACGTCCCCATATATTTGCAACAACGACGATTCCCATTGCCGACAAAGCAATAGGCCAATCAGACATACAGCTAGAGATAGCTGATCCCGACAATGTAAGACCGATGGAAATTATGATAGGTCCTGTCACTACAGGAGGGAAGAAACGAAGAATGCGTCGGCTGCCGAACATTCTGATAAGTAATGACATGACAAAATAAAGCATTCCGGCAAAAAATATACCGATAGAAGCATAATCCAGTGAAAGCACATCTGAAAGTCCATGCTCTGCTCCCAGCGACTTAACTGTCATATAACCGCCGATAAAAGCAAACGACGAGCCCAGAAATGCCGGCACTTCCCATCGCGAAATAAAATGGAATATCAAAGTACCGATACCGGCAAAAAGCAAAGTGGAAGAAACGGAAAGTCCGGTTATTGCCGGAACAAGAATGGTCGCCCCGAACATTGCAAAAAGATGCTGGAATCCCAAAAGCATCATCTTCGGCTTACCCAAAACCGATGCATCGTAGATACCAGCAGAATTAGATTTTAAATCAGTCATTACTGTAATGATTATGAAATTAATGTTATGCGGGACGCCACTTACGTTCCACTAAAAATTCTATCCTATTCCTAAAAGTTCAATATCAAATATCAAGGTTGAATTTCCCGGAATATCACCTGCTGTACGTCGGCCATAACCAAGTTCCGAAGGTATTACTACATTCCATTTGTCACCTACGTGCATGTGCGTCAAAGCTATCTGCCACCCATCTATGACATCCTTAAGCCTTATTGCCAATGGATAGCCCTGCCTGTACGAGCTGTCGAAAAGCCTGCCTCCTACCAGCAAACCACGATAATGGACTGTCACAACACTATTAATGTCTGGCGACTTACCACCATTTCCCTGCTCGATTATTTTGTATAAAACGCCACCGGGCAGTTCATTATATCCTTCTTCTGAAGCCTTTGCCTTAATGTATTCTTTGTTCTTGATAATATATTCTTCTTTCTTAGACATACTATTTACAAATATAAAATCTGAGAAATCAATCAATAAATAAGACGCTGATCACGACTTGTCGCCATAAGCAAGATCACCGGCATCACCAAGCCCAGGAACTATATAGGAATGCTCATTGAGCAATGGATCTATAGCTGCACACCAGAGTGTGACATTCTGATGATTCTTAAACATCTTCTTTATATAATCCACACCTTTCTTCGATGCTATTACACAGCACAAATGTATATGCTCAGGCATGCCTTTAGTACAAAAAGCCTGATAGCAAAGCTCCATACTGCCTCCGGTTGCAAGCATAGGATCGGCTATGATAAGCGTCTTTCCTCCCAAATCCGGTGAAGCCAAATAATCGATTTTTATGCCGACATCCTCGCATTCCTTATCCTTATAGAACCTATAAGCAGAGACAAACGCATTTCCTGCATGGTCGAAAATATCAAGAAATCCCTGATGATAAGGCAGACCGGCTCTGAATATTGTGCCGAGTACCAAATCATCATCGTGTGTATTGACAGAAGCGATTCCGAGCGGTGTCTGAACTGACTTTGGAGAATACGTCAACACTTTGCTCACTTCATAAGCCATAAGCTGACCGATTCTTCGGAGATTATTACGAAAGCGTGCTCTATCAGTCTGCACATTGATATCTCTGAGTTCGCTCATGTACTGATTAATGACAGAACGAGTCTCGCCAAAATTTATAATTTTCATATAATATATTTTTCAAATACTACATTTCATTTTTTCCAAAACATCCATTTCGGATGAGGCGGCGTACACTTCTCCTCCTTCATTTCCTCAATGGTATGCTTCCTCACAATCCTCTCATAGCTCACTCCATACTTGATTATCTTATATATAGTAGGCCAATCAGGAAGTCCACCAATATTGCAGTCGTCGATAAAGACGTCAGCATTGATCTTGCAAGAATGCGAGGCACTACGCTTCTCATTGAAATAGGCAGACTTATCGCTGTTCACTGCATAAAACGAAATGCCGCGCTCTTCGCACCATTTCAATGCGGCCTCCAACTCCTTGCCTTCACGAACAGTCCACAAAATAAGCTTATGCCTCTCGGCAATAAGCATTTTCAAAACATCAACAGCAAAAGGACGCTCACGTCCAATTTCAGGGTACTTATGTTCTACTATTGTACCATCAAAATCAACTGCAATTACCATAGATACATCAAAATTATAAAATTGCCATTATATAAAAGAAATACAAATAGATCAAAGCTGGCCTACCCCTGTATCAAACAAAGCAGAACAGCTTCGATCTATTTATTAAGATTGCGCCAACTACATTAAGTTGTACACAAATAGATTATTCACTTTGAAATGTTACTTTTTCTTTTTAGAATTCTCAGAGATTTCTCCATAACCGTAGCCATAACCGTAGCCATAACCATAATTTGAAGAACCATATTTCCTATATGTCTTGTCTTTTTCAGATATAACAGCACCATTCAAAACTAAATTCATATTAGGAAGTTTATGCTCAAGACACAACATATTTACAAAATCCAAATCTGATTTCATTGTGTAATTTGCACGTACAACGAATAATGTCAAATCTGCAATTCTGCTAATCGATATAGAATCTGATACAGGGCCAACCGGAGCTGTATCCAAAATTATATAATCATATTTTGTTTTCAGATACTCTATAGCATTGACAAGATTTTCACGTTCCAACAATTCAGTAGGATTAGGAGGCACAGGACCTGCTGGGAGCACATCCAAATATTCACTAACTCCAGAACTCTGAATCATATTATCCAAGAATGTATCATCTTTGATTCCATGTGCTAAATATCTACTTATTCCATCATGCGTATTTGGAAGATGGAACAGATTCGCTAATCGAGGCTTGCGTATATCGAGACCTACAACTACTACTTTCTTACCAGCAAAGGCGATACTTGCAGCCAAATTACAAGCTACAGATGTTTTACCTTCGCCTGGAGAACAAGAAGTAAACATTATTACTTTCTTATTAGCACCCAAAACAAAAGGTAGATTTGATCTTAAACTACGATATACCTCTACCATTACATTATTTTTGTTCTCCTCAATTACAATAGCACGTTCCTTCCCACTTAAAGAACCGACAAAAGGAACAACACCCAATAAAGGAACTTTAGACAAATTCTCAAGATCATCTACATTTTCTATTCTATATTTCAAAAAGTTTTTAATATAAATCACAATAATAGGCAGTATGAGACCTACAACTACTGCCAATAAAACGATAATACCTCTTTTAGGTGACACACGCCCTGTAACAACTGGTTCGTCAATAACTTTTGCCTTGTAAGCAGCAGAAGCCAAAGCTATAGCATTCTCTTCCCTTTTTTGAAGAAGCATCAAATACAATCCTGATTTCACCACTTGTTGTCTGCTAATATCAGCAAGAGCACGTTCTTTTGTCGGTGAAGACGTTATCTTTAAATTAAATTTGTTCTGCTGATTTTGAAGATCTCGCTTCTGAATAGACAAAGAACGTTTAGTCGTAATTAAAGATGCCCTAATACCTCCCAACAAATTCTCAGCCTCGTTAGTCGATGCAACCACAGATGGACTTGTCTCTACACTAGATCTCAACAATCTATTGCGCTCAAGTACAACATCATTATATTTTGCAATCATCGTTGTCAAACCACTTTCGGTGAGACCTACATTTGTCGGTATAAGTTGCAGATGATTCTTTTCATCTATAACATATTCATAAAGATATTCAACCAAGTTCAGCTGAGTTGAGACATCAACTATTTGAGACTCATATTTTGAATTCTGTTCAAGATTTAGAGCCGCATCACTCTCATAATCAACAATACCTGCATTTTTCTTATATTGCTCCAATTCAGATTCCGTCATATTCAATTCCTTCGAAATTACCCCAAGACGTTCATCTATAAAATCTGCAGTCTTGCTTGCTTCCAAATTATTATCAATATTTGCTTCTGCATTATATAATTCTATTAGCTTCGACAAATAGTCTTCTCCACGCTTTGGAAGATTGTCATTTAATGACATAACTGCTATTGTAGTAAATTTAGAAGAAGGTTCAATACTTAGAGCTTTAGCATACTGCGATGCAACCACGGGCAAAGGACAAAGAACAGCCCTGACCTTTATTGGAGAATCATATTTCATTGAATCATAAGGATTACGCTGAATATCTATCACACCGATAGCTGTCGATATTTTTCCTCCCGACATTGGAATAAAACTCTCAGTAAATGAGTCATCAAAAGTAACCCCCACTTGTAAATTTCCATTTTCCTGTTCAACAATAGACACATTTATTTCATAAGTCAAAGTATCAAGAATACTTTCTGCCATATCAACCCAATACGGAGAATCTTCTCGATACAATTCTGTTTCTTTAACACCTCCCTTATAAAAATATGTTGTACACAATTTAAGACTTGAAACTACTTTTTTATTCAAAGTTGTAGTAGACAATATTTCAACTTCATTATCAAAACCAGAACTGTTGTTCATAAAACCAAGCTCCTGAAAAGTTGCATCTAAATTTGACATGCCTTTTCGCTGGTCTGAATCTTTTATTAGAACTTTAGACGTCACATTATATATAGGCGTAGCAAACATTAAATATACAAAAGCCCCGAAAATGCATACAACAACTGAAATAACAAACCAATATTTGTACTTAAGAGCATAAAAAAGCAATTTTTTGTAGTCAATACCTGCGTCGTCCTCAACTACACCGTAATCCCTCCTTAATTCTTTTTCGTTCGAATCAGCCATTTTTTCTTAATTTTAAATTACAAAAAGGTATAATATCCAATAAACTTCAAAAACATTGCAAAGATAATAAGTCTAAACTTCCCAAACAAGCTTTACATCTGCAATATAGTGGTGCAGGATACTTTATTAACAATAAAATATAATAATATGATATTTTACATACGGAGTAAGAAATGTTCTTGATATTATTACATATATTTAAAATCACAAAACCAACTATAGCAAGCAAGAAAACGTGTTAGCATTGGTACATTTCATATCAATTTATGTATCACAAAAAGCTTTGAGGATCAAAAAAAAAACAGAAAATCAATATAGCAACAAAATAGTTTCGTTTTTATAATAAAAGCTCTTATTTTTGCAATGGGATATGAATATGATATAATAGACTATCAAATACATATTATTTATTATTGCATATACATAATATAAATTATAAAAGGGAACACATACAATAACTGTTTGATATGTATAAAAATTATTACAATATGAATAAAGGAAAATCGCTCCATTTACTCATCATGGTTGTAGACATTTTTCTGCTAGTAACAGTCACTTTTGCCATGCATTTAATTCTATTGAATATTGCACCTGAAGCAATGTTCAAAACATCATTAAAATTTATAATATTACGCAATATTACAAGCTACATATTTACAATTATGATATTTCCACCTATTGCACAGAAACGCATAGTTAAAACAGAAGACATTATCAAACGATGTACAGCAACAGGCATGGTCTTTTTCATTCTAGCCATTCTAATTCAAAATTTATGGATAATAAAATATACATCTATTGGGGAAACCGTTGCATTCTCACTTATATTCATGACGATTCTATGTGTCGAACGCTTGGCCATAAGAAAGTTCATCAAAAAGCTGAGAAGCAACAAGAAGAATATGAGATGCATTGTTTTTGCAGGCAATACAGGAACAACGGCAGAACTCTACAACATTCTGAACACAACCGAATACGGATACAACATACAAGGTGTCTTCTATGACGAGCAAAGAAGTCTTTATCCGGAAGGAGTTAAAAAACTTGGGGGCATAGACGATATAATTCCATATCTCAACGCCCACAACGAAATCAAGGAGATTTACGGATATTTCGACAAGGCAGATACTGAAAAACTGCTTGTCTTAAGCAAATGGTGCGACAACCATCTGATAAGACTGTATTATGTACCTTCAACAAATATATTTGGAGGCAAAACGTCTATCGTGATGAAGGAAGATATAATGGTCATTGCACGACGTCCAGAACCACTTTCACTCATCCAGAACAAGATTATAAAGCGTACATTCGACTTTGTCATGTCATCGCTGTTCCTCTGCACCATATATCCTTTCATATATATAATATGTGCAATCATTATAAAAATTCAATCTCCGGGTCCAATATATTTCAAGCAGGAGCGAAGTGGACTGAACGGTAAGATTTTCAAATGCTACAAGTTCAGAAGCATGAAGGTCAACGACGATGCCGACAAAGTTCAGGCTACAGAAAATGACCCAAGAAAATATCCGTTCGGAAACTTTATGCGCAAGACCAACCTGGATGAAATACCTCAGCTGATAAACGTGTGGAAAGGTGAAATGTCGCTTGTCGGCCCAAGACCGCACATGCTCAAACACACTGAGGAATATTCAAGGATAATAAACCGATTCATGGTACGCCATCTTGCAAAGCCCGGCATAACAGGACTTGCACAGGTAAGCGGTTTCAGAGGTGAAACAAAGTATATCAATATGATGGAAGGACGTGTAAAGAAGGACATTGAATACATAGAAAACTGGACATTCCTGCTCGATCTGAAAATCATAGTAAAGACATTCACCAACATGATTCACGGTGAAAAAAATGCATATTGAAAACGTAATATTCAGGAATACAGCATCCAAACGCGCAAAAAGGTATTTGGATGCTGTTTTTTCGTACCAATTTAATATCTTTGCAAAAGAATCATAAAAAGAAATATTCAAAAATGGGTATATTTTCAAACATCTTCAATAAAAAAGAAAAAGAGAATGTCGGTGGAATGGAAGACTTCATGACACTGATAAGAGTATATCTGCAGAGTGTCATGGCTTCCAACATGGGAATATCCAATCTGGCAGCTTTTCCAGACATGGCCACATTCAAACGTTCACTCCATGTACAGACAGTCAACAACAAATTGGGTATAGGAGAAAAAAAGGCTTGCGGAAAAATGCTTAAAGACATATACGGCATCAGCGACGATTTTCTTAAGGAAATCGACACAAGCATAAAGAAAGGATGCAAGAATCCTAATGACATCTCAAAATACCTATACATGTTCCAAGGCTACAGCCAGGATCTCATGATGCTTATGGGCAACCTCATGAAATGGAAATTCCGCATACCTGGATTCATGAAAAATGCATTGAGACAGATGACAGAAAAGACCGTACACAACATCTTCACCAACAACACATGGAGCGACGATGGTGTGCGCAAGGCCGTATTTTCAATAAGGAAATATCAGCAGATGCTAGGATTTTCGGAGAAGTGGACAGCTGAATATGTTTTCAACATTATATCATTGGCGAAGAAAGAACCAAAACCTTCGCAGGAAGACATAGACAAAGCTGAAAGCAAAATGAAAAGGTAACATATATCTATAAGTTTAAAAGGCAAATGATTTGTTTTTACCAATCATTTGCCTATATTTGCGTAAAATTGGAATAGAAAGAGAGATGACTGACGAAGAAAAACGGATAATGAAAACGTTCGAAGCACGCGTCCGCCAGCTTCTACTGCAATACAGCGAACTCCAGAAAGAGAACGCTGACCTCTATACTGAATTGGAAGAAAAAGAAGCTGAAATCGACAGACTGCGCAAAGAAGTCAGCCAAAGCAAAAACGACTATGCCAATCTTAAATTAGCCAAGATGATAGAAATCAGCGACAGCGACATGAAAGAAGCAAAGCTGAAGATATCCAGGCTAGTGCGCGAGGTGGACAAATGCATCGGACTTCTGAGCTTAGAGCAACAATAAAATGCAAAAAGGACGATGGACATAAATGGGAAACTAAACATCACGGTCACAGTTGAGGGCATACAATTGCCTATGACGGTTTCGAGCACTGAAGAGGAGAAAGTGTATCGAGACGCTGCATCGCTGATACAAAACAGACTCAGGAAATTAAGAGATACATACCCTACACTTCCAAGCGAAAAATATTACTACACTATGGCAATGCTGAACACAGCAGTAGAAAACGTGAGGGCACAAGATAGACTTGACACAGAACCGTTCATGGACATGATTAACGACTTGAACAAAGAACTGGACAAGGTCATAAAAAAATAGGACATCCTGATCAGAACCATATAAAAGTTCTGCCCAACAGTGAATAATGAAGACACTGAGCGCACATGAGAATGCCTCCGGACAGAGGCGTTTCTTATTGTGCGCTCATTTTATTTATAATTATTAACTACAAAAAAGGTTTATAAAAATGGCAACATTCATAGCCTCACTGCTTAGCCTTATCATAGGTGGAGGTATAGGTTTCGCCCTCTTCCGCTATGTCATTAGGCAGAAATACAAACAGGCAATTAAAGAAGCAGAAATCGAAGCTGAAGCAATCAAAAAGAACAAGCTTCTTGAAGTTAAGGAAAAATTCATAAACAAAAAGGCAGAACTTGAAAAGGAAGTTTCAATAAGGAACCAGAAACTTCAGCAAGTGGAAAACAGACTTAAGCAAAGAGAACTGTCGCTCAACCAGCGCCACGAAGACATACAGAGAAAAAAAGCTGAAAACGACAGCATAAAGGAAAATCTGGAAGCACAGATGGCTGTCGTTGAAAAGAAAAAGACAGAGCTCGACAAGATGCAGGCACTCGAAAAGGAGAAACTTGAAGCTCTCAGCGGTCTTTCTGCAGAAGAAGCTAAGGAAAAGCTCATCGAAAGCCTCAAAGACGAAGCAAAGACTCAGGCTCAGCAGTACATCAACGAGATTATCGACGATGCCAAACTGACAGCCAACAAAGAAGCAAAACGAATAGTTATACAGAGCATACAAAGAGTAGCAACAGAAACAGCTATAGAAAACTCTGTAACTGTTTTCCACATCGAATCTGATGAAATTAAAGGTAGAGTCATTGGACGTGAAGGACGAAATATCCGTGCGCTGGAAGCTGCAACAGGTGTTGAAATAGTCGTAGACGACACTCCTGAAGCGATTGTTATTTCAGCTTTCGACCCTGTCAGAAGAGAGATTTGCAGACTTGCACTCCACCAGTTGGTAGCAGATGGACGTATCCACCCTGCCAGAATTGAAGAAGTTGTAGCTAAAGTAAAAAAGCAGGTTGAAGAAGAAATTATCGAAACGGGTAAGAGAACAACCATTGACCTCGGTATACACGGCATGCACCCTGAACTTATCAGGCTTATCGGTAAAATGAAATACCGCTCATCTTACGGCCAGAATCTTCTTCAGCACGCACGCGAAACAGCTAACTTGTGTGCTATAATGGCATCTGAATTAGGACTGAATCCTAAGAAAGCCAGACGAGCAGGATTGCTTCACGATATAGGAAAAGTTCCTGACGAGGAACCAGAACTTCCACATGCATTATACGGAGCAAAAATTGCAGAAAAATTCAAGGAGAAACCAGATATATGCAATGCTGTAGGTGCTCACCACGACGAAATGGAAATGAATACCCTACTCGCCCCTATCGTACAGGTCTGCGATGCTATTTCAGGAGCAAGACCTGGTGCAAGACGCGAAATCGTAGAAGCATATATCAAGAGATTGAATGATCTCGAGCAATTGGCAATGAGTTACCCTGGAGTAACCAAAACTTATGCAATACAGGCTGGACGTGAGCTCAGAGTTATCGTTGGTGCAGACAAGATCGATGACAAGGAAACAGAACATCTCAGCAACGAAATTGCAAAGAAGATACAAGACGAGATGACTTATCCAGGTCAGGTCAAGATTACGGTAATACGCGAAACACGTGCTGTAAGTTTTGCTAAATAATGCACACACATAGCACTATAATAAATTAAAAAGAAAGACTGCTCTATATCTTTATAGGACAGTCTTTCTTGGCATTTGAATATATGTCATAGTAAAGTACGAGACACAAACAAAAGATGAACGACAAAAAACATACGAAACGACGTTTGCCTAGCAAGACCAAACAAGCTATCGCATTCTTGATAATGGCAATGTGCCAAAATAACGCCATCTGTCAATCAGGATTCAAGCTGAACAATATTGAATACATGTCAGAAATGAGCGGAACAGCTAGCGGAGGCGACTACGCTCCTTTTTGGCTGACAAGCAACAAATACGGACTATCGTCAATAGAAAACAATTCCGGATATATAAGAGGCGGCATTTTCAGAGATATAGAAAACGATTCTTTGAAGAAATGGCGATTTGGCTTCGGGGCAGATATTGTCATTCCTGCAAACTACACATCAAATTTTGTAGTAGAACAACTCTATGCAGATATCCAATACAAGAGGGTAAGACTGAGCATAGGTAGCAAAGAACGAGAAATGGAACTGAAAAACCAGAAGCTCAGTTCCGGAGGATTGACAAACAGTATCAATGCAAGACCGATTCCTCAAGTGAGAATCGAAGTTCCCGAATTCTGGACAATACCAGGAACAGGCAATTGGCTGGCATTGAAAGGACATATAGCATACGGTGCATTCACCGACAACAACTGGCAAAAGGATTTTGCTGCTGAAGGTACCAGATATACAAAAAATGTACTATATCACAGCAAAGCTGGCTTTCTAAGAATAGGCAATGCAGACAAATTTCCTATAACTTTTACAGGAGGCCTTGAGATGTGTGCACAATTTGGTGGAGAGGCATGGAACGTAGGAAAAAGAGATGATGACACGAGCGATTTTGACGGAAGCCACGTTGTTATGGATCATGGAATAGGTGCATTCTGGAATGCATTCATACCTGGAGGCAGTGATCCTAGAGACGGTGATTACAAGAATGTAGAAGGCAACCAACTAGGCAGTTGGCACTTCAGCATAGACTACCTAGGAAAAGGATGGTCGCTTAGAGCTTACGCCGAACATTTTTTTGAAGATCATTCACAAATGTTCGTACAATATGGATGGAAAGATATGTTGTATGGAATAGAGGCAAAACTTCCACAAAACCCAATAATATCCAATATACTTTACGAATATATAGGGACAAAAGATCAAACAGGTGGAGTATATCATGACGCAACAAGCACACTTCCTGTTCAAATAAGCGGTGTTGATAATTATTACAATCACTCGATATATCTTGGCTGGCTTCATTGGGGACAAACATTGGGAAATCCATTGCTGATATCACCAATATACAACCAGAACGGTACTATTATGTTTTACAACAACAGAATAAAAGCACATCATATAGGTATATCTGGCGAGCCTACGGACTTCCTAAAATATAAAGTATTATTTACGCACGTCAAATCATGGGGAAGCTACCAATATCCACATACAGACCCGCAATATGGGAATTTCTTTATGCTTGAACTCTCATATTTACCTAAAAAAATCAAAAACAGCCTCATAGCCATTTCTTTTGGTACTAATGGAGGCAATTTGATTAATAAATCTATAGGTGGAAGTATTACAATTAGAAAATCAGGACTGATAAAGTGAAATTATGAAAATAAAAAATATAAACAAAAAGACAGCTACCGCATTTTGCATATCTGCATTTGCTCTTACAACTACATCTTGCGATAAATTGGATTGCAATGGCGAACTTGATGGAATGTGGCAGATGACTAAATGGGAGAATAAATATAACGGATATGTATATGCCACAAAAAATGACAACATATATTATCACGTAAAATTAGAATTGATGAAAATACAAAAAATAGGATATCCATTCGTGTATCTTACAACATTCCATTACACGAAAGACTCCCTTTATATTGACGAAGTTTATTCTCAACCGTTTGACTCCATTTGTCCGTATGATTCCCTTAAAGCCTTCGGAGTTACAGATGAAGGAAGATTCAAAATTAATTCTTTAGATAATAGCTACATGGAACTAGAAAACAATCTCTATATTCTAAAATTCAGGAAATATTAAAAAAATATAGGCCATTCCGCTTTCATATCATTCGTTTGCGGAATGCCCTACAAGCATAATTTACATAGTAGAAAATTGACTTTACATAGCCTAAATTTTCTACATTCATATAAATATTCCATTGCCAAGACAAGAGACTCAATTTCTTAGATGAAATTGAATTACCATGCAATCGATATATCGCCGTAACAGTACCAGTATTTACTGCAATATAACCTCGTTTTAAGATAGAAAGCCACATTGCATAGTCCTCATGGTGAATCGGCATAAAATAAACCTTACCAGCCTTAGAAACATCATATATACCTGTAAGATTTCCTATTGCATTCCCCTTAAGCATTTTCTTATAATTAGTGCTTTTAGGGGCATTAACAATCCTTGAACAGCGTGTACCATCTTCTGACATTTTCTCATAGTCAGAATAAACAACGGCAATTCTATTGCCTGTGAAGAATTTCAGTTGCTCTTCCAACTTACAAGGCAACCAAACATCATCACTATCTAAAAATGCTATAAAACGTCCTTTTGCTCTTCTGATTCCAACATTTCGAGGTATTGCAGGACATCCCATTGGGGTATCGTTTATCAGAACATGAATACGTGTGTCACAAGATTCAAAATACCTGGCAATACTCAAAGAATTATCTGTAGAAGCGTCATCAATTATAAGCAACTCCCAATTTTCATAGGTTTGACTTATAACTGATCTTATTGCTTCCTCCAAATACTTCTCCGAGTTATGCATCGGCATTATTATAGAAACCAGATCATCCATGAGTATAATTGAACTGTATACACAGATTATTTTGAGAAAAGATAATGTTTCAGTTTACCAAACGCTTTTATCGAACGCTTTAAATCCGAAGGATTACGTATACCCATATAAATTCTATGCATTATATAAGATAAACGTAAATAATAACGTTTTCTTGCGTAGTTGCAAAAATCTACCATCTCTTTTGATGACAAACCAGGAAAAGACAAAACAGTATTATGCGTTCCATCAGGCAAACAATACTTTGAGTAATCAAGCTCAATGTAACCATTGCTTTTAGCCCAATCATATGCTTTTGTACCAGGATATGGTATCAATGGGAAAAACTGAGCAGTATCAGTATTAAGCTTAAGCGCCAAATCCAATGTCTGCTTCATTGTTTCTTTAGTCTCACCTTGATTACCTACCATATAACATGCATGTATAAGCAATCCTGCTTTCTTTGCATTTGATACATATTCATAAAATTGTGAAACCTTTGTACCTTTTTCAATATTGTCCAATATCTGCTGACTACCGGTTTCAATACCAGGTATAATCAATCTGCAACCAGCCTTCTTCATTATACGCATGGTTTCAAGATCCAAATTCACTCTTGCATTACACAGCCATTTGAATCTTTTATTCAGTTTCCTTTCTATGAGCAAATTGCATATATCAATTACTCTCTTTTTATTGACTGTAAAAGTATCATCTTCAATAACGATTTCTTTCACATCATGAAAATGCGTAGCGATATATTCAAATTCATCTACCACATTCTTTGCACTTCTTGCTCTAAATATATGTCCATGCATTGTCTGCGGATAGACACAGAAATTACATCTGAAAGGGCATCCTCTTCCTGTAAAAATCTGTATTGAAGGATATGTGGCAGCAGCAAAAAAGTAGTCATGTTCATCAAGATGCTCGTGTATGAACTCTGATGCAAATGGAATATCATCCAGATCATTCATAGGAGGCATAGGTTTTGTACGAACCAAACCATTTTCAGTCCTTACACATAATCCACGAACCTCTGTTACATCAGCTTTTTTATCCAAAGCATCAGCCAATTCCCTTACGATATTATCATACTCCCCTATGGCAACAGCATCAATTGCTTCAGAATACCCCATAGTTTCTTCTGCACAAGCAGACGGATGTGTTCCAACAAGAAGAATGAATGAATCTGGCCACGAAGCTTTAAGAAGCTCAGCAAACTTCACATCACTCTTTATAGAAGGAGTACTTGTATCAAGAACAAATAAAGATTTTGAATTATCAGTTTTCTTTATAACTTCCATTGAAGTCTTGACATCCATTTGTTTTGCCGGTGCATCCAAAAACATTATAGGATGCCCATACTTATGGCAATATGCTGCAGCATATATCAGCCACAACGGATAATAAAGAGCACCACTCTTTGTTATCGCCGGACTACGTGATTCTCTAGAAAACTTACCGAACTCTGCTTTAAATGGAGGATTTATAAAATAAATATTCATAATTCTAATTCATTTTTATTTATTCACCTTTCCGTAATGCATACGCTTCAAGGCATCAATTCCAAACAATTTTATAACGATTCTTTTTGCCAAATCAAATGTCCAAAAATACAAGTAACATAATTTAGCACAAAGCATACTACCACCTTGATTGAGGACTACATGTTCTATGTCATATTTTTTTTCGGATATAGAAGCAACAGAAACTCCACCAAGACGGAATTCTGCCGCATCCACAGGCACATATTTAAATTTAGCCCCACCTTGGTAGCAACGGGCAAGAAAATCATGATCCATCATAAATCTGAAATTCTCATCATAAAGTCCCCATTTACGATAAGCCTTAGCAGAAACAAAGGTACCTTGATGATCCACATTTACAAATAGCGGAAACAATGGAAACTTCATAGAAGGTATATCACGTCCTTTAAATCCTGTATCCTTGTTATTTATTATAACGTTGCAACGGAAAACATCGACATTTTCATCATAGTGTTCGGCAACGGCACGAAGTGCACCAGGAAGCAATATGTCATCGCTGTTAATGATACATATGATGTCTCCTTTAGCATTCATAATACCTTTATTGAATGCATCACTTATACCGCGATCAGGTTCTGACTTGAAATATCCCAACCTATCCTTATAACGGTCTATTATGTCCAACGTACCATCTGTAGAACCGCCATCGATTACAACATAATCTAAAGCAGGATAATTTTGCCCAAGGACACTTTTCATTGTTTCCTCCAACGTCCTTGCACTATTGAAACAAACCGTCACAATGGATATAACCGGATATGCCATTACTGTTATTTTTCTTTTTAAAACAAATTGAATAATATCGCCAATTTACTGGTAAAACGTATACTTTTTTCTGCGCATTTCAAGTCCGAACTGCACAAAAGATGTATTTTGTCCTTAAGCGAATGGCGGTAATTTACTACACGTTCTGTCAACCTACGATTCTCAAGCGACATACTGTCTTTAAAACCATTGTACAACTCCGAGGCTATACGTGAGCGTATATGTCCTTCATGTCGCATTCTATCCATGCGAGCTTTCCAACGAAAGGCCCACGAGTCCAATTGCCCGACAGTATTGTCTCCGTGCTGTCTGTACAATATATGCGGTATAGGATCAAAATATACAGATGCTCCTACAGCCAATGCCACATCGTATATCCATATATCATGCATACGCATGTATCCAGGAGTATATTGCACAATTATATTGCGCAAAGCATCATTAAAGACCATTGTACATCCACCAATAAACTGATAAGCCAAAGCTTCTCCATATGTCACCAGTGGATTAATTTTTACACTATCTAATTTTTTCAGATTCTTATCAACAAGCTGCGTCTGACAAAAATAAAGCGCCGGATGTTCTTGCCCGCCTCCCAAATGATCGATTGCACTTTTCAGCTTATCGTCGAGCCAAACATCGTCCTGATCTGAAAAAGCATAATAATCTGCTTTGGGAGCATGTTTCAGCAAATCTAAGAAACTCATTGCTGGACCAAGATTTGTTCCAGAATACCATTTCAACTTGCCATCACACTGTTCTTTTTCCAAAATAGAACAAGTATCATCGCTGGATCCGTCGTCCCTGACCAACAAACTACAACTGACACCCTTCTGCGAATAGATGGACGCCAGCTGTTCTTTGATGTAACGCGAACCATTATAGGTTGACATCAACACCACAATATTATCGGAAACAGGTGATTTTCCTGTCATACGGTATACCATAATATGTTTTTCCTATTCCAAATAGGATCAACTTCAAAAGTTGTCAATTAAATGAAATCTTATTATATATAACGCACAAACATGCGAAGTTATTTTACAAAAGTACGAAAATAAATTCACATAATAAGAATCTTCAAAAAAATAATATTTACCACAATAAAATAAGCCCCAAATACAAAGACCATGTCTAATTTTCAAAACTGAAACTTACAACTATGCAAAAAAATAAAAGCCACTGATTCCTCCATAAAAAAGCGCCATACAATTTCGTATCATCTACAAAAACACTAATTTTGCCTTTATTATACACTTATGACAGACAAAGAGCAAATGAGCAAAAATATCTCCATAGTAACATGGCTTGGATATGGAAACTACGGCACAAGTCTTCAATCATATTCTTTGCACCGAAAGCTTAAAGATTTAGGATATAATGTCAATATTTTGTCAGAATACTCATATACTGGTAAATCCAGCATATCAGAACGCATATCTAATCTTTTAAGACAAATAAAATTCAACACGCGCTTGTATTATCTTCAGTCCACAAAACTGCAAAAGCTCCATAAATTCCAAAAAGAGAAATACAATCGCAAATTCATACTTACAGGTACACAATTTGAAGATATGCTCACCCATACCGACGTTTTTATCACAGGAAGTGACCAAATATGGAATACAGAGCACAATTATCTACCTTTTATGTTCCTAGATTTTGCACGTGACGTCAAACGCGTTGCATACGCTTCAAGTATAGGAACAAACAATATACCTGAAAAGTACAGAGATAAAGTAAAAAATCATCTTGCCAAATTCTCTAAAATTGGAGTCAGAGAGAAAACGGCAGTAAAAATACTTTCTGAACTACTTGACAGAAATGATATCACACAAGTTGCAGATCCAACATTTCTTCTAACGCCGAAGGATTGGGAGGATGTTTCACAGGAGGCATTTTTCGAGAAAGAAATGCCCAGCAAATATATCTTATGTTATTTTATAGGCAACAGACCAGAATATGCAGAATATCTAAAAGAAATAAAACATACTTATGGAGTTGACAATGTATTGTTAATACCATCTAAAGAAACCCCCAATATACATTTAAATGATGTCACTATATACAATGACGCAGGTCCATGTGAATTCGTTAGACTCATTAAAGACGCATCTGTAGTATGTACAGACTCGTTCCATGCAACAGCACTCTCCATGAACTTCTCAAAGAACTTTGTTGTTTTCAAACGATTCGCTGATTCAGACACTTCTTCCCAGAACTCACGAATATATGATCTCTTAAATGAGTTTGGATTATCAACACGGATATATGCTCCAGATGTTAAAGACTGGAAAAACATAATACAATATACAGAAATTCAAAAAGCTATCAACGAGAAAAGAACATCATCACTCAATTTTCTAATAAATGCAATAGAATATTAATGGCTAAGAACTATTATCTATCGTCTTTTTTCTGGAGTACTGCAGCAAAAATACTGAATGCATTATTCAGTTTCATAACTATACCATTATTGCTGGGACATTTCGGAAAATCAGAATACGGAATTCTCTCCATTGCTACAGCCTGCAACGGCTACATGGCATTACTGGATCTCGGAATGAATACCGGGGCTGTAAAATTCTTCTCTCAATGGAAAGCTGAAGGCAAAACGACGCTCAAAGACCACGTTGCGCGTACAAACATTACGTTTTACCTCATAATATCAGCCATAAACATCATCGGTCTCATAGCACTTGCATTATGTGGTAAAAACTTCTTTGCGGTAACAGACGAAGAATTTGACAAGCTACGTACATGTCTGTTCATCATAGCCACATTTGCTCCACTCAGTTGGGTAACAACAGCCTTCAATCAACTGCTGATTGCAGACAAGCAGATGGGATTCACAATGCAGATACAATGCCTTCAGACCATACTCAAAGCATCATTGATAGGCATAGTACTGTTTGCTGGGGCAGAAATGACTACATACTTTTTCTTCTTCACTTTAATAACAGCATCTCTGGTTTTGCCTTATGCTGTAAAATGCATAAAAAACAATTTGATATCCTCACTGTATCCTGCCTCATACTGGAAAGATTTCAGAATCGTATTCTTATTCAGTTTATCAATATTTGCACTTTCATTTTTTCAAGTGACAGCTTTTCAATCGCGTCCGATAATATTAAGTATATTTTCAAGCAACGCGACCGACGTCGTGACCGACTATAAAATCATCGAAGTATTCCCATCATTCATCACAGCAATCGGTGGAACTTTTTCAAGTATATTTCTACCAAAAGCATCAGAACTGGTTGCTCAAAAGAGACAAAAGGAAATAGAACAATTTGCATATAACTGGACATTCAGGACCAGCACATTGGCAAACATACTTTGCGTGCCATTTATTCTTTCATCCAAAGAGGTAATAACAGCCTATGTAGGCAATCAATATGCATACCTGTCAACATGGCTGTCGGTTTGGTGCATAACAGTACTAATCCAGATACACACAACTCCATGCAACAGCCTTGTGCTTGCATACGGAAAGACAAAAGCATTAGTAATAATAACATCCATTTCTTGCGTTCTGTCCATGCTTATAAACATATTTCTTTGCCCATATTTAGGAATAGGCTCAGCAGTAATTGGATATTTCATCTATATTGATATAATTATTGGGCTATACTATGTTGTATACTACAAAAAGCTGATAGGACTGAATCGAATAAAGATGCTAACAAGTTTCTTGTATCCTACATCTATTAGTCTTGCTGTTTTCGCCGTTGTATATTTCATTCCTGTGCCAGATATATCGCCATACGTTGAGAACAATAAACTTTCCAGCATAATAACATGCATATACAAGACATTGATATGGATTGTACCATATATTATTATACTAGCAAAATTAAAAGGCAAAAGAATCAATGAATTGGTGAAATTCAAATAAGGGCAACGAAATGCTGTAACCCCGATAAGGCTTAAAAAAACGTTCATCTGCAACGCATGTAAAGTTTAATAATAAAAATCCGTAAAGTTACTTATGAGAACTTTACGGACTTATACTGATACATAATTGCAATGCACTTCAAAAATTTTTAATGCTGAATGTAAACAAAACGTAAGAACATAAATCCCAATCAAACATAAATAAGTTGATTGAAGAATATTCCTATGCTTAAAAATACCAATGATATAAATACTATTATCAACCGAGAAACAATCTCCGGTTTGATGGCATAAAATATAAGCGGGAAAAGTATAACCTCCACAACCCCTAAAAGTTCAGACAAGCGGAACGCAAACACTGGCAACTCATAAAATATTATGAAAGCCGACAATGAAAGCACTTCAAATTTGAGGAGCACCGTTACATAAGGATTATATTGCGCTATGAGCCTGTTTTTCCAAAACAGGAAATACGTTATTACTATCTTGGCAAGAAAGACCATATTGAAGACATTAATCTCATCCCACTGGCCCAAACTCTGCAATTCCTGATATATCTTCATCTTCTCCTCGATATACGGTATCGGAATCGTCATCAAAAGATTTATGTGTAAAAAATAAAGCACATAACTTGCAGGTATCAGAAGAAGATAGAAATAATATTGCCACTTTTTGAATGGGGCATAGCCAAAGCCTACCAAAAACAAAAGTACGGAAGACGTGTAATGAAACAACGACGCACAAAACATTAAAAGCAAATAATGCCACCTATCACCTTTCCTCAAATAAGGGATAGCACACAAGAACAATCCCGCAGAGACACCGACTCTTATCTGATTCATGCCATGAAGCAAGTAATAGTTGCTGAAATACATAAGCAATGAAAGAAACCATAAAGACGTAAGTCTACGTATGGCCTTCATGTGCAGTGTCAAAGTAAGAAATGCGTATATGAGGAAAACGAAAACAACATTGCCCAATACATAATACACAAGATTGGCAATGAAAACAAATGAGATCTCAGTAGTAAAGTCGACTTCTTTGCTATAATACAACGAAACATAGCTCATATAATCATGGTCAAGATCCGAAGGACGCAAACCTGCAACCAATGCCATAATTATACCCACTGCAAAAAACAGCGGAGTCCTTACATCCTCGCTCAATCTGTCTTCCAACAGTGCTATAATTGATATTATGCAAAAAAGAAGAAGTAGTATCAACAACATTATCCAACCCTATCTATATGCTCGACTTGAAATTTTAATAAAACAAAAAGTCAAGCATTTACTTGACCTTTTGTATATCGTTCTTGTTGCGTTTGAAATAGATATATGAAGAAGTACATACGAACGCCAGAAATACGCAAACTACAACTATCAATACGCGTTTAGGTTTTGACGGTTTAAGCGGTACTGTAGTAGAATCCACGACCGTAAATGCAGGTGTCTTCTCCTGCACCTTAGCCTTGGCCATCTGCACCTGCTGAACCATCTGGCTGTAAGCAGTCATCGTAAGCTGTAGCTCGTTTTCCAAATTCTCCTGTTCAGAAATATATGCCTGAAGTATAGTACCCTTATGTGAGTCACAATAAGCAGCATATTTGGCTCTTGTCTTGTCGTATGCGAGTTTATTTTCAGCACAGAGTTTCTCGACATAACGCAAGTCGTTGCGCGCCTTGCTTGTTCTGTACTCTATGATAAAATCCTGAAGTTTCTGTTTCAATGAATCAGTCATCGTTGCCGCAATCAAAGGGTCCTGAGCACTGAAACCAATAGTTATTACACTGGTTTTCTTATCGACCATGCACGAAATGCATCCGCTGAGCCCTTTGTAAATTTCTTCCTGCTCCTTGCTGAGCCAAAACGGGTCAACCTTGTCCGCTCCTGCTTTCAAATCGTCTTTCGGAGGAGCTATCAAAGAAACAACAGCTTTAATGCCCTTACCGATAAAAGACCACCATGCATGTTTCTGCTTATACTTGAGATATTCATAAAGTGTGCAGTTAATACTGCCGTCTGCAGACTTGACGTTTACATCGAAAAGCCCAACAAGAAACTCCGTTGAGCCGACGATATCCGGATATATCTCAGGATAAAGTGCATCCTCGCCACCGTTGCCTATATTCACACCTACCATGCTTGCCAACGAGCTGATGTTGCCTGACAATCCCGACGAATTGGAGAATTCTGGCGCAAGTGTCGTACTTGCAGAATACTGCCGAGGTATGCTCAGGACAATAATGCAAGACAGCACGAACACAATTGCACAGACCTTCAATATCAATTTTCTGCCCTGCCATACGGTCTGAAAAATTTCCTGCAGGTCTATAGGTTCTTTACCGCTATTTTGAATCATGATACATCTATTATTTCAGTAAGTTAGCAAGCGTTGCTATCATCGTAGCAAGAGATGATGCAGATGTTCCGATACTCAACACTTCAGCAGTTGACATCTTTTGTTTGTTCTCTTTTGTAGGTACCACAATCTCGCAACCCGGTTCAATAAGCTTGCTTGTAGAACCGTTAAGCACGCGGACAGATCCGTTCATGTAAATGGCATATACCCTTGACTTTCTGGCTCTGTTGCCATAACCTCCGGCACGCTCGATATAGTATTTAAGGGATTTACCTTTCTTATAGTTTATAGATATTGGATACATTACCTCTCCGCTTATCTTTACAGTATTCGAGAACTGCGGAACAGTTATCACGTCTCCCTCTCTCAGTCTTATGTCCTCACCGCCTCCAGGTTCAGCCATAGCAGCTTCAAGGTTGATGGCAACAGGATAAGTATTTCCAAGGTCAAGCTTCATGTTCATAAGTGAATCGGCACGTACCATGTCGATATTCTTTTCCGAACGCATACTTTCTTCATAAAGCTGTATCTGCGATGCTCTCAGCGATGCCTCTCTCTGATTCATTTCTTCTTCAGTCATCTTACGTTCAAGACGAGCTCCCTTGGCATAAGCCACAGACGACAAACCTCCACATGCTTTCACGAGGTCGCTCAATCGATAGTCCTTCTTCGACATAGCATAATCGCCTTCGAAATTCACAGCACCGTCGATAGTGACATTCTTCTGCTCTGAATATGCAGGACTCTTTCTTACATTTACTTCATCGAACGGATGAAGCTTGAATCCAGGCTCACCATCCACAACAAAACCGTCTCGCAGAGCAAAACTGAAAGTCTGAGCAAGAGAATCCGTATCATTCGTAGCCTTAGTATTCTTGATTCTTCTGAACACATCGACCTTCACTGTTGAAGCGGCATCTGTAAGTCCTCCGGCCTGTACGACGATGTCTTCTATCGACATGTTTTCAGCGTATGCATATATACCAGGATAGTTTACCTCACCGCTGATTTTAAGTGTTCGCTCAGGGCGCATATCGCTCAAACTTGGTATGTAAAGAACATCGTTGTTGCGAAGCGGAATATCAGCTACGCTTCCTTCGAGAAGACCTGCAACATCGATAGGCAAAACTTCCAAAGTCAAATCGTCCTTGGTTCTGTGCATGACAGCACGTGCAAGAAATGCATCTTCACGAACTCCTTCTGCAGCATTAATAAGTTCACGAACAGAAGAAATGTTTCCGTCCATCTGATACATGCCCGGATGGAACACGGCACCCTTTACCTCGACCATATTGGAAAAACGCTGTATGACAGAATCCACAAACAACGAGTCACCGTCATCAAGAGTGAAGCCGTTCATTTCGAACTCGTCGATTGTATGTATTGAAAATTCCCTACCGCTCTTTCTGATAAGTCTGACATTCTTCTTATATGCATCACCTGTAAAACCGCCTGCATACGAAATCAAAGTTGAAACACTTTCGTTCTTCTTCATTTCATAGAACATAGGTCTCTTTACTTTTCCTTGTATGTCGACAAGACAATCATAGGTGCCGACAACGATAACATCATCATCCTGCAATCTTATATTGCCCTTAAGATTTCCATTAAGGATATAATCGTACACGTCGATAGATGCAACTTGGCGACCGCCTCTGTACACCTTGATATCACGCAAGGTTCCGATATCGCTGATACCACCTGCGGCATAAAGGGCATTGAATGCAGATGACAGAGAGTTGAGCGTGTAGGTACCAGGGGCAACAACTTCACCCATAACCTGAACCTGAATAGAGCGCATTTCTCCTACAGTAAGCTGAACGTTCGATGAAGAATAGAAACGACCGACCTGCGACTGGACATATTTGTTGGCCTCATCGACAGACATACCGACAAGCTTCAACGGTCCGATCCCCTCTATTGTTACACTGCCGTCAGGTGAAATAGTACCTGTAAATGTGGTCTGCGAAGCACCCCACACATCTATATATACAACATCACCCGGTCCCAAGACATAGTTGCCAGGGGTCGGGATATTCATATTCGGTTCGAAAGTAAGCATGTTATTATTGAATATGCTTCGTCCGAACACCTCATTCTCTTTCTTAGAGAAAAGATTCTGATAATACATCAAAGAATCAATGTCCAAGAAACCGATTTCGTCATTAAGCATATTCTTTTGGTCAAGCTTAGAAGGCATCTCGTTCATTTCCTTCTGCGAACGCACCATGTAGTTGTTCTTCTTGCGATATTCATCCAACGCCTTCTCCTTATTGGTGCGCATACGGTTTTCCGTTTTGACGTTCTGTGAACTTCCAGTCAGATCCAACGCTCCCGGCTGACTCTGCTGAGCCTCATACTTCTTACGTATACGCCTCATCTGATCGACTGTTACGCCTTTCTGCAGAAGCTTGCTGACAATGTCCTGCTGTGTAGCACCCTTTTCCTGCTGGCTTATAACGTACTGCATGACCTGATCATCAGTCATGGTCTGAGAATATGCAGTCTGCACTACAGACAGAAGACATATAAAAAACAGTAATTTCTTTAACATATTTCAAATCAGAATTTTTTTCCTCCAAAAACAGATGCTCCGGTCTCGAAAATAATCTTCAGATCCAACATCAGCGATCTGTGTCTCAAATAGTCCAAATCCATGTCGAGACGCATCAGCATCTTTTCCATCGTGTCTGTATAACCATTATGAAGAGTGGCATTCGAGGTTACACCCGGACGACTGCAGAACAACAGAGCATAATCAGGATTATGCTCCATAATCTTATCTATAAAATATTTGCGTTCTGGTCTATAGCCGACAAAAGACATATCGCCGATGAGCACATTCCACAGCTGCGGAAGCTCATCCAGATGGTGTTCGCGCAAGAACTTGCCGACTTTTGTCAATCGTTTGTCCTCTTTTACAGCGAGCTGCGGTGCACCGCTCTCTTCGGCGTCGACCACCATGGTACGAAACTTATAGATGTAGAAAGGTTTTCCACCTAAACCGATTCTCTCCTGTTTGAAAAAAGCAGGGCCCTTTCCTTCTGCCTTCTGCATGATATACACAACAAGAATCAACGGCGAAAGCACAACCAATCCAATAAGTGCTCCCAATATATCTCCAGTTCTTTTCAAAAATCGCTCTACGGCATTCATGCCGTCAATATTTTCTATCTCCTCTGTTGAAGCAGCCATTGCCAAATTCATGATTAAGGTTTTACTCTAATGTTTTATGTTTTTGTATATTTTTCATTGTTAACAACGCTTTTCTTATGCAAATATTATGCAGACAAGAAACAATCTTTTGCACTCGCATGAACAATAATAAGAAAGGCGCTAAAAATTCCATCCCTAATGCCCTGCAACAAGGCGCACTATCCTTTTTTCGGGACGAAAAAGCATAATGTTCTGCAAAGATACTCTTTTTTGCTTACGTGGCAAACACAAACCATAGCCAAGCGGCACATTTGGCGCAAAAGCGCACAAAACCGGAAGAACTAATGTATGTACCATACACTACATGGATGCTTCAGCATTATCATCCGGCCTATTCTCCGAAGTGCAGACAAATAGCGAATATTCATGGTCACCATCCTTGGCCACAGTAACACTGTCGAATCCTGCCATATCGAGCTTATCCATCGTCAGCAGCTCGCCCTCTTGAAGCTTCAGAACTTTTCTCAGCAACCATTGTCCCAGGCTTTTGTTAGGATTGCTCATCAGCGCCTTGCCTCCATCCTGGCAGATTTTAGCCGACAAGTCAGTACCGTCGGGCAGATGCAGAACAAAACACTCATTACGCTCAGGGAAAAAGGAAGGATACTGCTTGTGTATCTTTTTGGGAATGGGTATATAGACTTCATTCGGATCACGCATTCTACCCGAGGCGTTCCACTGGTTCAGCCCGCTGCGCTCAGGCACATAACGCACCGTACCACCTGCACGCAAAGAATAGAGCGGCAAAACAACAGACTCACGTATATCTGAAGCTGAAGAGAACAAATCCCCACCGGAAGAAGCCACATGAAGATCGGGATGAAGTATATCTGTTCCTATGCGTTCCATAAGAACTGCATAAGGATCCTTAAGAATATCGACATCCAGAACCATGCAATCCGACAAGTTGATTTCGAATCTTTTCTGCAACACCGACTTGCTGGGATAAAAGATGTATTGTTCCTCACCATCGTAAAAAGACAGACTTGTATCCTTTTGACATACATTTGTTATTCCATCCTCGTTGATAAAACGGTAAGGCGAGTTGAAAACTACCAACTTGTTCTTTTTTCGTGCCACAATATGATATATCCGCTTCGAAACTCCGCACAGTTCGTCGCCCAACCTCATACGTTCATTTCTTACTCTGGCAATATAGTGCGCCAGCTCCTCACCCTTAAGATTCTTGAACGAAGCGGCTATGCGATTGAATTCGGCAACTTTTTCTATCGAATACGCTCCAGGCATCTGAAATGTCTTTATGCCTATGCCCATATCACCGATCTTCGCATCATACGCCACATCCATCCGGCTCAGGTTTACAGCATCAAAACAACGGCAAAACAGATTTTCCGTAACTCTATACTGTATAAAAGGTATGTCGCTGCTTGAAAAAAGCCCGGAAAGGCTGCCCATAAGCCTCAACATGGACTTATATGATTCATTCGTTGTCCACGATGCAAAAAAGTTGTCAGAACTATTCATTGCCGAGCAATATATCAGTTATACTTTCTGCCACCCTTACCATAAGAGGAACCACTACCGAGTTTCCGGCCTGCATGTATTTGCGACTTTCTGCCAATCTAGGTGAAAACTCGAAATTCTCAGGGAAGCCCATAAAATTAGCACATTCCTTAGGCGTAAGTTTGCGTATGCCGGCATCGGTCAGAATCAAAGGTACGTTGTGACCGCCCCCTCCCATATTTGCCGTAAGCGTAGGGCAAACACCGCTTTTGTTCTCACGCACATAAATGCGTCGCCACTGGTAAATAGTATCACGGGAAAGCATGGCCTCACGCAGCTTAGGATAATATATATGATTCTCACGGTAGAAGTAACGTTCATCTTCCACGTCTGTATCAATCATGTCATGTATGGTACGTTTAAGCTGTACCGGCTCAGGAAATTCAAAATTGCCGTAATTAGGAACCTGCTCTGGATCGAACGCCACAATAATGATTCGTTCACGGTTCTGAGGTACATCTGCATATTCCATGGCATTCAGCACCTTACTGAAAACTCTATACCCCAGTTCTTCCAGCGTTCCTTTAATGACAGCAAACGTACGTCCATTGTCGTGTGTCTGCAGATTCTTTACGTTCTCCAGGAACACAGCACGCGGCCTGTGGCGACGGATTATCTCGGCCACCTCGAAAAACAAAGTTCCGCGAGCATCATCGAATCCACGCCTATAACCAGCAACAGAGAACGCCTGACACGGGAAACCTCCGCAAAGAACATCGAAATGCTCTGGTATGAACATTTTTGTCTGTTCACTGGTGATATCTCCGAACGGCACTTCTCCATAGTTATGAAGATAGGTCAACTGAGCCGCTTCGTTGAATTCAGAAGAGTATACGCATTTTCCGCCGAAATGCTGCATGGCCAAACGAAATCCTCCGATACCTGCAAAAAGGTCGATAAATGTGAAACGCGGAATATCTGATGCAGGAAACCTCACTTTAATTCTGGCATGTTCATCAACCAGCATGCGGTCAATAGCGTCATCATCAAGTTCAGCCACGGCCTTATCTCCATACTTGACAGACAGAAAAGCCCTGTACATTCTTCTTCCGTCAGAATATGCAGAGCCGGCACCGGCAACCAATTCACTCATGTGGTGAGTCAATAGAGCCAAGCGGTCCATAAATGCAATCGGAGTACCATCTGCCGATGTAAGCCCATCGGTCAATGTACTTTTTCTATATCGTCGGTCATCAATTATCTCATCAATGCCCAATTCAAAAAGCTCATCCATCCTTATATACTATAAATAATGGCCTACCCCAAAACAGAATACGCCGAAACAAAATGCTAAGTTAGCAACTATAAGCCAAGTCTTAAAGGGCGTTAACACAAAGTTGCAGCAGAGTTAACAAAAAATTGCAGTTGTTAAGCTAACGTCACACATCTGGAACAAATTTATCGGCGCGAGGGCTCGCAATGAAAATCCCGAGCCCTCGAAAATACATCTCCGAGCGCCCGCAGATACAAATAGTCATAAAGAGAAATAACCAAAACGGGCCTAATAAGTCATTATGTCATACAATCGGTCATAATGTCACTAAAACCTAATCAGGCATACTGTTTGATATAAACTAAGCGTATCCGGTTGACCGGGTACGGCAAAACAAAAGAATATTCACCACTAAAAAATAAAGGAAACTGTTATGAATTTCAACAACTTTACAATCAAAGCACAAGAGGCCATACAGGAGGCTGTAAACATTACCCAGTCTCACGGGCAGCAGCAGATTGAACCTGCTCACCTCATGGCCGGAATAATGAAAGTTGGAGAAAACGTGACCAACTTCATATTCCAAAAGCTGGGCATAAATGCACAGCAGATGGAAACCCTCATCAACAGCGAGGTTGCTTCACGCCCTAAAGTAAGCGGAGGCGAACCTTATCTCAGCCGTGAAAGCAACGACGTTCTTCAGCAATCTATCGAAATCTCTAAAGAGATGAACGATGAATACGTATCTATCGAGCCGATGCTGGTTGCACTCCTCAAGGTGGAAAGTACCGTGTCGAGAATAATGAAGGATGCCGGATTCACAGAGAAGGAGCTTAAGGCCGCAATAGCTGAACTCAGGAACGGAAGCAGAGCTACAAGCCAGACAAGTGAAGATACTTATCAGGCTCTCAACAAATACGCAACGAACCTGATTGAGCAGGCCCGTTCGGGAAAACTGGACCCTGTGATCGGACGTGACGAAGAAATCAGACGTGTTCTGCAGATTCTGAGCCGACGCACCAAGAACAACCCTATTCTTATAGGTGAACCGGGTACAGGTAAAACAGCCATAGTCGAAGGTCTGGCACACAGAATTCTTCGCGGCGACGTCCCTGACAATCTTAAGGACAAACAGCTGTACTCACTCGACATGGGAGCACTGATTGCAGGTGCCAAGTACAAGGGCGAGTTTGAGGAGAGATTGAAATCTGTGATCAACGAAGTCACAAAGAGCGACGGCAACATCATTCTTTTCATCGATGAGATACACACTCTTGTCGGCGCAGGAAAGGGTGAAGGCGCGATGGACGCGGCAAACATCCTCAAACCGGCTCTCGCCAGAGGCGAACTCAGAAGCATCGGCGCCACTACACTTGACGAATATCAGAAATATTTCGAAAAGGACAAGGCGCTCGAAAGGCGATTCCAGACTGTAATGGTCAACGAACCTGACGTGCTGAGCTCAATATCCATACTTAGAGGTCTTAAGGAAAGGTACGAAAACCACCACAAGGTAAGAATCAAGGACGATGCAATAATTGCGGCAGTAGAGCTGTCAAACCGTTACATCACCGAACGATTCCTTCCGGACAAGGCCATCGACCTTATGGACGAAGCCGCTGCGAAGTTGAGAATGGAACGCGACTCTCTGCCAGAGGAGCTTGACGAAATAAGCAGAAAGCTCAAACAGCTTGAGATTGAACGCGAAGCCATAAAGCGCGACAACGACCAGGCTAAGCTTGAACAGCTCAACAAGGAAATTGCCGAACTGAAAGACGAGGAAAGCTCGTACAAGGCTAAATGGCAGGCTGAGAGAAATCTTGTCAACAAGATTCAGCAGAACAAGCAGACAATCGAAAACCTCAAGTTCGAAGCCGACAAGGCCGAGAGAGAGGGCGATTACGGCAAGGTTGCAGAAATAAGGTACGGCAAGATACAGGCTCTCAACGATGAAATCGCACGTATACAGAAAGAACTTGCCGACACTCAGGGCGGAAGCGCAATGATAAAGGAAGAAGTTACACCTGACGACATTGCCGATGTCGTATGCAGATGGACAGGAATACCAGTCAACAAGATGATGCAGAGCGAACGCGAAAAACTGCTCCATCTTGAAGACGAGCTCCACTTGAGAGTTGTCGGACAGGACGAGGCAATAAAGGCTGTAAGCGACGCTGTAAGACGAAGCAGAGCCGGACTGCAGGATCCGAAGAGGCCTATCGGCTCATTCATATTCCTCGGTACGACCGGTGTAGGTAAGACAGAATTGGCAAAGGCTTTGGCCGACTACCTATTCGACGACGAGTCTCTGATGACGCGAATAGATATGAGCGAATATCAGGAAAAGTTCAGCGTGACAAGACTTATCGGTGCACCTCCAGGATACGTAGGATATGACGAGGGCGGACAGCTCACCGAAGCCGTAAGGCGCAAGCCTTATTCGGTTGTGCTCTTCGACGAAATCGAAAAGGCGCATCCAGATGTGTTCAACACACTGCTTCAGGTTCTCGACGACGGCCGACTCACCGACAACAAGGGAAGAACGGTCAACTTCAAGAATACCATCATCATTATGACATCCAACCTCGGAAGTCAGCTCATCCAGAGCCATTTCGACAAGATACGTGAAATGGAAAAGGACAGCAGCATATCTCCAAAGGAGCTCGAAACAAAGAAGGAGCAGATTATGGAGGATGCCAAGAACGAAGTGATGGAGATGCTCAAGAAGACCATCCGACCAGAATTCCTCAACCGTATAGACGAAACCATAATGTTTGCACCGCTCAATCAGGAGCAGATAAAGCAGATTGTGAAACTTCAGATAAACGGTATAAAGAGCATGCTTCAGGAGAACGGCGTAACACTCGAACTCACAGACAAGGCAGTCGACTTCATTGCAGAAGAAGGCTACGATCCGGAATTCGGTGCACGACCTGTCAAGAGAGCGATACAGAAATATCTGCTCAATGACCTTTCCAAGAAGCTTCTCGGCCAGGAAGTCGCAAGAGACAAGGCTATCATCGTTGATGCCGAAAACGACAAATTGGTATTCAGAAACTAATATTAACCGTCAATTGCCGAAGTGCTTCATGCACCAGAGCAATCCACAAAAAGAGAAAGGCCGTGGCCAACCTGAAATGGTAGCCACGGCCTTTCTTTATTGTATACTTGTCAGGCATTTTATGCCATGCCCCGACCCGTAAATATTATTCAGCCTTCTCTGCTTCTTCGGCAGACTCAGTTGTTTCCTTTTCTTCAGGAACAAATTCTGTTACACCAGCTGCAATAAGAATGTTATACCAGCTGAGCACCTTGCGCATATCGCTGACTCTCACTCTGTCACGGTCATATTCAGGAAGAACCTTCTCAAAAAATGCAATCATGTCTTCGTTTGAAGCCTTTTTAGGCGACATGTCTACAGCGGCACCGTTGTAGTTCTTCTTGATTGAATCGAATACAGAAGCCAAAGAAATCTCATCATCATTCTCTGTATATATTGAGATGTCGGCCAATGAAACGACTTTATCTGTACCGTATGCAGGCATACGCTTTCTGTTCTCGTCCAAAGTTTCAACGATGAGCATCTTATTGCCACGAGAAACCATCCGGAAAAGTCCCGGCTTTCCTGATATTGCTAAAATTGTCTTCAACATAACTAATAAAAGTATTATTTAGTGTATTAGGTTTTATAATATTATTCAAAAATATACTTCAAAAATGATTTTGCCCAAATGCATTCGAACTTGGGGCATGCAAAATTAAAAGTGAAAAATGAAAAAACAAAACGAATGCATCAAAATCAGCCAAGCAAAGCTATCAGTTTTTCTATTTGGGCATCGACATCTTCAATTCCATCGTTGACAATGCAATAATCAGCAAGACGCTTTTTCTCTTCATCATCCATCTGGCTGGCCATCCTTTTCGACACAGCTTCCGATGTTGAGGAGTCGCGCTTTACAGCTCTGGCCAGACGCACATCTGCTGGTGCATAAACATCGACAACACAATCCACCACATCATCAAAACCCGATTCAAACAAGATGGCACTTTCCATAAAAACCTTATCGGAATTCTGCAAAGATGCCCACTTCAAAAAATCAGCTTTCACAGCAGGATGAACAATCGAATTGACCTTCTCGGTATTGCCTTTATCCGAAAAAAGAAAGGCAATCATACGTTCCTTGCACAATGAACCCTGAGAGTCGTAGACATCTTCGCCCACCAACCCTTTAAGAGATTCCATTATAGAAATGTCCTCTACCATCAGCCGCTTAGCCTCAGCGTCACACGAATATACGGGAAAACCAGCCTTTACCAATTTATCACAGACATAGGTTTTACCGCTACCGATGCCTCCTGTTATACCTATTCGCATAAAAATATTCAGCTTATACACAATTAGATTTTTCTGTTCATGCCCCAAAGAGCTTCAATTGTCCATAGTCTGCTCTATAATGTACTCAACATCTTGAGGAACAATTCTTACATAAGAAACTCCAGGCGGCTGTGAGCGCAATATGAGCCTACAGCTTGTATCACCTTCTTTTATGGAATTATAATCCACGACAAGAAGGAAATCGCGAGGCTTTATCTTGTTGAACATGCTGGCAACAACGCGGAAGGTCACCGAAGCCGACTGAGGGAAAGTCCTCAGAATCTTATTGTCGGGTATGTTTTCTGCGTATATCGGGACCTGCAATGTCTTGTCAGAGAAAAGGTCTGAATAGATATTTATTTCAACCGAATCCGGAATGAACTTAGCACCTTTTATGCCGGCCAATGCAATTCTGGACACAGTCGTATCTTCGACATTCTCGAACACAGAGGCATCAGTATAGACAGCTCTGATTGTATCAAGCATTGAAGATGGAGCATAAACATCTACAGAATCCGGCTCAAGAAAAACATTGCACAGTTCATATTGCGGAGCAGGTGCTATCTTACCTGCAAACTTCACTGGGACACGTTTGCGTTCACCCTTGGAATAATAGAACTCCAGATTGGAAGGACTTATCGAAACTATGCGGATGGAGTTGTTCATACTTCCGCTAACCAGTCGTTTCAAAACAGAATTCTCCACACTGAAAGAACTTCCACCTGTGTCATATTCGCTGAAATCGACCTCTACCACCCTATTCGGAACAGAAAGAAAATATTCTGCAAGTCTTGCCCCTTTGTCCGAAATCGTCACATCGATGCTGTGAGGAATATTAGAAGTGATGATAACATTTTCAGGAATATTCTTTACTACCAACTTAAACTGCACGTCCGTCTGAATGACCTCCTTGCTTATCTGAACGACCCACAATACTGCAGAAACGAGAAGGAATACAAGGAAAGTCATCACTTCCTTGTCAAATCTGAAGTGACGTACCTTCTTCAACATCCGCATAAAAAAAACGTGCAATCTGGTTAACAGAGAATCGCTGTCGAGTTCCATCAAGAAATTCTATTTTGAATAACACAATAAAAAAAGACAAGATGCGAGATACGCAAAAGGCGATTTACACCATCTCAAGCAATAATCTCATCAACTTGTCCATAATATACTTAATTACATGCAAGACGCATGAATCTTTTCAAACCAAATATTACATCTGCTGGTTCTGAGAAGCATCAGCAAAAACGTAGTTGCGGTCAATCTGAATCTTAACACCGTTGGCAATCTCAATTCCGATATATGAAGCTCCTTCATTAAGATCCTTAACTGTACCGTAAATACCGCCGGCAGTAACTATTTTCTGACCAACTGTAAGATTGTCGCGAAACTTCTGCATTTCTTTTCTACGCTTGTTCTGCGGACGGATCATGAAGAAATAAACAATCGCGAACATTACTACAATCATTATGATCATTGTAGGGTCGAAACCGCCTCTTGCAGCTGCGGCTCCATTCTGTAATAGATTCAAAAACATAGGTTACTTTGTGTTTAATATTAATATTGATCTTTATTTAAGTGCAAAAATAGCGTTTGTATCCAATTTACACGCAAAACGACAGCTTATATTTTACTGTTTAAGAAGTTTATTTTCACTTCTCAGTCTTTTCACGACATTATCTATTATTCCATTGACATATCCGCCGCTCTTTGCTGTACTGTAGCACTTGGCTATCTCAACATACTCATTTATGCTGACAGATACCGGAATATTAGGAAAACTCAAGATCTCAGCTATCGCAACCTGCATGATTACAACATCCATATATGCCAAACGGTTGAATTCCCAGTTCTTGACGCTCTGGCTTATCAAACCTCTATAATAATCGGCATTCAATATAGAACGACGGAAAAGACGGACTGCAAATTCACGGTCCTCATCGTCCTTGTACTCAGGCATCAATTCCATGTCGGCACCCTGCTCCTCATCAAATCTCTTGATGGTCTTAAGAACAAATGTGTCAACAATCTCCTTATCATCATTCCAATAAAGGCTCTGATCTTCCAGAACTTCGTCTATACGCTCATCTTTCATGATGATGAACTTGTATATTTTTCTCCAGAGTTCACGATCTTCTGCATAGCTTGATTCTCCAGAAGACATGTATTCATTGTAGAAACCTGTAGAAACAATTGTGTCGTAAAGATACTTTACATAATCAGCGTCGTTATCCCAAGTTTTCTTCTGTGTTTCCCTGAACTCCTGAAGTTGTTTGTTGGCTTCAAGCTGCATAATAAACTTATTGTCAACAAATTTATGGCTCACAACTTCATCGCTGTGGATAATCTCATTGTGCTTTTCCTTCTGCTCCACTCTCTGCAATGCATAACGCGTAACCGCTATCATCAGCATAAGAAGATAATTATACAGATCGTAGGCTTTTGACAGGCTGAAAAGAAGCTCCTTTTCAGCAGTTTCAATATTGGTACTTTTGTTTTGATAGTACGCATAAAGCAACTGTACTATCTTAAGACGAATAAGAATACGATTAATCATAAGCAAAAAACTCTTTTTTTGTGATTACTTGCCTGCAAAATTACGAAAAATACACAATAATATGCACATACAAAACTGTGAAATAAACAAATACACTATAAAAAAGTGCTTATATTTGATTGTCTCGAAAAAAACAATCACTTTTGCCGGCAAAAAGAGCACCGATTCGTTTGGACGATATGCGGTTGACTTGCAAAATTTTAGATGAAGGTGATTATTGAAAAAATGCTTGCAAAATGTGCGAAAAGCATGCACAACAACATCAACGATCTTTTCCTGAAGTCTTGAAATGCAAGAGATAGACCGTTAACAATACTGCCAGAACAATAAATGAAGCGCTGATAACCCAATCTGAGGAGAAAAGAAATGCACAATGCAGCAGACTGATCCACACCATACTAACAGAGATGATTTTCACTCTAAGCGGTATAGACTTATGCTCTCTGAAATTCTTAATGTATGGCCCCAAAGTGCGGTGGTTCAACAAAAGGCGGTACAATTTCGGAGAACTGCGGAAATACAGCGCTGCCGATAAAAGCAGGAATGGCGTAGTCGGCAATACCGGAACAAAGATTCCTATTATGCCCAAAACGCAAGACAGTGTTCCGACCGCCACTAAAATATATCTAAATATATGTCGCATACGCAAATTTAGGGCTTTCCTAATTCAAACAAAACAGGCCGGCCCAATTTTTCATACTAAAATCCAAAACAAATAAAACATTATCAATAAATACAACACTAAAAATGAAAAAATCAATCATCACATTGTCACTATGCACATTATGCATGAATGCTTTTTCACAAGGCGGAATCACTCCCGACATTATGAAAAAGATAAGTGAACACAACAAAATGACTGTTTCTGAAAAGGCCCTGCAGAACGCTCTGGCAAGAAACGACATAAACTCGTTGGCCGTAAGTCAGAACAACCAGGGAGACATGGACACTTACTTCACATACAGTGTGCCGTCCAACGGAATAACAGACCAAATGTCTTCAGGACGATGCTGGCTTTTCACGGGATTGAATGTCATAAGAAGCAAAGCCATGATAGAAAAGGGCATCGACAAACTTGAATTCTCACAAATACATCTTTTCTTCTACGACCAGCTTGAAAAGTCCAATCTGTTCCTTCAGGCAATAATTGATACCAGCGACAAAGGAATGGACGACAAAACCGTTGAATGGCTGTTCAGAAACCCTCTCAGCGACGGAGGAACATTCACAGGAGTTGCAGACCTTATTTCAAAATACGGTTTGGTACCCAAAGGAGTGATGCCTGAAACTTATTCAAGCAACAACACATCCAGATTCACTTCACTCTTGAAGCGTAAGCTTCGCGAATTCGGAATAACACTTCGTGAAAAGGCAAGCAAAGGTGCATCAAAAAGCGAACTCGAAACTGCAAAGACAGAAATGCTGGGCACAGTATATCACATGCTGGAACTTGCATTCGGAGAGCCGGTAAAGGAATTCAAGTGGGCACCAAAAGACAAACAGGGCAAATACACATCCGAACTCAAAGAGTATACTCCAATGTCGTTCAGCAAAGAGATGATAAAAGACAATCTAACGGATGATTACATAATGTTGATGAACGATCCTTCGAGAGAGTACTGGAAGACATACGAAATTGAATATGACAGACATGTCTACGACGGCCACAACTGGAGATATCTGAACCTTCCAATAGATGTTATAAAGGAAATGGCCATCGCTAGCATAAAAGATTCCACAATGATGTACTTCTCATGCGACGTAGGCAAATGCCTCGATTCAAAACGCGGTTTGCTGGACACCAAGAACTACGACTACAGTTCTTTGTTCGGCACAACATTCAACATGAATAAAAAACAGCGTATAATGACATTCGACAGCAGTTCCAGCCACGCAATGACACTTATGGCCGTAGAAGTTGACAGCAACGGAAAACCTACAATGTGGAAAGTAGAAAACAGCTGGGGTGCAGAATCAGGTTATCAAGGACATCTTATCATGACCGACGAATGGTTCGACGAATACATGTTCAGACTCGTCATCAACAAAAAATACGCAACAGACAAAGTTAAGAAAGCATACGAACAGAAAGCAACCAAGCTTCCATGCTGGGACCCAATGTTCAGTGCAGAAGACTGATTGTCGCAGTATTTTACGATAACAAAACAGGTGCGAAAGACCAACTCTAATGCAACATATATAGTCTGAAGCACTACAATCAACACCTTATATCTATAAAAGAGTCTTATAATTGCTCAGAATGAAGTGACACCCAAAAGTTAGACAGAACTTTTTGGATGCGGTTCAAATAGAGAAATTACAAGACTCTTTTGTTTTTAATCACAAGTAAATTTTTGAATACAAAATATCCGAATTGTCACATAGTTAGCATTACAAATCTTATCATCCCAAACAACACGTCAACTCAACATTGCACACAACAAGAAATCGTTCTGATACTTTAGCACAATTCAATCAACACAAAACCATGCTGTCTATACACACCATCAATTTAAGGTTTAGACATCTATTCAGCCAACCATCACTTGCAAGACTATTAAAAAAGCATTAGTTTTGCATCAAATTAAAAAAAGGGAATGGGACTTCCCTGTTATAAACCGCTGAAAAAGCTGATAGTTCCTGTTGAGAGTTGTTTTTGAAAAGAAATGACAGGAATTATTGTGCTTTATTCCCCGTCATTATCTTTCATAATACATCTTCTAAGAATTATTTCACAATTAGCGATATATATGAAAGAGAAAATTAAAAGTTACATCTACGTTGCAAGATTCGAGGAACTGATCTTCGGATACATTATTAAATGGATTCTTATTACCGCAGTTGTTGGAGCATTGATAGGCTCCGCCTCAGCATTATTATTATTTTCACTAAATTGGGCCACAGACTATAGAGAAAACCACCTATGGATAATAAGTCTCCTACCACTGGCAGGATTGGCAATTGGCTTAATGTACCATTATTTAGCAGGCACAGCTGCTAGAGGCAACAATTTTCTTATCGAAGAGATACATTGCGCACGCAACATCATACCTTTTAAAATGGCCCCTCTGGTCTATATAGGAACTGTACTCACACACCTTTTCGGAGGTTCAGCCGGACGTGAAGGCACAGGAGTACAGATGGGAGGAGCCATTGCCGATTTCACTTCACGTGCTTTCAAAATGCATCCATACGACAGAAAAATAATGATACAGATAGGCATAGGTGCTGGATTTGCATCTGTTTTCGGAACACCACTCGCCGGTGCTATTTTTGCTTTGGAAGTTATTGTCATCGGTCGAATGAGATACGATGCCATACTCCCAATATTCCTTGCTTCTTTTTTTGCAAACTATACATGCCATGCATGGGGCATAAAGCACACCGTATACCAAATTACGCAAGTACCGGAACTCAACGTTGGTGTAATGCTCCTGGTATTGTTGGCAAGTATTTTTTTCGGACTTGCAGCCAGACTGTTTTCAAGTTCTATTAAGTTTTGGGGCAATATTGCAAAAAGATATATACATTACGCCCCATTCAGACCACTGCTCGGAGGAGTGTGCATAGCGTTATGTGTATGGATCATGGGCACTACCAAATATATAGGGCTAGGAATACCAGTCATTGTAAATTCGTTCTCAGAAACACAAATGTGGTACGACTTTCTACTAAAACTAATCTTAACAACATTCACTATTGGAGTTGGATTCAAAGGTGGCGAAGTTACTCCTCTTTTCTTTGTGGGGGCAACCTTAGGAAGTGCATTGTCAGCAATCATCCCATTGCCTGTATCATTCATGGCCGGCATTGGGTTTGTAGCCGTATTTGCAGGAGCAACCAACACCCCTATAGCATGCACCTTAATGGGAATTGAACTTTTCGGTGTTGACACCGGTATATATCTAGGTATTGCGTGCGTAGCATCCTACTTGTTTTCCGGACACACAGGAATATACACAGCACAAATTGTAGGAAGTCCAAAACATATTGCATACTGGAAATCAAGAAAAGGAACCACAATTGAATAATAAATACAACAATACGTATATCACTACTGAATTATCAAACCCAAAGCGTATTTATATATTCTCCAACTCATTAAATAACAAATTTAAACCTTATTGAAAGGCGAAAATAAGTATATTTGTAGTATCACAAAAACATACAACAAACATGGATATAGTTGAAAGATTTCTGAAATACGTCAGCTTCGACACACAGTCTGACGAAAACACAGGTACTACACCAAGTACACCAAAACAAATGGTATTTGCAGAATACCTGAAAGAAGAACTGAAAAGCATAGGACTCACAGATGTCGAGCTCGATGAAAACGGTTACTTGATGGCCACACTTCCGTCAAACACCGACAAGGAAGTTCCAACGATTGGTTTCATTGCTCACATGGACACAAGTCCAGACTGCTCAGGAGCAAACGTAAATCCAAGAATCATCAAAAACTATGATGGTAAAGATATCATTTTATCAGAAGGTATTGTAAGTTCACCAAATAAATTCCCTGAACTCCTCGACCACAAAGGCGAAGACATCATCGTCACCGACGGACACACACTGCTTGGCGCAGACGACAAGGCCGGCATTGCAGAAATAGTACAAGCCATGGTGTACCTCATGGAACATCCGGAAATAAAGCACGGAAAGATTAGAGTTGGATTCAATCCTGACGAAGAAATAGGTCTCGGAGCACACAAGTTTGATGTAGAAAAATTCGGCTGTCAGTTCGGCTACACTATGGACGGAAGCGAAGCAGGCGAAATTGAGTTCGAGAACTTCAATGCGGCTTCAGCACACATCACAGTGACAGGACGAAGCGTACACCCAGGATATGCGAAAAACAAGATGATAAACGCGGGCAGAGTTGCATCTGAAATAGCATCAATGCTTCCACAGGAAGAGACTCCAGAAATGACAGAAGGCTACGAAGGTTTCTTCCACCTTACCGGCATCGAAGGCAACGTTGAAAAAGCATCACTCTCCTACATCATACGCGACCACAGCAGAGAATTGTTTGAAGAACGCAAACGCAGAATTGCAGAAATCGTAGATAAGATAAATCAGAAGTACGGTGAAGAAATAGCCAAAGCCGACATCAAGGATCAATACTACAACATGCGCGAAAAGGTTGAACCTATGATGTACATAATAGATATTGCAAAGAAAGCCGTAGAAGAAGCCGGCGGCAAACCAGCCGTAAAAGCCATCAGAGGCGGCACGGACGGAGCGCAGCTCTCTTTCAAAGGTCTTCCTTGCCCTAATCTTTTCGCAGGAGGCCTCAACTTCCACGGCCCATACGAATTCTGCTCCATCAACACAATGAATCTCGCAATGAATACCATTGTAAACATCTGCAGAATAACAGCTGAAGAACTTTGATACAGCATATTCAGAAAAATCAGCCCCAGAATGACATTGTAAATAAATAGTCATTCTGGGGCTGATTTTTTACTTAGTATATTCAACGCAAATCTTCGTCAATTTCATCATCGTCATCATCAAAGTCGAAATCGAAATCTCCAAAGAATGCAGGTTCCGTAAAGTTGTCAAGTTCGCGCCTTTCTTTCTTCGTTGGACGCCCCGTTCCACGTGCACGTCCGACAAATCCGCTGATACGGTTCATCTCGAGAAGTTCATACTGATCAGGAGTAGTGACATTCTCAAGCACCTCTGGAACCAGCTTAGCACCCACTCTGTTCTGTATCGCCTTAAGAACCTTGAACGAATACGTCACAGGCGGTTTTCTCACCTGGATGATTTCTCCCTCCTTGACCATTCTTGAAGGCTTCAGTTTCACACCGTTGAGCATGACTCTTCCATTTTTACATGCATCTGCAGCAATGGAACGAGTCTTGAATATACGTGCGGCCCAAAGCCACTTGTCCAATCTAGCTTCCATATCAGTATATCAGGAATAAACAGTCAAAACAATCATGCACAAAAAGAAATGCACACGAACTTCTACTTCTTATTATATTGGTTCATCGTTATGTTGATACCTGCGAGACAGAAACTCTTAATGACTTCGCAAGACGTATCCACACTTCCGCTCATCTGTTCAAGTTCCTCATCAGAGAAACGTCCCAGAACCCAATCAACTTGTCCGCCTCTAGGAAAATCGTTGCCGATGCCGAACTTAAGCCTTGCATAATTCTGTGAACAAAGAACTGAAGCTATGTTCTTAAGTCCGTTATGTCCACCGTCGCTTCCGCCAGCCCTAAGCCGAAGTTTGCCCAAAGGCAGAGAAAGGTCGTCCACAACGACCAGCAGATTCTCTGGTTGAATATTTTCCTTGTTCATCCAGTAGCGGACAGCATTGCCGCTCAGGTTCATGTAAGTAGACGGCTTAAGCAGTGTGAGCTCGCAGTTTTTCACACGAACGTGCGATACAAAACCATAACGCTTATCCTCAAAAACAGCATTGGATGCCTTAGCAAAGGCATCCAACACTCTAAATCCTATATTATGTCTCGTTCCATCATATTCTTCACCGATGTTGCCGAGACCTACTATCAGATATTTCATCCGTTACAATTATGCACCAGCTGCAGCGGCACGAGATGCACGTGTAGCACGTACAGCACATACGACAACTTCCTTAGAAGTGACAATATCAAGACCTTCATAGTGAAGAGCAGCAACCTTCATAGACTTGCCGAGTCCGAGATCTGTAACGTCGATATCCAAAGTATCAGGCAGATTCTTGTAAACAGCCTTTACTCTGAGCTTGCGTACGTTGAGTGTAAGCTTACCACCGGCCTTAACACCTTCTGCAAGTCCGTTGAGCTTAACAGGGATATCCATTACGATTGGGTGCTCCTCTGTGATCTGATAGAAGTCAACATGTACTGGAGTATCCTTTACGAAATCGCACTGGAGGTCCTTAAGAATAGCCTTTACAACAACACCATCGATATCGAGGTTTACGATGTATACGTTAGGAGTGTAAAGAACCTTTGCAAGCTCCTTCTGGCTTACTGTAAAAGTCTTTGCTACTGGAGCATTGTTCTCATCTCTTTCTACTCCGTAGAGTACACATGGAACACCACCCTGACGACGGAGGTCACGGCAAGCTTTCTTTCCGAGGGCTGTTCTAGCCTCACCTTTAACTGTTATTTCCTTCATTTTTCAAAAAAATTGTGTTACTATAAATTAAGTTTATTGCTTAATTCGCCATCACACGCAGGTATTTCCCAAGGGTCAACCTTGTGCCTGTTGAAAAAGCGGTGCAAAAATACAGTATTTTTTCCATTCTGCCAAATCAATCATCGTCCTTTTATGCAAGCACATATCATCTGCAGACCTACATCACAGCATGCGAGCATCACGACCATCAACATTCAACGGACTAAAAACTTTAATTTAAGCCACCCTTTTCCATCAAATCGTAAAGCCTGCGCACCTTAATTCCATAGTTGAAATTTTGAGTCATATCCAATCCGGCAAAGTTCACACCAACAAGCTCTCCTTTACGGTTTACGACCGGGCTTCCACTCGATCCATGCAAAGCCGGTATCGTATACATCAGACGATTATCATCCTCTTGACTTACTGCACCTGTTGTCACCTGCGCCTTCAATCCCTGCGAAGTCTGCGCAAGCACTGGACCCAGATTGAACCCTATCATTATCAATTCTGAATTCTTGTCGTTGCCGACAAATTTACCCAGTTTGTCCGTCAAACTGTAATCAGAAAGAGGATCACCGTCTGTCACCTCAAAAATATGCTTGCCTTCTGGAGTCTTCTTGCCATCAAGCTGAAGCAAAGCCAAATCGGCATCCTCATTTTCTGCAATCAACGTACAGTCATAGAAACCCGAATCAGCTTCGGCGCGTGTTCCATTATAGGCAATGCTGACAGAATATGTCTGCTGAATCTCAATGTCAGAAAGATCAATACGTCCAAGCTGTTCATACAATTCACGGCACTGTTCCATCTTGTCCTTCAGCATAGAGTAAAGTTCGCGCTCTACAGAATAGTCGTCACCTTTCATTATTTTCGACAGGCTAGCATTCCGCACCTCATTAGCCTGACGGCTGTAGCTTTCAAACCTTGAAACCATATCAGCACGCATATCGCTTATGACCGTGTTCAGATTGCCTTTTACATCGTCATAACTTACCGGAGGTGTAACAACATGAGCATTCGTTGCAATCTTGCCGTCAGCAGAAACAAAAAATCCCGTGCCGTAAAACTCGTACCCCTTGACGGAATCCTCATCCGCTACAAGGTTCTCCAGCTTGCCGTTTTCCGAAAAACCGGAAAAATACAAAGCAAGACCATCGTCGAGCTTGACAGTATAATATCCTGTATTCTTTATCAGCACAACGCCAGATGCATATTTATTCTCCGCATCTTTTCTTGCATCGTTCATACAAGAAACCATAACGAGCGGAAGTGCACATACAACAATAAGATTTCTGAAAACTGAAACAAGCATTGCCTTAATATTCATTTGGTACACATATTTATATAGAATAAAAACAATGGGCAGGAATGCTCATCCGCAAAAGCGCACCGCCGCATCCTGCCCATAACTCAACACGTTACTGTCTTGACGTAAATTTCTTAACAAGTCTGACTCCTTCGCCTGCAAACAGAACAAGAGAAGTTGCGGCGATGACAATAATCCAGTCAGTCAATGACAGAGGTGTAACATTAAACATCAGTCCGCCGAAGCTTACAATGATCACTTGACCGACAAGTATAAGTACTGCAATCAGACCGAATCCCGTGCAACCGGCAAAATGGAAAGCCGAACGTCCGGTAGCAAAAGCTCTTGCATTGAACATATTCCAGAACTGCATCATGACAAAGATTGTGAAGAACAGACTGAGTTCGTATGCAGACAAGTGATTGTCAGCCGAATTCATAACATAGCTTGATGCACATGCAAGACTTGTCACATCGGCGCGCTGGAAGAAGTACAATATGGCAACGAGCACCACAAAGAACACACCGCCCGTGCCGACAATGTTCCAAGCCATTTCCTTACTTATAATAAAGGCACGTCTGTCGCGCGGTTTATCCTTCATAACCCTCTGTGAAGGCGGGAGTGAAGCCAAGGCCATAGCCGCAAACGTATCCATTATAAGGTTAACCCAAAGCATCTGAGTGACAGTAAGCGGATTCTCGGTTCCGATGAAAGCTCCAACAAGCACAATCAGACAGGCAACCACGTTGACGGTCATCTGGAAAAGTACGAAACGTCTTATATTGAGATACAACGAACGTCCCCACATCACGGCACGTGCAATACTGCTGAACGAGTTGTCTATAATGGTTATATCGCTGGCTTCCTTGGCAACAGAAGTTCCGTCACCCATTGAGAGACCTACATGAGCCGCCTTAAGTGCAGGTGCATCGTTTGTACCGTCACCGGTAACAGCTACAACCTGACCACGCTTCTGCAAAGCCTCAACCAATCGTTTCTTATCCAAAGGTCTTGCACGAGGAATAATCTTAAGCTTCTCTACACGTTCAAGAAGTTCCTCATCCGTCAATTTCTCAAACTCAGGACCAGTCAAAATATTCTCGTCGGTGTCGGTATCTTTCCAAAGACCGATCTGACGACCGATTTCCTTTGCAGTACCCGGAGTATCTCCTGTGACAATCTTGATGCTTATGCCGGCATCCATACATTCAGCAACAGCAGCAGGCACATCCGCTCTCACAGGATCCGAAATAGCTGTAATTCCGAGGAAATTCAGTCCAGTAGCAACCAGTTTGCCATCATCTATAGCCTTATCGCTATCCTCAAGAACCTGATATGCAAATCCAAGAGTACGCATGGCCTGATTCTGATATGCAAGAAGCTGACTGTCGATATCCTTACGCGATACACCTCCGCATATCGTAGCACACTTAGATGCCACAATCTCAGGTGCACCCTTCACATAAACCACACGCTTGCCTGCAACCGGCGACTTCACGACAGTTGCCATATACTTGTTTTCAGTTGTGAAAGGAATCTCATCCACCACCTCGGCATTCTGTCTCATCGACATATAGTCAACGCCCTGACTCTTGAGCCAAAGCATAAGAGCACCCTCAGTAGGATTTCCTACAGCTTTCGGATGTTCAGGATCAGACAAATCGAGAGAAGCAGTCGAGTTGACAGCCATTCCCTCCATGATGAAATTGCTGACTTCATCGTCAGAAAGTTTCTGATCGCCGTTCAAAGAATAGAAATTGGTTGCATATACACGCATCTGGTTCTGCGTAAGAGTTCCTGTCTTATCAGTACAGATTACAGTTGTAGCTCCCATAGTCTCGCAGGCATGCATCTTTCTCACAAGGTTGTTGGTCTTGAGCATTCGTCTCATGCTGTATGCAAGACTCAACGTTACAGCCATCGGCAGACCTTCCGGCACAGACACGACAATAAGAGTTACTGCTATCATCAATGTATCCAAGATATACGCCAGCAGCACTGCTATGTTTTCTCCGGCACGCAATGTCTCAAATACATACAAAGTACATCCGATGAGGACTGCAAAGAACAGAACAGTACATACTATCTTCACATTTGTAGAGAACTTGTTGAAACGGAACATGAGAAGATAGAAGAATATCACTGTAGGGATAATCACAATGAAAGAAAGAGCTTCATAGTGGAAGAATCCCAAAAGCTTGCCTATAAGAATAAGACCGGCACAAACATAACTGCACTTGGTTATGAGAGCACCGAGACCCTCAAGTTGCTCGTTCAAAGGAGTCTTAACGCTGTTGTCTATCTGCGCTTCCTTGAATACCTTACCATTCTCAGTGCTGTCACCGACTGCTTCTACCTTGAATATTCCGTGACCTTCCATAACCTTTGTGCCACGCATAACATGGTCAGAAGGATATGTGGCATTGCTGTCGAAAAGACTTTCGTCGGTAGTCTTATGACACAAAGGCTCACCGGTAAGAGTTGATTCGTCAACGTTGAGCGACACAGCTTCAAGAAGCACACCGTCGGCAGGTATCTCGTCGCCTGTACCTATAACAACAATATCACCGACTACTACATCACGCTTAGGAACCTCCTGAGTATTGCCGTCACGAATAACTCTGACTGGTTCATCGTCGTTGACCTGATTAAGCAGAGCAAATTCCTTGTCTGCCTTCATCTCGAAGAAGAAGGACAAACCTGTGGCCAAGAGAATGGCTACAAATATTCCGACAGGTTCGAAGAACACCACAGTGCCCTCGCCCAATCCGAAAAATTCGTAGAATGATATTCCGAGCGACAAGATGCCGGCAATTATAAGAATAATGATTAGAGGGTCGGCAAACTTGCCCAAAAACTTCATAAACAGAGATTCTTTCTGTTTAGGCGTCAAAACATTGTCACCGTGCTTTCGTCTGCTTTCTTCAACTTCGGCACGAGACAATCCAACATAGGATTTCTTCTTTTCCATATTTTTTGCTTAAAAATTATTTTCAGTCAATTATATAGCCACACACAATTATGCAAACAACACATTTGAGACTACAAACATAGAAAAAAATCAGCCATTATTTAACCAATAGATTCAAAATAATGTTTTCCGACATAAAAATGAAATAAAAACAGTCGTATGCAAGGGCCATAAACAAAAGGCACGGGCGCCCGAGCTGAAAATTCCGAGCCCTCGGAACGAACATTGCAAGCGCTCGGAATAAACGGCGCAGGCGCTTGCATCTGTTAACATGAAAAAAGAAAAAAAATAAAAGCAAAAACAACAAATATAGCCGTACAGGTCAGCTTTGTCAGCATAAATTACTACATTTGCAACATATTATGCCGGATAGTGTCCATACGCCAAACGCGGGAAAAGGATGCCGGCAAACTGACCGCAAGAACATAATTAATCAATATATGAACGTACTAGAATTAAGCGAACAGGAAATCAACCGTCGGAACAACCTCGCGCAGCTGCGCGCAATGGGCATAGACCCGTATCCGGCAGCAGAATACCCTACAAACGCATTCTCTGAGGAAATAATCAGAAACTTCAACGAAGAGGAGAATCGCGAAGTGTGCATTGCAGGTAGAATGATGAGCCGCAGAATCATGGGAAAAGCTTCATTCGTGGAGATACAGGATTCTAAAGGACGCATTCAGGTGTATATCACACGCGATGACATCTGTCCGGGAGAAGACAAGGAAATGTACAACACCGTGTTCAAGAAACTTCTTGACCTTGGCGACTTCATCGGCATAAAGGGATTCGTATTCAGAACCCAGACAGGAGAAATCAGCGTTCATGCAAAAGAAATCACAGTACTGGCCAAGAGCCTCAAGCCGCTTCCAATCGTAAAGTACAAGGACGGAGTGGCATACGATGCTTTCGAAGATCCAGAACTCAGATACCGCCAGCGCTACGTTGACCTCATCGTCAACGACGGCATCAAGGACACTTTCCTCAAAAGAACAAAGGTGATTTCAACTATGAGAAGAGTGCTTGACGAAGCTGGATATACAGAGGTTGAGACACCTATACTGCAGTCTATCCCAGGCGGAGCCAGTGCACGCCCATTCATCACACACCACAACTCTCTCGACATAGACCTCTATTGCCGTATTGCCACAGAGCTGTATCTGAAGAGACTCATCGTCGGCGGATTTGAAGGTGTATACGAAATAGGAAAGAACTTCCGCAACGAAGGAATGGACAAGAACCACAATCCTGAATTCACATGCATGGAACTTTACGTGCAGTACAAGGATTACAACTGGATGATGTCATTCACAGAAACTTTGCTCGAAAAGATATGTACTGCTGTAAACGGCAAACCGGAAACAGTAATCGACGGCAAGACAATAAGTTTCAAGGCACCTTACAGAAGACTGCCTATTCTCGAAGCCATCAAGGAAAAGACTGGATATGACCTCGAAGGAAAGAGCGAAGAAGAAATCCGCGAAATATGCCTGAAGCTCAACATGGAGATAGACGACACTATGGGTAAGGGCAAGCTCATTGACGAGATTTTCGGAGAATTCTGCGAGGGCACATTCATTCAGCCTACATTCATCACAGACTATCCGGTAGAAATGTCGCCTCTGACAAAGATGCACAGATCAAAGCCGGGACTTACTGAAAGATTCGAGCTCATGGTCAATGGAAAAGAGCTGGCAAACGCTTATTCAGAGCTCAACGACCCTATCGACCAGGAAGAGAGATTCAAGGAGCAGATGCGTCTGGCCGACAAGGGCGACGACGAAGCAATGATCATCGACCAGGACTTCCTGAGAGCGCTTCAGTACGGTATGCCTCCAACATCTGGTATCGGAATCGGTATAGACCGACTCGTGATGCTCATGACAGGACAGACAACTATACAGGAGGTACTCTTCTTCCCGCAGATGCGTCCGGAAAAGAAAGTGCCTAAAGACCCTGTATCAAAATATACAGAATTGGGATTTGAAGAGGAAATCGTTCCGGTACTCCAGAAAGCCGGATACAATCTCGTGGCCGACCTGCAGGGTGCAAACGCACAGAAGGTGCAGCAGCAGATCGGAGAAATACTGAAAAAGTACAAGCTGGAAATCAGAAAGCCATCGGTTGACGAAATCACAGCTTGTATAGAAAAAATATAAACATTTTCTCATTCAACCTGACAATCATGCATTTCGAAAGTTGCGGACGAGTGGCCATCATGGGCGGCGGAAGCTGGGCAACAGCTATAGCCAAGATTGTGATGAACCATGAAGAAAACATCAACTGGTATATCCGACGCGCAGACAGGATAGAAGAGTTCAGGAAGCTGGGCCACAACCCGGCCTACCTCACCGGACTGCATTTTGATGTCAACAGGATAAACTTCTCGTCAGACATTAACGACATCGTGAAGAATTCAGACACTCTGATATTCGTCACACCATCACCTTATCTCAAAAGTCATCTGAAGAAATTGAAGACGAACCTGAGAGACAAGATGGTCGTTACGGCCATCAAGGGTATTGTGCCGGACGAAAACATCACAGTGTCACGATATTTCCAACGAATGTATAAAGTGCCTGAAGATCAGGTAGCGACTATCGGCGGCCCATCACATGCAGAAGAAGTAGCGCTGGACAGATTGTGCTACCTCACTGTGGGATGCCGAAGTCTGGAAAACGCATCGCTGATATCAGACCTATTGGCATCGGCCAGCGTCAAGACTTCAATAAGCACAGATGTCGAAGGCATAGAATACGGTTCTGTGCTCAAGAACGTCTATGCCATCGCTACCGGCATCTGCCACGGACTGAAATACGGAGACAACTTCCAGTCTGTCCTCATTGCCAATGCACTGCAGGAAATGGACAGATTCCTGCAAACTGTAGAGCCTTGCGAAAGACACATAGAAGATTCTGTGTATCTGGGCGACCTGCTCGTAACCACCTACTCCAACTTCTCTCGCAACAGAGTGTTCGGAACGATGATCGGACAAGGATATTCTGTCAAGACAGCACAACTGGAAATGGAAATGATTGCAGAAGGTTACTACGGAACAAACTGCATGAAGGAAATCAACCGGAAATATCATGTCAACATGCCTATTCTGGACGCTGTATACAACATTCTGTACGAGAAGATTTCCCCAATGGTAGAGATAAAGCTATTGTCTGAATCCTTCAAATGACAAATCGGCAAAGGAAAAAGAGAAAATAGTATTACACAAAAAAAGAAATACTCAATACATAATTTAAATAAGGTAAATATGGAGAATATGAAACTTGACATCAGCAAAGCCGCACAGTTCGTTGCAGCCGGAGCTGTTGAGGCCTACGAGCCAAAAGTGAAAGCCGCAATCGAAGCTCTCGAAAACGGAACATGCAAAGGCAATGATTTTTTGGGATGGATGCATCTTCCATCATCAACTACTAAAGAATTCATAGCTGAAGTTAACGAGACAGCTAAGGTTCTCCGCGAGAATTGCGAAGCAATCGTTGTTGCAGGTATCGGAGGAAGCTACCTCGGTGCACGTGCCGTTATCGAAGCTCTCAGCAACAGCTTCTCATGGCTTATCCCTAACAACGGACCTAGAATTCTGTTTGCAGGAAACAACATCGGCGAGGATTACCTTTTCGAACTCACAGAGTATCTGAAGGACAAGAAATTCGGTGTCATCAACATATCTAAATCAGGAACTACGACTGAAACTGCCATCACATTCAGACTTCTCAAGAAGCAGTGTGAGGATCAGAGAGGCAAGGAAACAGCTAAGAAGGTTATCGTTGCCGTTACTGACGCCAAGAAGGGTGCAGCACGCACTACTGCCGACAAGGAAGGATACAAGACATTCGTTATTCCTGACAACGTAGGCGGACGTTTCTCTGTACTCACTCCGGTTGGTCTGCTCCCTATCGCATGTGCTGGATTCGATATCGAAAAGCTCATCGAAGGTGCTCAGGACATGGAGAAGGCTACTGGTGCTGACGTTCCATTCGCAGAAAACCCAGCAGCTATGTACGCAGCTTGCAGAAATGCTCTCTACGCAGACGGCAAGAAGATTGAAATACTCGTAAACTTCCAGCCTAAGCTCCACTTCATGAACGAATGGTGGAAGCAGCTCTACGGAGAATCTGAAGGTAAGGACGGTAAGGGTATCTTCCCTGCAGCTGTTGACTTCACTACAGACCTCCACTCAATGGGTCAGTGGATTCAGGACGGTGAGCGCACAATATTCGAAACTGTAATATCTGTAGAAACTCCAAACTGCAAGCTTGAAGTACCTTCTGACGAAGAGAATCTCGACGGTCTGAACTTCCTCGCAGGAAAGAGAATCGACGAGGTTAACAAGATGGCCGAACTCGGAACTCAGCTCGCACACGTTGACGGTGGCGTTCCAAACATGAGAATCAGCCTTCCTAAGCTCAACGAGTACTACATCGGTCAGCTCATATACTTCTTCGAGAAGGCTTGCGGTATCAGCGGTGAGGTTCTCGGAGTTAACACTTTCAACCAGCCTGGAGTTGAGGCATACAAGAAGAACATGTTTGCTCTTCTCAACAAACCGGGATATGAGGAAGAAAGCAAGGCCATTCAGGCTAGATTGAAATAATGCATTCGTAAAATCATAGAAATTCAGATGATCCCGATCCCGCTGTTGGTATATCCATGTGGGGCGGGATTATCTATTTAATAACCAACATCCCCAGCCATGCACGCCATACGTCACAACGCTCCGCGCGTTTCATTCCATGCATATCTGAAGATTCTTACAACCATCGTACTGGCATTGTGTACTTTCATCAGCGTCTATGCTGAAAACATGACCCACAATGAAAGCAAACGCAAAAGACCGACAATAGCAGTAGTACTGAGCGGTGGTGGAGCCAAAGGCGCCGCACACGTAGGAGTACTCAAGGTCATTGAAGAAGCCGGAGTGCCGATAGATATGGTTGTCGGAACAAGTATGGGTGCCATTGTTGGAGGACTGTATTCAGCAGGCTATCCACCTGAATTCATGGATAGTCTTTTCAGATCACAGGACTGGGCTTATCTGCTTGGCGACAGCAAGAAACGCAGCGAGGAATCTTTCATCACCAAGGAAAGACAAGACAGTTACAATATCAACATCCAGCTCAACGAAGAAGGGCAATCTACGGACTTCAACTCGCTTAATATTATCGGGTTCGTAGAAGGCAAGAACGTTATGAAGATGTTCACCAAACTGACAGAGATGTACGGCGACAGTACCGACTTTGACAAACTGCCGGTGAGATTTGCGTGTGTGTCAGAAGATATCGTGAGCGGAAAGGAAATAATATCACGGAGCGGACGCCTGGATTCGGCAATGAGAGCCAGCATGTCCATTCCCGGAGTGTTCAGCCCGCAGAAGAAAGATTCGATGCTTCTTATTGACGGCGGACTGCTTAACAATTACCCGGTCGACATTGCCAGACAGATGGGTGCAGACATTGTCATCGGAGTAGACCTCAGCGAAGGCAAAAAGGATGCCAAAGGAATCAAGAGCATGATGGACATAATGAATCAGCTGATTTCATTGTCCAGCTCTGAAAAATATGCAAGAAACAAAGAAAACACAGACATATACATCAACGTAAACGTAAAGGGATATTCTTCGGCAAGTTTCAACAAGGCGGCCATCGACACACTCATAACTCGAGGAACTGAGGCCGCGATGAAGAAAGTTGACGATCTTAAGGAACTCGGAGAGAAAGTCGGCGGCAATGAAGAATATCTCAAAGACAGAAAAAAGACTTTCGCGTATCTGAGAAACGAATTATACAAACGCGAAAACGACAAGGACGCATACATACCATTCCCAAATGATGTCATAAGCCTTGGTGCAAACTTCGAAAGCGAAGAAGCGGCGAGTCTGATGATGCAGTGCTATCTGAGATTGCCGTTCATGAAGATTCCGTCGCAGGCTGGTGTCACGGCAAGGGTTGGAAAAAGGTACATGCTAAAGCTCGACGCAATGTCAATGGTTATGAAAGGATACTATGTTGGCATAAGCTACGAAGTCGGATACAATGATGTCAAGTTCAAGCATAAAGGCGATGCATCTGCCAGCACTACCTTCTCGGACAACAAGGTTGCACTGGAAATATCGAAAAGCTGGAAGTTTGCTAAAATCGGAATGGGTGCACGCTTCAACAACTACAATTTCAAAAACACATTGATAAATGATGAAAACGGCAGTGGATGGTTCACAAGTACTATGGACGGAACCAAGAACTACGGCGATATATTCATCAATGCAAACATCAATACGACAAACAAGAAACTGTTCCCTACGAAGGGACTGAAAATTGAGGCTGAATCGAACATTTACTTAGGAAATGAAGTAGCAGCAAACGGTATGGGAATTGTATATGGAGGACGTTTCTACGGAACCATGTATTGTCCAGTATCGTACAGATTCAATCTGATTCCTTCTTTGTATTTCCGTGCACTCGACAAGAATTCCTACCTGTACGGCATATACAACATAATCGGAGGACCTTGGGAAGGACACTACCTGCCGATACACATACCGTTCTACGGAATAGGAAAAATAGAATGGTGCGACAGAACCATCATGATTGCGAAACTAGAGGGAAGAATGAGGATTGGCGGAAAGCATTACGTCAGCGGAATAATCAACGGAGGTGTCAACGGAAACGGATTCAAAAAGTCGTTTGAGAACAAGCCTCTGCTCGGTTATGGAGTATCATACTCTTACGACAGCTTCATTGGTCCATTGTCTGTATACATAAGCGGATCTAACCAGTCAGACAAGGTGGGCGTCCTGTTCAGTTTCGGATATGTATTTTAAAAGCAAATACGACACAACAATATAAAACTACAAACACAAGTGGATAAGAATACGATAATTGAGGCCTTGGATAAGTATATGCGCAGGAAAGGCCTCAGAAAAATGGAATTGAAGACCGTCATGTTCGACATGGACGGTGTGCTTTTCGGCTCGATGAAGAACCATGCACTATGCTGGCACAAGACAATGGAACATTTCGGCATGCACATGTCGCAGCAGGAAGCGTATATGCATGAAGGAAGAACGGGAGCAGGTACGATAAACATCGTCAGCCAAAGAGAAAGGGGTGTCGAAGCCACGGAAGAAGAAATCAAGAATATATATGAATACAAAAGCGAGCTGTTCAACAAACAGCCTGAGGCCAAGCCTATGGCCGGCGCACTTGAACTGCTCAACAAAGTGAAAGGCGACGGAATAATACCGATGGTTGTTACCGGTTCTGGACAAAAGACTCTTCTGGAAAGGCTTCACAGAAACTTCCCGGGAATATTCTGCAAAGAGCTCATGGTTACGGCATTCGACGTGAAATACGGAAAGCCTAATCCTGAACCTTACCTGATGGGACTTCAGAAGGGCGGAAACTTGAATATAAGCAACTCTATGGTTGTCGAAAACGCGCCACTGGGTGTCGAAGCCGGAGTTGCTTCAGGATGCTTTACCGTAGCCGTAAACACAGGTCCACTGCCCGACTCTGTTCTGACAGACAAAGGAGCCGACATTTTATTCCACTCAATGCAGGAACTTTCAGATTCATGGAGTGACCTCTACGAGGTATTTTCGCATGAACAAATACTGACAGAAGCGTAAAAGAAAGCCGTCAAGGTGTGTGACGACACAGTAGAACGATATAGAACAAAACAAACAGAGTATGCAGGAGAATAAAATTATTCGTGCATACTCTGTTTGTTTTTTGTACTCGCAATGTCATACCATTCATGTTAACAATCAGTTCTTCGAGTATTAAGACAAATGTACATGGATGTTGCTACGGATAAGAAAATATATTAAGAGAGTCATAAAGGAAATATATGCACAAAAAACTTAGCCCGAATTTGCGGTTTCTTTTATGCTCAGAACAGACATACATAAAGCATATCAGACGTACATAACATAAAAAAGAAACACACGTCAACCTGTTTTTCAATTCAAACGCTGATAGCAGAAATAGAATTTACGTACCTTCTTTGAAAGGACTGAAATATTCAGCATGTCCGAAGCTTCTGTAATATCACATATTGACGAATCTTTCTGAAGAATCTCAATGTTGTCATCGCTCAGGTTGTACATATCCTTACCCAGCTCATTCAAAGAGATGAAATAACGGGCTTCATCAGATGTAATTCCGAATGCAGAAGAAATCTCGTCTATCTTCTGCTGTATATATTCGTCGGATGGTCTTTCCTCCGAAACTTCTACCTTAAAAATATTCCTGTCTATGAGGTCATGGCTCAATGTAGACAGAATCTTATCGGGATGATTGCACCAGACTTTCAGTGCACCCATAATGTCATTGTCATCAAGCTGAACATACATATCAAGGCTTTCACAGGACGAAAAGAAGCGCTCGGCATCGACATTATTATACAAGAAATAGTGTAAAGCTGGAGAAGCAAACAATTCCACACCTTGCGAAGCGAGGTATTTCGCTCTGTTGAGTGCATTTATAAGCACATGCTCGGCCGCTACAGCTGTCTTGTGGAGATATACCTGCCAATACATCAGACGACGGCTTACAAGGTAGTTTTCGATGGAATATATGCCCTTCTTTTCGATAACCAAAGAATCATCATGTACGTTGAGCATCTCTATTATACGGGCAGAGCCGATATTTCCTTCCGTAACACCTGTATAGAAACTGTCGCGACGGAGATAGTCTAGTCTGTCCATATCGAGCTGACTGCTTATGAGCTGATGGAGAAACTTCTTCGGATATTCGTCCTTGAAAATCTTTATAGCAAGATTCAGACGTCCGCGGAACTCCTCATTCATGCGCTCCATAAGAAGCAAAGAAATCTCTTCGTGGTCGACACCTGTTATAAGTGTATTCTCCAGGACGTGGGAAAACGGGCCATGCCCTACATCATGAAGAAGAATGGCGGCACGTACAGCCTCAGCCTCGCTTTCAAAGATGAAATTGCCTTTTTCCAAAAGAGTCTGAATGGCCAATGAGGTAAGATGCAGGGCACCGATGGAATGCTGAAAACGTGTATGCTGAGCACCAGGATAAACAACATGCGCCAGTCCCAACTGTCTGATTCTGGTCAAACGTTCGAACACAGGGTGCTTGACTATATCCAGAAGCAGACCTCCGGGTATATTGATAAATCCAAATACTGGATCATTGATTATCTTTGATGCTGACACGGTATTCTGGTATTAAAAAAACTCCGTCTGCATACCATTGGACGCAGACGGAGAACAAATATCGTTTTAAAGAATAGCCTTAAGCAAATCAGACATCTGCATCTGAACTTCTTTAGCCTTCTCACCTGCTACAGAAGCAAAGTCAGCAGTCTTGTCTGCATAAATGATGGCACGGCTGGAGTTGACTATCAATCCGCAAGTGCTGTTCATACCATACTTGCACACCTCTTCAAGTGAACCGCCCTGAGCTCCTACTCCAGGAACCAGAAGGAAATGGTCAGGAACAATCTTTCTGATATCTTCGAACATACGTCCCTGAGTTGCACCTACAACATACATCATGTTGTCTGCATTGCCCCACTCCTGTGACTTGCGGAGAACTTTCTCGAAAAGTCTTTCGCCATCTTTATCCTCGGTCAACTGGAAATCGTGGCTGCCCTTGTTTGATGTCAAAGCAAGCAAAATAACCCACTTGCCATCATAGCCCAAGAACGGAGAAACGCTGTCCTCGCCCATATAAGGAGCTACCGTAAGAGCATCAAGATTTAGTTCCTCAAAGAATGTACGTGCATACATGGCTGAAGTATTGCCGATATCGCCTCTCTTGGCATCTGCAATGATGAAATGGTCAGGGTAATTGTCATTAAGGTACTTTATTGTCTTTTCGAAAGACATCCATCCCTTAACACCCATACTCTCGTAGAAAGCAAGATTTGGCTTATAAGCAATGCAGTACTGAGCAGTAGCATCGATAATGGCTTTATTGAAACTGAATATTGGATCTTCCTCAGTCAAGAGGTGCTCTGGTATCTTCTTTATATCAGTATCAAGACCTACGCACAAGAATGAACGCTTTGCCTTGATATTCTCAAACAATTGTTTTCTGTTCATTTTATAAATGCTGTTAAATGATTACTATTCTATTATTTAAATACACAATGAAAATTCTAAAGTTCTGCTTCTTTGAGTCTTTCTGCATTTTCTGCCACAATGAGATGGTCGATGCAATCTTGAATATCGCCGTCCATAAAAGCAGCCAGATTATATATTGTGTAGTTGATTCTATGATCCGTTATACGTCCCTGAGGGTAATTGTACGTTCTAATCTTTGCAGATCTGTCACCTGTAGAAACAAGGGTTTTACGTCTTGAAGCGATGTCATCGACATACTTCTGATGCTCTTTGTCATAAATGAAGGTACGCAATCGTGCCAATGCACGCTCTTTGTTTTTAGGCTGGTCGCGCGTCTCGGTACATTCAATAAGAATCTCTTCGACAACTCCGGTGTTAGGATTTTTCCAATTATATCGAAGTCTAACTCCAGACTCAACCTTATTGACATTCTGACCTCCGGCACCGCTTGAACGGAATGTATCCCAACGTATTTCACCTTCGTTGATTACCACATCAAAGGCTTCGGCTTCTGGAAGTACAGCAACTGTAGCGGCAGAAGTATGTACACGGCCCTGCGTCTCGGTAACGGGAACTCGCTGAACACGGTGTACACCACTTTCATACTTCAATGTACCGTATACATCAGTACCTGTAACGGAGCATACAATTTCCTTGAAACCGCCAGATGCACCTTCACTGGCACTCGAAACTTCAAGTTTCCAGCCTTTCTTCTCGGCATATTTAGAGTACATTCTGAAGAGGTCTCCTGCAAACAATGCAGCTTCGTCACCTCCGGTACCGCCACGAATTTCCAATATTGCGTTCTTGCAGTCTTCTGGGTCTTTAGGTATAAGCATCAGCTTGATTTCCTCTTCCAAAGACGGAATTCTGGCCTCGCATCGAGAAACTTCCTCGCGTGCCATCTCTTTCATCTCTGGATCGCTTTCTGTAAGAAGGATATTCTTACCCTCTTCAAGGTTTCCAAGAAGGTCGGCATACTCCTTTCTAGCCTTCATAAGGTCTTCTAGTTCCTTATATTCACGAGTAAGACGTACAAATCTCTGCTGATCCGCAATCACATTCGGGTCTGTAATGAGTGTCGAAACTTCCTCGAAACGAGATCTGAGATCATCAAGCTTATCCAGCAAACTATTTTTTCCTGACATCTAAAACTTGATTTATCAATAATTAAATTCACCGAACTCGCTCTTGATGGTAAGACTCTTCTTGCCTTCTTCGATGTGTCCGACAATCTGAGCATCAATATTGAATGACTTGCTTATGCTGATAACCTGTTCTGCATCTTCTGGGCTAACGTAGATTTCCATTCTATGGCCCATATTGAAGACCTTGTACATCTCGCTCCAATCAGTATTGCTTTCTTTAGCAATGAGCTTAAACAATGGAGGTACAGGGAACATGTTGTCTTTAACAACTTTGCAATTATCGCCGACAAAGTGAAGGACTTTAGTCTGAGCTCCACCGGTACAATGTACCATACCATGGATTTTAGGTCTCATCTCATCGAGCATACGCTTGATTACTGGTGCGTAGGTACGAGTTGGAGAAAGCACGAGCTTACCCGCATTTATAGGTGAACCTTCCACTTCGTCATTAAGATGGCAAGTACCACTGTAAACGAGCTCTTCAGGAACAGCCTTATCGAAACTCTCAGGATATTTTTCTGCAAGATATTTTGCAAAAACATCGTGGCGTGCGCTGGTCAAACCGTTGCTTCCCATTCCTCCGTTGTACTCAGTTTCATAAGTAGCCTGACCGCAACTGCTCAAACCTACTATGACATCTCCCGGACGGATATTGGCATTGTTGATAACATCGGTGCGCTTCATACGGCAAGTAACAGTTGAATCGACGATTATTGTACGAACCAGATCACCAACATCTGCAGTCTCACCTCCAGTTGCGTAAATACCGATTCCCATCTTACGCATGTCGGCCAAAAGTTCATCAGTGCCGTTGATAATGGCAGAAATAACTTCGCCTGGAACAAGCATCTTGTTACGTCCTATTGTGCTGGACACAAGAATATTGTCAACAGCTCCGACACAGAGAAGGTCGTCTGTATTCATTATAAGAGCATCCTGCGCAATACCTTTCCAGACAGAAAGATCACCTGTTTCTTTCCAATACACGTATGCCAGACTAGATTTTGTGCCGGCACCGTCTGCATGCATAATATTGCAGTACTCAGGATCACCACCGAGAATATCCGGAATTATCTTACAGAACGCCTGTGGGAAAATACCTTTATCAATGTTTTTAATAGCATTGTGAACGTCCTCCTTCGCAGCGCTTACGCCACGCATCATGTATCTTTGCTTACTATCCACGGTAAATATATTTTTAAAAATACGTATAATTCAAAGATTAATTAATAAGTCTAAGCATGCCTCATAAAAAAATGCAGATACTTCAAAAAATACATTTTCTACCTGCCACCAAAGCGTATGCACACTTTTTATGCAAATTTAGGCTTTCTGCATGTAACTTGAAAATATAAAACAAAAAAGTTTGTACACGCTTGTGTACAAACCTTCATATAACTCTGTTACAGGCATAAGCTGTAAAAATATGCTTATTTCATAAACACGAAATACACGGCCAAAACAAGACATCCGAACGCGGCGAAATGATTCCAATGTATTTCCTGATGCTGGAACATAAAATTAGCTATGATGGTAAATACCATAAGTGAAATCACTTCCTGAAAAACCTTCAGCTGCATCAACGTGAAAGGGCCTCCATTGTCTACGAAACCGATTCTGTTGGCTGGAACTTGCAGGCAATATTCAAAAAATGCTATCGCCCACGAAAAAAGAATAACACCGATCAAAGGCCAGTTGTTGCTGATATTCATCTGCTGCAGACGCAAGTGGCCATACCAAGCCAGAGTCATAAACAGATTTGAGCCTATCAGCATCAGTAATGTGTAAAAAATCTTCATCTGCTTTAAAATATAAAAGTTCTGCCATACTTGATGCACGCAGAACTACCTTAAACCCTTAAAAAATTAGTACCCCTGTGGGGAGTCGAACCCCAATCGTCGGAACCGGAATCCGGTATTCTATCCATTGAACTACAAGGGCAAATGCACGGCCTTTTTTCAAAAGCCGTGCAAAGATAAGCATTAATATTTACATTAAACTATAATGCAATCAAAAACTTACAGCGTCAGACACAGGGCACATGTCAGTCATAAAACTAGACAAAAACTGGAGATGCACATGTCTGATGAGGTCAAATCAGATGCCCAGTGACTTTGCAATAGACTTAACTTTTTCTTCAGCTGCAGCAACTGCACTGCGGTAGCACTTAGAGCATCCCATAGCACCTGGAGCTTCAACATAGAACTTAATCTTTGGTTCTGTACCAGAAGGTCTTACACTGACTTTTGTACCATCTTCTGTAAAGAACTGGAGTACATTGCTTGTTTCTGGCATATCGAGATCTGTCTGATTGCCTTCTGCGTCAGTTGCTTTAAGAGACTTATAGTCCTTGATGCAAACAACCTTTGAACCATCGAGTTCCTTTGGAGGATTAGTTCTGTAGTTCTCCATCATAGCCTTAATCTCGTCAGCACCAGTCTTACCAGGTTTTACAACGCTTATTGCCATGTTGTAGCTGAATCCGTACTCAAGATATATATCCATAAGTACATCGTAAAGAGTCTTGCCCTGATCCTTAGCCCAAGCGCAGATCTCAGCCAAAAGCGAACATGCACTAACAGCATCCTTATCGCGTACGAAATCCTGAGCGAGGAATCCGTAACTTTCTTCACCACCGCCGATATACTGCTTCTTGCCTTCGTTCAACTTGATTTCACGTGCAATCCACTTGAAGCCTGTATAGCAGTCAAACATTTCAATATTATTCTTGTCTGCAATCTTCTTGATAAGCTCAGTAGTAACGATTGTCTTAACAACAAACTCATTACCTTTCATCTTGCCCTGAGCAATACGGTTCTTGATGATGTAGTACAAGAATATAAGACATGTCTGGTTACCGTTAAGGAGAACCCATTCGCCTTCATCATTCTTGCAGGCCATACCTACACGGTCTGCATCCGGGTCACTGGCCATTACAATATCAGCATCAATTTTCTTAGCAAGATTGATTGCAAGAGTAAGCGCCTCTGCATTTTCAGGATTTGGAGAAACTACTGTTGGGAAATCACCACTCTTTACCATCTGTTCAGGTACACAGTTAACGTTCTCAAATCCCCAAAGCTTGAGAGAACGAGGTATAAGAGTCATACCAGTACCATGTATTGGAGTATATACGATACTCAAATCCTTCTGACGCTTGATTACTTCAGGATCAATTGATATTGAATGAATCTTCTCGAGATAAACAGAATCAACATCCTCTCCTATAATCTGAATAAGATCCTTGTTGCCTTCAAACTTAATATCCTCGTATCTAACCTTGTTAACCTCTTCAATAATACCCTTGTCATGCGGAGCAAGAACCTGAGCACCATCATCCCAATAAGCCTTGTAGCCGTTGTATTCACGTGGGTTATGGCTGGCTGTGATGTTGATACCGCTCTGACATCCGAGATGACGTATTGCAAAAGACACCTCAGGTGTAGGTCTCATATCTTCGAAAAGATAAACCTTGATGCCGTTTGCAGAGAATATTTCTGCAGACTTCTCAGCAAAAAGACGGCTGTTGTTGCGGCAGTCATGACCAACTACAACGCTGATCTGCTCCATATCCTTGAAATTCTTGTTCAAGTAGTTTGCAAGACCCTGAGTCGCAGCACCAACAGTATATATATTCATTCTGTTAGTACCTGCACCCATGATACCTCTAAGTCCACCTGTACCGAATTCCAGAGTCTGGTAAAAACTGTCAACGAGTTCAGTTTTGTCTTCATTCTCAAGCATTTTCTTTACAGAAGCCTGAGTTTCGGCATCAAAAACAGAATCAGTTGCCCATACTTCAGCAACTTTTTCGCACTGCTTAATCAATTCATTGTCCATATTTTATCTACTAAAATTTATATATTCATCAGTTAATATATTCTTACTTATCACTGAGGCATAGCGTAACGATTGCCAGTTTCCTCAACTACTCTCTTATTGAACTTTTCAGAATATCCAGGACGTACAGGCGGTTCAGCCAATCCATCCTTAGTCTTCTTGAAACGTCCGTTTTCCTCATGTTTCACGCACATGTCAAGATGCTTTACAGTGAGATATTCAAGAAGTTTCTTCCAACTAGACATCATCTTTACAGCCGAAGCATTTGAATATTCCGTAAGATACTTTACAGCATCAGATTTATTGTCTGCATACATTGCAGAAGCTTTACTTTCAACTTCTTTCTGTGCACCGAGGAATCCAGTTTCGAGTTCGTTCTGATAGTTTCTCAAATCACCGATCATTTTACTGTAGTACGGATAAACCATATTCGATACCATGTTGCACAACCAGAATGCTGAATTCCATGAGAAAGTGACGTCATCCTGAGAATCAGGAATCTTTGTGAAACATACAGGAACAGTTGTTGAACTGCAATAAACTGGAGTAAACGCTATCATGTTTGCATCGTCATTACCCCACCATACAACACCACCGACAGCATCAGGAAGCGAAGATCTCATCTGACCGACAAAAACAAAAGCAGCCTGCTGTGTTGATATCGGACGCTCGTTGAAATAAGTCTTACCATCAACCTTAAATTCCAAAGGCGTTGGTCTGTACGGCATCGTGTAAGCACCTGCACCAAGATCATTTGTAATGTCCAAAGGTGTGCCCTCGTAATGATCACGCATTGCATTCTGTACGTCAGCAACAGACAACTTTCTATTCGGCTTTATGAAAAGAGGCATTTCTCCCTTCAAATCCTTGCCGTTGATATAATCGAGATACTTGTCCATCCCTTCGCTGTACATATTAAAGAAGCTCCAAACTCTGGCATCGCAATATCTCACTCCACCAAAATCTACAGGACAATAAGCATCTCTAAAACTGAATTCGCTATTTTTTCCAGAAAAATAACCTTTTTTGCGTGCAAAAGATATTACATCCTTTGAGTACATCACGTTTTCCTTATCTTTCATGTCAAAACGTGTTATGCGACTAAGGTTTGCATGCGCGCTCACACAATCGTCCGGCACTCGTACAGCAACCCACACTGCACCTTTCACGCCTGGTCCCTTACCAATCATTTCAAGAATCCAAGCTTCATTTTTGTCGGCTACAGTAAAAGACTCTCCGGAGCTGTAATAACCATACTTGTCAACAAGTTCAGTCATAACCTTTATTGCTTCGCGTGCAGTTTTGGAACGTTCCAGAGCAAGATACATCAAGCTTCCATAGTCTATCAATCCTGTAGAATCAGAAAGTTCCTCACGTCCGCCGAAAGTTGTTTCAGTAACAGTAACCTGAAACTCATTCATCTGGCCGACCACATTGTAAGTTACTTCAGCCTGAGGAATCTCACCAAGATACTTGTTCGTATCCCATTCATAAATTTTACGCATGCTTCCCTTAGGATGCTTGCCTGCAGGCGAATGATACATCACGCCATACGAGCCATAATTGTCGGCACTATAACTGACAATTACACTGCCATCAGTAGAAGCATTCTTACCTACAATAAGGTTAGTGCATGCTTGGATATCAACATTTGCTACAACCAAAAGTATAGCAGCAAGAAATTTAAGTTTCATATCTTTCTACCCGATTATTAAAATACTTATCACGTAAAAAAGCGGAATCTCATGCAACAGGTGCATAAACCATTGCATAAGTTCCGCCAATTTATAATCTAGACTTATTTAGTCTCCATTTTCAATTTGGAAGAATCTGCAGCCTTGAAACTCATGTCAAGACCTTTTACGGAATGTGTAAGAGCACCAACAGAAACAAAATCAACACCACATTCAGCATAATCGCGTATAGTGTCAAATGTTATGCCACCAGATGATTCAATTTCATATCTGCCACCAATCATCTCAACAGCCTTCTTTGTTTCTTCAGGAGTAAAATTGTCAAGCATTATTCGGTCTACACCTCCAAAATCGAGAACCCTCTTCAACTCGTCAAAGCCTCGAACTTCAATCTCAATCTTAAGGTCTTTTCCCTTAGCCTTGAGATATTCGTGACAACGTGAAATAGCATTCTCTATTCCACCGGCAAAATCAATATGATTATCTTTCAGAAGAATCATGTCGAAAAGTCCAATTCGATGATTTGTTCCACCACCGATCTTTACAGCCTCCTTTTCAAGCATACGCATACCAGGAGTAGTCTTTCTGGTATCAAGCACTCTAGTTTTCGTACCCTTAAGCTTCTCAACGTATTTATGTGTCATTGTAGCAATTCCGCTCATACGCTGGAGTATGTTCAGCATAAGACGTTCAGTCTGTAGAAGACTCTGAACCTTACCTTTTACACTCATAGCTATATCACCAGGGTAAACATGTGTACCATCTTTAATGAAGACTTCTACTTCCAACTCTGGGTCAAATCTGTGGAAAACTTCTTTTGCGACCTCAACGCCGGCCAATATACCTTCTTCTTTGATCATCAGCTTAGACTCACCCATTGCGTCTGCAGGTATACAGCACAATGTTGTATGATCACCATCACCTATATCTTCAGCGAATGCCAAATCTATCAATCTGTCATTCAATTCATCTACTGATAACATATACAGCAAAATTTTCTAAAGTTATACTATTTCTGGCTACAAATATACGGATAAAATTTTGTTTTCTAGTCTGATTAGCACGAAATGCAGTCTGCGCGCAAAGCTATCACAACAATAATAAATAATAAACAGGCACAAAAAAAGATGGATTCAGCAAATCAACTATGCTAAATCCATCCTTTTTATCTATTTAATTTAATGCCTTTATTGTTTAAGAAATTAAGGCATATCTTAAATTAATCAGTCCACTCAGGTTTATTCAAATACCAATTCTTCTGGTCCAAAAGCTTAGTGTAGAGATTTTCATCTCTCTCACCTGTTACAACTCCCATTGCATCCACTTTCATATTTCTGCGCGCAATCTTATCAGCAAGCCATTCTGTACCGTTAATATTAGACGCATTCTTATGGTTAGCAAATCTTACCAAGTCAGGGAAACGATAACCTTCGAAAGCAGCCTCAAGCGCAAGCTCATCAACAATCAGGTTCTCAACTGCGTTGATAATCTCATCTTCGCTGGCAATCTTAGGATCAACTCCTTGCTTAATCAAAAGAGAATCGTATGTATAAACAGTAGAGTCGCCATAACCAGTAATATTAGTCTTGTAGAAATTTGCAGTTGTTGGGTTACCTATTCCGCATCCACGTGCGTGAATACCATAGTTGCTTTCCCAAACATCATCTGTAAAGTTCAAGAAGAAAGACTTGTACTCAACACTGTCGATATAATAGCAAGCGCCATTAGCAGCGTACTCCATTGCTCTCTGATATACTGTGTCTTTGAGAATTTCTCCATTCTCATCATAAACAAAATTACCATCCTCATCGACTCTGTTTACAAGAACCTTCTTAGTAACCAATTCCGGCCAGTTATTATTATTCAGACCATCCTTAAGAATTGCAAATGCGCACTGTGGAAATCCGGCACGGTTAATAGCTTCTGCCAATCTGAGCCATACAACAGTCTTTCTATAAACAGGTATAGTATAATAGAAAGAACCACTCATATTACTATTTGCCTTAGTACAGAAGCTATATCCTTCATCTTCATGATTATACTCTAGAATACTAGACTGCATACGTGCATCTCCACAGTCATAATCAGTTCTCTTATCATCAGAATTATAATATACATAGTTCTGAACCTCATTCAAGCCCTTGTAAGCCAAAGAAGGAGCAAGTTCTTGAACTTCTGGGTTTATTATTGTACTAATAGAACCAGAAGTAGATACTTCATCACCGTCTTCACCTTCTGTTACATTAGTAGACTGACTTGAAGTTGTCTCAAAACCGAATATGTCAGATACACCAGTCAACATTGTACCAAACTGACGGTTAGCAGCACTTGGTATAGTTGTTATAACATCATTTAATGTCGAATACGTATATTCGCTAGCAAAAGTTCCCCATGAATAAGAACTATAAACATATCCAGTAGAAGACATACTACTCTGCATTGCTGTACAATAAGACAACGGAACTGTTGAAGAAGTATTCTTCAAATAGTCATAATAATACTGTGCAGCTTGACGATAATCATTCTTATCACGTCCTCGCATCAAATAAAGGTCTGCCAAAATCAGTCTAACAGGGAAATACAACATTTTAGCTGTAACATCCACAGCACCTGTCTGATACTTATCATATATTGGATACGCAGTTGTAATATATCTTGTCAGACCAAGTTCAAGAATTCTATCGAGCAAATTATCCTTATTAACAAGATTACCTTCGTAATCAAAATTCTTAATTACATCAAGACTGGTAATAGGCTCTGAAATAAAAGGCACCTCACCATAATTCTGAACAAGCTGCAAATAAGTCCATGCTCTTATCGCCTGAACCTGTGCATATTCAGGAAGCATGTACTTAACATTGTTCTTAATCTGGTTTGTATCCGCATTAGCAATATAGCAGTTGCAGTTGTTTATGATTGTATAGTAATCTCTGATTTCCAGATAACGACAATCACCATCCTGTGGATTGTTGAAATTAGCTATATTATTTATAGAATCGCTGGTGTACTTTGTAGATGTAACAAGATCACCTCTACACTCTCCCAAAATAACAGAACGTTCGGCAATGCCCTGAACAGCCTTCATAATACCCCAATAAGAGTACAGAGTATCATTGGCACTCGTATAAATCTTATCTCCTGTTTCCAAAGTCAACATATCCTCACATGAAGTTGTTGTGAGTCCTGCGACAAGAGACAAGCTCAATGCTCCTATAATTGAAATCTTTTTCATTTTCTTTTGTTTTTTAGTCTGCCACTGAAAGAGTTTCCCCATAAAGAGGAAGACTCCTTCATTCAGCAGATTATTATTTGTTACAAGTTGAACTTAACTCCTACATTGAAATTTCTGTTCTGTGGAAGCATACCTGCATCAATACCTTGATAAAGAACGCTATTTCCACAAGAGAACTCAGGATCAAGACCTGTGTATTTTGTAAGAGTAAGAAGGTTGTTTCCTTCTACCCATATTGTCATACCCTGAATCCAACTGAGGTTCAAAGGCAAGTCATACGAAATACGTACGTTCTTAAGCTTAAGGTAAGAACCGTCTTCAATCCATCTGTCAGAGAAACGTTCGTTGTTTACCCACTCATCGCTAGTTGTAGAACAAAGACGAGGCATATCTGTTACCTGACCTTCTGTTGTCCAACGGTTAACAGCAGCAGTTGTCTGATTATAGAAAGAGTTCATACTTTCAAGCTGTGAACGGTTGTAATTGTAAATATCGTTTCCAAGTGAATACTTGAAATTGACACTGAGAGTAAATCTCTTGTAATTCAAGCTAGTATAGATATTACCGAAGATATCTGGGTTAGGGTCACCGATGATATATTTATCATTTGCGTCAATAACGCCATCATTGTTTTTATCTACGAAATGAATATCGCCAGCTTTGAAATTTCTGTATGGGTCATTTGTTATACCTGTAGGATATTTCAGATAATCTTTACCATCCTTACCAGCAGTCTTTGCTTCTTCATCTGTTGCAAACACGCCTGCAGTCTTGTATCCATAGAATACACCAGCTGGGTTACCAACACTTGTCAATATCTCTGCACCATATATACTTGTAGTGTAATCGTCTTCTGGAAGAGACTTGATTTCATTTTTGTAGTGACCTACAGAAGCACCAAGCTGCCACTTGAAATCTCTGCCATTGATAATTATTGCATTAACATTAGCATCAACACCAATATTCTGGAGAGAACCATCGTTACACCAATAGTACTTGAGACCTGTCATATAATTCATAGACTTCTGTGTCAACAGGTTGTCAGTCTTGCTTACATAGAAGTTCGCAGTTGCAAAGATTCTGTTCTGGAAGAACGAACCGTTAACACCAACATTGAAGCGTCTTGTAGTTTCCCACTGAATTTCAGGATTCTCAATATTTGCAAGTTGCAAACCAATAGCATTTCTCAAGAATACAGAAGACTTGTAGTAAGTACGACTTGAAGAATAATCGATATTGTCGTTACCGCTTTCGTCATATCCTACTGTCAACTTGAGATAGTTCACAGCCTTACTCTTCTTAAACCAAGACTCATTTGTAATAACCCATCCAGCCTGAATTGAAGGGAAGATACCCCACTTCACTCCAAACATCTTGATACCTTCAGCAGTCTCCTTACCAAATCTTGAAGAAGCCTCAGCAGAAAATGTTCCTTCTACATAGTATCTGTTCTTGTAGTTGTAATTAGCATTAAGATAATAAGCAAGATTCATCCATGAGTCGTTGTTACCACCTACTGTCTTAAAGTCATTCGAATAAGAGTTATCCGGCATCTTATCATTACCAACATTATAACCTGTCATGTAATTATCCTGGTAAGAATTTGATGTCAAACGGAATCCTCCGAATACATTAACATCGTGAGCACCATAATTATTTCCCCAGTTAATTCTGAAATCTTCATATATCGAAGTTTCTTTACCGAAGAAACTTTTTGTAACACTTGTAACATCTCCAAGGCCTTCAAGTGTATATACTGGTATACCGGCTTCAGGAAGATAATACTTTTCACTTGTTCTGTTCAACTGATATGCAAAACGGTTTGTAATGTACAGATTCTTATTAATCTGATACTTAGGCATAACATTCAAGCTGAACTGTGTAACTTCCTGATCATTCTTATTTGATCCCTCCCCATTTTCAAGAATCCAATAAGGGTTTGCCAAAGCTGAATTTTCTTGATACCTCGATGCAAAAGCAAATGGATAGTTATCATCTGTATTATCTTTTCCTGCATAGATATCAGACAGATGAAGTTTACCATCATCACCAGTGTAGTAATCATACTTGCTCAAGAACGGAGCTTGTATCAATCCAAGAACGTTAGGGGAAGAAATTGTACTTCCAGAATAATCCTCAGCCCAACCATTGTCACGCAAACTATAGTTGAGACGGCTGTAAGAAATATCCAGCTGAGTACTCAAATTCTTGAGAAGATTGATATCTGTATTAAATCGAATGTTCAAACGATTAAATCCATTCTCTTTAGCAGAAGACTGAGCATCAGTATATCCCAAAGACAAGTTGTACATAGCAACATCATCACCACCCTGAACATTCACCTTGTAATTCTGAGTAAATGCAGTTTTGTACAAGCCATCAGACCAGTCTGTTTCATTATGGTACATAGGATACCAATAATAATCAGGATTATCGTTAAGGAAAGGTATATTTGAAGATCCCAAGCCGTACTCCTTATAATACGATGTTGTACCGATAAGGTCACTTACGTAACTCTTATACTGTCCAGCATTCATCATGTCAATAGTATTTGGCATCGTTTCAAAACCACCGAATACAGATACGTTGATCTTAGTAGCCATACTATGACCACGCTTAGTATTAATGATTACAACACCATTACCACCTCTAGCTCCATAAAGAGATGTACCGTTCTTCAAAACTTCCACGCTTTCTATATCTTCAACATCAATTCCGGCAAGAATATTATTGAAGAAACCATCATGAATTGTTGTACGGTCAAGCTGTGGATCGAGAAACATTCCGTCAAGAATGATAAGTGGCTGTGCATTTACATTAAGAGAGTTCAAACCTCTAATAAACATAGCAGCACCTTGCCCATGAAGACCGTTTCTTGTTATAGACCTAATGTCTGCCCCCAATCCCTTCTCTATTTCAGTTTCAACTGTAACAGCTGTAGAATTTTCAATTGTGATACCATTCTTGGCTGTAATGTCTGTTGACTCTTTATAGAAGGAATTAAACTTATCGCTGTAGAGTGCTACATCAGGAACTCTATCGCCATTAATTCCGACTTGAACATCATTATATCCTGGAACAGAGACATATAATGAAGTAACAAATACAGGTACTGTAATTGTGAAGTTACCCTTTTCGTCAGTCATTATACTATACCGTTCGTCATTGTAAGCAGCAACACGGGCGCCATCAACTGGCATCTTTGTCGCAGCGTCGTAAATGAAACCACGGACCTGTTTTGTTTCATATTTAGGCATAGCCACTTCTGGCTTACGTTTAACCTCAGAATTAGCTGTTTCGTCTAAAGCAGATGCATCATCCTGAGCAACCGCGTATGAAGATGCTCCGGATAACATCATGAGACAAACGCCGGCCCTGCAAATGCCCTGCTGGAACTGATTCTTTATATTACTTTTCATTGTCTTCCTATTTTATTTGTTAACAAGAACATTATTCATCTTTAGCAATCAGAACAATTTTATCTATCCACAATTCTCGAGTATATGTTGATGTTTGGCTAGAACTTACATAACTTGCAAGCTTCAATGTTACATAAGCCTTGTCCAATCCATAATAGCATACAGGGAACTTGAAGTCTTTTGCCAACAATACACTATCTACACCACATGCATTTCCTTTATCATCAATACATGTAGGTCTGTTCTCAAAATAATTACCACTTCCAACTTCGCCTTCCGGAACCTTCAGTGTCTCAGTAGTAGCATTGTCACGATCTTCATTATGATACGAAAGTCGCGCAGTGAATCTGTTAGGCTTCTTAGCTTCATCATTGTATGCTACAAGCACATAGATATCATATGTTCCCGACAAGAGATTTCTCAACTTGAAAGTTACATCAGGATTTGAAGCAGATGAAGTCTGTACAGTCTTCATAAGTCCAATTTCTATAGTTGAATCCTTCGCGATAGTGTCACCTTCTTCATTCAATACTCCTGTAATAGTCTTATAATACTTTACAGCAGAAGGAGTACATCTTGTATAAGTCTCAATATTAGACGTGTACTCAGATTCAACAATCCTATCGGACATCCATGTCTGGTTTGCTAAATAATTATAGTTATCAACTATATATCCATAACCATTACTAAGAGTTACTGGATTTGTATTTCCGTCAAACAGACGTGCACAATAAGGCTTATAGAATGTAACACCGTTTGTAGATGTCAAAGAGTCACATGCTCCTTCTATAGGAAACTGAGTATAATTATAACCTTGCTGATACTTGGCATTAAACACTAATGAACCGGCCATTGCACCTTTAATCTCAGCATTTTTCAATGAGTCGAACTCGACATCCGAAAATTCTGTTGTTTCTGTTGTCGTAGTTACAGTTCCATCAGCGGCTGTTGAAGAAATCTGCTGTGTATATTTCTTCTTATAGTTGAAGAATGGAGTAGCCTTTTCAAGCCCCTCCTTCCACGCCTTATTGGTAGGCATAATCATCACATATGAACTATCCTCTGAATTAATATAAGCTCCACTGATGTAAAAGTAAACATTGGTTGTATACATAACAGAATCCACCCAAGTGATTTCTCCATCTATAGTTGGGCCTTGCGTACTAGCGTTTTCATTGAATTCCAGTCTCTCAGTACTTTTTAGATACTTAGAAAGGGAATCCAAATCTGCAACAGACTCAAAATACTCATAAATATTAGGCTGATATACTATATTCCCATCTACGACATGAAGTATTCCATTGCTCGCACCTATGTTTGCATCAACAATATTAGCACCTTTAATAGTTTTTTTTGCACTATTGAATACTGCAACCTTGTTATTAAGCAAGGTAACATCTGTACTATCAGCACCACTCATAACCTTGCTGAAACGAGTAATGTGGTTTTGAAGGAAATTTGTCTCTACTTTATATAATGAATCCGTATTCGCAGAATTTATGAGATCCATATAATATGCATAATTAAATGCTCCATTCTCAGGTGCCCATACAGTAAAAGTCTGATCATGGTTCAACAAGTCAGAATAAGTCTGCGGAGTTACTACACCTTTTGACTTAGAGTAATGTACTTTATTGAGAATTTCTGCAAACTGACTAAGATTTTCATTAGTTTGAATATTTTCCCACAGAGTAGTACGTCCAGCCACGTCTGGATTAATATCAAAGTGGTCATCCGTACATGATCCCAAAGCGACAATACATGCGGTCCCAATGATAGATACTTGCAGATATTTAATATGTTTTTTATTCATAATGTTACTTTTAAGTATTTTATATATTCACGAGCTTTCAAAGGCGGGCGGAATATATCACTCCGCCACACCTATTATGAAAATCACCACTTATCCTCTGCAACTTCCCCGTTATAAACAGTCTTTGGCACTATTTCTATATAATCAAAGAAGAATTCTGCAGAACTTTGCAAAACAGACTTGAAACGTATGTAATAAGTTTCACTTGCTTCAAGCTTACCTGTATATATTATACGTCGCAAGCAATTCCTACAATCTCGGCCAGAAATATTGCTAGCAGGATAAAAATACTTTGGTCCTTTCATATATCCCAAATTACGCATAGCCTTGTCTTTCGCATCAATTTCCTCTTCAGAACCTAAATCTGCATCTGAAACCCAACCGACTGAAGTTGATGGACCTTCCACTCGTAAATCCAATGGTATACCAACCGGAGGCAGATTTTTAGGATTTGTTCCAAGATAAATCTGTGCCATACCTCTGTTTCCATTAGCACTTACACCGTAACGAATTTCATACGTACCTGTTTTCGGAACTGGAGGCAACTTCATTGTGAAGTCAAAAACACCTTTCACATTAAATTCGTCAGTCTGATAATTTGTCCACTGACCTGCATCTCCCGTATTATTGGTATTAGGAAGATATTGGAAAACTGTTTCTTCAGACATAGTAGGAACATTATCAAAATAGTCAGATTTGAAAAACCAACTTGCCGTCTTATTCAATCTTACATTATTTGTCATGATTTCAGGCAATAAAGAGCAAATGTCATAACGCATACGCTCATTAAGAACGTATTCATAAACATCGGAGCCCCAAAGAAGCATACTATTTATTGTATAGTAATATCCATTCATCGCATTATTATCATATTGACCATTCGTAGAATTAATTTCTACTCCTGGTATTATAACAGACTGCTCCCTATAATTAGAAAGATTCATTACAGAATATCTGTTTATGCGTTTTCCATCTCTAACTCCTGTTATTTTCAACGTACGACGATGTTTACCCATCGTCTCATAATACTCCCACACATTTGTCATGTATACACAATTAGCATTAAAAGCGCCATTATAAAAACCTTTCTCATTTGAGAAAATAACCAAACGATTCCAGGTAAGACGTTCAGGAAGTAGATGGTAAGATACAAACTGATTTATGGCATTATCTTCACTTGTATAATCATCATCAAAATTTGCATCAGAATAATAACCATTTGTCTGCAACCACTTTTTAAGATTCTCAACAGTTAAGTCCTCTGTTCCAAAAGAAACTTTAAAAGCTTCCCTAAATACAGAATCAGTCTCTACAAATACAGTATATCCCAAATATCGATGTTCAGGATAACGTCCAGCCCAATTTACACCATTAATAACCTCAGTTACATCTTCTCCGGCTTTTTCAAAATCCTCATAAGCTTCATCACGATAGTCCATCAACTTATCATCCCAACCTGTTATATCAAGCAGACGACCAAAGAAAGAAGTGTTAGGAGTATTCATAACCAGGTCACCAACTGTGGCTGTTGAAGGCGACAATACCTTGTCAATAGCATGAATGTATCCATTTGTAACTTCTATATCCTTTTCAATAATGCGCGAATCCACATTAACAAATATAACAGATGCCCCATCAACTTCGTTTCCATACGAGATATTAATATATCTGTCATTCATATTTGTTCTACTCAATGCACCCTCAACAAAATCTGTTGTCGAATATGCACCTTCATTTTCGTTTTCAATGATACTGTTGAAAACAATTGATTCTGCAATTGAATCAGGAATCTGATTAACATCAGTTGAAGTAACTTGATTAAGCAAAAGCAATGAATCAAGATACTGCTTAATAGCATCATTTGTTGGAGCAAAGCATGTGTAGTTACCACGAGCCGACAGGAGTTCCAACATTGTTGACTCCGAGCGCTTGCTAGGATGTACTTTACCCAGAATTGTCAGATAATCGCTAAAATTCTCAGGGTCATTCTCAAAATGATCGACCATGGTCTCCCCTGTAAAGGTATACAGGTCTGAATCGTCGATATTTTCTCTACAGCTGTTCAAGGTAAACATTGACGTTGTAAAAATCAACAGCGCCCCTGATATAGCTTTAATTTTATTTATCGTTCTCATAATTAAATTTCATCAGTTTTAGAAGTATTCTCGTTAGTTTTCCATACGCTATTTTGCTTAAGAAGTGGATTGTTCTTGATTTCATTCTCATAAATTGGAGAGAACAAAGACTCAAGTGTAGACAACTTAGAAACAATCGCATTCTTATTTTCACTATACTTGCGTCCAAGGAAGTTTTTAACCATATCAGTTGTACTACCCTTCCTCTGAGCGTACCTTACCAAGTCAAACCAGCGCTTGCCTTCTGCAAAAAACTCGCGTTGTCTCTCTGCTATAACCAAAGCCTCAAGACCTTCGGAAGTGCTAAATGTCTCAAAATTCAAAGAGTCATTACCTGCGTTAGTATTAGTTGTTGAATAAGCGTACGGATTAGATCTTTTGAATATATGCCTAACAAGTGTAAAACCTTCTTTTAGATTTTCCTCATCAGAATAGAGCTGACTTATTGCCTCAGCCTTCATCAACATAACATCACTAAGACGATAAAATATCCAGTTCGCACCAGTAGTTGCTCTAAATGTATACAATGCTTCGTAATCAGTTGCAGTATTATCGGTCATCATCTGGTTCAAACCAACAACACCTTTCTTACCTTGCATTACACTTGAGGCTACATACTTATTCACACGATACTCTGTCTGGTCTGCAGCAACCCATGTTGCGTCTTCCCATTTTCTCATATCCGTTTTTGTAAACAATGAAGAAGGACTAGTTGAATTAGGCGTTGTTTCAGATCCAGAAAACAAAGCGTCAGCACAACAGAAATTTCCTATTTCACTCTTTGAAATATTGTAAAAATAGCTGGAAATCATCCCATTCGTATTATTAGTTCCATCTATCTGAACTTCAAAGATGCTTTCATCTGAGTTTTTGGTACCGAAAATATCGTCATAAGCTCCGATCTCATCTGTATAAGAACCAGCATTTGCATCATTAGGAGTTAAAAGATCTTCAACTGTCAAAGCTTTAGTGAGGCCTCCAACAACGCTACCATTCTTATTAATCTCGTCAGTCCTATCCTTTATCATCTGTTCTATAACAAAATCGCAGCATTCAATACACTTCTGATAATCTTCACGCGACTTATCATGTTTATTAATAGAATCAGGCGAAGCATTAAGACTTGCTCTCCAAAGGTACACGTCGGCAAGCAAAGCATAAATACTCTTCTGCGTAATACGTCCCTTATTGAACACTGTATTACCATAATTTGTCATGCCATCATCCTTAACAGACTCCAAATCCATTATAATACTATCAAGCACCTGCTCTTGAGGTGTCTGAGGCAATAACATATACTGACCATCATTATTATAGTCAGATGTAACATATGGAATATTACCAAAAGTTCTTACCAGCCAAAAATGACTCAAAGCCCTCAATGTTATGGCCTCAGCTTTGATTGGTTTCCATGCCTCATTTGTAAACGTCACGTCGCGTTCAATAATTAGCGGACCATTCTTTAGAATCTTATTACAGTAATTGATCTCATTATAAAACGGTTCCCAACTGAACATTCCAGCTGTAGGGAGAAGATTGGCTCCCATGAGATTATCTATATCAACCAAATTCTTACCAATGGTCTTAACGAAATTATCAGAACGTGCCTCGCCCCACAAGATATATCTTTCCAACATATCTCCTTGCAATAATCGGACATAACAAGCACCCACAACATTTTCTAGATCATTCTTATCTTCCCAGAAGTCTTCCTCAACGATTTGGGATGTAGGTTTTATTGTCAAAAAGTCATCGCAAGAGGTTAAAGTAACTCCAGCTACGAAACACCCGAGAGCAATTTTATATAAATTATTCATTTTCATAAATCTCAAATTTAGAATCCTACATTTAAACTAAGAGTGAAAGACTTCGCTCTTGGAGTTTTTGAATTATCAGTGCAGACACCCCAGCTTCCGTACGAAACTTCTGGATCAACACCTGTATACTTTGTGAAACACAAAAGATTGTTACCAGAAGCAGAAACCCTCAAAGAACGCAAACCAATAGATTTCAAATACTTAGTTGGCACATTGTATGTAAGCTGGAAATACTGGAATCTCAAGTAGTCTCCATTCTCAACATAACGACTGTTACCCAAAGCATTGTAACTAGCACCAATACCTGCATTCAAAGCTCTAGGTATCTCTGTAATGTCTCCGTTCTTTCTCCATCTCCAAGCAACTGCAGAACTCTGATTATTATTGTTACGCATTGATTCATTGTTCAAACGCGTCATATTAACAATCTTGTTTCCTACACGGAAGTTAAAACTCAACTTAAGTGTCCAATCACCATAATAGAAATTAAGCCCAAAACCTCCATTGAACTTCGGGTTAGAATTACCTAGGTAGACAATATCAAGCTCATTTATCTGACCGTCATGATTAATATCTTCATATATCACATCACCGCCCTTGAACTCATAGTTTGTACCACCATAATTATAATACATATGGAGTGGATTTCCTTTTGAGTCGTAAAGAATATTTCCATTTTCATCACGAGCTATAGGACAAGTTGCATTATCTCCATTTGCCTCTGCATAGGCAGCAGTATTTTTGCCATAAGTTTCATAGGATTCATCAGTATAACCGTTATGCTCATAATCAAATCTATAAACACCTTTATACTTAAAGCCGTAAATAGAACCTACAGCATTACCTATCTGTATACGTTTCAGATACTCAGCATTATTATAGCTGAACTCACCATTCATAGACTCAAGCACTGTATCATCCATCTTAGTAATTGTATTGATGTTCTGTGCTATATTGAATGATGCAGTCATAGAAAACTTTCCTTTTTTGAAAAATTTACCAGTGTTAACATAAAGTTCCCATCCCCTATTACGCAGATTACCGACATTCTTCCATGCAAGCGAGCTATAACCAGTAGAAGAAGGAATTCCTACATTTGCCATAAGCAAGTCGGAAGTTGTTTTATCGTAAACGTTAAGGTCAAACTGGAGAAGATCCTCAAAGAGGTTGAGATTGAATCCTAAGTTCCAAGAATCTGTTGTTTCCCACTTAATATCTGTCAAACGAAGATTTTCAGGTCTAATAGCCGTAATAGTATTGTTACCGCTACCATAAACACCGAAATTGCCATACTTATTGTACATCAAATATTCGTTACCTGGTGCACGACCAACACGTCCCCATCCTGGACGGAAAGACAAGAGGCTGATAACTTTGTTAAGCGGTCTGAAGAATGGTTCATCACTAATATTCCAACGTCCAGAAATACCAGGGAAAGTTCCCCACTTATTTCCAGCACCGAACTTAGTAGAACCGTCGCGTCTAACTGTCAAATCAAGAGAATAACGGCTGTCCTTATAAGAAGCGTGAACAGTTCCCAAATAAGCCATACTTCTCCACTGACTTGTACCAGATGAAAGACTTGTTACCCAAGCATCAGAAGCAGAAGATTCTATACCTGACGGAACACCATTCTTAGACAAAGACTGAGAACGTCCATTACCAGTTGTCAACTCAAACTGTCCCATCATTGTGACAAACCAATCTCTATTATAAATCTTAGGAGTATAAATCAATTTCTCACGATTTGTGAAAGCCAAACTCTTATATTCAGAGTTAAATGTTTTGTTTACTCCTGCTGTCCATGAATCAGTTGTCAGAGTACTAGGATAATAAGCATTAACACTTTCATTATAAATATCCATGTAAACTTCAGCATTCAAATTCAACTGGTGACCAGAATCATCTTTGCTGAGCAACTTATATTCAATGTTAAACTGCGGATTGATACGATAAGTTGACTGATTATTGAATGCTAAGTTAGCCATAGCAACAGGGTTACCATTATTCTTCATATCTGAAAGATAATATGAAGAGTATCCATCAGGTGTTGAAGTTTTTGAATCAGTCGTAGGGAGCATTTTATAATAATCTCCAGTAAGCATACCACGCTCATCATATTCATAAATAGACATATTTGGCATTGCCTTATATGCTCTATCAAGAATTGTAGTCGTCTTATCACCATCCCAGTTACGATGGTTGTCTGTATAAGTCAAAGCAAAATTGCTTCGGAATGTGATTCGATCTGACACGAAATAGTCGAGAACCATACGTGTAGAGAATCTATCCAAAGTCTGCTTAATAATAGTACCAGTCTGGTGGTCATATCCTCCAGAAATACGGAAATTAGCTTTTTCACCACCACCACTCAATGTTACATAATAGTTATGAGTCTGTCCAAACTGGTTAACAGCATCTACCCAATCTGTATTTTTATTGAAGTTGTGGTAATATACCGGGCGACTCTGATCATAGTTAAACTCAACAATATTTGAAGTTGCAGAACTCTGTTTAGGATTAAAGTAAGCTTCCTTCATCATCATTGTATAACCGTCACCATCTAGCATATCCAATCCTTCTGGTGACCAAGAACCAGTAAATCGGTATGAGAAATCAACCTTAGTTTTACCTCTAGCACCACGGCGAGTATTAATTTCTATAACACCATTAGCACCCTGAGCACCCCATATAGCAGTAGCGGCAGCATCTTTCAAAACCTTGATTTCCTTAATATCTTCAGGGTTTACAGAAAGCAATGTCGCAAACTGCTCCTCATTATCCAAGTCTTCAAAATCTGTAGCAGAAACATCAGCAGGAAGATCAAAGATATTTCCATCTACTACGATAAGCGGTTCTGCACTACCATTAATAGTGCTGACACCACGCATACGCATACTTGTACCAGCTCCTAGGTTACCAGAGTTTGAAATGATATCGAGTCCGGCAATCTTTCCCTGAAGGGCTTCATCGGCTGAAGCAAACGAAAGACCTTCAACATCATCCATATTCATGGTCTGAGTTGCAACAGAAACTTCCTTCATAGGAATGGTAAGTCCATTACTTTTTACTTTAGGCTTAGCAGTGATAACAATATCATCGATAACCATTTCATCGACCATCTTGATATCAAACTTGGTCTTGTTACCGATAGGAATTTTCACAGTCTTATAACCTACATAAGAAACTACGAGAAAATCCTTTGGACTTTTGATGACCATTGAGAAGTTACCGTTCATATCTGTTACGGCAGCCTCAACAATACGGTCGTTGGCATCTCTCTCAACGACATTGGCCATGATGACCGGACCGTCGACTTCACTGTAAACTCGACCTGTCACACGACGCTGAGCCATAGCTGTTCCTATACAAAGGAACAGAGTCATAGTTAATATAAACTTTATCTTGTTCATAGCTTTGTTTTTATTCTATAATACGATATTTAGCAAGATACTTCTTAGCTGCTGTCGGTGTTTTCCAATCACTGTCATAGCGTCCGCCTTCAAGTTCCTTATAGTTCAATACGCCATCAATACCATGTACTACAGCGAAAGAAGAAGCTGAAATGGTCTTGGCAGAAGTTCCACCTGCATTCAATACGTAATCTCTTGTCATAATATTCTTTTTAGATGTGATAGTACATGTATTATTTGTTACGTCTTTCACCTTCAAAGAACCATTTCCTTCTGAAAAGACATGCAGTTTCAAATATACATATACTGGTTCATCCTCAGTTCCAATATTCTTAGCAGATGCTGTTTCATACCCATCCTCATCATCCTTTAATGCAGGTCTATCTGCATATATAGACTCATCTTGGAAATGATATTTGATGAAATTGACAAGTGCAGAAACCATTGTTATTCCCTGGGCCTTCCATTCTGTTTCGTCAGCAGTTTCATCAGCTTCCTTTTCTTCTATAAATTCACGAATAGTATCCCATGTTGGCAATCCTTTGTCAATAGCATCTTGTATAGCTTCATTTGTAGGAACATATACTGTATATCTAAAGTTATTAAAGAATCGCACATTTGTTGCATTTGAAACAAGGGATCCCGTAGAATTGTCATAACAAGGAAGACCATTGTTATTAACGAAGATTTCATATATCTTCTGATCAGCAGTACTTAAACCAAGTTTCTCAAGTACTTCTACATCAGTCTGACAGAGATCATAGAAATTTTTAAATTCAGGATTATTGTACAAAACACTAAAAACAGATTCAATAGAAGGTTGCATAGGTTTATCTATTTCGTAAGCCATACCATTACCATTACCGTTAGTTTCTTTTGTTTTATCATCAAAACGAATAACCTTAGCCATGTCCTCACCAGAAGACAACCATGCACCTCTAACTTCACAACCATTTTCACGCTTTGCTCCATCTTTTACATATACAGGAGCACCGTTCTTTGCAATAAAATAATTCTTATCGCATTCTATACCAGTAGAAGTCTCATCTATACCTTGTGTTTCTGTATTATCAGAATGTACTATTGTATGTGTCTGAAGCATATCAGCCAAACGATCCTCATACTCGTTAGTAGTAACTGTAGTTGTAGCCTGAGGTTCACCAATAGTACCTATACCAGTTGCAAAATCGTAATCGTAATCATAAGCAGTACACTTTATTTTACTTGTTGTCTTATCCCAAGTATAATACAAAGCACGCTGGTTACCAATACCCCATGCAAAAGAAACAGGGTCTATATAATAAAATTCATCTTTCGGCACAAAGAAGCTTAGACGTGAACTCATTGCAAGCAAGTATGCATAGAAGTCAACCTTAATACCATTCAACTTTTCCTGATTTAAAGCCCAATTGAAGATATGCATATCTTCTGCGACAAGTGCTGGAGCAGAAACTGCCGCATACTTTGCAGGAGTGAGCACTTCATCCATAACATATATAGCACCATTGTTTGCCAAAAGCACAGTATCTATATATTGATAATGCGTATCATCAAGCATTGGATCCTGAGCATCGTCTTTAATAGTTTCGAATTTGCTAGGTACAGAATTACAGAAACTATCTTTCATTAAGTTGTTGATTAAAGCCTGTATTACGTCAAGAGGAATCTGGTCAATACATTTATAGATATTTTCATAATCAGTTTCACCTTTTACAGAGCTAATCAAATCTGGAGCGTATGCTTCAAGAAGGAAACGTCCACCACCATCTTCTGCAAAGAAGTATTCGTAAAGTTTGTTATCTGATGGAGCAAATACAGCCGCCATATCCTGCTCTTTTGGAGTTTTTCCTTCACTGGCCATATATGTATTCCATCCCGGATCATAGTTGAGTGCGTAAGAAACAGCATTTCCACTAGGATTACCTATAGGATCTGTACCAGCATCGCTACTCAAAGCACCTCCTCCCTGAGAAACCTTAGAAAAATATCTTTTCTGGAAAATAGAGTCTACAGTATTTCCATAAAGAAGCTGATATGCTCTAGTGAGCGACTCATTATAGAAAGGTGCGCTGAAACGGTCAATCATGTGACTGAAGATATTTGTGTGTCCGTTAGTGCGAAGCATTTCAGCAATATTAGGAGGAGTAATAAACACCTGATCGAGTCTGTTAATATAACCATTCTGACATGTTATATCCTGCTCCACAACCTTACTACCGTAAATATAAGCATCATTTTTTTCTCTTGACTTTCCAACAACATACTCAAAGTCCATATCAGTAATATTGTTGTTGCTCATCTGAGCCGGCAAGAAGTGAGTCATCATTGGAACCGTATTGTCTAACGCAATCCATATTCCTCCCTTGTTTGGATCACGGAATCTAGCCCAATAGTCTTTGTCCTCTTCATTATAGGTTGTCGGCAACTGATTTGCACTAAGATGTGTTACAGAGTCTGTAACAGCAACAGCTGTTTCACGTCTGAGACACTGTCCTTTTATAGGACCGTCATTAACATCATCACTAGTAGATGGTACATTCGACATCATTTCAAGCAGATAAGCGTTGTTGATCATAACCGAATTCAGCAAAAGCTTTTTCTGTGCAAGTGAAAGCTCGCTGTAGCTATGAACCCCCCACTGATTGTTCTTGTAAAACTCATTAAATGCAGAATCGTTTGCGACAAACAATGTCTTACTACCGGTCTTAGCCAAAACCTCTGCATAGTCAAGGTCATCGATAAGTCTAACGAAATTTGTGTAGTCTCCTTCATCCTTGAGATAGTCGTAAATGCTCGAGCCCAACCACGATGGTGTCGTAGTCGGCAAATCATAATCATCCGAGCATGAATACGTCAATCCGCAAACAGAGACAACGCATACAGCTCCAAGCCAATAGCGTCCAAGTTTACAAAAGCGTTTTTTCATAACTTAAATTAGTGTGTATAATATTAAAAAAATTTCATTCCGGTGTGCATTCATAATTCGGTTAGTCAAACAATTCCTGCACTGTTTTTCTGTATCTTTAACAAGATATTAGAAGTCTAGTATTATCATATATCTGACAAATTTAAATCATATTTAGTTTTAAACACTATCCGGCAAGCTTTTAAATCTTAACTTTAACTATTTTTAATAATGGTTGTGAATTCACATTTTTGTACTTTTTTTGTGCACGCACACATTTACCTCGCAAAGGTTTAGATTTTAACATTCACAATTGTTAATATCGATATTAGAAAAAATATCTACGTAAAAATAAACAAAACATCAAACATTATAGACAAAAGAAAAGAAGTACACATATTTATAAAATATCTAATACTTCAAATAACAGGCAGCATATTGCACTACATTTACGTGCAATATGCTGCCTGAATTTTACAGCTGATAAAAATCTTCACATCACTCAACCAAAACCTTTCTGCCACCAACGATATAAGTTCCGGCTGAAACAGGAACATCTGTTCGTCCAACGCCGCACTCCACTGCTGACACCAGTATTCCTGCAACATTGAATACCATAACACGGCATGGCTTATCACTGCTGATACTTATGCATCCTTCGGAAGAAGAAATTTCAAGGCCGGAACTTGAAACCTCATCAATACCAGTATAGTGTTGCTTCAAAAAGGCTGGCACTGCCATTGTTACCGGTTCAGACGTAGTCGTTTCCCCCTTAACCGTCGTAATCTTAAGTCTAAGGGTAATATCATCTTCCAAGAATGCGTTGACAGGGCAACTGTCACAGCTTACAGTATAGGTTCGTTCTCCCGTATTATCAAAACCGCTTCGTCCTTCAGTCTTATAAAACTCCTTATAGGTTCCATCAGAAGCCAAATATTCAATAATCTCCGTTTCCGTGATATCACCATTCTTATTCGTTATTTTCGGAAGGAACTGCAAACGCGCGGCGTTGAATCCATAACTCAGCTTATTGTCCGTCTTCAAACCAGGCAACCAGCCATTTGGAATATATTGCATACTTTCCTTATAAGCATGGCTCGGACGTGCATCCCTATAAACCTCACCTGCAGGAGTAACCCACCAATTATTTTTATTGGAATCCCAATGAAGAACATATCGCGGCATACCACCATCCCAGTTGTAAATAGAATAACGTTCAATGAAATCACAATTGTCAAGAACCTCAAGTATATTCTTTATATCATTACGTTGTTTTGCAAGTTGGTCATTATAGCTAGAAGGCCAAGATTCCGTAGTCCAGCTTGCACCATTATTCCATTCCGTAAGCCAAATAGGCCTTTTCGTATTATTATAAATTGACTGAAGCTGGCTTTTCCAACTGTCGGCATTAGGTGCCTCGTTTGTACCCCAATATGCATGGAATGCCACAAAGTCGCACCTGTAAGCCATATCATTGCAGTGTCCGATGAAATCCTTCAGCCATCCTGCATCTGTTGGTGCAGGACTACCTATTCTCATTCCGCTTTCAAAGAAGTCCGGCACCAAAGTACAAGCCGTCCAAGCGTCCGTTGTACCACCGCATGAACACTTATCACTAGTATGCTGTTCCGAATGGTCCGGCTCATTTATGCCTAAAACATGCGTAGAAGTGGTCTTGCTGTTTATTTCATTCCACGAAGGCCAATACTTATGCTGTTTTATAGGCACATATTCCATATCAGTCTGTGTAGAGCGGTCTGCACTCCAGGTATAGAACCATGTTGTACCCAAAAGCTTACCTTCCGTGTTGATATTGCTAGTACCTTCAGTTGAGCACCACCCTTTCTTTGACACATAATTCCAACGGCGCACATTTATATACGACACGCGTCTATCCAGAAGCTGAGGAAGTTCTGGTATACACTTATCTTCATGGTCAGCAACATACACTCTGCTGTACCCGCTTCCGTCTGCATTCGTAGCAAGACAAACCATATATCCACGTTTCAATATGAAGCTTTGCATTTCATTAGCAGCCTGTCCAACATTCGCTTTTCCGTTGCCGAAAACATATTCATCACCGGAATACATCTGTCCGCTATACGCATAGAACGGCTTATAAGATGATTTATGAGGAATCACAGCCGCACCCTGAAGATAAATAGCCACCCTACAGTTGCTTCCATTTGCAGCAGGTTGCCCATCAACATTTATATTCGACAAATATTTGCTTATGACATCCGATGGACGCACATTATCGAATATGATCCATGCATCTTCACTATTGATACTTATCTTGCTGTCTTTCATTGGAGTATCGGCACTAACATGCAAATCTACAGGTTCATCAAGAGACAAAGACTGTCCTACCAACATCAGAGAATTGCGTTCAGCCTTACCATATTCATTTACATAATCTTCATCCGGCGACAAAGCTGACACCGAACTGACGATTTCAGGGTTGTAAGCCTCAAGAGCGCTCAATCCCAATATGGTCCATTCTGCAGACGTACCAACAGAAGTCACAACACCTACCTCCTTTTGTGGGGCAGTTCCGACAAGCAGTCCATCAAAATAGAGAGCCACCTGCTCACCATCAAAAGCAAACTGATAATCATGCATTCCAGAGGCATTGGAAACTTCAAATGAAGTTCCATTGATAGAAACCTTACCGTGAGAAATGCCAATCTGTGCTCCTGTCTTATAAGAATTGCGGATTACCAACTGTGCTTCCATCAAAGGATCAGAGCTAAGTTCTGTACCATTCATTGCAACAGTAAACGTACGCTCTGTCTGGAAACTGCTACCTGACACCCAAATGCTGTATTTGCCCTGCATAACATTATCAATCGCAGCCAAAAGAGCCTTACGCGCTTCTTCCATCACACCAATAGTTTCAACAGAAGCATCAATCTGCGCAGAACGGGCATTATAAAGAGCAACCGCCAACTCCTCTTTCTCTTCGTCACTGCCAAATGCAGGGTTTCCAAACACGCCCTCACCTTTTATTATAGCTTCAGCCAATTCATCTATGTAAACCTGAAGACGCGCAGAATCTACAGGGAAACCAGCTTCCAAAATAAGCCAGTGCGACATTTCACCAGCGGTCTTGTCATAATATACATTTACAAAATCCTGGGCATCAGCACCGGCATCAACTCCAAGACGGCATTTTCCATTGCCATTCACGGTTTCACCTCTTTTAGACATAATGAAACCATCCGTTCCACCGTTGAGTGACCATTCATACGAGTTGTACGAAGTATTGAGCGAACCTGCAAACCACACGCTCCATGTGTTTCCTTCTGCATTGCTTGCCTGCAGGTAACGCCCGGTGCTTTTCTGCTTAAGCCAATAATAGCCTTCATCAAGAGACGATTTCTCTGCTACAAAAACATAAGAATCCGGATCAGCATTCTTGCCATACGCTGACAAAGCCGGTCCATTGCCGGCCTCATTATCTCCAAGAAGCTTATTATAATAGGTATTATACAAATAATACTCTCCACCAGCATATATCGTATTGGTAATTGACTTCTCACTGCCGAAAGCCATATCCTCATAACTTACATTACCGATTACAGCATCGCCGTCGGCATGTACATTAAGAGTATTATAAGGTCCGTCACATTCCACCAAGTACATTCTGTCAAGATGAACGATTCCACGCGTATCAGCACCAATAACTCCAAAGACATTACATCCGTCGGCATCTGCAGGAACCGTAAAAGCAAAAGCATAATCACCAGCTTCATTAACATTTGCCGGAGCTTTCCACTCCTCATACATTGCATTCCACGTTCCAGCAGCAGTTCCAACACCTACTGCATAAGTGAAACCGGCAGCATTAGAGTGAGACATTGCCTTAAATCCTGCAACATAACGGCGACCAGCCCTCAATCCAGATTCCAAAGTCTGAAAAACAGAACTGCCCTTAGTATATCCACCACCGCCATCTTGCCTGAACATCAAAGCAGAGTGCCCTTCCCTACCTACAGCCAGAGACTCATTATCCTTATAGCACCTTACGCTGACATTCCATCCATTTTCCTTATCACCACCATTGTATATATCCCAATACTTTGGCCAAAACATATAATCGTCAGAACCCGTAACATCGTTGCTGTATACAATATCCTCATCCTCAAATCCGGGATTACGCAACAAATTTCTGGAATCATATATACCTGTATTTTCTTCTTGCGAATCCACCTCATCATAGATTTCAGGAACTTCTACATCACCGACCTTGAAAGCTTCAGTCGAAACCTCAAGGTGTCCATCAACATATATATATAATGTACGCGCGAGATAATCCAAAGACACCCTGTAATGATGCTCCTGTCCATCCGCAAAATCAGTATGCGACAAATCAGTAACTTTCTCACCTTCAACAAATTTAATTCCTTCTGAAGAGATTGTCAAATTAGCTCCAAAAGCATGAGAATTGGAAGCCAGCACTGTCACTTTCCCATCACCGCTCTGTTCCAGTTTTGCAGAAAGATCTATACTGAAATCTGCATCAGGATAAAAAACTGATGGAGAGATCTCGATGTTGCCACCATTTGAAATGTTGGTCTCAAGTACTTCCTTATACGGAAGCTTTTTCTGAGCTACGGCACTACCTGCACCAATACAATACACCCCTAGTACTGTAAAAAATAAAATCGTTCTATTCATATTTCGCTTGGTTGTAGATTTAAGATCATTACGTCACAAAAATACAAAAAAATATCACACTTCAATCTGCACGGAGGTCAATAACGGCAAAAAGACCTAAGAATTAATCTTTTATGAAAAGCAATTACAAATATCCGCAAAAGCCATTGTTAACCAAACTTAAGTCTACGAGCGCCCGGAAGCGAAGCCGCGAGGGCTCGAAACTAAAATTACGAGCCCTCAAAAAAAACAAAGAAAAAGAATCCACACCGAAAGCGAACCCACAAATGCATCGAGAGACAAGATACGCAAGCACCGATATGTTAAAATATTATTATTTATCATAAAACTTGCACGAGCATTTTTCATAAATTTTTCATGTTTATAGTGCTATGTCTGTTTTTCTTTATTATCTTTGCAAAGATTAAATTAAAGTCCGATACAGATGGTTTTTACTGCACAGCAAATAGCTGCATATATAGACGGCGAAATAATAGGCAATCCTGAAGCCTCCGTAAACACATTTGCGAAGATCGAAGAGGGCAAGCCAGGAGCCATTTCATTTCTGGCCAATCCTAAATATGAGCATTACCTTTACAGCACGGAGTCGACTATTGTTTTGGTAAACAAGGACTTCGAGCCGTCACAACCTGTACGCGCAACACTCATCAAAACAGAAAACGCGTATGAATCGGTTGCACGACTGCTGACATTATACGAGTCAATGCAAAGCCGTAAAACAGGCGTCAGCGAAAAGGCCTACATAGCGCCTTCGGCAAAAATCGGTGAAGATTGCTATATTGCACCGTTCGCTTACATCGGCGACAATGTCACTGTTGGCAACGGAACTTCAATATATCCCAATGCTGTCGTTTGCGACAATGCCACTATAGGTGAAAATTGCATTATATATCCGAATGTTACAATATATCACGACTGTCGTATTGGCAATCGCGTTATTCTTCATGCCGGTGCTGTGATAGGAGCCGACGGATTCGGATTCGCGCCGTCACACGACGGTTATGAAAAAATACCTCAAATTGGTATTGCCATAATCGAAGACGATGTGGAAATCGGAGCAAACACTTGCGTAGACCGCTCTACGATGGGAGCAACATACGTTAGAAAAGGCGTAAAACTGGACAATCTGGTCCAGATAGCCCACAACGTAGAAGTCGGCAAACACACTGTAATGTCAGCACAAGTGGGCGTTGCAGGAAGCGCACACATCGGAGAATGGTGCATGCTTGGAGGCCAAGTTGGAATTGCAGGACACATCAAAGTAGGCGACCACACCAACTGCGGTGCTCAATCGGGGGTCCCAGGAAATGTTGCAGGCAACTGCACACTGATGGGATATCCGGCAATAGACCATAAGAATTTTGCCCGCTCATCAGTGGTATACAAGAAACTGCCTGAAATTTATCGTCAGATAAATGAAATGCAGAAAGAAATAGAAGAATTAAGGGCGAAAATAAAACAATAGCCACTACATAATTGTTAAGCAGATGGAAATGTAAGCTTAACAAGCTTGAACAGACAATTTGGCATCATACGAAGCCGAATTGTCTTTGCGGTATAGACAGTTTAAAACAAATACTACAAGAAAATAAAGAGAGAGACAATGCAGAAGCAACTAACATTGAAAAAATGCTTTACAGTCAAAGGCAAGGGATTGCATACCGGCTTATTCATAACAGCAACATTCAATCCTGCACCAGACGATTTCGGCTACAAAATACAAAGAACAGACATTGAAGGACAGCCGATAATCGACTGCATAGCCGAAAATGTAGCCGATACACAACGTGGAACTGTTCTCATTAAAGACAACATCCGCGTAAGTACCGTAGAGCATGCCATGGCAGCACTATATGCTTCAGGCATAGACAATTGCCTCATACAGGTTGACGGTCCGGAAATTCCTATTCTTGATGGAAGTGCAATTGTTTTTTTCAATGAAATACACAATGCTGGCATCGTAGAGCAGTCGTCAAACAAAGACTTCTATGTTGTTAAACACAAAATGGTAGTCAACGGCGAACATGGCGAATCTCTCATAATAGTACCAGATGACGACTTCTGCGTCAACACAATGATATCCTTTGAATCCAAAGTACTGGCAAGCCAGTTTGCAACAATGGATTCAATCTCAGATTTCGGCAAAGAAATAGCATCAGCAAGAACATTTGTCTTTGTACGCGAAATAGAACCTCTCCTCAATGCAGGATTGATAAAAGGCGGAGACTTGGACAACGCAATAGTTGTTTATGAAAACCAGCTTCCTCAGGAACGCTACGACAAGTTGGCCGACACAATAGGAATTCCGCACAAAGACGCAACTCAATTAGGTTATATAAACAACAAGCCGTTGACATGGCCTAACGAACCTGCACGCCATAAGCTTCTTGACATTGTGGGCGACCTTGCACTCGTAGGCAAGCCTATAAAGGGAAGACTGATAGCAACCAAACCAGGTCATACAATCAACAACAAATTTGCCAGATTGATACGCAAAGACATACGCAGACACGAAGTACAGTGTCCGTCGTATGATCCGAACGAAGAACCGGTTCTTGACATAAACCGAATCAAGGAGCTGCTTCCGCATCGCTACCCTATGTTATTGGTAGACAAGATTATATCTATCGACGAAAACACTATTGTGGGAGTAAAGAACGTAACTGGAAATGAGCCGTTCTTCATCGGACATTTCCCTAAAGAACCTGTAATGCCAGGAGTACTTCAGATTGAAGCTATGGCACAGGCAGGAGGTTTGCTCGTGCTCAATTCTGTTGAAGATCCGGCAAACTGGTCAACTTACTTCATGAAGATAGACGGAGTCAAATTCCGCAAAAAGGTTGTACCGGGGGATACATTGATTTTCAAAGTAAAGCTTCTTGAACCGGTAAGAAGAGGCATATCATCGATGAAAGGCTACATTTTCGTAGGCGATACATTGGTATGTGAAGCAGAATTTACCGCCAAGATGGCAAAAAAAGAAGAAAATTAACACTATAAAGCATAGGCTGACAGAAACTTCCGATGTAAGGAAGTGTTGTCGCCAACTTGTAAAAAAATAATGTAATGAGTAAGATAAGTCCATTGGCATTCATCGATCCTGAAGCTAAAATAGGAGAAAATTGCGAGATCGGTCCGTTCTGTTTCATAGACAAAAATGTTGTAATAGGCGACAACAATGTCCTCATGAACAGCGTAACACTGTTGAACGGAACTCGTATGGGACACGGGAACACAATTTTCCCAGGAGCAGTCATAGGTGCAATACCTCAGGATCTTAAATTCAAAGGAGAAGAGACCACTGCAGAAATAGGCGACAACAATACCATAAGGGAAAATGTCACAATACATAGGGGAACAGCTTCAAAAGGCAAGACCGTTGTGGGCAGCAGAAACCTTATAATGGAAAATGCGCACATCGCACACGACTGCGAATTCGGCAGCGGAATCATTATGGGCAACTCCTCAAAATTGGGAGGCGAAGTTGTTGTAGACGACAACGCTATTATAAGTGCAGTGGTTCTGGTACACCAGTTCTGCCATATCGGAGGCTATACAATGGTTCAAGGCGGCAGCCGTACAAGCAAAGACATTCCTCCATTCATCATCGGAGGAAAAGAGCCAATAGCCTATGCCGGTCTTAACATTGTAGGACTTCGCAGACGCAATTTCAGCAACGAACTCATCGAAAACATTCACAATGCATACAGACTGATATACAACAGCCATCTTTCTATCAATGAAGCAGTTGAACAAATTATGCATGACATTCCAATGAGTCCGGAAATCGAATATATCGTGAATTTCGTCAAGAATTCACAGCGTGGCATAATCAGATAACAAAAGCAACGCATACAGAAATTGTCTTGCACAAGTTTAATTATATTAAAGAGCTTTAAGATGATTTACCGTTTTACAATAATATCTGACGAATCTGATGATTTTGTCAGAGAAATAAAAATCGACTCAGACGCAACATTTCTTGAATTTCATAAACTGATATTGGAGTCTTGCGGATACAAAGATGACCAAATGACCTCATTTACCATCTGCGAGCACAATTGGGAAAAGGGTGTTGAAATCACTCTTGAAGAAATGGATACAGATTCTGACGTAGATTCATATGTAATGGCCGACACAAGAATCAGCGATCTCATCGAGGACGAAAAACAAAGGTTGATATATACATTCGACCCATTGGCTGATAGGTGTTTCTTCATTGAACTGACAGAAATAATCACTGGAAAATCTCTGAAAAATGGAGAAATAAGCCTTAAAAGAGGCGATGCACCTGCGCAAACACTCGATTTTGATGAACTGATGGCAAAAAATCCTACGTCAAGTACCGGCCTCGATGACGAAGACTTGTACGGAAACGAAATAGACGACGAGGACATAAGTCTTGAGGGACTTGACATCAGCGATGGCAATCCTTATGAATGATAAAAAAAATACCCTGGTGGTTCTGATCGGGCCTACAGGGGTTGGTAAAACTGAGCTTAGTCTATCATTGGCTAAGCTCTTATCTTCTCCAATCGTTTCTGCAGACTCCAGACAACTATACAGGGGCATTGAAATCGGCACAGCAGCCCCAACGGAAGAACAGCTGAAAACGGTGGAGCATTTTTTTGTCGGAACATTAAATCTGACAGACTACTACAGTGCCGCACAATATGAGGCGGACGTAATGGTTTTATTGGAAAAGCTTTTCAAAGATCATACTCATGTTCTTCTGGAAGGAGGCAGTATGATGTATGTAGATGCTGTCACCAAAGGTATCGACGATATACCTACAGTCGATGATGACACTAGAAAATACATGAAGGAAAGGCTTGAAAATGACGGACTTGACATTCTGCTAAAAGAACTCAGAATGCTCGATCCAGAATATTATGCCATAGCAGACCACAAAAATGCAAAAAGAATTGTGCATGCGCTGGAAATCTGCTATATGACAGGTAAATCATATACTTCGTTCCGAACCGGCAATAAGAAGGAACGACCATTCAACATCATAAAATTCGGATTAAGAAGAGAACGTGAAGACCTTTTTGAACGCATCAATTCCAGAGTAGACAGCATGATAGATGCAGGTTTGCTGGAAGAAGCAAGACGGGTTTATCCACATAGACATCTCAATTCACTCAACACAGTAGGTTACAAAGAGTTATTTTCGTATTTCGATGGAAAAATGACTTTGAAGGAAGCCGTCGAACGCATCAAAAAGAATACGAGAGTCTATGCAAAAAAACAGATGACTTGGTTCAAGCATGACCCTGAAATACATTGGCTCGACGCAGACAAGGCTGATACTCAGGGGATGATGGAACAAATAAAGCTTTATTTAAAGCTAAAAACAAACTGAAAACAATACATATCGTCTGAAAACTTAGAAAAATACCCGAACTTATAGGATCTATTCGTTTAACTGATAAAACTTCATAGACAATGCAGAACAGTTCTGAAAACAAGAATTCCACTTTTAAGAAGATATTTAATATACCGCGCAGAGCGTGGAAGTGGTATGCCCGTCAATTCAAAGGACGCTGGTATCAGCGTGTAACTGCTTTTATATGCAGTTTCGTTATGCTGATTTTTGTATATCTCGGTGCAGTAGATATAAACCTGTTCGGACTGTTCGGAAAATCTCCTACAATGGAGTGCATCGAGAATCCTATCAGTAATGAAGCATCACTTGTGTACAGTGCAGACAGCGTACTCATCGGAAAATTCTTCAGCGAGAACCGCTCACCTGTAACTTACGATGAAATCTCGCCTTACATGCTGCAGGCTCTTGTTACAACAGAAGACGAGCGCTTCTACAAGCACCACGGCATTGATTTTCAGGGTCTTTTTGCAGCTGTTAAAGATATGGCTCAAGGACATGCCAGAGGTGCGAGCACAATCACACAGCAATTGGTAAAGAATCTGTTCAAAGTACGTTCACAGTATTCAACAGGACTGTTGGGACAAATACCAGGACTTAGAATACTCATTATGAAGTCTAAAGAATGGATCAACGCAATAAAGATTGAACAAAGATACAGCAAAGAAGATATTCTGACGTTGTATCTGAACACTGTAGATTTTGGAAGCAATGCCTACGGAATAAAGACAGCAGCCAGAACTTACTTCAATACAACTCCTGATCAATTGAAAATAGAAGAAGCTGCTACTCTTGTCGGACTGCTTAAGGCCACAACAACGTACAACCCGAAAGTACATCCAGACAAAAGTTTGGAAAGACGTAACGTGGTGATTGACAACATGTACAGTCACGGTTTAATAAGCAGAGAAGAACGTGATTCAATCAAAAAACTTCCTATTGAACTTCATTACAGCGTAGAAAACAGCTACGATGGTCAGGCTCAATATTTCAGACAAGCAATAAGGGCTTATCTGCAGGATTGGTGCGAAAAGAACGACATAAACCTGTATTCCGACGGCCTTAGAATATACACAACCATTGATTCGCGCATGCAGAAATATGCAGAAGAAGCCGCGTGGAAACAGATGATGGTTATTCAGAACAACTTCGACAACCATTGGAGAGGCCGCAACCCATGGTGCGACGAAAGGGGAAATGAAATACCTGGATTCATAGAAGAATTGGCTAAACACAGTCAGTTCTACAAGATTTTAGCTGAAAGATTCCCCGACAACAAAGATTCCATAGACTACTATATGAATCTGCCACACAAGGTAAAACTGTTCTCGTATGATTCGCCGAATCACACAATTGAACGTGAAATAAGCACTATGGATTCAATCAGATACATGGTAGGCATGATGCATTGCGGATTTGTTGCTATGGAACCTCAGACCAGCTATGTAAAAGCATGGGTTGGCGATGTTGATTTCAAGGCTTGGAAATATGACAAGGTAACAGCAAAACGCCAGCCAGGTTCAACATTCAAACTATTTGTATATGCAGCTGCATTTGAGAAACTTGGCCTGACACCTGTAGACAGACGTCAAGACAGCTACATCAGTCTGGAAGTTCCTGATAACGAAAAAGGCGGAACTAAAATATGGACACCGCATAATGCAAACGGCTACTGCACCAATGCGAACGTACCTCTGAAGGCGGCTTTTGCACAATCAATCAACACTATAGCAGTAAAGCTGGGACAGGAAGCCGGTATTGGAAACGTAATAGACGTTGCTCACGCAATGGGTGTACACAGCCCGCTCGACAATGCCCCATCGCTGGCTCTTGGTGCATCAGACGTGTCACTCCTTGAGCTTGTAGACGGTTATTGTACAGCAATGAACGACGGTATGCAACGCGATCCTATTCTGGTTACGCAAATCAAGGACAGAGACGGAAACGTTATATACGACTGCGAAGAAGAGATTCCTGAAGCAAAACGCGCAATTTCATATAAAACTGCATTCTACTTGCAGCAACTCATGAAAGGCGGTATGCGCGAACCAGGAGGAACATCGCAAGCATTATGGGGATATAAAATCCACACATACAATACAGAATTTGGAGGAAAGACCGGAACGTCATCAAACCATTCTGATGCATGGTTCGTAGGTGCAACACCTTACCTCGTCGGAGGCGGATGGGTTGGCGGTGAATACCGATGCATACACTTCAGAACAGGTATGTTGGGACAAGGAAGCCGCACGGCTCTGCCGATCTTTGGATATTTCATGGAAAAGGTAATGGCTAATCCTGCATTCAAGTGCTACAGGGGCAAATTCTCGGAACCAAAAGAAGATATACCGCAGAACACTTACATAGGTCCTTCATTCTATGCTCCTAAAAACGAGGAAGATACTGACAGCTTGGGTACAGATGATGCTGTAGATATAGACATGAACGAAACGGACGAACTGGTTTCGCCTGAGGAAAACGAACAGATTCAATAAAAAATTTCTATAATATGTGGCGAGGCGGGCAATACCCGCCTCCATCGTTTATAAATACTATTTGCCAGATTATCAGACATGTCCACTTTAGATAAAGAAAACAAGCAATTCCGCAACGTGCTGAACCTCATAAGATTCACGCAACAATCAATATTCTTGACAGGAAAAGCAGGAACGGGAAAATCTACCCTGCTGAGATATATCTGCGAGAATACAAACAAAGAGCACATCGTGCTTGCTCCTACCGGAATCGCAGCTATAAATGTAGGTGGAAGTACTCTGCACAGTTTTTTCAAATTGCCTTTTTATCCGCTGGTACCGGACGACCCGAAATTTTCAAACGGCAAACTGAGAAGTTTCTTGAAATACAACAAGGAACAATGCGCAATACTCAAAAAAGTGGAACTTATAATCATTGACGAGATATCTATGGTAAGAGCTGACATCATAGATTTCATAGACAAGATTCTAAGAGTATATTCCGGCAATCTAAGGCAACCCTTCGGAGGGAAACAGATGCTGCTCGTAGGCGATGTATACCAGCTTGAACCAGTTGTCACACGTGATGAAAGGGAGATTTTGAGACGTTTCTACGAAACTCCGCACTTCTTTTCGGCAAAAGTATTTGGTCAAATACCACTAGTATCCATAGAACTGACGAAGGTATACAGACAAACGGATCAGGTATTCCTGAATGTACTTGATCACATAAGGACTGGAAACGTAAACAGACCTGACCTACAGCTACTTAATACATGCCTCAACCAGAATATCGGAAGCGGAGGCGAAATGTTCATAACTTTAGCAGCAAGAAGGGATACGGTAGACTCTATAAACCGCAACAAACTAAACGGATTGCCAGGGGAATCCATCTTCTTCAAAGGTGAAATAAAAGGTGACTTTCCTGAAAGTTCACTGCCAACCCACCTGGAACTGGAACTGAAAGTGGGTGCACAGATTATCTTCATAAAAAATGACAAGGACAAAAGGTGGGTAAACGGTACGATAGGAACCATTTCCGGCATTGACATTGAAGGGAAATACCTTTATGTCGTTACAGACGATGGCACTGAACTGGACGTTGCAAGGGAGCAATGGGCAAATGTACGATACAGATATAATGAAACGGAGAAAAAGATTGAGGAAGAAGAACTTGGTACATTCGTGCAGTTTCCTGTAAAACTGGCATGGGCCATAACCGTCCATAAAAGCCAAGGACAGACTTTCAAGCGTGTAGCAATAGACTTTTCAGGAGGATTCTTTTCGGGAGGACAGGCCTACGTGGCACTAAGCCGATGCATGTCTCTCGACGGATTGTGCCTGAAATCAGAACTGACAATGTCAGATATATTCGTGAATCCCAACATAGTACAATTTGCAAAACGCTTCAATGACCAAAGAGCTGTTGAAGATGCCCTTAAACAGGCTACTGCTGATATTGAATACTCAGACGCTGTCAGCTGTTTCGACGCCGGCGATTTCGAAAAGTTTCTTTCACACTTCTTTAAGGCCATACATTCACGCTACGACATCGAGAAACCACTCGCCCAAAGGTATATAAGGCGTAAACTGGAAAGTATCAACACGCTTAAAAGAAAAATTGAAGAACTGGAAGAAGAAAACAAAAGCTGGAAGAAGCGACTTGATGATAAACAGGAAGAACTTGCTGTATATGCATCTGAATATTATGTTCTGGCAAAGGAAAGCTTAAAGGCTGGAGACAACAGGTCTGCATTGGCAAATTTCGATAAAGCACTGAAATTAAATCCGAAACATGTTGATGCACATGTTTGGAAAGGCAGGACTTTCCTTGATGAAGGAGATATTCACAACGCCTTGGCAGAGCTGAACACAGCACTTGATATAAGTCCGATTCATTTCGGTGCTCTATATTCAAGAGCAAAGGCAAGAATGAGCAACGGCGATATTGACGGTGCAGCTTCGGATCTGGACAGAGCCACAGGATTGAAACCTAAGAACATTATGGCTCACGAATTATACGGTGACGTATTATCGAAAGCCGGCAAAATAGACGAAGCAGCTCTCCAATGGGCCATCGCTGAACGATTGAGAGAAGAAAAGTCACGTTCAATGGACGAACAGGATTGAAAATCTGCTAAACAAAAATAAATCTGAAGAACATGAACAAAGGTGGCACCAAAAGCGCAGGAATGAGATTGAGCGTTTTGCAATCTTTTATGTTCAAAATTGACAAGCCAGATGCCATAATAAGTATACCGCCGACTATAGATAGTTCTGTTATCAAATCGTCACTTATAACAGAACTAGAATATTTTGCCAGCATATAAAACATTCCTTGCCAGCAAAACAAAATGGGAGCTGTGGCCATTATTCCTATACCGTAAGTAGAAGCCAAAACTGCAGACGTAACAAAATCAAGCGTTGCATTAGTGAAAAGAAAAGTATTGTCGCCACGAAGGGCACTCATAACGGGGCCTACCATTGAAAGAGTACCTATGCAGAAAAGCAACACGCCGGTAGAAATGCCTTCTGCCAAAGCTGAAGACAAATGCTTGCCGATCAGATGCTTGAAACGCCCGTCCAGATTCATCATACTTCCCAAAAGTCCTCCTACTGCAAGACTAAATATAAACAAAACCGGATATTCACTTTTAGGCATATTGTTTACGCTTGTACTTATTCCCAAAACAGTAGCAGCAAGCCCCATTGCATTGTAAAGCGCACTTCTGTACTTTTCCTTGATTCCCCTCTTCAAAATAGAACCTATGATGCTACCACATATTATTGCACCTGTATTGACTATTGTTCCTATCATATACCCTATGTTTGTGTTTTGCAGTGCAAATATATCACAAACATTCCGTCAGTACAATTATATAGACTTCAGCATTGAAAAATTATGCAATTATGCAAAATAGAGAAAACATATAAGGCATATGCAAAATCCTTTTTGCAAAAAAAATAAAAAAACACCATATTTAATTGCTCAACAAGTTGTATAATATGACAATATGATTAAATTTGCAATAAAATAAGGTTGCAATGCGCAATAAGCAATTGCAAGATGTTATGTTCTTCGAGAAAAAAACTAGAAGAACGAAGTGTGCACCAACCAATAAAATGGGAAATTTTTCAGAGTGCAACACTGATAACAATTTGAAATACATCATTAATGCAAACAATTCTTTTTCATAATTTTAACTTTGATACAAAGGAAACGCTTTGAAAAAATTTCAAGAATGCAGCTACTCGTGAGAGCCGCTGCATTTTTTATTTACAGCCGTACATAAATACAAGAATCTGTACTAAATAAATTGCAGCAAATGTGTATATTTGCTGTCAAATATCTCTAATATCTAACAAATAATAATCAAACTTTTATGAGAAGAAAATTACCTTTAACCATCGTTTTCATGTCTACCCTACTCGCATTCGCCTGCAGTGGAGACATCATTGAAGATGACTCGTTTACGAGCAGAACAGAAACTGGGACTTTACTAGAGGTAGATATCGTAAAAATATCAACAGCAGGTAAAAGTGCAAATATCGAATGTGCTATTATAAGTGAAGGAACTGCCGGTATTAAACGTACAGGAATTGTTTATTCAAAAACAAATAAAAAACCTATAATAAAGGGTGAAGGATGTTCGTATAGAGCACTAATTGCAGATGACGAGGGCAATTTCAAAGGAAGCATTACAACAGTTACAGTAGATGCAATGTATTTTATCAGAGCATTTGCCATAAGCAACAATTCAGACACAATATACTCAGAAGTTGACAGTTTTAAGATTACGAAACAGAATCCTAAAATAGAGACGCTTCCGGTAGAAAACAGAGTAAAATTCGGTGCAATTGTATGTGGACGCTTCATCGATGCAGGTAACCAAGGCATAAAATCGTGGGGATGCTGTATTGCCAAACATGCTCTTCCGACATTGAAAGATACTTTTGAAGCAGCTGCAGACACAGCCAAAGACGAAGTATATCACGGAGAATTCGGTATTTTCTTCGATAATCTTACAGAAAATACCATGTACCACACAAGAGCCTACGTGATAACAGAAGAAAAAGATACAATCTACGGAGAAGACAGAATTTTCAAGACTTCCAAAGGCGGAAAATTCAACTGGGAATGGGCTTCAAACTATGAAGGCGCAGTAGCAGATGGTGCTGCAGAACGCATAAAAGTTGCTATGGACTCAGCAAAATACTACTACGACAACTATTCCAACATGGAAAAGAGAATCTATGTTGAATATAATACAGGAGTGCCTACTGCAGACTGTGCAATAACAGGATGGATGAGATTCGGTTCTAATTCACGCTACCAGTGGGTTGGTACAGCAGAACATGAATGTGCACATGCACTCGGCGTAGGAACAGCCAGCAACTGGGGAAGCCTTATGGTCAACGGTTCATGGAAAAAATCAGTGGCACAGAGAACGCAAAGAGCAATGCTCAAGGATCAGCAGCAGGTTCTTAAAGGCGACGGCATGCATTTCTGGAACGGAGGTATCAACCAGCAGGAAGAAGTTACAAACGGAACAACAAACAGCTACGGAGTAGTTATCAAGAACGAAAGAATGCTGAAGACAAACGCTCTTATTGTAAATGGAATGAGAATCGACGGACTCACAAGTTATTAATAATTAAATAGAAGAAAATGAAAGCTTTATATACAGCATCCATAATTTCAGCAATGATGCTCAACACGTTTGCAGCATCAGCTCAAGAAGAAAAAGACTCACTGATAATCGCTCAAGGAGACGAGGTTACAATGAGCACTCAGTATACCATAAGCCTCAAAAACATAAAATTCAAGACGCAAGAAGGCGAAATGACGTTAAAGGTCAGATCGGCAAGCAACGGCAGAGGAGGAAATATAACTTTCACCCCAAGCCAGATAATCTATGAAGCTGGAGATAAAAAAACAATCATTGCCGATAACCTTATTGACGGAATGGAGGCACATGATTATACCATAACAAGACTTGCAACCATTCGCGTCTTCAGAGATGGTACACAGATTGCAGCCATAAGCGACAACACATACAGAAATGAGACTCCTAGAGTCGTAGTGCTAGGTGCTGAGAATCTTGACGAAGGATACCAGATCACAATCGATAGCCAAGAAAAGAACATTGCTCCAGATATTGCTCAATATGAGAACAATATTGGCAATATGCTGACTGAATTTGATAATCTTGCAGAAGACCCGTACTGCAACAAGGGATTCATCACAACAGGAGATGGTGCTTCAGAACGCAAATTCAACACTTACGATGCAGTATACGGCGGTTGGGGATCCGAAGCCTACATGGATAATGAGGATGCCTACTCTGGAAAATACAGTATCAGACTGGAAGGACAGGCATCGTGGTCAGAAGAAGGCACAACCGGTGCTTCGCTTGAGCAGAATATAGAAATGACATCACAGAAGCCATATCTCATCAGAGCAATGGTGAAGAGCAACGGTTATGAAGGAAAAATCGGTATTGAAGGCGAAAACGCATTTATACACATAACTGACACTAAAGGTGAGTGGAAACAAGTTGAAGGTCTCCTCATCCCAGGCTCAAACAGAACAAATCTGTACATAAATAATGCAGATTTCGTGAACAACGGTACATTGCGCATCGACAATTTCGAAGTTTATGAAGGATACAGCAATACGTCAATAGGCCTTAAATCAAGCGTTCCTAGCGTATCTGTACCTGCAGGAACAAAGTGGTCGCCAAACAAGAATGTAAACGTATATATGCTGGGCCTTACCGACAACGGAAGCAGTTATTCACAAATTGACACAGCAAAAGTTAAAGTTACAGGCGGAGCATATCTTACTAAAAACGTTGAAGGTTCACAGATGTACTCAATGTATTTCCCTGGAGACCTCAACGGTATGACAGTTACAGGCTCATTCGATGGAAACAGCTACAATGAAGAACCGCTGTATAATGGCATCGACTATATACTGCAGAGATTTGATTATCCATACTTCAAGTATATAGACGAAAAAGAAACTATCACAAATGGATGCTACCTTGTTCAATTTGTTGATAATCTTGACGGACTTAATGTAAAAATGTTTTTCGGAAAAGAAAAGAGCGGTACAGAGCAGGAAGGAGAATATACATTTACAGGAAATCCAATCTTTGCAGACTATTCTCCGGAGAAAAAATTCTACAAGTTCAATGAGAGCAATCAGCGATTTGAACTTACAGAAGGTGTAAGCATCAAACCTTTTGAAGCATACATCGCTACTACAGCTTCTCAACCTGTATCCAACTTTACCCCAGACGGATCAACAGGAATACAGAGACTCAATGGTACAGATGGAAGCAGAATGAGTATAATTCCTGTCAATGGCGGCATTGAAATCAATGCAATCAAAAAGTCTGTTGTAAGCATATACAGCATTACAGGCCAGAAAATTGCAATAGAAAGAATCAATCAAGGTAGAAATACCATTAATCTTGCACCGGGTATTTATATTGTAGGTGGTAAGAAAGTAGCTGTAAAATGATAAAATAGCCCTATAAACTCTTCTTGATGGTATATAACAAATGAAGACGTGACGAATAGGAAAATGGAAAACGCTTAGAAACGGCTGTAAGTTTCTAAGCGTTTTTTATATGCAGCAAAGCTTACAACTTTGGCAATTACGACAAAATGTCAGCAAACAAAATGCTACCACAGAAGCATAAAGCAATCACGATTTACGCAAATCCATACATACAGAAACAAAAAAAGCCGAACATTGACAAAATTAACATCATATCGTAATATTCAACTAAGGAAAATCAAGAAAGATGTTACAAAAATATTGCAATAATGTCATGTTAAAAATATGCTGAACAACATGTTTTAGACCAATTTTCATTGACAAGAATCAAGAAAGAAGCGTTTTTTCTGCTATAAAGCATGTTTTATTTGCAAAACGAAATTTTGCGACCGTATATTTGCAGCGTTTTAGGAAAGGATTAGGATAACAAGGTCAAGCTCTGTGAAGAACTGATAGGCCTAAGCAGGAAAGCGCAAAAGCGACCTGCAGAGAGAAAAAAAAGGATTACAAAATTAAAAAGGTAAAAAGATTGATTATTATGAGAAAGTTTGTGACAATAGTATGCGCAACTGCAGCTATAGCTGCCAGCGCACAGGAAATCGAAACAAAGCCATTCAGCAAAACGTATATAGACGTTCCAGCTAGAGTACGCTTTGTCAAAGGTAACGAGTATTCAGTAAGAGTTAACACCAACGACAAAGAAATGGCAAGCAACATACAGTGCACATTGAAAGACGGTGTACTCTCATTCGAATACAAAGATTTGAATGCAAAGAACAACACAGAAGTTGAACCAGGAAAGTCTGTATTCGATGCAAAATCAGGAAGCTACTTCTACGGCATCGACATGATGGACAATCTGCTCCACGGTGACGGCAAAGAAGGCTCAGAACTTGTAATCACTGTTACTTCACCAGAAAAGCCGGTGTTTACAACATCAAAGAGCATGGAAGCTATGCCATACAACAAAAAGAGAAGCAGAAAAGCTTAATAGATGGTATTCCAATACATGAATACATCTAACAGCTATAAATAAATATCCTAATCCCATAAAGGATAACGGACAGACAATATTCTGACAAAAAGGTTTCATAATACAGAATATAACGACAGAGCATCTTTTCATTCAATGAGGAGATGCTCTTTTTTCATACAAACCATTTTTACCGAACTTACAAGTTACTACGGAAATACAAGTATATATGGCTGGATTTACGTTAACACTTCATGTACTTTACTTGAGCGCATAAATAAATACTGTTTCAAAAAGTGTATCTGAAGCAGTATCCATAAAATCAGGCATAAATATAAAAAATAAACATGCCAACTTTAAATACCGTAAAATGGGGTTGATTCCATAACTATATACGCCTATATTTGAGCAATACGCACTGAAGAAACTTACTATAAAACCCTGTACTGCAAACAAAATCATTGCTGATATACAAAAAAGCCACCGGACAAGAATATCCAGTGGCTTATGAATTTTAATTATATCTACCGATAAGTACAAACAACACTGCAAAACATGCTGTCAGCAATTATAGGCAGATGCTTTATCTTTTATCTTACAGGTCTGATTACGAATGAGAAGTCGTAGTTCTGATAAGGCATCTGGTACTCTTTGCAAGGCCATGCACCCCAGCTGTTTACACATCCCATACCCATCTGCTTCTGAGCAACGTGTACGGTTGTAAGATCTCTTGGAGTAAGGTCTCCAGAATGTCTCTGAACAGCATACTTGTCATTTCCAGAAGAAAGGTCTTCTGTAAGGTAATTCAAGCTCTTGCACTCCATTGATGCATTGCTGAAGAACTCGAGTCCCTTACCTGCGTTGTCAAGAACCTTCCAGTAGCGTACTTCAGTCTTATTACCAGATTCCTGTGGACGAACGTATGGATAATACTGGTCAGCAACCTTCTGAACATAATGTCCGAGACGTGCAAAATTGTTTCTGTCGATGTAGTTCTCCTGAGGACCCTTACCGTAGAAATCAATTACGCTATATTCAGCCGGCATAGCCATTTCCATACCGTAACGCAAGAGCTGTGGCTTTTCCTTAGCTTCAGGATCAACAGTAAGCTTTTCGTTAACGATAACATCACCAGTAGAAGTGATTGTATAAGTCATTGCAAGCTTAGAGCTTGTAGCGCTTATTTCATACTCAGCATTAACCTTGTAGTTATCACCATCCTGCTCATACTTGAATGAAGTCATCTTCATATATGGATTATTCCATGCACCAAATTTGTTCTGGAACTGAGCACCGTAATCATTATCTGTTGGAGCACGCCAGAAATCAGGCTTAAGCTGGTAACCGTCCTTCATCATTGCCTTACCGTCAACATCTATGTAAGAGATGAAACCATTCCACTTGTCGAAAGTAACATCAACACCATTAGCACTTACCATGAGGCTTCTGAGCTGATCGTCAATTTCAATCTTACCGTTACCCTTTTCAGCTGCAACCTTATTGAGTTCAGGGAACTGATAGTCTGAAAGCTTAAGCTGTTCAGTTGCTATTACATAGCCTTTGTCAAGAAGCGGTTCGTCAGAATCAAGTGCAAAATCGATGTTGCATACAACTTCTTTTCCTTCGAGATCCTTATTCTTCAAGGCCTTTGCGATATCTGAAATCTTAACAACTTTTCTTGCATGAGGAGCAATCTTGAGCTTGTTTACGTCAACAGAACCCTCATAAACCTTCTTTCCTTCAGCTTCAATTGTATAGTTGAGAGTAACATTCTGTATTGGAGCAAAGAAGTTTTCGTTGTAGATTTCAATCTGTCCAGACTTCAAATTCTTAGGAGTTACCCATATATTCTGGTAGAAATACTTAACCTCATAAGCATGCGGATTAGGATTTCTGTCTGGACTGATTACACCGTTCACACAGAAGTTGTGGTCTGATGCAGGGAAGCGTCCCCAATCACCGCCATAACCATAAATGTCCTTACCTGTCACCTTACTCTTTGTTCTGATGCTCTGGTCGATGAAGTCCCAGATATATCCACCCTGATACTTTGGATATTTTCTTACGAGATCCCAATACTCCTTGAATCCACCTACAGAGTTACCCATCGCATGAGCATACTCGCACTGGATGAGCGGACGAGGATTGTCACCCTTTGAATAGCTTTCACATCCTTCGTATCCGTAGTACATAGGGCAGAAGATATCAGTTTTCTTGTTCTGTCCTGCCTGCTCGTACTGTACAGGACGGCTAGGATCGTAAGCCTTTACCCAGTCATAAGCATCTTCAAAATTCTTTCCGTAACCAGCCTCATTACCAAGACTCCATACAATGATACAAGGATGGTTCTTGAAAGACATTACGTTGTGCTGATTACGCTCGATGTGTGCAGTGTGATATGATTCATTCTTTGCAAGAGTTGTTTTTCCATATCCCATTCCGTGGCTTTCGATGTTTGCCTCAGCAGTAACGTAGATACCATATTCATCGCAAAGGTCATACCAGCGCGGATCGTTAGGATAGTGGCATGTACGGTCAGCATTGACATTAAGCTTCTTCATCATCTGAATGTCCTGAACCATTCTTTCGTATGTAATGTTGTAACCCTGGTCCGGATCAATTTCGTGACGGTTCACACCCTTGATAAGTACAGGCTGTCCGTTTACAAGAAGCTGTGCATTCTTGATTTCAATCTTTCTGAAACCGACATTCTGAGGAATAACTTCAATAACCTTGTCACCATCCTTCAATGTTGCATAAAGCTTGTAGAGGTTTGGAGTTTCAGCAGTCCACTTGAGAGGATTCTTTACATTGAAATCCATTTCTGCCTTTCCGCCTGAAATTGTCTGAGTCTTCTCAACAACCACCTTGCCCTGCTTGTCCTTCAGTGCAACAGTGATCTGCTTGCCTTCTGCATTGGCTGTTGCGAACTTCACGTTGAGTGTACCGTTCTTGTACTTGCTGTCAAGATCAGGAGTAATAAAGAGGTCCTGAATGTAGCTTGCAGGACGTGCATACAGATATGACTCGCGTGCAATACCGCTGAGACGGAAGAAATCCTGGTCCTCAAGATATGAACCGTCGCACCATCTCATGATCTGGAGAGCAATCAGGTTCTCTCCCGGCTTTACAAACTTAGTGATGTCGTATTCAGAAGCCACCTTGCTGTCTTCAGAATATCCAACATACTTGCCGTTGACATATACTGTAACGTTGCTTGTTGCAGAACCTATATGCAGGAACACATTCTCTCCATTCCAAGAAGCCGGAATATTGATCTTGCGTCTGTATGAACCGACATGGTTGTTCTTGTCTTCAACCATAGGTGGATTAGAATTGAACTGGTTTGCCCATGCATAACCTGTATTCTTGTACAAAGGATATCCGTAGCCGTTGAGTTCCCAATGTCCAGGAACTGAAATTTCATCCCACTTTGAATCATCGAAATCAACTGCAAAGAAATTTTCAGGACGATCGTTTGCATCCTTCACCCAATTGAATTTCCATTTTCCATCGATGGAAAGAAAACGCGAAGAAGAATCTTTCTTGCCCTTCTGAGCAAGCTGGTCGCTTTCGTAGGCAAAATAGTTTGCCACATTGTCAAGACGATTTTCTGCATTGACTCTCGGGTCGAGCCACTTAGGCGCATTCTGTGCATAAGCGAACAAGCTTCCGAAAATCAAGCTTGACAAAAGAAATCTTTTAATGTTCATAATTTTTGTTATTTGGTTTTACAATAGTTTCAACAGGTTAAAAACTTAAAACAAAGATAGATGATTTTATAAAACAATACAAAATAGCTAAGGCTTATTAATAATTATTCATAAAAAAGCACATAAGTTTTACAACTATTATATAAGGTAGATAGCCAAACTCCTACCTTTGCAAATATGGAAATATATTTTATCAGACATACATCAGTCGACGTCACACCGGGATATTGCTACGGCAATACCGACGTTGAAACAAAATCCTCGTTCGCGGAAGAGGCAGAATGCGTTAAAGGCAAGCTTTCAGATCTCAAATTCGATCAAGTATACACCAGTCCGCTGTCCAGAGCAGTAAAACTTGCAGCATATTGCGGCTATGGCGATGCTGTACACGATGCACGGCTTAAAGAACTGAATTTCGGTGAATGGGAAATGAAAAACTACGATGAACTTTATGCAAACGACGAAAGATTCAAGAGTTGGAGCAACAATTATCTGACCGAACGTTGCCCTGAAGGAGAATCATTCAGCGATTTGTTCTCCAGAGTGGAAGATTTTATAAATGAGACAAAAAAACAAGGATATGAACGCATTGCAGCATTCTGTCATGGGGGAATCCTGGCCTCTGCAATGCTGATAGCCGGCATTGTGGACAAAGAAAATCTCTTCAGCAATATTCCTCCATACGGGAGCGTCATCAAAATTGAAATCTGAAGTGTATAATTCAGCATATTCTTATCTGAGCAGATGCGCGCGACGGCGTCTGCACATAAATACGAGCGCTCAAAAGCAAAATTGCGAGACCGCGCAAATATTTTTCCGAGCGCCCGTAATTTTATAAAATGCGTAATTTAACCGGACAATATGTTCTGTACTGAAGCACAACGTGCAAACTGACGTTTACATTAGATTATTCCACTTTTTTTACGTATTTTTGCAGTTGTACGCATGCATTGCACATGCACGAAAATCTGTACTAAACGGTATACTATGATGAAACAAAAAACAAGACAAAACAAAAACAAGATTTCATTCTCGGCAGACTTACAGCAGAAAAAAGAAAAAGAAAATGCCAAGAAACGAGAAATATCAATTTCTCCAAGAATCATTAAACTCATGCCTTTCATCTATGGGGCATTGTTCTGCATCATAAGTTGGATTTTCCTGACGTATTCCAACGGCGACTACCTCTATGCAGTTCAAGAACGCTCGCTTTTCCTAGACACTTCGCAGTTCTTCGAAGAACGAACAAGCGTGCCTGGAGGTTTCCTAGAATGGGTCGGATGTTTCCTAACACAGCTGTTCTATTATCCTTGGCTCGGTGCGCTCGTACTGGTCTTGCTCTGGGGCATCATAATAGCTTTAAGCTTCAGAGCGTTCAAGATACCGGCAAAATGTGCAGTTCTGACAATCATTCCACCGGCACTTCTTCTCTGTTCGGTTGTTGATTTGGGATACTGGATGTATTACATCAAATTGCCAGGATATTGGTTCACAGGTACAGTAGGTTTCACCGTAACAGTTTTGGCTACAGCAGGTTACACACTATTAAAGACAAAGACAGCCGCACGTGAAGCTGTACTTCTGCTTTGGACATGTCTGGCCTACCCTCTTTTCGGTTGGTACGCACTGCTCGCAACAGTCTATATGCTCATCATCGACTTGACAGAAAAGGATTTGGACACTTCGAGAAAAGCAGTTAGATCCGTCGTCGCCGTCCTGTCAATAATATTAGTGCCAATAGCAAGCTACTATCTGCTCTACTCCGGAACACGCATGGCCGACATGTGGAAAGCTGTATTCCCTATTTTCGAATCAAGTAGAGTCATATCTACATCGCTCAGTCTCCCATTCGTTTTCATGGCCCTGCTTCCGGCAATATACCTTGCACTGTCAAGGTTGTTGCAGACAAAAGGCGGATGCAGTCCGATATGCGGAAAATCAGGCACACTCCGCTTTGCAGTGGCTCAACTTGCCGTTATAGCTGTAGCAGTTGCTGTTGTGCGCGGTGGATGGTACGATAACTACAACTTCCACTCCGAACACAGAATGTACAAACTTGCCGACGAGCAAAAATGGGAAGACGTACTTGTGGAAATGGCTGCAAATCCGGGCACTCCGACACGACAGATGGTTATGTGCAAAAACATAGCATTAATGAAAGTGGGACGTTGCGGAAACGAAATGTTCAGATACAGCAACGAAGGTGAACCTCCTTACGTATTCGATTCACTCAGAGTGAAGATGGTTGAAACTGCGGCCCCAATGATCTACTACAACTACGGAAGATGCAATTTCTGCTACCGCTGGTGTATAGAAAACAGCGTGGAATACGGTTTCAACGTCAACGGACTCAAATATTTGATCAGAAGTTCCATATTGAGCGGTGAATACAAAGTGGCAGAAAAATACATCAACATGCTCAAGCACACTACATTCCACAAGGAATGGGCTGAGCATTTCGAGCAATTCGTACGCGACCCAAAACTCATAGCTCAAAACGAAGAGTTCAAACTGATTCTCCCACTCAGGAAATTCAAGGATGTTCTTGACGGCGATGAAGGTTTGTGCGAGATGTATTTGCTCAACTATTTCAGTAATTCGCAAAATCCCGAACCGATGTTTCAGGAACAGACACTGGTATATGCACTCGTTTCGAAAGACATTGACCGTTTCTGGAAAAGGTTCTTCCAATATGCAACGCTTCACATCAAGGAACCGATGCCGATACACTATCAGGAAGCAGCATTCCTGTACGGAAATCTGGAAAAGACTGTCGACATCAGCAAGATGCCATTCGACAGAGACAGAATTCTCGGACGCTTTGCCAACTTCCAAAGAGCTTCACAAATGTATGCGCGTGAAGGAATGAGCGTGGAGCAGATGGGCGAAGCCATGAGATCGGAATTCGGAGACACATTCTGGTGGTTCTACTTCTTCTGCAAAGGAGTCAAGTCTTATTGATGAGAAGCAGAACACATATATACCATTCACACAGAAAGCAATTTTAAAGAAAGAATATGAAAAAACTAATCATAACAGCCATTTGCGCAGTCGCTCTGCTTGCCAGCTGCACATCACCATCGGTACCCGACAGCTACAATGAGGCACAGCGCAAACCAAAAATATATCCGGAATACACAGATGTGACTATTCCATGCAACATCGCACCAATGAATTTCATGGTGGCAGAGAATTGCGAAGAGGCAGTAGCCAAATTCACATACGGCAACGAAGAAGCTGTATACGGCGATGGAACAAAAATCATCATACCAGAAAATGATTGGAAAAACATGACAGCCGAAGCGAAAGGCAAAAGCATAAAAGTGGATGTCTACACTAGAAACGGAGGGTCATGGACAAAATTCAAGACTTTCAGCCTCAACGTGGCAGCCGACGAGATAGCCCCATACATCTCCTACAGACTCATTCCGCCATCATACGTAGCATACGAGAAACTTACAATAGACCAGAGAAATCTCACCAATTTCGAGGAAAAGACTATTTACAACAACATGATTGTCTCGACAGAGAACAACGGGCAATGCATAAATTGCCATTCGTATCAGAATTACAAGACGGACAACATGCAGTTCCACATGCGTCAGGGATTCGGCGGAACAATGATTGTTGTCGACGGAAAACCTAAGAAAGTAGATCTGAAAACAGATAAGACAATAAGCGCCGGTGTTTATCCGGCATGGCATCCAAAGAAGAAGCTGATTGCCTACTCTACGAACAACACCGGACAATCATTCCACACAAAAAACAGGAACAAGGTGGAAGTTCAGGATACAGAGAGCGACATCATACTCTACGATGTAGAAAAGAATGAAGTAAGCATCATAGAGAACGACTCAAACGAGCTCGAAGTATTCCCATGGTGGAGTCCCGACGGCAAGGAACTGTATTTCTGCTCTGCACATTTCGAGTACAAGGACACCACAGCCCACGAGACAGAGATGATAAAGAGATACAAGGAAGTGAAATACGACATCTACAAGAAGTCTTTCAACGCAGAAACAAAGCAATTCGGACCTCGCCAGCTCGTATTCAAAGCTTCGGAAATGGGCATGAGTGCAACATTCCCTAGAATAAGTCCAGACGGACGTTATCTGCTGTTTGCAATGGGCAACTGGGGATGCTTCCACATCTGGCATCCGGAATCAGACCTGTACATAATGGACCTTAAGAGCGGAAACGTACGCAAGCTGGAAAATGTAAACAGCAGTGAAGCAGAAAGCTATCATTCCTGGTCGAGCAACGGCAGATGGATTATATTCGGAACACGACGCGACGAAGGAAACTTCACTCGTCCGTATATTGCATATTTCGACAAGAACGGCAAGGGCTACAAGGCTTTCGAAGTTCCTCAGAAAGATCCGGAATTCTATCAGACATGCACATACAGCTACAATATACCTGAATTCATGGTTGAACCGGTAAAGATTTCACCGCAGAAGTTTGCTGACACAGCTAAACGTGATGCAATAAAAGCTGTATTTAAAGATTGAAACTACTAACAACCAATATTATTCTAAACATATCATGACAACAAAAATCATTCTCTCGACAGCTCTGATGCTGTGCGCGGCTTCAGCATCGGCACAAGGTACCGCAGAAGACTACCAACGTGCCTTTCAGCTAAGCGGAAAATACTCGAACGCCATGACAAACGGCGATGTCAGCGCACAGGCCATAAGGGGCACACACAGATTCTGGTACACAGTAACTGAAAATGACGGAATCGCCTACAAACTTGTAGATGCTGAAAAAAAGACCTGCAGCGAGCTCCTTAATCCGGAGACATTGGCCAAGGTTATCAAAGAACAGACTGGAGAGAATCTGAACGGGAAATATCTCAGACTTAACAACATGTGGGTTGATGAAAACAACAATGCACACTTCCAGCTCAGGAAGCGCCATTGGACATACAACATCAGCAACAACGAACTGACAAAGGGCGACACCATATATGACCGTCCATACAGACATTGGATGGTTGTGCCTGAAGAAAAAGACGGTGTATCGCTTTCACCTGACAGAAAACAAGAAATTTTCTTCAAAGACAACAACCTGTACATCAGAGACAAGGAGAGCAAGGAAGAGAAACAGCTCACCAGCGATGGATGTGAAGAGAATTACTATTCTTCATACGGAAGATGGTCGGATGACGGAAGATACTACGCAACGGTCAAAATCAAGCCCGCTCCGAAAAGATATGTATACTTCATCGAATCATCTCCGAAAGATCAGCTACAGCCGAAGCTTCACAAGCAAGAATACGCAAAACCTGGCGATTCACTCAACTTCAGAGTTCCTGTAATAATTGATGTAAAGACTCAAAAGGTCACAATACCTTCTACAGAGCTGTTCAACAGCCAGTACTACGTTACTGCGCCACAGTGGGAAAAAGACAACAAGAATGTGACATTCGAGTTCAACGAACGCGGACATCACCACTACAGAGTGCTGGAACTCTCATCTGAAACCGGCAAGGTCAGAACAATCGTGGAAGAAAGCAGTCCGAAGTATGTCAACTACAACAGACATTTCAGATATGATTTCAGCGACGGAAGCAAGATGATATGGATGAGCGAACGCGACAACTATAACCATCTGTATCTCTACGATGTAAAAACAGGAAAAGTTATCCGTCAGATAACCAAAGGTCCGTGGTACGTAAGAGGCGTACAGAGGGTCGATGAAAAGAACGGTGTGATATACTTCTCTGCAAACGGTATGAACAAGGACGAAGATCCGTACCTCATACATTACTACAAAATCGGAATCAACGGAAAAGGTCTGAAGTGCCTTACCCCTGAAGAGGGCAATCACAAAGCAATCTTTACAGACGACATGAAGTATCTGATAGATATATATTCAACTGTTCAGAATCCACCGGTTGCTGTACTGCGCTCTTCGAAAGACGGAAAAATCATCAAAAACCTCGAAAAGGCCGACATCAGCAAACTTGAGGCTAACGGATGGAAAGCTCCTGAAGTATTCGTAGCAAAGGGCCGCGACGGAAAGACTGATATGTGGGGTATCATACAGAGACCTTCAAATTTCGATCCGAACAAGAAATATCCTGTAATCGAATATATCTATTCTGGACCTGGCGACCAGTATGTTCCTAAATCATTCACTCCGATGAACTGGAACATGGCACCTCTTGCCGAACTCGGCTTCATTGTCGTACAGCTTGACGCAATGGGAACATCATTCAGAAGCAAGGAATTTGAAGAAGTCTGCTACAAGAATCTCAAGGATGCAGGTTTCCCTGACAGAATTGCATGGATAAAGGCTGCAGCCGAGAAATATCCTTACATGGATGCAGAGAACGTTGGTATATTCGGTGCTTCGGCCGGCGGACAAGAATCACTTACGGCACTTCTGTTCCACGGCGATTTCTACAAGGCAGCATACTCAAGCTGCGGATGCCACGACAACAGAATGGACAAGATCTGGTGGAACGAGCAGTGGATGAGCTACCCTATCGACAGCAGCTACATTGAATGTTCAAACGTAGAAAATGCATACAAGCTTAACAGACCGCTGATGATTGTTGTAGGAGAACTTGACGACAACGTAGACCCTTCATCAACAATACAGGTCGTAAATGCATTGCAGAAAGCAGGAAAAGACTTCGAACTTGTATATCTGCCAGGTGAACGCCATACGATGGGAGGCAGTTATGGAGAACACAAACGCTATGACTTCTTCGTGAAGAACCTGCTGAAGGTAACCCCTCCTTCATGGGAAGAACTGAAGAAAATGAAATAATCACCTAGAAGGTGAAATAACATACAAATGGCAGAGAATGACCGAAAGGCTTTTCTCTGCCATTTGTCTTAACAGTAAACCGTTTATCTTACAAGAATCTTACTATAGAATCCTAACTATCAAGCGCACATTACGTAAGAAAAACAAAAAAAACGCGCAACAGGACAAATCCTTATCAATCAATATAGCTAACTTTGCATAGATTTTCTGTTGAACAGCCTGCTTTTGCATTTTAACAGGTCTATATTGACAAAAAAACGTCAAACTCATACAGGCCTTTCAGATGACTCTTCTACACTTATACATGAGAGCATCATCCTTTGCATAAGCGTTATCAGCATCTTGATTTTACCAACATTATATAAATCTTAAGAGAAAGGAAGAAACGTGGCAAAGAAAGCACCAAACGAACTAGGAACAGAAAAAATAGGCAAACTGCTTATGATGTATGCAGTGCCTGCCGTTATTGCGATGACCGCATCATCGCTGTACAATATGGTGGACAGCATCTTTATCGGACGCGGAGTCGGCCCGCTGGCAATCTCCGGACTCGCAGTAACATTCCCTATCATGAACCTCTCGGCCGCATTCGGAGCGATGGTTGGTGTCGGCGGTTCAACCCTCATGTCAGTCAAACTCGGCCAAAAAGACTATGATGTCGCAGAAAAGGTTCTGGGAAATGTCGTGATGATGAATATTATTGTCGGTATTGCATTTGCAGTAGTTGCCATAATATTTCTCGATCCGATACTTATCTTTTTCGGAGCAAGCGAAAACACTGTAGGCTACGCACGCCAGTACATGTTTATCATTCTTTTGGGCAATGTGGTAACACACCTCTACTTAGGTCTGAACTCTATAATCAGATCGACAGGCCACCCCAACATGGCAATGATAGCAACAATTGCAACAGTTATCGTCAATGCCATTCTTGACCCTATATTCATCTATGTTTTCAAATGGGGCATTGCCGGGGCCGCCATAGCTACCATCATTGCACAGGTCATATCATTGGTATTCGTTGTGCACGTGCTGTCGGATAAGAGTGAAGCAGTACATTTCAAACAAGGAATATTCAAGCTCAAAAAACGAATCATAAAGAACATAACAGCAATAGGCCTCTCACCTTTCTGTATGCAGATATGCGCATGCATGGTTGTGATTCTCATAAATAAAGGACTAAAAGAACATGGAGGTGACCTTGCAATCGGTGCATACGGGATTGTGAACCGTATAGTATTCTTGTTCGTGATGATTGTTTTGGGTATTACCCAAGGTATGCAGCCTATAGCCGGATACAACTTCGGTGCACAGAAATATGAACGTGTCACACAAGTATTCAAGTACGCATGCATATATGCGACAATAGTTATGACTTGCGCATTCATCATAGGCGAATTCTTCCCTGACGCAGTTGTGCGTCTCTTCACAACAGATGAAACGCTCATACGCATCGCAAACGAAGGCATGAGAATAGTTGTAGTCACCTACCCTATTGTAGGTTTCCAGATGGTTACCGGAAACTTCTTCCAGAGCCTTGGAATGGCTAAAAAGAGTATATTTATATCTGTTACAAGACAGTTGCTGTTCCTCGTACCGCTTCTCGTAATTCTTCCACCAATATTTGGAACAAAGGGAGTATGGATGAGCATGCCTATAGCCGACTGCATCGCTGTCGTGATAGCAGCCGTCATGTTGCACAGATTCTATAAGAGCGGTTCATTCAAAACGCAGACCTCACTATAAGAAACAACAATGAAAGCGTTAGGCTTAAACTATTAGAAATATGGACAATTACGTAATAACAATAGGACGAGAACTAGGAAGCGGAGGAAAGCATATAGGCGAAATCATGGCCAAACAGCTCAACATTCCGATATACGACAGGCGACTTCTGGACATGGCCGCTCAGGAAAGCGGATTCAACAAGGAAATATTCCAAAAAGCTGATGAAATATCCGACAAGAGTCTTCTTGCATCTGCCATAAGAAGCATAAGCAGTTCTGTTGCCTCAATGACAAACTTTTACAAGAACAGCATGAGCAAGGATTCACTGTTTCAGTTCCAATCGGATGCAATACGCGAAAAAGCCAAGACTGAAAGCTGCATAATAGTCGGACGATGTGCCGATTATATACTGCGCGATCACCCGCGTCATATAAACATATTCATCAGAGCCGACAAAGAAGACAGAATAAGATTCATCAGCGAACGCTACAACATAACAAAGGCTGAAGCAGAGAAAAAAATTGAAAAAGTGGACGACCAACGCTCCGAATATCACGATTTCTACTGCGAAACCAATTGGGGAGACAGCAGAGCATACGACATTTGCGTAAATTCGTCAATTCTTGGAGCAGAAAGAACTGCTCAATATTTGCTTGAATATGTCAAAGAAGCTCTGAAAATCTGAAAAATCAGAAGAAAATATCTGACTACTGATTAATATAGCATCAAAATATAACAGTTTCACATAAGAACCGTTTCTGCATTGCATGTGTTGCACATGTTGCAGAAACGGTTCTTTTTTTGGGGGGGGGGAATATTTTCAAAAGTATATTGCCTGTTCTACACGCTAGTCCAAACTACGGCGACAAGGACTACAGCATAACATTTGAAGAAATCAATTTATTACCATTTGTTAATCTTTATGTCCATGCATAGAACTAACTTTGTACTTGAATGCAACACAAACGGAAACAAGGTTCTATGGAAATGGAAAAAATGAAAGACGACATTGACTTCAGTTCAATGAAAGTATCACATCTGTTCGTAAAACTTTTCGTTCCGACATTGCTCGGAATGATTTCATCAGCTGTATTCATTATTACAGACGGAATATTCGTGGGAAAAGGTATCGGAAGCAATGCTCTTGCAGCCGTCAACATAACCGCTCCGCTGTCTCTCATGAGTACCGGGATTGCGCTTATGTTCGGTATAGGTGCTTCAGTAGTAGCATCTATACACCTCTCTCACGGCAAGCTCAAAAGTGCAAGAATAAACATTACACAATCACTTGCAGCATCAGCTATAATCATAGCAGTTTATTCAGCTATACTGCTTTGGGACATAGACTCAACGGCATATTTCTTAGGATGCACGGAGCATCTTCTTCCACTTGCTACAGAATATATGAAATGGTTCGTTCCGTTTCTGATATTCTGTACCACATTAAGCACGGGAATGTTCTTCATCAGACTTGACGGATCGCCCAACTATGCTATGATGTGCAACATCATACCAGCAGTTATAAACATCATACTAGACTACGTATTTATTTTCATATTCCAATGGGGCATGTTCGGTGCCGCATTGGCCACAAGTCTGGGATACATAGCTGGAGCAATGATGATAATCCTTTACCTGTCTTCTTCCAGACATGCAGTCAGATTCATAAGGATAAAAGCCAGCATGAAAAGCATGATGCTCACTCTGCGCAACATTGGATACATGTGCAGACTAGGTGTATCATCATTTCTTTGCGAAACAGCCATTGCGGCAATAATGTTCATAGGCAATGCCACATTCATCAAATATCTAGGCGAAGACGGTGTAGCGGCCTACAGCGTAGCATGCTATCTGCTACCAATAATATTCATGGTCTATAACGCTGTTGCACAATCTGCACAGCCGATTCTAAGCTATAATTACGGTATAGGCGACAAGGAGCGCATACGCACAGCATTCAGAATATCCATGTCAACAGCCATTGCATGCGGAACGACAGTTTTCATTGCATTTATACTATTCGGAGGAAACATCGTGGCAATGTTCCTGACACCAGGAACCCAGGCATACAAAATTGCAGTTGAAGGCCTCCCACTATTCGGGTGCGGATTCATATTCTTCGGCATCAATATTGTTCTGACAGGATATCTTCAAAGTATGGAAAGAGACATTCCGGCAATGTGCATAACCATACTGCGTGGATATGTTCTGACCGCCATCTGCTTCACCCTGTTGCCTGCAATATGGGGCAGATACGGCATTTGGCTATCGGTACCAGCATCAGAAGCCATAACGTTCATGTCTGCATCAGCATTCTTCATGATAAGCAGAATGTGGAAGAAGCATGCAAGAATCGCTTAATATTTACGTTATGTCAAATAAGCGGAGGGAAAAGAATGGAAAACAACAGCATACAAACAAGCAACATCACAGAGCTTTTCAGCTTAAAACACGGCATTGAAATAAAAGATGCTGAAGAACTTCTGGCAGTAATGGAAGAAGTTCACTACAGAAAAGGTGAAATTCTCATGCATGAAGGAGAAGTGTGCTCTTCTTTCTACATCATAAAAGACGGCCTTTGGAGAGGTTTCTACATGAGAGACGGCAATGATACATCACTATGGTTTGCCTATGAAGGTGAAACAATATTTTCCACCTCGGGATACATATCCAATAAACCTTCAATGGTATCAATTGAGGCGATGACAGACAGCACTCTCTACAAGATAAGTAAAAACGAGCTGGAGACTTTTTTCTGTTCGTCCATATCCAGAGCGAACATGGGAAGACATATTTTCGAAAAGGAGTTTCTGGCTATAGAAGAAAAACTAATAAACACAGGCTCCCCACAAGCAAAAGAGCGCTATCTAAAGCTTCTTGAAAAGGACCCGGAACTGCTGAAGCACGTTCCCCTTAAACACATTGCCTCTTACCTGTACGTCACACCGCAGTCATTGAGCCGAATTAGGGCCGATATTGCAAAAAATACAGACTAGCCGGTCTAAAATTCTTCAAAATATTATATACCATGAAAAAAGAAAAGGAATAAGCCTCTACGACTTATTCCTTTTCTTTTTATCTGTCATCCGTCAGTACAATCATGTATCAAAACACGATTGCACCAACGAAAACATTTCTATCAATCTTCGTTCAAGATCTTCATTATTTCACAAGCCGATCTTGCAACAGATGTACCAGGACCGAATATTGCAACAACTCCAGCCTTATAGAGGAAGTCATAATCCTGAGCAGGGATAACACCTCCGGCAATTACGAGAATATCCTCACGACCAAGCTTCTTGAGTTCTTCGATAACCTGTGGAACAAGAGTCTTATGTCCAGCAGCCAAAGAACTTACTCCGAGTACATCTACGTCATTCTCTACAGCCTGACGTGCAGATTCTGCCGGTGTCTGGAACAAAGGTCCCATGTCGACGTCAAAACCGCAGTCAGCATAACCTGTAGCACAAACCTTTGCACCTCTGTCGTGTCCGTCCTGACCCATCTTTGCTATCATGATACGAGGACGGCGACCGTTCTTCTGAGCAAACTGCTCTGTCATCTGACAAGCAACCTCAAAGTCCTTGTCATGCTTGCTTTCTGATGAATACACGTTGCTTATAGTTCTAATTACAGCCTTATAACGTCCTACGACAGCTTCGCAGGCATCTGATATCTCACCCAAAGTACAACGTACTCCGGCAGCCTTCACAGCCAAATCAAGGAGGTTCTTCTCAGACTTCTTGCCATCCTTGAATTCCTGTACACATGCTGTGATTTCAGCCAAAGCTTCCTTGCACGCATTTTCGTCACGTGATGCACGCAATTTTGCCAAGTTCTCTTCCTGCTGCATACGTACAGCTGTATTGTCGACTTCAAGGATATCGATAGGATCCTCGTGGTCAAGACGATAACGGTTCACACCGACAATAGTCTGAGTACCTGAGTCGATACGAGCCTGAGTACGAGCCGCAGCTTCCTCGATTCTCATCTTAGGGAGTCCTGTCTCGATAGCCTTAGCCATACCGCCGAGCTTCTCGATTTCCTGAATATGTTCCCAAGCCTTGTGTACAATCTCGTTGGTCAGAGTCTCAAGATAGTAAGAACCTGCCCATGGATCGATTTCCTTGCAGACCTTTGTCTCGTTCTGGATATAAATCTGCGTATTGCGCGCGATTCTTGCCGAGAAGTCAGTAGGCAGAGCGATAGCCTCATCGAGCGAATTGGTGTGGAGTGACTGAGTGTGACCGAGCACAGCAGCCATAGCCTCAATACAAGTACGTCCGACATTGTTGAACGGATCCTGCTCCGTGAGCGACCATCCTGATGTCTGTGAGTGAGTACGCAAAGCCATAGACTTAGGATTCTTTGCACCGAAGCTCTTCACAATCTTAGCCCAAAGCAGACGTCCTGCACGCATCTTGGCAATCTCCATGAAGTGATTCATGCCGATAGCCCAGAAGAATGAAAGACGAGGTGCGAACGCATCGATATCGATTCCGGCATTGACACCTGCACGCAGATAGTCTATACCATCTGCAAGCGTATAAGCCAGCTCGATATCGGCTGTAGCACCAGCTTCCTGCATGTGGTATCCAGAGATAGATATAGAGTTGAACTTAGGCATCTTCTGAGAAGTATATTCGAAGATGTCTGCAATAATCTTCATTGAGAATGCAGGCGGATAGATGTAAGTATTGCGCACCATGAACTCCTTGAGGATATCGTTCTGGATTGTTCCGGCCATTTCCTCAAGCTTTGCACCCTGCTCCAATCCGGCGTTGATGTAGAACGCAAGAATAGGAAGAACGGCACCGTTCATTGTCATTGATACAGACATCTTGTTGAGAGGAATACCTTCGAAAAGCACCTTCATGTTCTCAAGCGAGCAGATTGAAACTCCAGCCTTACCGACATCGCCTACCACACGTTCGTTGTCAGGGTCATAACCACGGTGTGTAGGAAGGTCGAATGCGACAGAAAGTCCCTTCTGTCCGCTCGCAAGATTGCGGCGATAGAAAGCATTTGACTCCTCAGCCGTTGAGAATCCGGCGTACTGACGGATTGTCCACGGACGGAAAGGATACATCATCGAATACGGACCGCGCAGATATGGAGGTATACCTGCTGTAAAGTCCAGATGTTCCATTCCTTCGAGATCCTCCTTAGTATAAACCGGCTGTATATCTATCTGCTCAGGCGTGCGCCAGTTGGCAGTAATGCCGTTTTCCTTCTGCCATTCCTGTCCGTTACGGGCATGAATGCCTGCATATATATCTATGTTGTTGAAATTCTGTCTCATTTGATTCCCAATTTAGCGTTATACTCCTTCAATGTCTCCAGCTGATTGACCTTAACGTGTATGAAGTTCTCTATGCCTGCAGCCTTCAGTTCGTCAGAGCAAGCCGGTGCACCGGCAACAACAAACATAGCTCTGCCGTTGAGAGCCTTGAATGCAGGAATAGCATATTCAGCATACTCGTCGTCGCTTGAACATATAACAACAATGTCAGCATTTGCCTTCACAGCAGCTTCTACACCCTCTTCCACTGTTGGGAATCCGAGATTGTCGATTACCTTATAACCGGCGCATGCAAGGAAGTTGCAAGAGAACTGTGCCCTGGCCTGACGCATTGCAAGATTTCCGATTGTAAGCATGAATGCCACCGGCTGCTTGCCGCTGTTCTCTGTCTGCAGACGAAGTGCTTCGAATTCGCTTGCCATACGGTCCTTGTTGAGTGCAGTGATAGACGCCTCACCCTCATGGTGACCGCATCCGCACTTGCATCCGCATGTTGGAGCCTTTCCGTCGGCCTTCTCGTTGAAGTTAGGGAACTGGTTTGTTCCAAGCATGAATTCACGACGCTTTGCGGCATTGGCATGTCTCTCTGCGTTGACAGCATTGACAGCCTCCTGAATCTTGCCTTCCAAAGCCATAGCAAGGAATCCGCCGTTGTTTTCAACATCGAGGAACAGTTTCCATGCCTCGCGTGCGATAGCATCAGTCAGATGCTCAACGTAGTAAGAACCGCCGGCCACGTCGACAATCTTGTCGAAGTGAGCCTCTTCCTTCAAGAGAAGCTGTTGGTTGCGTGCAAGACGCTCGGAGAATTCATCTGGAGTTTCATAAGGCTTGTCAAACGGAGTAACAACGATTGACTCTACGTTTGCAAGAGCAGCCGACATGGCTTCTGTCTGCGAACGGAGCAGGTTCACGTAGCTGTCATACATGGTCTGATTGTACTCTGTAGTTACAGCATTCACATACATCTTGCATGCACAGTCGTACTTAGGACCATACTGCTTTACGATGTTTGCCCAAAGCAGACGTCCTGCACGGAACTTGGCAATCTCCATGAAGTAGTTTTCAGAAACACCCATGTTGAATTTGATGCTCTTTGCTGCTGTATCCGGATCGATGCCAGCATCAACCATGTGCTGCATGTATTCATTACCCCATGCAAGAGCATATCCCAATTCCTGATAGATATATGCACCGGCATTGTTGAGCTGCATGCTGTTCACGTTTACGCATCTGTACTGCGGAAGATCTGCAAGAGCCTCAACCAGCGGTTTGAGATTCTCGAGAACGCGCGAAACATCTTTGCCCTTTACAAGAATCTTCTCAATAGGGTCAAAGTTGACAGAACCTACCATCTTCGACATGTCCTTGCCGCTCTTGCGGAAGTATGAAACCAGATTGTTGGCAAGCTCAACGCTGTGGCACTGGCATGTCTGGAAGTTCAGTTCAACACATTCAGGGCAGATGCCGTCGAGAAGCTTTGCAATGTCAGCCTCGCTTACCTTGTCGGAAGGAAGACGGAATCCAAGCGAATCGATACCCTTGTTGAGGATGTCGAGAGCCTTTGCGTTTGCTTCTGCAATATCGTCAACAACAATATCCTGACGAACGTACCACAAGTTGTTGTCCTTCTTGTTGCCGCGAACAAACGGATATTCGCCAGGGAGCGAATCAACAGCCTTCAAATCCTTAAGATCTTCTCTGCGATAGAAAGGCTGAACCTTAAATCCTTCATTGGTTCTCCAAACCAATTTCTTCTCAAAGTCGGCACCCTTAAGGTCCACCTGGATCTTATCGAGCCACTCCTGTGTGGTCGGTGATGCGAACTCCGAGAAAAGTTTTTCTCTACTATTTGCCATAGTCTATATTTAAAAGTTCTACATTATATAAGTATATGTTCTTAAAGGCAAAGTTAAGATTTTAATGCAATATTAGCCACTACTGTCATGTCTTTTTTAGCTGTATTGCAGGCAGAAACGACAAAAAGCACATTTAAGGCACCAATATAATATGCCTGCCGTAGTGAAGCGACATTCGCGAGCGCCCGAAAAAACACCTGCGAGCGCTCTAAAACCAAATTCCGAGCGCCCGTAATATCCGTTATGGGCATCAAATTGGCAAATATTTGACATACATGTATATAATAATTTGGAAAATAAGCCGTAACTTTGCAGGCCGTTAAGAAAACGGCAATAAAAAATCAATGGGTTATATTTATGGAATGGTTATACAATCTATTTACCGACGGAAGCACAGTGGCACATATAGTGCTGCTTTACTCAATGGTCATATCGGCCGGCGTGCTTCTTGGAAAACTTAAATTCGGAGGTGTATCCCTGGGAGTTACATTTGTACTGTTCGTGGGAATCCTAGCAGGACACCTGCTCAACAACAACGGAATCACGGAAAACACACAAATCATCAATTTTGTCCAGGATTTCGGACTTATTCTGTTTGTCTATTCAATCGGTCTTCAGGTAGGACCATCGTTCTTCACATCCTTCAAGCAGGGAGGAATCAAGATGAACATAATAGCGGCAGGAATAATTTTCCTGAACATAGCCGTGATGCTGGCAATTTACTATGGATTCATGGACACCAGCAATCCGACAACTCTTCCTATGATGGTGGGCGTTCTCTGCGGAGCAGTTACCAACACCCCAGGTCTCGGTGCGGCCAATGCGGCACTCGAGCAGATATCTGCACAGCATCCAGACTACTTCAACGGAAGCATACCTGAAATTGCCAACGGATACGCATGTGCATATCCTCTCGGAGTTATCGGAATTATCGGTTCTATCATAATAATCCGATACATTTTCAAGGTAAACATGAAGAAGGAAGAGGCTGACTTCAACGAACAGAACGGCAACAATGCAGCCATGAAGCCTCATCTCATGCATCTGGAAGTAATGAATCCGGCTCTTGACGGCAAGACAATACTTCAGGTAAGAAAGTATCTGGGACGCAACTTCGTATGTTCCAGAAGCTTGCACAACGGACATGTGACACTCCCGAATAAAGACACAAAGCTCTTCATCGGCGACCAGCTCTACATTGTCTGTGCTGAGGAAGATGCAGATGCCATCATAACATTCATCGGTAAGACTGTCACTGTCGACTGGGATCATCAGGACGTGCCGATGTCGTCAAAAAAGATCTTGGTTACCAAAGACAAGGTCAACGGAAAAACTCTAGGAAGCCTTCACCCGAGCAGTATGTACGGTGTAAACGTCACACGTCTTTTCCGCTCAGGAATTGAAGTCTTTGCACATCCAAATGTACATCTTCAGGTTGGTGACCGCCTCGCAGTTGTAGGACCGGAAGATGCAGTAAACCGATTTGCCGACAAACTTGGCAACCAGCAGAACAGACTTGACAAACCGAACCTGCTCACCATATTCTTCGGAATTCTGGTAGGTATTATCTTCGGAAGTCTCCCATTCAGCATTCCAGGAATGTCAATGCCGGTCAAGCTCGGACTTGCAGGCGGACCGCTCGTGATTGCAATCCTCGTAGGCCGATTCGGATTCAAACTCAAATTGGTGGCATATACCACAAACAGCGCCAGCCTTATGATCCGCGATATCGGTCTTGTACTCTTCCTTGCAAGCGTCGGCATCAAAGCAGGTGGAAACTTCCTTGAGACTGTAGCAAACGGCGGACTCATGTATGTATGGTACGGATTCCTTATAACCTTCATACCTCTGATTGTAATGGGTGTGATAGCAAGAATATTCTACAAGGAAAACTACCTTCTGCTCATAGGTATAATCTCTGGTGCTACAACAGACCCACCAGCACTGGCATATTCAACTGCATCCGTAGGAAACGACATTCCGTCTGTGGGATATTCGACTGTATACCCGCTCTCAATGTTCCTGCGAATCATAACAGCTCAGATACTCATACTCCTGATCTGTTCATAACACAAAAAGAATGCATAAAGTGCCGTTTCCTGAAAATTTAAAGAATAAGGAACAAGGCAATACACTTACAGCATAAACATGCAGAAAGAAGCCAACCGCGAAAACACGCAGATTGACTTCTTTCTGCATTATTGATAAACGGGTGCACATGCAACCGAAAAATTATAGAACACAATAATGGAAGGAATCATCAATACAGTAGAGAAACTGCTGAGTTCCAACATGTATCCGGAACTTTCAGCCTTGCTTATAGGACTGGCGGTAGCTCTTAATCCATGTCAGCTGGCAATAAATATATCCGCACTTACATATATCAGCAAAGACAACGCAGATGGAAAGACATTGGTAAGCAAAGGCATCATATATGCTGCAGGAAGAACTGTGACATATATAGCAATGGCATGGATACTGTTGATGGTACTTAAAATGTCAGAATTCGGCATAAGTCTCACACAAAGCATATTGAGCAAAGCCGAAATCATACTTCCTCCAGTTCTTATTGCAGTAGGCATTTTCCTCATTTTCCGCGCCCTGCATACACACAAGCACAGCGATGAATGCCATAATTGCGGAAACATCATCCGAAGCAGCGGTTCCAGAGGAACGTTTGTGCTAGGGATGATGCTTGCATTGGCCTTCTGTCCGGAAAGCGGTCTGTTCTATTTCGGAATGATGTTGCCTCTGTCTGCAGCTTCAGAAAACAGCTGGCTGATACCTGTGTGCTTTGCCGTTGCAGCATCTGTTCCGGTAATGATACTGTCAGTTCTCATATCGGGAGCTATGTCTAAGGCACGCTCATTTGAAAACCGTTTCAAACACTTCCAGCAATGGCTAAACGGTATCGTCGGAGTGATATTTATCGTGATTGCAGTTCTGATTCTGTCTGAATGACATTATCAGATCTTACAACTCAGGCATTGCATGTATACATGTGCGTTGCATAAGGAGTACCTCCAAGGTCCAGCTTATACTTTTCATCGCCTCTTGACAAATCTATCACCCTGATGCTGGTTTCCTCAATAAGGCGTTTCATTGTTTCCAATATCATCACATATCCAGGAGAATAGAAACCGTAGTCTGAATCTATGGCCAAACGAGGAACAACAACACGATGTGCCTGTTTATCCACAAATCCGCTCATGAAACTTACAGCCTTTCCATTTAAATACAAAACAGAATGGAAAGAATTGCCGTCATTTCTCAACGATACGGAATCGTGCAATATACGTCTGTACTTCATTCTTATAACAAAATCCAACGGCAAATGCATAAGGTTCTTGTGCTTGGAATATTTCAGTTTCTGTCTTCTGATATAAATATTCATTATATCTCTACCAACCTGATTATCCATAATGTTGGTTCCGATATACACTTTAAGTTCATACGCCATAGAGTCACGCTTCATACGGTTGTACGCGGTACGTATGTTCTGACGTACAGAAGACGATAAGCCCTTGACATGTGCCTCAACATCATCGCCGTAGCAAATCTTCACACACGGAGTTTCGCGTACTGACGAAATGTATCCAAGTTCACTCAATATTTTCGTCAGGCAACTGTCCGCAAAGATACGTCTGAACATGATTTTTTCTCCAAGCTTCTCCATGAACAGTGAAACACACTTTTTACGTACTTCGTAAGAAGCTTCAGGCGCAAAAAGAAAGTCAGCTTCACCGCATCCTCTTACATCACCAAGCATCTTATAAGCTCTAGTGCAGACATTGCGCTTAAGCGGAGCTATCATCAATATTTCACCGTTCTCGTTTTCCACCGTTGCAATTACAGCATTGTAACGCCAGACAAAAAAGCGTATCTGCCTGTATATCGACTTCATGTAGTCAAAATACAAGAAAGGAGAAAACGATGATTTCATTTCCCATTCTCTCCATGTTCGCTCAATCTGCTCAGACAGACGCGAACAAAACTTTACCACCATCCCTCTACTTTTTAAATATGTTGTAATAAGCACTAAAAAAGCCGTTGGAAAAGCCTCTGTCAGCGACTTTTCACAAACGGCATAAAAGAATTATTTATCTAAAGACAAATTTATTTGCCTCCGTACATTTCTTCATAGTATTTCTGATAATCGCCACTGGTAACGTCTGATATCCAATCCTGATTTTCCAGGTTCCATCTGATAGTCTTTACAATACCGACCTCAAACGATGTTTCAGGGCTCCATCCCAACTCTGTACTGATTTTTGTAGGATCAATAGCATAACGTAAATCATGTCCCAAGCGATCCTTTACAAATGTTATCAGATCATCGTTGATCCAACTTATATCAAGATCACCATCTGGACCAACAACTTTCTTTTTCAACACAGCTCTATAAGCAGGATTCTTCTCCATAAGATCGTGTATTGTCTTTATTGTCAATTTAACAATCTCCAGATTAGTCTTTTCGTTGTGACCGCCTACATTGTATATCTCACCGGCACGTCCTTTGTTGATTACCATGTCAATAGCCTTGCAGTGATCTTCAACGTAGAGCCAATCTCTGACATTTGAGCCATCGCCATAAACTGGAATTCTTCTTCCCTCAAGCACATTGTTTATAATCAAAGGAATAAGTTTTTCCGGGAAATGGTACGGTCCGTAATTGTTACTGCATCTGGTAATGCTTATCGGCATCTTATATGTATCGCGATAAGCCATGACAATCATATCAGCACTTGCCTTAGAAGCACTGTAAGGACTGTGAGGACATATTGGAGTATCTTCAGTAAAGTAACCGTCGTGTCCTAGCGTGCCGTAAACTTCGTCTGTAGAAACCTGATGGAATCTCACATCGGTACGCCATGTTGGATATCCACAAGAGTCCTTACCTGTTGTCCATGCTCTGCACGCTGCAGCCAAAAGGTTTTGCGTACCAAGGATATTTGTTTGGAGAAAAAGCTGCGGATTCTCAATACTGCGGTCAACATGACTCTCTGCTGCAAAATTGACTACGCAATCAAATTTGTAATCCATGAACAGCTGATTCACCAGTCCTTCGTCACAAATGTTTCCGCGCACAAAAAAGCATCTTTCCGAATCTATATCAGCAGACACAGTCTTAAGATTGCCGGCATAAGTCAATGCATCCAAAATGACAATCTTAATGTCATCATGCTTGCCCAACATGTATTTAACAAAATTAGCCCCAATAAAACCGGCTGCTCCGGTTACTAAATATGTTTTCATACGGTTTCTATATTTTTATTTGATACAAATATACGAAAAAAAGGCAAGTACGTGAGAAAATAGACAAAATATAGATGCAAAAAGCTCCTATTGCCAATATACACATCATAGCCACTAAACAGCCAATATGAAAATCTAGAAGTGAAAGTAAAATATGATATATATTACAATATGTTCCAAGAAGAAAAGCACCACGACCATACCACTGAGAATCAACGCTATACACACGAGCACACTTATATTTTGAAAGAAATTTACAAAAAATCAATTTCGACATAGGGGTATTTTACAATATGAGCGTTAGTCAAGTAAAAGAACAAGAAATCAGAGAATAACAAAAAGATATGTTTAATTAAAAAATGAAAGTTATGAAAAAAAGATTTATCACATTATCTTTGTGTGTATTGGCAAGCGTTGGTATAGCAAGTGCTCAGAACAGCAAAATGAATTCATCGGATGGAGGCAGCAAACATGAAATCCGACTTTCGGTAAGCGACGGTCTGACACTGACATCAGTAGACATTCTCGGTATGGGACTGGCAGATGCCACTCTTGGAAGCAAGAGAACAGACGAAAAGGCCAGCATAATATATGGTCTAGGTTATCGATATGCCATCAACCGCTTCAGAGTGGGAGCAGATCTCGGATTTGCACATACAAGCAGCAAGCTTGCACTCAAAGGAGAAAAAGCACCATCGATCAAAGAAAAGGAACTTAACTTTCTCATTTTGCCTACTGCAGACTTCGTATATCTGAAAAAAGGCTTGGTAGAGCTTTACGGTTCAGCATCTGCAGGTGTGAATCTGGTAAGACACAGTGAAGAAGGTTTGACAGAAGCAGGAAAAGAAGCAGCAAAAAAGGCTGACCTCACAACAAAATTTGCTTATCAGGTTAATCCTATAGCTATCAGAATCGGCAACGACCATATCGGCGGATTTGTTGAAGGAGGTTTCGGATACAAAGGTTTCGTAACAGCCGGACTCAGCTTCAGATTCTGACGCCATCACAACGAGAGCTCTATAAAATACCGCCAGCAAGTCAACAGCAATATTGCAGCTATCAATTACAACCAGGCCAGAGCCTATGGAAACTGACAGAAAAAAGATCTTTAAGGAACGTTTTCAGGAACATTATTCCAGACTGTGCAGCATAGCATACAGCTATGTTGCCATTCTGGAAGATTCTGAAGACATCGTTCAGGAATTGTTCGTTAGCCTATGGAACAACGAAAAAGACTTGTTGCCCGAAAAGGAATTTGCAGCCTATGCGACTACAGCTGTAAAAAACAGATGCATATCATATCTTAGGCAGAAGAAAAACCTGGTATGCTCGATAGAAGATTTTCCAAATGCAGCAAGTTCTGCTCCGGCCGACGATGACGACGAAAATGTCATACATACAAGAAGAAAACTGAACGAAGCACTGAAAACATTACCACCGAAATGCAGAAGTGTATTCTTGTTATCAAAAGCCAAAGGACTGAAATACAGAGAAATTGCAGAAAAGATGGAAATATCTGAAAAGACTGTTGAAAACCAGATGACAAAGGCCATCAAGATGCTGCGTACATATCTGGCATCAGAAAAGCATGTTCTTGCGACAATAATAGTCATTGTAATATCAATAATTGTAAACAATCTGTAAAATGAAAACGAAAGACAACATAGACGAACTGCTGGCAAAACATTTTGCAGGCGAGAAGATGCCGGATGAGCAAACGGAAATACTCAACCGATGGATTGAGTTGAACTATGACGAATACAGAAAGATAAAACAACTGATGGATGTCAAAATAGACAACAATCTTGATTGTTTCGACACTGAAAAAGCGTGGAGCAAGATAGAGAAACAACTGGAAGATAAAACAGACATCAGAAGGCACAACTATAAAAAGATTTCAACTTTTTCAATAGCCGTTATATCTGCCGTAGCCGCCGTTGTTGCCATAGTAATAATGGTATTCAAACCATCATATAATGGCACACAAACGTTATATGCAAACAACGGTACATCTGCAAAAGAGTTGATGTTGCCTGACAGTTCTGAAATCAACCTATACAGCAACTCCAAACTTGCTTATAACGACGGAAAAGACAGAAACGTAAAATTAGAAGGCTCAGCATTCTTCAAAGTCAAAAAGGACGGGCGACGTTTCATCATTGAGGCAGGAGATGCAAAAGTTGAAGTTTTAGGAACATCATTCCTAATAAAATCAGGAGAAAAAGGAGAATTAGGAGTCTATGTAAAAAGCGGCAGAGTGAAAGTTAGTTCGGGATCTCAGAATATAGTACTGAACGCCAACGAGAAAGCCGAAATAGACAACGGTAGTATTACAGGTGGTAAAATAAAAGATTCTGAAAATGTATTTTCAGACAACAAGACAATAAAATTCGACAACACGCCTATAAAAGAAGCCGTTGAAACCATAAGAAAAGAAACAGGAATTAAAATTGAACTTGGCGCCGGCATGGAAAACAATGCTGTAACCACACAGATAACGGTTAATGACAAGAACGGCATTGCTTCAGAGTTGGCTATAATATGCGGATGCAGATGCGACACTTTATCTGAAGGAAAACTCTACCGCCTATATTATGAATAAGACACTAGTCATCATACTGTCAATCATTCTTTACCTGCAGTGCCTAGACATACAAGGACAGGTAAAAGACGATATTGTTGCAGAAGAGAGCATACAAGTAAAAGCCTCTTCTGCAACAATATTGCAATGGTTCAGATGGATAGAATCGACAAGAAATATAATTTTGTCCTACAATCCGGCTCAGATAGACCTTGACAGGACATGCAGAATTTCAGAAGACAAAGAAATGACAGTCGAATCACTGCTTAAAAAGGTTCTGCATGACTACGAAACAAAAATAGTACGCATTGCACCCAACAAATATGCCATACAGGCGAGGCAACTAAAAAGCTGCATTCTATCCGGAACCGTATATGAAGAAGGAAGCCGTGAAAGATTGTATGGAGCAGTAGTTGCTCTTACAAACAACAGTAATGATGATGATAATGGAACATACTCCATAACGAATGAAAACGGAGTGTTTGAAGCCTGTGTAAAAGAAGGTTTTTACAACTTGAAGATAAGCTACATGGGATATGATGAATTCAAAAAAGACATATACATCAACAATGACAGTTCGTTGCAGTCTTTTCTGAAACCTATGGCTTTCGAAATTGACGAAGTGACTGTAAAATCATACATGCAGGGAAACGGGCTCACCAGTACAACACCTGCAGACATGCTGTCGTTCAACAGTAACGACTTGTTTTCACAGATATGGATTCTTCCTGGTGTAACAGGAATACCGTATGGAGATAACTTCCAAGTGAACGGAGGCGGAAGCGATGAGAACCTGCTTCTGCTTGACGGTGTGCCGTTCATAAACCCAGGACACATGAACTCACTCCTACCCGTATTCAATGGTGATGCGGTAAAAAACATCGTCTTTTATAACGATTACTTCCCTACCAGATTTGAAGGACGTTTATCTTCTGTAACAGACGTAAAACTAAAAGACGGAAATAAGCAAGAGCACGTCAGAACTATAAGCATGGACATGCCAGCAGCATCTATAATGCTGGAGGGACCTATAATCAAGAATAAACTGTCGTACATGGTCAACGCAAGAAGAAGCTGGCTGGACTTCTTCGATGAACTCCTATCCGAAGAAGCACGTCTCAATCACTCTACATACGACTACAATGCAAAACTGACGTATGATATTTCCCACAAAAGTTCACTGGAGGCTTTTATGTATGGAACAAAAGACAACTACAATGCTCCAGATATGGAAGGGCAGAGAAAATCCATTCTGAAATGGAGCAACTATATCTATCAGCTGAGATTCAGCACTCAGTTCGGTAAATTCACGAATTCCACTTCTGCGTCCTACACATCATACAACAACAAAGGCAATGCTGAAGAACTTGGATACGATGAAGACGGATATATCAACAGCAGAATTCAGACAGCAAATGTTTCGACTGAATTCAGCTATAGCCCGGAAAAGTTTTTCAGCGCCAGATGGGGAGCAAAATATACCTACGAAAAATACGACATCGCTTTCTATGAGACAGAATTAGCTAAGCGTCATGAACCAATTCACCAATATTCAATATATTACGACAACAACATTTCATGGTCTAAATTCTTACAGACATGCATAGGAGTACATTTCGTAGGCTACAATCCGCAGAAACACAGATCATACAACAGTATACAGCCAAGATTTTCAATAATCTATTCACCAAGCAAAGCAGATGCTGTATATGTGAATTTCTCAAAGATGGAACAGTTCTACCACTACCTAAAAGTCGGCGACATGGCTCTGCCGACGGACTTCCGCATGCCAAGCATCGGCAAATTCAAACCGAGACAATCAGAACACTACGAAACTGGATGGAAACATTTCCTTAAAAACGGTTCATTCGAAATATCTGCATATCTCAAAACAAGAAGGAATGTTGCTGCTCTAAGACCATGGGACGATCAAGAGGAACTTGACAATGAGTATATAATGACAGGAAACGGCAACAGCTACGGTGCAAAATTTTATCTTTACAACAAGTGGAAACGATGGACTTTTCAGTTGTCATACACATTTGCAAGAAGTATGGAAAGATTCAACGACATAAACAATGGAGAAAATGTACCTTCATTGTACGATATTCCGCATCAGGCCAACGGTGCTGTCACTTACAAGCTGACAGACCGCTCCTCTCTTTCTCTTGGAGGACAACTTCACTCTGGGCGCATCATAGACAATTATATGGATGAACAAACCGGAGAGAATCTATTCAGAAGCAAACGTGAAAATCTGAAATACAGAATAGATATAGGATATGCATATAAACGCAGTTTCGGCAAGAAACTACTGCTTGTACGCGCTGGATTCTATAATCTGATAGGAAACCCGTCGGAAGAAGACATCCTGAACTTCTATTCAGTATCTTTCAACAGCCGCATCCGCCCATACGGAAGTATAAGCTTCAAATTCTAAATCAAACACAACTAACGCTTTAACAGCTGTTTTTACACGTTATCACCAAGCTCGATGACTTCAAGATCCTTTATCTCTGCACCATCAATGACAAAACGTACAAGGGTGCGAACTTTATGAAAACCTTGTTGACCGGCAGCCCCTGGATTGATGTGCAGACATCCCAACGTTTTGTCGTAGAGTACACGCAAAATATGTGAATGACCGCTTATGAACAACTTCGGAGGACGTGAAAACATTGTTCCTCTGATAGAAGGATCGTAGTTGCCAGGATACCCGCCTATGTGTTTCATTAGTACGTCAACATCTTCACATCTGAAACGATACACAAGCCCAAACATATATCTCAAATCTCCACCGTCGCAGTTTCCGCAAACAGCACGCAACGGCTTGATTGAAGCCAGCTTATCGGCCAACTCAACAGAACCGATATCACCGGCATGCCAGATTTCGTCACACTCAGAAAAATATTTCACGTATTTGTCATCCCAATATGAATGCGTATCGGACAAAAGACCAATTTTCTTCATTTCTGCATCGCTTTTTCGTAATGATGCAAAGTTATGCATTTTTGCCAATACTTGTAACCTGTCATTAAACCAGAATAAAGCATAAACTACAAGCATAACTGTTCAGCACATATACAGAATCTGTTATAAGTCTTTTGTGCAAATCATGCTTCGCAACAAACGACATTGGCAATAAAATTACTACCTTTGTATATTGTCAGACGTAAACAAAACAGTAAAAATGAGTTACATTGATAAAAACAACAGCAACAGCTCCATATTGGAACTTATAAAGGAGATTGCCCAACTGACAATTCTCCTGATATGGAAATTGTCGCTAAAGACATTCAAGTTTCTCCTAAAACTGTGTAAAAGAGCATTGAATGGCGCTAAAGCCGGAATATTAAAATGCAGAGACTATTGGAACGACAACAGCACGCAAACCAAAATAAGAAAAGCCAGAATCGGCCTGCGCAAAGCAGCCTCCTGCACACTCTCTGCATTGAAACGGGTGGTTATAATCTTGATAAAGTTAATAGCGCACTTCATCAAATACAGCATTCAGACAATTCTGCACTTGGGACCGGCTCTCAAGAAACTCATGAAAGCTTTATGCAATTGCGCAAAGAGATTCAAGAAATGGGCTAAAAAGGCATGCTTAAGATTTCGGATCTATTTAAGAAGAAAGAAAAGAAGATATAACGAATTCAGAAGACACAAGGGATTCAAAGGTTTGCTCATGGACATGAACCGTTCTTTGAAGGAAAACATCAAGAAATACATGGACGAAGAGCAAACAGAAACAGACAACGATGTGCCAGATGAAGACGAGAGAATCAATAAAATGCTTCAAATCGAAGAAAACAGCAGCAAAGCCGAAATTTTAGGTAAGAAAATTTTTTCGTCTGTAAAAGATATTGTAGAACATACGGACGAAGAAGATTCTCAGAACAACAAAGGACACAAAAAATAAATCCGGCATTTTTCTCAAATCCATAGCCGGACATTATTCATAGCCAAAAGAAGAAATAGCAAAAATGATTGTATGCATAGCTGAAAAGCCTAGCGTAGCAAAAGATATAGCCAACGTACTCGGTGCAACCACTCCGCATTCAGGATATCTGGAAGGAAACGGATATCAGGTAACGTGGACTTTCGGACATTTGTGCGAACTCAAAGAACCGCATGAATATGCACCACAGTGGAAAAAGTGGGATTTGTGGTCATTGCCGATGATTCCACCGAGATACGGCATTAAACTAAAGGATGACGACGGCATACGCAAGCAGTTTGCCATCATAGAAAAACTGATGCAAAATGCAGAAGGCATCATAAACTGCGGTGATGCCGGACAAGAAGGAGAACTCATACAACGATGGGTAATGCAGAAAGCCGGAGCACATTGTCCGGTAAAACGACTGTGGATTTCATCTTTGACAGAAGAAGCCATTCGCCAAGGATTCAATGAACTGAAAGACCAGTCAGAATACCAATCGTTGTATGAAGCAGGACTAAGCCGTGCCATAGGTGACTGGACATTAGGAATCAACGCTACAAGGCTTTACACCCTCAAATATGGACAGAACAAGCAGGTTCTATCCATAGGACGCGTACAAACCCCAACCTTGGCACTCATTGTGAGACGCCAAAAAGAGATTGAAAACTTTGAGCCGGAACAATATTGGGTTCTGTCAACAATCTACAGAGATACAACATTTTACGCAACAAAGGGTAAGTTTGCAAAGAAAGAAGACGGCGAGTCCATATTGGAAAAGATAAAGGAACTGCCTTTTACGATTTCAGACATATCATCAAAAAAAGGTACAGAAGCTCCACCCCGCCTGTACGACCTAACATCTCTGCAAGTTGACTGCAACAAGAAATTCGGATATTCTGCTGATACCACACTGCAGCTGATACAAGGCTTATACGAAAAGAAACTCACAACATATCCGCGAGTAGATACAACCTTTCTAAGTGACGACATATATGACAAATGTCCAAACATTCTGAAGGGTCTCACCGATTATGCTGTTTTTACAAACGTATTGCTCGGACAAAAACTGCCCAAAAGCAAGAAAGTTTTCGATTCGTCGAAAGTGACAGACCACCATGCCATTATTCCAACAGGAGTACGCCCTGCCGGCCTTACAGATATGGAAAAACGTGTATATGACATCATTGCCAAAAGATTCATCTCTGTATTTTATCCCGACTGCAAATTCCTCACCACGACAGTTCTCGGCAATGTGGACGACGTAGAATTCAAGGCCACAGGCAAGCAGATTACCGACATGGGCTGGAAAGTAATATATGCTAAGGACGCTCAAGACGACAGCAACAACGAGGATGAACAAAACGGAATACTGCCTGCATTCACAAAGGGCGAATATGGACCGCACATTCCGATGCTTGCAGAAAAATGGACGCAACCGCCCAAACCATATACCGAAGCAACCCTGCTTAGAGCTATGGAAACGGCCGGTAAACTTGTAGACAACGAGGAACTTAGAGATGCACTTAAAGAAAACGGTATAGGCAGACCTTCAACACGAGCTGCAATCATAGAAACTCTTTTCAAAAGGCACTACATCAGAAAAGAAAGAAAGAACCTCATTGCTACACCTACCGGTGTGGAACTGATAGAACTTATACACGAAGAACTGCTCAAAAGTGCAGAACTGACAGGTATCTGGGAGAAGAAACTTCGTGAAATTGAAAAGAACAAATACGACGCCAAACAGTTTATCGATGAGCTGAAGCTGATGGTAGCCGAAATAGTAAACGCAGTCAGATCAGACAACTCAAACAGGCACGTAGCAGTCACAACTGAAGAGGACATAAAAAGCAAACGCAAAAAGAAGTCTGAGAAGAAGGAAGAAAAAGCTCCTCAGACTGCCGGCAAAAAGAGTGAGGCTGAAACGCCTAAAACAAACAACGATGCCAACCGAGTTGCAGGATTTCAGCCAAAGAAAAAGCAAGAGATCCACATCGACAGCAAGCGTACTGACAATGACGATGAATGGATTGGATTACCGTGTCCGATATGCCATACAGGTCATATAATCAAGGGAAAGACGGCTTACGGATGCTCACGATGGAAAGAAGGCTGTACTTTCAGACGACCTATAACGGATGAAGCAGATGCAAAACAATAAATAATCTGGCCTGACGTTATAATCCTATAGGAGTGTTTACTTTTCAAATATTCAAACAAAAGCTACAACGTGAAGAATAAATATATTACATACATAGCGGTCATCTGCGTAAGCGCAATGTCACTGCTTTTATACGGATGCAAAAACGAACAGGTTGCATTCAAAAAAGCCGAACAAAGCTTCGCCTTAGGCGAATATTACGAAGCATCGCTGAACTATAAGAAATCATATTCACGCGTTCCATCTAAAGACAAAGCCAAACGAGCTGTCAGAGCATACAAGATGGGCGACTGCTACAGACGCATCAATTATACGGAAAAAGCTATTGCAGCGTTCCAGAATGCCATCAGATACAAGACAGAGGACAGTACTGCATATTTTTATCTGGCACAGATGCAGTTGCGAAAAGGCGACTACAAGAACGCCAAAGAAAATTTTGAGCTCTATCTGGAAAAAGATCCAGGAAACGTATTGGCAAAAAACGGTATAGAGTCTTGCCTGATAGCCCCAGAATGGAAAGCCAATCCAAATCTTTACAAAATAAAGAAAGAAGACAACTTCAACTCCCGCCGCTCAGACTTCTCTCCTGTATTGGTAGGCGAAGCTGCTGATCAGATTCTCATCAGCACAACAAGAACAGATGTTACAGGAGAAGACATCAACGGTATAACCGGTACAAAATACGGCGACATATTCTTTGCTACAAAAGATGAAAAGGGGAAATGGAAACAGCCTGAGATTATCGATTCAGAAGTTAATACCGAATACGATGAGGGCGCTGCTTGCGTCACTCCTGACGGAAAGACAATGTATTTCACCAGATGCAGCGATGATCCCGATTATCCACGATATGCCGAGATATTCAAATCATCCAGATCTGATGCATCATGGGGAAGTCCTACAAAATGCGAGATTACCAAAGACACACTGTCGTCATACGCACACCCTGCAATTTCGCCCGATGGGCAATGGCTGTATTTTGTGAGCGATTTGCCAGGAGGAGAAGGTGGTCTGGACATCTGGAGAGTACGTATACTCGACTCAGGATTCGGAGGTGTCGAAAACCTCGGAAAACCGATTAATACTCCAGGCGATGAAATGTTTCCAACCTTCCGCCCCAACGGCGATCTGTACTTCTCTTCAAACGGTCATCCTGGTATGGGAGGACTCGACATATTCAAAGCTGTTGCCGACTCCACAGGCAAATGGGTCATTGAGAATCAGGGATTCCCATTAAACTCCTCTGCCGACGATTTCGGCATGACATTTGAAGGTGTGCACAACCGCGGCTATTACTGTTCCAACCGCAACGACGGAAAAGGTTGGGACCACATCTACAGCTTTGAATTGCCGGAAATATTGCAGACTGTAAAAGGCTGGGTGTACGAAAAAGACGGATATGAACTCCCTGAAGCACTGGTCTACATGGTCGGCGATGACGGAACAAATGAAAAGCTGAGTGTACTGGGCGACGGTTCATTCACGAAAGTCATCAAACCAGGAGTCAATTATGTATTCCTCGGTACATGCAAAGGCTATCTTAACGTGAAAAATGAACTAAAGGTGGAACAATCAGAAGAAAGCGAAGAATATACACTTCAATTCCCTTTGCCACCAATAAATATTCCTGTACTCATAGACAACATATTCTACGAGTTCGACAAAGCCGACCTCACACCTGAGTCTACAGAGGCACTGGACAAATTGGTGACAATGCTCAACGAGAACCCTTACATAACCATAGAGCTCAGTGCACACTGCGACTATAGAGGAAACGATGCATACAACGAAAGACTGTCGCAAAGACGAGCAGAATCAGTAGTCAAATATCTCATTGAACACGGCATTGAGAAAGACCGACTCACTGCTGTAGGATATGGCGAAAAGCGCCCTAAGGAAGTACGCAAAAAGCTTACAGAGACGTATAAATTCTTGAAAGAGGGAGACATATTGACAGAAGATTTCATAAAGAAATTGCCTGAAGAAGAACAGGAAATCTGCAATGCTCTCAACAGACGTACAGAATTCAAGGTTCTCCGTATAACTTACGGTATGACGCTTGAGGAATATCAGAAAGAACAGGAGAAGAAAGCTGAATCTCAAGAAAACGATGGAGGAGAAGATGAAAACAAAGAAGAAGGCAACAAGTCTGATTCAGAAGATCTCCTCAATAAAATGTTCGGTTTCTGATGAATAACCTTTATATTGTGTCTAGTCCTTATGACAGTTAATGTCGTTGAGGACTAGACACATTCGTTTTAACAAAAATTCCTGCTTGTACTAACAATCGATGCGTTCTGTATTAACAACATAGAGCAACGCAGTTAACAATGCAGAACGTGGTAACGTGCACAGTTCAAAGAAATACTAAACTCAGATTAAAACCAACATTGCGTACGTTCAAATCAGCAACCAAATGCTAAGTTTCAATCAACAAGAAAACGAACACAAAACAAGCAAAATTTAAATTCCGACATAACGTAAGTTAGATATAGGAACTAATATGGGATATTCAGTAAATGTCCCTAAAAAGCCCGCTATTGACGCAAATTTTGTCAATGACGGACAACTTTCTATTTTCTGATTTTATGTCGAACTCACATTAATATCAACAAATAAATAGAATTGAATTTATCCCTACTGTATATACACAAATGGAAGAAACAACTTTCAATAACTATATCTACTCACCAAATGTTAAAACCATCTGAAAAACTCACATTAACCTAGATACGTTCCTAAAACAAGAAAGAACTCCATCATACATCTTTCATGTAATGACAGAGTTCTCAATGTGATTGAATATAGTGGTCAAAATAAAATCAGGTTCCAGTGTATGTATTTTGACACACCGTAATACTTATGTAAGTTTATAAGATATTTGTCTATTTTTGCAGCATTCCCACTTGATAGAAAAGAATCTATACAGCAGGAACATCATTGTTTTCTGCAACAGCTGGGGCTTCATCCTCCTGTTCCTTAACCAAACGGAAAGAGAAGTTTACGCTCTTTGCTGAAGGAAACTGACTTCTAGGGTCAACGTCCTGACGGTTGCGCAGATGGTTCACTATGCGATTGTAGCAATCCATACCGCTGCGGGCCTTCAGACGTGCACGGAAACGCGTGTCCTTATACTGAAACTTATTAGTATCCTGTATCGGAACCACACGCTTGAACATCAGTGTTCCTTCATACCATCCCGGATGCTCATCCATAAGAATGTCCATGACAGAACGCTTTCTGTCCTGAGCCGTACTGCCGACTCTTGCGTCCCCCTTCTGCTCCTTTCTCATCTGTTCCATGTGCTTGAACTCTTCAAGCGTATTTGCAGGAGTCTTCAGAAAAAGAACATAATTTGTAAAGCTGACCTTAAGACGATAAGGATAAACGGAGTCACCTGCCATAAATGCAGCAATTCGGCCTGCAGCATTAGTGTCTACATTGATTTCCGGTATTGAAGCAAGAAATGCCATTGCTTCATCAACAGACATAGCAAGTGTTTCTTTGTCAAAATATCTTACATACAAATTCATAAAACAAAAATATAAAAATAAACAAATTTATCCCGCTAATAATGCAATTTGACACACAAGGGATAAAATCATGATACAAAGATAGACAAAAATACTCAAGTCCCACAGCATCATGTATCCCAAAATTACAGGCACACTATATTTTCAGGCATATATCCGCTCCTTATGCGCCATTCCTGAGGATAAAGATTGTTGGCACGCCCGCCTACATTCTTTACAAAACCGAGAGGAACACCTTTGTACTTGAGCAGTACATATCCCTTTGGTATAGCGCTGTCGAGCACAACAGACTCTGTGCGCAAATAAGATATCGCATCTTCATAACCTATCTCTGCTACCACAAAGGCGTCATCTGCCAAAACATTCGACATAGCCAAAGAATGGCATGGCTGGAAATTCTTGCCTTTCGATGCTGCCAGAACTATACCTGCATGTACAACTTTAAGCTTTGTGCGAAGCCCCTCCATGAAGTCTGCACAATATGACGGATAGGCAAAAACAACTCCATCATTACAGATGAATTTATAATCTGCATTATCTTTAATCCATGATTTCATTTCCGCAGGGAAACTTTCACGTCCGACATTCTTCTCGCGCCTTTTATCTTTGTTTTTCTTCTTTTCGCTTCTTGGAGAAAAACTGCCGTCATCGCATTTTCTCATAACGCAGGCGAAAAAGCCTTCACCTTTCGTGCGATGAGGGAAGAATCGGAAAACAGGGAAAGCCGATTCAGAAAGCATATTTCCGGAAATCCCCCACTCCGGGTCTACTGGAACATCCAGAACTTCTGCACCCAATTCCTCAACAATCCATTTGATGTTCTCTTCATCCTCAACAGTATTATACGTACATGTACTGTATATGAGCAGGCCACCAGGCTTAATGGCAGGCCAAACGTCTTCTATGATGCTTCTCTGACGCTCACCGCACATGTTTACATTAGAAACGCTCCATTCTTCAATAGATTGCGCATCTTTGCGGAACATGCCTTCGCCGGAACAAGGAACGTCTGCAAGAACCACATCGAAAAGATTCTCAAAACTTGAAAAATCTGCTGGTGCATTGTTTGTGACAACAACATTAGGATAGCCCCACTTTATCATGTTCTCGCCAAGCACATTCGCCCTTTGACGATTGATCTCGTTTGAAACCAACACACTGCCATGAGGTAAAACAGATACGGAAGAAGTAGATTTACCGCCTGGCGAAGCACACAAATCAAGCATTGTTACCGGACCATCAACATAGGTTTTCAGGATATGTTCAATAAACATCGAAGAAGCTTCCTGCACATAATACGCGCCTGCGTGAAAAAGCGGATCAAAAGTATAAGTAGGTCTGCTGTCAAGATAAAAGCCATCAGCGGCCCATGGAACCTTTGACGATGAAGAAATATCATTGCCTCTCCATTTCATACGATTGAGCCTGAGACTTACCGGCGATGCACCAGCAATTGCCTCGCTGAGCAATCTGAATTCATCTTCACCAAGAAGCCTGGAGGTGTATTCTACGAAATCTATTGGTAATTTCACTATACTATCCATACTGAAAAACTATGTATTATAACAAATTTCTTATTTTAAAAGATGCAAACAAATAAATTGAAATAAAATTCATAAATTTGCATGTAATTAAAAACTTATAGAATGGGACATAGACAACTAGACTCGCTTGACGAGCAGATTTTGAGAATGATTGCAAAAAATGCACGCATTCCGTTTCTTGAAGTAGCCCGTGTATGCAATGTATCAGGTGCAGCCATACATCAGCGTATACAGAAACTAACTAAGCTTGGAGTCATAAAAGGCTCTGAATATATCATTGATCCAGAGAAGATAGGCTATGAAACATGTGCATACATAGGTCTATATCTCAAAGATCCGGGAACATTCGACGATGTAGTTACAGAACTTCAGAAGATACCAGAGGTAGTGGAATGCCACTATACAACCGGAGGATACGATATGTTCATCAAGCTATATGCAAAGAACAACCATCATCTTCTTACCATCATACACGACAAGCTTCAGCCTCTTGGACTCAGCAGATCTGAAACAATCATTTCTTTCAATGAAGCTATAAAGAGACAGCTGCCGATATCAGATTGGAGCTCAAAAGACAACAATGAAAATGATGAGTACAACGAAGGCGATGAAGAAATAAACGATTGCGGAGAAGACCTTTCGTCAATTCAATAAAGCTCAACACATAACACTCATATATTTATCATTGCAAATCAACAGCCGTTCATGCAACCTGTCAAGGACATGAACGGCTGTATTTTTTGTAAGCCTATTCCACTCTTTCGTAATCGCAGAAAGCGTATGCATGTGCATGCTTTTCGTCAACCTCATGGCGCTCTTCCGCAACCTTTTTCCACAATGCAGTATCTATCTGAGGGAAAAAAGCATCAGCTTCAGCAGGTTCATCATCAACTTCTGTAATGACAAGCTTGCCGGCTACGTCCATTGAATCCCTATAGATAGATTCACCTCCGATGATAAATACATTTTCAGTGTCAACACAGCTGTTCAATGCATCCTCAAGTGACCTGAAACATTCAGCTCCAGGGAATGAATCGAGTGACGCCGTACGCGAAAGGACAATATTACGTCTGTTAGGCAAAGCGCCTTTAGGAAGTGACTCGAACGTCTTGCGCCCCATTATTATCGTATTGCCCGTTGTAAGGGCCTTAAAACGCTTCATATCGTTAGGCAACCAATAAAGCAACTTATTATTAAGGCCGATAGCTCCATTGCGCGCTACAGCTGCTATAATAGAAATATTCTTATTTGCCATTCTATAGTTGTTGTTATATATATCAAACTAAAGCCGAATCAATCAAACAGACACCTTGCCTGGGATATGAGGCCACGGATCATAACCTTCGAGCTGGAAATCCTCATATTTAAAGTCGAATATGTTCTTAACGTCAGGATTTATCACCATTCTAGGCAAAGATCTTGGCTCGCGGGTCAGCTGCAGCTTCACCTGTTCAATGTGATCCAAATATATATGCGTATCGCCTGTTGTATGTACAAATTCTCCAGGTTCAAGTCCAGTTACTTGCGCCATCATCATAAGAAGCAATGCGTAAGATGCTATATTGAAAGGTACACCTAAGAACGTGTCAGCACTCCTTTGATAAAGCTGGAGGCTAAGGCGCCCATCAGCAACATAAAACTGAAAAAGCAAATGACATGGCGGAAGATTCATTTTGTCGAGGTCAGCCACATTCCATGAACTTACGATGATTCGCCTTGAATCTGGATTATTCTTAATGTCGTCTACAACCTTTGCAATCTGGTCTATGTATCCTCCATTATAGTCAGGCCACGAGCGCCACTGATATCCGTAAATATGTCCAAGGTCACCATCTTCATCGGCCCACTCGTTCCATATTCGTACACCATGCTCCTGCAGATACTTCACATTTGTATCGCCACGCAAGAACCACAGCAATTCATAAATTATAGACTTAAGATGCAGTTTCTTGGTCGTCAACAACGGGAATCCGTCTTTCAGATCAAAACGCATCTGATGTCCGAATACACTGATTGTTCCAGTACCAGTTCTGTCGCTTTTCTGTACTCCTTCAGTAACAATCCTGTTCAACAAATCAAGATATTGTTTCATTGCAAGATTACTTAATCATTATAAAAGTGAGAAAATCAATTTTCATACAATCGCATTACAAATGTACATAAATATGCCGACTTATTCCCCAAATAGCATAAAAAAGGAGGTGGAAACAACAATGTTCCACCTCCCGATTAAACTGTAAATTAAAGTCTAGAAAATTCTAATCTTTTGCTAGCTTTTCAGCTGAATATACAATCTTCAAAGCGTATGCCTTACGAAGAACCTGCTTAACGTCTGTGATGATACCCATTGGAGTATCCTTATCCATCTTCAAAGAGATTGTATAATATGGTTTCTCAGACTCACTAAGTTCATTTCTGTCAGACATGATGAAGTCATAAACTTCACTTACTTCTGCATACTTGTCATTCAACTGAATACGTGTACCACTACCATATTGAGGTCTTAAAGCCTCTGTCGGTCTACCGATGTATATGAAAGAAGTACATGATTTACGCGTAAGTTTCTCGAGCTCAGTTCCTGCAGGTTTCTGGATCTTAACCATGAGGGTTACTTCACGCATTGTAGTTACCATCATGAAGAAGAACAGAATAGTGAAGATCAAGTCAGGAAGAGATGATGTACTCAACTCAGGCATCTCGCGCCCACCGTTCTTGTTAAATCTGCTCATTATAAACTTGCTCCATATTTTTTAGGTTCAGCCTCGGAAATCTTCTGTGGATAATACTCGCGGACAGCTTCCTGCTGCTCTGGAGTACAAACCTTGTATCCATAACCGAATTTTTCTCTAGCCAGTTCGTCACGCAACTCATTGTAAGCGGCAACGATTCTGTCCTGAACCTCGAAATAAACCCAATAGCTTGTGTTACGGTCTGTCTGAACAGAAATCACATGCTTGTCTGTTACCATACATGTTCCCATCAAATTGATATTCTTCGGGTTCTTTTCCGGCAGATCAGGTCTATTTTCCTTATTTGCAATAAATTCCTTAGCTCTCTCCTTAACCTCATCCAGCGAAACATAGTCATCGCCGATCATGAGTAAGTTATCCTTGCTGACACGGACGTAAAGAATATTTCTTTCTTTCACATCCAGCTGTTTCTGCATCTGTTCGTCTTCAGGTGGCTTCGGCAATGTTCGTCCGAGTCCCTGATCTGTATCCATTGATGTTGTGACAAGGAAGAAGATGAGCAACATGAACGAGATATCTGCTGTTGAACTGGTATTCAGTCCAGGCACTTTTCTTTTCTTTCCCATAGTTACTCAATTTTTATATTACTTCTTTACCACAAGCACCATACTTGCAAAAATAGCTACTACTGACAGAATCATCAGGATAAGCATAGAAATCAGACATGTATCAGTGATGCAGAGTGCAACCGGATCTGTAAATACTTCACCGTTAACCAATACAGGAGACTGATCAGCCATACCAACACCTAAACCTATCAATATTGAAAGTACCAACGCTATAGAGGAAATCAGACCGGTTTTGCCAGCAATACCTTTAGCTTCTGTTCCTGAAGCGTTCTTGACCTGCATCACTACGCTCGCAATAGTAAGGACGAATGTCATAACGATCATTATACCCATCCAAACCATCAGAAGATCTGTGAACTGCGGATCATTGAATTTTGGATCTTCCTGATATGGAGTGTCATACCCCACAAAGAAGAACAATGCAAGAACTACGACCGATATAGCCATGACAGCATACATGACGTAGCTTGATATTTTCATTGATTTCATTATAGATTCTCCTAATTAAAAAGGTTATTTACTCACTTACTTCTTCAAGTTGTACTTTGTGATAATATCAAGAAGGGAGATTGTAGAATCTTCCATCTGTGCTGTGATGCTTTCGATCTTAGAAAGGATGTAGTTATAGAAGATCTGAAGAATCAAAGCTACAATGATACCGAAGATAGTAGTAAGCAAGGCAACCTTCATACCTCCTGCAACGACTGTTGGAGAGATATCACCAGCCTTCTGGATATCATCGAATGCCTGCACCATACCAACGACTGTACCGAGGAATCCGAGAGATGGAGACATGGCGATGAACAATGTGATCCAAGAACATCCCTTTTCAAGGTAGCTAGCCTGAACTGCTCCGTAAGAAACTACTGAACGCTCAACAACATCAGTACCTTCATCTATACGCATAAGTCCCTGATAGCAGATAGAAGCAACAGGACCACGTGTATCACGGCAAACAGCCTTTGCACCTTCTACATTACCACGGCCGATAAGGTTCTCTTCAACCTTAGCAAGGAGCTTCTTAGAGTTGATATCAGCAAGTGAAAGATAAATGATACGCTCGATACAGAAAGCAAGACCAAGAATCATTGCTATAGCAACTGGTGACATCCATCCTACAGATCCTTCAATGAACTTTGTCTTGATTCCCTTGTACATACCGCCTTCTTCTACTGCAGGTGCAGCAACTTCTTCTTCAGTTGCAGCAGTGTCAACTTCTGCAGCCATGGTATCAGTCAGCTCAGCCATTGTATCAACAACCTGTTCAGCAGCAGCTGAATCTGCATCCTGAGCCGAAATAGACTGTGTCATTCCGAATGTAACGACACCCATCAGAGCAATAATTGCAAATACTTTCTTCATTGTGTGTTTAAATTTTTAAGATTAATACTTTATTTGTTTCTATTCTTATTTTTATTTATTCAACACTGCGGAGAGAGGGGGATTCGAACCCCCGAAACGCTTTTGACGTTTACACGCTTTCCAGGCGTGCCTCTTCAGCCACTCGAGCATCTCTCCTTGGGCACTCAGACATGTATGCCTTCAAAACGGGTGCAAATTACAAAAAAAATGCCATTGTCTCGTAATTCAGCAACAAAAATATTCATTTTTTTTATTCAAAACCAACGTTTGCTTTACAAAGTTTTTCTTTAAGCTAAAAAAAGTGATTTTTCATATATCAACCATGACATGAGTGCATCATAGAGCAAGCAATACGAAATATGCAGGAATATTATATTTCACTTACCTGAAGCAACTTCCAACTTTCCGAAAACCTTGTATACATTGTCAGTTGTTGTCCTTTCCACCTCGCTTCGTTCTACTCCATATATCAATGCAAGTTTATCTGCTATATCGGCCACGTATGCACTCTCGTTTCTTTTTCCTCTATGAGGAACAGGTGCCATATATGGAGAATCTGTTTCAATTACAACTCTGGATAAAGGCACTGAGCTGGAGAGCACATCCGGCAATGCCGATTTCTTGAAAGTTGAGATACCTCCTATGCCCAACATAAAACCAGGAAACGAAAGCAACTGTTCTGCTTCATCTGCACTGCCTGAAAAACAGTGGAACACACCTTTCAGATTCTCATCCCTGTGCAATTCCATCTCGCGCATCAAGGATTCATGCGCAGATCTGGCATGTATCATGAGCGGAAGACCAAACTCCGAAGCCAATTCAACCTGAGCTGCAAACACGCGTTCCTGCTCATCCCGACGACTGTCGTCCCAATAGAAATCCAGTCCCACCTCTCCTATCGCAACATAAGGATTTTCAGCCGAAAGTCTTTCTCGCATCATGTCAATAAAAGAATCATTTTCGTCTTTAGTTCCAATATTTTCAGGATACAAGCCAATCATCGGATACAAGTATCCAGAGTATTTTATACATACTTCATCGACATTAGGCAATGTTTCCGACGAGACATTTGGTACAAGAATCTTACCGATGCCAGCTTCCTTGGCTCTAACTACAACATCGGCAAGATCAGAAGCAAATTCTTCACCGTCAAGATGGGCGTGTGTATCTATCAGCATAAACAAGTATTCATTTTAATAGCCGACAACATATCAGCTGTTGCGGCCCATAAGTCCACAAACAAAAGAGCGAAGCACTGTTTTCAGGTTTTCAGGAAGTTCAACAGCATTCAGACAAGCAAGTGCTTCCGCAAAAAGAGAAGAAATACGCTCTTCGCAAATCTCTCGAACACCCACAGCATTATATATAGCTGTTACGGCGCTGATTTTCTCTTTTGGATCAAAAGTCTGCATCGACAAATATCTCTCGAGTTCAGCCTTATTGTGTGCATCCGCTCTTTCCAATGCAGTAATAAGCATGAAAGTCTTCTTGTTCGACAATATATCTCCACCTATATTCTTTCCGAAGACAGCCGGATCGCCATACACATCAAGGCAATCGTCCTGAAGTTGGAATGCCAAGCCAAGATTCTCGCCTGCTTTATAAAGAAGTTCCGCATCGCTTTCAGGAGCATCGGCCAACAAAGCTCCCACCTTAAGTGCACATGCCAACAGGACAGAAGTCTTTAGACGAATCATCTCCATATACTCATCGACACACACATCATTGCGAGTTTCGAATTCCATATCATACTGCTGGCCTTCACATACACCAAGCGCTGCATCTGTAAATGCTTCCAATGCCGCAGGATGCTGCAGCGCCTTGCCGCCGCACATGAGCTTATAAGCAAGTATCAGCATTGCATCACCAGACAGAATAGCAGTATTTGCATCCCATTTCTTATGAACAGTAGGGTTTCCACGTCTGACATCAGCCTTATCCATCAAATCGTCATGGAGAAGAGTGAAGTTGTGGTAAGTTTCAAGTCCCAGTGCATTCTCGATTATACTGTCAACATCATCCTTATACATATTATATGCAAGAAGCATCAGTACAGGACGTATCCTCTTGCCGCCGGCTGAAAGAGAATAACGTATCGGAGCATAAAGTCCGTCAGGATTGCCAATGCCGACAGCAGAAATCTTACCGCGCACCTTATCCAACAGTTCCGAAGATGTCAAGAGCTTTCTTTCTTCCATATCTTTATTAATGTATACTAGCTAATAATACGCAGGGCCGCACAGATCAAATCTTGCGGCCCCTGGCATTATATAAAAATTACATAATCTATTTTTCAATGTGCGTAATGCCCTCCATTACTGAAGTCTGAATACTACAGGGAGAACGTACTTAACACGTACTGCCTTACCTCTCTGACGTCCAGGAGTCCACTTAGGCATCGACTTTACTACTCGTACAGCCTCGTTGTCAAGTGAAGCATCTACACCTTTCAAAACGTGTACGTCAACGATTGAACCGTCTTTGTTTACGACGAAATCAAGCATTACACGTCCCTGAATACCATTATCCTGAGCAACAGACGGGTATCTGATATTCTCGCTCAAGAATTTCATCAAGGCCTTCATACCTCCAGGGAACTCAGGCATCTGTTCTACAACCTGGAAAACTTCTCCTTCGTCTGATGCTTCTGCAGTAACAACAGGACCTGGAGCAACAGGACCTGAAACAGGAGCAACAGGACCGGTGATAGCTTCAGTTGTGGCTTCAGATGATTCGATTGTTTCATCAGCTATCTCCTCTTCATTGTCCACAATGTTCAGGATTTCCGGAACTTCAGGAGCATCTGCTGGAGGTGGAGCTGCTGTTTGGAAAACCGGTTGAGTGATAGGTATCACTTCCTCCTCCATTGGAGCGGCTGAAGCCGCATACACTACAGGCTCAGTCTCAATGTAGTCGCGTTCAGTCCATTCGAACGCCACAAAGAGCATAGCCAAAGCCAAGATGTAGCCGATGAGAAGCCCTGTTCCTTTCTGCCCCTCAAGGTCTGCTTTCTTTGATTTTTTGATTTCCATATATTACACTTTTTAATGTTTCTCACGATTTGAGGCAAAAGTAACACTTTTTTCTTTATATCGTATTCTTATCAATACTTTTTTTGACTTGCCGGTTGCATTTTTTCAGTAAGAATACGCTATACGGCAAGCATGCAGCAGACAAGTGACGCCGTACCCGACAGCTTCTGCATCTACACACAACTCATAACTGCGAGCGCCCGCGGCTTCATCCGCGAGGGCACGCAAGCATCTCTGCGAGCCCTCAGAATATTAAAGACAGTATGCCGACATACCAAAAACAGCTTTCTTTACGTTAGCATTAATAAGCCACAATATGTAAAAGAGGTTGGCAGAAAGCTATAAATGAATTATATTTGCGCTGGAAGAACGGGCAATGCTGAAACAGGAAGGCGGTGCACGATCTGACAAAAAGTGCAGAACAAAACTTACACCTGCAAGAAATGATAATCAAATGTATGAAAAGAATCATTGCTGTCTTAACATTATTATATATATTCACAGAGTCTGATGCACAAGAAGGCAGCAGCGCCTATTCATTCCTGGACATTCCAGTATCTGCGCATTCCGCAGCACTGGGCGGCAACAACGTGTCTATAATAGAGGACGACATCACGCTGATGTACACAAACCCGGCGGCTCTTGCAAACGTATCGGACAAGACGCTGAATCTTAACTTCACCTCCTATTTTTCCGGCACATCAAAACTCAGCGCTGCCTTTGCCAAAGCTTCAGGAGAAAGAGGTACATGGGCGGCCGCCGCAGAATATCTCAACTACGGAAGTATGACGGAGACAAATGAATCGCACGAGGAGCTGGGAAAAATTTCCGCAAAAGATTTCGGACTTATGGGAGGCTATTGCTACAGCTTCAGCGACAAATGGGTCGGTGCAGCAATAGGTAAAGCCCTATTCTCAAACTACGGAAACTATTCATCGATAGGTCTTGGGGTTGATCTAGGCGTTAACTACTTTGATGAAGCAAACGGGCTTTCGCTAGGTCTCGTTGCAAGAAATCTTGGAGGTCAGGTCAAAGCTTTTGAAGACAAATACGAGGCTATGCCTTTCAACCTGGTATTCGGTATAAGCAAAGATCTCAACAAGGCACCTATAAGAATATCGCTCACATTATCGGATCTCACACATTGGAGCAACGAATATTATTCGAGCTACACTGGCGAAGACTTAAGTTTCGGGAAAATACTGATGAACCATGTTGCTCTCGGTGTGGATATATTCCCGACAAAAACTACATGGGTGGCTGTAGGATACAACTTCAGAAGGGCATACGAAATGAAAGTCAACGACAGCAGCCACTGGGCTGGTTTCT